>Ga0209270_1000028_pt1 | contig 385948 bp, 365 predicted proteins | sample MTBAKSrepl1MetaG_FD_187456 | JGI IMG/M metagenome (GOLD analysis project Ga0209270, IMG submission 187456) | Enrichment culture microbial communities from Arthur Kill intertidal strait, New Jersey, USA, that are MTBE-degrading - MTBE-AKS1... | ecosystem: Environmental > Aquatic > Marine >... | reverse complement strand
AGTCGCCGGCCGGTCAGATGCAAGGCGCGCTTGCGCAGGAATGGCAGGCCCCCTTTCAAGCAAGCGCAACGCCGCAGATGGCCGGCCGGCGGCTCGCCCGCAGGGAGCCCCCCGAAAGCACCATGACGGCGTTGCAGCGCTTGACAAGGGAACAACCATTGCCGGCGCACTGCGCCTTGTCCTGGCACTTTCGGGGGGCTCTGAAAGCACCTCCAAGAGTGGCGCAGTACACTAGCACGTGGCCTCTCGTATGGGTCACCACTGAAAAGGAGTACCGACATGCCCGTGATTACCCTCCCCGACGGCAGTCGTCGCGAATACCCCCAGACGGTCACCCTCCTGGAAATCGCCCGGTCCATCGGTCCCGGCCTGGCCAAGGCCGCACTGGCCGGCAAGGTGGACGGCCGCCTGCTGGATCTCTCGACCCCGGTGGAGAACGACGCCCAGGTGGCCCTGGTCACCGACCGCGACCCCGAGGGGCTGGAGATTATCCGCCACTCCACCGCGCACCTGCTGGCCCAGGCCGTGAAGGAGCTGTTCCCCGGCGCCCAGGTGACCATCGGGCCGGTGATCGAGGACGGCTTCTACTATGACTTCGCCTTCGGGCGCAGCTTCACGCCCGAGGACCTCGAGGCCATCGAGAAGCGGATGCAGGAGCTCGCCGAGGCCGACCTGAGTGTCACCCGCACGGTGATGCCCCGGGACGAGGCCGTCGCCTTCTTCCGCGGCATCGGGGAGGAGTACAAGGCGCGGATCATCGCCGACATCCCGGCGGGGGAGGCGCTTTCCCTCTACCGGCAGGGCGACTTCGTCGACCTGTGCCGCGGCCCCCACGTGCCCAGCACCGGCCGGCTGAAGGCGTTCAAGCTCACCAAGGTGGCCGGCGCCTACTGGCGCGGGGATGCCCGCAACGAGATGCTCCAGCGCATCTACGGCACCGCCTGGAGCGACCGCAAGGCGCTCAAGGCCTACCTCCGGCGGCTGGAGGAGGCCGAGAAGCGGGATCACCGCCGCATCGGCCGCGAGCTGGACCTCTTCAGCCTGCAGGAGGACGCCGGCGGCGGCCTGGTGTTCTGGCACCCCAAGGGCGCGCGCATCCGCAGGGTCATCGAGGACTACTGGCGCGATCGCCATGTGCGCTCGGGCTACGAGCTGCTGTTCACCCCGCACATCGCGCTGGAGGACCTCTGGCACACCTCCGGGCACACGGACTTCTACCGCGAGTCCATGTACAAGCCCATGGAGGAGGACGAGCAGCTCTACCAGCTCAAGCCCATGAACTGCCCGTTCCACGTCCTGATCTACAAGGATCGGCTGCGCTCCTACCGCGAGCTGCCGTTCCGCTGGGCGGAGCTCGGCACCGTCTACCGGCACGAGATGTCCGGCGCGCTGCACGGGCTGATGCGGGTGCGCGGCTTCACCCAGGACGACGCCCACGTCTTCTGCCGCGAGGAGCAGATCGAGGACGAGATCCTGGCCATCCTCGATCTCACCCTGTCGATGCTCAACGACTTCGGTTTCACCCAGTTCGAGGTCAACCTCTCCACCCGCCCGGACAAGTCGGTGGGTTCGGACGCGATCTGGGACAAGGCCACCGCCGGCCTGAAGGGCGCGCTCGCCCGCAAGGGGCTCGACTATTCGGTGGACGAGGGCGGCGGCGCCTTCTACGGGCCTAAAATCGATATCAAGATCGAGGACACCATCGGCCGCCAGTGGCAGTGCTCCACCGTGCAGCTCGATTTCAACCTGCCCGAGCGCTTCGATCTCGAGTACGTGGCCGAGGACGGCCAGCGCCGCCGGCCGATCATGATCCACCGCGCATTGCTGGGATCCATCGAGCGTTTCTTCGGAATTCTCATCGAACACTACGAGGGGAAATTCCCCGCCTGGCTGGCCCCGGTGCAGGCGGTGGTGCTGGATATTACCGATAGACAGGCCGATTATGCCCGGGAAGTGGAAGAATTCCTGAAAAAACAGGGATTCAGGGTGGCTTCCGACTTGAGAAACGAGAAGATCGGCTTTAAAATCCGCGAACACACGCTCCAACGCGTGCCCTACCTGCTGGTGGTGGGCGACCGCGAGATGGAGCAACGGGCTGTTGCAGTGCGCACACGTTCCGGCGAGGACCTGGGTAGCCTCTCCCTCGAGGCATTCAGCGAACGTCTCGCCGATGAAGTGACGCGCCGGATATAACTGGACTGGAGGATTAGCCGATCGCTGCAGAAAAGGAAACACGCCGAAACGACCAGATCACGGCGTCCGAGGTCCGCGTCATCGACGCGGAAGGTGAACAGCTCGGCGTGCTGCCCGTTCGCGAGGCACTGCGCATGGCGGAGGAGGCGGAGCTGGACCTCGTCGAGGTCTCGCCGACGGCCAAGCCTCCGGTATGCCGCATCATGGATTACGGCAAGTTCTTGTTCGAGAAGAACAAGCAACGACAGGTTGCCAAGAAGAAACAGAAGCAGGTCCAGATTAAGGAAGTGAAGTTCCGTCCAGGGACGGAAGAAGGGGATTACCAGGTGAAGCTTCGCAACCTGGTACGTTTCCTGAGCGAAGGGGACAAGGCCAAGATCACACTGCGCTTCCGCGGCCGGGAGATGGCCCACCAGGAGCTCGGGCTCAAGCTGCTCAACCGGGTTGAGCAGGACCTCATCGAGCTCGGCGCGGTGGAACAGCGCCCGCGCATGGAAGGCCGGCAGATGGTCATGGTGATCGCCCCGAAAAAGAAATGACGCCAGCCCATGGGGCCGGCGTCACCATTATTAAACTCGAATGCGGAGAGTTTGCAGTCATGCCCAAGATGAAGTCCAACCGCGGAGCGGCCAAGCGCTTCAAGAAGACCGCCTCCGGCGGCTTCAAGCGCGGCCAGTCGCACCTGCGCCACATCCTCACCAAGAAGAGCAGCAAGCGTAAGCGCCACCTTCGCCACAGCACCATGGTGCATGAGGCCGATGTGGGTCTGATCAAACGCATGTTGCCCTACAGCTGAGCGAGCGGAGGTTTAAGCGACCATGCCCCGAGTCAAGCGCGGCGTGCAGGCACGTGCACGCCACAAGAAAGTTCTCAAGCAGGCCAAGGGTTACTACGGTGCCCGCAGCCGCGTCTACCGTGTTGCCAAGCAGGCCGTCACCAAGGCCGGTCAGTACGCCTACCGCGACCGCCGTCAGCGCAAGCGCCAGTTCCGCGCCCTGTGGATCGCGCGCATCAACGCCGCGGCCCGCGAGTGCGGCCTGTCCTACAGCCGCCTGATCCACGGCCTCAAGCTGGCCTCCGTGGAGATCGACCGCAAGGTGCTGGCTGATCTGGCCGTGTTCGAAAAGGCGGCGTTTGCCGCCATTGCCGAAAAGGCCAAGGCCAGTCTGGCCGGTTGACAGCCTTCCGGCGCCCGGTGATCCGGGTGCCCTGTAACGGAGAAGGGGAAGGCAGGTGCCTTCCCCTTCTTTGTTTCAAACCGGCCGGGTGCAGCGCCCGGCCGGCATGCGAAAGCGGAGCAAACCAATGCAAGAGCTGTCGGAAATCCTCGCGCACGCGGAGCAGGCGGTATCCGACGCCGCCGACCTGGCCGCACTGGACGGAGTCCGCGTCCGCTACCTCGGCAAGAAGGGGGCCCTGACCGAATACCTCAAGGGCATGGGCCGGCTGCCGCCCGAGGAGCGTCCGCGCGCGGGACAGGCGGTCAACGAGGCCAAGCGGCGCCTGCAGGGCCTGATCAAGGCCCGCGGCGACATCCTCGAGGCCGAGCGGCTCGAGCGCCGCCTGGCCGGTGAGGCGGTGGACATCACCCTGCCGGGCCGGGGTCAGCCCCGCGGCGGCCTGCACCCGGTTACCCGCACCCTGCAGCGCATCGAGCGCATCTTCGCCGAGATGGGTTTCGAGGTGGCCGAGGGCCCCGAGGTGGAGGACGACTACCACAACTTCGAGGCGCTCAACATCCCGGCCCACCACCCCGCGCGGGCGATGCACGACACCTTCTACTTCCCCGACGGCCGGCTGCTGCGCACCCACACCTCGCCGGTGCAGGTGCGGGTGATGGAGTCGCGCAAGCCGCCCCTGCGCATCATCGCCCCGGGGCGGGTCTACCGCTGCGACTCCGACCTGACCCATACCCCCATGTTCCACCAGGTGGAGGGGCTGATGGTGGACGAGTCCATCAGCTTCGCCGACCTGAAGGGCATCCTCCACGATTTCGCCATGCGCTTCTTCGAGCGCGAGTTGGAGGTGCGCTTCCGGCCCTCCTACTTCCCCTTCACCGAACCCTCGGCGGAGATGGACATCCAGTGCGTGCACTGCTCGGGCGCCGGCTGCCGGGTGTGCAAGCAGAGCGGCTGGCTGGAGGTGCTCGGTTGCGGCATGGTCCATCCGCGGGTGTTCGAGTTCGTCGGGGTGGACAACGAGCAGTACACCGGCTTTGCCTTCGGGCTGGGCGTGGAGCGTTTCGCCATGCTCCGCTACGGCGTGAACGACCTGCGCATGTTCTTCGAGAACGATCTGCGCTTCCTGCGCCAGTTCGCCTGAAATAATAGTATAAACATAGGGAAAGAGGTTGAAGTTAAGGCGTATTATGAGTATTTTCGACGCCGCTGTCCTCGTTCCCGCCGGAATGGATTGAAGCGACATGAGACTCAGCGAACAGTGGTTGCGTGAATGGGTCAATCCGCCGGTGGCCACGCCGGCCCTGGCCGAGCAGCTCACCATGGCCGGCCTCGAGGTGGATGCCGTGGAACCCGCCGCACCGGCCTTCAGCGGCGTGGTGGTGGGCGAGGTGCTGGAGGTGAAACCCCATCCCAACGCCGACAAGCTGCGGGTGTGCCAGGTCGATGTCGGCGGCGAGGCGCCGCTCGGGATCGTCTGCGGCGCGCCCAACGTGCGGCCCGGCATGCGCGCTCCGACCGCGGTGCTGGGCGCGGAGCTGCCCGGTGGCTTCCGGATCAAGAAGGCCAAGCTGCGCGGCGAGCCCTCCGCCGGAATGCTCTGCTCGGCGGCCGAGCTGGGCCTGAACGAGGACGCCAGCGGCCTCTGGGACCTGCCCGCCGACGCCCCCGTGGGCAAGGACCTGCGCGCCTGGCTGGGACTCGACGATCACTGCATCGAGGTGGATCTCACCCCCAACCGCGGCGACTGCCTGAGCGTGGCCGGCGTGGCGCGCGAAGTGGGCGTACTCAATCGCGTGCCGGTGACGCCACCGGCCCTGGAGCCGGTGGCGGCGACCTGCCCCGACACCTTCCCGGTCGCGATCGAGGCGGGGAGCCAGTGCCCGCGCTACACCGGACGGGTCATTCGCAACATCCGCACCGGCGTGAGCTCGCCGCTGTGGCTGCAGGAGCGGTTGCGGCGCAGCGGGTTGCGCAGCATCAGCCCGGTGGTGGACGTGACCAACTACGTGCTGCTGGAACTGGGCCAGCCCATGCACGCCTTCGACCTCGATCACCTTCGGGGCGGCATCGTGGTGCGCATGGCGCGCCCCGGCGAGCCCATCATGCTGCTCGACGGCCAGGCGCTGGAGCTGGATCCGGAGACCCTGGTGATCGCCGACGGCGACCATGCCCAGGCCATCGCCGGCGTCATGGGGGGGGAGGGTTCGGGCGTGGAGGCGGAGACAGTGAACGTCTTCCTCGAGAGCGCCTATTTCGAACCGGTGGCCACGGCCGGACGCGCCCGCCGCTACGGCCTGCACACCGACTCCTCCCACCGCTTCGAGCGGGGCGTGGATCCGCAGCTGCAGGCCCGGGCGCTGGAGCGGGCCACCCGGCTGCTGCTGGATATCGTCGGTGGCGAGCCCGGGCCTCTGATCGAGGTGAAGGACGATGTCCACCTGCCCGTCGGGCGCGAAGTGAGCCTGCGCAGGGAACGCATCACCCGGGTCCTCGGCACGACGATCGCCGACGCGGAAGTTGGTGACACCCTGGAGCGGCTGGGCATGCGGGTGAGCGCCGCCGCCGCCGGCTGGACGGTCAAGGTCCCCACCTACCGTTTCGACGTGGAACGTGAAGTGGACCTGATTGAGGAGATCGGCCGCATCCACGGCTATGCCCGCCTGCCCGTACGCCGACCCACCGGCGAGCTGCTGATGCCCGAGCTGCCGGAGACGCGTATCGAGCTGGAGCGCATGCAGGGCGAGCTGACCGCCCGCGGCTACCAGGAGGCGGTGACCTACAGCTTCGTCGACCCGAAGCTGCAGGCGGTGCTGGATCCGGGACGGGCGCCCCTGGCGCTGGCCAATCCCATTTCCGCGGACCTGGCGGTCATGCGCACCAGCCTGTGGCCGGGTCTCGTCCAGGCGCTGCGCTACAACCAGAACCGCCAGGAACCGATGGTGCGCCTGTTCGAGACCGGGCTGCGGTTCGTGCCCGTGGACGGCGAGCTGAAGCAGGAGCGCATGATCGGCGGCGTGGCGGCCGGGCTTTCCGCCCCGGAGCAGTGGAGCCTGCCGCGGCGCAAGGTGGATTTCTTCGACCTCAAGGCCGACGTGGAGGCGCTGCTGGCCCTGACCGGCGAGCCGGAGGCCTTCCGCTACGTGCGCTCGACCCATCCGGCCCTGCATCCGGGACAGGCGGCCGAGATCCTGCGCGGTAACGAGGTGGCGGGGCAGGTGGGTCTGCTGCACCCCGCCGTGGAGCGCGATCTCGACCTGGATGGCCCGGTCTACCTGTTCGAGCTGCGCCTGGCGGTGCTGGAGCGGGCGCGGCTGCCCGCCTTCCGCGAGCTCTCGCGTTTCCCCGCCGTGCGTCGCGACCTGGCCCTGGTGCTGGACGAAACGGTCTCCGCGGAGCAGTTGGTCGCCTGTATTCGGGCGGCTGCGGGGGCATCTCAGGAAGAGGTGAGGATTTTTGACGTTTATCGTGGCGAAGGCATTGATCCCGGTAGAAAAAGTCTGGCCATCAGCTTGACCTTCCGGGATCCTTCGCGCACTCTTAATGAAGCTGAAATCAACGAAGCCCTGAAAAGGGTGGTCAATGCGTTGCAGACCGAACTTAATGCATCGCTTAGGGAGTGATAATGGCGCTGACAAAAGCCGATCTGGCTGAAAAGCTGTTCGAGGAACTGGGACTCAACAAACGCGAAGCCAAGGAGATGGTGGAAAGCTTTTTCGAGGAGATCCGCACCGCCCTGGAGGCAGGCGAACAGGTGAAGCTCTCGGGCTTCGGCAATTTCGACCTGCGCAGCAAGAACGAGCGCCCCGGGCGCAATCCCAAGACCGGCGAGGAGATCCCCATCAGCGCCCGTCGGGTCGTGACTTTCCGGCCCGGCCAGAAACTGAAGGCGAGGGTCGAGGCCTATGCTGGAAACGAGCAATAACAACGAGCTGCCTGTGCTTCCGGGCAAGCGCTACTTCACCATCGGTGAAGTGAGCGAACTGTGCGGCGTCAAGCCGCATGTGCTCCGCTACTGGGAGCAGGAGTTTCCGCAGCTCAAGCCGGTGAAGCGCCGGGGCAACCGGCGCTACTACCAGCGCCAGGATGTGCTCATGATCCGCCAGATCCGCAGCCTGCTCTACGAGCAGGGCTACACCATCGGCGGCGCCCGCCAGCGACTCTCGGGAGAGGAGGCGCGGGAAGAGGCTTCCCAGGTGAAGCAGCTGATCCGGCAGTTGAGCACGGAACTCGAAGAGGTACTCGAGGGGTTGCGCCGCTGACCCGTGACGGGCGCTACGGAACGTTTCCATTCCGGGAAGTTTCCGGTATGATACCGCCCTCCAACGCACCTGCAGGAGGGCGCTGGAAACTACCGCACGGGGCGTAGCGCAGCCTGGTAGCGCACCTGAATGGGGTTCAGGTGGTCGGAGGTTCAAATCCTCTCGCCCCGACCAAAATTAAGACGTTTAGAAACAAGGGCCTACGTGAGAACGGTGGCCCTTTTTTCTTGCCTAAGAGCCGCTGATTTCTCCCCCCTCAGTCCAATTTGGCAACAATTTTGGCAAACGGTGGCACCCACCCATGACCAACCCGATCCACGCCCTCCCGGGCCGCCGTCTCCACCTGCCGCACGTCACCTGCCCGGGCTGCGATGCCGGCGGCGGGGTCTGGCTGGTGGAACAGGAGTATGTGACCGCCAGGGTCTGCACGCTCTGCGGCTGGGTGGAGGTCTCGGAAGGGAATTTCGAGGGCCTGCAGGAGTTCAGGCGGCGGGTTCAGGCCGGGCGAGAGTAGTGGATACTGCGGCTTGGTCCGTATGATGTATCGTCGCCGTGCACCAGGAGATACCTCATGCATTGCGGTAGATTGCACTCTGCAATCCATGGGTGTTGCAACGTTTGCTATCCTTCAAAAAGCTGGCAAACGCAAGGAAAAAAGGGAACAATGGCGTCGCGCTTAGGTCAATGAAATTTGCCGCACTAGGACACAGACGCGATCTTACGCTGTTCGGACTAGGCAGCTAAACCAAGGGGAGACCATGGACGCGCCAACTCTTCACGCTTTGTGTCAGTTCACGAAGTCGGTGATATCTGATAGCGCCCGCGATCTAACGTTGCTTCGTCAGATCGAAGAAACGATTGACGCTCTCAATCTGGATCGCAAACGTCTGAACGCGGATGCAGACTACGCGGCTTCCACTACGTCCCGCATTCGTGCGCTCACTGTTAGAACCAAGAAAATCGATCCAGAGAACAAAGTTGTGTCCTCTCTTGAGGGCGCAGGAACACACGTTGATAACTACTACCGTGCGCTAATCGAACGCCGTGAAAGCGCCCGCAAAGACAACCGACTCTTCGAATCTGATGGGGTTGTTGAAGCTTACACAGACACAATCGCCGCCGCGGCCGATCTTTTCAACGCACTAAATGATTTGAAGTGGGCGGTCATCGAGCATGATGCTGATTGCGAGCCGAAGGGAGAGCGGCGGACCTACGATGCATCTGACATCGAGGAAATGTTCGCCGAACTCGATTCATGACTCGTCCCAACCCGGTAAAAAGGGTTCAGTGGACCGATACGTTCAAAGCCGATTACAAGGCACTGCCGTCTGAGGTGAAAGAAGCCGCGAAAGAAGCATTGAAAGACCTTGTAAAAGAGCCTATCCCGAAAAAGCGGAAGTTCGAAAAGCTCGAAGGACACTGGAACCCTTCAGTGTTCACTATTCATGCGACGCGAAATCACAGTCACAAAATTTCCTTCGAAATCATTGAGGGCGTGGCTGTTCTTCGTCGTGTGCGAACACACAAGAAGATTGACCGCAACCCCTGAAAATTCATAAGCCCACGCGCGATCACAAAATAAAAAAATCGGCCTTAATAGAATTTCACAAAAAATGTCAGCATAGGGTCCCCGTCCCTCGCGCGGCGGTCCGTCATCTGGGGCCCCCACCCCCATACCTCCCCCTTCGAGAAATCGCAGCTTCGGATCATCGTGCCGCCTCGCAGCCGGCGGCAGGAATCGCCCGGCGGTTGCAGGTTGGCGAGATGATGCCGGCCAGGGTGTCGTCGAGTCGATGCCGGCCGGCGCCAAGCCACAGCAACACAAAGCAACAGGGCGCCCGCCGGCGCCAGCAGCCGGCGGGCCATACGGCAACCGCAAGGGGTGGAAGGGGATCGTGCAGCCTGCACCCGCTCAGGCGGCGGGGGAGGGTGTTTCAGCTCAACAGGCTGGACAGGTTGCGGAAGTCCGCGATGGGCTCGGCCTGCTCGGCGGATTGATGCTCCAGGGCTGGGCGTTCGTCGTTCACCAGCTCGGCATCCTCGGCTTCATCCACATCGCGGACAAGCCGGGCATTGGCTCTGCCGATAGCGCCGGTCACGTCGGGCAAATCCAGCGTCACCTCGTGCCGGTCCACCAGCAGGCCGTGCAGCTTCGCCCGGAATTCCACGGTCTTGGTGAACGCCATGGCGTTTCCCGAGTCCCGGGCCAGCTTCAGCGCCTCATCCGCTTCGATCATAGCCTGCTGCAGATCGTAGCCGGTGCTCTCGGCCAGGGCGGCGCGGCCTTCCTCGATAGCCTGCTTTACATCCTCCTCACATTGCAGCCGGTACGCGGCGTGCTTCGCGCTCGTGGCGCTGTAGCCGGCCTGCCGTGCCGCCTCACTGCCAGAAAGCCCGGACAGGATGCCCAGGGCAAACGACTTCCTGCGCCCGCGTAGGGCCAGCAGGCTCGGTAGCGTGCTCAACTTCACCGGCAAGTCGGCGGAGCTCACCGGCTTGGTCTCGGTCTTGGGCGCGGCTTGCTGGCCGGGCTGGATGCCGGCCGGCTGGCGGGCCTGCTGCTGGGCGTCCCTGCCGTGTTCGCGTCCATCAGCCACGGCCGCCTCGAGCAATCGCCAGGTTGTAGAAAGTCTGGACGGTGTACGGGTCATTGCACAACCCGCTGGCGCCAAGCAGGTAATTGGCCTGCTTCCGGGCATCGGGCGGGAGTCGGTCAATCACGCTGTTGGCCATGGCCAGGTTCTTGTCGAAGTCCGCACCCCAAGCCCGGCGCAGCTGCTCCTCGCCGGTCTGGGCGGATGCCTGCAGGTCCGCCTCGCTCGGCGGATTGGCCGCGGCGCGGATGCCCTGCTGGACCAGATGCCGGCCGATGCCCGCGGGGATGCCGGCGGCCTGCAGCATCCCGCCGATCTGCTCCATGTCGCCGCGGACCATGGCGTCCACCTCGGCGCCAGGGGTGCCCGCGTCACGATAGAGCCGGTCCAACTCGCCGAGCGTGCCGCCCTGTGAGAAATACTCGCCTACGGACTTGGCGGGCTCGAAGGCCGGGGCCAGCACATCATCGGCCACTTCGGGTCCACCCTCGTTGACGCCCTGCTCGTTGCGGCTCTCGCGGTCCATCGCAGCCACCAACTCATCTGCAGACAGGCTGCGCACATCGACGGAGCCGCCGGTCCCGCCGTCGCTGTTCTCGTATTCGCTCATTCGTTCAATCCTCCTTCAGTCGTCGATGTCCACAGGGAGAAAATCCAGCAGCCCGCCAATCAGCCGCAGGGCTTCCGCGTTGTGTTCAGGTTCCCGCCGGAGTACGCCCCGGGCGTGAACCAGTGGATAAACCAGTCCCGCTGCGTCCATGGATTCGCCTTCCTCCTCGAGCATCAGCGGAACGAATCGGATTGCCGCGTCCAGCAGGCTCAGGGCTTCCGCGTTGCGCTCGGCTTCCCGCTGCAGCTCAACGCGAACCGCCAACAGCAGGTAGACAACGAGATTTCCTCTGTCGCACACGTCCCTGTCGCCCAACGTATCCGCCAGGGCGGAGGCCTCGCTCAGGTCGGCGCCGGGGCGCACGGCATGGGCGGCGTTAGCGGCTGCGTGGATCATGTCGTTGCTGTTCATGGTCTGTCCCTCCGTTGGTTGAGTGCCACCGGAGCATAGACACGGGATCGCGCCTGTGTCAAACGTAAGTGATTGATTGTGCTTGATAAAATGGCAAGCCCTTGCTGTTTCGGCAATCATCGTTTCACCCGGCCTTTGCCCTTGCGGAAGTAGATTGAACGCTCGGCCCAGTCCGCCGGCAGTCCGCCCGGGCGCTTCGGCAGCGGCGGTGCGGCGGGCCGGCGGATGGGTGGCTTGATTCTCTGGCGCGGGGGCGGGGTCGGCTTCATTCGTCCAGGTCCTCCTCGGTGTCGTCGCCGTCGGTGTCCACCTCATCCAGCGGCCCGCCACCGTAAAACCGTGCCGGCTTCTTCCAGACTCGGCCGTGGTGCTGCTGGCAGTAGCTCGACCCGGGTAGGGTGTCGGCGCCGCAGAACTCGGCCTCCCGCCGGCCTGCGCCCATCTGCTCGATCCACTGGCAACCGCTCAACGTTGTGTCACCCCACCGCCGCCAGCGCCAGCGCCGCACCTGCAGCCGTTGCCGCGGCTGTCACGGCGGCCAGGGCCAGCAGGTCGAGGAAGGCGCGGGGGTCAGGTAGCCGGGGCCGGTGCATGGCTCACCAGACAATCTTGTTCGGGTTCAGCACGGAATCCGCGATGGTCTTCAACGCGGTGTACAGCTGGCCGGGCGTGACGGCGGCGGCATCCCACGTCACGCGGATCGCGTTGGTCACGGTGCCGCCGTCCGATGCGGTCAGCTCGCCGACAACAGGGTTCACGTCAACGTCAATGTACTTGTTCGCCACAGTGGTTTACCTCTCGGTGGTGGACTTCATTTTCAGCACCTCACCATTGCCCTCGGCGATGCCTTCGGAAAGCGGGCGCAGGTCGGCGAGTGCGATGCCGATGGATTCCCGGCTCCAGGGGGCGCCAGCTCGGGCCAGCTCGTCACGCAGATAGCGGACGGTGTAGTTCGGTCCACACAGGGAATCCACCAGCCCGGCGGGCTTCACCGGGGCCAGACTGTGAAGGTCGGTCCCAAGCTGCAACAGCACGGCCACCTTGTCGGCGAGCTCCTGGATCATCTGCTCCACCTCGCCGGCAACCTTCATCCGCTCCGCGGCCAGGGCCTCAACGCGGCGCCAGCGGTCGGCCGTCTCGTTGTCCTGCAGATGGGCCTGCACTTCCCGGAACCGGGCTTCGGCGGCGGACAGGGCGGCCTCGGCGTCCTCCACGTGCTGGTGGGCGCGGTCCAGGTCGGCGCGGCTGCGTTTCACCTCGGCCCCTGCGTTGTCCTCGCCTTCATCTGCGGCCAGCAGCGCCCGACCGTGGGCGGCCTTCGCATCGGCCAGGTCGGCCCGGGCAGTGTCGAGTCGGGTATGGGCCGCCTTGATGCTGGCTTGTGCGCCCTCGGGGGAGTCGGGAGGGGTTCGGCGGAGAAGGTTCTTCAACATGGTCTGTCCTCTCGTAGTCTTGAGTTGCCAAAATGTTGCCAAAATCGTTTGTGCAAGCGCGCTCAACCTGCTGTAAGTATAACCGTTGCCTCAACAAAAGGACACTAAAAACCACGTGAGAACAATAAGATATGATATGATTTGGTTTGAGGCAGGGCGGCGAAATGCTGCAGAGTAAACCTGAACAAGATTCAGGTGGTCATTGTGGCGGGGGTGGTCCTGGAGGGTGGGGTGGCCGGGGTGAAGACCACCTCGGTGAAGACCGCCTCGGTGGAGACCACCTCGGCACGGTGGTGGTGTCGGGTGGAGACCACCTCTCCATGGTCGCGGCCCGGGCCCGAGCGATCTACAACCGCCAGGCACGGGAGAGGATGCAGGCAAGGAAGGGAGACCAGCCGGGAGCAAGTCAGGCAAATTTGCCTGACATGGGCCAAGCCCGCGACGCCGCCGGCAAGGCCGTGGGGGTCTCGGGCAAGAGCGTGGACCACGCGACCAAGGTGCTCACGAAGTGCGCAGGAGGAGGGCGCAGGAGGAGGGCGCAGGGGCGGCCCGGGAGGGCTGGACGGCCACCACCCCATAGGCCAGGGGCTCCAGGCCGCCGCACGGCGCAGCAGGGGCTGCATGGGGCGGTGTTCTGGCCGGGAGCGGGCCTCGCGCACACGCGGGAGGTGGTGATTTATGTCAGGGGTCGAGCGGAGAATGCGGCGATAAGTGCGGACTGCGGCCATACCCCCGCTCGGCATGTTGATGGAAAGGATTCACTCCGGGGCCATGGGTTGCGGCCTTATGGATTACCGGAGCGACACGGCCTACAACAGAACAGGCACCCACCGACTACTGGTTCAGGCTCGGAACCGGCCCGCGCTTATCTTCACCTGGAAACCGGGGCGGGCGGAAGGCTTGGCGGTATTGTTGCCGGGGGCGGGTGGGGTCCATCGGTATTTATTACCGGGGGATAAAAATAACGTCCCGTCACCCACGTCATCGTCACCCGTCACCGTCACCCCCCGTTCCTAGGGGGGGTGACGACGGTGACAAGGGGGTTGTCACCGTCTGCGTCACCGTCTGGAGCCCCCGGTCTTATTGACTTGTCACCGTCTGTCACCGTCATCGTCACCCGTCACCGTCACCGTCACCGTCGGGGGTCTGAAAATGGGGCAGGCGGTGACGGTCTGCGATGCACTATTTCCGAAAATAACGCGCTAATTTCCGCTCTCCTCAGGTAAATAACGGATATGCGGATCGGTCCAGGCGATAATTTTTGCCCTGCGGAGCCGGTCTTTCAGCTTGTGGAACTGCTGGCGCGGCTCCTCCCGCTTCCGCACCCCGGCCGCCACCATCCACTCCTTGAACGTGTCGAAGGTGATCCGCCCCGGCTGCTCGGACTCCCATCGAAAACGCAACGCCACCGCGGCCTCCAGGAACTTGCCGGTAAGCCCTTTGAACCGCGGATCATCCTCGAATATGACTTCCCCGGGGCGGATGTGGGGTTCGACGACGACACAGGACGTGATCGGCGCCCCCCGGGAGTTGAAACCAACTTCCACCGGGTCGAGCTGGAAGGGGATCTCTCGCCCGCCCTCCATGTCCCGCTGTTTCGTGCAGCGAGCAACCCAGTTGGCGATCTCGATTTCGGTATCGGCGGCGGCGCGGAGCGATGAGTGTCCCCGGGCGCCTTTGGCCTTGTCCTTGCCGGTGTGATGCACGATGAGGACGTGAGCTCCGGTGTTGGCTTGGATGGCGCCCGCGTTGTCCACGATGGCGTTCATGTCCTTGCCGCTATTCTCGTCGCCACCAGCCAGCGCCCGGGCCAGAGTGTCCACCACCACCAGCGCCGGGTCCGCTCCCAGCCGCTGTGCGGCCTCCTGGATAAGGGCCACCAGTGCGTCCACGTCCGCTTTCTCGTCCAGCAGGTTGACGGGGCAGGGAACCAGCGCAAAGGGGATGGGTTGTTTCCCGATGCCGTGGTGCTCACGGAACGCGACAACGCGCTTACCCATGGACTCGCCGCTCTCGGCTGCCACGTAGACAACCACACCACGCTCCACCGGGTTGCCGCGCCACTCCCGGCCCAGTGCGATGTGCAGGGCCAGGTCGAGCACGAAGAACGATTTGCCGACATTCGAGCTGCCATAGACCACGCTCATGCGGCCTTGTCCCAGCCAGTTTTCCACCAACGCGGGGGGCTCGTTGCCGATCTCGATGCTGGCGAAGTCCACGCAGTACAGCCGCAGCCGCCGCACCAGCCTGTCCAGGGCCTTGCCGCTGTAGGTTTCGCTCCGATCCCATACCTCGCGCAGCTCGTTGAATCGCCCGGGCTCCGTCCGCTTCAGCTCGGCCAGCTCCGCGGCGTGACTGCGCACCTCGCCCGGCTCCCAGCCCTCGGCACCCTCGAAGGGGTCCAGTGGGCCCAAGTCCTCCCACCCGGCGGCCAGGGCCACGCGGCGCAGGAGCTCGGCCAGGGGCTTCTCCAATACTTCGTCTCCCGCCTCGTGGGCGCGGTCGAGCTCTTCCATCACGTGCCCCTGCAGGTCGGGCCAGTGCCTGTCATGGCAATGGCCATGGTGGCACTTGTAGGCGAGCTGCCCATCCGGGCCGGTAAGGACTGCTGAGCCGGAGTCCGCGCCCCCGGTATGCTCGTGCACCCAGGGGCAGGTGATGTCATACCGCCCGGCACCCAGCTTCGCTTTAAGCAAGCCCGCGGCGGCCAGCGCACCCAGGAGCGGGTCCACTTCCCAGTCCGCCGGGGTGAAGGCCGCGCCGGTCTCGGTCACGGCGTCCAGGTCGATGCCGAAGCGTTCGGCGATCTGCTCGAGCGTATAGGCCCGGTCGGGATGCCATGCCTTCAGTACATGGCGGAAGGGCTTGCCGTTGACGTACCGCTTCGCCTTTGTGTTGGAGCCGACAGGCAGGCGCACGTAGCGGGTGACGCCCTTCATGCCCGGATCTTTCCCATCCTCGGCAATACCGGCCGCCACAAGGCCATTCAGAAGAGCTTCGACGCGGGCCGAGTCGGTCTCGGGGGTGGCGAGCCGATAACCCCACTGCTCGCTGCCGGCGGACGTTGAGAGCGCCCACGTGGGCAGGAGCCCGTCCAGCTTGTCCTCCGGCACCTTCTCGGCCACATCGTCGATGACAATGCAGTGGGTGGCGTCGTGCAGGTGCTTCCGCCGGCGCTGCTTGCCTTCGGGGTCGGCGCTGAACGTCGAGACGGCGAAAAACGTATTGTTCCCGGGCTTCAGGCGGCGGTGCTGCTTGCTGTAGGGGCCGCCGGCCCACAAATGGTTTTTGTCCTGTTCGTCGAGCGTGGCCGGGTCCTCGGGGAATCCGCACACGTGCGCCTTGAGGTAGGCGGCGCCGAAGACGGTTTTCAGGAACGTTTCGTTGGAAACATGTATTTCATTTACATTTTCTGGGATTTGGTCCACAATAGGGGTGCCTCTCAGGTTATTCGCCGGGCGCGCTCCAGCCCGGTGGTAGTTGATGGAAAAGCACCTCCCCCAGCCCCCGCTCCCCGGCGGGGGTTCTTATTTTCGGTCATTGCCGGCGGCCGTCTCGTCCAGTCGCAGGAACCGCTCCAGCCGCGCCACGTACTCCCGCAGCCGCCCTTTGCTGCTCCAGGGCGGTGTCTGGCTGCGGTACAGGTGGTTGTCCTGCAGCAGCACCCGCAGGTTGACCCGCGCCCGGGGGATAAGGCGGTGGTTCACGCTCTCGTCCTCGAACCGCCGCGGTAGCTGGGCCGGGAGCCAATCCGGCTCCACGCGCCCCACCGGCTGCCATTCGATGTTGTCCACCATGATCGGGTCCATACCGCTGGCCATGTACGGCCCGAACACGCGGATGAATGGTTCCAGGGGACGCGGGTCAAGGCCGGCCTCTGCAGTCGCCCGCAGGACGCTGTAGACAGCCACAGCGAACTGGTAGCCGGGCGGGGCGTCGGCCTCGCACAACCCGATGGGCGGCACAACCTCATGGGGCCAGTATCCGGTCATGGCTGCACCCCTTCGGCCTGTTCCTGCTCGGCCAGGGTCCGCTCCATCAGCTTCCGCGGGTTGATCCAGAACGAACCCTCAGTGACACGGCTTGAGTGCAGGTGCGCCGGCCGGCCGGCCGGCCTCACGTGAGGCGGCCAAAAGCCTTCCCACCATGGGGACTCGAGCAGAAACGCGAAGTCGCCGAAGTCGAGCAGGGCCAGCACGCCCCTTGCCCGGCGGCCGTGGTCCGACGCCTGCCGCAATGGGAACGTAAACAGGGTTGCGCCTTCGCCCTGGTACTCCCGCCACCAGCTGCAACCGGTCGGGTCGATGCGGTCGAATTTGTTCATCAGCCCGCACACTTCACCGAACTGCGCCGGGACGATAGTCCCCACCTGCACGAACTCGGCGAGGTGGCGCTGGCAGGCCGGGCTGACAGTGTCGTGGCGCTGCCGGTATGAATCGTGTGGACGCAGCAAGGCGGCGAAGGGCGGGATGTCGTCGGGGCTGTCGGTCGGGAGCCAGCCCGGCAGGTGAGCGTCGAACGCGGCGTGCTCACCGGTCACCCGGACCCGGCTCCCTTTCCAATACCGAGCGGCCAGGACCGTCACGCTTTCGCCGGTCGCAGGGTCGTGAACCAGCCCTTTAAGAAAGCCTTGCCCGTCCGGCTTCTCCGTCGCTGCCACATGCTGCAGCAGCCCGGCGAGGTGGTGCATCTCGTTGGGTGGCACCAGCTCGCAACCGGTGCCCTTGAGGATCTGCGGCTGGTGGAAGGTGGTCACTGGGCACCCCCGATAATCACATCATCGATGTACTGCTCGATTACCGGGCGCAGCCAGTAACACAGATTCCCATCCTTCTGCGGCTTCGGAAACTCGCCTGCTTTCAGGCGCCGAGAAAGTGTGGCATTCGACATTCCAGTAATCCGCCGCACGTCTCGCTTCAAAAAGCGAATCCGACCCCGAAGATCGGGCGGAAGTAAATCATGGGCGCTGATATTCAATTCTTTCGCGGTGCTCATATTCGGCCTCCGAATAAGCCAGAAAAATGCAGGGTGCAACCGAAAGATAGGGCTCGGTTTCGGGTGGGTCAATAGGGGCAAAAGGGGGTCGCGCGTGGGAGATTATTTGATTAACACGGTATTAACTAACCCGCTGATTGAACGGGAAACGAGGAGAAAAACGCCCCGTATTTCCTTGCGTTTATTGCAAGGAAAATATTTTGTAACAGACATAAAAAAATCCCGACCGGGGCCGGGATCGTGAATGCTGCGGTTGAATCAGCGCACGCGGTTGACGTTGAGCGCCACCACGTTTTCATCAACCGGCTGCCCCCCGGAACCATCCGGCAGGGATACTATCCGCCGCAGTTCGTCGGACCAACGGTCCAGCGCTTCGCGCTTCCGGGGGATGTCGTCGTGCCAGTCGTATGTCGCGGCGATTCTGCCTAGAAGGGCTTTCAGGCTGTGCCCTAAGACGCGCTCGGCAACCAACGTGTCCACGCCAATCCGGCTCAGGTGTGTCCGGCAGCTTCGCCGTAAATCGTTTGGTGTGAATGGCGCTATGGGTTTGTCGTCCACCTTGAGGTCAGGCAGTAGGCGCAATATGGCTTGGCTCATGCTGTCGCGGCGGATGGCGCGTTTCGGCTTGCGCGGCGACTCGAAAACAAACTCGCAGCCTTCATTGTTCAATGCCCGGGCCTGCTTCAATATCTCTTGTGCAATCGGCGAAATAGGGACGATGAGGTCCCCTTCTTCGTCAACGTCACCCACCTTGCGCCGCTCGGCCGGCACCGTCCATGTGGTCAGATGCTTGTCGAACTCGGCCCATGCTGCGCCGCTGCACTCAACCGGACGCTGCCCGGTCGCCAGGACGAACCGCAATGCCAGTTTCGTGATGGTCTCCACGCGGGTGTCCTCGTCAAGGCCGCGCCAGAACGTCTGGATCTCATCCACGGTCAGGAATCGCTTGCGCGGCCGTTCCTTCAGTCGTCTTTCGCCGCGCTTCGCATTGAGCCCGGTGAGCGGGTTGCTGGCGATGATTCCTTGCCCCTTGGCGAAGGACCACAGGCGGCTCACGTAGGCGGCCAGCAAGTTTCTGATGCGCACCCCGCGCTTCTCTACCTCGGCCAGCAGCTGGCGTGCGTCCTGCTCGCTGATGTCCTCGGCCTTGCGGTCGGCCCAGCCGGCCAGGTCTTTGCGGAGCACGCGCATTCGCTCCTTCAGACTGCCGGGGCGTAGTGTGCCGGTCTCGGCCTCCTCGTAGCGGTTGAGGAGTTGCGACACGGTCACCCGGGCATCCTCCCGCGCCTTCGCCTCGGATTCCCTACGCGCCTGCTCTTCCTGCTCGGCCCCCTGGATGCGCCTCAGCTCGGCGACCGGGTCAGGGTGCCCGGCGGCAGCCAGGGTCAGCAACTCTTTTGCCCGGGCCCTTGCGTCCTTGAGCTCCGTCCCCGGGTAGTGGCCGAAGGACAGGCGCCGCGGGTTGCCGGCCTCGGTGCGGGCGATGATCATCCAGGTGCGTTTGCCCTTGGGACTGATTCGCAGACCGAACCCGGGTGTGTCGTTATCCCATATTTCGATGGACTTCGACTTGTCCGGTTTCCGCTCGAGAACCTTGTCGTTGATGTAGCGTGTTGCCATTTTTTCGTCCTCCTCCTGAGCACCTGAGCGTTGCCCGTTCTGGCGATTTGGCAAATCCTTGGCAACACTCTGCTTGCTTTAGGATAAGACGGTTTGAGGCGCTATGCAAAGTTAACTATCTGGTAATGAATAAAATTCAGCGGGTCTACGGCTAAAAATCAGTGGGCCTGATATGACAAGAATTGACGAAAAACCTGAATGGGGTTCAGGTGGTCGGAGGTTCAAATCCTCTCGCCCCGACCAACGAGAAAGGCCCGGCAGAATTGCCGGGCTTTTTTTTTCATGCCTAGATGCTTCAGGACATTCTCCGGCTACGGCGGTGGATGTGATGTCCCCGTGCGACTGGCCAGGACCGGTTTTTCTTTGCCGCTCCGGGCGCTACCCTGTCCTGCATCCGCGGCCTGACGATAAGCTTCCATGCCCGAAAATCCCCTTGTACCATCCGGCAATCGTCCCGGGATCGTCGCCGGAGACGAGCCGGCGACTCTCTTCAGCGATCCCGACCGGCTGCTACGGGAGAGCGCGCCCCTGGCCCTGGAGCGGTCGGCCGGTCTGTGCCACCGGGGGGCGGGTGGGCGCGATGCCTGTGACTGGTACCACGGGGTGTGGCAGTACTTCAGGATCCTCGGCGTGGTGGCCACGCCCTGGATGCAACGCCGCTTCTATGAGCGGGTGCTGGGTGAGCTGGCGGCGACCGGAAGCCATACCCGGATACTGGTTTCCGGCTCCTCCGATTACGCCATGCTGGCGCTGGTCCTGCATGCCTATGCGCTGCGCGGCGCCCGGCCGGAGGTGACCGTCACTGACCGCTGCGGGACGCCCCTGTTCCTCAATCGCTGGTATGCCGAGCGGCACGAGGTACGGATCACCACCCGGGTCGGGGATATCCTCGCAGCCGGTGGCGGACCCTATGACGTCATCTGCACCCACTCCTTCCTGGGCAACTTCCCCCCGCAACAACGGGCGGAGCTGGTCTCGGTGTGGCGCGCACTCCTGCGCCCGGGGGGAAAGCTGGTGACTATCAACCGGATCCGTCCGGACAGCTGCGGCGAAGTCCGCTTCAACGCCGGACAGGGGGAGGCGTTCCGCGAGCGGGTGCTGCGGGCGGCCAGGGCCTTGCCCGTGGCGATCGGCATCGAGGCCCGGACCCTGGCCCGGTGGGCGGAGGAGTACACGTCCCGCTACCACAGCTGGCCGGTGGGCTCGGCAGCGGAGCTGCGCGCACTGCTGGAAGACAACGGTTTCGTGGTGGAGCGTCTCGAGCCGGGCCCGGAAGCGGCTCCCGGGCCCACCGGCCCCTCCGTGGCGGGAGCGGCGCTGCGCCTGGAGGTGGTGGCGAGCCGCCGGCCCTGACCGGACCGTTGCCGGCTATTTAGTCGGTTTTTTGTCCGCGCGGATGCCCCGCCGGCCTTTGCCCGCACCGGATGCGCCGGATTTGGTGCGTGAGGTTTTCGCCTTGGCGGTGGGCGGGGGCGGCGTTGGCTGAGGCGCGCCAGCACCGGCCTTCTCCGCCTTCGCAGTGCCGGGCGACCGCCCGGCCGCGACACCCTCCCAGGGGGGGGCGGCTTCCTCCACCGGCGGAGGATCGTCAACCGCGGACGCGGCTTGCGGAGTCGGCGGGTCCACATTCTCCGCCTGTGCCTCGCGCCGCCGCTGCAGCATCGCGCTTACCCCCTGGGCCAGCAGGATTACGACGGCGCGAACGCCATAGTAGGTCCAGCCCAGAATCCGTATCGTGATTCCCCACAGTCGCCGCCACAGGGCGGGGCGCTGGACGGGCTCCGCTTCCGCCGAGTCGGGGTGCTGTTCCCGTACCCCGTATTCGGGGCTTAGGACGATATCGCCGGCATCGGTCTGTACGAGGTAGAACTGCCGGCGGGCGCTGATGCAGCCGAGCGGGACCACCACCACCGCCATCAGGGTGGCCACCCCCGCGCCGAACAGCAGGCTCACCGCCATGCCCTGGAATATGGGATCGAAGATGATGGCCCAGGCCCCCGCCATCAGGGTCAGCGAGGTGATGAAGATGGGGCGCATGCGGATCTCCGCGCCGCGCACCGCCGCCTCGCGCACGCTCAGGCCTTTCTCCACCTCGATCTTCACGAATTCCACGATGAGGATCGACTGCCTGACGATGATGCCGCCCAGGGCGATCATGCCGATCATGGAGGTGGCGGTGAATTCGGCGCCCATCAGCAGGTGGCCGGGGATGATGCCGATGAGAGTCAGGGGGATGGGGGACATGATGAGCCCGGCGAGGGTGAAGTTGCGGAATTCCCAGACGATGAGCCCGTAGATGAGCAGCAGCGCGGCCATGAAGGCGATGCCCATGTCGCGGAAGGTCTCGTAGGTGACGGTCCACTCGCCGGTCCACTCGAACCCGGAGACGAAGTCGTCCGCGGGCGGGCCGATGAGCCCGCGGGGCATGCCGGTGACCTGCACGTCGTCGGGTGCCGTGTAGCCCTCCAGCCGGTCCTCGACCGCGAGCATACCGTAGATGGGTGCGCCGAGGCGCCCCTCCATCTCGCCCACCACGTACTCCATGGGGCGCAGATCCTTGTGATAGACCAGCGGCTGCTCCCACTCCTGCACGAAGCGTCCCAGCTCCGCCAGCGGCACCAGCCGTCCGTCTTCAGTGGGTATGGGGATGTTCGACAGCTGCGAAATCTGGGACCGCTCGGCCAGGGAGGTCTGCAGCACGATGTAGGTGGGCTCCTGGACATTGCCGCGCTTGACGTCGCCGAGCCGGTAGCCGCCCATGACCATGTCGAGATTGTCGGTGATGGTGTTGACCGAAATGCCCTGGCGCACGGCCTTCTGGGTATCCACCTCGAAACGCCATAACCGGTAGGGTTCGGGCATGTAGTTGTCCACGTCGACGATGTTCTCCACCTCGGCGAAGATCCGCGTCAGATCACGGGCGAACTGGCGGCGGGTCGCGTCATCGGGTCCGTAGACCTCGGCGACCACGGTCTGCAGCACCGGGGGGCCGGGCGGCATCTCCACCACCGCGATGAGGGCGCCGAGCTGTTCGGCCAGCGGCGTGAGCAGCTCCCGGGCCGCCACCGCGATGGCGTGGCTGCCGCGCTCGCGCTCCAGCTTGTCCTCGAGCATGACCAGCAGGTCGCCCTCCCACGGATTCCGGCGCAGGTAGTAGTGGCGCACCATGCCGTTGAAGTTGAATGGCTGGGAGGTTCCGGCATAGGTGACCACCGCGGTCACTTCGGGAATCTCCAGCGACTTCACCGCCAGCTGCCGGACCACGTTGGCGGTCACCGGCATGGCCGTCCCCTCCGGCAGGTTGACCACCACGCTGAATTCCGGCTTGTTGTCGAAGGGGAGCATCTTCACCGTGATGGTGCGGGTGTAGAAGAGCATGCAGAGCCCGACGGTGAGCAGGATGATGCCGATCAGGAAGCCGATCCCCAGCGTACGGCTGCGGATGAGCGGCTCGATGAGGGGCCGGTAGAGGCGGGAGACGATTTGCCGGGTCTTCTCCTCCCGGCGCTCGGCGCGGCCCAGCGCCTCCATGCGCGGACGCATCTGCAGGGCCAGCCAGGGGGTGAAGATGAAGGCCGCCACCAGGGAGAAGAACATGGCCGAGGAGCCGAGTACCGGGATGGGCCGCATGTAGGGGCCCATGAGCCCGCTGACCCAGCCCATGGGGAGGAGGGCGGCGATGATGGTGAAGGTGGCGAGGATGGTGGGATTGCCCACCTCGCGCACGGCGTCCACGCCCACGGCGATGCTGGTGTTGCCCTCCTCGAGCCAGCGCCGGAACATGTTCTCCACCACCACCGTGGCATCGTCCACCAGGATGCCGATGGCGAAGATGAGGGCGAAGAGGCTCACCCGGTCGATGGTGTAGTCCACCACCCAGGCCCACCACACCGTCACCAGGATCACGATGGGAATCACCATGATCACCACCAGTGCGGCGCGGAAGCCCAGGCCCACGAGGCACAGCGCCGCGACAATCACCGCCGCCTCGAACATGGCCCCCAGCAACTCGTTGACCTTGTCGTTGGCGGTCCTGCCGTAGTCCCGGGTGATGGTGACGTTGACGTTGGCCGGAATCAGCGTGCCCTTGAGCCGCTCCAGCTTGGCCAGGATCGCCTTCGAGACGGTGACGCCGTTGGTGCCCTCCTTCTTGGCGATGGCGATGGTCACGGCCGCCTCGCCGGAAGCCCGCTCCCCGCCCGTCCAGGCCGGTCCGGTGAAGAAGGTGGACATCTGTTGGGCGTCTTCCGAGACGTAGCGGACATCGGCCACGTCGTGTACGTAGATGGGCTGCCCGGCGCGGGTGCCCACCACCAGCTCGGCGATGTCCTGCGCCGTGCGCAGGAAGGCCCCGGCGTAGACGTTGAACACGGTGTTGCCGGCTTCCATGGTGCCGGCGTTGCGCTCGGAGTTGGCGGTGCGGATGGTGCCGGCGACCTGCTGGGGGCTGATGCCGAAACCCGCCAGCCGTTCCAGGGAGACCTCCACGCGTACCTGATCCGCGCGACCCCCGGCGACGAAGCCCTTGCCGGTGTTCGGCACCTCTCCCAGTGACTGCAGCACGTCCAGCGCCAGAGTGCGCAGCTGGGTATCGTCGACCTCGGCGGACCAGAGCGTGACGGCCACCACCGGCACGTCGTCGACGCCAACCGGTTTCACCAGCGGCATCTGCACATCGGGCGGTATGCGGTCCATGTTGGATTGGAGCTTGTCGTGGACCTTGACGACGGAGGCGCCCATTTCCTCGCCCACCCGGAAGCGCACCGTCACCAGCGCCTGGCCTCGACCGGTGGCCGAATAGACGTGGCGGACCCCCGGCAGCTCGCTCATCAGCCGTTCCAGGGGTTCGGTCACCATGCTCTCGACCTGGTGGATGCTGGCCCCGGGATAGTTGACGAAAATGTCTATCATCGGCACGGAGATCTGGGGATCTTCCTGCCGGGGAGTGAACAGCAGGCCGAGGATGCCGATGCAGAGGGTGGCGATCATCAGCATCGGCGTGACCGGGGTGCTGATGAACATGCGGGCTATCTTGCCGGCGGTTCCGAGATCGGGCTGATCTTCCCGTACGTCGCATCCGCCAACGCCATTCCCAGGCGGCGTTTGTAGAGGATCTGACATGGTCCCCCGCCCTCCATCCGACCCGTCGGAGCGCACACGATAGTGCGTCTCGTCCGGCAGCCTCCCGGCTCTTGTAGTCATGTGGTCGCCGGGATGTCCACGATCTGTGTCGGGATCAATCTTTGTGGTTCCGGTTGGGTCGCGACTTGCCCGCCCAGACCGGCCAACAGTCCCTTGGTTAAGTAAAGTCCACGGATGACCTGATGTAAAAGCGCCGGGCCGGGCTCATCTGCGCCGGTGGACAGGGTGTCGGGGCGCTCGGGCGGGACGCGGGAACGGAGCCGCGTTCCCGATGCCCGGCGGAGTCCGGAGCCGGGTGGAGACGCGCCTGGCGGGGGAGGGGATAGGCCGACGGAACGCCTGTTTCCCCGTCAGCGATTGCAAGGCCTGCGGGCGGGGCCACCCGCGTGCAGCACTAGTGCAGCGGCAGGGACCGGCTGTCGCGCCAGCAACGGAAAATCATCTCCCTCAGGGCGGTGCCGATGCGGCGGGTGAAGGGTTTGATATTGTCGCGTTTCGATTCGAACAGCGAGTACATGCAGGCATTGGTTTCGAACATGACCAGGCTGCCGTCGGGGCGCAGGTTCAGGTCCATGCCGAAGTAGTCCAACCCCACCTGGGTGCTGAAGGCCTCCAGCCGGGCCAGGTTGCGGCTGCCGAGCCGCTCCTGGAAATGCTCCAGGAAATCCTTCTCCTCAGCCTCGAAATCCTCCATCTTCTGCTTGGAATTCCGGTGTACCATCCATTGGTCACTGGTGAAGAGGTGGCGCGGATAGAGCCGGCCATCGATGGCGATCACGCGGAATTTCCGGTAGAAGCCGTCCGGATCACGGCAGTCGACGAACTCGGTCAGGTAGTAGTCCCGCCCGTCGAATGCGAAGCGCTCCAGTTCGTCGATCTCCCCCGGCTCCCGGATCAGGGTCATGCCCTTGCCGCCATGCAGGCCGGCCGGCCGGAAGATGAACGGCAACCGGATGTCGCCCCGTTCGACGGCCGCTCCGACATCCCGGCAATAGCGGGGGCGGAGGCGGATGGTCTTCGGAACCAGGATGCCCTCGAAGTCCGCGAAGCGCTGGTAGAGCAGATCCCGCTTGGTGGCGGCGATTCGATCGGGCGGGTTGAGGGTGGGAATGCTGTCCCGCGCAACCAGCTCCCTGGCCGCATCCAGCCCGCGGGCGTTGCTGTCCGGATCACAGATGAGATTGACGGCGAAATCCGGTTTGCCGAACTTGATCTGGCCGCCTTTTCTGCCGCCGAGGAACAGGACGTGGATGTCGATGCCGTCAATCTCGGGAAACTTGAAGTTGCCCGTGTTGTGAAACTCGAAACCCCGCTGATCGATGAACTCGACCGTGACCCGGTTGTCGTCCGGTATGGCGTTGATGATGAGCACGCGCGGTTTTCTGTCCGCGGGAGCCGGTTCGGCCATCCGTGGCCCGGAGCCGGTCTGGAAGGAGTAGCTGATCGTGGGGGGATTCTTCTTCTTGATCATCGGGCGATCCTGGTGCTGCGTTCATCGGGTTGCAGGTACGACGGCTGCAGTTTACTCCCAAGGGGCGGCGGCATGAACAGAGGCGTATCCTAGCCGAAAACGCCCCCGTGCAGCTGCAGGTGCAGCAGCTGCACGAACACGCCGTGGACGAACAGTGCGGTCCCGGCGGCCATGGCGGCGGCCAGTCCCCAGCCCGTGCCGTGCCACCTGAGAAACGCCAGCAGGAACAGGGCCGGCCCGAGGACGAAACCCAGGATCCAGACCGCGGGGAGGATGGCGGCGATCGCCAGGTAATGGCTGAATTCGGCTGCAATACCCCCGTCGCCATGCCGGTCCGGTGGCGGTCCAGGCTCCACGGGCCCGCGCCGGTGCCGCAGCCACAGCGGCAGGGCGGCGCCGATGGTGAGCGCGCCGGCCAGGAGGGGAAAGCGCATGACCACCCAGCCGTAGTCGTAGAACAGCCAGCCGGAGAGCAGGAACAGCAGGGTCATGCCCGCGGCCAGCAGCGGTAGAATCGCGTCGGTCCGGATCATGGGCCTGTCACTCCCGGACGGCGGTCGTTGCGTGACCTCAGGTAGCTCCAGGCGAACACGCCCACCAGCATAAGGCCCAGGGTCAGGCTGATGGGGCGGGTGATGAAGGCCGGACCGTAGGCCTGCAGCGAGATGTGCAGGTAGGTCTCCAGTATGGGGCCGAGGATGAAGCCGAGCACCAGTGCCGGACGGGAGTAGTTGAACCGCCGCATCAGCAGGCCCAGCGCGCCGAACAGGAACACGAACAGGACATCGGCTCCGCTGTTCCCGGTCGCGTAGGCGCCCACCATCACCAGGACCAGGAGTACGGGGGCCAGCAACTGGCCGCGGACGGAGGCCAGCTTCGCCACGCCCGCGGCCAGCGGCACCATCAGCAACGCGGAGACCAGATTGGTCACGGCGAGGATGATCGCCAGGGCCGTCGCCATGTCCAGATGGGCGACGAGGAAGTCGGGTCCGGGTTCGATGCCGAGGATGAGGAATCCGCCGAGCAGGAGGGCCATGGCCGCGCTGCCCGGAATGCCGAGCGCGAGGGTGGGCACCAGCGAGCCGCCCTCCTTGGCATTGTTGCTGGCCTCGGGGGCGATGACCCCGTCGATGTCGCCCGCCGCCCGGGCATCATCCTGATCCCGCCGGCCACGGGCCGCGGCATAGGCCAGGTAGGGCGCGGTCTCACCGCCGACGCCGGGGACGATGCCGACCACGACTCCGATGCCGACGGAGCGCAGGAAGGTCCAGGGTCGCTCCAGCACCGCGGCCGCGCCGCGGGCGAGGTCCCGCCAGCGCAGTGCGGTTCCGGCCGTCGCCGGCCGGCCGCCGGCGTCCGCCAGGCGGACGATTTCCGGGATGGCGAACAGGCCCAGAACCAGGGGCACCAGGCGGATTCCGTCCAGCAGGTAGTCACTTTCCATCCAGAAGCGCGGCACACCGGTGATGCGCTGGTAGCCGAAGGTGGCCAGGAACAGGCCCAGGCCGGCGGCGACCAGACCCTTCAGCGGTTCGCCCTGGTCCAGCAGGGCCACGCTGGCGATGCCCACCAGTGCGAGCAGAAAGATCTCCGGCGCGCCGAAGGCCAGTACCACCGGCTGCAGCATGGGCAGCAGCAGCACCAGGGCCAGGGCGCTCAGCAGCCCGCCCAGGGCCGAGGCGGTCAGCGCGGCGCCCACCGCGTACAGGCCGCGTCCCTGGCGGTGGAGGGCGAAACCGTCCCTGACCGTGGCGGCGTTGGCCGGCGCCCCTGGAATACCCAGCAGAATGGCCGTGACGGAACCGCCCGTGTAGACCGCCGCATGGGCCGCCAGCAGGAAGCCGACGCCGGTGAGGGGTTCCATGCCATAGATGAACGGCAGCAGGATGGCCAGCGTGGTCAGGCCGCTCAGGCCCGGCAGCACCCCGCATACCAGGCCGATGGAGAGCCCCGCGAGGGCCACCAGTAGCGTGGGGGCATGGGCGACCAGGCTCAAGGCTGAGGAGATGACGTCCGGCATGGGAAGGCAGTCGTGCCGCGGCGGTCTATTCGAGGCCCATGACGGCCCGGTGGCGGTTGCCGCCCTTGGGGCAGCGTGTGGCCGGAGGTCTCACCGGTAGTATTTCTCCAGCAGCACGTGGCGCACCTGGACCAGCCGTTCGCCCTCCAGCGCCCCGATGGTGCCGGTCACCAGCTCCGCGAGGGTTTCCGGTCCGGCGGGATCGATGCCGAAGCCCTTGGCCGACGCTTCCGCGACGAAAGCCGGATCGGCGAGTATCCCGCCGAGAGTCCCGGCAAGGTAGGCCACCCGGTCCGCGGGGGTTCCGGGCGTGGTGAGGAGCGCGCGTCCGGTGCGGGCCATCCGGGCGCGGAAGTCGATCCACCAAGCCTGTCCGTCGGACAGCTCCGCGGCCTCGAACAGCGTGGGGAGGTCGGGGAACAGGGGCGAGCGATCCCGATCCAGCACCGCTATGGGCATCAGTTTCCCGCCGCGGGCATATTTGAGAGCGGATCGGTCCGAGGTCACGATGCCATCCACCTCGCCCCGCATCGCCGCCAGTGCCGCCTCCTTCGAGCCTTTGTAGCCGATGATGATTTCCGCCTCGAGGCCGAGCGCCTCGGAGAAACAGGCAGCGGTATCGGCGATGGCGTCGGCCTTGCCGCCACCGGACCACTTCACCGGCTCCGCCGCGGATCGCAGCGCGGCGAGGCTCTTGAGGGGGGATTGTCCGCTCAGCATGACCACGCTTGGTTCCGTGCTCACCCGTGCCAGCCAGGAGACCTGCCGGATGTCGAATCGGGCCCCCTCGAGCTCCAGCAGCTGCGCCAGGGCGGCGCCCGGGCCGTTCACCAGCATCAGGGTCAGCCCGTCGGGTTCGGCGCGGTAGACCTGGCTGAGGGCGACCAGCCCGCCGCCGCCCGGCCGGTTCTCCACCACCACCGTGGCACCGGTGCGTTGTTCAATCCACGGCGCCAGCAGCCGCGCCAGGGTGTCGTAGCCGCCTCCCGGGGCATAGCCCACCACCAGCCGCACCACCTGGCCCGGGAAGAAGCCTTCCGCAGCGCCATCCTCCGCGCCGACGTTCGTCCACAGTGACAGGCACAGGAATAGAGCCAGCACCCCCCGCAGTCGTGTCCCCCGGATGTACCAGTCCGACATCGGTAACCTCCTTTTGTCTGTTGCTGATGAAACCCCGCCCGGTGCCCCCGTAGGTCTACAGCCGCTCCAGGGCGCGCGGATCGCACCTGGAACTATAAATTGACGGGGTCGCGGGAGTAAAACCGGGATTGCCGCGGGGGGCGGCGCAAACCGGCGTGGGCCGGTAGTGCACATCTTCCGCTATTACGGTGGTTCGGCAGGTTGTGGAATTGTCCCGGACCGTTCGGCACCGGACCGGAGCACCGGCGGGCATGGCGGCCCGTGAATGGGGTGCTACAGGACGTACTATCCTTAGTTGTGAGAGGGAAGCGGGTCCCGGCGGCAGCTTCCCGATGGACAGGAAACAATCATGAAAACAGTCGCATGGAAACGGCTGTGCGGGCTCTGAAGGCTCTCGTGCCCCAGGGATGGCGGCAATGCCCGGAAACTGCCCAGTGAGGAGGTTGGACCATGAAGAGATCCACTCGCAGGACTGTATTCCTGATGGCGCTGGCATTCACGGTCGCGGGCGCCGCCCAGGCCGAGGAGGGCCGCATCGGGGAGGCGGAATTCATGAAGAACTGCGCGGTCTGCCACGGTACCGGCGGCAAGGGCGACGGGCCCATCGTCGATTTTCTGAAGCAGGCGCCGCCCGATCTGACCCGGCTAAGCAGGAACAACGGAGGCCAGTTCCCCATGCAGCGGGTCTATGACACGATCGTGGACGCCGGCAGGACCCGGGCCCATGGCACCCGGGAAATGCCCATCTGGGGCGATCGCTACTCCGAGGAGGTGATTGCCGAATACGGTCCGTACGGCGCGGGGCCGAAGGCGACCATCCGGGCACGGGTACTGGAGCTGGTGTTTTTCCTGGCGAACATCCAGGAGTAGGGCTCACAGGCCGCCCGGGGCCGCGGTGGTCGCCGCTTCGGGTGGCCAGGACTCGTGGCGACGGCGCACCGGGATACCTGCCCGGTGGAGGTTCACACGCCTCCGCTGTGAACGATTTCGTAGTAGATCTTCTCCAGTTCCGCCTTGTGGCGGGTTTCCTCCTCGGCAAGAAACTCGAACAACTCGCGCACGGGGCCGGGTTCCACGCTCCCGGCCAGGCTCCGGTACTGCTCCATGGCCGCCTGTTCGCGGCCGAGGGCGTACTGGAGGATGGCCTGGTCGTCGGGCGCCGGACCCAGCTCGGGGACCTGGATGCAGTCGGAGAAGCGGGTGTCCGAGGCGGGCGTCTCCACCCGCGCGCGCAGCTGCGCGGCGATATCGCCGCGGGCGGCGAGATCGCTGAACAGTTCGTGGTGGCGCGCCTCCTCCTCGGCCAGTTCCTCCACCAGGTAGCGGATGCGCTTGCTCACCCGCGGGATCAGCCCGGTGTAGAAGTCGCGCGCGCTGGCCTCGAAGGAGGCGGCCACCGCCAGGATCTCCCCCAGGGTCTTCCTGGCGCGGATGCGATCAATCCCGTGCACCCCGCCCTCGCCGTGTTCGCTCACTGCACGCTCTCCCGTTGTTCCAGCCAGGCATGGATGCCGGCCGCGACCCGGTGACCGTCGGCCACGGCGTGTACCACGTCGGGGCCGTTCACCATGTCGCCGGCGGCCCACAGCCAGGGCTCGCTGGTGCGCCCGTCGGCGTCCACCCGGAGGCGCCCGCGCCGCCACTCCAGTCGCTCGGTGAGCGCCTCGCCCAGCAGCGCCGTGTCGGCCACCTGGCCGATGGCCTCGACCACCATCTCCGCCTCGTGCAGGCGCTCGTCGGATTCGTCGTAGACCGGCGCGAAGCGCCCTTGGGCGTCGAAGATGGACTTCACCCGCCAGCTGCGCAGCCCCACCAGGTTGCCGGCCCCGTCCACCACGCATTCCCGCGGCCCGCGGGCGTCGAGAATCTCGATCTCCTCCTCGGCCGCCTCCAGCACCTCGATGGCGTCCGCCAGGAAGTGGCTGCGCGCCTCCAGCGCGGTGACGGTGACCCGCGCCGCGCCGTACTCCCGGCGCTGCAGGCGGGCCAGGGTACGGGCGATGTCCATGGCCACGTTGCCGCCGCCGATGACCACCGCGCTGCGCGGGGTACCGAACGCCTCCCCGGCGGTGGCCTGGCGCAGCAGGGTCACCGCCTTGCGAACCTGGGGATGATCCGAGTTGGGAATGCGGGTGGAGCGGCCGAACTGCAACCCCAGGGCCAGCACCACGGCATCGAAGTCGCGCCGCAGCTCCTCCAGGGTGATGTCCGTTCCCACCCAGGTGCTGCAGCGGATATCCACTCCCACCGAGCGGATCACGTCGATATCCTGGTCCAGCCTGGCGTAGGGCAGGCGGTACTCGGGGATGCCGTAGCGGGGCATCCCGCCGGGCTCCGGCAGCCCCTCGAACACGGTCACTGCGTGGCCCCGTTTCGCCAGGTCGAAGGCGGCGGTGAGGCCGGCCGGTCCGGAGCCCACGATGGCCACGCGGCGCCCGCTCGGCGTGGCGACCCGTCCTTCGGCGGCGATGGCCTTCACCCGCTCGGGGGGCAGGGCGTCCATGGCGTAGCGCTTGAGCCAGCGGATGGCGATGGGCTCGCCGCGGTGGCCGAGGGAGCAGGCCTCCTCGCAGCGGTGGGTGCAGACCCGCCCGCAGACATGGGCGAAGGGGTTGGTCCGGTAGATCCAGCGCACCGCGTCCTCGACGCGTCCCTCCCAGATGGCGCGGATGTACTCCGGCGCGTGCATGTGGGTGGGGCAGGCGTCAAAGCACATGCCGCACTGGACGCAGCGGGAGGCCTCCAGCAGGGCCTGCTGATCGTCGTAGCCGGCGACGATCTCGCGGAAGTTGTCGCCGCGGGCGGAGGGCTCGAGCTCGCCCATGGCCTGGCGCTGCAGGTCCACCAGGTCCGAATCGGCGCTCTTGCTCCAGCCGTGGCCGTAGTACCTGCCGTGCATCCCGTTGGGGTCGGGCAGGACGAAGTAGCTGTCGAGCTCCGCATCGGTGCAGGTGTGCACGTATTCCCGCGACAGTGCCAGGGAGGCGGTGGGGCAGATGTCCACGCACAGGCCGCACCAGCAGCAGCGGCCGTAGTCGATGGCCGGGCGCTGGTCGCGGATCCCCTGCGCCGGGTCCGCCGGCAGCCCGGGGATGCGCACCATGGTGATGGCGGCGTTGTCGCACACCTTCTGGCAGGTACCGCAGCCGATGCACTTCTCCCAGTCGTTGAGGTGGAAGCCGCGGTAGTTGGCCGAGGCCGGGCGCGGCTCCAGCGGCTCGGTCACCGGCGGGCGGGCGAAGAACTGCAGGGCCTTGAGCGGGTTGAGCAGACTGCCCTTGTCCTTGTAGGGGATGTCGGCCATCAGCGGTCCACCTCCGGCGGGCAGGCGTCGAGGGAGAACATGATCTGGGCGATGTCCTCCAGCCGCGCGTGGGCGGTCAGGTTCTCCAGCACCTGCACCGCGTGCATGGCGGAGGGGCCGCGCACGTGGACCCGGTAGGGCTTGTCGCCGCCGGTGGAGACCACGTAGTAGGCGAGCTCGCCCTTGGAGGACTCCACCCGGGTGTAAACCTCGCCGGCGGGCAGGTTCCAGGCCAGCGGATTGGGAATCAGGGCGCGGATGGGGCCGCCGACGTGGGGGAGCCGCTCCACCACCTGGCGCACGATGCGGATGCTCTGCACCAGCTCCTGGCGCCGCACCAGGGTGCGCGCCCAGGCGTCGCCCGCCTGCTCGATGGGGATGTCGAACTCCAGCTGGTCGTAGACCAGGTAGGGGTCGTCGCGGCGCACGTCGAAGGCCAGCCCGGTGGCGCGCAGGTTGGGGCCCGTGACCCCCCACTCCAGGGCCTGCTCCTGGCTCATGGCGCCAATGCCCCGGGCCCGCTGCACGAACACCTGGTTGGTGAAGAACAGGTTGTCGTAGTCGGGCAGGCGCGACTCGATGTAGTCCAGCGTCCGGGTGACCCGCTCCAGGTAGCCGGTGGGAATGTCACGGCGCACACCACCGGGGATGTTGTAGATGTGGTAGACGCGTCCGCCGCTCAGCTCCTCGAAGAGATCCAGGATCTGGTCGCGGTCGGCCACGCCCCAGTACATGTTGCTGTACATGCCGGTCGTGGCCGCGTGGCCGCCGAAGGTGAACAGGTGGGCGGCGATGCGGGAGAGCTCCAGCTGCAGTACCCGGATCCACTGGGCGCGCTCCGGCACCGTGATCCCGCCGAGCTCCTCCACGGCCAGGGAGTAGCACACCTCCATGGGCACCGGGTCGGGCACGCAGATGCGCGGCACCAGGGCGATGTTCTGGATCCACAGCCGCCCCTCCATCAGCTTCTCGAAGCCGCGGTGCAGGTAGCCGCCGTCGGCGCGGGCGGAGACCACCTGGTCGCCGTTGAGCTTCACCTTCAGCGCGTAGTTGCCCTCGATGCCCGGGTGGTTGGGGCCGAAGAAGAGTTCGAACTCGTTGCTGGGCGGATGGTTGACCGCCTCGTAGTTCTCGGGCCTCATCGGCGCACATCCTCCGGCCGGGTGGTGATGCCGCCGCCCTGGGCCTCGATCTCCTTCAGCCAGTCGGGGTGGTAGGCCTGCCAATTGAAGTGATTCATGACCCACGCCTCGCCGTCGAAGTCCTTGCGCATGGGGGGCGGGCCCTCCCACTCGGTGAGGATGAACTTGCCCATGTCGGGGCTGCCCTCGAAGTAGAGGCCGAACATCTCGTGGATGTCGCGCTCGAAGAAGGCCGCCGGTTTGAACAGATCGTAGACCGAGAGGTAGACGCCGGGGTCGCGGGGCAGGCGGATGTGGGCCATCACCAGCACCCGGGTCTCGTAGGACCAGAGGTGGTAGACCAGCTCGAACTCCTCCTGCTCCATCCAGTCCACGCAGGTGATGGCCGAGAGGTGTACGTAGCCGGCGCGACCCTTGAGCAGCTCCAGCAGGGCGGGCAGGGTCTCGGCGGCGAGATCCACCCGCACCCGGCGCGGTCCCTTGCGGTGGATGCGAATGCCCTCGATCTCCTGGAGCAGGAACTCCAGCTGGGGGGCGAGGCTCTGCCGGCTCATGGCTTGCGCTCCTGCCTGGATCCGAGGCGCATCTCCAGCGGCTGCAGCGGCACCTGGTGCTGTTGCAGCAGGGCGGTGTGCGGGCCGATGGTCTCCGGGCCCGCGAGCCCGTAGTGGTCCGCTTCGCCGATGACGTCGGTGGGGGTCTGCCAGCGCTCGCCGAAGAGCTGCTGCTGGTTGCCCAGGTAGTGGTCGTAGCGGCGGTAGTAGTCCTTCCAGCTGTCCGCCTTTCCGGTACGGATGTTCTCCATCAGCTGGCGCATGCCGGTGATGACCGCCTCGGGGCGGGGCATGCAGCCGGCGATGTAGAGATCCACCGGCAGGTACTCGTTCAGGACCTTGGCGGTGGCATAGCTCTGCCAGTACATGCCGCCGTTCACCGTGCAGGAGCAGATGCCGATCACGTACTTCGGCCCGCCCATCTGCTCGTAGGTGAGGATGATGCGCTTCAGGGTCTTGATGGAGACATAGCCGGTCACCAGCAGGATGTCCGCCTGGCGCGGCGTCACCATGGGCTGGATGCCTAGACGCTCCATGTCGAAGCGCGAGGTCATGGCCGGCGGCAGCTCGATGGCGCCGCAGCCGGTGCAGTAGTGGAGCATGAACAGGGAGCGGGAGCGGCAGAAGGCCTTCAACTCGTCGAACACCCGGGTGAACAGGCCCTCCGACTTCGGGTCGCCGCCCGCGTCGCCCTCGGCGTGAATGGAGATCTGTTTCAAGTCACTCATGGGAGTCCTCCATTCGCTCAGTGCATGATCAGCCACAGGCCCGCCAGGCCCAGCAGCACCGGCCACTTCCAGATCATCTTCAGCAGGTCCTCGGTGCGGTAGCGGGGGAACAGGAAGGCGATGCACATGGGGATGGCCACCACCGCAAAGGCCTTGACCAGGAAGGTGAGCCAGTTCTCCCCGCCGCCCAGGAACAGGCTCACGTAGAGCACGCCCGCGGTGTAGAACTGGAAGCACTGCATGACGAACAGGCCGCCCAGGAACTTGCCGCCCATCTCCACCATGGGGCCGGTGGCAATCTCCGCCGGCGCCACGTAGATCTCGAACGGCTGCTTGCCCAGCATGGCGTGCACCGAGAACAGCCCCGCCAGCGCCAGCAGCGGCATGGTGGCCGCGCCCCAGCCGCCGGGGCCGGCGGCCTGCTGCAGGGCGATGATGTCCGCCAGGTTGGTGGTGCCGTAGTGCCAGGCCACGCCGAAGATGACGATGACGAAGGGGATGTCATAGGCGAGCATGGCGGTGAGTGCGCGGGCGATGCCGATGGAGCCGTTGGGGTTGGCGCACTGTCCCACCCCCAGGGCCAGCCCCAGGGAGGGGATCATCATCAGGTAGGCCAGTGTGATGAGGCCGCCGCGGTCGGCGAGCCCGTCCATCCCCGGCACCGGCAGCAGGGTCTCGGCGGCCACGTAGCCGCCCACCGCCATGACGATGCCGATGTCGTGGACGAGGCCGTGGGAGATCTGGGTCTGCTTGCCGTAGAGCTTGACGATGTCGTAGAGGGGCTGCAGCAGGGGCGGCCCCACGCGGCGCTGAATCCTCGCCGCGATCCGGCGCATCATCAGCACCATGAACAGTCCCACCACGAAGGCCACCAGGGGCATCAGGACCAACTCGAGCGCCAGGTTCAGGGCATCCATCACAGCACCACCCAGGCCAGGCCCGCCACGGCCGTCATGAGGAGAAAGAGCGCGGGCGCCTGCTGCCGGTAGACCCCCTGCATGGCCAGCGCCGCCAGGTCCACCGCCGAGACCAGCGCGGACTCCAGCCAGCTGAAGGCGTTGCGGTAGAGGGGGCCGATGCGGTGCATGAGGCCGGCGTAGAAGTTGTCGCTGTACTGGTAGCGCACGTCGGCGGAGAGGAAATGGCCGCCGGCGTAGTTGTCCAGCTGGTGCACCCGCCGGCTGCGCCCGCCGCCGCCGTAGAAGAGCAGGGCGCCGACGCCGAAGCCGCCGAACAGCACCCCCACGATCCAGAGCATGTCCAGCCCGCCCCTGGCGGAGGCCACCCCGCCCAGGGTGTAGCTGAGCACCGGCAGCCCGAGCGCCGCCTGGGCGTCGGCCACCCAGCCCAGCGCCAGCCCCGGCGCGGTCCCGGTGACGAAGACGATGACGCACAGTGCCAGCATCGGGCCGGTCATGCTCCAGGGCGCTTCGCGGATATGCTCGTGCTCGCTGCGCAGCTGGCCGAGGAAGGTGTTGTGGATCAGCTTGTAGACGCTGAGGATGGTGCCCAGCGTGCCGATCACCGAGGCCACGAACAGCAGCGGCATGCCCTCGGTCATCAGCGAGCGGTAGATGAGCCACTTCGAGACGAAGCCGTTCATGGGCGGCAGGCCGGCCAGGCCGATGATGCCCACCAGCATGGTGAGAAAGGAGAGCGGCATGCGCACCACCAGCCCGCCCAGGCGGTTGAGGTCGGCGGTGCCGGTGCGGTGGATGACCGCGTAGACGGAGAGGAACAGGGCCGCCTGGTAGGTGGCGTGGTTGAACACGTGCATCAGGCCGCCGGCGCTGCCCATGGCGTCGCCCACCACCAGCCCCATGAGCATGTAGCCGCCCTGGCCGATGCCGTGCCAGGCCAGCAGGTAGCGGGCGTCGTTCTGCTTCAGCGCCGTGAAGGTGGGCAGCACGATGGTGAAGGCGGCCACCCACGCCAGCAGGTCGCGGACCCCGAACTGGCCCGGCAGGATCCGCAGCCCGTCGAGCCCCTCCAGGGTGACCAGCCGCGCCAGCACCAGGGCGATGGCGAACAGGCCCATGCGCGAGGAGATGGCGCCCAGGAAGGCGGTGCCGGGGCCCGGCGCCTCGGCGTAGGCCGGCGCCTGCCAGAGGTGGAAGGGCAGCAGCCCCATCTTGACCCCGAAGCCGCCCGTGAACAGCGCCACCAGCAGCCACAGTTGGTCGGCATCCAGGGCCGGCAGGCGCTCGGCGAGCAGCCCCAGGTCCAGGGTACCGGTCCAGGCATAGGCCAGCACCGTGCCGCCGAGGATGGCCATGGCCCCGCCCATGGCGTAGGTGACGTAGCGCAGGGCGGCGCGCACCGCCGCGGCGCCGCCCTGGGCCATGAGCAGGAAGCCGGCCCAGCTCACCAGCTCCCAGCCGATGAACAGCGACACCAGGTCGGTGCTGGCGAGCAGCAGCAGCATGGCCAGCACGTTGACCGCCAGCGCCCCGTGGAGCGCCCGCAGGTTGTGGCCCGCCTGCGTGTAGCGGCGGCCCCACTCGCCGGCCATGAACCAGGCGGAGACGATGGCCGCCCCCAGGGTGATGAAGGCGAAGAAGCGGCCGAAGGGGTCCAGGGACCAGGCGATGGTCTGGCCCAGCACCTGGAAGGTGGGGGAGGCGGCCGCGCTCCCGTCCATGGCGCCCAGGAGGGCGAACTGGCCGGCGTAGAGGAGCGCGGCGAGCACGCCCGCGCCCGACCAGCGTCCCAGCAGCCAGACGAGCACCCCGGTGGCGAGAGAGAGCAGGAGCAGCAGATCCAGCAGGGTCACGGCCGGGCCTCCGGGGCAGTGTTGAGGGTCAGGGTGCCGGGGCGTTCGATGGTGCGCACCGGCAGCACCCGGCCGATATAGGCCGCGCGGTCGGCGGCCTGGCCGGCCATGCGGCCGAGGGCGTCACCCAGCGGCCCGGCGCTGGCGCCGCCGAGGATCAGCACCAGCCCCAGCACGGCGGCACCCGTCAGGGGCCCGGTGGCGTGGGGTGCGGGGGCGCCGCCCGCGCCGCGGGCGTAGAGCCGGCCCACCACCCGGAACAGGTAGCTGGCCTCCACCACGGTGGTGGCGAGGATGACCGCCGCGGCGGTCCACCAGAGCCCGCCCTCCTGGGCCGCCAGCCCGGAGAGCACCAGGAACTTGGCCCAGAAACCGGGCAGGGGTGGCACGCCGATGAGCGAGAGGGCGAACAGCACGAACAGCGCGCCGGCGAGCGGTGCGCCGCGGCCGGCCCCGGTGAGCGACTCCAGGCTGCCGCCCCAGCGATCGGCCAGCAGGAACAGGGCGGGCTTCGCCACCAGGTGATGCAGCGCCACCGCCAGGCCGGCGACCAAGCCCGCCTCGCCGGGGACGGCGAAGGCCACGAAGACGATGCCCAGCTGGCCGATGGAGGACCAGGAGAGCAGCCGCGCCAGGTCGCGGGCACGGTAGGCGGCCAGCTCGCCGCTGAGGATGCCGAGCGTGCCCAGCAGCAACAGCGCCGTGCGCGCCTCGTCGGTGGGGAAGACCAGCACCAGCAGGCGCACCAGCACCAGCACCGCCAGCTTGGAGACCAGCCCTGCCAGCAGGGCCGAGACCCGGCGCTCGGCCCCGGCGTAGACTTCCGGCACCCAGGCGTTCACCGGGAACAGCTCCGCCTTCACCCCGAGCCCCAGGAGCAGCAGCAGGAAGGCGGCGAGCCCCGGCGGGTCGTTCAGCAGGGTGGGGGCGAGCTCGCCCAGATGGGCCAGGTTGAGCGTGCCGGTGCGGTGATAGATGAGGGCGATGCCCACCAGCGCCAGCAGGGAGCCAAGGCTGCTCAGCACCAGGTAGCGGAAGGCCGCGGCGTAGGCGCGGCCGCTGCCGGCCCCGGCGGCCAGTCCGTAGGAGGCCACCGCCACCAGCTCGTAGAAGACATAGATATTGAACAGGTCACCCGACAGCGCCAGTCCAGAACAGCCGGCGGCCAGCAGCAGGGTGAGGGCGTGCTTGCGGCTCCCGGCCTCCTCGTTCCAGGGCCACAGCAGCAGGCAGCTGAAGGCTACGGCGAGCACGAACAGCAGCGCCACCCCGTCCACGTAGAAGAGGATGCCGAGCGGCGGGCGGAAGCCGCCGATGGCCACGGTGAAGGGCTCCACCTGCGCCCGCGGCCAGGCATTCAAGGCGATGGCCGCCACCAGCAGCAGGGTGGCGGGGCCGACGATGCGGCGCAACGGACCGGTCAGGGGCAGCAGGAAGGCGGCCAGCAGGGGCAGGGCCACGGCCAGGGCGATCATGGGCGCGTCTCACCGGGCAGGGCCGCCGGCTGCGGCGGCGGCAGGGGTCTTTCACCGGCGGGACGGTCCCGGCTGCCGGCGGGCGCGAGCCCGGCCGCGCCGTCGATCTCCGCCGCCATCCGCGCGCGGATGAGCCGCAGGTCGAGGGTGCCGTAGGCCTGGCGCAGGCGGATGGCCAGTGCCAGCGCCAGGGCCTGCACGCCGACGCCGATGACGATGGCGGTGAGCACCAGGGCCTGGGGCACCGGGTCCACCATGGGGGCGCGGTCCGCGCCGGTGAGAATCGGCGCGACCGCGTCCCAGCGGAAACCGGTCAGCACCAGCAGCAGGTTGGCGCCGGCCTCGGCGATGGCCAGCGCCATGACCACCCGGAACAGGTGGCGGGCGAGCACCAGTCCGCCGATGCCGATCGCCAGCAGGCCGATGGCGCCGAGGTAGAGGGTGAGCGTGGTGGCGTCGTTCACCGGGGCGCCTCCCCGTCGGCTTCGGTCATGCGCACCAGCAGGCCGGTCAGCTCGGCGCCCACCTTGAGCCCCACCGCCAGGTAGAGCAGCGGCAGGGTGCCGGCCGAGACCAGGCTGCCGAGAGTGCCGCGGCCCAGCAGCGGGGCGAGGAACTCGTGGTCCCAGGCGAGCGCCGCGAGACCGGTGGCGATGAAGGCCGCGCCCGCCAGCCCCTCCACCCAGGCCAGCCGGCGGTGCTCCGGCGGCCGGCCCGGATCGGCCAGGACCGGCACCACGAAGGCCGCCGCCAGGATGACGCCGCCCTGGAAGCCGCCGCCCGGGGTGAGGTGGCCGTGGAGGATGATGTAGAGCCCCACCACCAGCAGCAGCGGGAACAGCAGGTCGGCGCCGGCGCGGAGGATGAAGCCCGCCGGGGCGGCGCCGGCGCGGCGTTCGCCCGGCCGCCCCAGCACCAGCCCGGCGGCCATGGCGGCGGCGAACAGGATGGAAAGCTCGCCCAGGGTGTCGATGCCGCGGTAGGCCAGCACCACGGCGGTGACGAAGTTGGCCGCCCCCACCGTCCCGGCGGCGTCGCCCTGGATGGCCTGGCCCACGGTCATGGGCGGCGCGCCGAAGGGCAGCCCCGCCACCAGCACCGCGAGCAGGAAGGCGAAGCCGGCGGCGAACAGCAGCGGCCCGAGCGTGGCCAGTCTAGCGGTCGGCATGATCCGTCTCCTCCTGCACCTCGAGCCGCCACAGTCCGAGGCGCCTGAGCGCCAGCGCCAGCAGCAGGCTGCCGAGCCCCGCGCCCACCGCCGCCTCGGTCATGGCCACGTCCGGGGCCCTGAGCAGCACGAACAGCCCCGCCACCCCCAGGGAGACCACCGACACCGCGGCCACGGCGCCGAGAAAGTTGGGCAGCAGCAGGGCGGCCACCGCGCTGGCCAGCATCACCACCACCATCAGGAGCACGATCCAGAACATCTCAGACCTCCCTGTCCGCAGGGTGGGACTGCCACGGCCGCACCCCCGCCAGGAACAGCGCCCGGGCGATGGTGGAGGAGCCCACGGGATTGGTGAGCAGCAGCAGCCCGCCGATGGCCGCCAGCTTGGTCCACCACTCGGGGTGGTGGAACCACACCCCCAGCAGCACGCACAGAGTGCCGAGGGTCACCGCCTTGGTGCCCGCCTGGATGCGGTTGTAGACATCGGGCATCCGGAACAGACCCAGCGCGCCGAGGAAGCAGAAGGCCGCTCCCAGCAGCAGGAACAGGTTGCCGGGCAGGCTCATGGGCGCGCACCTCCCTCGATGATGCGGGCCAGGGCCACGACCCCCACGAAGGCGAGGACGCCGTAGACCAGCGCCACGTCCAGGTACAGGGCGCTTTCCAGCACCAGGGAGAGCAGCACCAGCCCGGCGGTGGCGATGACCGCCAGGGTGTCGGCGGCGACGATGCGGTCCGGGGCATGCGGCCCGAGCACCAGCCGGGCGAGGCCCAGGAGCACGGCGCCGCCGAACAGCAGCAGCAGGGCGAATTGCAGCCAGTCGGGCAGGTTCATTCCAGGAATCCGCTCAGGTGACGTTCGAAGGGTTCCGCGATGGCCTGCGTGGCCGCTTCCACATCGGCCCCGGCGGGCAGGCTGATCCAGTGCACCAGCAGGCGATCCTCCTCCACGTCCACGGTGAGTGTGCCGGGAGTGAGGGTGATGCTGTTGGCGAGCAGCAGGCGCCCCAGCTCGGAGCGCAGGCGGGTCCGGATCTGCACCACGCCGGGATGGATGGGCAGGGCGGGGGAGAGCACCCGGCGGGCCACGTCGAGGTTGGCGCGCACCAGCGCGGCGGCAAAGACGCCCAGGTAGGCCAGCAGGTGGAGGGGCGCCGCGGGGGTCAGGCGCAGCCCCGCGAGCAGCGTGACCCGGGGATGGGACAGGGCCGCCGCGACAGCGGCCACCAGCAGTCCCGCCACCAGTTCGGCCGGCGCCAGGCTGCCGGTGAGGAGCAGCCACAGCAGGAAGGCAAGGGCGAACAGGCGGGCCGCGTTGTTCCATCCGGGTTTCGGCCCGACCGCGGCTGGCGTCGTTTCTGTCTGCTGGTCCATCGTTCCGGCCCTGTCCCGTGGGAGTGGATCTGGTTCCGATCTCAGGAAGAATCACGGATGTTCGTGACAACCGGTCGTACACCACGACCCGTGCAAGCCACGCATGGGCTGTGCCAACCGCGGCGCAGAACCGGAGTGTGGTGCCGATGCAGGCGATACCGCCTGGTGTCAGATTGTTCTGGCAGTCACTAACTGATTGTTGCCGTGAATTATTGTTATCCAGGCCGGGTTGCGGAGGGTGCCGTGGGGTGGTCCCCGGTCCTGCTCCCTGCAAGCGGCCGCAGCGTCCAGATTGGACCATACTGGTGCGCCAGCGCAAGGGGCTGCACCGGGATCGTGCCACGGGACGGGCGCGGCGAAATCCATGGCAAAAATAGGTTATCGCCGTCGCCCGGCGACAAGCCTGTCCCCGGCGCGGCCCCGCCTGACACGACGCGCCCGGCAGGGTTCACCGCGTTTCGTCGGCGTTCGATTCCGACTCGATGCGGCGCAGCTGTTCCTCCACCTGCCGGGGATGGTCCAGCACCAGGGATTCCACCGACCGGGCCTTGTCGACGGCACGGGATTTCATCTCCTGCACGCCGCCACCGTTCCCGCCGGTGAGACTTCCGCCCATGTAGACCCACAGGATGAGGAAGAGGGCGGCCAGGGCCACCAGCAATCTGAGCATGATTCACCTCTCCCGGCGGTCACGGCCCGCTCTAGTGTACTGCGCCACTCTTGGAGGCACATTCAGCGAGTCGCCGGCCGGTCAGATGCAAGGCGCGCTTGCGCAGGAATGGCAGGCCCCCTTTCAAGCAAGCGCAACGCCGCAGATGGCCGGCCAGCGGCGCGCCCGCAGGGAGCCCCCCGAAAGCACCATGACCGCGTTGCAGCGCTTGACAAGGGAAACAACCATTGCCTGCGCACAGCGCCTTGTCCTGGCGCTTTCGGGGGGCTCTGAAACTACCTCCAAGAGTGGCGCAGTACACTAGGACGCCTCCAGGTAGTGGAAGCTGAACAGTCCCCGGCTGTCGAGCCAGAGATCGAGGGGCCGGAATCCGGCACGCCGGGCCAGTATCCGGAACTCCTCTGGGTGGTATTTGTAGGAGGACTCGGTGTGGATGGTTTCCCCGGCAAGGAACGGGAAGACGCTGTCGTTTACCCGCACCTCCTGCGCCACCCGGCTCACCAGGTGCATCTCGATGCGCCCCGGCTCCGGATTGTAGAAGGCGTGATGATGGAAGTTGCCGGGCTCCAGATCGGTCTCCAGCTCGCGGCGAATCCGGTGCAGGAGGTTGAGATTGAACGCGGCGGTCACCCCGGCGGCATCGTTGTAGGCGGCGTCGAGCAGCCCGGCATCCTTCTTCGTGTCGATGCCGATCAGCAGTCCGCCCGTGTCACCCACCGCCTCGCGCACGGTGGCGAGGAAGGCCACCGCCGCCTCCGGCTCGAAGTTGCCCAGGCTCGAACCCGGGTAGAAGGCCACCCGTCGCCCCTCCGGCAGGCCCGCGGGCAGCTCCAGGCCGTGGGAGTAATCGGCCCGGGCGGCGTGGACCCGCAGCCAGGGGAAGTCCCGCGACAGCCGCTCGGCCGAGGCCTGGAGGTAGCTGCCGGAGATATCCAGGGGGACGAACACCGACGGGCGGATATGCTCGAGCAGCAGCCGGACCTTCGCCCCGTTTCCCGCACCCGGCTCGATGAGCACGCAGCCGCTCCCGGTGCGGGCGGCGATCCGGGCGGCGCGGGTCTGGAGGATCTCCCGCTCCGCCGCCGGCAGGTAGTACTCCGGCTGGGCGCAGATGGCATCGAACAGCTCCGAGCCGCGGCGGTCGTAGAAGAATTTCGGCGGTATCGCCTTCGGGCTCCGTCCCAGACCCTCCAGCACCGCTGTTTCCAGCTCGGAGACAGCCATCGGCAGTTCGCTGTATTGCAGGCGCGCGCTCATGAGATCTCCTCCGCCAGGCGGATGCCGGTGAAGGGCCAGCGATCATGGGGATAGAAGAAATTGCGGTAGGTGGGTCGCATGTGATCGCGGGGCGTGGCGCAGCAGCCGCCGCGCAGCACCATCTGGTTGCACATGAACTTGCCGTTGTACTCGCCCATGGCTCCGCCCAGCGGCCGGAAGCCGGGGTAGGGGCCATAGGGACTCGCCGTCCACTCCCACAGGTCGCCGTACCACTGGCCGCAGCCGGGCCGGGGATGGAGCCGCCCCGAGTCCGCAAAATTGCCCTCGACGGGTCGGTCCGCGAGCTGCAGCTCCAGCTCCGCCTCCTCCGGCAGGCGCCTGCCGGTCCAGCGGGCGAAGGCATCCGCCTCGTAGTAGCTCACATGGGAGACCGGCATGTCCGGATCCAGGGGCCCCGGACCGCCGAGGGTGAACTCCGACCAGCGCTCGCCGTCACGGTGCCAGTAGAGCGGGTGGCGCCAGCCCCGCCGCCGTATCAGGCTCCAGCCGTCGGACAGCCACAGTTCGGGACGCTCGTAGCCGCCGTCCTCCATGAACGCCAGGTACTCCCCGTTGGTCACCAGCCGCGTGGCGAGGCGGTGATCGCGCACCAGGACACGGTGCCGGGGTCCCTCGTTGTCGAAGGCGAAGCCCGCGCCGCCATGGCCGATGTCGCGGATTCCGCCCGCAACCTCGATCCAGTCCGGTGCCGCCGCGGCAGAGACGGCGCTGCCCGGGCCGGTCGCCTGGTAGGCGGGCAGCAGCGGGTTGACGGAGAAGTTGTGCTTGATGTCCATGAGCAGCAACTCCTGGTGCTGCTGCTCATGGTTGAGGCCGAGGGTCAGGCGCGCGAGCACCTCCGCCCGTTCGCGCCCGGCAACCGTATCCAGGAGCGCTTCGATGTACTCGTCCACGTGGGCGCGATAGCGGTATACCTCCTCCACCGTGGGCCGGGACAGGAGACCGCGCTGCGGCCGCGGCTGCATGGGCCCGACCGTTTCGTAGTAGGAGTTGAAGAGGTAGCGGAAGCGGTCGTGATAGGGGCGGTAGCCGGACAGGAAGGGCTCCAGCAGGAAGGTCTCGAAAAACCAGGTGACATGGGCGAGGTGCCACTTCGGCGGGCTGGTCTCGGTGATGGACTGGACCTGGTAGTCGTCCACCGCCAGCGGTCGGCAGAGAGCCTCGCTCTGTCCGCGCACCACCCGGTAGCGCTGAATGGGATGCTCCGGGCTTTCCTGCTCCAGTCTCCGCCTGGCCGGCATGTCCATGTCCCCATTCGCTCGCTGGTTGTCCGGAAACGTATAGAGCCGAAGCCGGCGGGGGTCAAACCGCGCCTGCTTCCCGGTCGGGTAAAAAGCCAGGGAAAACAAGGTCCTGTCCGCCACTTATGCAGCGGGGCTTCAATGGCGGCTCTAGCAGGGTTACATTGAATGATGACCGCGGAATGACCGTGGGGTTCAATCCGGGTGCCCGGTGGAACCGGGGGGAGCGGCGGCATCCCCCCGGTTCCGACCGTGTCGGGAACTCAGTCGGGCCTGCGGGCGAAGAAGTTGACGGCGTGCACGAACAGATCCTTGGCCACCTTGCGTTCCGCCGTGGTGGCGTAGAAGCAGTTGAAGCGCTGCATCACCCGTCCCTCCCGCAGGCCGGCGCTCGCGCTGAGCTCCATCAGCTCCTGTTCAACCAGGGCGCCGCCCACGCAGGCGGCCCAGAGATCCGGGTTGCTGCGCGCCTCCAGGGTCAGCTCCCGCTGGACGACCACGTCCGCCATCAGCAGCCGTCCGCCGGGACGGAGCACCCGCCTGATTTCGGCGAACACCCGGGCCTTGTCCGGGGAGAGGTTGACCACGCCGTTGGAGATCACCACGTCCACGCTGCCATCCTCCACGGGCAGCTCCTCGAACAGGCCGTCGCGGATCTCGACCCGGTCGGCGAGGCCGGCGAGATGGGCGGCGCGTTCCGCGCACTCCCGCATGCCGGGGGTCATGTCCACGCCGATGGCGCGTCCCCCGGGGCCGACCCGGCGGGCGGCGAGCAGCAGGTCCATGCCGGCGCCGCAGGCGTGATCCAGCACCACCATGCCGGGCCGCACAGGGCCCACCACGGAATCCGTGTCGGCCATGCGCAGGGGATTCCCCACCCCGGCGAAGCGCTCGGTGCTGATCAGCGGCAGCGCCGCCAGCTCGACCGGGTCGTAGCCCAGGTAGCGGCAGGCATAGTCGGCGCCGCGGTGAAAGTGGTATTCGCCGTGAGGTTCACTGGCCACCCGCTCGTAGGTGGCCTGCACCTGGCGGCGCAGGTAGCCGGTATCGAAACCGGCGGGGCAGTTGAGGGCCATGATTGTATCCTCCTGTCGGGTAACATCCGGGTCAGATGATGTCGGCCAGCGCGTTGGCGATGCGTTCCATGCGGGCCTCGCCCACCAGGCTGCCGAGCAGGCCGATGAAGCGGGGCTCCTGCACGCCGGAACCGATGTACTGCCAGCGGTAGGCGCGCAGGATCCCGGTCCGGACCTTCGCCTCCTCGGCGTCAGTGAAGCCGCGGTCGCAGATGCGGAAGAAGTAGTCCGCGTCGGCCGCCGCCTGTGACTGCAGGATGCCGTCCACCGCCGCCACCAGGCCGATCAGATCCTCCACCGCGGCGTCGCGCCCGGCCTCGTCGAGCCGCCGGTCCTCGCGCACCCATTCGAGCTCGTCGAGAATCGCGTGCTGGGATTCCTCCCGCCAGTGGTAGAGAAAGACATCGCGAAACAGCCCGGAGAGCTGGGGATCCGGCTCGATGCTCTGCCGGTAGTGGGCCTGGGTGAACAGCTCGATGTGGCAGGTGAGCGCCAGCACCGCCCAGGTGCACTTGGAGAGCACGGCGGCGGCCACCGCGTCGGGCTCGGGCACGAAGCGGTAGCCTCCGGGCATCTCCGCACCGGCCAGCGCCTCGATGCGCCGGAACAACTCCTGGTGCTTCAGCTCCTCGTCGCTGAAGCGCACCAGCGCCTCGAGCGCGGTCTGGTCGCCCAGCCAGTGATCGCGGCTCACCTCCAACACCTTGGCGTTGATGAAGCGTTCCACCAGCCCGAACACGTTGGCGTAGGTGCGCCCCTGGATCTGGCTCAGCAGGCGCTGCTCCGCGCCGGTGAGGAAGGTGAGGCGGTCCACCTGGGAGAGTCCGTCCGGAAGGAACTTCTGCCCGAAGTCGAACCGGCGGCCGCGGATGACATCGGCGTCGATGTCCCAGCGCACGCGCCGGGAAACCTCGATGCACTTCGCGTAGCGGGCGGTTTCGGTGGGAATCATTACGGCGTTCATTGTCGTCTCCTCCATCTGCATGTCACGTCCGTCGAGTGACCCGGGCGGGGCCCGGTGGACAGCGGGCCGGACATTTGCCTGCGCTGTTGGTGGAGACTCTAGGGAAGGGGTGTATCGGAAGGATGTCCGTCAGCCGGCGACACGTTGCCGGTTTGTTTCAGTAAGGTAACGCCTGTTTCAGCCCCGCCGGCGGTCAGCGGCCGGTCAGCTTCTCCAGCAGGGCGCGCAGCTGCTCCACCGCCACCGGCTTGCGCAGCAGGGCCCTGATGCCGAGTTCCGCGAGGGTGGTCTCGGGGAGCTCGCCGGCCTGGCCGGTGTAGAGGATGAGCGGCAGGGCGGGGCGCAACTGGTGCAGGTGGCGGGCCAGCTCCGTCCCGGTCATCCGGGGCATGGTCTGGTCGAGAATGGCGAGCTGGTAGCCATCGGGGTCCCCGGCGAACGCCCGGGCCGCCTCGACCGCGTCGTGGAAGGCGATCACCTCCAGTCCCCAGCTCGCGAGCAGATCCACCATGAAGCCGTTGACGTCGGCATCGTCATCCACCAGCAGCACCCGCCCCCGCAGCAGGGCGTAATCCGTGCCGGCATCGGTGTCGGGCACCGCGGTTTCCATGGTCGCAGCGGTGCCGGCCAGCGGCGGCAGCAGCACTTGCATGCGGGTTCCGCTGCCGGGGGTGGAAATCACCCGCAGGTGGCCGCCGTACTCGTGCACGATGCCGTGCACCGTGGCCAGGCCCATTCCGCTGCCCTTGCCCACCGTCTTGGTGGTGAAGAAGGGCTCGAACATGCGCTCCCGGACCTCGCGCGGGATGCCGTGGCCGCTGTCGTCCACCGAGAGGACGACGAACTCGCCCTCCAGGTTCTGGCGGCAGGAGGCGCAATGGCCGCTGGCCATCCGCTGGCGCTGGGCGATGAGCGCCAGCCGGCCCTGTCCCTCCATGGCGTCGCGGGCGTTGATGCAGAGGTTCATCAGGATCTGCTCCAGGTGCACGGGATCGAGCAGCACTTCCGGCAGGTCCGGCTCGCAGGCGAGATGGAGCTCCACGCTGGCGGGCAGGGTAGATTCCAGCAGGCGCAGCGACTCCCGCAGCAGGGGCGCAAGCGCCACGGGGCGCGGCTCGCCGCGCCGGCCGCGGCTGAAGGTCAGTAGCTGCTGGACCAGCTCCCGCGCCCGGTCGCCGGAGTGGGAAGCCTTGTCGAGATAGCGCGCGAGAGTGGTGTCGCCGAGTCGTCCGGCGTGCTCCCGGGCCATCACCAGGTAGCCGAGAAGCCCGGTGAGGATGTTGTTGAAGTCATGGGCGATGCCACCGGTGAGATGGCCGATGGCCTCCATCTTTTGGGCCTGGCGCAGCTGGCTCTCGAGATTGCGGTGAACCTCTTCCGCCCGCTGGCGCTCGATCTCGGCCGCGGCGCGCTCGCTGAAGACCCGCAGCAGAACCTCCGCCAGCTCGGGGCGGGCCAGCGGCCGCCGCGACATCACCGCGAACAATCCCAGGGCGGCGCCGTGGGTGTCGTACAGGGGGAAGGCGGCGTAACCCTCCACCTTCAGTTCCCTGACGTGGGGGTCGGCGAAGGTCTCCCGGACCCGGGTGGCGTAGAAACGGAACTGTTTGCCCACCACCGTTTCGCAGGGACTGCCGGTCAGGGGGTAGTGGAAATTCTCCACGGGTTTCCCCGCGGCGCAGGCGGCGAGCGTGTGGATGACGGTTTCGCCGTTTTCCTCGCTGCGCACGCCGATGAAGGCATAGTCGGCATCCAGCAGATCGGCCACCGCCAGTACCAGGTCCTGGAGCAGGGTCTCACCGCTCGCCCCGGACAGGGCCTGGGCCGCACGCAGCAGCAGCGTCTCGGTCAGCTTGTGGTCGCTGATGTCGGTGGAGATGCCCCACACGGCGCAGGGTGCCCCGGTGGTGTCGCAAAGGGGGACCTTGATGGAGAGGAATGTACGCCGCCCGCCCGCCACCGGCGCCTCCTCCTCGAACTGCCGGGCGCGGTTCTCCTGCATCACCCTGAGATCGTGGCGCCGGAACTGCTCGGCCTCGGCGGCGGGGAAGATCTCCGGGTCGTCGCGTCCGAGGATCTCCGCCTCGCTGCGGCCGAAGGCGTCCAGGAACTGGCGATTGGCGTAGAGATAGCGCCCGTCCCGGTCCTTCAGGTAGATCACCACCGGCGTATGGTCGAGCATCCAGCGCAGGGGGAGGTCCGCGATGCGGCCGCCGGTGTGGGCCCCCGGGTGGATGGACTGCAGGGTGGCGTGGAGGGCGCCCGGGGCGCCGTTGTCGGGTGTGAGCGCCAGCAGGCCGTCGAGCACCGTCCCCGCGGACGTTCGCACCCGCCAGGGGAAGCTCTGGGGGAATCCGCCCGCGGCCGCCCCGGAGCGCTCCGCAAGCACCTCTTCCGAGGGGCGGCCATCAGCTTGCAGCGGCGGCGCGAGGTCGGTCAGGCGGCGGCCGGGCAGACTCTCCGCCGCGGTGCCCAGCCAGGCCGCGGTCGCCGCGTCCCCGGCAAGGATGATCCCGTCCCGGAGTCGGAAGCGGGCCGCCGCCGGTGCGGTCTGGACGGGCGTCGTGGAGGAGGACATGGGCAGGGAACCGGGGTGCGCGGCTCAGCAGGCGGCTGCGCGCCGGCGCCGGGAGCCGGCCGTCATCGTCGTGGTGCCGGGAGCGGTTTTCATGCCGGCTCACTCCTTGCCGGGCGGCACGAACATGTAGCCGAATCCGCGCACGGTGCGGAGCACCCGCGGGTTTTTCGGATCCGGCTCGACCTTGCGGCGCAGGCGGGCGATGCGGATATCGATGCTGCGATCGAAGGGATCCCACTCCCGGTTCCGGGTCAGCGTCATCAGCTGGTCACGGGTCAGTGGCCGGTTGGGGCGCTCCGCAAAGACGCTCAGCAGTTCGAACTCCATCTGGGTGACCGGCACCTCGTTGCCGTCGGCATCGAAGAGGCGGCGGCTGTCCAGGTCGAGGCTGCAACCGCCGAAGGGAATCCGCTGCCCGCCGGCGGGAGGTCCCGGAACGGTCTCACCAGCGACAGGGCGCTGGTAGCGGCGCAGCACGCTCTTGAGGCGGGCATGGAGTTCGCGCGGGTCGAAGGGCTTGGTGAGGTAGTCGTCCGCGCCCACCTCGATGCCGACGATGCGATCCACGGTTTCGCCGGCCCCGGAAATCATGATGATGCCGATATCGAAACGCTCACGGACATGGCGGGCGAGACTGAGCCCGTCCTCCCCGGGCAGGCCCACGTCCAGCAGCAGGACCTGGGGCCGGTGCCGCTCCAGCAGCGCACGGGCCGCGGTGCCGTCCCCGGCGGTCAGAACCTCGAAGCCGTATCCCCCGAGGTAGTCCTGCAGCAGATCCACCACGCCGGGATCATCGTCCACCACCAGAACACAGGCTGCGTCCGCCATCCGACCTCCCCGGGCTGTCGCTGGCGCCATTCCTGCCGACCCTCCAGCACCTCCCCAAGCCGCGGATTCCACGAGAGTTCCAAGTATAGACCGGAATCGGGAGGCGCCGGGGTGGGGTGGGCCGCTCCGGCAGGGGGGCGTGCCTGGGGGATGCCCCCGGGACGGCACGAGCTCATTCGTGGGCGATGGGCTTGTCGGTGAAGAGGTAGTCGCGCAGCTCGTGGTCGAAGGCGGGGTCCCGGCGCCGGATCCATTCCAGCACCATGGCGGCGTGCTCCTTCTCCTCGTCGCGGTTGTGCCGGAGGATGGCACGCAGCTCCGGGTCCTTGCAGGCGTCCACGCGCTGGTTGTACCAGTCCACCGCCTCCAGCTCCTCCATCAGGGAGACGATGGCGCGGTGCATGTCGCGGGTGTCGTCGGAAAGTTCTGCGATGGGCTCGTGATAGCCTTCGTTGGCCATGTTCACCTCCGGTTTGCTGTGGGTGGGGTCGCGGACCTGTGGGCCTATTCTTGTCCGCCCGGACAGCGGCTGTAAACCGCGCGGGCGGACAAAACCGTTCCCATGCTCCGGACCGTCAAGCAGGGGCGTCTGGCGGCGATGCGTACGGGGCGTCAGTCCCAGCGCTGGGGCACCCGCTGCAGGGCTGCCGTGTCGTAGCCCTGCGCCCGCAGCAGGTCGACCACCCGCAGCCAGTCGGCCGCGGTCAGTTCCGGAGTGCGGGACATCACCCAGGCATAGTCGCGCTGTTCCCGGCCGATGATCGTAAGGCGGTAGCCCTCGTCCAGATGGATGATCCGGTAGTCGGCCCGTATGGGCCAGAGGAACTGCATGCCCCACACCGCGTTGCTGTCGCGGTCGAGCACGAAGCCGGTGGCCCGGTAGCGCTTTCGGGGACCGTCGAAGCCGCCCTTGCGGAAGGTGAATGTGGTCGCCACCCGGTCCGCACTCTCCAGTCGGTAGGACTCCACGGCGTTGTAGGCGTCCCGTTCGAGATAGGTGGGGATATTCGCCACCACGTACCAGTCGCCCATGAACCGCTCGAGATCCACATGCCCGACCACGGAGATGGGCTTCTGACCCGGGCCCGCGCAACCGGCCAGGCCGGCGAGCAGCAGCAACGGGAGCATCCGCGTGGCCGGCCTCATGAGACCTGTTCCCGGGCTTGCGCGTCTTCCCGCGGCGGCGCCAGGTCGCTGCGCAGGTAGCGGATCAGCCGCCCGCCGCCCGTGCGCGACTCGAGCCCCAGCCATTGCATCGATTCCGAGTACCAGAGGGTCAGGTCCAGCGCGCCGGCCGAGAGCCGGTAGGCGCGCGACCCTGGTCCGGCGGCGGCTGTCGGCAGCGCCGCGGCGGCCGGTTCGAACTCCACCTCCACCAACTCGCCGGTCTGGGCGTTCAGCAGTCGCGCCTGCCCGATGAAGGCGGGGTTCCAGTAGGCGAAGGTCATGACGCAGCCGGTCACGGGTGTCGGCCCGCCTCCGTCACGGGTCAGACGCAGCCAGCGCCCGTCTCCCTCCGCCTCCACGTGGTGGAGGGTCCCGTTGTCATCGGTGCGGGCGTGGAGGCGTTCCAGACAGCCGTTCCGCCAGTATTCCTCGCTGCTGTGATCGTAGCGGTAGGCGGTGAGGAACAGCAGCTTGACCTCGAAGCGCGCCTCGCTCTGCACCCGGTAGCCGTCCCGCACGGGGGTGACGTGGTAGTGATGCCAGCCGATGGGCCGGTCGTCCAGGTAGACGGCGAAGCGCAGCTGGCCGGTCTCCACGGCCGCCGCGGGAAGGAACGGCCACAGGAGGAACACTGAGAGAATGCCGGCGGCAAGGGTGGGGTGCGAGCGGTGCAAGGATTTCATGGCGTCTCTCCATGGCTGGGGGAGGCGGGAGAACCGGGCGGCCCGGGAAAGAAGGCGTTGGTGCGGGCCACGTAGTCGCGATAGGCGGGGCGGCGCTCGCCGATGTCCTTCTCCAGCAGCGCCACGCCCGAGACCCGCAGCAGCAGGAAGGTCATCAGCAGCGGCGAGAGGATGCTCCACCAGCCGCCGGCATCGAGCGCGATGAGGTAGAAGCCCCACCAGATGCAGAACTCGCCGAAGTAGTTGGGATGCCGGGTGTAGCGCCACAGGCCCCGGTCCATGACCCGGCCGCGGTTGCCCGGATCGGCCTTGAAGCGGGCCAGCTGCCAGTCGCCCAGGGTTTCGAAGACCATGCCCACCCCCCACAGGAGGATTCCCAGCAGCCCGATCAGGCCGAGCGGACCCGGAGCGAGCATGGCGGCCAGCAGCGGCGCTGAGATGATCCAGGCCAGCACGCCCTGCAGTCCGAACACCAGATAGAGGCTCTTGAGCCGGAAGTTCGGTTCGTTGTTGCGGCGGATGGCCTGGTAGCGGCGGTCCTCGCCCTCGCCCCAGTTGCGCCAGGTGATGTGGCCGGCCAGGCGCAGCGCCCACACCGTGGCCAGCGCCAGCACCAGCGTGGCGCGCGCCGAGTCGGTGGGCGCCTGCATGAAATAGACACCGGCGGCGAGCAGGAACATGAGCGACCAGAGACTGTCGACGATGCTCACGTCATGGCGCAGGACGCTGACGACCCAGGCGGCGCCACCCGCCATGAGGATGGCGGGGAGCGCGGAGAGGTGGATTGAGAGTTCGTACATGTCAGGCGTCTCCGGGACGGGGGTGCAGCGGGGGGAAGCCGTCCAGCCGCACCGCCGCGCCCATGAGCAGCGGCAGCAGCAGGCTCCAGCCCAGGGCCAGGGCCGTCAGGCCGGCGGCCGGTGCGTTGAAGCGCACGCCACCCAGGGCCTCGCCGCCCAGGTAGGCCAGCGGCCCCGCCACGGCGCCGCAGGCGGCCGCCAGCCACGGCCGCCCCTTGAGCCAGCGCAGCGAGAGATTCGGAGTGGTGGCGAAGAGCATCCACATGGCGATGATCCAGACCGGCGCCAGGGAGGGGTGCAGCAGCCCCGAGGGATAGGCCAGCAGTCCGGTGGCCACCAGCGCGCTGTCCCATACCGCGCCCAGCGCACCGGCGGCGGCGATCAGGGCGAGCTCGCGCCGGGGTTCCGCCGCCAGGCGGAGGTGCAGCAGGACAATGGCGCCCACCACCCCGACCCCGAACCAGGGCAGCTGGTGGGCGCCGCCGAGCACGCAGGCGAACCAGCCCAGCTGGAACAGGAGGAAATTGAGCGCCAGGGGCATGTCAGTCCGTCTCCGCAGCGGCGGGGTCGTCCCGCGGCCGCTCGAACAAGTAGTGGCTCACCCACCACTCCTGGCCGTGGTTGTAGCCGAACAGCTCCGCGCAGGCCATGAAGAAGATGCGCCAGCGCATCCACCAGATTTCCGCGTCGGCGCCGTAGGTCCGGGTGAACAGCGGCCACAGCGTTTCACGGCCGGCATCCATGCGCCGCAGCCACGCGTTCAGGGTGCGCTCGTAGTGGCGCCCGTCCCAGCGCCAGTGCGCCCGCAGCCGGAGCCGGTCCTGGAACCACAGCGGCAGGTCATCGCTGGGCATGATGCCGCCGCTGAAGAAGTGGCGGCTCATCCAGTCGCCGGCATCCCGCGCCTCGAACACATAGGGCGCGCTGCGGTGACAGAAGATGTGCATGAAAAAACGGCCGCCGGGCCGCAGCCAGCCGTGGATGCGGCCGAACAGGCGGCGGTAGTTGCGCATGTGCTCGAACATCTCCACCGACACGACCCGGTCGAAGCGGCATCCGGTGGTGAAGTCGTTCATGTCCGCGGTGATGACCTCCAGGTTCTCCAGGCCACGGCGCCGGGCCTCGGCGAGGATGAACCTCCGCTGGGAGCGGGCGTTGGAGACCGCCGTGACGTGGCTGGCCGGGTAGTGCTCCGCCATCCACAGGCTGAGCGAGCCCCAGCCGCAGCCGAGCTCCAGTATCGACTGGCCATCGGCCAGTCCAGCGCGCTCACAGGTGGCGGCCAGCGCCGCTTCCTCCGCCGTCTCCAGGGTTTCCACCCCCTCCGGCCACCAGCAGCCGCTGTACTTGCGCCGTGGCCCGAGAACCGTGGCGAAGAACTCCGCCGGCACTTCGTAGTGCTGCTCGTTGGCCTTGTGGGGCAGGGGGGCGATCTCCGCCCCGTCCATCGCCGCCACGAACCCCCGTTTCAGCTCCGCCAGCCCCTCTGCATCCGCCAGCGGCAGGGATCCGAGCCGCTGGCCGAGCAGTCGGCGGATGCCGTGGCGAATGACGCTGTCGGGTACCAGGCCCTGCTCGACCCAGCCGATGGCCCGTGCCGTAACCTCATTCATACCGCCTCCCGCGCGCCGCCTCGATGAAGTGGATGTATAGGTAATGTATAAGATATGCTCGATGTGAATACAAGTATTGAATTGAAATTGAATTGCGGCCGCAACGGGGTGTGGCCCCTGCTCGGGATGTCTATGCTTGTCCGGAGCGGGGCTGGAATCGAAAGGTTAAAACCATCGGACATGCAACCAACAGCCGAGCCGCCGCCGGCATGCTGGTTCCGGTACTTGCGGGTGCCGCGGGCACGGCCCGGGCCGCCGCCGGCGGCGCCGGCCACGCTGATCCCTTCGCGGGCATCCTGCTTGAACTGGCGCTCCTGATCCTGGCCGCCATGCTGGGACGTTGGGCGGCGGGCCGGCTGGGCCAGCCCCCGGTCTTGGGCGAGCTGCTGATCGGCGTGCTGATCGGCAACGTGCTCTACGCGGCGGGCGGGCCGCTGGCCATTCTGATCATGCACGCCGACCTGGCGGGCAACATCGTACGGGGCGTCTGGGACTCGGGGCTCTCGGTGGCCGAGGTGGCCCGCGGTTTCATGCCCCCGGAGCAGCTGCAGGCCGGCAGCCCGGGAGCGGAGGTGCTGGCGGTCCTGGAGGCTCTGTTCGCGCCGGTGTTCTTCATCCTGATGGGAATGCAGGTCAACCTTGCCGCCTTCCTGGATCCGGATGCCCTCGGGCTGGCGGCGGCGCTGGTGGTGGTGGCCACCCTGGGCAAGGCGATCGCGGGCGTCGTGGCCGGGCCCGGGGTGGATCGTCTCAGTGTCGGCCTCGGCATGGTGCCCAGGGGCGAGGTGGGCCTCATCTTCGTCAGCATCGGCAAGGGACTCGGCGTGGTGAGCGGCCAGGTCTTCTCGGCGGTGGTGATCATGGTCATCTTCACCACGCTCATCACCCAGTTCGGGTTGCGCTGGTCCGTCGGCCGGCGGGAGCGGGAGTCGTGACGGCGCCCCCCTCCCGGAGCCCGGCGGCAGCCGGCTCTGTAACGGAATCGGCTACAGGCCGGCATGGCCTCTGGCCACAGAGCACCGGGGGAGCGAAACCCATGCGCTGGAAGCGGAAAGACGTAGCGGCAACGTGGAGGACCGGCGCGGCACGCGGCCATCAAGGCGGGCCGTGGGCGGGGGCGTCGACACCCTCATGCTGGTGCTGGTGGCGCTCTGCCCGGGGGTGGACCCGCGGCTGGTGCCGCACTGGGCATCCCCGGCAGCGACGGCGGCGGCTACGCTGCCGGCACGGTCAATCCCGATTCCTTCACCCACGGCGGCTGCACACAACGGGTGCGCTGGTTCCGGATCGGCCTGGAGAGCGGGGCGCTCGAGCGCTGCGACCCCTTCGCCGTGAAGACCGCCTGAGTCAGGGCTCCGCCACCGTCCGCAGCCGCTGCTCGCCGAGCCCCTCCACGCCCAGGCGCATCACTTGGCCGGGGCGCAGGTAGACCGGCGCCGGCTTCACACCCATGCCCACGCCGGGCGGGGTGCCGGTGGAGATGAGGTCGCCGGGGTGGAGGGTGAACAGCCCGCTCAGGTAGCTGATGAGCCGGGCGACGCCGAAGATCATGGTGGCGGTGGTGCCGTGCTGGTAGCGGTGGCCGTCCACCTCCAGCCACAGGCGCAGATCCTGGGGGTCCGGCACCTCGTCGGCGGTGACCAGCCAGGGCCCGGTGGGAGCGAAGGTATCGCAGCTCTTGCCCTTGACCCACTGGCCCGTCCCCTCCAGCTGCAGCGACCGCTCGGAGACGTCGTTCACCACGCAGTAACCGGCCACGTGGGCCAGCGCATCGGACTCGGGGATGTGCTTGCCGGGAAGGCCGATGACCACGCCCAGCTCCACCTCCCAGTCGGTTTTCACCGAGCCGCGGGGGATGATGACTTCGTCGTTGGGACCGCACATGGCGCTGGGGTACTTGCTGAACAGCACCGGCTCCGCCGGTGGCGCCATGCCCGCCTCGGCGGCGTGATCGGCGTAGTTGAGCCCGATGGCCATGAACTTGCCGACACCACTGACGCAGGGTCCCAGCCGCGGGCTGCCCTCCACCCGCGGCAGGGCGTCGGTATCGAGTGCCCGCAGCCGGGCGATGCCGGCCGGGGTCAGTGTATCCCCGGCGATGTCCGCAACCTCGGCGGAGAGGTCGCGCAGCACACCCTTTCCATCCAGCAGGCCCGGTTTCTCGGCCCCCGGAGGGCCAAAGCGCAACAGCTTCATAGGGGGTCGGTCTCCCGGCGGTGAATCAGTTCCCGGTTTATGAACCACATCGCCGCTCATGGTCAACCCGGCCCCGGCGGCGTGCTCTGCTTCTTCCTCAGTCGAACAGATCCCGGCGCAGCTTGCCCCGCGCCTGCCATTGCCGCAGCAGTTCGCCGGACGCGGCGGCGTCGAGCCCGGCATGTTCGGCGAGGATCCGCGCCAGCGCCTGGTCCACGCTCCTGCCCAGCGTGCTGCCGCGGCCGCAGATATAGAGCTGGGCATCCTCCTCCAGCAGCCAGCGCACCAGTTCCGCGCCCGCGGCCACCATGGTGTGGGTGACATAACGGCGCTCGGCCTGGTCGCGGGAGAAGGCGGTATCGAGCCGGCTGAGGACGCTGCGGGCGTGCAGCGCCTCCAGCCGGTCGCCGTGGAAGTAGTCGCTGTTGCGCCGGCGGTTGCCGAAGAAGAGCCAGGCGGGGCCGCGGCCGGCATCCGCCTCGAACTCGTCGAGGAAGCCCGTGAAGGGGGCGATGCCGCAGCCGGCGGCCACCATGATCAGCGGCCGCCCGGGATCCGCCGGGGGGTTGAAGGCCGGATGGCGGCGCAGCCTCACCGCCAGGGTTTCCCCCACGGCGAGGGTCCGGCACAGCAGGCCGCTGGCGGCGCCAAGCCGGCGCCCGCCGTCGGTGTCGGCCAGATCGACCAGGCTCACCGAAAGCCGGATCCTGCCCGGCGTCACCCGGGAGGAGGAGCCGATGGAGTAGCAGCGCTCGGCTTCACCCGCGCCGGGCGCCACCAGGAGCAGGTCGCCGGGGCGGAATTCCACGCCGCCATCGGTTTCCAGCACCAGGCCGCAGGCGGCCCGGGTCCCGGGATCGTCGCCACTGTCGAGGCGGGTGCGCTCCCGCAGCCGGACGGTCAGGGGCCGATCCTCGTCCACCACGGGCGGAACGCCCTGCCTGATGCCGAGGGTCGCGGAAAGGTTGTCGAGCCAGCTCCGCCAGGAGACGGCAGGCGCACCGTCCACCAGGCGCATGGGCAGGGCCGGTGCGGCACCGGCGGCCACCAGCGCCCCGAGCAGGGTTTCACCGCCACCGCAGAAACGGGCATAGCGGGAGTCGCCCAGGGCGAGCAGGGCAAACCTGACCCCGTCGAGGCGGGCGGTGGCCAGTCGGGCCAGGAAGCCGCGGCCCGGGTCCGGCACTTCCCCCTCGCCAGTGGTGGAGACCAGGAGCAGGACATGGCGGTAGAGGCTCAATTCGCCCGGATTGAGTGCGCCGAGGGAGGCCAGTGTGACCCGTTCGCCGCCCCTGCGCAGGGCCGTTGCCGTGGCTTCGGCCAGGCGCACCGCGGTGCCTGTCTGGCTGGCATGGGCCACCAGGATGTCGGCTTCCGCGTCGCCACTGCGGGACGTCGCCTGCCGGCGACGACGGAACCAGGACAGGAAGCCGGTCACGGTGAGGCCGGTCAGGCCAAGCGCACCCGCCAGGTTCAGGATCCCGGACCAGGCACCGGCCCAGGTGCCCTCATGGAGCGTCTTGGGCCAGTTGCCGGACCGATCCAGTGCGCTCACCCCGGCGTCGGTGACGATGTAGGCCCGGGTGCCGGCGGTGCCGCGGGTCATGACCAGCACCGTGCCGCCGCGGAAGCGCCGCACCATGTGCAGGCCGCTCAGGTCGGTCTCCGCGGCGGCATGTTCCAGTGCCGTGGCTAGGGGCAGGGGGGCGGTCGCAGAGGGGAACCGCGGCAGTTCACCCGTGCCCACGTGCAGCGTCATGAGCACGCCGGTGAGCGGGAGCAGGAGGGCCAGCGGCAGCAGGGCCCAGCCGAGCCCGAGGTGCCAGCCCATGAGCGTCCTGCGCAGGCGCGGCCAGGCAAGGAACGGTCCCGCCACCACGATCAGCAGCATGGCGTAGGTGGCGACCTCCACCACGATGCCGGCCCCGACCAGAAGATTCTTGTGCAGCCGCTCGGCTGTCCCGAAGAGGTCGAAACCCGCGTCGGCAGTACCGGTCCGTTCGCCGGTGGCAGGGTCGTAGATGCCGACATCCGCGATGCTGACCAGGCCGTCCCCGAGAATCTCCACCGACCGGGCCCGGCCTTCCGGGTCGACACTTTCCAGCAGCGCCGCCACCGCGGCTGGTTCGGTCACCGTGGCGGTGGCTTCCGCACCGTCCCGGGCCGCATCGAGGATGGGCTTGAAGGCAAGTACCGCGCCGGAGAGGAGGATCAGCAGGAACAGCGGCGCCAGGGCGAGGGCGCTCCAGCGGTGGGCCTGGGTCAGAACCCGCTTGCAGGAGGGGTTGAGCATGGGTGTGGCTCCGGGGTTGAGGTGAGCCGGAAGGAGGGTCCGGTCCTTTGAGTCGGAGTCTGGACTGCCACTTCGAAGGAAATGTGCAGGAATCGGGGAAGCGGGGATGGAACGACGCCAGGAGCCGTTCAGGCGTCGGGCTCGTACTTGTAGCCCATGCCGTAGACGGAATGAATGAGTTCGCGACCGGGAAGCAGGGCCTCGAGCTTGCGGCGCAGTTTCTTGATGTGGCTGTCGATGGTCCGCTCGCTGACGATACGGTTGTCGGGATAGATGCGGTCCATCAGCCTATCCCGGGAGTAGATGCGTCCGGGCGCCTGCACCAGGGTCTGCAGGAGCTGGAACTCCACAGAGGTCAGCTCCAGAGTCCGTTGCCCCGTGCTGACCAGCAGCCGGTCCGGGTCCAGGCGTATGGGTTCGTTGCGCGGGATGTCGCACAACCGCGCCCGGCGCAGGACCGCACGCACCCGGGCCACCACCTCGCGGGGGCTGAAGGGCTTGCAGATGTAGTCGTCGGCGCCCAGCTCAAGGCCCAGCAGGCGGTCGATCTCCTCCACCCGGGCGGTGACCATGATGATGGGCACCGGGCTGAAGCCGCGCACTTCCCGGCAGATGTCCAGCCCGTCGCGCCCCGGGAGCATCAGGTCCAGCAGCACCAGATCGGGTTCGTGGGCGCGGATCCAGGGCGCGGCGTCGAGGCCGTTGTGGATGATATGGGTCGCGAAGCCGGCCTGGACCAGGTAGTCGGCCAGCAGCCGCGCCAGCTTCGCCTCGTCTTCCACCATGAGGATGGTCCCGTTCAAGGCTTCTTCTCGTCGAGCAGCGGGAGCTCCAGGGTGATGCGCAGGCCGCCCAGGTCCGAGGGGCCGGCGGTGAGGGTGCCATCGTGGGCCTCGACGATATTGCTGCAGATGGCCAGTCCCAGACCGGTGCCGCCGGACTCGCGGTTGCGTGAACCCTCGGTGCGGTAGAGGCGGTCGAACAGGCGCGGCAGCTCCGCCGCGGAGACCCCCGGGGCGGAATCCTCCAGCACCAGCCTGGCGCGTCCCGCCACCGCCGTGAGGGACAACCGGGCCGTACCGCCCGGATCGGTGTAGCGGAGGGTGTTCTGCAGCAGGTTGGCGAACATCTGCTCCAGGCGGTCGGGATCGGCGTCGACGAGGGCGGCTTCGTCTTCGAGGCCGTGGGTCTCGACCCGGATTGATTTCTCGCCGAACGCCGGTGCCAGCCCCTCGATCGCTGTCCGGGCGGCGACGCCGAGGTCGAGCGGTTCCTTGCGGTAGTCCAGCGCCCCGATGTCGGACATGGACAGCTCGTAGAGATCATCCACCAGCCGCGTCAGGTGCAGCACCTCCTGGTGCAGCGACTCCACCGCCCCGGCGTCGAGGCTGCGCACGCCGTCCTGGACCGCCTCGATCTCGCCGCGCAGGATTGCCAGGGGCGTGCGCAGCTCGTGGGAGATGTCGGCCACCCACTGGCGGCGCAGCGCTTCGTTGCGGCCCAGAGTATGAGCCAGGTGGTTGAAGTCGCGGGCGAGCTGTCCCAACTCGTCATCGGCGCGGTGGTCGATGCGCGGGCTGTAGTCGCCGGAGGCGAGCTGGCGGGTGGCGCGGGTGAGAGAGCGGATCGGCCTGACGAAGTAGCGGGCCAGCGGCAGGGCCAGTCCCGCGGAGACCAGCAGCATGGCGAGGGCGATGAGCAGGAAGGCCTGGTTCTGCTGTTCGGCGAAGCGCAGGTCGTGGCTCAGGAACAGCGCGGCCTCGTCTTCCCGCACCCCCAGGTAGCCCACCACGGCGCCGTCCTCGCGGATGGGATGGAGCGCAAGCTCCCCCAGCGGCTCCTCCGTCCGCCCGTAGACCACCTGCCGCGAGGCGTCGAGCAGGCGCACGCGCAGCTCGAGCGGCGTGGGGAAGCCCCGCGGCGGACGCGGTGCCTCGCCGGGCGGCCACTCGTTGGGCCGCATGCGTTCCAGCAGCGCCTCCAGGCGCTTGCCGCGGATCGGGTGGCTGTGGACCGACATCACCAGCTGCAGCCAGCGGCGCGGAGAGGCGGCCAGCGCCTCCCAGTCGCCGTCGGTGGCATGAATGAGCGCCAGCTCCTCCACCAGCCCGTCGATCACCTGTTGCTCACGCTGCTCCACGTAGCGGATGAAGCCGTGATCGAAGGACCACTGCATGACCGCGTACATGCCGCTCACCAGCACCAGGGAGGTGAGCAGCAGGGTGAGGAACAGCTTGCGGGTGATGGTCTTCTTCACGGCCCGTGGCTCAGGGGATTCCCTCACGCATGATTGTGCAGAGGAATGGGCAAGAAATATGGATCGGTTGCCAGGTCGCCATGGACAAGCGGCGCCGTTGTCAGGTGGCGGTGAGCAGGGCGTCCACCTGGAGGGCCATGGCCTCGGGATCGTCGTAGTCCACCGTCACCCGCCAGTGGCTGGAATCGATCTCGAGCACCAGGGAGGGGAAGGCGTCCACGCCCATGGCCCGTGCGCGGCCCATCTCCTCCATCAGGCGGTTATGGGTTTCCGGAGCATCCAGCAGCCGCACGAAACGCACCGTGTCCAGCCCCAGTTCGTTCGCCAGGGCCACCAGGGTATCGGTCTCCGAGGGGTTGCGGGCCTGGCGGTAGTAGGCGTTCTGGATCGCCTCGACCATCGGCACCTCGTAGGCGGGGTTGAGGGCGCGGGCGGCGATGACCGCGCGGCAGGCGGGCCAGGTGGCGCGCCGGGGCCGGCAGCGGGTCCAGAAATCGAAGTTGAAGCGGGTGCCGGGGATGCGCTCCTCGATGCGCTGCCAGGTGGCCTGGAGATAGGCCTGCATCGCCTCGGGCATGGGTTCATCGGTGTCGGGGGCCAGGCCGCCGAGCAGGCGCTTCACGGCCACCGCTTCCGGCAGGCGCGCCTGCAGCGCCGCCAGGGTGGGCCGGAAGGCGAAGCACCAGCTGCACATGGGATCGTGCACGTACCAGAGGGTGGTGGGCATGCTCCTCTCCGGGGGTCGCCGGGATGCGCCGGTCCGGCGGTTGGGCGGGTGGCCATGACGGCCCCGATTAGCGGAGCTTAGACACTCAGGCGCCGCAGGGCCAGCTACGACGGCGCCCCGGCGCAGGTGGGGGGATCAGCGTTCGGCTGCCGCCTCCGTCACGGCCCGCTCCGCCGCCGCCAGCTTTTCCGGGCCGAAGAAGCCGCTGTCGCAGTAGACCTGCAGCTCCTCCAGTCCGAACCAGGGGTTGAGGCGGTCGTTGTCGCGGTAGATGAACAGCCGCCGCCAGGGACCTTCCGGCGCCACCAGGGGCAGGCTGCCGTTGTCCCGCAGCCAGGTGTCCACCACGAAGCGGACCGCCGGCCGATCGGCGAGGACCAGGACCGCGGCGGTGTGGCGGGGCGTGGGGCAGAGCAGGCAGGTGCTCTCGTAGTAGCCCGAAGCCGGCGGGCGCCAGTGGCGCAGGTAGCCGAGCCGGTCGAGGAAATGAAGGTAGTTGAGGGTGTTGGAGGTGTTGTCGATACAGTCGGTGCGGCCCTCCACCCCGGCATCCGCCTCGTTGCCGCCGCGATCGTTCGCCACCGGGAGCTGCTCTCCGGCGCGGCGCTCGAGGTAGCGGATGGCCAACCGGATCTGCTGCAGCTCCAGCCCCGGCCCGCCGCCCCGGCAGCTGGGGTGACGGAAGATGCGGTCGAGTTCGGCCCCGTCCCCGGGGTCGAGAAGCAGCTCGCCCTCGCTCTTGCAGCCCCAGTTCCAGCACACCCGCAGACGGTGCGGCGCGCCGTTCACGCCCAGGCTGAAGGCCGGTGCGCGCGGCAGCACGTTCAGCTCGCCGATCAGCCCGGGAGCTTCAGCCGCACCCGCGCGGGCGGCGAGCGCCAGGAGCAGGAGCGGCAGGGCGGCGCGGGTTACGGCGGCTGGGAGCGGGCGCTTCATGGAGGGGCATTGTAACCGGGGCTCACAGTCACGCCCATGCCTTGGGACCGGCCGGTCCCCGTACGCTGTCCCGGGGTCTTTACAACCCGGCCCGGCGCCCGCTAGGATTGAACCTTCCGAAACGCCGACACCGGATTGCTGCCGCAACGCGCATGAACATCCTGGCCCTGCTGGTTATCGTCTCCCTGGTACTCGTGGTCGTTGCCCGACCGCGCGGAGAGACTGCCGGCTAGCGTTTCCAGAACCGAACCCGAACAGGCCTCCGCATCGAAAGATCCGGGGGCCTTTTCATTTTCCGGCCCAGTGAAAACGAGAGGTAAGTCCCATGTACAGCCTGATTGGCGTTCCCGTAGTCCCGGTCGTCGTCGACGCGCCCCGCCACAACCAGACCGCCTGCAGACCGGACTATCGGGAGGATTCCGCCCATGAATGGGGCAGAGCACATCACCCGGGCGCTTGAAGCCCGGGGCATAGATACGATCTTCGGGTATCCAGGCGGCATGATCATGCCGCTCTACGATGCCCTCATCGATTCGCCCATCCGCCACATACTCTGCCGGCACGAGCAGGGGGCGGCTTTCGCCGCCGGCGGCTACGCCCGCGCCAGCGGCAGGCCCGGGGTCTGCCTGGCCACCTCGGGTCCCGGCGCCACCAACCTGATCACGGGCATCGCCGATGCCCACCTCGATTCGGTGCCCCTGGTCGCCATCACCGGCCAAGTGCCCACCGCGCTCATCGGCACCGACGCCTTCCAGGAGACCGATGTGCTCGGCCTCAGCCTGCCCGTTACCAAGCACAGCATCCTGGTGCGCCGCTCCGGCGAGCTTCCCGCGGCCATCGAGGAGGCCTTCCGGGTGGCCACCGCCGGCCGCCCCGGCCCGGTGCTCGTGGATGTGCCCAAGGACATCCTGCTGGCGGAGGTCGACGCGGATCCGTTGCCGATTGCCGGGCCCGAGGCCGGAGAAACGATCGCGCCCGAAGCCATCGCGGCGGCGCGCACGCTGCTGCGCTCCAGCCACCGGCCGGTCATCTATGCCGGCGGCGGCGTGACCCTGGCGGGGGCGGAGGAGGCGTTCCATCGTTTCGTGGAGACTACGGGCATTCCCACGGTGCTCACCCTCAAGGGTATCGGCAACCTGCCCGACGGCCACCAGTTGAACCTGGGCATGCTCGGCATGCACGGCTCGGTGGCGGCCAACCGCGTGGTGCAGGAGTGCGATCTGCTGGTGGTGGTGGGTGCCCGCTTCGACGATCGCGTCACCGGACGCCTGGACCGGTTCGCGCCCCATGCCCGGGTCGTGCACCTCGATGGCGATGCCGCCCAGGTGGGCAAGCTGCGGGCAGCCGATTGCGCCCTGGTGGGTGCGATCGCACCCGCGCTGGAGGCCCTGGCCGCGCCGCTCGACATCGAGGGCTGGCGCCGCCACTGCCGCGCCCTGCATGGCATGGAGGGCTTCGCCGCGAGCGCCGGCGCGGCAGTCGGCATCGACCCGGCGGCGTTCCTGCGCCGACTGGCCGCGGCCGCGGAGCGCCGCGCCATCATCAGCTGCGACGTCGGGCAGCACCAGATGTGGGTGGCCCAGTACTACCCCTTCGACCATCCGCGCCAGCATCTCACCAGCGGAGGGCTCGGCGCCATGGGCTTCGGACTGCCCAGTGCCATCGGGGCCCAGCTGGCGCGGCCCGATGTGCCGGTGGTGAACGTGAGCGGGGATGGCTCGTTCCTGATGAATGTCCAGGAACTGGCCACCCTGAAGCGCTACGGCCTGCCGGTGAAGGTGGTGGTGTTCGACAACCAGCGGCTGGGCATGGTGCGCCAGCAGCAGGAGCTTTGCTACGACGGCCGCTATACCGAGGTGGATCTCTCCGACAACCCCGACTTCACGGCGGTGGCGGAGGCCTTCGGGCTGCCCGCCCGGCGGGTGTCCGAAGCGGCGGCGGTGGAGGAGGCCATCGGCTGGTGCCTGCGGACGCCGGGACCGTGCCTGCTGCATGTGCCCGTGGCGGCGGAGGCGAATGTCTGGCCGATGGTGAAGCCCGGCCACGCGAACGAGGAGATGATCAGGGGGACGGTGGCATGATATTCGACATCCAGATGCAGGCCGGCCGGGCGCCGGCGACTCTCGAGCGCATCCTGCAGGCGGCGCGGGTGCGTGGTTTCGAACTCCAGGGACTGGACGTGCGGCCAACGATCGACGGGCGGCACTACCGGGTGCGGCTCACCGTGGAGAGCGAGCTGCCCCCGGTGCGGCTGATCCGCCAGCTGGAGAAGCAGGTGGGGATCAGCGGGCTGACGGCGCTGCTGGAGGCGGGCCGGGAGGCGCCGGTTTCCGCCGCGGCCTCCTCCTGAGGGGCGTCGCCCGATCAGGAATCCCGTTCCCGGCGCCGGGCCGGTTTGCCCTTGCCGGTCCCCGGCTTGCCCTTGCCGGCCGGTTTGCCCCTGCCGCCGGGCCTGGCGTGGGCGGAACCGGGACGCGCAGGCCTGCCTTCGGGCTGGAGCTGCAGCCGCCGGCCGCAGACCCAGACATTCTGCAGGTGGCGCTGGAGCTCCTTCGGCATGCCCGCGGGCAGGTCCACGGTGCTGTACTCGTCGTAGAGCCGGATATGGCCGATGTAGCGGCTCTCCAGGCCGGCTTCGTTGGCGATGGCGCCGACCAGGTTGCGCGGCTCCACGCCGTGGGTGCGGCCCACCTCGACCCGGTAGGTGACCCATTCCACGTCCGTGGGGCGGGTCTCGCCGGCGCCCGCGGGGCGCGCCTCCGGCCGTGGACGGCGCGGCGCGTCCGGCGCCCGGACCGGGGGCTCATCCGGCAGGTTCTCCTGCAGGGGGCGTTCGCGCTGCAGGAGCCAGGCCAGGGCCGCGGCCACCTCCAGCTCGGGCACGTCCCGCTCCCGGGCGAACTCCGCCAGCAGCGTCTCGAAGTAGCCCAGCTCCGGCGTCTCCAACGCCTCCACCAGTTGTTCCTTGAAGCGGGCGATGCGGCGGTTCTCCACGTCGCGCCGGGTCGGCAGCTGCATCGGCTCGATGGGCTGGCGGGTGGCCTGCTCGATGGCCCGCAGCATGCGCATCTCCCGCGGGGCGACGAACAGGATCGCCTCGCCGCGCCGGCCGGCGCGGCCGGTGCGGCCGATTCGGTGCACGTAGGCCTCGGTATCGTAGGGAATGTCGTAGTTGACCACGTGGCTGATGCGCTCCACGTCCAGGCCGCGGGCGGCCACGTCGGTGGCCACGACGATGTCCAGGCTGCCGCTCTTGAGCCGCTCCACGGTCTGTTCCCGCAGCGCCTGGTTCATGTCCCCGTTGAGGGGCGCGCAGTCGTAGCCACGGGCCTCCAGCTTGTCCGCCAGCTCCACGGTGGCGTTCTTGGTGCGTACGAACACGAGCATCGCCTCGAAGTCCTGCACCTCGAGGATGCGGGTGAGGGCGTCCAGCTTGTGCACCCCGCTCACCTTCCAGTAGCGCTGGGTGATGGTCTCCACCGTGGTGGTGCGCGACTGCACCCGGACCTCGCGCGGTTCGTGCAGGTGCCGGTCGGCCACCCGACGCACCGCCGTCGGCAGGGTGGCGGAGAACAAAGCCACCTGCCGCCGGGGCGGTGTATGCTCGAGGATCCACTCCACGTCCTCGATGAAACCCATGCGCAGCATCTCGTCGGCTTCGTCGAGGACCACAGCCTGCAGTCGGCCGAGATCCAGGCTGCCGCGGCGCAGGTGGTCCATCATCCGTCCGGGCGTGCCCACCACCACGTGCACGCCGCGCTTCAGCGGACGCAGCTGCAGGCCCAGGTTCTGGCCGCCGTAGAGGGGTAGGACATGGAAGTCCGGCAGGTGACGGGCATAGGCCTGGAACGCCTCGGCCACCTGCAGGGTCAGCTCCCGGGTCGGAGTCAGCACCAGGACCTGGGGGACGCGCAGGGCCGGGTCGAGCCGGCTGAGCAGGGGCAGGGCGAAGGCCGCGGTCTTGCCGGTCCCGGTCTGGGCCTGCCCCACCACATCGTGCCCGGCAAGCAGCTCGGGAATGCACTGGGCCTGGATGGGGGAAGGGGTCTCGTAGCCGATCTCGGCGATAGCGCGCAATACCGCGGGCGCCAGCGCCAGATCGGAAAAGGCGACGGGGACGGGGGGGAGGGACATGAGCAGGGTCTCGCTGGACGCGCCGCGATCGATGGACGCCGGGTGCGGTGGTGGTTAAACGAAACATTATACGCCTGTTGCATGGCCGCCGTCAGATTTCTCGGCCGCCCGGGAATGCGCGCGCGCCCGTTGTAAGCCGCGGCCCGCGCTTACATGAGCGGACCGCCTACAGCGGGAGTTGGAGATAATGGCTGCACCACCGGTCCCGGCTCCGGTGTAATGGGAACCGGTCGGGGGCCGCCCCGGCATGGAAACCGCCACGGATGGCGGCCATGGCGGGACGGCCCCCGACCGGCGCTTCCGTCATGGACGGTGGTCCGATACCCGCAGAGGAGGATAACCATGGCCAGGGAGGGTCAGGGTCAATCCGCATCCGGCGCGCCGGATGCGGACTCCCGCGTGTTCTACGTATCCGGCAAGGGATGGTATTTCCAGGCCCGCGAAGGGCTCATCGGTCCGGCGGCCAGCCGGGTGCTGGCGCTGGAGTACCTGGAACTGCTCATGGAGCTGTCTCCGGCGCGACGCCGGGTGGTGTGGGACCCGGGGCTGCGCCGGCGGGCGCAGGAACTGCGGCGGTTGGTCGTGCGGCTCGAACGGCGCCTCGCCGGGGGTAAAACCGCCGCCGCGGAACAGGAGCAACTGGACCGTTACCGGCGCCTGCTGCTGGAACTGGCCGAGTGACCCGGCCGGCCCATGGGCGGTCTCCCGTCGGCGGACGCCGCGACTGGCGTCCGGCCGGTCATCGTCTATCCTTGAGGCAGGATTCAGACACGGGTCCCTGATGCGCCAGGGAGGGACCATCGGACCACGGGTCCGGTGACGATCAACCGAGGAACTGCAGTTCAGCCCTGTCGTGCGACGGCTCGCGGAATGCTCTCTCGGGCCATGACTGGCGATGTCTGCCGTTCCCTGTACCACCGGCGTAGGCATGCTCACCCTCGACCGCAGCGCTGCGCGACTCCTCGATGCCCGGGGACGCGAGTTCGACCCCCGCCGGCGCAGCTGGAACCCGGCCGGGCACAGGGCAACAGGTGAGGGTATTTCACCCGCGGAGGCGGTTCGCTGGCTCCAGCGCGAGGTGGAGACCCGTTGGCGGATCCCCGTCGGGCTGATCGGCCCCCGCGAACCCGAAGCACGGCAGCTGCCGGTGGCCGAGGCGGTGGGCGCCGGACTCGCCCGCCTGGGTTTCACCGTTTTGTGCGGCGGTCGCCAGGGTGTGATGGAAGCGGCCTGCCGCGGTATCGCCGCCGCCGGCGGCATCAGCGTGGGCCTGCTTCCCGACGCGGAGTGGGAGGCGGCCAATGCCTACGTCTCCATCCCCATCGCCACGGGCATCGGGGTAGCCCGCAACGCCATCATCGCCCGCGCCTGCTGGGCCCTGGTGGCGGTCGGGGGCGGCTACGGCACGATTTCCGAGGCCGCCTTCGGGCTCCAGTTCGGCCGGCCGGTGTTCGGACTCGCCGGCGCGCCGCAGATTCCCGGCGTGGTGCAGCTGGAGGACTGGCCGGCGCTGGAGGAGCGGCTATGCCGGGCCTTCCTGCGGCTGGAGGAGGGGGGGACATGATCGTCCTCATCTACCTCATCTATCTCTTCACCCCTATCGCGCTGCTGTTCATCGGCTCCTTCGGCGAGTACTGGACCAATACCCTGATGCCCACCGGCCTCACCGGGAACTGGTATCTCGAGGTCTACAACGATCCCAGTTTCCAGCGCGCCTTCATGGTGAGCCTACGGGTGACCCTCGCCTGCTGCGCCATCGTCACGCTGGTGACCACGCCGCTGGCCTACGCTCTCTACAACAGTGCCGCCCGGGGAGTGAACTTCGCCGTGCGCCTGGTGGCCCTGCTGCCCATCGCCGCGCCGCCGCTGGTGCTCGGCTTCGGCTTCATCCTGGTCTTCTCCAGCGACGCGCTGCCCTATCTCGGCAGTACCTGGCTGCTGGTACTGGGCCACGTGGTGCTCACCATTCCCTACCTGCTGCAGACCCTGGTCTCCGACATGCGCCATCTGAAACTCGCACAGCTCGAGATCTCCGCCGAGTCCCTGGGCGCCAGCTTCAGCCAGCGGTTCTTCGACGTGGTCCTGCCCACCCTGCGCCACAGTCTTGCCTCGGGGCTCATCATGGTGGCGGCACTCTCCATCGGCGAGTTCCAGCTCTCCAACCTCATCGCCGGCTTCCTCAGCCGACCCTACCCGGTGGTGCTGCTGCAGGCCTTCTACGGTGCCACCGGGTTCGCCTGCGCCGCCACCGTGGTGCTGCTGGCGCTGGCCCTGCTGGCGGCGGCGGGCGGGGCGATCACCGCGCGCTCGGCCTCGCGGGTGCGGGGAGGCCAGCCGGCATGAGCGTGCAGCTGGTGGGGGTGAACTTCACCTATCCCGGCGCCGGCGCCGGGGTGTTCGATATCAACCTCGAAATCCAGCCTGGCGAGCTGGTGGCCTGCATCGGCGCCAGCGGCTCGGGCAAGACCACGCTGTTGAAGATGGTGGCCGGGTTCGAGTTCCCCGATCGCGGCCAGGTGATCATCGACGGGCTCGATGTCACCCGGCTGCGGCCCCGCGAGCGCCAGCTCGGGGTGGTGTTCCAGAACTATGCCCTGTTTCCCCTCATGACCGCCACCGACAACGTGGCCTATCCCCTCAAGGTGCGTCACGTGGCCCGGGAGGAGCGACTGCGGCGCGCCCGGGAGACGCTGGAGCGGGTGGGACTGGCCCAGTTCGCCGATCGCTACCCCGGCACCCTCTCCGGCGGGCAGCAGCAGCGCGTGGCCTTGGCCCGCGCCCTGGTGTTCCAGCCCAAGGCGCTGCTCCTCGACGAGCCGCTGTCGGCACTGGACGCAGCCCTGCGCCCTCTCATGCGCGACGAGATCCGGCGTCTGCAGCGGGAACACGGCATCGCCGCGCTGCATATCACCCACGACCAGGAGGAGGCGCTCTCCATGGCCGACCGGGTGGCGGTGATGGAGGCCGGGCGGCTGGTCCAGGTGGCCACCCCCACCGAGATCTACGACCGGCCGGCCACCCGCTCCATCGCCGCCTTCGTCGGCCAGGCCAACCTCTGGGACGGCCTCAGCGTCGGCGGCGACGGGGTGGAGCTGCCCCTGGGCCTGCTGAAGCTGCCGCCCCACGATTTGCCCGAGGGCACGCCCGTCACCGTCCTGGTGCGGCCGGAAAATGTGAACGTCGGCCCGGCGCCCGACGGCATCAACGAGTTTCCCTGCAGGGTCACCCGGGATCGCTTTCTCGGCTCCCTGCGCCGCTACGACGCGGAAATCCGGGGCGGGACCGTGCTCGGAGAGACCAGCGCCCGCGCTGTCATCGAACGGATACACATCCCGCCCCAGAATATCCAGCTCATCCCCGCTGGACCCCACGACAAACCGTTGGAGGAGAAGCAACCATGAAACTGCGCAAGCTGATCCTCGGTGCCGGACTGGCGCTGCTGCCGATCCTGGCCACCGGCTTCGAAGGGCCGGAAATGTATCCCGGCGAACAGGAACTCTACTCCGCCGCCGCCAAGGAGGGTCTGGTGGTGAGCTTCGATACCGGCCCCACCTGGGCCAACTGGGCCAAGCAGTTCAAGGCTTTCAAGGCCCGCTATCCCGAGGTCGAGATCGTTTACAACGACCTCGGCTCGGCCGCCACCGTGGTGGCCCTGGACAAATCCCGCAACCGGCCCCAGGCCGATACCGCCTACTACTTCGCCGCCTCCGCTGTGGATGCGCAGGGCAAGGGGCTGCTGGCCCCGTTCAAGCCGGTGAACTTCGAGCGGCTGCCGGAGGTGTTCCGGGCGCCCGACGGCGAGTGGTTCACCATCCACCAGCTGGTGATCGCCTTCATCGTCAACAAGAAGCTGGTACAGAATGTGCCGGAGTCCTGGGCCGATCTGCTCAAGCCCGAGTACAAGAACAGCATCGTCTACCTCGACCCCCGGTCCACCGGCGTGGGCCAGGTGCTCAGCTTCGCCGCCAACTTCGGCAACGGCGGCGACATGGACAACGTCAAGCCGGGCATCGACTACCTGACCCGTCTGCACAAGGCCGGCAACGTGCTGCGTACCGAGGGCACCACGCCCTACGCGAAGTTCGTCAAGGGCGAGATTCCCATCTGGATCTCCTACGAGAACGACGGGCTGAAGGCGAAGTACGTGGACGGCATGGGTGACGAGGTGGCCGTGGTGATTCCGAAGGAGGCCAGCGTGGCCGCCCCCTACGCCATCAGCATGGTGAAGAACGGCCCCAACCCCAATGCCGCGAAGCTGTGGCTCAACTGGACCCTGTCCGACCAGGGTCAGCAGATCTTCGCCGAAGGGTTCGTGCGTCCGTCGGTCCCCGGCATCGAGCTGCCGGCGGACGTGGCGGAGAAGATGCCACCGGCCCCGCAGGTGCTCCCGCTCGACCTGCAGAAGGCGGCGGCGCGCAAGACCGACATCGACGAGGGCTGGGCCAAGGGAGTGCTCGGGAAGTAGGCAGATGCTGGCGAACTCGCGTCGGAAGCAGGTGCGGCTGGTGCTGCTGGCCGCACCTGGTTCCTTCATCATCCTGCTGTTCTTCGTGCTGCCGCTGGTGGTGGTCTCGGCCGAGGCCTTCACCACCAGCGGGGCCTTCATGCGGGTGTTCAGCGACTCGCTGTTCTGGCGCGGGCTGTGGGGAACCATCGTCCTCAGCCTCACCGCCGCCAGCCTGTCGCTGCTGGCCGGCTTCGGCGTCTCCTACCAGCTCGCCCGTATGTCGGAGGCCCGGCGCACGGCGCTGATGTTCTTCATCTCCCTGCCGCTCACCTTTTCCGGCCTCATCGTGGCCTACGGGTTCATCCTCGCCTTCGGCCGGGCCGGGTTCGTGACGCTGGTGCTGGAGCACTTCGGGCTGGTGGACGCGGCCCATTTCGCCGGTTTCATCTACAGCCCGACAGGGCTTGCCTTCGCCTACTGCTACTACCTGATCCCGCGGGTGGTGCTGGTACTGCTGCCGGTGCTGCTCAACTTCGAGCACCAGCAGATCCTGGCGGCGCAGTCACTGGGCGCGAGTCGCCTGCGGGCCATGTGGGATGTGCTCATTCCGGCCACGCTGCCGAGCGCGGTGGTGGCCTTCTGCCTGGTGGCGGCGGTGGCCTTCGGCGCCTACGGCACAGCGCTCGCCCTGGTGGGCACGCAGGTGAACATCCTACCCCTGCTGCTCTACAGCAAGGTGTCCGACGTGGGTTCGGACTTCCCCGCCGCGGCGGCGCTGTCGGTGGTGCTGCTGGCCGGCTGCACCCTCATCATGGCCGTGGGTGAGATGTACGCCACCCGCCGCACCGAGCGTCATCACTGAGTCCGGGCGCAGTCTCCCGGTCCCTGCTCATCCCCGCATCCTGGCCTGCAGGGCCAGCCTCGCACCAGCGAAGGCGTGGGGCATGGCCGATGTGTTGTGGGCGATGCCCATCCGTCCCAGCCGATCCACCGCGATGAGTCCCACGTCGCCCTTGAACACGCTGCCCATGCGCGCCAGCACGGTGGCGACGGCGGCCTGGGCCTGGTGGCCGCCGGCGAGCATCTCGCAGACGGCCCGGGTGGTGCCGAAGCGCAGCATCAACTCGCCCTGGCCGGTGGCCGAGGCCGCGCCATGGCTGCCGGCACAGTTACCCGCGCCGGGCACCGGGGAGTCGCCCACCCGCCCAGGGAGCTTGAGGGTCAGTCCGCCGGTGGAGGTGGCCGCCGCGAACCCTCCCCGGGCATCCAGCGCGACCGCGCCCACGGTGCCGCGGGTGAGGGTGTCCGTGTCGGCCTCCGCCGCCGCAGGCAGGCGCTCGTCCGGATCCCGGGCGGCCAGCCGCCGCTGCCGGTCCGCGCGCCGCTCCGGCGTGACCGGATCGTAGTCCTCGAACCCCTGCGCGCGGGCGAAGCGCAGGGCGCCGTCGCCGGCCAGCAGCACGTGGGGCGTGGCCTCCAGCACCCGCCGCGCGACGAGCACCGGGTTGCGCACCCGGCGCAGCGCGGCCACGTTGCCGCTGCGCAGTCCCTCGCCCACCATCACACCCGCGTCGAGCTCGGCCTCGCCCTCGCTGTTCAGGGCCGCCCCGGTCCCGGCGTTGAACAGGGGGTTGTCCTCGAGCAGGCAGACGGCGGCGATCACCGCCTCCAGTGCGGGCTCACCGTCAGCGAGACGGGTGAGACCGGCCGCCGCCGCGCGGCGAACCCCGTCCAGGACCTCGGCCTCCGGCTGCCCGGACCATATGCCCGCGCCGCCATGGACGACGATGGCATAGGGTGGGTGTGCTTGCATGGCGCGGCTCCTCGAGTCCTGCAGGCGTCGGTTCAGCGTCGGCCGGCGTGGTTTCTGATACGGGATTCCAGCTGCCGGATGACGGCGTCCAGGCCGGTGCGTTCGGGGTCGATGGCCCGGGACAGGCGGTAGTATTTCACCGCCTGCTCCCACTGACCGCGGGATTCGGCGTTCCGGCCCCACAGCGCGTAGCGTTCGCTGATCCCCGCCAGTCCCGCACGCGCGCCGGGATGGTTGGGCACCAGCTGCAGCACCCGCAGATAGCTGGCATAGGCGTTGTCGCCCGGTGGCTGGGTGAAGCGGCGCGCCTGCTCGTGGGCCGTCGCCTCGGCCATCAGTTCCGCAACCCGCCGGGGGATATCCACCCCGTCGGCAGGCTGCGGTGTGACGGCTCCGGCGGGGGTTACGCCGGCTGCCTCAAGTGCGGGTGGCGGCGCTATGCCGGCATCGGTTTCCTCTCCGGTCAAGGCATTCGGCGGTTCCGCTTGCTCCGCCGCGGGCGCCTCCGTGACGCCGGCAGCCGTCGGCTGTGGCGGAGCGGCTTCAACCGCCACGGGTCCAGGTTCAGCGGTGTCGGGAGCGACCGTGATCATTCGGCCCGCAGCATCCACTTCCCCCGCGCCCGCGCCGTTGCCGGCCACCGCCGGTGCCTGGGGCGCTGCCGTCACTGGCGTGGGCGGCGCCGGGGAGGGATCGTGAACGTCGCCGGTTGTCGTCGTGGGGTGTCCGGAAGGCGGCGGGTGCCGCCACACCGTCACCGCGACGATCACGGCTATGCCAAGGAAGGCGATTCCGGCGAGGAGGGCGCCCGGGGGAAAGCGCGTCGCCTCCGCGGCGGATGGCGCCGCTGGAGCGGATTCCTCGCCGGAGAGCGGCGCGGCGGCGACCGCCTCCGGCAGCTCTCCGGCGGCCGGGGCGGACGGAGAAGAATCCGGCGCCATCCCGCCGGCGGTGGGTGTATCCGGCGCGGCAGGCGCCGGTGTAAGAGTGCGGGCCTCCGCGACCGGCGTCGGCTCGCGCAGGGCGCGTGCCTCCTCCATCGCGGCGCTGGCGGCCCGCTCCAGCTCGGCACCCCGCTGTTGCAGCCGCTTGAGGCGCCTTTCCAAGGCGCTGCATTCGGTCCGGTAGTCGCTCACATCCTCCAGCGTGGCGGCAAAAGGGATGACACTCCCGCCGCTGGCGATGCGCAGGCGCAGTGCCGTGGCGTGCGTTCCCGCGCCCTGCAGGTGCAGTTCGACGGGATGCCTCGCGGCAGGCGTCCGAAGGAGCGGCGCCAGCCGGTCGCGGCTTCCGGCCAGGCCGGGCAGCTCCCACAGGGCCCGGCCCTCCAGATCGCCCTCCGGCAGCGCCAGCAGCTCACGGGCCCGGGGGTTGGAGCGGGTGATGCGACCCCCGGTATCGAGCAGCAGCAGGCCCACCGGCAGGTGTTCCAGGGCCGGGTCTGCGCCGGGCGTCCCGTGGCCGATGCCCAGCAACCGGCCCACCGTCTCCACCAGGTGCAGGTACCCCGTTTCGCTCTTCTCCAGACGGGCCGCGTAACCGTCGTCATCGGCGTTCCCCCCGCCCGGGGTTCCGCTGAAAAGCACGACGGGGCAGTCGGGAAAGACTCGCCGCACCGTGTCCCGGATCGAGCGGCCGCTGCTCCAGCCAAGCTCGCGCTCGGTGACCACCAGCTCCAGGCCGCCGCGGGCCAGGTGTTCGGCGAAGGTGGCTGCATCCTGCGCCTCGAGCACTTCGCAGCCGCCGAACTCCCGTTTCAGCAGCATGACCGTGAGGGCCCGTTCGGCCGCGATACCGTCCACCACCAGCACGCGCGGGGGGCGGGGCGGATCGGAGGGCCCTCCCGGGGAACGGGCCGGGGTCAGCGCCGGCTGACCCATGCTCCCTCCAGATCGAGGCGCTCCTGGTAATCGCGGGCTTTGACGCTGGCCGCCTCGGCGTCGGGGAAGCCCGGTACGCTGACCCGCCACAGGGTCTGACCGGCGCGGGTGACCGGCATCGGTTCGGCGGGGACACCCTGGGCACGGGCCCGTTCCGCGAATGCCGCCGCATCCTCGCGGTTGCCCAGGGTGATGAGATTGACCTGCCAGGGACCGGCCGCCGGCACGGGTCCGGGTGGACCGGGTTCAACCGCTACGGGCGCCGGCGCCGGGGTGGAGGCCGGCGCGGTACCCACCCCGGCGGCGGGTGCCGGGGTGGGTGTGGCCGGGCTCTCCGTTCCGGAACGCAGCTCGCCCACGGAGGTGGAGATGCTGTCCATCTGTCGGCCCATGTCGGCGAGCGTGCCGGTCAGCGCGACCAGCTCCGACTGGCGGCCGCGTAGCTGCTTCAGCTCCGTGGACAGGGCGGCGTAGGCTGTCTCAAGGTTGTCCAGCTCCTGGCGCATGCCGGCGGTGGTCAGCCACTGGCTCAACGCCAGCGCCAGGCCCAGGACGGCGATGGCCAATACGGCGTAGAAGGCGGTTCTGCCCGGCATGGCGTTCTCCTCCCGGGGGGGGAGCTGAGGGGGGGAAGGTCCGGCCGCGGCAGGGTGACGGCTCGCCGGAGCGGGTTCGCTCCGCAACAGCCGCCCCATGAGCGCCGGCTGAGGCTGATCGAAGATCACCCCGAGACCGCTGGGGGTCAGATGGGTGACCTGGCCGCCGAGGGTGAAATGCTCCGGCGTCTCGCCGTCACGCACCAGCAGGCGGACCTCCACCGCCTCGCCGTTCTCCGGCGGTGGCGGTTCATCGGGGTGCTGCGGCCCCCGGGCGACGGCGCACTCCAGGAACAGGCCCCCCGGGCTGATGTCCAGTACCCGGCAGCCCCGCGGGCGCAGTCCGGCGCGCAACAGCAGGACATTGAGATGGGTTGGCACCCGGGGGTAACGGCGGCGCTCGTCGGGCACTCGGCAAGGCTCCAGGCTGGCTCTGGGTCGGACGGCAGGTGCCGCCTTCTTGTACCTGAATCTTAACCGAAATAACCCTTGCCGTACCGCCAACCCTGTTGGGTACCGCCGGTGACGCCACGGTTGTGCGCCGGGCTGCCGACGGCCGGGGGGGTGAAGAGCGGAACGGTCACGGCCCGGCGGCGGGTGCAGCCGGGCCGGAGTCAGGGTCAGGGCGCCTGTTGTGCCGGCTCAGGCGTCGATCGGCTTCCGGCTTCTGGAGGCGATGAGCATCAGTCCGCCCAGCGCCAGCAGGGCAGCCTGCAGCCCCAGTGACTGCAGGTTGGGATAGATGCCGAGCAGTTCGATGGAGGGCACTCCGACCGGGCTGCTGGGCAGCATCCCCGCCTCCTGCAGGGCGACCACTCCCTTGCCCGCGAAGGCGATGGCGAGCAGGAACATGAACACCCCGGTCACGCCGAAGAACTGGCGCAGAGGCAGGCGGGTGCTGAAGCGGAGGATCAGCCACGCCAGCACGACCAGCAGGACCGCAGCCACGGCGAGTCCGGAGACGACCAGGTGCTGACTCCCGGCATGGGTCTGCACCCACAGCGCCTGGTAGAAGAGGATGGTCTCGAACGCCTCGCGGTAGACGGTGATGAACGACAGCCCGGCAAGCGACCACAGTGTGGTTGCGCTCAGGGCACGGTTGACGCGGTCGCGGATGAAGCGCTGCCACTGGGCCGCCTGCGACTTGCTGTGCAGCCAGAAGCCCAGGTAGAACAGCACCGCCGCCGCGACCAGGGCGGCCACACCTTCGGTCAGCTCGCGCCCGGCCCCGCCGATCTGCACCAGGTAGGTGGAGATCCACCAGGTGAGGAAGCCGGCGGCCAGCGCACCAGCCCAGCCGGCGTGGAGATAGGGCAGGGCGTCGCGGCGCCCGGTCTTGACCAGGAACGCGGCCAGGGCCGCCACCACGAGGATCGCCTCCAGACCCTCGCGGAGCAGGATCACCAGCGCACCGGTGAACGCCGTGCTGCCGGACAACCCGGTCTGGTTCAGGGCGGCGGCGGCCTCATCGAGCAGCCCGTCGATCCGCTTCCGCGCCTCGGCCACGGTCTCCACCGGCGCTCCGCCCCGGACGGCGTTGCGGAAAGCGCCCATCTCTTTTTCGATGGTCTCGCGCAGTTCGGGGGCCACCGCGTTCAGACCGCCCTCGGTCAGCTCGAATCCCTCCAGGTAGGCGTCCACCGCGAGGGTATAGGCGGCCTCCCGATCCCCGCTCCGGTATTGTTCCAGGCTGGCCGCCAGCTGCCGCCGGGCATGGTCCAGGGGGGATTCGTCCCCCTTGAACAGTGTCTCCGGCTTCCGGGTCAGTTCGGCCATCAGCGCTACCGCCGCGGGACCATAACGGTTCTCCGCCTCGGCCGGGGAGATGGTCACCAGCCGGCGCGGATCGACGACGGGTGAGTCGGGGCCGGCAGTCCGCGGGGACGCCCCGGCCGCGGGGGTGCCCATGGCGCTCACCAGGAACGCCAGGCTCCAGCGCTCCGGGTCCGAAAGGCCGGTGTAGGCGGTCATCCCGGTACCGGGCACACCCAGGGTGATGGTGCTGTAGACGCCGTAGAGGGTGCGCAGGCGGTAGCGCTCCCGGTCCCGGAAGTTGACCGGCGGCGGGTCGAGCTGGGCCGCCAGAGGGCCGTCGCCGCGTCCGTCCGCTCCGTGGCAGGCCGCGCAGTCCCGTGCATAGAGCGTTTCAGCCCGGGCCAGGTCGGGCGCCCGGGTGGGGAGGGAGACCACGTCGTAGGTGTCGATCAGCCTTCCGCGCAGGAGGGCGGCCTGCGCCGCCACCGTGGCCGGTTTCGCCCGTTCCGCCACCAGCCGCTCGAGGCCCCCGGCCAGCTCCAGCAGGGAGGTGCGCCGCGGTTCCTGCGGCTGTTGGGTCAGGGTTTCGCGCACGTTCGCGGTGAACTCCTGCATTTCGGCATACTCCGCCTCGCTGGCGAGGGTGCCGTCGCCGTTCACCGCCTCCGGGTAGTCCACCGCCACGTAGTCGAGGGTCTGCAGCACGTGCTGCAGCGATTCGTCGGCATGGGCATGGGCTGCCGGAAGCATAAGGAGCAGCAGGGCTACGACACGCAACATTGGCTTGGTCTCCAGGTTGGCGATATTCTTAGAAACGCAAATTAGAACGATTCTCATTCGATGTCAATGGGGTGGGTACCTCTCCACCTCGACACCAATCCCGCGCCAACCTGAAATAAAGTACTATCGAAGGGGGTGGTGGAGTGCAGTTGAATACCGCAACGGAACTTTTCTGCCGCTCGGGTTCCTCCACCCGGAAGAGACGTGAGCGCCGGACCTCCTCTGCACCGGCGGAAAATGGAGGTTAACGGGGGACGGGAGGCACAGCCTGTGAACGCAGCCACGTGGATCCGGCGCGGCTACCTGGAGACGGAGGGCGGTCGCCTGGAGGCGTGCTGGCTGGGTCCGCCGCCCGGCGAGGCGCCGACGCTGGTCTTCCTCCACGAGGGCCTGGGCTGCGTCGCCGGCTGGAAGGGCTTTCCCGCGGAGATCGCGGCGGCCACCGGCTGCGGGGCGCTGATCTACAGCCGCGCCGGGTACGGACGCTCGGATCCGGTCAGCCTGCCGCGCCCCCTCGACTACCATGCCAGCGAGGCCACCACGGTCCTGCCCCGGATCCTTGAGGCGACCGGCATTCGCCGGGCCGTGCTGGTGGGTCACAGCGACGGGGCCACCATCGCGCTGCTCCATGCGGGCCGGGTCCGCGACCCGCGGGTGGAGGGGCTGGTGCTGATGGCGCCCCACGTCTTCAACGAATCCGACTGCATCGCCGGCATCCGGGCCATCGCCGAATCATGGCGCAGCGGTGGCCTGCGCGAACGACTGCGGCGCCTGCATGGCGCCAACGTGGATGTAGCCTTCGAGGGCTGGCGCGATGCCTGGCTGGACCCGGATTTCCGGGACTGGAACATCGAGGACTGCCTGCCGGCCATCGGCATCCCGGTGCAGCTCATACAGGGCCTGGCGGACGAGTACGGGACCCTGGTCCAGCTGGAGGCCATCGCCGCCCGGGCGGGCGGCCCGGTGGAAACGGTGAAACTCGCGCAGTGCGGCCATATCCCCTACCGGGATCGGCCGCGGGCCACCCGGGACCACGTGTCCGCCTTCATCCGGCGCTGCCTGGGCCTGGCGGACCCGTGCCGAGACAGCGACTCCGCCGCCCCGGGCTCCATGGCGGCATTGGATTCAGACGGACTGAATGACCATGAACAGTGAGGTGAATCGGCGGACGGATGACGGACCCGCCGTTGAGATCTACCTCGGGGCGCTCGGCGAACGGGTCCGCGTCCTGCGTGCTCGGCGGGGTATGACGCGCAAGTCGCTGGCCGCCCACTCCGGCATCTCGGAACGCTACATCGCCCAGCTGGAGTCGGGCGAGGCGAACGCCTCCGTGGCGCTGCTGTGGCGGGTGGCGGAGGCCTTCGGCATCACCTTCGCGGAGTTGCTGCAGGCGCCGGACAGTGCCGGGGCGGTACTGCCGGAGCTGGAGCGGTTCCTGCGCACCCTCGACCGGGAGCGGCAGGCAGAGGCGCTGGAGCTGTTGCGTGCCCGCTATGCCGGAGGTGCGCCGGGAACCCGCGGCATGGCCCTCATCGGCCTGCGCGGGGCGGGCAAGTCCACCCTCGGTGTCCGCCTGGCGGAGCGCCTCGGCGTGCCCTTCGTGCGGCTGGGCGAGCTCATCGAGGAACTGGGGGGGATGCCCGTCGGCGAGCTCTTTTCCCTGCGCGGCCAGTCCTGCTACCGGCGCCTCGAGCGCCAGGCCCTGGAGCTGGCCATTGAGCGCCATCCCCGGGCGGTGGTGGAAGCCGGGGGCAGCCTGGTCACCGAGCGGGAAACCTACGACCGGCTGCTGGAGGCCTACCGGGTGGTGTGGATCCGCGCCGAGCCGGATGATCACTTCCGGCGCGTGCTGCGACAGGGCGATCTGCGGCCGCTGCAGGAGAGCCGCGAGGCCATGGAGGACATGCGGCATATCCTCGCCGAGCGCGAGCCGCTCTATGCCGCGGCCCACCGGCAGCTCATGACCTCGGGCAAGCCGCTGGAGGCGTGCGTGGCGGAGCTCGCGGCGTTCGCGGAGTCAAGCCTGACCGATGCTGTTTGATATCATCCCGTTGCCGGCATGCCGGTTCGTCGTCCAAGGTGGGTAGCCCCGTATACATGGCCCGTTTTCTCCATACCGCCGACTGGCAGCTCGGCCTCAAGCTCAACTACCTCCCCGGGGAGGCGGGCGCCCGCGCCCGCGCCCAGCGATTCGAAACGGTTCGCCGCATCGCCGCGGTGGCGCGGGAGCAGGGGGTGGAGTGCGTGGTGGTGGCGGGCGATGTCTTCGACGACAACGCCGTGGGCGAGGAGACCCTGCAGCAGGCCCGCGACGCTTTGGAGCGGTTCCGACCCCTGCCGGTGCTGCTGCTGCCCGGCAACCATGACGCCGCCACCCCCGACTCGGCCCTGGCCCGGCTGCAGGCCGGCGACCACGTGCGGGTGCTGCTCGACGATGCCCCGGTGCGGATCGGCGGGACGGTTTTCCACCCCTGCCCGCTGCGCCGCCGCCACGAGTACGAGGATCCCACCCTCGGGCTCCCGCCGCGTAGTGACGAGGGCACGGTGCGGGTGGCCGTCGCCCACGGCGGCGTGCTCGATTTCGCCGAGGAGACCGAAACCCCCAACCTCATCGACGGTCGCCGGGTGCTGGAGCGGGGCTTCGACTACCTGGCCCTCGGCGACTGGCACGGCACCCTCCGCTTCGGCCCCCGCATCTGGTACCCGGGCACGCCCGAGGCCACCCGGTTCAAGGAGCGCGACCCGGGCAACGTGCTGGTGGTGGAGATCCCCGCTCCCGGCGCGGAGCCGCTGGTGACCCCGGTAGCGGTGGCCCGCACCCGCTGGCTGCGGCAGCACTGGGCCTTTCACGAGAGCGCCGATCTGGATCGCCTGGCGGCCTGGTTCGAGGGGCTGGATGAGCGCTCCTGGACGCTGGTTGAGCTGACCCTGGAGGGGGAGCTCTCACTGGCCGACCGCTCCCGCCTCGACGGGCTCCTGGAGGCCCAGTCCGGCCGCCTGCTCCACCTGCGCCCGGAGCTGGCGGGCATCACCGAGTCGCCAAGCGAGGCCGATCTCGCCGCCCTGGCCGCGGAGGGTTTCCTGGGCGCGGCCGCCGCGGCGTTGCGGGGGCGGGAGACGCCGGCCGCCCGCGACGCCCTGCGGCTGCTGTATCGCTTCCTGGTGGAGGAGGGCAACGGTGCATCTGCTCGCGGTTGAAGTCTGGCACTGGCGCGGACTCGAGCATCACGCCCTGACCGACCTCTCCCCCCACCTCAACCTGGTGCTGGGACCCAACGAGTCGGGCAAGTCGCGGCTGTTCGAGGCCATCCGCTACGCCCTGTTCGAGCCCAGCAAGGGCGCCGCGCAGAACAAAAAGGACCTGCAGGGCTGGTCCGCTACCGAGCCGCCCCGGGTGCGGGTGACCTTCGCGACCGACGCCGGCCCCTACACGGTCACCAAGCAGTTCCTCAAGTCCTCCGAGACCCTGCTGGAGGGGAACGGCGAGACCCTGCGCCAGGAGGAGGCCGAGGGGCGCCTGCGCCAACTGCTTGCGCTGCCGGAGTCCGCCGGGCGGAGCGGGGCCGGACAGCTGGAGAGTCTCGGCTCCTGGCCGCTGCTGTGGCTCTCCCAGGGCGACTCCCGGAAACCCCCGCAGGAGCACCTGACCGGGGCGGGCCGCGGCCGGCTGCAGGATGCCCTCGCGCTGGAGGTGGGCGAGGCGGCCACCGGCGAGGAGGGTCGCCGCATCCACGCCCGGGCCCGCACCGAGGCGGAAAAGTACTGGACCGCCACCTGGAAGGAGACCGGTGAGTTGCGCCGGGTCCGGGAGGCCGCCGCCGCCGCCGACGCCGCGCTGGAGGAGGCCCGGGAGCGGCGCGAGGCCCTGCATCGCACCGCGGCCGATCTGGCCGCGGCCCGGGAACGCCTCGCGGGCCTGGAGCCCCGCCTGGCGCGTGCCCGCGCCGAGCTCCGGAGCGCCGAGGAGAAGGAGGCGGCAGCGCGGGAGGCCCGCCGGCAGCTGGATCTGCAGGAAGCGCGCACCCGCGCCGAGGAGCAGCAGCTCCGGCATCTGCGGGAGCAGAGCGGGCGCCGCGGTGCGCTGGCGGAGGAGCAGGAGCGCCTGCTGGCCCGGCAGGCCGAGACCCATGCCGGGCGGATGACTCTCGAGGGACGGCTGGAGCAGCAGCGCGCGGCCTTGCGCGAGGCCGACCAGGCGCTGAAGGAGAGCGAGACGGCGGAGCGGGAATCCGAAACCCGGCTGCGCCTGGCCCGGCTCGCCGCCCGGCGCCGGGGGTTGGAGTCCAGTCGCGCGGAGCTCGCCGAACGCCTCGCCCGGGCGCGGACGCTGCAGGCGGAAGCGACCCGGTTGCGAGGCCTGGTGGCGGCGGAATCCATCGACGCCGTCGCGCTGAAGGGGATCAACCGGGCCGAGGCGGAAATGCAGGCGGCCCACGCGCGCCTGCTCGGCGCCGCCGCCCGGGTGGAGGTGCGGGCGCTGCGGGCGTTCAGCGTGGACGGCGAGTCGCTGGACGCGGGGACGGAGCAGTCCTGGACCCTCACCGAGCCGCGCGTATTCCGCCTCGGCGAATTGGCGGAGCTGCGGGTGGAGCCCGGCGGCGATTCCCTGGAGGCGCTGCGCGAGAGCCGGCGCGATGCCGAACAGGCGTTGCGGTCGCTGCTCGACCGCCACGGCGCGGAGAGCCCTGAGCAGGCCCGGATTCGCCACGAGGAGCGAGAGCGGAACGAGCGGGATGCCGCCCGCGCCTTCGACCGCCTCGGGCTGGCGGCGCCGGACGGGGTGGAGGCTCTGGAGGAGTCGGTCCAGGCGGCGAACACGGAGCTCTCCCGCATGGAGGGGTTGCCCGGAGATCTGCCCGGCGAGGCGGAGGCGGAACAGCAGGCCAGCACGGCGCGGACCGCGCTGGAGACGGCCCGTGCCCGCCGTGACGCCGCCCGGGAGTCATACACCAATGCCCGGCTCGAGTCCGAGACCCTGGGGGAGCGGCTTGAGGGCCTGGCCCGGGAGAGTGAACGACTGGCGCGCCAGCTGGGCGAGCTGCCCGGGGCCCAGGCCCTGGAGGCGGCCCTGACCGCGGCCGAACAGGCCTGGCGGGAGTCGCTCGCCCTGCGGCAGGGTTACCGCGAGGCCTGGGAATCCCTGGGCGGCGAGCAAGTGGCGCTGGAGCTGGACCGGGCCCGCCAGGCGCTGCTGCGGCTCGAGGAGGAGCGCATCGGTGCGGCCCGGGAGGCGGAGCGGCTGGACGCGGTCCTGCGCTCCCGCGAGGGCGAGGCCCTGCACGAGGCGGTCCAGGAGGCCGAGGCCGAGGCCGCTCGCGCCGGCGCTGAGCTGGAGCGCGTGGAGCGCCGGGCGCAGGCGGCGCGGCTGCTGCTGGAGGTGCTGGAAAGCGCCCTGCAGGAGATCCAGGCCCGCTTCACCGCCCCGGTCATGGCACGCATCCGCCCCTACCTGAGGCGGATCTTCCCGGGTTCGGAGCTCGCGCTGGGGGAGGACCTGGCGCTGCAGGGGCTGCGCACCGGCAACACCGCGGAGCCCTTCGGCATGCTCTCCGGCGGTGCCCAGGAGCAGCTGGCGATCCTGGTGCGCATAGGCCTGGCGGAACTGCTGGCCGGTGAAGGGCGTCTACCTGTCATACTGGACGACGCGCTAATCAACACCGATCCGGCGCGCCTCCAGGCCATGCAGGCGGTGCTCTACCAGGCGGCGCGGGGACTGCAGGTGATCGTCTTCACCTGCCAGGAGGCGGATTTCGACACCCTCGGCGCCGAGCGGGTCATCCGCCTGCCGCTGCGTCCGCGGGGCCGGTGACAGACGGTTCGTCACGAGCCCGGCGTCCCGGCGGGATGAGGGAGCGGCACCCGCGTGGCGTCCGCGGTGGACAGGGCTGTTCCGGCAACGGGCGGACAATGACCAGACGAGATCCGGGGCACCACCCGGACGAGGAGAGATGACCATGCTGTGGATGGAGAGAAAGCTGAGGCTGCCGGACCCGGCGGAGGCGCTGCCGGGTCGCGCGACCCCCATGCCGGTGCCGGAGAAGCATTTCGTCAACGGCAATCCACTGGTCCCGCCGTTTCCGGAGGGTCTGGAGCTCGCGCTGTTCGGGCTCGGCTGCTTCTGGGGCGCCGAACGGCGCTTCTGGCAGCAGGAGGGGGTCTATACCACCGCGGTGGGCTATGCCGGCGGCTACACGCCCAACGCCACCTACGAGGAGGTCTGCAGCGGCCGCACCGGGCACAACGAGGTGGTGAGGGTAGTCTACGATCCCGCCGTCGTCAGCTACGAGACTCTGCTGCGGGTGTTCTGGGAGTCCCACGATCCGACCCAGGGCATGCGCCAGGGCAATGACGTGGGCACCCAGTACCGCTCGGGCATCTACTGCCACGGCGAGCGGCAGCTGGCCGCGGCCGTAGCCTCGAGGGCGGCCTACCAGGAACGCCTGGCGGCGTCGGGCTACGGCGCCGTCACCACCGAGATCCTGCCGGCGCCCGAGTTCTACTACGCCGAGGGCTATCACCAGCAGTACCTGGCCAAGAAGCCCAATGGCTACTGCGGGCTGGGCGGCACCGGTGTCGCCTACGCCGAAGCGGGCTGAGCCGTCATGCGGCGTCTCCTCGCGCTCCTGGTGCTGCTCGCCGCCCTGGCCGGGGCGGCCTGGTGGTGGTTGATCGAGAACCGCGACACCCCGCCGGCCTGGCTCAAGGGCACGGCTGTTGACCCCGGCCCCGGCAGCACCACCCTCTACCGCTGGAAGGATGCGCAGGGACGCACCGTGGTGGGCGACAAGCCGCCGCCGGAGGGCACGCCCTACGAGAGCCGCACCTATCGCCACGACACCAACATTCTGCCCATACCGCCCGAGCTGCAGGAGAAGTGAGCGGTCCGGTTCGTTCGCCACGGAGGGCGCGGAGGGCCCCGGGTGGGGATGTGTCCGGGAGCCCTCCGTCGGTACCCGGGCCCACCGGCCGGCGAGCCCCGCGAACGTGGATGGGCCTGCATGAACCCGGTCCGGGAACATTCCGACATGATCGATGCTGACACCGCCGCCGCGGTCGTGCTGGAGCCCGGCACGCTCTGGCAACGGCTGCTGGCGACCACAACGCGCGCCCTGGAAAGGGGCGCGCTCCACTCCATCGCCACCGAGTCGGTGCGCTTCGAGGCGGGCGGCGTGAACTGGCTGGTGCGGATACTGGCCAACCTGCGGTACAAGGAGCAGGCGCGCATGGCGCAGGCTGATGGTACGGCGCCCGCCAACCCCTTCCTGCCGCCGGAGCCCGATCTGCTGGTGGCGGAGCTCACGCCCACCCACCGTGCGGTGCTGAACAAGTTCAACGTCATCGAGCACCACCTGCTGGTGGTCACCCGGGCGTTCGAGGCCCAGGAGCGGCTCCTCACGCCGGCCGACTTCGAGGCCCTCTGGCTGTGCCTGGAAGAGTACCCGGCGCTCGGCTTCTACAATGGCGGCGCGGCGGCCGGCGCCAGCCAGCGCCATCGCCACCTGCAGCTGGTGCCCCTGCCGCTCGACGCGGAGGGCGGTCCGCTGCCGCTCAGACCCCTGCTGGACAGCGCCGCCTACCGGGAGGGCATCGGCGCCGTGGCCGCGCTGCCGTACCGGCACGCGTTGGTGCGGCTGGATGATCTGGGGGAGCTTGCTCCGGGGGAGGCCGCCGGTCCGCTCCATGGTCGCTACCATCAACTCCTGGCAGTAACGGGGATCCATGGAGAGGGACCGGAGGCGATGCAGTCCTGTCCCTACAACCTGCTCGTCACCCGCGAGTGGATGCTGCTGGCGCCCCGGTCACGGGAGTTCTGGGAGGGCATGTCGGTCAACGCGCTCGGCTACGCCGGCGCGCTGCTGGTGCGCCACCAGGAGCAGCTGCGGCGCCTGCGCGAGGCCGGTCCCCTGGAGGCCCTGGCGGCTGTGGGGGTCAGGAAGGCGCTTGATAATGAATAGTCAGGATTCACAGGATTTCGGGAAGGCGACTGTCAGGCTGGATGAGCTGTTCCGGGGAGGTGTGGCGGGGCGGAGGTGAAGACGTTCCCCGTTTCACTCATCCTCGTAGTCGTTGTAGAGCTCGATACCCATCTCCCCGGCCAGCTCGGCCCAGTAGGGCTCCGCCTCGCAGGAGCAGCAGTCGCACCACACGGCGATGCCGTCGTGCATGCTCTTGGATTTCCGATCCTTGCGCTTCGAGGCGGCGGGATCGGTTCCGTCCCTTCGTGAGCCCCTTTCAGCGGGTGAGTCCGTCATGGCCGCGCACCTCCCTTGTCGATAATCCTGATTCACCGTGTCGCCTGCTGCCCCAAGTCATACGATCATTTTCAGTCCGCGTAAACCACGGAGTTTCAGGGTGATTTCAGCATCCGGGGATTATGTTGACCGTGAGGCTGACATTCAAAGGAGGATGCCGAAATGCTCGCAGTCCACATGATCCTGATGGCAATTCCGGCCCTGATCGCCGTGGTGATTCCGGCGGCAGTCGCCCTCGTGGTGTGGAGTTGGCTGAAGGAGGAGCACGGGCACGGCAAGCGCTACCGGCGGCCATGAGGGATTCCGGGCGCAACCGATTGCAGGAAATGCGCACAGGCCCACGAGCAGGCGGCACGAGCCGGTCATTGTGCGGAGGCCGGGAACCGTCATCCCAGCGGGAGACGGTGGCTGCAATCAATCTGTCCTAGAACTCCGGCGACTCCGGGGGGGATGCCACATATTCGAGGTTTGCCGAGTAGGAGTGGCTGCACATCCGCCAGTTCTCCCGGTCCGGCCCCTTTCCCTCCCAGACGCTGTTGAGCGTGATGGTGGCGTTGTCGAAGTCCCAGCGGTATTTCAGCAGATTCCAGGTGCAGCCGCCGTCGTAGGTATAGTCCTTCTCCTGGCTGCTGAAATCCGGCCGCCCGTATTTCGTGCCCAGCTTGCCGAGAATGAACGCGTTCAGACTGTGAAACGCCTCCGGCGTGGAGACGTCGGGCTCCAGGGTCGTGAGCTGGATGTAGGAGAGGGCGTCCTTGTGATAGGTGCCGTCCCAAGCCAGCGCCCCGTGCCACCGCCTGCCGTACATCTCCACGACCAGGGTGACTCCGCCGCTGTCCCAGTAGCGGTGCTCAAGCAGCTTGTCCCGGTTTGCGTCCACGGCATCCCTGACCTCCCGTTCCCTCATGCCGAACCGGAACAGCCACCAGCCGTCCAGGTTCCCGCGTGGCCCGGGCAGGGGAGGCAGGGCGACCATCGGCGGGGGTGCCGGGATCGGGCGGGCGGGCGGCGGCGGTTCCCGAGCGGGCCGCTCTTCCGCCGGTGCGACGGTCCCGGGGAGCCGAACGGTCACTTGGTTGTTTCCCTTGCGCAGGTGGACGAGCTCGATGGTCATCACGCCGGAATCGGGCTGGTAGAGCTTGAGGCAGAGCGGACGCGTGCCGGTGGTGGGGATGACATAGAAGGGCGACTCGAACCGGATCTCGCCTGCGGGTATCCGGGGGAAGTAGTGGCCGGAATCCTCGCCCTTGTCGCAATCCCAGTAGAAGTTTGCTTCATCGCCGATGCGGGTCGGCCAGCGGAGCTGAAGGGTCACCGGAACCGTCACGGGTTTCCGGTTCCTTCCCTCCACGATCCGGAGATCCACAGTCGGGTAGTCGAGTACGTGACCTTTCCGGGTCCAGACGTCGGGATGATCATAGGACCCGTAGCGGTCGTCCAGGTGGACCAGCGGCCGCACGGCGAACGCGGACGCGGAGAGGACGCATGCCAGCAGGAACGCAACGGTGCGCAACATTTGTTCGTCTCCGGTCGGTGGCCGCGGATCATCTCCATGCGGGTGAATGGAGGCCATGGGTCAGGCCTGTCGCCAGTGCCTCGATGAATTCCATCACCAGACGGCCCCCGAGCAGGTTTGTCGCGACGACGACGCCCACGATCAACAGTGACCACCGGTTGTTGAGATGGACGGCCAGCCCCAGGCAGACGACCTGTCCCAGGGCGGTGGCGTAGAAGAGCAGCAGTTCGTCGAGGCCGGTTCGGAATGAGAACAGCGACGCCAGGTAGGGCAGGCCGAGAACATAGATCATCAGTTCCTTTTCAGGCAGCAGTAGATCGATCAGCAGGCACAATAGATACAACCCCAGGATTCCGGGGAGGACGCATTTCAATGTATCCCGCTTTCGTCCCAAGCTCGCCGTCTCCTGCCTGTGCGGCCACGCTGCCCGCCGGGAAACATTTCCACCTTCTGAGTACAAGTCTAGGTGTTGTTTCCGGTACACGCGCCTGCTGTACGACGTAACCGGGAGGGAATGTGGGCTGGACAAGCCTCCCGCCGGGTTCCAAGATTTCTCCAGGAACATCGGATCCGCCGGTGCATTCGGGACAAGATGCTGACGGGCATGTGGAATTCGAGCACGGAACGCCTGCAGTCCATGATCGACCTGCTGGAGGTGCTGGTTTCCCGCCCGAGCCGGGCGGGCGTCGACGACTGCGCCCCGGTCCTCGAGGCGATCTCCGGCTGGCTCGGACGCCACGAGATCCCCCACGAATGGATGCGGGACCCGGCGGGGAGGCCGCTGGGCCTCGCGGGTGGAATCGATGGCGGTCGGCCCGGTCCTGTCTACCTGCTGGACGCGACCGCCGACACCGCCCCTTTCGGCGACACAGGCACCTGGACGCATCCACCCGATCGGCCCACCATCGAGGCGGGCTGGCTGTACGGGCGCGGCAGCGCCGACAGCAAGGCCGGCATCGCGGTGTTCTGCCACGTACTGGCGGACCTGCTGCCCGGGCGGGAGCGCCTCGCCGGCCGGGTGAACTTCGTCTTCGACGTGGAGGAGCACACCGGCACGTTCGCCGGCATCCGCGCCTACATGGAGAAGCACCTCGATCGGCATCCGGCGGGGGTGATGATCGGCTACCCCGGCAATGACCGGCTGGTGGTGGGAGCCCGCGGCTTCCTGCGCGCACGGCTCGTCATCCATGGCCTCGGCGCCCACTCGGGTTCCTCCAGCTACCGGGGTATCAACGCCATCGACCGGGCCCGAGTGCTGCTGGATCGACTGGCGGCCGTGCCGCTGCCGCCCCCCGATGACGCCTTTCCCCTGCCGCCCAGGATTACCGCCACGGGCATCCGCGGTGGCGGCAGCTTCTCGCTGGTGCCGGACCGCTGCGAGCTGGAGCTGGATATCCGCCTCACGCCCGCTTTCGACGACGGGGCGGCGCGGATGCTGCTGCAGCGTGCGCTGGCGCGGCTGGATGGCGACGGCGCGCCGGCCACCGAGATCCGGTGGCAGCCGGGCTGGCCGGCCTATCGCCTCGAGGACGGTTCGCCCCTGAGCGCGGCGCTGTCCGGGGCGGCCCGCGAGGCGTTCGGGCGCGAGGTGCCCCAGGGAATCGCGGGACCCTCCTGCATCGCCAACTACCTCCACACCCTGGGCATACCCGCCACGGCGGGCCTGGGCGTGACCTACCGGAACGTGCACGCGGCGGACGAGTGCGTGCTGCTCGAGACGCTGGAACCCGCCTTCCTCGCCTACCGGCAGGCCTTGGTCCGGCTGCTGCGGTAGGACGGTTCAGGGAGCGGGGGCGGCTCTTCAGCGACAGACGGGAGACCCCCATGAACCACGCACAGGCGAACAACACGGGAAGTACCTATCGCGACCAGGAACTGCGCATCGCCCTGGTGATGAACGGCGGGGTCAGCCTGGCGGTATGGATCGGCGGCGTCACTCAGGAGATCAACCGGCTGATCCGCCGCGAGGCCCTCTACGGCCGCCTCTGCGAAATCCTCCACCTGCGGCCGCGGGTGGACATCGTGAGCGGCACCAGCGCCGGTGGCATCAACGGCGCCATCCTGGCCCTGGCCATGAGCCAGGGCAAGCCGCTGGATCCCCTGCGCGACATCTGGCTCAACAAGGGCGACATCCTCACCCTGCTGCGCCCGCCCACCCAGGAGGATCCCACCTCGCTGCTCGACGGCGGCTACTTTTACAAGGCCATGGTGGAGGGTTTCCGCGCCATCCGCGATCAGCAGGGTCCGGGTCTGCTCCCGCCCGCCCAGGTGCCCATCGAGCTGTTTCTCACCACCACGATCCTGCGCGGGGAGGTGCACGACTTTCCCGATGACGCCGGGACCGTCATCCGCGACGTCACCCACCGCGGCCTGATGACCTTCCACCGCGGCCCCGATCAGCCCCAGGACCACTTCGCCGACCCGGCGATCGCACGCAAGCTGGCCGCCGCGGCGCGCGCCACCGCCTCCTTCCCCGCCGCCTTCGAACCCTTCTACCTGCCGGACGCCGGGCGGCAGGACGGGATCTCCGCGGGCGGCGAGCCTGTTCCCAGCCTTGAGGACCACGCGAACTTCACCCTGGGCTGTTTCGTGGTCGACGGCGGCGTACTCGACAACAATCCCCTGGAAGCGGCCATCGACGCGGTGTTTCTGCAACGGGCGGAGGGCGAGGTGCGGCGGGTACTGGCCTACGTGGTCCCCGACCCCGGCCATATCCCCAGTCCACCCGCCCAGGACCCGGCCCGGGTCCCGAGCCTGGCGGGCACCATCCTGGCATCGCTGGTGGACATCCCGCGGGTGGAGTCGGTCTCGGATCAGCTGCGCGCCATCACCCGCCACAACCAGGCGGTCGCACGGCACTACAACACCCGCCTGCTGGTGGCGCGTTCCCTGGACGGGCCAGGTGCCGAGAAGGTGGCCGCGGACGTCTTCCCCGGCTACCGGCTGCGCCGTTGCCAGAGCGCCGCGGACTACATCGCCACCGCCCTGGCCGATGGCGCGGCGCGCCACCGCGACGCCACCGGCCGGGGCATAGCCCTGGGGCGCCGGACCCGCGAGCGCATCGCCGGCGCCCTGGCCGGCTGCGGACCTGTGCCCTGGCTCCCCGAACGCTTCGAGGAGGCGGGAACGGGGGGCGAATGGTGGTGGGGGCTGCTCACGCTGGAAAACGTCATGGCCATGATACTCGAACTGCTGTGCCGGGCCGTGGCGCTGGTGCCCGCCCGGCGCGGCGGGCAGAGCGATGCGGTATGGTCGGACCTGCTGCGGTCCCGGCGCCGGGCCTATGACCTGGTGGCGGAACTCGCCCGTCTGCGCCGGCTCGACCAGGGCCACTGGCAGAGGCGCGGCCTGGAGCTGGCTCCCGAGCTTGCCGAGCTGGGATCCGCTGATGCGAGCCGGCTGACGGCGCTGATGGAGCGCGAGATCCGCGGCTGGGTGGGAGTGTTCGATGCCACCGTCCGGGCCGAGGAGCCCCTCCGTCCTCCGCGGGTCTTCGCCGATCTGGCCCGCGAGATGGGTGGGCTGCTGCTGGAGAGCGCCCCCCTGCTGTACGGCGTGCTGGGCCTGGGCGTGCCCCTGCGCCACCCCGAGAAGTACGCCGAGCTGAGCACCCTGACCGATTTTCTCCTGCCGGAGCGGAGCGGCAGCCTCGGGGCGACCTGGAAGCGGCTGCTCGCCCTGGAGGTGGTGCACTATGCCTTCGGGGCCGACACCGCCCGCGACCAGTTCATGGAGCTGTACCAGTTCAGCGCCAACGTGCCCACCGCCTTCGGCGGTCCGGACCGGCTGGAGCAGAAGCTGGCCGGCGTGCAGGTGGCCCACTTCGGCGCCTTCTACAAGCGCAGCTGGCGCATCAACGACTGGATGTTCGGTCGCCTCGACGGCTCCGAGCGCCTGCTGCGCATCCTGCTGGATCCCAAGCGGCTGGCCCGTCTCTATGGCCGGGAGCCGGGGGACGGGATCGCGCCCGGGGCTGCGGTCGGAAACGTGATGGGCCTGCTCCGCGAGGCTCTGCTGGAGGGCGTTGCCCGGGAGGACGACCGCGCCCTGCTGGAGGCCCACTGGCGGGAGCGGCTGGAAGCCATGGGCGCCGAACTGGCCTACCTGGAGCGTCCCGACGGGGCGATACCGGATCACCTGCCCGAGTGCGCGGCCATGCTGCGGGAGCGCCTGCACCTCGACATCCTGCGCCGGGAGCTGCCCGCCCTCGCGGACGCGGTGGGCGATGACGAGCTGGACGGGGCCCACCAGAGCGGCTTCGGCTCCAAGTTTCTCAAACGCTTCCGCAGCGCCCTGTGCCAGATGCACGGCGCCGCGCGCAAGGTCCCCGGGCCATCCGTCTCGCCGGCCCTGTCCACGGAACAGCTCGTGGAGCTGTTCAAGGGCGCGAGAGTCGGCGAGGAGCGGGTGCAGGAAGAGGTGGGTACCGACCGTTTCACCATCACCGCCACCCGCTCCGCGGCGGTCGCCGTCGGCGCCCTCTCGGGGAAGGGATCGGGGCTCAAGTACCTGCGGGGCATTTTCGCCGCCGCCCGCACTCCCCTGGTGGCACTGGATCTACTGGTGCAGGCACTGATGAGGAAGGGCCGGCTCTTGGTCAGCCTCTACGCCATGGCGATGGCGGCGGCCATCACCATCCTCGTCGCCCCGGCGGCCGACTGGCCGGACGGCGTGGAGATCACCGCCCTTGTCGTTCTCGCGGCGGGGCTCGTTGTGCTGCTGCGGCGCTATCCGAGGCTGCTGATCGGGCTGTTCGTGCTGGTGCTGGTGCTGTGGAAGGGATGGCCGCTGGTGCAGGGGTTTCTGGGGTGATTTATTCAACTAGAGAGCATTGACAGGATTCCCGGGTGAAGAGGCGCGGGAGGAACTCGGCACGATTGCCGGTGGACGCGGCGCGGTCCGTCCCTGGACCGCGATCCCATCACGGGCGGGCAGGATGGGCGTTCCTTCTCAGTAGCCCATCACCGGCAGCAGCGGACACTGGAAGTAATCGGGCGGGCCGCCGTCGAAGGAGCCGGGGGCGATGGAGAGGTGCCCGAGATCGGCGTGGAACATGATCTCCTCGTCGGAGGTCAGCACCGGCACGGGATCGTGCGCCGCCAGGCCCTCCGCGGTCCACATCACCGTGTGGGTAAACCAGCGCCCGCCGTTGTAGTCGGGATTTCCCGGCGCCGCCTCGGACACCGGCAGCTGGGGCGCATCGGGGTTGTTGACGATCACGTACAGGGCGTCGAAGGACTGGACGTTGTAGTCGTTGGGGGCGGGCAGGGCGGTGGTGCCCTTGGTCCCCCAGAGCTCGCCGTCACCCCACAGCGCGGGCATGAAGTTGGGTTGGCCGGCAGCCGCCTGGGTCAGGGCCGGACCCAGGAGCAGGGCGGCGAGAAGCAGGTTGGACAGCAGTTTTCTGTGCATGGCGAGACTCCTCGGTTGAATGGTCATGGTTCGCATGCCGCTGCGGGCATGCCCTTCAACCGAAAAGCTAGCGGGCGCGGTTAAGGTGCGGATAAAGGAAATTTAAAGATTCGGTAAAGACCTCCCAATCAGTGCTGCTCCACCGCCTGGGCGGAAGAGATCGCCTTTCCGGGCGGGGGAGGCACCGGTCGCGCGGGGGCATCGGCGGCGGGCAGGGTCAGCCAGATGCGCGTCCGGCCGCCGCCGCCGGCGGCGCCGACCGTGCCGCCGTGGGCCTCGACGAGCTCCTTGACGATGGACAGCCCGATGCCCGCACCGCCTCCCCCCCGGGCGCGGGAGCGGTCCGCCCGGAAAAAGCGCTCGAATAGAAAGGGGGCGTCCTCGGCGGAGAAGGTTTCGCCATCGTTGACGAAATCCAGCCGTACCCCTTCCCCGACCCGCGCGGCGGAGATCTCCAGCCGGCCGCCGGGTGCCGCGTACAGTCCGGCGTTCTCCACCAGGTTGCGCAACACCTGGCGCAGCTTGTCGGGATCCGCACGGACCCATGCCGCCTCCGGGGGAAGCGCCTGCAGCACCTCCAGGCCGGCCCCCTCCAGGTGGTGCCGGCCGAGTTCGAGCGCCTCGCCGACCAGCTCCCGCAGCGATATCCTCAGCGGCCGCAGGCCGCTCCGGGACGCATCGGCCCGGGCCAGGTCCAGCAGGGATTCCGCGAGCTTGGCCAGTCGCAGGACTTCGCTGTGGAGCATGGAGAGGCTTTCCCGGGAGGGTGCGATGACCCCGTCGCGCATGGCCTCGAGGTAGCCGCGGATGTTCGTGAGCGGAGTGCGCAGCTCGTGGGCCGCGTCCGCCACCATCTGTCGACGCAATCCCTCCACCCGCTCCAGGCTGTCCGCCATCCGGTCGAAGGCCCGCCCCAGGCGTCCGATCTCGTCGTCCCGGGTGAATCCCACCCGTGCGCCGTAGTCGCCGGCGGCCAGGCGGCGGGTGACGTCCGCCATGGTGGAGAGCGGACGCAGCACCCGCCGGGTGAGCAGGAAGCTCAGCGCCAGGGCGAGAGCGAACGCCGCCAGGCTCGCCCAGATCAGATAGCGGTGGACCGCGCCCAGGAACAGGGCGTGGGCCTCGTCGGGGGAGATGTGGTAACGGTCCATCAGCACCATGAAGTAGCGCGCCGCCAGGTAGTCGATGGCCAGCCACACCACCAGCACGGCGGCTCCGATGACCGCCACGTTGATTCCGACGAGCTTCCACAGCAGCCGGTTCTTCATGCCCGGCTCACGGCCGCGGGGAGACATCGGGGTTGAGGCGGTAGCCGACGCCCCGCACGGTCTCGATGAAGCGCGGATGGGCGCAATCGGGCTCAATCTTGCGCCGCAGCTTGCCCACGTGGACATCCACGACCCGGTCGACGACGATCTCGCCGAGGGTCTTGATGTGATTCAGCAGGGCCTCCCGGGACAGGACCTGCCCGGGATGGCTCATCAGCGCCTCGAGCAGCCGGAACTCCGAGGGGGTGAGGGCCAGCGGCTCCCCGCCGAGGGTGGCCCGGTGGGCATCCGCGTCGATAGCCAGGGGGCCGTGCCGCAACGGCGGGTGCACGGTACGCCTGCCGGGCTGGAGGCGGCGCAGGATCGCCTTCACCCGCTCCACCAGCTCCCGCGGGCTGAAGGGCTTCACCACGTAGTCGTCGGCGGCCAGGGCGAATCCCAGCAGCCGGTCCACCTCCTCGCCCCGGGCCGTCAGCATCAGCACCGGCATGTCGGAGGAGGCGCGCAGCTCGCGGCACACCTCCCAGCCGTCCATCCGGGGGAGCATCAGGTCGAGGACGACCAGGCAGGGGTTGAGGCGCCGGGCCAGCGCCAGGCCTTCCTCGCCGTCGAGGGCGATTTCGGCCCGGAAACCCTCCCTTACCAGGTAGGTCTTCACCAGGGCGGCGATATGGCGGTCGTCCTCGACCACCAGGACCAGCCCCCGGGTGTCCTGGGGATCCCGAAAGCCGATGTCATGCGCCTGCCGGATATCTGCCTGCCGGATGCCCATTGGATTTCACTCATCGATATCAGGGTGACGCCGTCCGCGCGCTCCCGGTCCCTTTCCCGCGGTTCCGAATGCCCGCCTCTCGAAGTTGACCGGACGAACATCCGATTCCTTGCCGGCCGGGAACCGGAGGTTGCGCCGCCATTCGGCACCTGGAGCGGAGGGAGATGCCGGTGGCGGTCCGGTGCCGATGCCGGAACGCTGAACCTGGACGGTTTCCGGCCTCAGTGCCGCGGAGAGCCCCGGTGTGGATGAGTCAGTAAGGTCCCGGACCCACGTGGAATGGCCGCATCATCTCGTGGTCTTCATGGGAGAGGATGTGGCAGTGCCAGACATAGCGGCCCGGCTTGTCGAAGCGCATCCTGATGCGCGTGACCTCGCCCGGCAGGGCGGTGACCATGTCGCGGCGCGTCTGCTCCTGAACTTCCGGTCCGCGCGGCGTGCCGACCTTCCTGATCTCCTCCAGCCGGTAGCCCGAGCCGTAGGACCCGTTGTGCTGCAGCACCGGCTGCATGCGGAGCCTCGCCTTGAAGGCCTGGCGATCCAGCACCTCGAAGTGCACGAGATGGACATGCACCGGGTGGGCATCGCCCGTGGCGTTGTGGATCTCCCAGATCTCGGTATCGCCCAGGCCGGGGTTCTCCGTGATGGGACTGTGCCACGCCAGGGTCCCCTCCACGCGGGCACCCGTCACGTCGCGGATCGGCTCGGCGGTGCCCAGCAACGGTTGCAGGCGGCCGTATTCATCGGTTCCCTCGAACAGCGCCAGCCGACGGACACGCACCGCATCGTCCGTCTCCGCGCAGCCGTCCAGCAGATAGCCGTCATGGAGGCCGGTGTCATGCCGCCCGGTGTCGTAAGGCAGGACCACGTCGAAAGCCATCACCCGGTCGGTGCGCCGCCCGGGAACAGCTCCCAGGGCAGGACGGCGCCTTCGCCGGTGATGAAGTCGTCGTAGAAGGGATCGCCCGGGAACGCCGGGTAGAACAGCTCCCCGCTGCTGCGGAACATGCGATCCTGAACGGCGAAGCCCAGTTCGTAGGGGTCGGCGGGCAGTCCCAGCGGATTGTCCGGTGTGCCGGTGTCGGCGGCGTCGCGCACCGGCATGAAACCGGCCAGTCCCGCATAGACATTGAGCCGGGTGATGCCGAGGGCATGGTCGTGGTACCAGTTCATCCCGGCGACATCGTTCCAGTCCGGCCCGCCGTAGCGGAATTTGCGCGCTTCCCAGCGGGGCCCCCTGACCCTGAACCCGGGGCTGAAGAAATACTCGGGATTGCCGTCGAAGCGACTGTCGTTGCGCCCGCCGTGGACATGCGGCACCACCGGCACACCGTCATCCTCGATGCTGTTGAACTCGTAACCGTGGAGCGAGTAGGCCCAGTGCAGGCTCCCGTCCACCGGCAGCAGGTGCGGGAGGGGGCGGTTTCCGGGTCCGACGAGGTCGTTTTCCCAGGTGACCTCGATCGGATCGGCCGCGGAGTCCACCTCCAGCGTCCGCCCGGGCCAGCTCACCCCGGTCTACCGGGTGCCGTAGCCCCAGACGGGCGTCGGTACGGGGGTGATGCCATCGGCGCCCACCAGACCGGTCCACTGCACGGCCCGGGCCATGCCGATGGTGAGCTTGCCGTTTCCCGGCGCGTACTTGAAGCCGGCCGACAGCGCGTTCGGAGCGGTGGGCGGTATACATCCATCGACCGTCAGCACTTACCCTTGGCGGCCTTGGCCGGCGGGCAGGAGCCGCCGCCCGTGTCTCCGCCATCGCTGGAGCCGCTGGACCCCGCGCTCTTGCCCCGGCTCTTGGCCTGGACATCGGCAGTGGCGATGCCGGTCTCGCCGTCGTCGTCGGTGACGGTCAGCTCGACGGGATAGGTGCCGGCCGCGGCATAGGTGTGGTCGGCCGTCACGCCGCTGCCGCCGCCACCGTCGCCGAAGTTCCAGTCGTAGCCCGTGATGGTACCGTCGTCGCTGGAGCCGGAGGCGTCGAAGCTGCAGGCGAGCCGGTCGCAGGCGTAGGTGAAGACGGCGCTGGGCGGCATGCTGTCCGGGGGCGCGCTTACCGTCACCGGCTGGCTGGTGCTGTCCGTGGCGTCCCCGTCGTCGGTCACCGTCAGGGTGACGGTGTAGGTGCCGGCCGCCCCGTAGCCGTGGGACGGGTCCCGGGCGCTCGAAGTGCCGCCGTCGCCGAAATTCCAGCTCCACGCCACCACGGTGCCGTCGTCGTCGCCACTCAGGTCGGTGAACTGCACATCGAGGTTGTCCGAGGTCCAGGTGAAGGCGGCGGTGGGCGGCTGGTTGGCGGAGGCGATGGCGGCGACCGCCTGGTCGGCCCGTATCAGTCCATGGCCGCTGTCGTAGTCGAATCCGGCCGCCAGCATGTCGAGCGCTGTGGACTCCAGGGTGTTCTGCAAAGCGTCGGGAGAAGCCGTGGCGTTCGCTTCGAGCATCAACGCGGCAACGCCCGCGGCATGGGGCGCCGCGGCCGAGGTGCCGGAGAAGTCCGGGGTGCCGTCGCCGTTGCGATCGCTGGTGGGGTAGAAGAAGGTGGTGTTGACGCCGTCCGGCGCGACGATGGCGGGCTGCATGCGCGCCTCGGGCGCCGTGAGGCGGGTGCCGTCCGCCGCGAACAGGATGGGCGTGCCGCCGGCCGAGGAGAAGGACTCGAGCAGGGGCGGGCTGACGCCGAACTCCGGCGTGTTCTGGTAGTAGGCCGCGCCGACCGCCACGGCGCCCGCGGCATTGGCGTGGCCGTAGAGGGAGCCGTTGTGGGTGGCGTACGCATCGATGGAGGCGCTGCCGAACAGCACCGTTTTCATCAGGCCCGGCTCGGCGCCGTCCCACAGCGCGATGACGAGCTTGAACACCGGCGGGCTGGTGGGCACGAAGAGTCCGTCGTTGCAGAACTGCATGATCTCCACCGGCTCGCCGGTGGGGATGTTCTCGTGGGCGTCCCAGGCGACGATGAGCGTCTCGCTGGAGTCCAGCAGCCAGACATCGAGATCGTTCTCGGTGCCGGTGCCCGCGGCGGCCGAGCCGAAGGGCGAGTCCCACTGCACCGAGAAGATGGCGCACTGTCCGGCGGGGATGGTGTGCTCCTGCGTCGTGTCCCGGGCCGGGCCGGGGTCGAAGTCGTGCATGTAGCCGGCCGGCCAGAGCACGCCGCCGATGTCGATGTAGAGCATCTCGCGGCTGTTGACGAAGCCGTGCGTGTAGCTGTCGCGCGCCTGGTTGCCGGCCGCCGAGAAGTAGGCGACGCCCCGCTCCTTGACCGCGTCCACGGCCTGGGCGATCACCCCGTCCATGAACATGGGCTCGCCCAGGTATATGACATCGTCGACGATCACGCCGGCGCCCGCGTCGGCGAGGTTCACGATACCGTTGGCGAAGCCGGCGAAGCCGTTGAAGGCGGTGTGGAAGGCGAGCGCCGCGCCGGGCGCCACGTCGTGGACGATCTGCAGCATGGCTCGCCCCTCGTCGGTGCAGGGGGCCGGGGAAACCACATCACCGCAGTTGGCGCTGTCGTCGAGCACCTGGACGCCGGCCGGGAGATCATTTGCGGCCACGTCGGCGGCCGCGCCGCCGAGGTGGTCGTAGCTGTCGGAGAGCACGCCCACCTTGACCCCGGCGCCGCTGACACCGTACAGGGTGCGCGCGACATCGGACCGCTGCGCCAGGTCGCCCTGGCTCGTCACGCTGCCGGCGTTCGTCAGCGGGATGGAGGCGGAGAGGGCACGCAGGCTGCCGAGCGCCGCCGCCTGGCGGACGGCACCGATGGGCAGCCAGCCGGAGACGGTGTCGCCGAACGAGGAGCCCCGGTGCAGCCCGAGCCGGTTCAAATCCGCCAGCAGGGCTTCGGCGTCCCCCGCGGCGCGCGCATCCACCAGCACACGGCCCCGGTTTATGCGTACGAAAGGGTTGCGGGAACGGAAGGGGGCGGTCGGCGCCACTTGCCGGTGTTGCACATACTCGAGATAGAGCTTGGACAGGGTGCCGTCGAGCCTTGCGAGGGCGCCGCCCGGCTTCAGGGCATGGAAGCCCGGCTGGGTGTCCGGCAGCCGGGCCTCGAGGCCGAGCGCGATCGGCGCGGTCAACGCGAGCACCACCAGCAGCAGAATCTTCAGCGGGGTAAAGAGGCCGGCATTCGATTTCATGGAAGCGTCCCTCTTGATCTGCATAATCAACGGCTTGGCCCGGTTGTCGGGCCCGGGCACCGAATTCCGGTATGTTATTCCCGGATTCCGGGAACCGCTTCAGGCGGGTGTCTCTTCTGGCGGCTCAAGAAAGCCTCCCTCCTCGCGGTGCTGTTTGCGGCAATCGTGCGCGGGGCGCCGTTCGGACAGGACCTCCTCTTCGCGCAACCGGATTTCTCCTGTCGCTCGGAAGCCCCTGTCCCGAGAGTCCGCTGTTCGCCTTCCCTGTCTGTTAAGCATTGAACCCGTAGCGGGAACTTCAAGGCGGGAATTGTGAAAAACGCTAAGGCGTCTCAAAGTTTGCGGAACGGTGCCCGTCAATCGGGGGGCTGCGGGACGCGCGGGCGGCGCCCTCAATCCAGGAGCAGATACTGGATGGTGGAGACCACCCGCACCGTCTTCATCACCTGCCGCGGCTCCATCATCCCCGGCGTGTCGTCCCGGGGCAGGATCTGGAACAGGCCCTGGTTGGCGTTGCGGATGCCGCCGAGCACGCTGCCGGAATCCTCGGCGAACTGCAGGGCCGCGGCGCGGGCGTTACGGGTGGCCTCGGCGATCATTTCCGGCTTGAGATCGTTGAGGCGGGTAAAGAGGTAGAAGGGGCCGCTGTCGGAGGGGCCCATCTCGCTGCTGAGAACGACGCCGGCATCCACCAGGGCGTCGAGCTTCTGGCTGGCCTGGATGATGCGATCCACATCGTCGGTGCGGACCATGAGCGTCTGGGCGACGATGAAACGGCTCTCTACGGGGCCGGAGCGGTAGGCCTGGGCGAGGAGGTCGGTGACCTCCACGTTCTGGAGTTCCACCGCCGCGCGGGGGATGCCGGCATCGGCGAGGAAGGCGAGGATGGCGGCGGCATCGCTGCGCAGCTTCTCCTGCACCCGGGTGAGGTCATTGCCGGTGGCCACGAAGCGCATGGGCCAGAGGGCCAGGTCCGCCTTGACGATGCGCTCGGCGAAGCCCTTGACGGTCACATGACGGTCGGCCTGCCGGCCCTCGAGGAAGCCCTGCCCGACGAACCAGCCGCCCAGCGTGATGCCGGCGGCCAGTACCAGGGCGGCGCCCCACCAAGTCCCTTTGCCGTTCATCGAATCCCTCCCCGGGTTATGGATACGGTAATCCTAGCCGCCGCGTTCCTCGCACGCCAGAACCTGTACAAGAGTGGACGTGCATTCAGAAAAAATTTGACAATAACTATGCATTACCCGACTATAAGAGTCAGGAAGCAGCGTCGGATGAATCCCTGGTCATACAGTCACAGGCATGATGCTCACTGACTGCATGTGTCTCCAGGGGGAGGGAGCGAACATCACTGCCACAACGCCATCTGTCCTGTACAACACCTGTACGGTGTGAGTGAACATCCATCCATGCCCGGGAACAGACCCGGAGGGGCGAGTGTCATGCGCGTAGCGGTCATCGGCGGAACCGGATTCGTGGGCAACTATCTGGTGGATGCCCTCCTGGCCCATGGGCATACCCCGGTGCTGATGGTGCGCCCCGGCAGCGGAGGCAGGCTGCGCCGCCCCGAGTCGGTCTATCAGGTCCCCGGCCGCGTGGAGGATGACGATGCGCTGCGCCGCTGCCTCGAGGGGGTCGACGCCGCCGTCTACAACGTCGGCATCCTGCGCGAGCAACCGCGCCGGGGCATCACCTTCACCGCTCTGCACGAGAACGGCGCACGGCGCGCCATCGACACGGCCACGGAACTGGGTGTGAAGCGTTTCCTGCTGATGAGCGCCAACGGCGTGCGCCCGGACGGCACGCCCTACCAGCGCACCAAGTTCGCCGCCGAGGAGTACCTGCGCGCCAGCGGCCTCGAGTGGACCATATTCCGGCCCTCCCTCATCTTCGGCGACCCGCGCGGGCAGATGGAGTTCTGCTCCATGCTGCGGGAGCAGATGATCCGCCCGCCCATCCCGGCGCCGCTCTTCTACGAGGGCCTCCTTCCGCTGGATGCAGGCGGCTTCACCTTCACACCGGTCCATGTGCGGGACGTGGCCGAGGCATTCGTGCGCTCCCTGGCGCGGCCGGAGACGGTGGGTGAGGTGCTGCACCTGGGCGGGCCGGTGGCGATCAGCTGGCGCGGCATCATCCGCACCCTCGCCGGGATCGGGGGGCGGCGCAAGCTGGCGCTGCCGGCGCCCGCCGGGGTGGTGCGGCGGGTGGCTGCGCTGATGGAGCCGCTGGGGGTCTTCCCGGTCACCGCCGACCAGGTGCGCATGCTCACCGAGGGCAACAGCTGCGACGGCAGGCCCGCCTTCGAACGCCTCGGTATCACCCCGACCCCGTTCGGCCCCGACGCCCTGGGCTACCTCCGGCCGGTGCGGGGCGCCCGTGCCCGGGCCCGTGCGGCGGGGCAGGGGAGCTGAACCGGAGCGAATCCCCGGCTGATTTCGACATCGCGAGCGCAGGGAATCCAATGCGCCGGATCCGGCGGAGGCATGGCGGTCCATAGCGCTCGCACCGCCTGATGCCACCCGATGCGCCGCCGGAATCGCCGTACAGCGGCGTCCTGTCGCACGCTTCCCGGCGGGTGCCGCGAATGCGTGGCGGCTATCCCTCCTCCGGCCCGATTGGGGCATAATCGAGCGTTTCATGCCCTCATCCCGTTTGGGGTGCTGACGAACCGGTCGTCAGCGTTCTAGACTTGAGTATCGGAACATTCGAATGTGCGGGCCTGGCGAGGCGGCCCGCGCCATATGCTGGAGGAATTTGATGGACAGAGCCTTTGACGTGCCGCACCGGCTCGAGGCCGATATCCGTGCCCGTGCCGCGCAGGCGCCGCGGCCCGCGCCGCTGTCGCCGGAACGGCGCGAAGAGGTGATCGAGCGGATCAAACGCCTGTTGAAGGAGCGTGACGCGGTCCTCGTGGCCCACTACTACGTGGACGAGGAGCTGCAGATGCTGGCCGAGGAGACCGGTGGCCACGTGGCCGACTCCCTCGAGATGGCCAATTTCGGCAGCCAGCACCCGGCCACCACCCTGGTGGTCATCGGCGTGCGCTTCATGGGCGAGACGGCCAAGATCCTCAACCCCGAGAAACGGGTGCTGATGCCCGATCTCGATGCCAACTGCTCGCTGGACCTGGGCTGTCCGGCGGACGATTTCACCGCCTTCTGCGATGAGCACCCGGACCGCACCTCGGTGGTCTATGCCAACACCAGCGCCGCGGTCAAGGCCCGCACCGACTGGGTGGTCACCTCCAGCAACGGCCTGCAGATCGTCCGCCACCTGAAGGAGCGGGGCGAGAAGATCCTCTGGGCGCCGGACAAGCATCTCGGACACTACATCCAGCGCGAAACCGGCGCCGACATGCTGATCTGGGACGGCGCCTGCATCGTGCACGAGGAGTTCCGCGCCGACGCCCTGAAGAAGCTCATGGACGAGAACCCCAACGCCCAGGTCCTGGTACACCCGGAATCCCCCGAGGCGGTCATCGAGCTGGCCGACGTGGTGGGCTCCACCAGCCGCCTCATCAAGGCGGTGCGCGAGTCGGACGCCGACGCTTTCATCGTGGCCACCGACTTCGGCATCTTCCACAAGATGCGCGAGGTGGCGCCCCACAAGCGCTTCCTGGTGGCGCCGACCGGTGGTGAGGGCGGGGCCTGCATCAGCTGCGCCCACTGCCCGTGGATGGCCATGAACGGGCTGGAGAACCTGGCCGATGTGCTCGAGAGCGGACGCAACGAGATCCTCATCGACGAGGATATCCGCCGGAAGGCCCACCAGTCGGTGAAACGGATGCTCGACTTCTCCCGCGATCACGGGCTGGTGGGCGGCCCGGCGAAGTGCGACTGAGGGTGACGGGCGCCGATGGCCGGCAATCATTTCAGCCCCGTGTTCAGCGAGTTGCCGGCGACGCTGGCCATCTTTCCGCTGCCCGGCGCCATTCTGCTGCCCCATGGGCAGCTGCCGCTGAATATCTTCGAGCCGCGCTACCTCAACATGGTGCTCGACGCCCTCGGCCAGGGCCGGATGATCGGAATGATCCAGCCCGATCCCGCCGCCGGTGCGGATGATGGCATCCACCGCATCGGTTGTGCCGGGCGCATCACCCGTTTCAACGAGACCGAGGACGGGCGCCTGCTGATTCTCCTTACCGGAGTCTGCCGTTTCGAGGTGAGCGAGGAGCTCGACCTCCTGCGGGGCTACCGGCGTGTGGTTCCCGACTGGCGCCGCTTCCGCGCCGATCTCGACGAGGCGGAGCCGCCGGTGGCCGAAATCGAGCCCCTCATGGTGGCCCTGACCCGGTATTGCGAGGAGAGCGGGCTGGAGGTGGAGTGGGAAAAGCTCCGCGCCATGGATCCTGTCCGCCTGGTGAACTTCCTCGCCATCAATCTTCCCTTCGGGGTGGATGAGAAACAGAGCCTGGTGGAGGCGGTGACCCCGCTGGAGCGGGCTCGCCTGCTCACCGCCCTGGCCGAGTTCGGCGCCGCCGATCCCGGCAACGGCGGCGGCCTGCACTGAACCGGTGACTTCCCGCCCCTGCAACCCTTCCCGTCGCGCCTTCCTGACCGTTCTCGCCTCCGGCGCGGCGCTTGCGGCCTGCGGCGACTGGCGGGAGGGCAAGGGAGCACCGCGGGTGGGGCTCGCGCTGGGCGGCGGGGGCGCCCGCGGGCTGGCCCATATCCCCTTCCTGGAACTGCTCGACGACATGGAGGTGCGCCCCCACCGCATCGCCGGCACCAGCATCGGCGCGGTGTTCGGCACCCTCTACGCCGCCGGGCGCAACGGGCGCGAAATCCGCCAGCTGATGACCGGCCTGGTGGGCGACGGCCGGGAGGAGAGCCGGTTCGACGGCGATCGCTTCCGCTGGCTCGAATACATCGATCTGGCCCTGGGCGACGGTGGCCTGCTCGACACGGCGGACTTTCTTGAGTTTCTCCATGACGCCCTGGGGCGCGACGCCTTCCGGGAACTGGAGATTCCCACGCGCGTGGTGGCCACGGATCTGTGGCGGCGGGAGGCGGTGGTATTCGAGTCCGGGCCCCTGCTGCCCGCGATCAAGGCCAGTATCGCGCTGCCGGGCATTTTCCAGCCGGTGCTCCTCGACGGCCGGGTCCTGGTGGACGGAGGCCTCGTCAATCCCGTGCCATGGAATCTCCTCACGGACTGCGACGTGGTGGTGGCCCTGGACGTCATCGGCGATCGCAGCCGCGAGGATGGCGAGGTGCCCGGTGTCCTGGAGAGTGTCTTTCTCAGCTTTCAGGCAGCGCAGGATGCGCTGGTGGAAGAGCGGCTCCGGCTCGCGCCGCCGGATCTCTATATCAAGCCGCCCATCCGTGATATCCGGGTCCTGGATTTCCACCGCGCGGGGGAGATCTACGACCAGGCCAAGCCGGCCCTGGAGGAACTGCGCTGGGGGCTGAAGCGGCTGCTGGGGTGAGTCACACCGCCGATGCCTGGCGCAGGAGTCCCGGTCATCAGTCGCACCAGCGCGGTGCGCCGATGCTGCCCCCGGCACCGTTCGAGGGCAATGTGCGCTTTGACAATAACCCGTAACCCACTGAATGGTCGGGTGTTAAGTAATTGGCATGGCTGCTGCACAGGTTCCGGTGCACGCATGTGCTGACTTCATTGTCATGGCTTGACCTCCTCGCTTCCTCACCCGCCGCACCCCGGCGGGTTTTTTTTGCGGGAGCAAAGGGGGCGGGGCGCGGGGCCGTACCGAAGTCCGTGGTCCGGCCGTCACCAGCCGCGCCCGGCACCCGGGCGGCGATTGGTCAGGCCGCCGCCGGCACCTCGCCGCCGCGTTCGGCGCTGTCGCGTACCGGATGCATGGGATCGGCGCCGATGGTGCCGCGCAGGCTCTCCAGGTATTCGGGGCTCGCCACCCAGACCAGCTTTTCCCGCGCCTGTTCCAGGCGTTCGGCAATCCGCAGGCGGGCGGCGACATCGGCGTGGCTCTCCTGGGCCAGGAACGCCTCCAGGCTCTCCACGTGGCGCCGCCACAGCGCCTCGTCACGGGCCTGCTTGGTACGCAGCCGCTCGCGGTACCAGTCCGAGGCGAGCAGCGACTCGCGGGTGAACAGGGCGCGGATTTCCGGGTGGTGGACATCCTTTCCGTGGTAATGCCCCTCGGCCATGATGTGCAGCAGCGCCCGCAGGGGCGGGCAGGCCTCCTCCACGCTGCCGTCCTCGAGGTAGCGCCGGGCCACCCGCTGCTGGGCCTCCACGATGTTGTCCACACCGTCCACGAAGGCATCCAGGTCCTGGGTCTCCGGGCGCAGGATGGACTCGTTGAAGACCGCGGTGGGACTGTCGAAGATCTTGCCCATGAAGCGGTGCACGAAACGGTCGGTGATGCGGTAGCCGAGTCGACTGGCCGCCACCACGCGTCCCTGGTGCTCGAAATCCCGCACCGGTTCCAGGTAGCCACGCTCGGTGAGCCAGGCGGGATCGCGCTCGCGCTCGGTGAGCCGGCTCCAGATCTCCGGGATCAGCAGGCTGACGTCGTGGTCCACCCGCATGCGGGGGCCGATGTGACCGGCGGCGCTGGAGTAGCCGGCATAGCCGGTGAGGATGTAGGAGACCAGGGCGTTGTTGAGGTCAGCCGTGGGGCGCAGGGCGTTGAAGGGTCCCTTGGTCAGCGCACCCTCGCTGCCGGCGCCGGTGGTTGAGGGGGACTTGCCCGTGAGGCTGCAGATGAAGTCCATGAACAGCTCGGGCAGTTCCTGGTAGTGAATCGGGTTGTAGACCGCCAGCGGCCGGATGCCGGGCTGGGGCGGGTTGTTGCGTCGTCCGGTCAGCACCGCGTTCACCGGATTGCAGACGGGCCGATCCAGGGAGACGCGCCGGTGCAGGCGGATGCCCATCTCCGCCACGTAGCGGCGCACCGGGTCGGAGAGATCCGGGCGCAGCTGCAGGTAGCGGGGGTTCTTGCTCGGCTTGCCGTCCACCAGACGCGGGTGGGCCGAGGAGACCACGTAGCCGGCGCCGGCGTCGTAGGCGCCGCGCAGCAGATTCTGCATGGGCGGGGTGAAGGCCTGGAAGCCCACCACGTCCTCCACGATATCCGCCAGCGCCTCACCGTGCAGGGGTTCGAAGTTGGCGATGAAGTTGCCGTGCCGGGCCATGTCCGTCTCGGTCTGCTTGTCGAAGCCGGGGTGGATGGCCTCGTCGGGGCGCTGGAACAGCCGGAATTCGCAGTTGTTCACCAGCTTCACGCTGGGATGGCCGGCGGCGTTGGGCGAGCAGTTGCACAGCGCCTCGGTGGGCACCACCACGGAGGCGCTGATGTCGTCCTCCATCTGCACCTTCTCCGCGGCGATGAAATCCTGGCGCACCTTGAACACCCGCCAGGCGCTGGAGCCCTCCAGGCCCACCCGCAGGTAGGAGCCCACCAGCTTGCGGCCGTTCATCTTCAGCTCGTGGCCGGGGCTGCCGTTCACCACGTCCACGGAGAGCCGCTCGCGCCAGCGGTCGCCCCACTCGGGACGGTAGACGCGCTTGATGATGAAGGCGAGCGCCCGGATGTGGTCGGGAATGGTTTCCAGCCAGGCGTTGTAGGCGTCGGTATTGGCGGGCGAGGGGGTGAGCAGCTTGATGACGGAGCCGAGGCTGCGCTCGGGGCTCAGCGGCTTGCGGCTCGGATCGCGGTCCTCGTGGGCGAACTCGGGCTTCAGGCGATCATTGTAGTCGCGCTCGAAGATGGCCTCGACGATGTCGAGATCCTCCTCCAGATCGCCCACGTAGAGGGAACCATAGATGACTGCGTCATCGATGGACTTGGAGATCTCCGACTTGCCGCCGCCGGAGACGGTGCAGGGCTTGTGGCAGAAGGTCCCCTCGGGCTCGGTGCCCAGTAGCCGCCAGGAGGGCGCCCCCGGGTGCTTCTGCATCTCCACCCGGTAGCCGTTGGGCTGCATGTAGATGTGCCCGGGGCGCAGCTTGAGGGTCTGCTTCCCGCCGTCCCGGTACCAGGTGATGGTCTGGGCGTTGAGGTCCATGCGCAGGTCCTGGGGCACGTATATGACTTGCGGGAAGCGCTTGTCCACGGCGTAGCCTTCGGGCTGGACGTCCATCACCGGGGCGAACATCCCCGCCATCTCGTCGAAGCTGTAGCCGCTGGCGCGGGCGCGGCTGTCGACGCCGTACTCCTCGCCGTGATTGCGGCGCACGAAGACCAGCGCGCCGCCGGCATGCTCCTCCTCGGCCAGCCCGTAGAGGTTGGCGGAGAAGCTGATCTGGGTCTTCACCTCCTTCTTGCAGTAGCCGAAGTAGTTATCGGCGAGCAGGGTGACGATGACCCCGGAGGCGTCACGGGCGGTGATCTTGAAGGAATTGCCGTCGTTGTAGCGCTCATCGGCCTCGCGCCAGCACATGCCGTCGGCGCGCTGGCGCTCGCTGGCCTCGTCCCAGTGGGGCAGCCCCAGCTCGCGCTTGGTGAAGCCGACCAGGTGGGGTGCGAGGATGACGCAGCCGGTGTGGCCGGTCCAGTGCTCCACGTCCAGGGCCGCGTCGTTGTCCGCCAGGTAGGGATTGCCGGCATTACCGAAGATGCTCTCCACGAAATCCAGGTTGCTCACCAGGCGGCCGGGAGCGAAGAAGCGGATCTCCATGCTCTTGGCCACATCGCGGCCGGGGATGGCGGGACAGACCAGCGGCCGGAGCAGAAGCGAGGCGAACATGGCGGCCGGTTCCGGCTGGCCGGTGGCGAAGGGCAGGTGCAGCAGCTCCTCCGGCGGGGACAGGGCCGCGGCGAGCAGGCGAGCGAAGACCGCCTTCGGCACCGCCTTCTTGTCGCCCGGTATGGGCAGGCCGTCCTCGGCCACGTGGAAGGAGCCGGCGGTGGTGCGCCGGTCGCTGGCCGGGTTGTGCAGCACTCCCTGGCGCACCCGGTAGCTGCTGAGGATGTCGGAGTTGAACGCATCGCGGCCCAGCGGCAGGGAGAGCTCCCGCGCCACCCCGTGGCGGTCCAGCACGATGGTGTTGCCCGGGAGACGCGGCACGGCACCCGGCCCCAGGTCCCCGAGGTAGCGTTCCAGGAACGCCTGGATGCGGCGATCGGGGGGGCAGAGGTAGTCGGAGAGCAGGCGGCTCTTCTCCCGGTAGCTCTGCAGCAGGCTGCGGGCGACGGAGAGGAATTCGGCATCCTCCTCGGCGGGACAGATGGGTTGGCCGGAGGAGGCGAGCTTGAGGTTGATGTAGAGCTGCAGACGGCGCCGGCTCCAGCTCTCGTCCTCCTCCCCGGTCTTCAGGCCCAGAGCCTGTTCCAGATCATCGAGGCCGGTCCAGTCGGTCAGCAGGCGGTTGTGATCGTGCATGGCGTCTCGGTTCTTCTCTCGCGGGTCCCGTTTTTTGAGCGTGCCATGTTAATGCCCCCGGATGGGGATGGCTTGCCGCAGTGCAGCAGAGGCGGGGTGCCGGCCCCGGCTCGGCGCCGTGCGCACGCGCGGATCGATGCCACAGCCGCCAGGCTGTTCCAAGCCGGTTGTTCGGATGATAGGGATCAGGCGGGCACGGGGCAGGGCCCGGGAGGCGGGACGCGCCCGGCGGCACGGGACCGTGCTTCCCGCATCATGGTCCCGGAGCGTCTTTTGATCCGGGACCGCACGCCCCGGCCGGCACCCCCGGTCGTTCCGGGGGCGCCGGGACGCTGCGGCTGCTGCCCGGGCTCAGCGCCGGAGGTAGCTGAAGCTCGGGTTCGGACGGCCCACGAAGCAGGAGTTGCGGAACTCGTGATGGCGAATGATGTTCAGAGCCTGCCGGGCCTCGGCCTCCTTGTTCTGGAAGTCGAAGATCCAGTGACTGCCCTCGACGATCTTCCAGCGTCCACCGATCTGCTGCACCTCGATATTGCCGGGGTTGAAGCCCACGCAATCCTCGCCGGGCATGGGGCCCGCCGGTGCGGCGCCACCTGCCAGCAGGTAGGTCAGGGAGGGATCGGGGCGGCCCACGAAGCAGGACTGGTCGGCGCGGTAGTGGCGGATCACCCGCAGGGCCTGGCGGGCCTCGGCCTCGTTGCCGCCGAAGTCGAACAACCAGTGGCTGCCGTCCACGATCTTCCAGCGGCCGCCGATGCGGGTGATTTGGGCGTTGCGCGGGTCGAAGTTCACGCAGTCCTCCGCCGGTGCCATCGGAACCGGCCTGGGGCGCACGCCCGGACGCGGTAACGGGGCAATCGGGGCAACGGCCACGGGAGCGCCCTCGCGGGTCCAGCGCGAGCCGCCGAAGCCGCCGGTCTTGCGCTCGGCCACCAGTGCGTTGCCGCCGCGCTCGATGAACAGATCCAGCCGTCCTTCGTTCATGGTGCGGCCCTTGGGCACGTCGGCCCACTCGCCACGCACGCGATCACCCTGGACACGGCCGGTGAAGACATTCGACCAGGCGGGGTTGGCGGTGCCGCGCTCTCCGTACCAGAAGAGCTGGTTGCCCACCTGGCGCAGGTAGTAGGTGCCGCCGTCGTTGCCCTTCCAGGTGCCGGTCAGGTCGGCGGCCACCGCTGCCGTCGCGGTTGTCAGGGCAAGCAGCAGTGTGACTAGAATCCGTTGCATGGTGCATCCTCCGTTCCCTGGGCGATGGATCATCCATTGCCCTGCAGGGTAAAGCTTAGATCGTATGGAGGAGGAGGGGGACAGAAAATTCAGGCGGACTGATACCCGCTGGAAACAGCGGCAACTCCCGCGGGCGGCGCCTTCCGGCGCCCCCGCGGAGAGTGGCTCATCAGAGTATGCCGATGATCGCCAGGGTGAGAATGACGAAGTAGGTCGCCACCGCAGCGATGGTGAACTTGACGACGGTACGATGTTCGGCGGGGCTGTCGAATAGGCTGCTGTCTGCCATGGAAGACTCCCTGTCAGGATTGGGTTTGCAGCTGGAAACCTAACGGGTGCGGGCATCGCCGCGCATTGATTAAACGCAATTTAATGCAGTTACCAGTTACCAGTTACCAGTTACCAGTTGCGGGTTGCCGGTTACGGGCCACTGGCAACCGGCCCCGGGGTGAGGCCCCTGTAGTCGCTTTCGAAGCCACAGGCCCGCAGCAGGGGAGCCAGTGGCGAGGCGTGGGCGGGCTCGCCATCGATGCGCTCGATCACCAGGCCGCGGCCACGGGTGGTGCGGGGAAGACGGCCAAGGGCGCGGCAGGCGGCGGCCAGCGCCGCCCCGGGGTCGGTGGCGGCGGGGTCGGGGAAGCTCCAGAGCCGGCGTCCGCGAGGGCCGAGCCAGAACACGGGCCAGCCCCCGACCAGGATCACCCAGGCCCCGGGCACCCGCCGCGGACGGGCCTCCGGGTGGGCCGGCGCGGGCCAGGGAAGAAGCGCGCCCCAGGGGTTGGCCGGGTCGGCGGCGGCCAGCGCCCGGACGGCAGCAACGGGCGGATCGGCGCCGGTCTCCTCCTCCCGGGCCGTCCGCAGCCGGTCCACCGCTCCGGACAGGGCGAACTGGGTCCCGGAGAGCCCCTCCACGAACCAGCCGCGGCGGATGCGCCCGCTCTCCTCGAGGCGCTTCAGCACCGGGTAGAGGGCGCCGAAACCACCGGGAATCGACTCCGCCTCCGCCGCCTCGCGGCTCACCACGCCATAGCGCTCCAGGAGCGTGTGGGCGCGGGCGAGCTGTCGCTCGGTATCGCTGATGCCGGCATCGTGCAACTCGTCCACCCGCCACCAGCGTCCGCCGGCCAGGGGGTCGATGCCGCGCCGGCGCGGGGCGCGCGGGGTGCGGACATCCAGAGCGCGCAGTGGGGCGAAGGTGTCGTTGGTGATCCGCCCGGCCCACACCAGGTCCCAGAGGGCGGCGCGGAACTCATTGTCGTCGATGTCCGGATGGGCCTGCTGCACGGCCTGCTCGAGGACACTGAGAAAGCACGCCCCGCGCGCCTCCAGCTGTTCCAGGATGACAGCGTGGGCGACGCCCGGGGGCGCATGGGCTTCGGGCGCGGGCAACAGCAGCGGGGCCCGCTCCCGCCGGTACAGGGCGATGCGGCCATCGGTGGGCCCGAGCGGACCCCGTCCCACCCACACCAGCCGCCCGCTGGCGGCCAGCAGGTCCAGCTGCTCGGGGACGAAGCCGGGCACCCGCGCCGGCAGAACCACCCCACCCAGCACCGTCCAGGGCAGGGCCAGTCCCTCCAGCCGCGCCACCGCCCGCTCCAGGGCGTCGACCCCCGGAGCCGGGTCGTCGAGGCCCTGCCAGGCCGGCAGAAAGCGGCCCAGCGCCCGTGCCTCCACGGGTGCCACCGCGTTGCGCAGGCGGGCCAGGGTCCGGCGTTTGATCCGGCGCAGCACCTCCGCGTCGCACCACTCCGGCTCGCTGCCTCCGGGCCGCAGCTCCCCGCGCACCAGCCGGCCCTCGGCCGCCAGGGCCCGCAACGCCGGTTCCAGCAGCCCCGGCGGCTGTCCGTAGCGGCCGGCCGCCGCGGCGGTGGTGAAGGGGCCGCGGGTGCGGGCGAAGCGGGCCAACAGCCGTTCCAGGGGCCGCTCCACCGGGACGAGGAAGGTGTCGGGCAGCCCGGCACCGGGGACGGCGCCGAGGGCGTCGCGGTAGAGGCCGGCGTCCTCGGCGGCGATCCAGCGCATCCCGCCGGCCAGCCGGATCCCGACGGCGCGGCGCTCGGCGACCAGTTGCTCCAGCCGGGGCGCCGGGTCACCGGCACAGCGCGCGGCCAGCTCCGCCGCGTCGAGATCGCCCAGGCGGCGCAGGATATCGTGGAGGGCGTCGGCATCGCGGGCGCGGCGCGCCTCCGGCAGGTACTGCAGCTCCGCTTCCAGTTCCGCCAGCACGTCGGCATCGAGCAGCTCGCGCAGCTCCGCCTGGCCGATGAGCTCGGCGAGCAGGTTCCGGTCCAGGGTCAGGGCCTGGGCCTTGCGCTCCGCCAGCGGCGCGTCCTGCTCGTAGAGATAGGCGGCCACGTAGGCGAACACCAGTGAGCGGGCGAAGGGGGAGGCAGAGGCCGTCTCCACCTCATCCACCCGCACCTCGCGGCTGCGGATCTGTCCGAGCAGCGCCTTCAGGCCCGGCATGTCGAAGACATCCGCCAGGCACTGGCGGTAGGTCTCCAGCACCACCGGGAAGGCGGGGTAGCGGCGCACCACCCCCAGCAGCTGCCGGGCGCGCAGGCGCTGGGCCCAGAGGGGCGTGCGGCGGTCGGGACGGTTGCGGGCCAGCAACAGCGAACGGGCGGCATTCTCTCGGAACAGCCCGGCGAAGAGCGCCGAGTCGGCCAGCTGCCGGGTCACCAGCTCCTCCACCTCCTCCGGGTCGGGCAGCAGCCACTCCGGGTCGGGAGGCGTTTCGCTGTCGGCCAGGCGCAGCGCGATGCCGTCATCGGTGTAGAGCACCTGCACGTCGAAACCGCCGCGCCCGGAGAGCCGCTGCTGGATGGCGAGCGCCCAGGGTGCATGGAGGCGGGCGCCGAAGGGGCTGAGGATGCAGATCCGCCAGTCGCCCAGCTCGTCGCGGAAACGCTCGATGGTGACGGCCCGATCGGTGGGCAGGGTGCCGGTGCGCTCGCGCTGCTCGAGAATGTAGTCGGCCAGGTTGCCGGCGGCGTACGCCTCCAGCGGCGCGTGCTCCCGCAGCCAGCGCACCGCCGCGTCACGTCCACGGTGGCGGCCCAGTTCGCGCACGAAGGCCCCCAGCGCACGGCCCAGTTCCAGCGGCCGGCCCGGCCCCTCGCCGTGCCAGAAGGGCAGCCGTCCCGGCTCGCCGGGGGCGGGGGAGACCAGCACCCGGTCCCGCTCGATGGCCTCGATGCGCCAGCTGCTGGCGCCGAGCAGGATGACGTCCCCGGTGCGCGACTCGAAGATCATCTCCTCGTCCAACTCGCCCACCCGCGGGCCGTCGGGCGCCAGGAACACCCCGTACAGTCCGCGGTCGGGAATGGTGCCGGCGTTCAGCCGCACCCGCAGGGCCGTGCCGCGGCGGGCGCGCAACTCGTCCCGCTCCCGGTCCCAGGCCAGCAGGGGGACCAGCTCCGCGAACTCGTCGCCGGGGTAGCACCCGGAGAGCATGTCCAGCACCGCCTCCAGGGCCGCGTCGGAGAGCCGCCGCCAGGGCCTGGCGCGGCGGACCAGCGTCGCGATGTCGGCCCGCGTGCGCGGCCGCTCGGCGCAGATGGCCGCCACCTGCTGGGCCAGCACGTCCAGGGGGTTGTCCGGCATCCTCAGCGCCTCGATCTCGCCCGTGATCATGCGCCCGGCCACCACGGCGCACTCGAGCAGGTCGCCGCGGAACTTGGGATAGAGCGTCCCGGCGCTCACCTCGCCCACGCCGTGGCCGGCGCGGCCCACCCGCTGCAGGCCGCGGGAGACCGCCCCCGGGGACTCCACCAGCAGCACCCGGTCCACCGCGCCCATGTCGATGCCCAGCTCCAGCGAACTGGTGGCGACGATGCCGCGGACCCGGCCCGCCTTCAGGTCCGCCTCGATGGCGGCGCGGCGGGCGTGGGAGAGGCTGCCGTGGTGGGCCGCCACCAGCGTCTCGCCGGCCAGGTCGTTGAGGCGCTGGGCCAGCCGCTCGCAGAGGCCGCGGCTGTTGACGAATATGAGGGTGGTGCGGTGACTCCTGACCTGCTCCAGCAACTCCGGGTAGATGGCGCTCCAGATGCCCCGCTCGGAGGGCGCCGCGCCGCTGCCGCCTGCAAACATCGCCCCCGGCACGGTGCCGCCCCGCCGTCGCTCCGGCGCGGGGGCGACGTTCTCCATATCCGGTACCGGCACCCGGACCGTGAGATCGAGGTGCGGCCGCTCCGCGACATCCACCACCGTCACCGGACGCTCTCCAGCGAGAAAAGCCGCGACGGTCGCCGCCGGGCGCACCGTGGCCGACAGGCCGATCCGCTGCGGGTCCCGCACGCACAGCTCCGCCAGCCGCTCCAGCGACAGTGCGAGGTGGGCGCCGCGCTTGACGGCGGCCAGGGCGTGGACCTCGTCCACGATGACCGTGTGCACCGTGCGCAGGGTCTCCCGGGCGGCCGAGCCGAGCAGCAGGAACAGGGATTCGGGGGTGGTCACCAGGATCTCGCCCGGGCGCTTCAGCTGGCGGCGGCGTTCCGCCTGGGGCGTGTCGCCGGTGCGGATATCGACCCCGGGCGCACGGTACTCCGCGCCGAGCCCGGCCGCCGCCTGGCGGATACCCGCCAGCGGGGCGCGCAGGTTGCGCTCCACGTCGTAGGCCAGCGCCTTGAGGGGCGAGATGTAGAGCACCCGGACTCCCGGCGGCGCGTCGGACGGGAGCGCCGTAATCCGGTCCAGGCCCCAGAGGAAGGCCGCCAGGGTCTTGCCGCTGCCGGTGGGCGCCACCAGCAGGGCGTGCTCACCCCGGGCGATGGTCTCCCAGCCTCGGGTCTGGACGGGCGTGGGCCCGGCGAAGGACTGCCGGAACCAGTGGCGGGTGGCGGGAGAAAAGGGGTTCATGGCCACAGATCGCCGGGGTCTGGCCGGGTTGTCAAGCTATGGTGCGCCGCAATCTGTGTACAGACGGGCGGTCCCCCGGGCTTTGCCCGATCCGGATCTGAAGCGGTTCCTGTGTCTGGAAGCGGTCAGCGCCACCCTGAACCAGGTTGCCGGGATTGGAGGTGGATGAACAGTACCGCCACGGCGGCTTTATGCCGGTACGGGACTGGATCGCCGCATCAGCCATGGCGTGCGGTCCAAGGCGCTCAGCGGTGTCGGGTTGAACGTGGCATTTCCGGTCGGGGTACCCATACTGAAGGTCGGAGCAACGGAGGCCTGCGAGGAGGGCAAGCGCGGCCCGATTGCCTGAACCTGAGTCAGCCCACGCCTGCGGGCGGTCAGGCGCTCCTGCGTACCGAAGCGTCGACGGATTGGAGAAATCCCGCCTGCCGGAGCTCGTGGAGCAGCGCCGCCGGCAGCCGGTGCGAAGGCCCCGATCCCGCCCGCAGCAGCTCCTCCTGTTTCGGGGATAGGCGGAAGACGCGGGCGCTGCGTTCACAGCAGAGATAGAGCAGATCGGGGTCGATCCGTGAACGGGTGGACTGCACGTCCTCACGCAGGCGGTAACCGGCGCCCGGGAGGGGGATCTCGCTGAACCCGGAATATCCCCCGTCTGCCGCGGCAAGGAAATCGTGCAGCGGGAGCGCACCGTGGGAAGAACCACCGAACAGCGTCTCCACGAACTCCCGGGCCCGACGGGCATGCTTTTCCGCTGTCCGGGGCGAGAATCCATGCCCACTGTGGTAGGCGTGTTCCAGGGCCAGATCCCGGAGCGGATCATCGAGAATCTTGATTCCGAATCCAGCCGGCTCCCTGAACACGATCGAACCGGTCTCAAGGCGAAAGGTGGAGATGTTCACCGTGTGGACGGCATCCCGGTTGCGGCGCAAAAAATCAACCGTCGTCTGGAAGTCATGCCCTGTCTCGCCGGGGAAGCCCACCATCCAGTCCAGATGAACCCGGATTCCGTGGCGGGCGAACAGTCGTATCACGCGCTCGATCAGTACGGGATCGCCGCTGCGCCGCATACGTTTCCTCAGTCCGGGGCTGGCGCTCTCAAGGCCGAACCGGGCCTGGCGGCAGCCGGACCTGGCCAGCAGGCCGACCAGCGCCGCGTCGGCCAGGGTCGGTTCGAAGAAGAGCCTGGTGCTCCATTCGATCCCCGGCTTGCGTGCGGTCAGCGCCTCCGCGAGCCGGCGCAGGTGAAGCGGGGCAATGTTGTCCACGTTGAAGTAGAAGCGCCGGGTATCCAGGGTCCGCTCCAGCTGTTCGATGTCCTCCAGCACTCGCTCGACGGGCCGTTCCAGGTAGTGCCAGCCCTGTCCGGGCGATGTGCTGCAGAAGGCGCACTTGCGCCAGTAACAGCCACGGGTCGGCTGCAACATTGCGACCGGCTGCGGAACGAGATAGGGGCGCCCGGCGAAGTCGACGTAGTCCGGCGCCGGCAGGCTGGGGGCGAGGACCTTCCGCTCGGCATGCTCGAGCCGTTCGTCGATGATTGCCGGCCGTTCCCGTGTGGCGGAGCGCCAGCCGTTGGCGAGGGTGTCGAGCAGGCGCGGGAACGCAACATCGCCATCGCTGAGGATTAAATAATCGGCCAGGCCCGAAAGCACCTCGCTATCGGCCAGTACCCGGCCGATCTGCTCCACATGGCGGCCCGCCAGGATGATGCTGCGCGCGGGCCAGCGCGCCTTAAGCTGCAGGGCGAGGGTCAGGCCCGGCAACTGCTGGTCGGGCCGGGAGATGATGATGCCGAATGCCTCGGCCCGTTCCAGGTGCTCCCGCCCGGGATCGGTATCGAGAAAGACGCGGACGGTTTCGTCGAAGGGATTGGTGCGCCGGTCGGACAGGGCCAGCGCCAGCCCGTCTGAGCGCTCCAGATCGTGAGCGGAACGAAAACGGGTCAGCGACCAACGGGACGGATGGTGAGAGCTGCTGAGGATGAAGAAGGCGTTGTCGATCACCTCCAGGCTGGAGCGGTAGTTCAGGCCCAGGGGATCGCGGTAGGTGTCCGGGTGGCGCAACGCCTCCAGCGCCGCGGGAAGTGTTTCCCTCAGCTTCGGCAACAGCAGTCCACACAATTCGAGCCGCTCCCGCAGCTCGCTGCTCGATCCGGTGCGGCACTTCCGCTCCAGTTCCCCGAGCTTGCGCTCCAGCCAGGCATAGTCGAGCACCCGGGTAAGGGTCGCCAGGTTCATGTCCACTCCGTGCGCCCTGTGTCCGGCCGCGTTGATTGCGGCGCTCAGCGGCGGCAGGGCCGGATCCGGATGGGTCGGATCGAACACAGGTGGAATGAGAAGGGTGATGTCCATGTCACCTCCCGGACCGGTGTGCGACGCGGTACGCGACAAGCCGGTCGATCATGCTGTGTCTGCGGCGTGAACTCCTCCGCCCCTGTCATTCGTTCCGGCACTGTTGTTTCGGCAACACATCCACTTAAGTTAATAATGTGAAAAATTGTGTCAATGATCCTGTGGGCATTTTCCCCAAGGCAGTTGACAGGGCTGTGCGAAGACTTGATGCAACACATTGTCTGAACGGACAATTGTCAAATGAGAGGGCAATGTCGTACGGCAGCGGGCGTCACCTTCCTACACAAGTAGGTAGAACTGGACTACATGATCGGTAGGGTTTCCTGGCGCGCGTCATCCGGACATCGGGTGAGGTTTCACGCATATCGCGCTGGTCCGGTTCCCTTGGATGTCTGGAGTGGTGACTGACGGGTGTTTCAGGTGGAAACCCCGGGAGGTGAAGCATGGGCGGTCAGACGAAGAACAGCCAGGAGAAGACCGTCTCCTGCGAGGTGTGCATGAAGGAGATCCCCGTTTCCGAGGCGAAGACCGCCGAAGCGGTGGATTACGTGGCCCACTTCTGCGGTCTGGAGTGTTTCGAGAAGTGGAAGCACCACGGGAACGGTGAAGAGGAGCCCCGCCCCGGGGAGGAACTCGAATAGCCCACGCTAGCGAACCTGCCGGGGGCGGAGCGGATTCCAGCCGCCCGGCTTCGGGGCGTCCGCCCTCCGGTTTACAACCCGCCGTTGCGGGCACATCCGGCTCGACAGGCTGTTAAAATGCCGCGGCAACCCTGTCACGGCAAGGAGCACCCATGTACATCGACCTGTCTGAGTTCGGTCCCGACGCGGTCTACATCCAGATGATCCAGACGCTCATCCCGCGCCCCATCGCCTGGGTGCTGTCGGAGAACGAGGGCGGAAGCCTCAATCTGGCGCCTTTCTCCTATTTCAACGCCGTGTGCAGCGACCCGCCGCTCATCATGCTTTCCATCGGCAGGAAGCCCGATGGCAGCGACAAGGACACCCGGGTCAACATCGAACAGCGCGGCCACTTCGTCATCCACATTCCCCACCGGGAGCAGGCCCGGGTTCTCACCCAGACCTCGGCGACCCGCGCGGCCGGCGTCTCCGAGCTTGAGGAGGCGGGGTTGGAGACGGTCCCGTTCGAGGGGTTCAGTCTGCCGCGGCTGGCCGAATGCCGCATCGCCTATGCCTGTGAGCGCCACGAGATCCGTGAAATCGGCGGTACGCCCCAGTCCCTCATCCTGGGCCGGGTGCGGCGAATCTATGTTGATGACGGAGTCACCATCCGGGATGCGAAGGGACGGCTGAAGGTGGACGCCGCGAAGGTGGATCCCCTCGGTCGTCTCGGTGCGAGCGAGTATGTCTCTTTCGGCGAAGTCATCCGGGTTCCCAGGCCCGTCTGAGCGGCGCGGGAAGTCGCTGAACCGCGCAGCGTCCATCCCTGCGCTTCCGGGGTGGTCGCACCTCGCCGGCCGCGGCAATTATCGGCTTCCTGCTGAAGCGGTTCAGGTGCGTTGCAGCGCCCCGTCCAGAAACTCCACCAGTTCCCGGCCGTGCTCGCGGACGCGCTCCACGGAGTCGTGGCCGGTGCCGGACAGCCGCCGCAGCCGCACGTGCTCTCCGGGACGATTGGCGTGGATGCGTTCGGCATCCGCCACCGGTACCGCGAGATCGTCCTCGCCGTGCACCAGCAGCACCGGGCAACGGACCCTGCGGATGGTGTTCACCGGGGCGATATCCCCATAGCGGGCGCCAATGGTGCGCTGGATGACCTGCAGCACCCACCAGCCGACGGGAATGTAGGGGATGTGGTGGGCGCGCATCTGCCGGCGCATGAGCGTCACCGGGTGGGCGAAGGCGGCGAGGCTCACCACCGCCGCGACCTCCGGCCGCCGGGCCGCCACCAGCAGGGCGGCGGCGGCTCCCACGGAGTGGCCCAGCAGCGCCACCTGCGCCGTATTCACCTCCGGCCGCGCCCGCAGCCAGTCAAACCCCTGTTCCAGGTCCTCGGCGAAGCGGGGCAGGGAGGAGAAGTCGTCGCTGTCGCTGCGGCCGTGGTTGCGCGCGTCCAGCAGCAGGACCGCGTAACCGGCCCGGTGCAGGAGATCGGCGAAGGGCAGCATGAGCCCGGCGTTGCCGCCCCAGCCGTGCAGGATCGCCACCGCGGGTCCGGGTCTCCCGGTCCCGGCCGGGACAAACCAGGCATGCAGCCGCTTGCCCCCCGCCGTGGCCAGCGCCACTGCCTCCGCGCTCAGCCCGTGTGACTCCGGCGTGGCGGGATGCCCGTGGCGGGGCACCCGGTAGGCCAGGCGCAGCAACCGCGGCGCGAGCAGGTGGATCGTCAGCAGCAGGGCGGCGAGCCCCAGGAGCAGGGAGGTCATGGATGGCGATGGCGGATCCGGCCCGGAAGGGACGTATTGTGCCGGAACCCGCCGGGTGTTCATACGCCGCGCAGCGGTCCGCCCCGTGGCGTGGGCTCCACCCAACGGTCACTCGAGCTCGCAGGCCGCGGATGCGGATGCATCGCAGGGCGTCGCCCGCGCCCGGTCGAGCCAGTCCATCACCGGCGGGGTCAGCAGGACTCCGCGGCGCAGTTCCTGGGCTCCCCGGGAGACATGCACGGCGTACTGCCTGACCACGTCCTCGAGCGCCTCATAGAGGTAGACGGGCGAACCGCTGCTCCCGGGAAGGGTGTCGTGGGTGAACAGCAGGGTGTTGGTGGTGGGCTCGACGCCGGCCACCTGGTCATGATCGCGCCACATTTCCCCATTTCGTGCGCCCGGATACCCGGTCAGATCGAGAAACTCCCCCACCAGGCCGGTGCCGGCCGACTGCGTGGGCTGGAAGGTGTATTCCCGCGGCACCGCCGCCGCGAGCCGCACCACGCCCACGTCCCAGGCATCCTGGCCGGTCCGGTACGCCGTGGGCCAGAACCAGCACTCCGCCGCCTCGTAGGGCGTGCCGCCGTCGGGCGGCGGGGCGCCGTTCCAGCCGGGATAGAAGCGGATCTCCAGGGCGTGCTCCGGTGCCGTCCCCTGTTCGGTCAGGTTGTGGGCGCAGGTGAGGATGTTGCGCGCATCGATGAGCGCGCCGGTACCGAGGTACCAGGCACCGTCGCTGAAGCGCATGCGCAGCAGCCCCACGGCGGAGTAGGGGGGGATAGCCGCATTCCAGACACGTTCCGACATGGCGCCTCCCGGGCCCGGGCCGGCTGCCGGCGGGGCCGGGCCCCGCCGGAGTACGGGTTCAGATGTCGAGGTCCGCAACGAAGGTGCGCGCCTTGTCGCCCAGCTTGTCTATCACCTGCTTGCGCACCTGGGCGTAGACCTCCTCGTTCAGGTTGACGGTCTGGGCGCCCTGGTAGAAGCCGCTCTCCGAGCTGGAGAACTGCATCCACAGCAGGCGGGTCACCTGCTGGGTGGTGCTGAAGTAGAAGGTGCCGATCTTCATCACCACCACGCCGTCCGATTCGCTGCACACGCCGATCTGGAAGTTGCCCTTCTGCAGGGAGTGGCTTTCCTGGTTGAAGAGCACCACCCGGCCGTCGTCGTCCGTGAGCGCCTTCATCGCCTCCAGTGTTTCAGTCACCACCGCGATATCGTTCTGGGTGGCGATGGCGGCCAGGATCTTGACCACCACCTCGTCGACCGAGAAGGTGGCGCCGGCCGTCTCGAAACGGGTGAAGTCGAAGGCCTGGATGACCCAGCCCACATTCTCCAGCACGGTGCGGTAGAAGTCGTACCACGCCTCGGTCTTCTCCTCCCGGTCGAACTGCTTGTTGGCGGCAAGCTGGGCCAGCAGGGTGGAGTTGAGCACGTCGCTCTTGTGGGTGGCGCTCAGGCCGGCCACGAAGGAAACCATGCTCCCGTCATCCACGTAGCCGCCCTTCTCGGTGTCCACCAGCCGCGGGGCCGCGGGGATCAGGCGGGCGAGCTCGGGGGTCGGCTCGGCCAGTTCAAGCCGGTCGATGAAGCTCCGGACTTCAGCGATGTTCCTGGTGGCGACATCCATGACAGTCTCTCCTTTTCGCCGGGGGTGAGTCCTGAGGACACTAGACCATGGGGCGCCGCATGGCGGGGAGTGGTTCGATAGGCTTGAGGGAGGAACGTCGGGCAAGGCATTGTTTTACCTGGGGCGACCGGAGCGGGAGTGGATCGAGGCGCACAGGAGAATGCGTCGAGTTCGCACGCCCCTATCCGCGTAATCGACGCTCCGTCGGGTCGTGGACGAAGCCCCGATTGCGCCCCGGTCCCGCGTGATTCCGGCGACCGCTCCGTTCCCGTGCGGTGCCGGGGGCGGCGCAGGAGCGCTCGCTCCGGCGTGCCCCATGCCGCGCGCGGCCCCGCGGGTTACACTGTCAGGCCAGGAAGTCCACGGACAGGAGAGCGAGCCACGATGAAACCGACCGAACCGCAGCTGCAGCGTCCCGGCGCCGGGCTGCCGCCCCTTGAACTGGCGCTGTCGCGGGCCGGGCTCCGGTTGCTGCGGCTGGCCTACTCCGATGCCCGTGCCACGCAGCTGTTCTTCGACGAGGGGCGCCGGGTGTTCGAGATGGCCCGGTCCACGCCGCTGCCGCTGGCCGGGGAGCCGGTGCTGATCAGCCGCGTCGCCGGCATGGAGGACAGCAGCCGGAACTGGTCGGTCTACATGGTGCTGGACCACCTGCGGCGGGTGAACAACGGCATCGCGCGGATCATCGCCGCGCTGTGCGCGGGCGAGGGGGTGCCGGGCGAGGTGCGCATCGAGGACGTCAAGCCCGACCCGGACGCCATGGTTGAGGTGCTGGGCCCCTACGAGGCTTCCGTCGAACGCTACCTGCAGACGGTCAAGCGCATCCCGCGGCTCGTCAGCCGCGGCACCCATGCCCATCCCTGGTTCGGTCCGCTGGACGCCCACGGCTGGCACTGCCTGGCCGCGCTGCATCACCGCACCCACCGGCGCCAGATCGAGCGGATCCGGGAACAATTGGGCGTCTCGGAGTCCAATTCCATGTAACGTCTGCTGCGGAAGCGGTGTAATGGAGATCCATGTCCGGCGCGTCTACGAGCCGCCCTCCCGGGCCGACGGGGTTAGAATCCTGGTGGATCGTCTCTGGCCCCGCGGCGTGGCGAAATCGAAAGCGGGCGTGGATCACTGGGTGAAGGCGGTGGCGCCGTCCGACGAGCTGCGCCGGTGGTTCGGTCACCAACCGGAGAAGTGGGATGGGTTTCGCGAGCGCTACTTTGCGGAGCTGGACGCAAATCCCGCGGCCGTGGCCGAGCTGAGGCAGGCGCTGGGCGGCGGGGCGGCGACCCTGCTCTTCGCGGCGAGGGATGAGCGGCGCAACAACGCCGTTGCCCTGCGGGAGTACCTGCAGAAACCCCGTTCAACCCCGGCGGCTGACCCTGTAGCGGCGCGCTGAATGTGGCTTTGTCAGGGTTCGGGTTAGTAATGGAGCATGTGCCGATGAAGATAGCCCTGGTGCTGATGCTGGCGGTGCTGATGACCCCGGTCGCCGCGACGGAACGGGAACAGGTCGGGCTGCCGCCGATGATGCGCGAGCACATGCTCGCCAACATGCGCGACCACCTGGAAGCGCTCAACGGTATTCTTGAGCATCTGGCCGCGGGACGGATGGATCAGGCCGCGGAGCTGGCCGAGCAGCGGCTGGGCATGAGCTCCCTGGACGACCATGGGGCGGCGCACATGGCGCCCTACATGCCGGAACGGATGCAGGCGCTCGGGACGGACATGCACCACGCCGCCAGCCGCTTCGCCCGCGTGGCCCAGGAGGGCGATCCCCTGCCGGCCTACCGCGCCCTGGCCGAGGTGACGGGGGCCTGCGTGGCCTGTCATGGCGCCTACCGGGTGCACTGAGAGCGGGGACGCGCCCGTTCTTCGCCCCGGGGGGCTTTTCATTGCTTCCTGGCTGGGCTAAATAGATTCCAGGCCCCGGAACAGGGGCGCCCCGGAGAGCTGTCCGGATCGAGCCATGGAACCGTACCGCTATCTCGAACAGGTTTCCCGCGAATTCGACCGGATTCGGACCCGGCGGCAGGCCGAGACGGTTCTGGACGAACTCGAGTTTCTCTACGACGCGCTGGATCCCGAGTTCCAGGATCTCTGCACGGATCTCATCGAGCGGCTGACCCGCCGGCTCCGGGAGCTGGCGTGAGCGGGATCAACTGCTACTCTATCCGGCGCCTCTGCCCCCTGCGCAGCACCATCCAGGTGGCCCAGGACGAAGCCGCACGGGCATTGAGCTACGACGGCATCAACTGGCAGATCCAGGTGCTGAGCGAGTGGTCCCAGAACCGCTGGGGCAGCCTCAATGCAGATGACCGGGGCGGGGGCAGCTACGCCCTCTATGCCGTCTGGTCGGCCGGCGAGGGCATCGCTTTCCTGCCACGCAACCCGATGATGAGCCGCGCGGAGATGGAGGCGGCAAGCGCGGAACTGCTCCGTATCCTGCCCTCCCTCGATGTGCCGTTCCCTCCCGGGGACCCCTACGAGCTGTGGTGGCTCGACACCCGCGATGAACCCCTGGCACTGCTCGCCAGCGCGGTCAACCGTCTCGACCTGGCCGGGGGGGTGATACCGCGCTGGCGGGCCTTGTCCGACAGCGAGGTCAGCTATGGTCCGGTCGGGGCCAGCCACGAGCGGCTGAAGCTGGAACAGCGGGTGCGTGCCGCCGCGGGCGGACCCAGCCGGGTCCAGTGGTTCCGGCGCGACGAAGCCGGTCGCGGGGTACCCATCGAAGGCAGCGGGCCGCTGCACTGCCCCGGGGGCCTGGGACCGGAGCACTTCCCGGTCCTGCCCCTGCGGGAGCATTGGCAAGACCCGGTCACGGCGACTCTGGTGCGGGATTACCTGGACTGGATGGCCCCGGTGCTGCTGACCCAGGGGGGATTCCCGGCTCAGACCCGGCTCCGGCTGGAGACGGCCGCGCGCAGGCGCGTCCTGGAAGTGGATAATCTCTACCGCCTCTACCCCGATGTGGTCGATGAGGACAACCTGAAGGCGGCGCTGGTGGAGGCCGCCCTGCGCAAGCGCGCGTGAGCAATGCTTACTGAAACACCGGAGGAGACATGATGGCAGGCAGGCAACCGGACAATGGCAGACTCGATCGGGTGGTGGCTGAGGCCCGCCGCCAGCGCGAGGAGCGGGAGAAGGGCTACCGCGAGCGGGCCCTGAAGCTCTATCCCTGGGTCTGCGGTCGCTGCGGCAGGGAATTCACCCGCGAGAACGTGCGGGAGCTGACGGTCCACCACAAGGATCACAACCACGACAACAATCCCCTGGACGGCAGCAACTGGGAACTGCTGTGCCTCTACTGCCACGACAACGAGCACCAGCGCTACCTGGAGGCGGCCAGCGGCCTGGGGGCGGGGAGTGGCGGACAAAGCAGCGACGTGGCGACCCACAACCCGTTCGCGGGACTCAAGGAACTGCTCAAGGGGAGCGAGGGCTGAGCCGCACGCAGCGGACCATGAGCGGCACGGCGAGGAGGAAGGGGCCGGTGGGGCTGGAACAGTGGCTTGGCAGATTGATCGGGGATGCACCCGTCTATGTCCGCCTGCGCCATGACCACATCCGCCTGCGCCATGCCGGGAGCGGACGGGAGATCGAGGATGTGCCGGTCCTGGCCGTCTCCACCGCCACGCCCCGCACCATCCTGGGCGCCGGCCGGGAAGCGGCCCAACAGGCGGCGCTCACCCGCAGTGCCTGGGAACTGCTCAATGGTTTCGATCATCCCCGGCTGCTGCTGGCGGAGCGAACCCTGCGCCATTTTCTGCGCCAACTGCTGGGTTCGCGCCTCCTCCCGCTCTCGCCGGTCCTGGTGATGCACCCCCTGGAGCGGCTGGAGGGTGGTATCGCCCCCATCGAGGTGCGCGCCCTGCAGGAGCTGGCGGCGGGCGCCGGGGCGCGCGAGGCGCTGGTATGGACCGGCCCGGAGCTCACCGACGCGGAACTGTGCGAGGGCACCTTCCGTGGCCGCCCGGAGCTGCAGGCCGGGCGCAGTCGCTGGGAGGGATGACGGCGTGCCATGTCACTCGGGCATGAACTGGATCTCCAGCCGCAGGATGAGGCCGGGATCGGTGTCGAAATCGTTCTCCCGTTCCCACAGCACTTCCGGCTCGATCTCGTAGAACAGCCAGCGGCGCAGGAAGCTGCGCCGGTAACGGACCCCGACCCGGTAACCGGTCGTCTCGGCCTCCGGTTCGGTGACGCCGCGGACGCTGAGATCGGCGCGCAGGGCGCTTTTCGCCGACAGCTCCCGGAAGCCGGTCACCGCCGCCCCCCACTCCAACCCGTCGCTCTCCTCGCCGTAGGTACCGCTCAGGCTCAGGCGCAGCAGGCTGCCCGCGGCCGGCTGCCGCTCGTAGTCCAGCCGCGTGGTCTCGCTCCAGCCCTCGTCGCTGTCCCAGCCGACATTCTGGGTGAGCCGGCCCAGTGAACGTTCACCGATCGGGTGGGCATAGCGATAGCGGGCCCGGGTAAAGACCTCCACCGGGATGTCCCGCACCCCGCCCGTGAGGCTGAAATTGGCGCGGGGCTGATCGATGGGTGTGTAGCGCACGGCGACGGAGCCGGGTTCCCGTTCCCGCCGTTCGCCCACTGCATCGGACTCGTCGCTGAACAGGAAGAAATCGCCGTCATCGGCGGAGCCGGTGACCAGCAGGCGCAGCTTCCGGGTCGCCCGGGGCAGGCGCACGCTGGCATAGATTCGGCTGCTGAACTCGGCGCTGTCCTCCCGGTGCAGGCGGATGCTGTTGCTCCAGCGCACCAGGGTGGTGGCGGGGTCCTCCTCCTCGCTGCGCTCATCACCAAAGAAGCTGTCGAACCAGATGGCCGGCGCCTGGAAGCCGCGGCTGATGGAGGCGTGCATGCTGTCCATGACGCCGCTGGCGGCGGCGGGAGGCGCCTGGTCGAGCGCAGGATCGGCGGCATGGGCGGCCGGTGCGGCAAGGGCGAATATCAGTACCGCCGCGGCCAGTCGTTCCGAGGTTTGCGGGGTAATGACGCGCAGGTCCGGTGTGGACGCGCACTGTTTCTCCGTCGATGGGCGGAGGGTACGCTCTGTCATGGCTGCTCCCCCCTGCATTGGCCATCAGCAGCGCCGGACAATCCGGCCGATAGCCCCTGCAGTGGATATAGCAGTTATCCGGAGGTTGCGCCCGCCGCTTTAGCGGAAACGGTTCGCGGAAGCGGTCCGGGCCGGCGTGGTCCGTCGCCGGGTCAGCACCAGTGCGATGCCGCCGAGGATTGCGGCGGAGGCGAGCCCCAGGCGCAGCGTCAGAAGCTCATCCAGCAGCAGGACACCTCCAAGGGCGGTGATGACGGGTACCGAGAGCTGGATGGTTGCGGCCTGGGTGGCGGCGAGGCCGGCCAGTGCGGCGTACCAGATGACATAGCCCAGCCCGGATGCCACGGCGCCGGAGAGGATGGCGAGGAGCAGGCCGGCGCTGTCCGCCCGGGCCTCGCCGGTCAGCAGGAAGGGCGTCATGGCGGCCAGCGCCAGGGGCACGGCGCCGAGGAAGTTCCCGGCGCTGGCCCGCAGGGGTTCGGTTACGCCGCGGCCGCGCAGGGAATAGAGGCCCCAGGCCACTCCGGCGCCAGCCATCAGACCCGCGCCCGCGGGCTCGGGGGCGGTGATCCCGGGCAGCAGCAGGTAGATCAGGCCGGCAACAGCCAGCAGAACGCCCGTGCCGCTGCGCCGGGTGAGCGCCTCGCCGGCGCGCAGGCCGGCGCCGATCATGGTGAGCTGCACCGCCGCGAAGAGGATCAGCGCTCCCGTCGCGGCGGTCAGGGAGCGGTAGGCAAAGGAGAAGCAGATCGCGTAGGCGAACAGCGCCGTGGCCGCCAACCAGTCGGGCCGGGTCCAGGCGCTGCCGCGGCTGATGCGCACGATGAGCCACAGGGTCAGGGCGCCGGAGGCCAGGCGGATCAGGGTGAAGGTCGCCGCGTCGATGGGCGTCGAGTCCAGCGCCTGGCGGGCGAGCAGGGAATTGGCGGCGAAGGCCAGCATGGCCAGGGCCGTCAGTAGGAGGGTGCGCAGCCGCGGCGGTGGATGTTCCAGACTCTTTCCCCCTTCGGACGGAGGCGCCGGTCATGGCGCTTCCGGCACCTCGGTCAATCGGTTCCAGCGCGGATCGGCAACACGTCCGGGGTCGATTCGCCTGTACCTGAATTCAACAGTCAGAAATATAGACCACTCAGCCGCAGGCAATCGCCCCGGCGGATCCGGGCGTCGAACCGGCCGGAAAGGCGGTGTGGGGTGTAACGATGTTGACAGTATATTAACCTGTGAATAGGTCAACAAAACATGATTCTAGGACAGCAAGTTAGAGATAAATCTCGTTTATGGAAGGACAGTGAGGCAAGCCCTCGCTTGACCTTTGTCCCTTATCCTTATCCCTTCCCGGTTATCCTTTCTCCCGCCAACCCAATGACGCCTTGAGCACCTTGCGCCAGCGGTGCAGGGTGGGCTCGGTGTAGCCGTTGGGCACTTCGCGGCCGAGGAAGACGAGGTCGCGCGCGGCCTGGAAGGCGATGCCGTCGAACTCCGGGGCCATGGGGGTGTAGAGGGGATCGCCGGCGTTCTGGGCGTCCACCACCGCGGCCATGCGGCGCAGGGTCTCCAGCACCTGGTCCTCGCCGACGATGCCGTGGTGGAGCCAGTTGGCCACGTGCTGACTGGAGATGCGCAGGGTGGCACGGTCCTCCATCAGGCCCGTGTCGGTGATGTCCGGCACCTTGGAGCAGCCCACCCCCTGGTCGATCCAGCGCACCACGTAGCCGAGAATGCCTTGGATGTTGTTGTCCAGCTCCGCCTGGATTGCATCGGCGGACCAGCCGGGCTTCTCGGCCAGCGGCAGCGAGAGGAGCTGGTTGAGGGTCGCCCGGGCATGTCCGGCGAGCTCGCGCTGGCGCGCCGCCACGTCCACCTGGTGGTAATGCATGGCGTGCAGGGTGGCGGCGGTTGGCGAGGGTACCCAGGCGCAGCTGGCGCCTGCCCGGGGGTGGGCGATCTTGGCCTCCACCATGGCCCGCATCCGGTCGGGCATGGTCCACATGCCCTTGCCGATCTGGGCCCGGCCGGACAGGCCGCAGAGCAGTCCGGTGTCCACGTTCCAGTCCTCGTAGGCCAGCAGCCAGGTGGCGTTCTTCATGTCGTTCTTGCGCAGGACCGGGCCGGCCTCCATGGCTGTATGGATCTCGTCGCCGGTGCGATCGAGGAATCCGGTATTGATGAAAATGACCCGGTTGCGGGCGGCACGGATGCACTCCTTGAGATTGACCGTGGTGCGCCGCTCCTCGTCCATGATGCCCATCTTGAGGGTGTCGTGGGGCAGGCCGAAGGCCTGCTCGATGCGTCCGAACAGCTCGTCGGCGAAGGCGACCTCCTCGGGACCGTGCATCTTGGGCTTGACGATGTAGACGCTGCCGCTGCGGGAGTTGCGCACCGTGCCGGTCCCGCGCAGGTCGTGCAGGGCGCAGAACACCGTCACCATGCCGTCGAGGATCCCCTCGGGTATCTCCTCGCCGTCAGCGGTCAGGACCGCGTCGGTAGTCATCAGGTGACCCACGTTGCGTACCAGCATCAGGCTGCGCCCGGGCAGGGTGAGGATACCGCCGTCCGGCGCGGTGTAGCTGCGATCCGGGTTGAGGCGACGGGTGAGGGTGGCGTCGCCTTTGCGGAACGTGGCCTCCAGGGTGCCCCGCATGAGTCCCAGCCAATAGTCGTACACCTGAACCTTGTCCTCGGCATCCACCGCGGCCACCGAATCCTCGCAGTCCTGGATGGCGGTGACGGCCGCCTCGAGCACAACGTCCTTGATGCTGCCGGGACTGTCGCGGCCCACCGGGCTGGTCGGGTCGATCTGCAGTTCGATATGCAGCCCATGATGGCGCAGCAGGATCGAGCGCAGCACCCCGTCCTCATCGCGATAGCCGACGAACTGGCGCGGGTCCGCCAGCCCCGTTTCGCCGCCGCCGGCCAGGCTGATCACAAGCCGGCCTTCGCGCACGGCGTAGTGTCCGACCCCGGCATGGCTGCCCCGCGCGAGGGGTACGGATTCGTCGAGCAGGGCGTTGGCGTAGGCCACCACCCGGACGCCCCGTACCGGGTTGTAGCGGGGGCCCTTCTCCGCGCCGTCCTCCTCGGGGATGACATCGGTGCCGTAGAGGGCGTCGAAGAGGCTGCCCCAGCGGGCATTGGCCGCATTGAGGGCGTAGCGGGCGTTGCTCAGCGGAACCACCAGCTGGGGGCCGGCGATGGAGGCGATTTCCGGATCCACGTGGGTGGTGCCCACCTGGAAATCCGGTCCCTCCGGGACGATGTAGCCGATCTCCTCCAGGAAGTGCCGGTAGGTTTCGGGATCGTGGGGCTGCCCCTTGCGGGCCAGGTGCCAGGCGTCGATGCGGGCCTGCAGTACATCGCGCTTTTCCAGCAGGGCCCGGTTCTTCGGCGCCAGATCGCGGACCATGTCCGCCAGCGATTCCCAGAACCGTTCCGGGTCGATACCGGTGCCCGGGGCGATTCGATCATTCACCAGCGCATGGAGCGGCTTGGCCACCTGCAGTCCAGCCACGTTCACTCGTTCGGTCATGGGTCGCCTCCTGGTGTCGGTTACCGCCGGTGTCAGACCGTCCGGCGGGTTGCCGGACAGTCGGGCGCCGCGTCGGTGCTGATGGGTCTGATCAGAAGGTGCGCGACCACTCCCGCGGCCAGCGCTCCACCACCACCTTGGTCTGGGTATAGAACTCCAGGGCATGACTGCCCTGGGCGTGCAGGTCGCCGAAGAAGCTCTCCTTCCAGCCGCTGAAGGGGAAAAAGGCCATGGGTGCTGCGACGCCGATATTGATGCCCACGTTGCCGGCCTCGACCTCATGGCGGAACCGCCGCGCCGCTGCCCCGCTCTCGGTGAACAGGCAGGCCATGTTGCCGTAGGCGCCGCGGTTGACCAGGCCGATGGCGGTCTCGAGGCTGTCGGCGTGGAGCAGGCCGAGGACGGGGCCGAACACCTCGGTGCCCACCAGGGGATCGTCGGGACGTACCCCGTCCAGGAGCGTCGGGCCGATGAAGTTGCCGTGGGGATAGTCGGCCAGCCGCTGTCCGCGGCCGTCCACCAGCACCCGGGCGCCGCTTGCCACCGCCCGGCCGATGTGCCCCTCGATGCGGACCCTGCTGGCCGGGGTGATCACCGGCCCCATCTGGGTGTCATCCTCCAGTCCGTACCCTACCCGGCGCGTGGCGGCGGCCTCGCCCAGGGCGTCGAGGAAGCGCTCCCGGGCGCTGCCCACGGTGATGAGCAGCGAGGCGGCCAGGCAGCGCTGCCCGGCGCAGCCGAAGGCGCTGTCGGCCACGATGGCGGTGGTCAGCTCCGGGTCGGCGTCGGGCATGATGACCACCGGGTTCTTGGCCCCGCACTGGGCCTGCACCCGCTTCCCGGCGGCGGTCCCGCGGCTGTAGACGTGGCGCGCCACCGGGGTGGAGCCGACGAAGCTGACAGCCCGCACGTCGGGATGATCGAGCAGGGCGTCGACCGCCGCCGCGCCGCCGTTCACCAGGTTCACGACCCCGTCCGGCAGCCCGGTCTCCTGCACCAGCGCCATGAGCTTCTGCATCGTCGCCGGCACCCGTTCGGAGGGCTTGACCACCACGCTGTTGCCGGTGGCGATGGCATAGGGGAGGAACCAGAACGGGATCATGGCGGGGAAGTTGAACGGCGCGATGATGCCCACCACGCCCAGCGGCTGGCGGATCAGGTGCTCGTCAATGCCGCGTGCGATGTCCTCCAGGTTGCGCCCCTGCATCAGGGTGGGTATGCCGCAGGCCACCTCCACGTTCTCGATGGCCCGCTGCAGCTCGCCGTGGGACTCGGCCAGCGTCTTGCCGCACTCGCGGGTGATGGTGCGGGCGATGTCGTCGCGGTGCGCCTCCAGCAGGACCTTGAGCCGGAACAGGAACTGCACCCGCTCCGTGGCCGGTGTGCGGCGCCAGTCGCCGAAGGTGGACGCGGCGGCCCGGACCGCCGCGTCGACCTCCGCCGGGCCGCACAGGGGCACCCGCGCCAGCAGCGCCTGGGTGGCCGGATCGTGCACCTCGGCCGTCTCCGCCGCGGGAGTCTCCCAACGTCCGCCGATGAAATTGGGAAGGGTGCCGGCCATCGCTCAGCCTTCCCCGTGGCCCTGGCCCGACAGCTCCTCCTGCAGCCGGAAGACGGCGGCGGAGTCGAGCTCGCCCAGCCCCCGGCCGACCAGGGCGTTGATGTACTGGGCCGCCTGGGCGGCGCCGGGCAGGGCGATGCCGAGCTCGTGGGCCGCCTGCACGGCGATGCGCATGTCCTTCTGATGCAGGGCGGTCTTGAAGCCCGGCGTATAGTCGTCGTCGAGCATACGCTGGCCGTGCACCTCCAGCACCCGGCTGCCGGCGAAGCCGCCCAGCAGCGCGGCGCGCACCCGGGCCGGATCAACCCCCGAGGCGCGTGCCAGGATGAAGGCCTCGCCCACGCCCACCAGCGTCTGGGCGATGACCACCTGGTTGCAGGCCTTGGCCACCTGGCCGGCGCCGTTGCCGCCGATGTGGACGATGTTCCTGCCCATCGCCTCGAACAGGGGGCGAACCCGCTCGAAGGCTTCCACGGCGCCGCCCGCCATGATGGAGAGGGTGCCGTCGATGGCGCCGCGTTCGCCGCCGGAGACCGGCGCGTCGAGCATCTCCACGCCATGTTCCCGCAGCCGGTTGGCCAAGGTCCGGGTGGCGGAGGGGGAGATGGTGCTCATGTCCACCACCACACTCCCTTTCCTGATCCCTTCCAGGATGCCTCCCTCCCCGAGGATGACCTGCTCGACATCGGGGGTGTCGGAAACCATGATGAAGACGATGTCCGCCTGCGCGGCCACCTCCGCCGGCGAGTCGCAGGCCACCGCCCCGGCCTCCACCAGCGGTGTCATCATCTCCACGCGGCGCGCGTGCACCGCGAGTTCATGACCCGCCCGCAGGAGATTCAGGGCCATGGGCCGTCCCATGATCCCCAGCCCGACAAACCCGACCCTTTCCTTCATCGGCGACTCCTGTTTTTTCTTAATGGACAGGATTGACAGGATTTTTCAGGATTCAGATGATTTTTTTATCTTGTTGTATCAAAACCAATCTGTGTAATCTGCGTAATCTGTGGATATAAAAGCTTTTGCTCTTGTGTCCTGTGAATCCTGTAAATCCTGTCTATTTTTCAAACTTCAGCTACAGGCCTCGTCCAGCAGCTCGATCCAGTGGCGGACGGGGACGGCGGCGCCGCTTTCGATGTGGAGCTGGCAGCCGATGTTGGCGGTGGCGATGACCTCGGGCCCGCCCGACTGCAGGGCCGCGACCTTATTGGCGAGGAGCTCTCCCGAAAGTTCCGGCTGGAGCAGGGAATAGGTGCCGGCCGAGCCGCAGCAGAGGTGTGCGTCGGGTACCGGCGTGAGCTGGAACCCGGCTCCGCGCAGGATCGACTCCACCACGCCCCGTATCTGCTGACCGTGCTGGAGGCTGCAGGGGCTGTGGAACGCCACCTTGCGGCCTTCAGCCCGGGCCTTCAGCCGCCCGAGGTCCTCTTGCGCCACCACCTCGGCGATGTCACGGGCGAGTCCCGCAACCCGCCCGGCCTTCGCGGCGTAGGCGGGATCGTTGCGCAATGCCTCGCCGTACTCCTTGACCATGGTCCCGCAGCCGCTGGCGCTGACCACGATGGCCTCGGCGCCGGCCTCGATATGGGGCCACCAGGCATCGATGTTCCGGCGCATGAAGTCGAGCCCTTCCGCGGGTGCCGCCAGGTGGGTGCTCACGGCGCCGCAGCAGCCCGCCGAGTCGGCCCGGATCAGGGTGACGCCGAGGCGGGCGAGAACCCGGGCCGCGGCGGCGTTGGTGGCGGGCGTGGCCACCGCCTGCACGCAGCCCTCCAGCACCAGCATGCGCCGGTCCCGGGCCGCGGCGAGCCAGGGCCCGGCCGGGCGCTTGGCCGGCACCTTGCGCCTCAGCGCTGTCGGCAGCAGCGGCCGGGCCAGCCGGCCCAGGGCGATGAACGGCCGGAGACGGTCGGGGTAGGGCACCAGCGTCCGCAGCAGCCAGCGCGTCAGTCGCTCCCCGGCGGGACGCGGCACCCGCTGTTCCAGCTCGGCGCGGCCGATGTCAGCCAGCCGCGCGTAGCGTACCCCCGAGGGGCAGGTGGTCTCGCAGGCCCGGCAGGTCAGGCAGCGATCCAGGTGCAGCTGGGTGGTGCGCGTGGGCGGCACGCCCTCCAGCATCAGCTTGAGCTGGTAGATGCGCCCCCGCGGTCCGTCCAGCTCGTCGCCCAGCAGCTGGTAGGTGGGGCAGGTGGCGGTGCAGAAGCCGCAATGCACGCAGGCGCGCAGGATCGCGTCCGCCTCCCGCCCCTCGGGCGTGGCCAGGAATTCCGCTGTCAGGCTGGTCTGCATATCGATTTGTCACCACGAAGGCACGAAGGATGCAAAGAGAGATGGAACTGTTTCCGCCACCTGCCGTATCGCGCGGGCTGCGGAGTGACGGCCGAACTCTCTCGTTCGATTGCCGCGATGGAACTTCGCACCTGTCGCCTCCAGCGAATCAGCTTCGTGTTCTTCGTGTTCTTCGTGTTCTTCGTGTTCTTCGTGCCTTCGTGGTGCATTGGGCTAGATTTCCGCGTACATGCGGCCGGGGTTGAGCAGGCCGTGGGGATCGAAGGCGCTCTTCAGCCGGCGGTGGAGCTCCAGCAGTGCTGCGGGCAGGGGGTGGAACACCGGGCCTTCCCGATCGCCGTGGCGGAACAGGGTGGCATGGCCGCCGAGGCGGGCCGCGACGGAGCGAATCGTCTCCGCCTCCGCGTCGCTGCGCAGCCAGCGCTGGCCGCCGCCCCACTCGATCAGCCACTTGCCTGGCAGTGCGGGCATGGGCGCCGCGCTCGGCAGGGCGAGGCGCCACAGGGGGGTGTCGCCGGCGAAGAAGGCGTGCCCCTGCTCACGGATGCGGCCGGACCAGAATGCCGCGCCGTCTTCCAGCGGGTCGCCGCCGATGACCGCGCGGGCCTGGTCCACGGCGCTGGCCGCGCCGGAGAGGCGGACGTAGAGCCGCTCGCCGTCGTGGCAGGTGGCGCTGACGGGCAGCGGCCGCCCGGCCCAGCGGTTCATGGCCTCGAGGGCGTCGGCGGTACCGCGCGACTGGACCAGGGTGAGCTCACCGGCCGGGTGCGGCAGCACCTTGAGACTGACCTCGAGCAGCACGCCGAGGGTGCCCCAGGCGCCCGTCATCAGCCTGGAGATGTCGTAGCCGGCCACGTTCTTCATCACCTCGCCGCCGAAGCGCAGGACCTCGCCACGGCCGGTCAGCACCCGGGTGCCGAGCACGAAGTCGCGGGCGGAGCCGGCATAGGCGCGGCGCGGTCCGGAGAGGCCGGCGGCGATGGTGCCGCCCAGGGTGGCGCCGGCGCCGAAGCGGGGCGGCTCGAAGGCCAGCATCTGGCCCCGTCGCGCCAGCTCCGCCTCCAGCTCCTCCAGGGTCGTGCCGCCGCGGGCGGTCACCACCAGCTCCTTGGGCTCGTAGCTGACGATGCCCCGGTGGCCGGTGACGTCGAGGGGGGCGCCGGCGGCGGACCGGCCGAGCTCCCGCTTGCTTCCGCAGCCGCGGATGTCGAGGCGGGTTCCGTCCGCGGCCGCGGCCAGGAGCTGTTCCTGCAGGATTCGGGTCTGGTCCTGGCTCATGGGCGCGCATGCTCTCCGTGGCCATGGTCGTGTCCATGGCGATCGGGCAGGGCACGGTACTCCGAGCAGCGCCGCGGGGTGGGGACGCCCTTGCCGGGGTTGAGCAGTTCGCGGGGGTCGAAGGCCCGCTTCACGGCCCGGAACTGTTCCAGCTCCTCGGGCTGGAACTGGACGCACATCTGGCCGATCTTCTCGATGCCGACACCGTGCTCCCCGGTGATGGTGCCGCCCACCTCCACGCACAGCTCCAGAATGGCACCCCCCAGGGCCTCGGCCCGCTCCAGTTCGCCGGGCTTGTTGGCGTCAAAGAGAATCAGCGGGTGCATGTTGCCGTCGCCGGCGTGGAAGACGTTGGCCACCGGGAGCGCGTACTCGGCGGAGAGTTCGGCGGTCCGGCGCAGAACCTCGGGCAGGTGGCGGCGGGGAATGGTGCCGTCCATGCAGTAGTAGTCGGGCGAGATGCGGCCCACGGCCGGGAAGGCGGACTTGCGGCCCTGCCAGAAGCGCAGCCGTTCGGCCTCGTCCCCGGCGGTGCGCACCTCGGTGGCGCCGCAGCGCTCGAGCACCGCGCGCACCTGCAGGATGTGCTCGGAGACCTCCTGGTTGGTGCCGTCCACCTCGCACAGCAGGATGGCCCTGGCAGCGGTGGGGTAGCCGGCGTGGACGAAGTCCTCGGCGGCCTGGATGGCGGGGCCGTCCATCATCTCCAGCCCCGCCGGGATGATCCCCGCGGCGATGATCTCGCCCACCGCGGTGCCGGCCTTCTCCACGTCATCGAAGGCGGCGAGCACCACCTGGGCGCGCTCCGGCAGGGGCAGCAGGCGCACGGTGACCTCCACCACCACCCCCAGCATGCCCTCGGAGCCGATGAGCAGCGCCAGCAGATCGTAGCCGGGCGCGTCGGGGGCGTCCGCACCCACCTCGATGATATCCCCCTCCACCGTCACGATGCGGATCTTCAGCACGTTGTGCACCGTCAGGCCGTACTTCAGGCAGTGCACGCCGCCGGAGTTCTCCGCCACGTTGCCGCCGATGGTGCAGGCGATCTGGGAGGAGGGATCCGGGGCGTAGTAGAGACCGTGGGGAGCCACGGCCTCGGAGATGGCGAGGTTGCGCACCCCGGGCTGCACCCGGGCGGTGCGGTTCACCGGATCGATGTCGAGAATCGACTTGAACCGCGCCAGGCTCAGCAGCACGCCGTCGGCCAGGGGCAGCGCGCCGCCCGAGAGGCCGGTGCCGGCGCCGCGCGCCACCACCGGCACTCCCAGGGAATGGCACAGCCCCATCACCTGCTGCACCTCCTCCACGGTGCGCGGCAGGACCACCACCATGGGCAGCTGCCGATAAGCGGACAGCCCGTCGCACTCGTAGGGTCGGCGCTCCTCCTCCGCTTCCAGGATTGCGTCGGGAGGGAGGAAATCGCGCAGGGCCCGCACCAGGGTGGCCCGCAGCTGCGGATCCGGCTCGGGGCGTTGAGGGAGAACGAGACTCATGGTTTGCCTCCGGAAGCGGCGCGGTTCACTGACTCTAACCGTACACCAGGTTCGGCAGCCAGACGCTCAGGCCCGGGATCAGCACGCACAGCGCCAGACCCACGGTCTGCAGCAGCAGGAAGACCAGCGAGGACTTGAAGATGGTGGCCATGCTGATCTCCGGCGGGCAGACCCCGCGGATGTAGAACAGGGCGTAGCCGAAGGGCGGGCTCAGGAACGACATCTGCATGTTCACCAGGTAGAGCACGCCGAACCAGAGCGCCACGTCGTCGGCGGGAACCCCCGGCAGGCCGAACAGGCCGTCGAAGCTGAGGCTCTTGATGATGGGAACGAAGATGGGCACCGCCAGGAGCAGGATGCCGACCCAGTCGAGGAACATCCCCAGCACCACCAGCAGCACCATCATCATGAACAGGATGCCGTAGGAGGAGAGTCCGGTGCCGAGCAGGGTCTCGGTGATGAAGGCCTGGCCGCCCTGGAGGATGTAGAAGCCGACGAAGATGGAGGCGCCGAAGATGATCCACAGCACCATGGCCGAGGCCTTCACCGTCGTGACGGAGGCCGACTTCAGCGCCTCCAGGTTGAAGCGCCGGTGGAGCATGGCCACGATGATGGCTCCGAAGGAGCCGATGCCGGCGGCTTCCACCGGGGTGGCGACGCCGGCGAACAGCAGGCCCAGCACCAGGAACACCAGCACCGTCGGGGCGACGAGCTGGCGCACGAGGAGAAGCTTCTCCCGCATACCGATGCGCTCCTCCCTGGGCATGGCGGGGCCCAGGGCCGGGTTGAGCCAGGTGCGGAAGAGTACGTAGGCGATGTACATGCCCGAGAGCAGCAGGCCGGGAATGATGGCGCCAAGGTAGAGCTCGCCCACCGACTGCTGGGCCACCACGGCGTAGAGGATGGCCAGGATGGAGGGCGGAATCAGGATGCCGAGGGTGCCGCCGGCCATGATGGACCCGAGTGCGATCTGGGGATCGTACCTGCGCTTGAGCATGGCCGGCAGGGCGATGATGCCCATGGTCACCACCGCCGCGCCGATGACGCCCACCATGGCCGCGAGCAGGGTGGAGGCGATGATGGTGGCCGCGGCCAGGCCGCCGCGCAGGCCGCCCATCCACTTGTAGACCACATCGAACATCTCCTCGATGAGACCCGCCCGCTCCAGCATGGAGGCCATGAAGATGAACAGCGGGATGGCGGCGAGATCCGAGTTGGTCATCATCGGGAAGATGCGGCTCGGGATGATGTTGAGCATCACCTGGTCGCCGATCAGATAGATGAAGACCACGCCCAGGCCGCCGGTGACGAAGGCCAGCGGCAGGCCGAGCATCAGCAGCACCAGGAGGCTGCCGAACATGATGATGGTCAGCTCGGCGATGTCGGTGTCGCCGAGGATGCCGGCGCTGCGGAACAGGAAGTACTCGTCCCCGTAGGGGTCGTAGAAGGCGATGTTGATCAATTCCACCGCCACCACCAGCATCAGGGCGACGCTGGCGAGAATCATGACCCAGGTCCAGAACCGGCCCATCAGGCCCGGGTTCGGAGCGGATGCGGTTACGGCATTCATGTCAGGCTTCCTCCCCGAGGCGGCGGAACAACTGGATGTCCTTGATGAGCTTCGACAGTCCCGCCAGAGTGATGAGGACCGCGCCGAGCAGCATCATCCCCTTCACGGGCCAGTACTGGATGCCCCAGGTCTCCACGGTTGTTTCGCCCATCCCGTAGGAATTCATGAAGAACTTCCACGAGGTGCCCATCAATGCCGCGGCGAAGATGAAGAAGAACACCGAGGTGAAGATATCCATGCCGATCCGCCCGCGCACGGGCAGCTTCACGTAGAGGATATCCACGCGCACATGGGCGCCATGGAGCAGGGCGAATGCCCCGGCGAGCAGGTACTGCATGCCGAACAGCAGGTAGGAGGACTCGTGCACCCAGATGGTGGGCATGTTGAAGAGGTAGCGCATCACCACTTCGTAGAAATAGGCGCACACGGCGTTGACGGTCCAGAACGCCACGAATACGCCTGACTTGTCGCTGATCCAGTCCACGATGCGGGTGAGGCGGTTGCCGGAGACGTGCAGTGCCGGATCTTCCTCGGCCAGCAGGTCGATATCCAGCGCCTCGTCGGGCATGGGCGCCGCGGCTGGTTCTTCGCCGCGCCGACGCGTGAGGAGCATCAGGATGATCGGCATGACCACCAGCCAGCCCCAGTAGAACCAGTGGGGCAGCACGAAACCGAAACCTTGCAGTTCCTGTGACATGGTGCGTGACTCCAGGATGGAGAAAACGACCGGCGGACGCTAATCCGCCCGCCGGTGCCGGGGGAGCCGGGACTAGAGGCTGTAGCCCTTGATGTCCTCGGGGGTCACGTACCCCATGATGTCGTTCATCATGTAGTCGAGCTGCAGCTTGAACACCCGCCTGGAATCCTCGTCCTTGTTGGCCCACTTGAACCAGATGGGGATGGCCTTGCGGCGGAACTCCGCCAGGTCCTCGCCGCTGAGGCGGGACACGATGCTGCCCGCCTCCTTGAACTTCTTCATCGCCTCCACGTTACGCTTCTGGATGGTGACGTAGTGGTGCAGGGAGTAGGCGGCCACCTGCTCCTCGACGAACTGCTGCACCTTGGGCGACAGGCGCTTCCAGGCGCCCAGGTTGACGGTCAGGTCCATGAGGTCGACGGCCTGGTAGACGGACATCAGGCCGGGGGGGCCGAAGAGGATGTACTTGGCGACCTGGGCGAAGCCGAGGTCCCAGTTGACCGCCGGTCCCACGTAGTCGGCCGCGTCGATGGTGCCCTTCTCCAGCGCCGGGAAGATATCCGAACCGGGCAGGCTGACGGTGCTGGCGCCGAAGGCCTGGAACACCTCCGCCACCATGCCGCCCGGCACGCGCAGCTTCAGTCCCTGGAAATCGGCCACGCTGTTCACCGGCACCTTGGAGTGGATGATATTGGCGTCGTGATGGATGTGGCCGACGTAGAACAGGCCATGCTTGGCGTAGATCTCGCGGGCCATCTCGCGCATGCCCAGCCCGAGGTACAGGGTGTCCCACTGGGATGGCTGGTCGGGTCCGACCGGGTAGGAGGAGAGGAACACCGAGGCGGGAATCTTCCCGGCCCAGTAGAGGGTGAAGGGATTCATGCCCTGCAGCACCCCGGTCTGCACCGCCTCGAACAGGGCGTTGTTGTCCGCGGCCACCGCCTTGGCGGGGAAGGGCTTGACGGAGAGCTCGCCGCCGGATTTCTCCTCGAAGCCGTTGCACCACTCCTCGAACAGGGTGTAGCCGGTGGTGCCGGCGTCCCAGGTGGTCTGCACCTTCCAGGTCTGACCCTTGGCGGCCTCGGCGTTGCGGATGTAGGGGGCGCCGAGAATGGCTGCGCCACCCATGGCAGCAGCGCCCTTCAGGAAATTGCGGCGGCCCGCCTGCTCGGGGGAAGCCGTCCCTTCCGCTGCGCGGGGCTTCTGGTCGTCATTCATGCTTGTTCCTCCATCGGTTGCGCGGTTTGGCCACGGCCACAGGCCGTCGCCTGCCTCGGAGCTGGGGACAGCTCCCCGGGGGCCGTCTGGCTGCGGCCCTCTTTCCGGCGTCCGTTGTTGTCTGTTTTGGACGCCTGATTTTTATTCTCGTTGAAGCTTATGTGACCTTTGGCGCTTTGCGCTCTTGTTCTGGCAATTGTTCACACGTGTTTACACGGACACTGGAAGAAAAGTATCAGTTCCGGGCCTCCCGTGCCCGTTGCCTCACCGCTGCCGCAGGCGCCAGGCGGCGGTAGGCCTCCGCCAGCGCCCCGGCATCGCCCACGTTGCCGGGGAATATGACCACCGGCAGTTCAGGGTAGCGGGGATGGTCCGCCGGGCAGCGCACCACCGAGCAACCGGGCAGGATCTGGCCCACCACCCGGCTGCGACGCAGGGCGAGACCCCGGGCCAGGGTGTCGTTGGAGGTGATGCCGCCCTTGCTGATGAGAAAGCCCAGACTCTCCGGCAGGCCGCGGACTGCGTCCATCAGAAAATCAGAAACCCGTTCGCCGAAGGCGAGCCGTACCGCGGTATCGGCGAAGGTGCGCTCGGTGCGGCTGGTGAATATCACCGCCGTATCGCCCGCGGCGTGGGCCGCGGCGGCCCGTTCCAGGATCTCCTCCAGCATGGTCGCCCGCTCCCTCTCCAGGCGATCCACATCCACTTCCAGCGGCACCGTGCGCGGCTCCCTCAGCAGCGTCTCCAGCTGCTCGGTGGTCTTGCGTACATGGGAGCCCACCACCACGGCTCCGGGACGTCCGCCACGGACATAAGCGGCCATGGCATCCGGCGCCACCGGCTGGGGCGGCAGGGCGGCCAGCGAGGTGAGCAGGCTGGCGGCGCTGCGGAACAGGAAGCGGCGGCCCTCCCCGGCGGCGGCCTGGAGCTGGCGGCAGAAGTGGTCCAGATCCGACTGCTTTTCGGCGTCCACCACGCAGCAGGCGTTGTTCTTCAGGGCCAACAGTCGCGCCAGGCTGTCGCCGCGCACATCCGCGAGCAGGAACCGCTCCACCCGGCTGGCGGGTATCCGGCCGCCGGTCTTCTCCTCCACGTATTCGGGCAGGAAGCTGTGGCGGTAGCCGAACACCGAGTCCCGGGCGAACTCCGTCTCGTGCACCGGCACCTCCCGTCCGTCCACCACCAGGTAGTGGACGCTGTCACGGGTTATGCGCCCGGCCTCGAAGAAGGCGGGCACCAGGAAGTGGGCATCGAAGGGACCCAGCTCCGCGGCGATGACATCGGTCTCCACCGGGTAGTGACCGCGCAGGGTCGAGTCGGAGCGGCTGACCAGGATCGGGTTGACGGGGTGTCCCTTGGCTGCGAGCCCGTCCAGGGTCCGGCTCAGGTTGCGGCACACTTCGCGGGTGACCGCCGCGGCCCGCGCGGCGTCCATGCCGCGGGTGTTGGTGAGGACGAAGAACAGCGGCGATTCGTCCACAACCGCCTCGCGCAGGGTCGCCTCGTCCCAGCGGGTGAGCAGCAGGCAGCCGTGAACCGTCTGCGACCCGGTGGGATCGTCGTCCAGCACTATGATCTTGGTGGTGGCCATCGGCGATCAGCCCAGCAGGTCCCGCACCCGGCCGCTCAATGTCCCGGCGGTGATGCCGTTGAGCTCCATGAGCTCGGCCGGGGAGGCGGTGGTCTCGCCGCGCTTCCAGGCGAACACCTCCCGGCGCGGGGCGCGGGTGCGCAGCAGCACCGGCTCCAGCGGGGCGCTCGGGCCGCCGCTGACCGCCAGCAGGGCATCGCCGTCGAACAGCGCATCGAAGTGATCGTCGTCCATGAAGGCGTTGTCCGGCTCGGAGACGCTGTCCCAGGCCACATCCGAGGGCCGGTAAAGCCGGCGCGGGTTGATGACCGCCACGATGCGCACCCGGTAGCCGTCCGCCTCGAGGTGGTCACGGGCTTCGAACACGGGCAGCAGCACCATGTCGCCGGTGACGGCGAAGACCACGGTCCCGCGGTTGCCGGTAGCGCTCTCGTAAAGCACGGCGGCGCCGCTCTCCACCCCGTGGCGGGCCTCTTCCAGTGTGAGATGGATCGGCAGCGGGCTCTTGGAGGCTATGATCACCATGCCCTTGTTCCAGCTGTTGGTGGCCCACTCGTAGGCCACCTGGATGGTATTGGCGTCACAGGGGAACAGCGGATAGACGTTACCGTTGCGCATCATGGCGCCGAAGTAGTTCTCGATCTCCGGACGCTGGTGGGTCCAGCCGTTGCGGCCCTGCTCCAGGGCGCCGGCGGTGAGCATGCAGACCACCGAGGGGGTGCGCCGGCGCAACTCGGCCATGGCCTGGGTGACCGTCTGCACGATGGGCCAGCCGTTGATGGCGAAACTCTCGTAGGAGAGCCACAGGGCACGCGAGCCGAACAGGGACAGACCGGCGGCCAGGCCGGCGCAGGCATCCTCGTTGAGCGGCTCGTAGACCTGGCCGGCCGGCTCCTGGTTGTAGAGGGGATCGGTGTTGGGGTGGCGAATCTTGAGCGCCTCGTTGATGTTCTTCATGCCGGAGGCCTCGTTGCCGTCAGCATTGGTCACCACGAAGCGGGAATCAGCCTCGCCCACGGCCGCCACCAGGGCGCCCATGGCCGTCGAGGGCACCGCCTTCTCGCCCCTGGAGAACTCTTTGCAGGACAGCTTCCCGAGGGGGGGCAGATCCAGTAACCGCTCGGTGACCACGGTACGCACGGCGGGTCCGCCGCCGGCACGGACGAAATTCTCGCGCACGATTCCCCATGCCTCCGGATTCAGGGCGCGGCGCTTCAGTCCCTCGATCATGTGGGGCTTGTCCAGGGTGTCGGCCGGGTACAGGTTGTGGGACTTGGAACCCACCGTATGGACGCCGGCGCCCTTGAGCTGCTTGACGATGAAGGCGGTCAGGCATCCGTCCAGGGCCGAGCGGGCTGCGCGATCCATGCCTGCGAGCACCGCGCCGGTGAAGGCCAGCCGCGCGCTGTGGGAGAAGTGGGTACTGTCCACATAGGGACCTTCCTGGCCGGAGTCGTCGAAGTCCCGGGCATCCACCAGCACCACCTCCTGGAAGCCGTGCCCCTTCCAGTAGGCCACCATCTGCTCATTGCTGAGGTTGGAGACCATGGAGTGGTGTTCCTGGCTGTAGCCGTTCCAGATCAGCACCGGCAGGAAGTTGGTGGCGTGGGGATAGGCGGTGTTGAAGTGCATCATGGAGGAGAGCACATAGGGCTCGCCGAAGCCGCCGTCGCCGAGGGTGCAGGGGAACAGGGTGCCGGGGTGGAGCAGGGCGCCGGCCATGGCGAAATGCTGGCCCTGGCCCAGCGGACCGGCGGGAGCGAGGATGCCCGGAATGGCACCGGAGAGGTGGCCGAGCAGGCCGTGGCGCTCCCGGAAGCGTTCGCGCAGATCCGACACGGTGTGGATTCCCATCTCCTCCAGGGAGGTATCAAGGAACATGGCGCTGTAGAACCCCGGCGCGTGGTGGCCCACCTCGGTGACGATGTTGGTGTGACCCAGCATCACCAGGGCCGCATAGGCGTCGGCGCTGCTGGCGAAACCGCCGGGATGGCCGGAGGCCTTGGCGCCGGTCACCTGCAGGGTCAGGTAACGCAGGGCGTCGGCCATCAGCTGGGTCTGGTAGATCGACTCGGGGGCGGCCGGATCGGCAACCGCCGTGGCGCCTTCGAGGATGGCCGCGGTGCGGGCCAGGCGGTCGAAGTCGGGCCATGGGCGGCCGAAGTAGTCGATGCCCGAGCAGAAATCCGGGGCGTTGGCTTCGGCGGACTTGCTGATGACGGTGGCGCTGCTCATGTTCGTCTCCCCACGGTTTGGCAGGTAATGGACGCATAAGAAATTTTCTGGTCCAACCATAGCGGGACGTCTAGAATTGCACAATACATAATCGTTTTCATATGGTGAAATAATGAAGCCTCCCTCCTCGATACAGGTCATCGACCGCGCCGCATCCCTCCTGGACGCCATCGCCCGAGCGGGCGGGGAAGCGAGCCTGAAGGTGCTCTCCGCCGATACCGGCCTGCACCCTTCCACGGCGTTCCGGATCCTGGGCTCCCTCATCGCCAACAGTTACGTGGAGCGCAGCGCCACCGGCAACTACCGGCTTGGGATCCGGCTACTGCAGCTCGCCGCCAAGGTGGGCACCCACCTGGATGTGCGCCGGGAGGCGCCGCCCATCATGGAGTGGCTGCGCAACGAGATCGGCGAGACGGTCAATCTCACCCTGCGGGATCGTGACGAGGTGGTCTACGTGGAGCGCTTCACGCCGAGCCGGATGATGCGGGTGGAGCAGGTGGTGGGCAGCCGTGCTCCGCTGCATGTGACCGCGGTGGGAAAGCTCCTGCTCGGGGTGGAAGGGGAGACGGGAGTGCGCGCCTACGCGGACCGGACCGGGTTGCCTTCCTATACACGCAATACCCTGACGGAGGTGGAGGGACTGGTCCGGGAGGTACGGGCAGCGACGGCCCAGGGGTGGGCCCTGGACGACGAGGAGGCCGAGATGGGCGTGGGCTGCATCGGGGTGCTCATCCGCGACAGCAGTGGCCGGGCCGTGGCCGGGCTTTCCATATCCGCCCCCATCGATCGCCGTCGGGAGGAATGGATACCGCTGGTGGTGGAGGCGGGGAAGAGGATTTCGGCACGGCTGGGCCATACACCCGAGGGGGCTGAGTGACCCTGAGGGCTATAACCACAATCCATGAGGGGTGTTAGTCGACGGTGAAAATGTTGTAAAAGATAAAGTAGCTACCGGCGCGTTACAGCCGGATGAAGGCCCCGGGCGAAAGCGGACGTCCCGGGCCGGGGCGACAGGGAGGTTGCCGGGCAACAAGAAATCACCGCGAGGGAAAGCCATGACCTGTCGGACCTGTCGGCTCAAACGGGCCTGTAACAGCCTGGGCGGTATCTGTCCCTGGCTCATCTACGGAATCCTCGCAGTCGTGGTGGTGATCCCCGGCTATTTTCTCGTTACCCTACTGAATCACTGAGTCGCCACGGAGCGGGACCGTGGTCCGACAGGAGTTGCGCAAACACGGCCCCTGTGACGGGTGATGATTTGGTGAAGCGGCGGCATGCCAAGGTTCATCCATGAACCATTCCCCCCCATCTCCAGGAATGACAGCGGCACCTGCGTCCGTTAATATTCAGCACTTTGCCGCCACCGACCTGCTGCCGTGCTGTCCAGCGATTTCCACTTCGAACTGCCCGACGACCTGATCGCACGCTACCCCACCGACCATCGCAGCGCCAGTCGCCTGCTGTGCCTGGAAGGCGAAACGGGGATGTTCCAGGATCGCATGTTCACCGACCTGCTCGATCTCCTCCACCCGGGAGACCTGCTGGTGTTCAACGACACCCGGGTCATACCCGCGCGCCTGCTGGGGGAGAAGTCCAGCGGGGGCAAGGTGGAGGTGCTCGTCGAACGCATCATCGACGCCCGCCACGCCTTGGCGCATGTCCGTGCCAGCAAGGCACCCAGGCCCGGAACCCTGCTGCGGCTGGAAGACGAGGTGGAGGTGGAGGTCCTGGGCCGGGACGGCGCCCTGTTCCTACTCTATTTCGACGCCGACCGGCCGCTGCTGGAGTTGCTCGAGGCGGTGGGGCGCATTCCCCTGCCGCCGTACATCGATCGGGAGGTGGAGGCGCTCGATCGGGAGCGCTACCAGACTGTCTATGCCCGCCGTCACGGGGCGGTGGCGGCTCCCACCGCCGGGCTACATTTCGATGAGAGTCTGCTGGGGCGCCTGGCGGCCCGGGGAGTGGAGAGCGCCTTCGTCACCCTGCACGTGGGGGCGGGAACCTTTCAGCCGGTCCGGGTCGATCGTATCGAAGAGCACGTCATGCATGCCGAGTACGTGGAGGTCGGCGAGGAGACCTGTGAGTGCGTCCATGCAGCGCGGGCACGCGGCGGCAGGGTGGTCGCGGTGGGCACCACGAGTGTGCGCAGCCTCGAGACCGCCGCCCGGAGCGGTGAACTGGAGCCGTTCCAGGGCGACACGGAAATCTTCATCTACCCGGGCTACCGCTTCCGGGCGGTGGATGCCCTCATCACCAATTTCCACCTGCCCGGCTCGACCCTGCTGATGCTGGTGGCGGCCTTTGCCGGTCATGACAACGTGATGAAGGCCTACCGGCATGCCGTGGAACAGCGTTACCGCTTCTTCAGTTACGGCGACGCGATGTTCCTGACCCCGCAACGGTTCAACGACGTGCCGGAACCGGATTGACGCATGTATCTATGTCTCCGGAGCCGAACCTTCACGGCCGCCGGGGTTCCAATCCGCTCATGAATGGGGAGAATGCCGGTGTCGGGCAGTAGAAACAGGAAACAGGACCATGGGTAACGATCTCAGGGAACAGCTGCTGAAGGCCGGCCTGGCCACCCAGGATCAGGCCCGGGAAGCCGGACGCAAGGTCGCGGCGGAGCGCAAGCAGCAGTCCAAGGGCAAGAAGAAGAAAAAGAAGGGGCAGGGCGGCGGGTCCCTGGCGGACAAGAACTCGGCCGCCTATCGTGCCGCCATGGCGCAGGCGGCAAAGGTCGCGCGCGACCGGGAGCTCAATGCCGAACGGGAGGCCGCGCGGCAGAAACGCTCGCTCTCCGCCCAACTGCTTGATCTCCTGCAGAGCAACGCCCAGGAGCGCGAAGGCGGCGAGCTGGCCTACAACTTCGTGCGGGATTCCCGGATCCGGCATATCTATGTTCATACCGGGCAGCGGAAAGCGCTCGCGGCAGGGCGGCTCGCCATCGTCGGCATGGACAACGGCTACTACCTGGTCGAGCATGCCGTCGCGGATCGCGCCCTGGCCCTGGAGCCGACGCTGTTCATTCACCGTGCCGAACCCGAACCGGCGCCGGGGGAAGACGACCCCTATGCGGATTTTCCCGTTCCGGACGACCTGATGTGGTGAACAGCCCCCCGTCCACAGCCATCTCTGCCGGGAAGTCCGTTTCCGTGCGGCCATGACCGAAAGTCCGGATTCGATCGCGCGGGAACGCGAATTCTACCGCCGCCAGTGCGACGAGCAGGGCAGCCGGATCCTCCAGTTGCAGCAGGCGCTGACCCAGGCCCGGAGGGAGGCGCGCCGCAATCGTGCGACCGCGGAGATCATGGGTGAGCTCAATCGCCTCGCCAGGGAGGCTGTCGACCCGGGCAGCCTCGCAATCAGCTTCCTGGAGCGCATGATGGTGACCCTCCGGCGGGACCGGGCCCTGATGCTGGCCTGCGAGGAGTCCGGCTCCACCGCCAGGGTGCTGAGTGCGGTGGGCTTTCCTCCCGCTGCGGCGCCCGTCGAGGTCCACCTCGGCTGCGACAGCAGCCACTGCCCGGAAGCCATCGATTTCTCCTCGAACGCAGAGGTCGTCGACGGTCTGCGCCATGCCATGGGCGTGGAGAGCCTGCTGTGGGCCTGTCATCCGGCGGAACGGCTGGTGCTGCTGCTGGGCGGCGTAGGTGAGCAGCAGCCGCTCGTACCGGAGCATGAGGAGAGTGACCAGGAGATCGTGCGCCAGGCGCTGGCGGTCTATGCCGGGATCCGGGAGCTGATTCGCCTCAAGGCCGAACTGCAGGCGGAAAATGCCGAGCGGCGGCAGGCGGAGGAGGCCTTGCGGGCGCACCGGGACCGGCTGCAGCAACTGGTGGCCGAGCGCACCCGGGACCTGGAGCAGGCGAAGGAGGCGGCGGAAGCGGCAAACCGGGCCAAGAGCCACTTTCTGGCCAGCATCTCCCACGAGCTCAGGACGCCGATGCATGCCATCCTGGGATTCGCGGGTCTGGGGGTGGAGCAGTCATCCCATGCCGCTCGTGACCGGCTCGAGAGCTACTTCCGGGTCGTCCAGGAGAGCGGCCAGCGGCTGCTGTCGCTGCTCAACGATCTGCTCGATCTATCCCGTCTCGAGGCCGGACGGCTGGAGCTGGAGCTGGCCGCCTACGACCTGGTCAGCCTGGTCCGCGCGACCATTGAGGAGTTCGGCGTACTCCTCGACGAGCATCGGCAGGAAGTGATTCTGAAGGTGGAGACCGGCGTCACGGAGGTTTGGTGCGACCCGGACCGCATCATGCAGGTCATCCGCAACCTCCTTTCCAACGCCATCAAGTACAGTCCGGCCGGCAGCGCCATCGAGGTGTTGTTCCAGGCCGGCGAGCTGCCCTCACAGGGGCGGCGCCATCCCGCGGTCGCCGTGGTGGTGACCGATAGCGGAGTGGGGATTCCGGAAGGAGAGACGGAACGGATCTTCGAGAAGTTCGTGCAGTCGAGCCGCACGCGCATGGCGGGCAGCGGCGCCGGCCTGGGGTTGGCCATCTGCCACGACATCGTGGTGGCCCATGGCGGTCAGATCCGGGCAGCCAACGCGGATGGCGGCGGCACCCGCTTCACCGTGGTGTTGCCATGCCCTCCTTCCGGCGCGATGTATATCGATTAAAAACATATAGTAAAAGTCATATATTGATACCAGACATGAAATTTGAGCCTATTGCACAGGACCGCATGGCCCGACGCGGTCGGCTGCATTTCGCCCGCGGGACGGTGGAAACCCCGGCCTTCATGCCGGTGGGCACCTACGGGACCGTGAAGGCCATGACGCCGGAGGAGGTGCGCGCCACCGGGGCGGAGATCATTCTCGGCAACACCTTCCACCTGATGCTGAGGCCGGGCACCGGGATCGTGGCAGCCCATGGCGATCTTCACGAGTTCATGCACTGGGACGGTCCCATCCTGACCGACTCCGGGGGATTCCAGGTGTTCAGCCTGGGCGCAATGCGCCGCATCAGCGAAGCGGGCGTGACCTTCCAGTCGCCGGTGAACGGCGACCGCGTGTTCCTCGGCCCGGAAGAGTCGATGGCCGTGCAGCGCGCCCTGGGCGCGGATATCGTCATGATTTTCGACGAGTGCACCCCCTATCCGGCGGATGAGCGCACGGCCCGGGCCTCCATGGAACTGTCGCTGCGCTGGGCCCGGCGGAGCAGGGAGGCCCACGGCGACAACCCGGCGGCCCTGTTCGGCATCGTCCAGGGGGGCATGCACCCGGAGCTGCGGGCGGAGTCGCTGGCGGGGCTGCAGGAGATCGGGTTCGACGGCTACGCCATCGGGGGGCTCTCCGTCGGTGAGCCGAAGGCGGAAATGCTGCGCATCCTCGATGCCACGGCGCCGGCACTGCCGGCGGATCGGCCCCGCTACCTGATGGGCGTCGGGACGCCGGAGGATATCGTCGAGGCGGTGCGTCGCGGCGTGGACATGTTCGACTGCGTGATGCCGACCCGGAATGCCCGCAACGGCTATCTGTTCACCTCAACCGGGGTGGTCAAGATCCGCAATGCGGCGAACCGCAGCGACCCGCGACCGCTGGACGGGCAGTGCGACTGCTACACTTGCCGGAACTACAGCCGCGCCTACCTCCATCACCTGGACCGCTGCCGGGAGATCCTCGGCGCCCGGCTCAACACCATCCACAACCTCCACTACTACCAGGCGCTGATGCGCGGGCTGCGGGAAGCCATCGCCGTCGGGCAACTGGAGAACTATGTCACCCGCTTCTATGCCGGGCGCGCGCAACGGCCCGCGCCTGTGTCATAATCGCGGCTTTCATTAACCAATGGTCAGAAGGAAATCCCAATGAGCTTCTTCATAGCAGACGCCATGGCCCAGGCCCCGGCGGGAGCCGCCCAGGAGCCGAGCCTGCTCGGTTTCCTCCCCCTCGTCGTCATCTTTATCGTCTTCTGGTTCCTGCTCATCCGCCCCCAGCAGAAGCGGGCCAAGGAGCACCGGCAGATGGTGGAGAACCTGGCCAAGGGCGACGAGGTGGTCACCACGGGTGGTCTGCTCGGCCGCATCACCAAGCTGGGCGAGAATTTCGTCGTCGTTGAAATCGCCGAGGGCATCGAGGTGAAGGTCCAGAAGCAGATGGTCGCCTCGCTCATGCCCAAGGGCACCAGCAAGTCGCTGTAAGGGATCCCCGCCCGGTCATGCTCAACAAATACCCGCTCTGGAAATATGCGCTGATCGCCCTGGTCATGGTGATCGGCCTCCTGTTCGCGCTGCCGAACATCTACGGCGAGGATCCTGCGCTGCAGATCTCGGCCAACCGCGGTGCAACGGTCGACGAGGCGCTGGTCGAGAAGGTGGATGGGGCGCTGAAGCAGGCGAAACTGCCGCCCCTGACCATCGAGAACGACGGCCGCCAGTTGCTGGCGCGCTTCGACAGCACCGAGACCCAGCTCGAGGCCTACGACGTGGTGCGCGAGGCCCTCGGCACCGACTACCAGGTGGCCCTCAACCTGGCGCCGGCCACGCCGGCCTGGCTGCTGGATATCGGCGCGCTGCCCATGTACCTGGGGCTGGATCTGCGCGGCGGCGTCCACTTCCTGATGGAGGTGGACATGGACGCCGCGGTTGCGCAGGCCGAGGAGCGCTACGTGGAGGAGCTGCGCGGCGAGCTGCGCGGGGAGAAGATTCGCTACCTGACCATCGGCCGCTCCGGCCGCGGCGGCATCGACATCAAGTTCCGCGATGTTGAGGAGCGGGCCAGGGCCGAGACCTTCATCAGCGACCGTTTCGCCGACCTGGTGCTGGTCGACGAGGACCGGCCCGAGGGCGTATTCCTCCGCGCGGCCATGCGTGAGCAGGCGGCCCGGGATATCCGCAAGTTCGCGGTGGAGCAGAACATCACCACCCTGCGCAACCGCGTCAACGAGCTGGGCGTGGCGGAACCGGTCATCCAGCAGCAGGGCGAGAACCGCATCGTGGTGCAGCTGCCGGGCGTGCAGGATACCGTGCGGGCGAAGGAGATCCTGGGCGCGACCGCCACCCTCGAGTTCCGCATGGTGGACGACACCCACGATGCCTACGAGGCGCAGTCGACCGGCCGCGTCCCGCCGGGCTCCAAGCTCTACCATGACCGGGACGGGCGGCCGATCCTGACCCGCAACCAGGTGATGCTCACCGGCGACTACATCACCGACGCGGCCTCGGGCATCGAGCAGCAGACCGGCACGCCGGCGGTATTCATCACCCTGGACGGCAAGGGGGCGCGGATTTTCAGCAAGGCCACCGCCGAAGAGGTGGGCAAGCCCATGGCCGTGGTCTACATCGAGAACAAGACCGAGACCACGGTGGTGGACGGCAAGGAGGTCAAGAAGAAGCTGCGCGTGGAGGAGGTCATCAACGTGGCCGTTATCCGCGAACAGCTCGGCAAGCGCTTCCAGGTCACCGGGCTGGACAGCACCGAGGAGGCCCGCAACCTCGCGCTGCTGCTGCGCGCCGGCGCCCTGGCCGCCCCCATCGACATCGTCGAGGAGCGCACCGTGGGGCCCAGCCTGGGCCAGGAGAACATCGACCAGGGCTTTATCGCCACGCTGGTGGGCCTGCTCGCGGTGATTGTCTTCATGGCGCTCTATTACCGCGCCTTCGGGCTGGTGGCGAACCTGGCGCTGGTGGCCAACGTGGTGCTCATCGTTGCCGTCCTCTCCATGCTGCAGGCCACCCTGACCCTGCCGGGCATCGCCGGCATCCTGCTCACGGTGGGCATGGCCGTGGACGCCAATGTACTCATCTTCGAGCGCATACGCGAGGAGCTGCGCAACGGCAACACGCCCCAGGCAAGCATCCACGCCGGCTACGAACGGGCTTTCGGCACCATCGCCGATGCCAACATCACCACCCTGATCGCCGCCATCGTGCTGTTCAGCTTCGGTACCGGCCCCATCAAGGGGTTCGCCGTCACCCTCAGCATCGGCATCGTGACTTCCATGTTCACGGCCATCATGGGCACGCGCTCCGTCATCAACCTGATCTACGGCGGTCGCCGGGTCAAGCAACTGTCCATCTAGGGGATTCAGCACATGGAATTCTTTCGTATCAACAAAACGATCGACTTCATGCGGCTGCGCAGGCCCATGGTGGTCCTGTCGGTCGTCCTGGTCCTGGCCTCGGTCGTCCTGCTGGCGACCCGGGGATTGAACTTCGGGCTCGACTTTACCGGCGGCACCCTCATCGAGGTGGGTTACGAGAATCCCGTCGATCTGGCCGGGGTGCGCGAGACGCTGCGGCAGGGGGAGTTCGGCGACGCGGTGGCCCAGCACTTCGGCACCTCCCGCGATGTGCTGGTGCGGCTGGCCCCCCGCGCCGATGTGAGCAGCGCGGATCTCAGCACCCGGGTGCTGCGAGTGCTGCAGGATGGCGCCGCCGGGCAGAAGGTGGAGGTGCGCCGGGTGGAGTTTGTGGGGCCCCAGGTGGGAGACCAGCTGGTGGAGCAGGGCGGTCTGGCGATGCTCTACGCCCTCATCGGCATCTTCATCTACGTCGCCTTCCGTTTCGAGTGGCGCTTCTCCGCCGGGGCCATCCTCGCCACCGTGCACGACGTGGTGCTCACCCTGGGGCTGTTCTCGCTGCTGCAGGTGGAGTTCGACCTCACCGTGCTGGCGGCGGTGCTGGCGGTCATCGGCTACTCGGTGAATGACACGGTGGTGGTGTTCGACCGCATCCGCGAGAATTTCCGCAAGCTGCGCAAGGGAACGGCCATGGACGTGGTCAACAGCTCCCTGACCCAGACCCTGTCACGCACCATCATGACCTCGGGCACCACCCTCATTGTGGTGGCGGCCCTGTTCCTGCTGGGCGGCACCCTCATCCACGCCTTCGCCATCGCCCTTATCTTCGGCATCGTGATCGGTACCTACTCCTCCATCTACGTGGCCAGCTTCGCCGCTCTCGCCCTGGGTGTGAGCAGGCAGGACCTGGTGCTGCCGAAGAAGGAGGGCGCGGAGGCCGGGGGACAACCCTGAGCCCCACACAGGACCGGCGGTCACAAAAAAGACGCCCCGGCAACGACCGGGGCGTCTTTTTTTGTGACCATGGCGACTGGCCCGGGTATTACTTGCGCAGCTCCGGCGGCAGGCAGGGATGGATGGCCTGGAGCATGCCCTTGAAGACCTTCGGGCTGCCGGCCACGATATTGCCGCTGCTGAGAAAGTTCGATCCGCCGCCGAAGTCGCCCACCAGGCCCCCGGACTCCTGCACCATCAGCGCGCCGGCGCCCATGTCCCAGGGCTGCAGACCGAACTCCCAATACCCGTCCAGCCGACCGGCCGCCACGTAGGCCAGATCCAGGGCCGCGGAGCCGGCGCGGCGGATGTCCGCGGCCTGGGGGAAGAGGGCGTTGAAGGTCTTCAGGTAGACTTCCAGCCGCTGGGGTTGGCGGAACGGGAATCCGGTGCCGAGCAGTGCCCCCTCGACCCCGTTGAGACGGCTGACGCGCACCCGCCGGCCATCGAGCTGGACGCCCGAGCCGCGGCTGGCGGTGAACAGTTCCTGGCGTACCGGATCGTAGATGATGCCGTGTTCGAGCCGACCCCGGATCTGCACCGCGATGGAGACGGCATAATGGGGGAAGTTGTGCAGAAAGTTGGTGGTGCCATCCAGGGGATCGATGAGCCAGACCACCTCGGCGCTGCCCTGGGCGCCGCTCTCCTCGGCCAGGATGGCGTGATCGGGATAGGCCTTGCGGATGACCTGGATGATCTCCGTCTCGGCCATGCGGTCCACGTCGCTGACGAAGTCGTGCCGCCCCTTCGTCTGCACCTGCAGGGCATCGAGCTTGGGAATGGCGCGGGTGATGACATTGCCGGCTCGGCGGGCGGCGTTGACGGCGATATTGACCAGGGGGTGCATGGGTGGGTGAGGCCCTCGACTGCGTTGGAAAACGCCGAATAATAGCATGGGCGCGCGCCAGCGCGGCAGTTGTTGCCGTCCGGCGTCTAAATCGGCGTAATCAGGGGCTGATCAAGCTAGTGTACTGCGCCACTCTTGGAGGCACTTTCGGGGGGCTCCCTTCGGGCGACTCGCTGAATGGGCCTCCAAGAGTGGCGCAGTACACTAGAAACCCGCACTTTCCCCAGGAGCTGAATCGTGCTCGACAATATCACCATCGTGCTGATCAATCCGTCTCATCCCGGCAACATCGGCGCCGCGGCCCGGGCCATGAAGACCATGGGGCTGTCCCGGCTGCGGCTGGTGCAGCCGGCCGACTACCCCTGTGCTGAAGCGACGGCCAGGGCGTCGGGGGCGGACGATATACTGGCCCGGGCCGAGGTCTGCGCGAACCTGGAGGAGGCCGTGGCCGACTGTGTGCTGGTGGCCGGCACCAGCGCCCGCAGCCGGACCCTGCCCTGGCCGCTGTTGGAGGCGCGCGAGGCGGCCGGGCGACTGGCGGCCGAGGCGGACGCGGGGGGCCGGGTGGCGCTGCTGTTCGGCCGTGAGCGGACCGGCCTGACCAACGACGAGCTGGCCCGCTGCCACTTCCATGTCACCATTTCCAGCAACCCGTACTACAGTTCGCTGAACCTGGCCGCGGCGGTGCAGATCCTGGCCTATGAGCTGCGTCTCGCAGCGGGAGCGGGGCCGGTGCGCTCCAGCGCGCCAGAGGCGCCGGAGGGTGCGCCTGTCACCCAGGCGGAGATGGAGGGGTTCTACGGCCACCTCGAGCGGGTCCTGGTGGCGACCGGATTTTTCGATCCGCAGAATCCGAAGCGACTGCTGCCCCGACTGCGCCGCCTCTATGCCCGTGCGCGTCCGGACCGGGTGGAGCTCAATATCCTGCGGGGCATGCTCAAGGCGATGGAGAAGCACCTGCAGTTCAGGCGTCCTCCCGAGCCGGGAGACTGACGCCGATCATGGTTTCCCGCTGGAAAGGGGGAGTGATTACCCAGTATAATGCTGGGACTTTTCAGCTTTCCGCTCGGACGCCCCATGTTCTCCAGACTCCGCGAAGACATCAACAGCGTATTCGATCGCGATCCCGCCGCACGCAACACCTTCGAGGTCATCACCAATTATCCCGGCATCCATGCCGTCATCTACTACCGGATGGCCAACGCCCTGTGGCGGCACAACTGGAAATGGCTGGCCCGCACCCTCTCCACCCTGGCCCGCTGGCTCACCGGTATCGAGATCCATCCCGGTGCGCGCATCGGCCGGCGTTTCTTCATCGATCACGGCATGGGGGTGGTCATCGGAGAGACGGCGGAGATCGGTGACGACTGCACTCTCTATCACGGCGTGACCCTGGGCGGGACCAGCTGGAGCGCGGGCAAGCGTCACCCCACACTCGGCGACAACGTGGTGGTGGGAGCCGGGGCCAAGGTGCTCGGTCCCCTCGTGGTGGGGAATGGCGCCCGCATAGGTTCCAATGCCGTGGTGATCCGCGATGTCCCGCCGGGGGCAACCGTGGTCGGAGTGCCTGGACATATCATCGTGCGGGGCGAGGAGGATGACGAGCAGCAACAGAAGCGCCACGCCATCGCCCGCAAGATCGGCTTCGATGCCTACGGCATGCACGGCACCATGCCGGATCCCGTGGCCAAGGCCATCGATTGCATGCTGGATCATATGCATGCCACCGACCAGCGACTGGAAGCCATGTGCCGTTCACTCAAGGTCCTGGGGGCCGAGTACCCCGAACTCGAAGGCGAGGGACTGGACGTCGAGCGGGTCAAGGAGAACCTCAACTGCAGCTCTCCCGGGGAGGGTGACGCCGCAGCGGCGGAGGAGAGCGCGGAAACGCTGAGTCAACAAAATAAATAGGGATTTTTAGTTGACTGCCATAGTAGGCTATGTAGAATTAGCGGTATCTTATACACCAACCCGGGAAGGTAAAAGGCAATGAGGCTGACCACGAAAGGGCGCTACGCCGTCACCGCGATGCTGGACCTGGCCATCCACTACCAGGAAGGGCCCATCACCCTGGCAGACATCTCCCAGCGGCAGGGCATCTCGCTGTCCTACCTCGAGCAGCTGTTCTCCCGCCTGCGCAAACAGGGGCTGGTGAACAGCACCCGCGGTCCGGGCGGCGGTTATCGGCTGAGCCGCGAGGCCGGCGAGATCGCCGTCGCCGACGTGATCCAGGCGGTGGATGAGAAGATCGACGCCACCCGCTGCAGCGGCCAGGGCAACTGCCAGGAGGGCCGGGCCTGCCTGACCCACCACCTGTGGATGGATCTCAGCGACCAGATCCTGGAGTTCCTGCAGGGCATCACCCTGGGCGAGCTGGTTACGCGGCGCGAGGCCATCGAGAGCGAGCATCAGCACGGTGCCAGCGAAAAGAGCATCAGCGCCGGGGCGCTCAACGCCTGAGCCGGCATACCCTGAACGCTACCGCGGTCTGTACGAGGCAGTAAACCGATGAAGCTCCCGATCTACATGGATTACGCGGCCACCACCCCGGTGGATCCCCGGGTCGCAGAGAAAATGATGGCCTATCTCACGCCGGACGGCATGTTCGGCAATCCGGCCTCCCGTTCCCACCCCTTCGGCTGGGACGCCGAGAAGGCGGTGGAGGAGGCGCGTGCCGAGGTGGCCGCGCTGATCAACGCCGATCCGAGGGAGATCGTCTGGACCTCCGGCGCTACCGAGTCGGACAACCTGGCCATCAAGGGCGTGGCCCACTTCTACCAGAAGAAGGGCCGGCACATCATTACCTGCAAGACCGAGCACAAGGCGGTGCTGGACACCTGCCGGCAGCTCGAGCGCGAGGGTTTCGAGGTGACCTACCTGGATCCCGAGCCGAGCGGGCTGGTGGATCTGGCGAAGCTGGAAGCCGCCCTGCGCAAGGACACGATCCTGGTATCCATCATGCATGTGAACAATGAGGTCGGGGTGATCCAGGACATCACCGCCATTGGTGAGCTGACCCGTTCCCGCGGGGTGCTGTTCCACGTGGACGCGGCCCAGAGCGCGGGCAAGGTGCCCATCGACCTGCAGCAGATGAAGGTCGACCTGATGTCCTTCTCCGGACACAAAATATACGGTCCCAAGGGCATCGGCGCCCTCTACGTGCGGCGCAAGCCGCGGGTGCGCATCGAGGCCCAGATGCACGGCGGCGGCCATGAGCGCGGCATGCGCTCCGGGACGCTGCCCACCCACCAGATCGTGGGCATGGGCGAGGCCTTCCGCATCGCCCGCACCGAGATGGCAGCCGAGAACGAGCGCCTGCGGATGCTGCGCGACCGCCTCTGGGACGGCATCAAGGACATGGAGGAGGTCTACCTCAATGGCGACCCGGAGCACCGCGTGGCCGGGAACCTGAACGTCAGCTTCGCCTTCGTGGAGGGCGAGTCGCTGATGATGTCGCTGAAGGATATCGCCGTCTCCTCCGGTTCCGCCTGCACCTCCGCCAGCCTCGAACCCTCCTATGTCCTCCGGGCCCTGGGGCGCAAGGACGAGCTGGCGCACAGTTCGCTCCGCCTCTCCCTGGGCCGGTTCACCACCGAGGAGGAAGTGGACTATGCGGTGGAGCAGATCCGCGCCGCCGTCCAGAAGCTGCGCGAGCTCTCGCCCCTGTGGGAGATGTACAAGGAGGGAATCGACCTCTCCACCGTGCAGTGGGCCGCCCACTGACCGATTGACGACAGGCCGGCGTTGCGGCGCCGGTACATGAATACGAGGGAAAGACGACATGGCTTACAGCGACAAGGTCATGGACCACTACGAGAACCCGCGCAATGTGGGCAACCTGGACAAGCAGGATCCCAACGTCGGCACCGGCATGGTCGGCGCACCCGCCTGCGGCGACGTGATGAAGCTCCAGATCAGGGTCAATGACCAGGGCATCATCGAGGATGCCAAGTTCAAGACCTACGGCTGCGGTTCGGCCATCGCCTCCAGCTCCCTGGTCACCGAATGGGTGAAGGGCAAGACGCTGGAGGAGGCCCGCCAGATCAAGAACAGCGCCATCGCCGAGGAGCTGGCGCTGCCGCCGGTGAAGATCCACTGCTCGGTGCTGGCCGAGGACGCCATCAAGGCCGCCATCGAGGACTTCCAGTCCAAGCGCAAGGGCTGAGCCGGCCGTATCCGGGGTGCCGCGGCGCCGGGCTGTGCTACCATTGGCGGCCCGACAGCGGCCGGAACACCGGGTACATGGTCCGGTCGAACCGGGTATAGAACCGAAAGCCAAATGGGAGTCGATGCAAATGGCTATCACGATGACTGAAGCGGCCGCCGATCATGTGCGGAAATACATGGCCAACCGTGGCAAGGGCGAAGGCCTGCGCGTGGGGGTCAAGCCTTCCGGCTGTTCCGGCATGGCCTATGTCCTGGAATTCGCCGATGCCGTCGGGCCCGAGGACCAGGTCTTCGAGGACCACGGGGTGAAGATCATCGTGGATCCCAAGAGCCTGATATACCTCGACGGCACCCAGCTGGACTATGCCCGCGAGGGGCTCAACGAGGGGTTCAAGTTCAACAATCCCAACGCCAAGAATGCCTGCGGCTGCGGCGAGAGCTTCGGTGTCTGAAATCCAGCCGACCACCCCGCCGGTGGTTGACGATTTCTTCGCCCTGTTCGGCATTGAACCCAGGTTCGCTGTCGACGCGACGGATCTGGCCGGTCGCTACCGCAATCTGCAGCGAAGCGTCCACCCGGACCGCTTCGCCGGCGCCTCCGACCGGGACCGCCTGCTGGCGGTACAGAAGGCGTCGCTCATCAACGAAGCCTACCAGACCCTGCGCGACCCGCTGCGGCGGGCGTGCTACCTGCTCGAGCGCCGGGGTCTCGATCCCGGACTCGAGAACAACACGGTCATGGATCCCGGTTTCCTGATGGACCAGCTGGAACTGCGCGAGGGTCTCGAGGAGGCCCGTGACGCAGCACGGCCGGCCGAGGCCGTGGCCCGCGTCGCCGGCGACATCGAGGCGCGCATCGACGCACTGCGAGCGGAGCTGGCGCGAGAGTTCGATTCCGGCACCGCCGAGTCCCTGCAGGCGGCCTGCGAGGCCGTCCGGCGACTGCAGTTCATGGAGCGCCTGCACCAGCAGGCGACCGATCTGGAGGAGGAACTGCTCGAGCTCTGAGTGCCGGCCGGGGCGGCACGGGATTCCGCGGGGGTGATGACCGCCCCGGACCCCGGCCCGGCGGCGGCATACGACTCCTGGCGGGCGATTCTCCGGCAACGCTCCCTGAAGCGCTCCGCTTCAAGGTCTATCCACTCGAACGTCTGATCGAAACCTGAAACATGGCACTTCTGCAGATATCCGAGCCGGGCCAGTCCATGGCTCCGCACCAGCAACGCCTCGCCGTCGGCATCGATCTCGGCACCACCAATTCCCTGGTCGCCTCCGTGCGCAGCGGCAGCGCCGAGACCCTGCCCGATGCCGGGGGGCGGCACCTGCTGCCCTCCGTGGTGCACTACGGCGCGGACGGCAGCGTGCTCGTCGGCTACGAGGCGCGCAAGTTCGCCCACGAGGATCCGCTCAATACCATCGCCTCGGTGAAGCGGCTCATGGGACGCGGAGTGAGCGACGTGAAGTACGCCGGTTCCCTGCTTCCCTATGACTTCGTCGGCTGCGAGGAGGGCATGCCCCGCCTGCGGACCGTCGCCGGTGAAATCAGCCCGGTGGAGGTCTCGGCCGAGATCCTGAAGGCGCTGGCCGCGCGGGCGGAGGATACGCTGGGCGGCGAGTTGAGCGGCGTGGTGGTCACGGTGCCCGCCTATTTCGACGATGCCCAGCGGCAGGCCACCAAGGATGCCGCCCAGCTGGCCGGCCTGAAGGTGCTGCGGCTGCTCAGCGAACCGACCGCCGCGGCCGTGGCCTATGGCCTCGATCGAGGCTCCGAGGGCATCCACGCCGTCTATGACCTGGGCGGCGGCACCTTCGACATCTCCATCCTCCATCTCAACAAGGGGGTGTTCGAGGTGATGGCCACCGGCGGCGACACGGCGCTGGGCGGTGACGACATGGACCGGGCCGTGGCGGAGTGGATCATGGCCCAGGCGGGTGTCTGCGATGACGCCAGCCACCAGGAGCTGCGCCGGCTCATGACCCATGCCTGCGCCGCGAAGGAGGCGCTGACGGAGGCCGGGCAGACCACCATCGTCATCGATTGCGGCAAGCGGGGCAGCTGGGAGGGAGTGCTGACCCGTGCCCAGTTCAATGCCCTGGTGGATCCCATCATCGATCGGACCCTGGCCACCACCCGCCGGACCCTGCGCGACGCCGGGCTGAAGGCCGCCGAGGTCGCCGACGTGGTGATGGTGGGGGGCTCCACGCGGGTGCCACGGGTGCGGGAGCGGATCAGCGAGTTCTTCGGCCGCCCGGTGCTCACCGACATCGATCCCGAGCGGGTGGTGGCCGTCGGCGCGGCCATCCAGGCCGATATCCTGGTGGGCAACAAGCCCGAGAACGAGATGCTCCTGCTCGACGTGCTGCCCCTGTCGCTCGGCATGGAGACCATGGGCGGGCTGGTGGAGAAGGTCATCCCCCGCAACACGCCCATTCCGGCGGCCCGGGCACAGGATTTCACCACCTTCAAGGACGGTCAGACCGCCATGGCCATCCACGTGGTCCAGGGGGAGCGCGAGCTGGTCAGCGACTGCCGTTCGCTGGCCCGCTTCGAGCTGCATGAGATTCCCGCCATGGTGGCTGGCGCGGCCCGCATCCGCATCACCTTCCAGGTGGATGCCGACGGCCTGCTCAGCGTCTCGGCCCGGGAACTGTCCACCGGGGTGGAGAGCAGCATCCAGGTGAAGCCTTCCTACGGCCTCAACGAGGCGGAGATCGAGTCCATGCTCCGCGACTCCCTGGACCACGCCAAGGACGATGTCCAGGCGCGCAACCTGCGCGAGCAGCAGGTGGAGGCCGACCGCCTGCTGGAGAATCTCGACAGTGCGCTGGAAGCCGATGGTGAAAGCCTGCTCAGCGGCGCGGAGCGGGCGGCCATCGATGGCGCCATGACGGCGTTGCGCGAGGCGCGCTCGGGCACCGATCACCGCCTGATTAAGCGCCGCATGGAGGAGCTCGACCGGCTGACGGCCGAGTTCGCCGCCCGGCGCATGGACGCCAGCATCCGCCGGGCGCTGCAGGGGCACAAACTGGAAGAGTTCGCGGGGGGTTGAGGGTGCCGAGAATCATTTTTCTACCACATGAAGACTACTGCCCGGAGGGCATGGTCGTGGATGCCGAGCCGGGAACCACTATCCTGGATGCGGCCCTGGAGCATGGCATCGAGCTGGAGCATGCCTGCGAGAAATCCTGTGCCTGCACGACCTGCCACCTGATTGTCCGCGAGGGGTTCGAGTCGCTCGAGGATGCCGATGAGGTGGAGGAGGACATGCTCGACAAGGCCTGGGGCCTGGAGCCGGAATCGCGCCTCGGCTGCCAGGCGGTCATCGCCGACGCGGACCTGGTGGTGGAGATCCCGAAGTACAACATCAACCTGGCCTCGGAGCATCACTGATGAAGTGGACCGATATCAACGACATCGCCATCGAGCTGGATGACTCCCATCCGGAGGTCGACCCGCGCTATGTCCGCTTCACCGACCTGCATGCCTGGGTGTGTGCGCTGGAGGGGTTCGACGATGATCCGGAACACTCCAACGAGAAGATCCTGGAGGCCATCCAGATGGCCTGGATGGAAGAGCGGGACTGAGCGGTCGCGCCCGTCCCGGGTCCGCCGCCGGCAGTCCCCGGCCTGACACGGCTGAGGTTGGCTGGGTCGGGACGCCAGGCCCGCCGGAGAGCCGGCACCGGCACGGCGCACCGATTCCCAAAGGCCGTGTCATTGCCTCGGAACCCGCGTATAATCGCGGGTTCAGTTTTTCTCGGGAACCCGGTTGCGCGCGAGATTCTGGAGCGGCGCCGGGAACTCGGATGTTAATCTTTCAAAAACAATTGACTAGCGGAGCTATCGATGGCCGTTGAACGCACCCTTTCCATCATCAAGCCCGATGCCGTGGCGAAGAATGTCATCGGTGAAATCTACAGCCGGTTCGAGAAGGCGGGCCTGCGCATCATCGCCGCCCGGATGCTGCACCTGAGCCGCGAGCAGGCGGAGGGCTTCTATGCCGTGCACCGGGAACGCCCCTTCTTCAACGACCTGGTGGCGTTCATGACCTCCGGCCCGGTGATGGTCCAGGCGCTGGAAGGCGAGGACGCCATCGCCAGGCACCGTGAGGTGATGGGTGCCACCAACCCGAAGGAGGCCGCGCCCGGCACCATCCGGGCCGATTTCGCCTCCACCATCGACGAGAACGCCGTGCACGGCTCCGATGGTCCCGACACCGCCAAGACCGAGATCGCCTTCTTCTTCAAGGAAGAGGGGATCTGCCCCCGTACCCGCTGAATCCGGAGCGCCGGCGGCGTCAGGCCGCCGGCTCCCCCCCCTGACCCATGCCTATGGCCGCGACGACGACGCGCAAGATCAATCTCCTGGACCTGGACCGTGAGGGCCTCGCGGCCTTTTTCATGGAGCTGGGCGAGAAGCCGTTCCGTGCCACCCAGGTAATGCAGTGGATTCACCAGCATGGCGTCGTCGAGTTCGAGGCCATGACCAACCTGAGCAAGGCGCTCCGGGCCCGTCTCGCCGAGGTCGCGGAAGTGCGTCTGCCCGAGGTCGCCCTGGAGCAGCGCTCCACCGACGGCACCTGCAAGTGGCTGCTGCGCCTGGCCGACGGCAACTGCGTCGAAGCCGTGTTCATTCCCGAAGAGGGACGCGGAACGCTGTGTGTCTCCTCCCAGGTGGGATGCGCCCTGGACTGCACTTTCTGCTCCACGGCCCGGCAGGGGTTCAACCGCAATCTCACCTGCGGCGAGATCATCGGCCAGGTCTGGCTGGCGGTGCGGGAGCTGGATCCCGAACCGGACACGGGCCGCGAGCGGATGGTCACGAACGTGGTGCTGATGGGCATGGGCGAGCCCCTGCTCAACTTCGACAACGTGGTCCGGGCCACCAACCTGATGATGGATGACCTCGCCTACGGCCTGTCCAAGCGCCGCGTCACCCTGAGCACCGCGGGCGTTGTACCGGCCCTCGACCGGCTGGCCGAGGTCAGCGACGTGAGTCTCGCCGTCTCCCTGCACGCACCGGACGACGAACTGCGCAACGAGCTGGTTCCCATCAACCGCAAGTATCCCATCCGGGAGCTGCTGGCGGCCTGTCGGCGCTATCTGGGTGACAATGACCGGCGCCGGGTGACCATCGAGTACGTACTGCTGGCGGGCATCAACGATTCGCCGGCCCACGCCCGCGCCCTGTGCCGGGTGCTGAGGGGGCTGCCGTCCAAGATCAACCTGATACCCTTCAATCCGTTCCCGGGCGCGCCCTACGGCTGTCCGGACGATGCCACTATCGACGAGTTCCGCAACATCCTGGTGGCGGCAGGTTTCACCACCGTAACTCGCAAGACCCGGGGCGCGGACATCGATGCCGCCTGCGGACAGCTCGTGGGGCGGGTCGCCGACCGGACCCGCCGCACCCAGCGCATCGCCCTGCAGGGAGGACAAGTGTGATGAGGAAGGCGTTGAAAGGGGGCTGGCTCCTGATCCTGGTGTTGGCCCTGGCCGGCTGCAACACGATGCAGAGCCGTACCGAGCCGGTCACGACCATTCCCGGTGTGGACCGGGAGCCGACCAAGGCGGAGATTTATACCAATCTCGGGGTTGCCTATATGGAGGGCGGTCGTCCCGATCTCGCCATGTCGAAACTGCAGCGTGCGCTCCAGGAGGACCCGCGCCTGCCTTCGGCCCACCATGCCATGGGGCTGCTCCGGGCCCGGCTGCGCGAATACGACGCGGCGGAGAGCTCGTTCAGGCGGGCGCTTGAGCTGCAGCCGAACTACTCCGAGGCGCACAACAACTACGGCGTGTTTCTGTGCGAGCTCAAACGCTACGACGACGCCGATCGGGAGTTCCAGCTGGCGCTGGACAATCCGCTCTACCGCACGCCGGCCATGGCCTATGAAAATGCCGGCCAGTGCGCCCTGCTGGCGGGCAGGAACGAGCAGGCGGAGCAGTATTTCCGCAACGCGCTGGGCAACAACAGCCGCCTGCCGAAGTCCCTCTACCAACTCGCCCGCATCGAATTCGAACGTGGCAACCGGGAGCTCGCCCAGGATTACCTGGACCGGTTCCTGAAAGTTTCCGAACAGACGCCGCAGAGCCTGTGGCTAGGAATACGCCTGGCCCGGGCTGCCGGTGACGATGATCGGGCGGCGAGTTACGCGCTGCTGTTGCGCGCCAGGTTCCCGGATTCCGAGGAGAACCGATTGCTGATGCAGACGGGGAATCAATGATGGAAACCGCAGTCAATCCCTCCGAGGAGAACAACCACAGCGGCCGGGTGCAGCCCGGGTCGCGGTTGCGTGCCGCACGGGAAGCCCGTGGCCTGAGCACAGCCGAGGTGGCTGCACAGCTGCACCTGACCCGGAGCATCATCGATGCGCTCGAGACCGACAATTACGATGCCGGTCCGGGCCCAGTGTTCATGCGCGGCTACCTGCGCAGCTATGCCCGCCTGATGGGGCTGCCCACCGACGATCTGTTGATCCAGCTCGACGGGGTGGAAGGTGCCAGCTGGACGGAGACGCCCCGGGTCATGCGCAAGCCGGCGCGTGCCCAGGCGCGCATGAGCGACCGCCCGGTGCGCTGGATTACCTATGCCATCGTCGGTGGCATCATCGCCCTGACCGTGGTCTGGTGGCGCAGCAATATCACCGAGGATCAGCCGGCGCCCGCGCCCGCGGCCGGCATGGCCGGGGAGGGCGCGGAGCTCATGCCGCCCCCGCGGCCGGGCGGTTTCGAGCCGGCGGCCCCCATCACCCAGCTGCCCGGCCCCGACCTGGCCCCGGAGCCGGAGCCGGAGCCGGCGCCCGCGATCGGAGCCGACGCGCCCGAATCGGCCCCGACCGCCCCGCCGTCCCCCATGCCGGAGCCCACCGTCGTAGCGGATGAGGCACCGGAGCCGGCAGCCGACCGGCCCGGGCCGGAACCGGTTTCGGAAGACGCGACGACAGCGGATGATATCCCCTCCGTGGCCGCTGAACAGGCCGGGAGCGCAGCGGATCTGCGCCTCACCTTCAGCGGTGAGTGCTGGGTACGGATTACCGATGGCGCCGGCAAGGTTCTGAAGACCGGTGTCATCCAGGCGGGTGAAACCCTGGAGTACAGCGGGGGCCTGCCGTACCGGGTGGTGCTGGGCAACGCGCCGGTGGTGAAGGTCGAGTACCGCGGAGAGCCCTACGATCACCTCGCCTCGGGCCGTCAGGGCGTAGCCCGTTTCACCCTCGGCGAAGGCAACTGAACGGAGCCCGTTCCATGCACGGTCCGGCAGCCGTAAAGCGCAGGGTCTCGCGCCGCATCATGGTGGGCAGTGTGCCGGTGGGTGGTGACGCCCCCATCAGCGTGCAGAGCATGACCAACACCGACACCTGCGACGTGGAGGCCACGGTGGCTCAGGTCCGGGCCCTGGAGCGGGCGGGGGCGGATATCGTCCGGGTTTCCATCCCGACGATGGATGCGGCCGAGGCTTTCGGGCGCATCAAGTCTCAGGTGCGGGTGCCCCTGGTGACGGACATCCACTTCGATTACCGCATCGCCCTGCGGGTGGCGGAGCTGGGCGCCGACTGTCTGCGCATCAACCCGGGCAACATCGGGCGCGAGGATCGAGTCCGCGCCGTGGTGGACGCCGCCCGGGACCGCGGCATTCCGATCCGGATCGGCGTCAATGCGGGGTCCCTGGAAAAGGATCTCCAGATCAAGTATGGAGAGCCCACGCCGGAGGCGCTGGTGGAATCCGCACTGCGCCACATCGATATCCTCGACCGGCTCTCCTATCCCGATTTCAAGGTGAGTCTCAAGGCGTCCGACGTGTTCATGACCGTGGCCGCCTATCGTCTGCTCGCCGACCAGATCGAGCAGCCCCTGCATCTCGGCATCACCGAGGCGGGCGGACTGCGCTCCGGCGCGGTGAAATCCGCGGTGGGGCTCGGCATGCTCCTGGCCGAGGGTATCGGCGATACGCTCCGCGTCTCGCTGGCCGCCGATCCCGTGGAGGAGATCAAGGTGGGGTTCGATATCCTCAAGAGTCTCCACCTGCGCAGCAAGGGCATCAACTTCATCGCCTGTCCCACCTGTGCCCGGCAGGAGTTCGATGTGATCGCAACGGTCAATGCCCTGGAGCAGCGGCTGGAGGATGTCATCGACCCGCTCGACGTGGCCATCATCGGCTGCGTGGTCAACGGACCGGGGGAGGCCCGCGAGGCCCAGGTCGGCCTGACCGGCGGCGCCCCAGCCAACCTGCTCTACCTGGACGGCAGCCCGAGCCGCAAGGTGGGCAATGCGGGCCTGGTGGACGAACTGGAACGAGTCATTCGCGAGCGGCTGCAGAAAAATCGCGACGCGGAACAGGACAGCTGAGCAGTGCTCTACGCCGTGGCGGAGAGCGTCAAGGTCAACGGGGGAAACTTGTCCAAAGCAATTCAGGCCGTCCGCGGGATGAACGATATCCTGCCGGACCATACACCCTACTGGCAGCAGATCGAAGGTGCCGTGCGGGATATCCTCGCCGCGTATGGATACAGCGAGATCCGCATGCCCATCGTGGAGCGGACCGAGCTGTTCGCGCGATCCATCGGCGAGGTTACCGATATCGTCGAGAAGGAGATGTACACCTTCGAGGATCGCAACGGCGACAGCCTGACACTGCGTCCCGAGGGTACCGCCGGGTGCGTGCGCGCCGGGATCGAGAATGGGCTGCTCTACAACCAGGTGCAGCGGCTCTGGTATCTCGGCCCCATGTTCCGTCACGAGCGGCCGCAGAAGGGGCGCTATCGCCAGTTCCACCAGATCGGTGCCGAGGTGTTCGGTCTCGAAGGGCCGGACGTGGACGCGGAGTTGATCCTGATGACGGGCCGCCTGTGGCGGCAACTGGGCATCGCTGACCTGGTGGAGTTGCAGATCAACTCCCTGGGCACCGCCGCGGCGCGCGCAGCCTACCGCGATCGGCTCGTGAACTACCTGAAGGAACACCACGCAGCCCTGGACGAGGACAGCCGGAGACGGCTGGAGACCAACCCGCTGCGCATCCTCGACAGCAAGAATCCCGACATGCAGCCGATCATCGGGCAGGCGCCGCTGCTGATCGACCATCTGGATCCCGAATCACGGGCGCATTTCGATCGCCTCGTGACGGTGCTCGAGGCGGCCGGGTTGCGCTATACGCTCAATCCGCGTCTCGTCCGCGGGCTCGACTACTACGGCCGCACCGTGTTCGAGTGGGTCACCGATGCGCTGGGAGCCCAGGGCACGGTCTGCGCCGGCGGCCGCTACGACGGCCTCGTGGAGCACCTGGGTGGCCGGGCCACGCCGGCAGTGGGTTTCGCCATGGGACTGGAGCGGCTGGTGGCGTTGATGGAATCCGCGCAGCGGGCACGACCGGCCGATGTCGCCCCCCACGCCTACCTGGCGCTGCTGGGAGACTCGGTGCAGCAGGACGGGCTCCTGCTGGCCGAGCGGCTGCGGGATCGGGTGCCCGGCCTGCGGTTGCTGACCCATTGCGGCGGCGGTGGCCTCAAAGCCCAACTCAAGCGGGCGGATCGAAGCGGCGCGGCCCTTGCACTGCTGCTGGGCGAGAACGAGGTCGCGCGCGGGGAAGTGGGGCTGAAGTACCTGCGCGAGAACAACGACCAGGAGAGTCTGGGCGAGGACGCCCTGTGCCGGCGGCTGGCAGCGCTGGTGGATGGTTCGACTGCCGGGCATTGACGCGCCTTGCGCGTACTGATGCCGGGCGCACATATCAGCAATTTCGGAAACCGAGAGACGGGAGCAGGCCGTGGATGTCTATGATTCCGAGCAGGAACAGATAGAAGCCATCAAAAAGTGGTGGAAGGAGAACGGCGTGGCCATTCTCCTCGGCCTGGTGCTGGGCCTGGGTGGCGTGTTCGGCTGGCGCTGGTGGGTCGGCTACCAGGACCAGCGTGCCGCTGACGCCTCCGGCCTCTACGAGTCGGCCTTGGCGGCGCTCGTTCAGGACAGGGCGGAGCAGACCCGTGAGCTGGCTGATCAGCTTGCCGGAGACTACGCCGACACACCCTATGCGGTCCTGGCGGCATTCGCGGCGGCCAAGGTCGCTGTGGACGGGGGCGACCTTGATGCCGCGGAAGGGCGGCTGCGCTGGGCGCTGGACCATGCCGAGAGTGAATCCTACCGGCACATGGCGCGTCTGCGCCTGGCCCGGGTGCTGATCGGTGCCGATCGCGCCGAAGACGCCCTGGCTCTGCTGCAGGGGGCCGAGGCCGGCAGCTTTGCACCCCGCTACGACGAGCTGCGCGGCGACGCACTGGTGCGCCTGGGACGCCGGGACGAAGCCCGCGCGGCCTACGCCGCGGCTCTCGCCGCATTGCCCGCTCCGGCGGAGAATCGCGATCTGCTGCAAATGAAACTGAATGACCTGGCAGCCCCCGTGACGGGCAAGGAGGGCCAATGAAACGCCTGTTGACGCTGTTTCCGCTGTTCCTGCTCCTGGGGGGCTGTTCCACGGTAAGCGGCTGGGTGGTCGGCGAGGACAATGCCGAACCTCCCACCCCGCTGGAAACGTTCCAGCCTGAGCGTTCCGTCGCCACCCTCTGGTCCGCCGATGTGGGCGACGGCGTCGACGATCAGGCGATCCGGCTGCTGCCCGCCGTGGGTGGCGGTCGCGTCTTCATGGCCGACGCCAACGGCCTGGTCGTGGCCCTGGATGCCGAGAATGGCCGCGAGGTGTGGCGCCGGGACCTGGACACCAGCGTCAGCGGCGGTGTCGGGCTGGGTGAAGGCCTGGTCCTGGTGGGCACCAGCGATGCCGAGGTGATTGCGCTGGATGCCGGCAACGGCAATGAGCGCTGGCGAGCGCGGGTTTCCAGCGAGGTGCTGGCCGCGCCCCAGGCCGCCGAGGGCCGGGTGGTGGTGCAGACCATCGACGGCAAGCTCTGGGGACTCGGTGCAGCCGATGGGGCGCGGACCTGGATCTACGACCGCGGCATCCCGGTGCTGACCCTGCGGGGCACCAGTTCGCCGGTCCTGGCGCGGGGCGCGGCAATCGCCGGCTTTGCCACCGGACGCCTGGTGGCGGTCCTGCTCGAGAAGGGCGACGTGGCCTGGGAGCGCTCCATCGCCATCCCCCGCGGCCGCAGCGAGATCGAGCGCATGGTGGATATCGATGCCGAACCGGTGGTGGTCGGGAACACGGTCTACGTGGTGACCTACCAGGGCCGGGTGGCAGCGCTGAACCTGTTCAGCGGCGAGACCCTGTGGGAGCGGGAGATGTCCTCCTACAGCGGCCTGGGGGCCAATGAGCGAATGGTCTATGTCACCGACGAGAACGATCTGGTCTGGGGACTGGAGGACAGGCGCGGCAGCGCGCTGTGGCGCCAGGACAAGCTGCGGGCCCGCCGCCTCACCGCGCCGGTGGTCGTGGATGGTGCGGTGGTGGTGGGTGACTTCGAGGGCTACCTGCACTGGATGTCCTCGGGCGATGGCCACTTCCTGGCCCGCAACCGCCTCGACGACCGCAAGGTTTCGGCGCTGGTGGCCGTTGGAAACACGCTCTATGCCGCGGGTGCCGACGGCGAACTGGCCGCGTTCCGACTGCAGTAACCCCCAACCGAACCAGGCCAGACACCTTGAAACCGGTCATCGCGATTGTCGGGCGCCCCAACGTGGGCAAATCGACGCTGTTCAACCAGATCACCCGCAGTCGCGACGCCCTGGTGGCCGACATGCCCGGCGTGACCCGGGATCGCCTCTATGGCGAGGGCCGCATCGGCCTGCGCTCCTATATCGTCATCGACACCGGCGGGCTGAGCGGCGAGGCCGAGCAGCTGGACGGCCTCATGGCCCGCCAGGTGGAGCAGGCGGTGCAGGAGGCCGACGCGGTCCTATTCATGGTGGATGCGCGCTCGGGCCTGATCCCGGGCGACCAGCGTATCTGCGACTGGCTGCGGCGGCTGGGCAAGCCGGTCAGGCTGGTGGTGAACAAGGTGGACGGCATCGACCCGGCCGCCGCGCTGGCGGAGTTCCACGGACTGGGGCTGGGTGAACCCTACCCGGTCGCCGCCGCCCACGGCCGGGGCGTGGCCGGCCTGGTCGGCGAAGTCCTGGCCGGTTTCCCCGAATCCGCGGAGGAGGGCATGCCGACGGAGGACGAGGGCGGCATCCGGATCGCCATCGCCGGCCGCCCCAACGTGGGCAAGTCCACCCTGGTCAACCGCATGCTCGGCGAGGAGCGGGTGGTGGTCTGCGATCTGCCGGGCACCACCCGGGACAGCATCTTCATCCCCCTGGAGCGGCGCGGGCGCCGCTACACCCTCATCGACACGGCCGGCGTACGCCGCCGGGGCCGCGTGCACGAGGTGGTGGAGAAGTTCAGCGTGGTGAAGACGCTGCAGGCCATCGAGGCGGCCCACGTGGTCATCCACGTGGTGGACGCCCGCGAGGGGGTGTCCGACCAGGATCTGCGGCTGCTCGGCTTCGTCATCGAAACCGGCAAGGCGCTGGTCATCGCGGTGAACAAGTGGGACGGCATGGATCGCGACGAGCGCGAGCGGGTCCGCAACGAGCTCAAGCGCCGCCTTGCCTTCGCGGATTTCGCCCGCATCCACTTCATCTCCGCCCTCCATGGCACCGGGGTGGGTGATCTCTACGCCTCGGTGGAGGCGGCCTACGAGGCGGCGACCCAGGCCCTGTCCACCACCCGCCTGACCCAGGTGCTTACCGACGCGGTGGCCGATCATGCCCCGCCGCTGGTCCACGGTCGGCGCATCAAGCTGCGCTATGCCCACCTGGGCGGGCGCAACCCGCCGCTGGTCATCATCCACGGCAACCAGACCGAGCATGTCCCCGACTCCTACCGGCGCTACCTCGTTAACACCTTCCGCAAGGTGTTCAAGCTGGAGGGGACCCCCGTGCGCATCGAGTTCAAGACCGGTGAAAACCCCTTCGCCGGCCGCAAGAACCCCCTGACTCCACGCCAGCAGGAGAAGCGCAAGCGGCTCATGCGCCACACCAAGAAGAAGGGGCGCTGAAAATGTTATTCAACCGCAGATTAACGTGGATTTCCGTTGATTGTTGTTACCGGGCCCCCGTCTTAGCAAGCAATGACCAGCTGGTCATGAAACGGGCAGCGATACAGCCGCCCGTGCCTGGATGGACGATCCCGAATCAACATGAATCCACGTTAATCTGCGGTTGATCAGCAGAACACTTTCAAGACATCTTCGAGAAACAATCATGGCGGCACTGCACGAACGGCTGGCGGCGGACTGCATCGAGCTGGGGCGGTTTCCCCTGTGCCGGCTGCTGCTGATGAACGACGCCAACTATCCCTGGTTCATCCTGGTGCCGGACCGGGAGGGGGTGGAGGAGATCTGGCAGCTGGACGAGACGGATCGACTGCAGCTGCTGCAGGAATCCTGCTTCCTCGGCGAGCGGCTGGCGGAGTGCTTCTGCGCCGACAAGATGAACGTCGCGGCCCTGGGCAACGTGGTGCCCCAGCTCCATGTCCACCACGTGGTTCGCCACCGTGACGATCCGGCCTGGCCGGCGCCGGTGTGGGGCCGGGTCCCGGCCCGGCCCTACGGCGAGGCGGGGCTGCGGCACCTGCGCCAGAAGCTCAAGTACTGCCTGGGCGAATTCCTGGCCTGGGAACCGGAACCGGAGACGCGGGTCTGAACCCTGGCGGACGCTTGAAACCCGCCGCGGGAGCCCGCATACAGCCTGGAAGATATACCTTGCCTGAGGAGTTCATCCGCCCATGTTCACCCGCATAGCCCTGTTCCTGGCCACCAATGTCGCGGTGCTGTTCGTGCTGAACATCACCATGCGCCTGCTCGGCATCGAAAGCATTCTCGACGAGCAGGGCGTGGGGCTCGATCTGAACGCACTGCTGATCTTCGCGGGCGTGATCGGGTTCTCCGGGTCGTTCATCTCCCTGGCGATCTCCAAGTGGACTGCCAAGCGCATGACCGGCGCACAGGTGATCGAGCGGCCCCGCAACGAGGTGGAAGCCTGGCTACTGGACACCGTCGCCGGCCAGGCCCGCCGGGCCGGCATCGGGATGCCCGAGGTGGCCATCTACGATGCCCCCGACGTGAATGCCTTCGCCACCGGCATGAACCGCAACAACGCCCTGGTGGCCGTCAGCACCGGCTTGCTCGGGAGCATGACCCGCGACGAGGCCGAGGCGGTGCTGGCCCACGAGGTGAGCCACGTGGCCAATGGCGACATGGTCACCATGGCCCTGATTCAGGGCGTGGTGAACACCTTCGTCATCTTCCTCTCCCGGGTCATCGGTCACGTGGTGGACCGGGTGGTGTTCAAGACCGAGCGGGGACACGGCCCGGCGTTCTGGATTACCGCCATCATCGCCGAGATGGTGCTGGCGGTGCTGGCCAGCATCATCGTCATGTGGTTCAGCCGGCGGCGCGAGTTCCGCGCCGACGCCGGCGGCGCCCGGCTGGCGGGGCGGGAGAAGATGATCGCCGCCCTGGAGCGGCTGCAGGCGAACGTGCGGCAGCCCCACCTGCCCGACCAGATGGCCGCCTTCGGCATCTCCGGCGGCATCGGCACCGGCCTCAAGCGGCTTTTCATGACCCACCCGCCCCTGGAGGAGCGCATCGCCGCCCTCAAGGCCCGCTCCTCCTGAAGCCAGCCGTCGATCAACGCCAAGGCGCCAGGAACGCAAAGAAAAGATGAAAAAAAGTTTTAACCGCAGATTACGCTGATTTACGCAGATTTCTCATACGATCCGAATAGTGTATCGCCCAAGGCGACCACGTTGCCTTGTGTATACGCTGTCACGCGTGTTGGAAGGTTGCCTGACCAACGACTTTGGAATGGCACCGTCAATCAACGAATATCCCGCTAATCTGCGTAGCTTTATTAATTTTTTGTCTTTGCGTTCCTGGCGTCTTGGCGGTGATCTCCTGACCGGCGGAGGTTCCGCCCCGGCCCCGGCTCCGGTACAATTCCGCTTTTTCCCCGGAGCGGAAACACGATGCTCGAGATCAACCCCATCCTGCAGCAGATCGACGATCTCCAGGGGCGCTACGAAGCCCTTAGGGGGTATCTTTGACTACGACGGCAAGCGTGAACGGCTGGAAGAGGTCGTAGGCGAGCTCGAGGATCCGGAGGTCTGGAACAAGCCCGAACGGGCCCAGGAACTCGGGCGCGAGCGGGCCCGGCTGGAGGATGAGGTGAAGGCCCTGGAGGCCCTCGACCGGGGGCTCGGGGATGCCCGCGAGCTGCTGGACCTGGCCCGCGAGGAGAACGACGCCGGCACCGTCGAAGAGGTGGCCGCCGATGTGGAGCGCCTGGAGAGTCAGGTGGCGGGCCTCGAGTTCCGGCGCATGTTCTCGGGCGAGATGGACGGCAACAACGCCTACGTGGATATCCAGGCCGGCTCGGGCGGCACCGAGGCACAGGACTGGGCCAATATGCTGCTCCGCATGTATCTGCGCTGGGGTGAGCGGCACGACTTCAAGACCGAGCTGATGGAGGTCTCCGAGGGCGAGGTGGCAGGCATCAAGAGCGCCACCATCCTCTTCGAGGGGCCCTACGCCTACGGCTGGCTGCGTACGGAAACCGGTGTCCACCGCCTGGTGCGCAAGTCGCCCTTCGACTCGGGCAACCGCCGTCACACCTCCTTCGCCTCGGTGTTCGTCTCGCCCGAGGTGGACGAGGATTTCGACATCGACATCGATCCTTCGGATCTGCGTATCGACGTCTATCGCGCCAGCGGCGCCGGCGGGCAGCACGTGAACCGGACCGAATCGGCCGTGCGCATCACCCACAATCCCACCGGCATCGTGGTGCAGTGCCAGAACGACCGCTCGCAGCACAAGAACAAGGCTCAGGCCATGAAGCAGCTGAAGGCCAAGCTCTACGAGCTGGAGCTGCAGAAGCGCAACAGCGAGAAGCAGGCCCTGGAGGACACCAAGTCGGACATCGGCTGGGGTAGCCAGATCCGCTCCTACGTGCTGGACCAGTCCCGCATCAAGGACCTGCGCACCAACGTGGAAGTGGGCAACACCCAGGCCGTGCTCGACGGCGACCTCGACGGCTTCATCGAGGCCAGCCTCAAGCAGGGACTCTGATTTGAACCACTCACCACGAAGGCCACGAAGAAAAACAGAAAGAATCTGTCTACCGCAGATTGACACTGATTGGCGCTGATTGGACGACGAAGGCTGTAACGCCTCGACATCCCTCCGGCGTGAGCGTTTCGGATCGAGAAGCGGCACATCCACCAGCGATTCACCGCCGGTTCCTTGGTTGTGCCCCCACGACGGCCCGGGAGGCGATGGAAAATCAGCGTCAATCAACGTTAATCTGCGGTCTTGATCAGTCTTTCCCTATCGTGCCTTGGTGGTGAATAGCGGACAGGAACAGATGACTGAACCGACCGAGCAGGAACAGATTGCCCAGCGCCGCGCCAAGCTGGCGGAGCTGCGGGAGAACGGCCTCGCCTTCCCCAACGACTTCCGCCGCAATGTGGTGGCCGGCGAGCTGCACGCCGAGTACGGCGACAAGGGCGCCGAGGCGCTCGAGACGGAACCCCGGCGGGTGGCGGTGGCCGGGCGCATCATGAGCCGGCGCATCATGGGCAAGGCCTCCTTCATGCACATCCAGGACATGTCCGGGCGCATCCAGGTCTACCTGCGCCGCGACGAGCTGCCCGAAGGGGCCTACCAGCAGTTCAAGCGCTGGGACCTGGGCGATATCGTCGGGGTCGAGGGCACCTTGTTCAAGACCCGGACCGGAGAGCTCTCGGTCAACGCCGAACAGGTGCGACTGCTCACCAAGGCCCTGCGTCCGCTGCCGGAAAAGTTCCACGGCCTTACCGACCAGGAGACGCGCTACCGCCAGCGCTACCTCGACCTGATCATGAACGAGGTTAGCCGACAGACCTTCATCGTGCGTTCGCGCACCATCGACGCCATTCGCCGCTTCCTCACCGACCAGGGCTTCCTGGAGGTGGAGACACCCATGATGCAGGCCATTCCCGGCGGCGCCACGGCGCGACCGTTCGTCACCTACCACAACGCGCTGGACATGGGCCTGTACCTGCGCATCGCGCCGGAGCTCTACCTGAAGCGCCTCGTGGTGGGCGGTTTCGAGAAGGTGTTCGAGATCAACCGCAACTTCCGCAACGAGGGGCTGTCGCCGCGCCACAACCCCGAGTTCACCATGCTGGAGTTCTACCAGGCCTACGCCGACTATCACGATCTCATGGATCTCACCGAGGCGATGCTGCGGCAGGTGACCCGGGAGGTCCTGGGCGCCAGCACGGTCAACTACCAGGGGGATACCTACGACTTCGGCAAGCCTTTCGAGCGGATGACGCTGAAGGAGGCCATCCTGCGCTTCAATCCGGCCCTGCAGGCGGCCGACCTTGAAGACATCGGGCGCGCACGCACGGTGGCCGGCGAGCTGGAGATCCCGGTGGAGGCCGGCTGGGGGCTGGGCAAGGTACAGTTGGAGATCTTCGAGAAGACCGTCGAGCACCGACTCCAGAATCCCACCTTCATCACCGCCTATCCCACCGAGGTCTCGCCGCTTGCGCGCCGCAGCGACGCGGATCCCTTCGTGACCGACCGCTTCGAGTTCTTCGTGGGCGGACGCGAGATCGCCAACGGCTTCTCCGAGCTCAATGACGCCGAGGACCAGGCCGAGCGCTTCCGCCGCCAGGTGGAGGCCAAGGAGGCGGGCGATGCCGAGGCGATGCACTTCGACGAGGACTACATCACCGCGCTGGAGCACGGCATGCCGCCCACCGCGGGTGAGGGCATCGGCATCGACCGCCTGGTGATGCTGTTCACCGACGCCCCCTCCATCCGCGACGTGCTGCTCTTCCCCCACATGCGCCCGCGCGCCGGCCGCAAGGAGTCAGGGGAGGGCGGTGAGCAGAAGCCCGACGTGCCATACGAAGATCAGACGCTATGAGCTGGCCGCGCTGAATAATGGGCTCTACGGCAGGATTCGCGGGTATAGGAACGACAAACGATTCTCGCCAAAATCAATCGCCCGTCGATATCTTCAACTTGGCGATGATTGGGAATAACAATCCGCGCACAGATTCTGCGGATAAATGAAAACGGGGAGCCGTGTCAGCACCGGCTCCCCGTTCGGGTTTGGGGCCACTCCTCACCCCTGACTCCTCACCCCTCCCGCCCTAGGCCTTCTCCGGCAGCGCATAGGGCAGTTCGCGGAACTCCAGCTCCGGCCCCCCGGCATCCCCCAGCCGCATGCCGCCGGCCTCGACCGCCGCCAGCTCGGCCACCACCAGCATCTCGTAGCCGCCGCCCTGGGCCAGGGCGGCGTCCACCACCTTGCCGGGGCCCTGTCCGCTCTGGCTGCCCGGAGCGTAGAGATCGGTGCCCGGCTCGGGCCGGTCCGCGGCGGGGGCGAAGGCCCGGAACATGCGCCGCTTCTGCTTGCCGAGGTACTCGGAGCGGGCAACCACCTCCTGGCCGGTGTAGCAGCCCTTGATGAAGCTGATCCCCTGCAGGACCTGGAGGTTGAGCATCTGCGGCACGAACAGCTCGCTGGTGGCCGCATAGACCTCGGGCACCCCGGCCAGGATCGACTGCAGGCGCCAGGCCTCGGCCCCCACCGGAGCGGCCCAGGCGTTGAGCGACTCCCACAGCTTGCAGGCGGGTTCCAGGCTGCCGGCGATCTCGAACCGCGGCTGGATGCCCGGCAGGCGGACCACCAGGAGGTCGGGGGTCTGAAACACGGAACCTACCTCCTCCGGTACCTTGCCCAGGAGTTCGGCCAGGTGGCGATCCGCCTCGGGACCGAGGTAGCCGAAGCGGACCATGGCGTTGCCGGCGTCCTCGAGGGTGACCTTGGACATGAGCACGTACTTGCGCAGGCGCTTGAGGGTGTCCTCCACCAGTTCCGCCGCGCACTGCAGGTAGTAGCCGTCGCCGCGCCGGAACAGCCGGAACAGCGTCAGGACGCGACCCTTGTGGCTGCAGCTGGCCCCGAGGAGGCTGCTGTCCTCCGTGACATCACGGATGTCGCAGGTCAGCTGGCCCTGGAGGAAGGTGGCGGCGTCGGCGCCGTGGGCGGAGATGAGCCCCAGGTGATTGAGATCGCTCAGGACGTTGCCGGTGGTGGCCACCCGCAATTCACGTTCGGGGTTGCCGAAATGCAGCACGCGGCCGTTGTCCATTTCCGCGCCCGCATCGAGAAGAAACTTTTTCCAGCTTTCTTTCATGGGTATCCGCTCCACGGGTAATATGCTCTGCACTCTGTCCCGGCCGCACTGCCGGGTTCCGCAGGCACCACTGATTGGGGCACAGCACACAGGGGTCCCATGATAGTCACAGGCCAGGGGCTTGTCAGCAGAACAACCCTTGGGGCATACCCCGTCCTCGAGCCCGACTCACTTCACGGGCCCCGGACGGGACCGGGCAGGGTGGGCCGCCGGACCCGGGCAGGGTCCGGCGGCGGAGGTCACTTGTATCCCCGCAGCGAGTCGATGTACTCGGGCAGGAACAGGGAGATCTGGGGTATGTAGGTGATGAGAATCAGGAACAGCAGCAGCAGCATCAGCCAGGGCAGGGCGGCGCGGATGACCCAGCCGATGCTGTGGCCGGTGATTCCCGCGGTCACGAACAGGTTCAGGCCCACCGGCGGCGTGAGCATGCCAATCTCCATGTTCACCACCATGATGATGCCCAGATGCACCGGGTCGATGCCCAGCTGCATGGCGATGGGGAACAGGATGGGGGCCATGATCAGCAGGATGGCCGAGGGCTCCATGAAGTTGCCAGCCATCAGCAGCAGGATGTTCACCACGATCAGGAAGCCCCAGGCGGGCAGGCCCCAGCCGACGATGGTCTCGGCGATGCCGTGGGGGATGCGCTCGGTGGTCAGCACGTGGGCGAACAGCATGGCGTTGGCGATGATGAACAGCAACATGATGCTGACCTTCGCGGCGTCGAGCACCACTTTGCGCACTTCGGGGTCGCTGACCGATCGCGGCAGAGCCCAGAGCATCTGCAGGCCGTTGCGCAGCAGCAGGCGGGTGACGGATTCCCCCTCCCGGCGCCAGGGGACATCCTTCAGCGGGCCGATGTCCCGATAGCCCACCACCGCCACCAGGAAGGCATAGACGGCCGACACCGCCGCGGCCTCGGTGGGGCTGGCCACCCCCAGGTAGATGGAGCCGAGGACGATGACGATGAGCAGGATACCGCCCGAGGCGATGAAGCCGGACTTGAGGATTTCCCGCAGCGGTGTGCGCTCCTGGGACGGCAGTTTCTTGATGCGCGCCACGATGTAGATGGCCACCATCAGGATCAGGCCCATCATCAGTCCCGGGATGAATCCGGCCATGAACATGCGTGCGGCGGAAACCTCGGTGGCCGCCGAGTAGACCAGCATGACGATGGAGGGCGGGATGAGGATGCCCAGGGTGCCGGCGTTGGCGATGACGCCCGCCGCGAAGCGCTCCGGGTAGCCGGCCTTCACCATGCCGGCGATGACGATGGAGCCGATGGCTGCCACCGTCGCCGGCGAGGAGCCCGACACCGCGGCGAACAGCATGCAGGCCATCACCGAGGCCATGGCCAGTCCGCCGCGGATGTGCCCCACGCTGTCGATGGCGAAGCGGATGAGCCGCTGCGCCACGCCGCCGGTGGAGAGGAAGGCCGAGGAGAGGATGAAGAAAGGAATCGCCAGCAGGGTGTAGTGTCCCGAGAGGGCCTCGAACAGCTTCAGTGCGATGGAGGCCAGCGAGTCGTTCGAGAACATCAGGATGGTGGCGATGCTGGACAGGCCGAGCGCGATGGCGATGGGCATGCCCAGGAACATGCAGCCGAACAGCAGCAGGAACAGCACGGCGGTGGTCATGTCCGGCCCTCCCCACCCTCGCGGCCGGCATCGGCGGCCAGATGCATGCTCTCGCGGGCCTCGTCCGCCAGCTGGAAGCCCTCGGCACGGCCCATGGCGATGGCCCACAGCAGCTGCAGCAGGCGCAGCGAGAGGAGCACGAAGCCGATAATCAGGATGCTGTGGGCCAACCAGGTGGGCACGGGCAGATCCTCCAGCTCGATGCCGATGCGCTTCATCTTGTAGAGATAAACCCAGGAGCCGTAGATGAACAGTCCGCAGTAGACCAGGGACAGGACCACCGCGATGCCGCTCACGACCCGCCGCCCCAGCGGCGGCAGCAGCCTCACCACCGCGTCCACGCCGATGTGGGCCCCCACCTTGAGGCCGTAGGAGACCCCGAACAGGACGAACCAGGCGGAGAGGTGCAGCGTCAGCTCCTGGGCCCAGATGAAGGTGGTGCCGAAGCCGAAGCGCAGCACCACCTCAAGGAACACCAGCAGGGTCATGGATACGAGGAGGAGGGAGATGACTCCCTCCTCCACGCTGTTGAGGATGCGCTTGGCGAGCGTTCGCATCGCGGCGGTTTCCGTCGTCGGGTTACTGGTTGCTGCTGTAGGCGGCCTCGATCAGATCCTTGCCGATCTCATCCTCGAACTGCTGCCACACCGGCCGCATGGCGTCGACCCATTGCTGGCGTTGCGCGTCGGTGAGCTCGATCACCTCGCTGCGCCCGGAGGCGATGATGGCCGCCTTGTCGGCCTCGTTCTTCTTGTTGGCCAGGTCGTTGGCATAGGTGAGCGACTCGTCCAGGGCCGCCTTCACCTCGGCCCGGATGTCATCCGGCAGACCGTTCCAGAAGTCGCTGGAAGTGACCACCAGGTAGTCGAGCAGGCCATGGTTGGACTCGGTGATGTACTCCTGCACCTCGAAGAACTTCTGGGAATAGATGTTGGACCAAGTGTTCTCCTGACCGTCGATGGCGTTGGTCTGCAGCAGGGTGAAGACCTCGGAGAAGGGCTTCTTCACCGCGGCGGCGTCGACGGCGTCGAACTGGGCCACCAGCACATCGGAGGCCATGACGCGGAACTTCAGCTTGTTGGCGTCCGCTGGCACCCGCAGGGGCGAATGGGCCGAGAGCTGCTTCAGGCCGTTGTGGAGGTAGCCGAGGCCGAGCACGCCCTTGTCCTCCATGGAGGTGAGCAGCTGCTGCCCCTCGGCGCTCTGCTGGAACCGCTCCACCGCGGCCATGTCCTTGAACAGGAAGGGCAGGTCGAAGATCTGCAGGGCCTTGGTATAGCGCTCGAACTTGGACAGGGCCGGGGCGGCAATCTGCACGTCCCCGAGCAGCATGGCCTCGAGCACCTTGTCGTCGCCGAAGAGCTGGGAGTTGGGATAGACCTCTACCACCACCTTGTCGCCCAGGCGCTGCTCCACCAGCTCCTTGAACTTGATGGCCATCTGGCCCTTGGGGGTGTTCTCGGCCACCACGTGGGAGAACTTGATGACGATGGGAGCGGCGGAAAGGGGGCCGGCCGCGACGAGTGCAAGCAGGGCCAATGCAGCAGTCAGTACTCGCATGATTTGCTCCTCCTGGTGAACTCCGGGTTAGTGGGTTATGGGCGACTCCGCGGTGCAGGGAAGGGCGCCTGTATCCGGATAGAGCAAAGGATAGGCCAGAAATGCCCGGGAATTATAAAAACAAGAATAAACATAAGGATAAGATGCAATACTGGAATCAGTATCAGGAAGAAGTGGCGGAATTCCGCCCAAACGGTCTTTTGCTTGGGCGGGAATCCGCCTGTTGCGGTTGCCGCGGCTACTTGTAATTGCGCCGGTCCAGGCCGTGCTTGCGCATCTTGTCGGTCAGGGTTTTGCGCGGAATTCCGAGGGCATCCACCGTCTCCTTGATGCTGCCCTTGTGGGCCCGAAGCTCCTGTTCTATGAGACTGCGTTCGAAGCAGTCGATATGCTCCGGCAGCGTCATGCCCTCCAGGCTGAAACCCTGGGTGACACGGTCCAGGTCGTAGCCCAGGGATTCACCCAGCAGGACATAGCGCTCGGCGGCGTTGCGCAGCTCGCGAACGTTGCCGGGCCAGGCGTGGGAGAGCAGCGCCCGGATCTGCTCGCTGCTGAGCGGTGGTGCCTCGCGCTGGTAGCGCGAGGAGGCGACCAGGAGGAAGTGCTGGAACAGGAGGGGGATATCCTCGCGCCGTTCCCGCAGCGGGGGGATGTCGATGGTGACCACGTTGAGGCGGTAGTAGAGATCCTCGCGGAATTCCCCCCGGGCGCAGGCTTCCCTGAGATCCACCTTGGTCGCCGCCACCACCCGCAGGTCGAGGGGGATCAGCTCGTTGGAACCGAGGCGTTCCACCGCCCGCTCCTGGAGCACCCGCAGCAGCTTCACCTGTACCGCGAGGGGCATGCTCTCGATTTCGTCCAGGAACAGGGTGCCCCCGTTGGCATGTTCGAACCTGCCGATGCGTCGGCCCTGGGCGCCGCTGAAGGCGCCGGGCTCATGCCCGAACAACTCGCTCTCGATGAGGGTCTCCGGCACGGCCCCGCAGTTGACCGCCACGTAGTTGTGCCCCTGGCGGCGGCTGTGCTCGTGCAGGGAGCGGGCCACCAGCTCCTTGCCGGTGCCGGTCTCGCCGAGGATGAGCACGTCGGCCTGGGTATCGGCCAACTGGGCGATGAGGGCCCGCAGCCGCTGCATGGCCGGCGTGCTGCCGATGATCCGCGGCCCCGGGGCGCTGTGGGCCTCCAGCTCTACCCGCAGTGTGCGGTTTTCCAGGGTCAGGCCGCGCTTCTCCAGCGCCCGGCGGACCACCTCGATGAGGGTTTCGGCGGGGAACGGCTTCTCGATGAAGTCGTAGGCGCCATCGCGCATGGCGTTCACCGCCATGGAGATGTCGCCGTGGCCGGTCACCAGGATCACGGGCAGGTCCCGATCCACCGCCAGTGCCTGCTCCATGAAGGCCAGGCCGTCCATGCGCGGCATCTTGATGTCGCACACCACCACGCCGGGCCATTCGCGGGTGAGCAGGGGCAGCGCCGCGGCGGCGTTGTCGAAACTCTGCACCTGGAACCCGGCCAGCTCCAGGGTCTGCTGACTCGCTATCCGAATGTGCCTTTCATCATCGATGAAGATGACCGGTCCCGTGGTTCCCACCTTGGTCTCCTGTTCTGTGCTGCGTTCCAGGCGCGTGGAATACGTGTCCGCCGTGCTCATCCGAGGGCTGACTCCCGGTCCGCGCTTTCCGCCCGGAGCAGCTCCAGGGTGAATTCCGCGCCGCCCCCCGCCGCCCGGCCGGCGTGCAGGGCCCCGCCCATCTCCTCGGTGATGCGCTTGGATATGGAGAGCCCCAGCCCGAGCCCGGTCTCCTTGGTGGTGAAGAAGGGATCGAAGACCTGCGCCACCAGCGCTTCGGGGATTCCGGGGCCGTTGTCACGGATAACCAGGTCCACGCGCCCGTCATGGGCCTCGGCGGTGATTTCCAGCCGTGGTTGCTCGTTCCCCTCCATGGCCTGCAGCGCGTTGTTGACCAGATTGACCAGCACCTGCTCGAGGCGCACGGTGTCGCCCCGGACCATCAGATCCCCGGCTGGCAGGTTGCATCGGACCTCCGCGCCGAGGGCCCGGATCCGTGTGGTGAGTATCCCCAGCGCCGCTTCCACTGCGGCGGACACGGAGACGGGGACGCTGCGTCCCGAGGTCTTGCGGGCGAACACTTTCAGCTGGGCGCTGATCTGCGCCATCCGATCGGTGAGCGAGGCGATCTGCTCCAGGTTCCAGCGCGCGTCATCGGAGCGCCGCTGATCGAGCAGGGCGCGGGCATTGTCGGCATAGGTGCGGATGGCGGCCAGGGGCTGGTTCAGCTCGTGGCTCACCCCGGTGGCCAACTGGCCGAGCACGGCGAGCTTCGCTGCCTGTATCAGTTCGTTCTGGGTATGGCGCAGGGCATCCTCGGTGCGGCGGTGCTCATCGATCTCCCGGGTCAGCCTGGCGTTGGTGCGGGAGAGGTCGGCCGTGCGCTCCTGGACGCGGGTTTCGAGCATGTCATGGGCACGGCGCAGGGCGTCCTCGGTACGCTTCAGCTCGCTGATGTCGTGCACGGTGGCAATGAACTTGCGCTCCGCGCCGATGCGCATCTCCCGGACCGCCAGCTCGGTGGGGAAACGGCTGTGGTCCTTGCGCAGTCCCATGACCTCCACCGAGCCGGAACCGCTGAGGGGGCTCCGATCGAGCTCACACTGGAGTCCGGCCCGATCGTCGGGGGCGAGGAGGCGGGTGATGTGCGCCCCCCTGATCTCCTCCGAGCGGTAGCCGAACAGCTGCTCCGCGGTCGGGTTGAAGGACTCGATGGTACCGCGGCCGTCGGTGGTGATGAGGCCGGCGTGGGTGTTGTGGATGATGGCGCGGACCCGCAGTTCGTTCGCCTCCAGCGTCTTCTTGGAACGCAGTTCGTAGAGGCTCCGTTCCCGCAGGCGCAACCGCCGCTGCACCAGGAACAGGGAGGTGAGGAGCAGGAGTGCGAAGAGGAAGGCGGCCGTCAGGACGGCGCGCAGCACCTGGGCATGCACCGGCTCCAGTCCGGTGAGAATATGGACATTCCAGCCAGCGGAGGGCATCGGACGGACCAGTTCCAGGAATTCGCGGGCCTGGGTGCGCCGGGTGCCGTCTTCCCGCAGGCGCACCAGCCGGGCGGCGGGAGCGATATCCTCGGTCGTGGTGACGGGCAGCACCGGCAGCGGCAGATCGCTGTAACGCCGGTTGGCGCGGATGCGCCGCAGCTGGTCCGGCTCCAGGGAGTGCAGGGTGTTGAATTTCCAGTCCGGTCGGGAACTGCTGAAGATGACCCCGTCGGGGTCGGTGACCAGGAATTCGAACCGGTCACCGCCCCAGCGCGACTCCAGGGCGCTGATATTCACCTTCACCACCACCACGCCGCGGATGGTGCCCGCCTCGCGGACCGGATAGGCAAAGTAGTAGCCCCGCTTGTTGGAAGTCGTCCCGAGGGCGAAGAAACGGCCCAGGCCGCCGCGCATCGCCTCCTGGAAGTAGGGCCGGTAGCTGAAGTTCTCGCCCACGAACGGCGTTCCTGAGTTCCAGTTGCTGGCCGCCAGCGTCAGGCCGGTCCGATCCATCAGGTAGGTGTCCGATGCGCCGGTGATGCCGTTCAGGCGCTCCAGACGCCGGTTGACCCCGTCGATCCGATCCGGTTCGCCGGGGTGGTTGAGCAGCTCCAGGAGATGGGGATCGGTGGCCAGCAGCTCGGGCAGGATTTCGTACTTCTCCAGCTCGCGCTCAACGTTGGCGATGTAGAGGTTGAGATTCTGCCAGCCCTGGTCCATCAGTCCCTGCAGGCTGGCGCTGCGGGTCCACACCGCGGTCTGCCACAGGATCAGCGCGAACAGGCCGGCAATGGTCGTGGCCAGCAGCGCGCGCCGGTGGCGTCGGGCGAGGTTGCGGAAGCGCGGACTTTCGGTCATCGCTCGGTCCAGGGTGGTAGCGTATTCCCTATAATACCCCCGTATTGCTCCAAACCCTGACCTGATACCGAGCGAGGCTGACGATACAACCGATGAGCGAGGACAAGCGTGCGCGACTGCGCTGGCACTGCCGCCGTGGGATGCTGGAGCTGGATGTCATCCTGCAGCGTTTCGCCGATCAGGATCTGGACCGTCTCGACGCGGCGGCTCTGGCGGTGCTCGAACGCCTGCTGGAGCAGTCCGATCCCGACCTGATGGACTGGCTGCTGAAGGGAGAGCCGGTACCCGATCCGGAGCTGGCCGGCCTTGTCGAGCGAATCCGAGCCCGATCTGCGTATTGAGCCCCGGGCCACGGCGTCCGAGCGGTCATACCACCTTCTCAGCCACAGCCTGGCGCTGGTGGCGGTCACGCTGTCCGGCGCGCCCGCCTGGAGCCCGCTCCTGGTGGCGCCGGTGGTGGGCTGGAGTCTGCTCCGTGTCTGGCGGCGTCGGGTCGCGCGGCAGGGCAGGGCGGCACTTGCCGCGGTGTCGGTGGATGCCAGGGGTCGCTGGTGGGTGGAGGACGGAACCGGACACCGGCACGAGGTAGCCCCGACCGGCCCCAGGCTCTCCGGACGGTGGCTGGTCTATACCCGGCTGCGCAGCCGGGACGGAGGGCACTACACCCTGCTGGTGTCGGCTGGCGGCGCCGAAGAGGAGTCGCTCAGGCGCCTGCGGCGTCGGCTCGGTGCCGGAAGGTCGGCTGTGGCGGCAGAAGAACCGTAGGGGACGGCGGCCGGGTGTCGTCCGGCCGGGGGTAGTCGAGGGTGTAGTGCAGGCCGCGGCTCTCCTTGCGGGACATGGCCGAGCGGATGATGAGATCGGCCACCTCCACCAGGTTGCGCAGCTCCAGCAGGTCGTCAGTCACCCGGAAGTGGCTGTAATACTCACGGATCTCCCGGCGCAGCAGCTCGACGCGGCGCTTGGCCCGCTCCAGCCGCTTGTTGGTGCGCACGATGCCCACGTAGTCCCACATGAACCGCCGCAACTCGTCCCAGTTGTGGGAAACCACCACCTCCTCGTCGGAGTCGGTAACCCGGCTTTCGTCCCAGGGTGGCAGCTGTGGCGGGAGCGGCACTTCCTCGATCTGGGCGACGATGTCCTGGGCGGCGCTGTCGGCGAAGACCAGGCACTCCAGGAGCGAGTTGCTGGCCATGCGATTGGCCCCGTGCAGCCCGGTGTAGGCCACTTCCCCCACCGCGTAGAGTCCGGCCACATCGGTGCGCGCCTGCAGATTGGTCATGATTCCGCCACAGGTGTAGTGGGCGGCCGGCACCACCGGAATGGGCTCGCGGGTCATGTCGTAGCCGAATTCCAGGCACTTCTCGTAGATGGTGGGGAAGTGGCCGCGGATGAAATCAGCCGGCTTGTGGCTGATGTCCAGCAGCACGTGCTCCACCCCCAGGCGTTTCATCTCGTGGTCGATGGCCCGGGCGACGATATCCCGGGGCGCCAGTTCGGCGCGGGGATCCAGGCCGGGCATGAAACGGGTGCCGTCCGGGAGCAGCAGTCGTCCCCCTTCGCCACGGACCGCCTCGGTGATCAGGAACGACTTGGCCTGGGGATGGTAGAGGCAGGTGGGATGGAACTGGTTGAATTCCATGTTGGCCACCCGGCAGCCGGCCCGCCAGGCCATGGCGATGCCGTCCCCCGTGGAGACGTCCGGATTGCTGGTATAGAGGTAGACCTTGCTGGCGCCGCCGGTGGCCAGCACCGTGAACCGGGCCCGGAAGGTCTCGATGCGCTGGGTGCTGCGATCCAGGACATAGGCCCCGAGGCAGCGGCCGCCCGGCAGGCCGAGCTTGCCGGCGGTGATGAGATCCACCGCGATGTGGCTTTCGTGGAGGGTGATGTTGGGCCGTTTGCGGGCATCCGACGCGAGGGTGGTCTCGATGGCCCGGCCGGTGGCGTCCGCGGCATGGATGATGCGGCGGTGGCTGTGGCCGCCCTCGCGGGTCAGGTGGTAGCGCAGCACCCCGTCATCGTCCCGCGCCTGGGTGAATGGCACGTGCTCGTTGATGAGCCAGTCGATGCAGGCGGGGGCGTGGTTGACGGTGAACTCCACGACCTTCGGCTCGCACAATCCCGCGCCGGCGACCAGGGTGTCATCCACGTGGGACTGGAAGGAGTCCTTGCTGTCGAGTACCGCGGCGATGCCGCCCTGGGCATAGAGGGTGGAGCCTTCCTCGATTTCGGACTTGGACAGCACGGCGATGCGCATGGTCTCGGGAAGACGCAGGGCAACACTGAGCCCCGCGGCGCCACTGCCGATGATGAGAACATCGAAATCGTGCTGAACGGTCATCGCTCGCTGGTCATCCTGTCCTGCCGCGGTGGATCGAACCGAATCTCCCGCTGTGGCATCCAGTCCACTGCACCTGGCGGGACCGGGCGGACGGACGAAGCGCAACAGTGGTGGAGTGCGGAGAAACCGGCCACAATATACAGCCAATCAGGGGCCGGGGCCACGCCAGGCGCCCCTCCGTGTTCCAAGTGGAGTCCGTGACCCATGGCATGATGAGTGAGTGACCGCGGCTGTTCGGCTCCGTGCAGCCGCTTCCTGAGGTTCCCCGGCGGGACGCGGTATGTGGCTTTACCGCCTTTTTCGCCACGGTGCCGAACTCTGGTGCATGGATATTGTCTACCGTAACAGGCGCATGGATGCGCCCCGGATGTCAGGATCGAGTGGATGGGAGAACAGAGGACAGACCAGGAGCTTGTCGCGCGGGTACAGAGAGGAGACAAGCGAGCCTTCGATGTCCTGGTCCTTAAGTACCAGCATCGGCTGGCGAAGCTCATCACGCGTTATGTCCACGATCCAAGCGAGGTTCAGGATGTGACCCAGGAAGCCTTCCTCAAGGCTTACCGTGCGCTGCCCAAGTTCCGGGGCGAGAGCGCTTTCTACACGTGGATCTATCGCATCGCCATCAACACAGCCAAGAACTACGTGGTGTCACAGGCCCGCAGACCACCGGATACGGATATCGATGCCGAGGAAGCCGAGCAGTACGAGGGCGCCCCCGGCCTGAAGGAGAATGCATCCCCCGAGCGAATGCTGTTGCGGGACGAGATCCAGGAGACTGTCTTCGATGCCATCGAGCAGCTGCCCGAGGATCTGCGCACCGCCATCACGCTGCGGGAACTGGAAGGTCTCAGCTACGAGGAGATTGCACAGGCGATGGATTGTCCGGTCGGCACCGTCCGGTCGCGGATTTTCCGCGCCCGCGAGGCAATCGACCGCAAGCTCAGGCCCCTGCTGGATTGATGGACACGGCAGATCAAACAACAAGTTGGGTGGACAAGCACATGACCGAACAGAAGCATGAGCAGCTGTCTGCGCTGGTGGACGGCGAACTGGGAGCCGACGAGACCCGGGTACTGCTCAACGAGTTGGAGTCCGACCCGGAGATCCGGGGTCAATGGGAGCGTTATCACCTGATCGGTGAAGCGCTGCGAGGCGCCCTGCCGGAGCGGATGAATGCGGGCCTTGCCGCCCGGGTGGCCGCCGCGCTGGAGCACGAACCGGCTATCCTCGCACCTGCCAACCTGCGTCTGCACCGGTTGAACCCCTATCTCAAGCAGGCTGCCGGCATGGCCATCGCCGCCGGTGTGGCGGTGGCGGCGGTGCTGGTGGTGCCGGTGCTGGTGCGCGAGGAGCCGGCCGTTGCTCCCTCGCAACAGGTGGCCGCCTCCCAGGCGGCGGGCCCGGCCGGGATTATGCGTACCGAGCTCAGCCCCGCGGAACGCTCCCGCACCCTGGTGGACGAACGGTTGCAGGATTACCTGGTCAACCACTATGAGCACTCCGCCATAACGCGCGTACAGGGTGTACTCCCCTACGTGCGTATCGTCGGAAGCAGCGACCAGCGTTGATGCTCCGAACCGGTTCGAGCCTGGGAAGGTTTCTTTTGGCAACCCTGCTGGCGGCCTTTGCCCAGGCGGCGGCCGCCGATGCGGGTCCCGGACCGCAGGCGATCATAGCGCGCATGACCGAGGCCACGCGCACCCTCAACTATGAAGGCACCTTCGTCTACAGCCACGAAAACCGGTTGGAAACGGTCCGGTTGATACACGCTTTCGAGGCCGGACGCGTACGTGAACGGCTCATTCATCTCAACGGCACACCCCGGGAGGTGCTGCGGGACGAGAGCGGAGTTACCTGTATCTACCCCGACGCCCGAACGGTGGTGGTGGAGCGGAGCCCGCCCGGAGAGTTCCTGCAGCCGACCCAGGACATGGACGTGGAGCGTCTGGCGCAGCACTACCAGCTCAGCCTGGGCGCCACGACCCGGATCGCCGGTCGTGACGCGCAGGAGGTCGCCATCGACCCCCGGGATGGATATCGCTATGGCTATCGCCTCTGGGTCGACCGCGACAGCGGGCTGCTGCTGCGTTCCGACCTGGTGGGCCGGGAGGGCGAAGTGCTCGAGCAGATACTCTTCGTCACCCTGGAGGTGCGCGACGAGATTCCCGACTCCGCGCTCGAACCGACCATCGGTGTCAAGGGCTGGTCCTGGTTCGACGAGTCCGGCCGGAGCTATCCGGAGCAGGCGGCGGATGAGGGATGGTCGGCCCACTGGCTGCCGCCGGGGTTCGAACCCACCACCCGCAGTGTCCGGCATCTGCAGCGCGTCCCGGGGCCGGTCCGCTATCTCGGCTACAGCGATGGCCTGGCATCCGTGTCGGTCTATGTCCAGGAGCAGGGCATGGCGAAGGAGGGTGGCGGCAAGGTGGCCAGCCTGGGTGCCGCCCACGCCTTCACGGTCGCGGTGGAGGGCCACCAGGTGACCGTCGTGGGCGAGGTTCCGGCGGAAACGGTGGAGCGCGTGGCCACCTCGGTCCGCCGCACCACGGAGAGCCATGATGATTGAAGAATCCGGACGCGTCGTGGCGGTGGATGGCGCCTTCGCCTGGATCGAGACCCGGCGCAAGACCGCCTGCGGCAGCTGTTCCGCCAAGGCGGGATGCGGCACCTCGGTGCTGGACAAGGTATTCGGACAGCGCATGAACCGTATCCGGGCCCTGAACCAGGTCGAGGCGCGGGTGGGTGATGAGGTGATCATAGGCCTGAGCGAGTCGGCCCTGGTCCGCGGTTCTTTCGCAGTCTACGCCATTCCCCTGGTGGGGCTGTTCGCGGGTGCCGGACTGGCGACGGCGCTGTCCGGTGCCGATGGCGAAGGTCTGGTGATACTGGGCGGAGTGCTGGGGTTGGCGGCGGGATTCCTCGTCGTGCGCCGTTTCAGCCGCCGCATCCAGACCGACCGGAACTACCAGCCGGTGGTCCTGCGCCAATCGATGCAGCCCGCCGGTTTCAGGATCAGCCTGCACAATCAAAGCTGACATACAGGAGAGAATGCGTGAAGCGACTTCCCCTATCCCGTGGTGCGGCCCTGTTGACGGCCCTGGTAATCTGGTTGCTGGCCGGCGCGGGGATCGCCCAGGCCCGGGAACTGCCCGACTTCACCTGGATGGTCGAGCGATACGGACCGGCGGTGGTCAATATCAGCACGACACAGAAGGTGAATGGCACGGCGCATCTGCCGCCTGAGCTCAACCTTCCCGACCTGCCCGAGGACTCCCCCCTGCGGGACTTCCTGCGCCGCTTCTTCGGCGAGGAGGGGGAGGGGGGGGATGGAGGGACCTTCAACTCCAAGTCACTGGGCTCCGGATTCATCATCTCCCGGGACGGCTATCTGCTGACCAACTATCACGTTATCCGGGACGCCGACGAAATCATCGTGCGTCTCAGCGATCGCCGGGAACTGAACGCCGATCTGATCGGCAGCGACGAGCGCAGCGACCTCGCGCTGCTCAAGGTGGAGGCCGATGATCTGCCGGTGGTGGACGTTGGCAGTTCCGCGGATCTCAAGGTCGGTGAATGGGTGCTTGCCATCGGTTCGCCGTTCGGCTTCGATCACTCGGTCACCGCCGGCATCGTGAGTGCCAAGGGGCGCAGCCTGCCGAACGAGAACTACGTGCCCTTCATCCAGACCGACGTGGCCATCAATCCGGGCAACTCCGGCGGCCCCCTGTTCAACCTGGACGGGGAAGTGGTCGGTATCAACTCCCAGATCTACAGCCGCACGGGGGGGTTCATGGGGCTGTCATTCGCCATTCCCATCGACATGGCCATGCAGGTGGTGGACCAGCTGAAGAGCCAGGGTTACGTCTCGCGCGGCTGGCTCGGCGTCCTGATCCAGAATGTGACCCGTGACCTGGCCGAGTCTTTCGGCATGGATCAGCCCCGCGGCGCCCTGGTGGCCCAGGTGATGCCGGACAGCCCGGCAGCCAAGGCCGGGATCCAGGTTGGCGACGTGATTGTCGAGTTCGACGGCCATATCGTCGACAAGTCCTCCGAACTGCCGCCGCTGGTGGGCGCCACCAAGGTGGGCAGCTCGGTTCCGGTGAAGCTTATCCGGGCCGGCAAGCAGCGGAATCTCAAGATAGAGATAGGTGAGCTTCCCGAGGAGGAGTCCGTCGCCGCGGGTGGCGCAAAACCCGAACCCTCGCCCATCGAGGACAGCCGGCTGGGATTGATGGTCTCCGATCTCAGCGCCGAGGAGCGGGATGCCCTGGGGATCGAGCAGGGAGGAGTCGTGGTGGATTCGGTGAAACCCGGCGCCGCCCGCGCGGCCGGCATTCGCCAGGGTGACCTGATCCTGCGCCTGAACAACCAGGACGTGGAGAGCGCCAAGCAGTTCCGCGAGCTGATCAAGTCTCTGCCCGGGGGGAAATCGGCCGCGCTCCTGGTGCAACGGGATGGGAGCCCCCTGTTCCTTGCCCTTCGGGTGCCGCAGGACGAATGACTCCTGCTGAATCATTGTTTTCGGCCCGGGCGCCAGCCCGGGCCGCTATGCTTGTTTTGTACATTAATAAAAATGTATAATTATTTGTAAATAATATTATTAATAGCTTCCTCTCCATGTCTCATCAGGGGCCGTCCCGGAACCGCCAATCGCCATCCGGCATTACTCCGGCTTGTTCCTCGCCAAGGCGAAATACGTTAGAATCCGCTCCTTTCGGGGATCCAGAACCTGTTTTGCGCGGCTGCGGCAGCGACTCCCACCGCCCGGCAGACCGTGAGCCGGCCTCCATGCCGCTCTGCAGTCCCGCACGGAAGTGTCTGAAGCCCCTCTCCACCAGTCTCGACCAAGAACCGGAATCCAGGATCGCCGACACGCCGTGAGTGCACTGAGCCACATTCGCAACTTCTCGATCATCGCGCATATCGATCACGGCAAATCCACCCTGGCCGACCGTCTGATTCAGAACTGCGGCGGACTGGCCGATCGTGAAATGTCCGCGCAGGTTCTCGATTCCATGGACCTGGAGCGGGAGCGCGGCATCACCATCAAGGCCCAGAGCGTCTCCCTGCGCTACCAGGCGCGGGACGGGCGGAACTACCTGCTCAACTTCATCGACACCCCCGGCCATGTGGACTTCTCCTACGAGGTCTCCCGTTCACTGGCGGCCTGCGAGGGGGCGCTGCTGGTGGTGGATGCCGCCCAGGGGGTGGAGGCCCAAACGGTCGCCAACTGCTACACGGCTTTCGAGCAGGGGCTCGAGGTCCTCCCGGTGCTGAACAAGATCGATCTGCCCCAGGCGGAGCCGGAGCGGGTCATCCAGGAGATCGAGGAGATCGTGGGTATCGAGGCGGACAACGCCTCCCGGGTCAGCGCCAAGACCGGTCTCGGGGTCGATGATCTGCTCGAGCGCATCGTCGCAGACATCCCGCCCCCGCAGGGGGACCCGGAGGGCACCCTGCGCGCCCTCATCATCGATTCCTGGTTCGACAACTATCTCGGCGTGGTGTCGCTGGTCCGGGTCATGGACGGCACGCTGCGGCCCGGCGAGAAGATCCGCGTCATGTCCACCGGGCGGGACCACCTGCTCGACCAGGTGGGTATCTTCACCCCCAAGCGAACCCGTACCGAGGCCCTGCGCGCCGGCGAGGTGGGTTTTGTCGTGGCCGGCATCAAGGACATCAACGGGGCGCCCGTGGGTGATACCCTGACCCACGCCAACCGGCCGGCGGAGAAGCAGTTGCCGGGCTTCCAGAAGGTGCGCCCCCAGGTATTTGCCGGGCTGTTCCCGGTGGATTCCGACGATTACGAGGATTTCCGCGACGCCCTGGCCAAGCTGAGCCTGAACGATGCGGCCCTGTTCTACGAGCCCGAGACCTCCACGGCGCTCGGCTTCGGCTTCCGCTGCGGTTTCCTGGGCATGCTCCACATGGAGATCATCCAGGAGCGCCTGGAGCGGGAGTACGAGATCGACCTCATCACCACCGCCCCGACAGTGGTCTTCGAGGTGCTCACCACGGCCGACGAGGTCATCGCGGTCGACAACCCGGCGACCCTGCCGGAGCCGGGCCGCATCCGCGAAATCCGGGAACCCATCGTGGAGGCCCACATCCTGGTGCCCCAGGAGCATGTGGGCAACGTCATCGGCCTGTGCGTGGAGAAGCGCGGCGCGCAGAAGCGCATGCAGTATCTCGGCAACCAGGTGACTCTCACCTATGAGCTGCCGATGAACGAGGTGGTGCTGGATTTCTTCGACCGGCTCAAGTCGGTGAGCCGCGGCTACGCCTCGCTGGAATACAGCTTCAAGCGGTTCCAGCCCGCCGACCTGGTGAAACTCGACATCCTCATCAACGCCGAGCGGGTGGACGCGCTCTCGCTCATCGTCCATCGGGACAAGGCCTATAACCGTGGTCGGGATCTGGTGGAGAAGATGAAGGAGATCATTCCCCAGCAGATGTTCGAAGTGGCCATCCAGGCGGCCATCGGCAATCACATCATCGCCCGCAGCACGGTCAAGGCCCTGCGCAAGAACGTACTGGCCAAGTGCTATGGCGGCGATGTTTCGCGAAAGCGCAAGTTGCTCGAAAAGCAGAAAGCGGGTAAACGGCGCATGAAGCAACTCGGCAAAGTCGAGATTCCCCAGGAAGCCTTCCTCGCCATCCTGCAGGTAGAGAAGAAATAATATGAGCCTTGATTTCCCAACGCTGCTCGTGCTCGCCACCTTCCTGACCGGTGGAATATGGGCGCTGGACGCCCTGTTGTGGGCGCCGAAACGCCGCTCCCTGGCCACGGAAGAGGGCGGTGCAGCCGCCGCAGAGCCACCCCGGGAGCCGGTGGTGGTCGAATACGCGCGCTCCTTCTTCCCGGTCGTGCTCGCCGTTCTGGTGCTGCGGTCATTCGTGGTGGAACCGTTCCGGATTCCTTCCGGCTCGATGATGCCCACCCTGCTTGTGGGCGACTTCATCCTGGTCAACAAGTTCGCCTACGGCATCCGGCTGCCTGTCCTCAACAACAAGGTGCTGGAGGTGGGTGAGCCGGAACGCGGCGACGTCGTAGTCTTCCGCTATCCCCAGGACCCAGGTGTCGACTACATCAAGCGGGTGGTCGGTGTGCCCGGGGATCGGGTCGCCTACTACAACAAGACCGTCTATATCAACGGGCAGCCCGCCGAGCAGGATTCCCTCGGGATCTACACGGGCGAGGGGGCTGGAGCCGTGATGACCGGCGCCGAGCAGCGTATGGAACTGCTCGACGGAGTATCCCACCACATCCTCGTGCGCAACGGTCAGCCTTCCGTCGAGGGCGAGTTCGTGGTCCCGGCCGGCCAGTACTTCGTAATGGGAGACAACCGCGACAACAGCAACGACAGCCGTTACTGGGGAACGGTTCCCGAAGAGAACCTGGTGGGCAAGGCATTCCTGATTTGGATGAACTACGACGGTGAGGCCGGGGGCGTTTCCTGGTCCCGTATCGGGTCAGGTATCGATTGATGTTCCGTCGCGAACACCGGGAACGACCGGAGGCATGCTCGCCCCGGCGGTCCCTGGCCAATGTGGCCGCACTCGCCGGTTTCCGGCTTGCCTCGGGGCGTCGCAGCGTATAGCTTTTCCCATATATGCAGCGTTGCCGCAGAGGGACTGACGGCCCCGGCGTCGTTTTCGGAACCGGCAGATCGTGTTCCCCTCGACATGTGGCGCCGCGCGGACCTGTAACATCAGGCGCAGGCGGTATGCTCGATCCCAACCCCGACCACCGCAGGAGAATGACCATGGGAACACGCTTCGGCCAGAGAGGAATGACCGCCATCGGGTGGTTGATCGTCCTGGGGCTAGTCGCTTTCTTCGCGTTGCTGGTACTGCGGCTGACACCGGTCTACCTGGAGCACTACAAGGTCACGAGCGCACTGCAGTCGCTGCACGAGGAGCCATTCATCACCCGCAAGACCAATCACGAGGTCATGAACCTGTTCATCCGCCGAATCAGCATCGATGATGTGGAGCGGGTGCGGGAAGGGAACGTCAAGATTGAAAACCGGCAGGGCAAACTCACCATCCGGGTGACCTACGAGGTCCGCATTCCCATGGTCGCCAACGTTGATGCGGTGGTCAGCTTCGACGATAGCGAGGAATTCGTGGCTCAGTGACAAGACCACCAATTGACCCTCTGTACCGCCACCTTGGCCACAGATTTCACCAATCAGGACTCCTCGAGTGCGCGCTGACGCATCGGAGTTTCCGCAAGGACAACAACGAGCGGCTGGAGTTTCTCGGCGACGCCATTCTCAGCTTCGTCATGGCCGAGGAGCTCTATCGCCGGTTTCCGCAGGCGAAAGAAGGTGAGCTGAGCCGGCTGCGCGCCAGTCTGGTCAAGGGTGAGACCCTGGCCGTCCTGGCGCGGGAGTTCGGGCTCGGGGACTACCTGCTGCTCGGCTCGGGAGAGCTCAAGAGCGGCGGCTACCGCCGCGAATCTATCCTGGCCGACGCGCTGGAAGCCGTCATCGGCGCCATCTATCTCGACGCCGGCTTGGAGCGCTGCCGCGGATGCGTGCTGGAGTGGTACGCCGAACGCCTGGATGCCCTGTCGCCGCAGGGTACCCTGAAGGATCCCAAGACCCGCCTGCAGGAGTATCTGCAGGCCCACCGTCTCGCGCTGCCGACCTACCTGGTCGATTCCGTCGAAGGAGAGGCGCACGCCCAGGTCTTTCGGGTGGAATGCCGGATCGAGGGCCTGGACATGACCACGCGCGGTACGGGCAGCAGCCGGCGACGCGCCGAGCAGGAGGCTGCACGCATCGCCCTCAGGAATATCACCAATGAGTGAACCGGAAGCCCGTCGCAGCGGTTTCGTCGCTCTTGTCGGTCGTCCCAACGTGGGCAAGTCGACGCTGCTCAACCGACTCCTCGGGCAGAAGATCAGCATCACTTCACCAAAGCCCCAGACCACCCGCCACCGGATTCTCGGGATCAAGACGGAGGGAGCGGTGCAGACGGTGTACGTGGACACCCCGGGTGTCCACCAGGGTGGAAAGCGGGCCATCAATCGCTATATGAACCGCGCCGCGCTGAGTACGCTGGCCGAGGTGGACGTGATAGTGATGCTGGTGGACGGCCTGCGCTGGACAGACGAGGACACCCAGCTCCTGAAGCGTGTCATGGAAGCGGGGCGGCCGGTGATCCTGGCGGTGAACAAGGTGGACCGCATTGCGGACAAGACCCGACTGCTGCCCCACTTGCAGGCGTTGGCGGCCAAGGCCGGATTTCTCGATATCGTTCCCCTGTCGGCCTACTCTGGCGACAATCTCGATGTCCTGGAGCGAATCATCGCGAGCCAGCTGCCGGAAGGTGACTGGCTGTTCGATGCCGACCAGCTCACCGATCGCAGCGAACGCTTCCTGGCGGCCGAAATCGTACGTGAAAAGCTCATGCGCAGCCTGGGTGATGAAGTGCCCTACGCGCTGGCGGTGGAACTCGAGGAGTTCCGCGAAGAGGAGGGTCGGCGCAGCATCAGTGCCGTCATCTGGGTCGAGCGCGCCGGGCAGAAGGCCATCGTCATCGGCAAGGGCGGGGAGCAGCTCAAGGAAGTGGGCCGGCAGGCCCGTCACGACATGGAGAAGCTGTTCGATGCCCACGTCTTTCTGCGCCTGTGGGTGAAAGTCCGTGAAGGCTGGTCCGATGACGAGCGGAGCCTGGCCAGCCTCGGTTACCAGAACGACTGACGTTTCCCACTGAACCGGACCTCTATCCATGTCCGAGCGGGTAAGCCTGCAGCCCGCCTACGTGCTGCACCAACGCGCCTATCGCGAGACCAGCCGGCTGATCGAGGTGCTCACCCGCGATTACGGACGCATCGGCATCGTGGCCCGCGGTGCCCGTCGCCCCGGCTCCCGCATACGACCGTTGCTGCAGCCATTCGTGCCGCTGCTCCTGTCCTGGTCAGCGGCCGGAGAACTGGCGACCCTCACCGGCGCCGAATCGGCCGGAAGGGCGCTGCATCTGCAGGGGGATGCCCTGGTCTGCGGGTTCTACCTCAATGAAGTGCTGCTGCGCCTGCTCACGCGGCACGATCCGGCGCCCGAGCTGTTCTCCGCCTATCATGACGCCCTCGGCGGGTTGCAAACCCATGGCTGCGACCCGACAATACTGCGTCGGTTCGAGAAACGGCTCCTCGATGCCCTGGGTTACGGCCTGCAGCTGCACGAGGACGCCAGGGGCGAGGCGCTGTCGGCCGACAGGCGCTACCACTATGAACCGGAACGGGGAGCGATCCCGGCCGGTGCGGATCGCGACACTCCCGCGGGCGGTGTCGCCATCCTGGGCCGCTGTCTGCAAGCCCTGGCCGCGGACACCCCGCTCGACGGGATCTGCCAGAAGCAGGTCCAGCGCCTCCTGGCCTCGATCCTTGCCCCCCATCTGGGTCCGCGGCCTCTTAAAAGCCGGGACCTGCTGCTCCAGATCCGTAGAAGGAGGACCACCGAGTGACTGGGCAGAGCCGTCTTCTGCTTGGCGTCAACATCGATCATGTCGCCACCCTGCGCCAGGCCCGGGGAACCCGCTTTCCCGATCCCGTCCAGGCGGCCGCCGAGGCCGAACTGGCGGGCGCGGACGGCATCACCGTGCACTTGCGCGAAGACCGCCGGCACATCCAGGAACGGGACGTGGAACTGCTGCGGCAGACCCTGCAGACCCGGATGAATCTGGAAATGGCGGTAACCGACGGGATGCTGGCGATTGCCGAACGTTACCGGCCGGAACACTGTTGCCTGGTGCCGGAGAAACGCCAGGAACTGACCACCGAGGGTGGTCTGGACGTGGCGAGCCAGCTTTCCCGTGTCCGCGATGCCTGCTCGCGCCTGGCCGCGTCGGGGATCGAGGTCTCCCTCTTCATCGATCCCGACCCCGTCCAGATCGATGCCGCAGTGGCAGCCGGCGCGCCCACTGTCGAGATTCATACCGGGCGTTACGCCGATGCCGCCGATGCACCCGGCCGCGAAACGGAGCTGGAGCGTGTGGCCGCGGCCGTGCGCCACGCCGGGGCGGCGGGACTGGTCGTGAATGCCGGCCACGGGCTCAACTACCGGAATGTCCACCCCATCGCGGCTATGCCCCAGCTCAACGAGCTCAACATCGGCCACGCCATCATCGCCCGGGCGATCATCACGGGATTGCGCGAAGCGGTCGCTGAGATGCGCCGGCTCATGGACGCGGCGCGGTGATGAACATTGCGGGCATCGGGACCGACCTGGTGGAGGTGGCGCGCCTGACGCGGGGCCTGCAACGGTTCGGCGAGCGCTACAGCAGCCGTATCCTGGCCGGTGCGGAACACGAGGAATTCCGTCGTGCAGCGGATCCCGGACGGTTTCTGGCCAAGCGCTTCGCCGCCAAGGAGGCGTTCGCCAAGGCCCTGGGTACCGGCTTCCGCGACGGCATCACCCTGCGCCAGCTGGCGGTGGTTCACGACGAGTTGGGACGGCCGGGCATGCAGTGCAGCGGATCGGCCCTGGAACGGCTCCGGGCGATGCGGGCCAGGGATTGCCACCTGAGCATTTCCGATGACGGTGCCTACGCGCTCGCGTTCGTTATTTTGACCGCTGCTCCCTGACCGTCGCCGCGCTGTCGCGCACGGCCTCGAGAACCGCGTGGGCGGCATCGCGGAAAGCGGTATGGGCGCTGGCGATCGCCGCCTCGTCGTTCCTGGCCAGCAGTGCCCGTTCGAGTTGCTCGGCGGACGCCTTCAGCCGGGGAACACCGGCGAAGCAGGCACCGCCATGAACGCGGTGCACCAGTTCCCGCATCCGCGTCAGTTCCCCGCCCGCATGGGCCTGGGCGATGGCTTCAACCTTCTCCCCCAGTTCCCCGACGAGCTGCCGCAGCATCTCGTCGGCAAGTCCCCGGTTGCCGTTGGCCAGCCGAATCCCGAGCTCATGGTCGATGACCATGTTCCCCGGCATGGGATCCGGACCCGTTTCCGGACCGGTGGCGGGCGTTCCCGGCAATGTCAGCCAGCATTTCAGTTTCTCCGCGAGCTGACGGGAGTTGAAGGGCTTGGACAGGTAGTCATCCAGGCCTGCGGCCAGAAGTTTCTCCGCCTCACCGGCCATGGCATGGGCGGTGAGCGCGATGACCGGGGTGCGCAGCCCCTCCTTTTCCATGGCGCGCAATTCACGGGTGGCGCTCACTCCATCCAGGTGCGGCATCTGGATATCCATCAGCACGGCGTCGAAATTCTGCTCGCGCAGCACTTCGAGCGCCTCGACGCCATCGCAGGCCTGGCTTACCCGCAAACCGAGCTCCTCGAGCATGATGGTGGCGAGTTTGAGATTCGCGGCATTGTCGTCGACCACGAGCACGGAAGGCGTGTTTCCGGGGGCGGGGGAATCGCTGTCCAGGGCGTCCGGGCCGACGGCTGCCGGGCTGTCCGCCTGTCCCAGCAGAATGGCGACCAGTTCCCTGCGCAACCGCTGCTGTGACACCGGCTTGGGCAATATGGCGGCGGTCCCCAGCGCCTTGAGGCGTTCCCTGCACACAAGCTGGTGGGGGCTGGCGTTGGGCAGCAGCACGACCGGCACGCCATCGTCCCGGCACAGAGTGCCGAGCAGGGCCTCCACATCGCTGTTGCAGGTGTCGCCCGCGGCCGTGCCGATCAGGACAAGATCGATGGGATGTCCCTGCGCACGGGCGTTATCGAGGTGCCCCGCGATGCGATTGCGGTCATCGATTTCGGTCACCTGCATGCGCCATCCGGTGAGCAGGTGCCGGAGCGCGGTGCGTACGAGGGGGTGGGGCTCGCAGATCAGGGCGCGGCGGTCGGCAAGGCCGTCGGCATGCAGATTCCGCACCGCGGGACTCGTGGGACAGGTGAAAGTGAAGGTGAAGGTCGAACCCCGACCGAGTTCACTCTCAACACTGATGGATCCACCGAGCTGCTCCACCAGCTTCTTGGAGATGATGAGTCCCAGACCGGTACCGCCGAACAGGCGCCTGGGCGATCCGTCCGCCTGGTGAAACGGCTTGAACAGCTGCGCCAGCTGTTCGCGATCCATGCCGATACCCGTGTCGGCGATGCTGATGCGCAGGGTTGAATTTTCCTCGTTTTCCTCTTCCAGCATGACGCGCACGGCGACACTGCCGCGGTTGGTGAACTTGATGGCATTGCCCACCAGGTTGATCAGGATCTGCTTCAGCCGCGTGGAATCGGTCCGAACGCGGTCGGGGACATCCGAGTAGAACAGCGAGATCAACTCCAGGCCCTTCTGCCGGGCGCCGGGCGCCAGCATGTACACCACGTCCTCCACCGCGTCACGCAGCGGGAAGTCGCTTATCTGGAGGGAGAGTTTGCCCGCCTCGATCTTGGAGAAGTCGAGAATGTCGTTGACGATGTTGAGCAGGTCCGAGGCTGATTTTTCGATGGTAGCCACATACTCGGACTGTACCCCGTTGAGCCGGGTCTTCTGCAGCAGTTCCGTGTACCCGATGATGCCGTTCATGGGGGTGCGGATTTCGTGGCTCATGTTGGCCAGGAACTCTGACTTGACCCGGTTGGCATCCTCGGCGCGCTTGCGTGCGATATCCAGTTCGATGTTCTGGATTTCGATGGTTTCCAGCGTTTCACGCAGATCGGCTGTGGCTTGATCGATGTTTTCCTGCATTTCACTGCGCGCCGAACCCAGGGACTCTGCCATGGCGTTCACCCCGGAGGCGAGGGTATTCAGCTCACCACCCCCCTCCGGCGGGACACGCGTATCCAGGTCACCGGAACGGATCCTGTCAACCGCCCGGGTCAGGGCGAGGATGGGGTCGCTGACGCTGCGGCCGATGCGCAGGGCGACGACGGCACTGATGGCCAGTACGCCCGCAAGCAGGATCGCGCCATTGATGATGGCCTGGTATTTCTTGAGCAGCGTGCCCGTACGCGACACCTCGACGGCCACGGTACCCAGCAGCCTGGTTCCCGTCGTGGACTGCGTGCCGGGGCCGGCCATCTGATCGGGAAAATCGGCAACCCGGACGTTGCCGATCACAATCGGGGCATGGAATATGATCGAGTGGCCGTTGCGCGCCTCGGACATGACCACTCCGCTGCGGGTGTTCACGAGCGGGCGATCATGGGGCGCGAATTCCGGTCCGGCACGGACCAGCAGCTGGAGGTCGGAGTCGTAGATGGCCGCGGCACGGATATCCTGCTCTTCCAGGATCGCGTTCACCAGGCCCTGGAGAATCTCCCCGTTGCCCGAGAAAACTCCGTACTCCGCGGCGGGGGCGAGTTGCTGGACCAGCATCCGCCCGGTATCGAGCATGGCCTCCTCGAGATCATAGATGCGGAGGGAGATGAAATAGGCGCTCAGGAGCAATGAGAGCACCAGCGTCGGGACCAGCGCGAGCAGGAGCACCTTGTGGCGGATGCCCCAGTTTTTCATGGCCGTCTCTCCCGCACGGTGTCCATCCGTCGGACCTGCCCGAGCAGATCGGCGTCATCCGGAAGGATGATGCCGAGCGAACGGGTGACTTGGCGGTTCACGGCAATCTCGTACTCATCTGGCGGCCGGGGAGGCGGCAGTCGCGGCGGAGTCATGGTGAATGCGTCGCGTATCAGGTGCCCGGCCTGACGCCCTACCTGTAGCGGCGTAGTGTACACCGCGGCGATCGCGCCGGCCCTTACGTAGGCGCGGGAGAAGCCGATTACCGGGATTTCGCGCCGGTAGGTCGCCAACAGGATGCCCTGCACGCTGTACTGGTTGTAGACGACGGGATCGGGCAGTGCGAGAACGACATCCGAGTCGTCGAGCAGACCGAGTATGGCACGCAGGGGATTCTCGTCCTCCCGGATTTGCGCCAGGCGCAGCCGCAGCCCATGGGATGACGCCGCTGCTTCGAGCTCCGCCTTCTCCAGGGCTGACGAGGGTCCGAGCGGCACGGCTATGTCGCGGGCCTCGGGAAACGCGCTCTGCAGGAGATGCAGGGTGCGGGCGAAGGGTTGATCCAGGTAGATGGCGGATACCCGTTCACGCGCTGGTTCCGGCAACTGTGAAACAAGGTGCCTGAACGTCAGCCGGGGAATGAGCAGACACAGCAGCGATGCATCCGGGGGGCTGATCATCAGGCGCGCCGCCATGTCACTGCCCAGGGTCACCAGCAGATCGTAGCCGTTCGTGTCGGGTAGTGCCTGCAGTTTGGACAATTCGCGCACCACAATCCGCGGTCGTGACTCCTCCGGCAGCGCAGCGAGGACCTGCTCCAGCCCCTCCAGCGTCTGGCCGTACACACCATCGGCCACTTCCGTCAGAACAAGGATGCGGGGAACATCCACGGCATGGGCCTGGATGTGGAACAGCAGACCGACAAGCAATAGGAGAATACACCCGCAGCCGTGGGTTGACGCCTGCTTCGCATCCTTGCTGTGGCAGCGCTGCCGGGTAGTCTGTGCGTCCATTGCCTCGGCCTGTGCGGTCGTCTCCGGTCTCAATCCATTTGCAGGCTCAGCTGCAGATAGGCCTGGGGCGCAAATGAATTCTGATAGACGAAATCGTGGTATTCGCCGAGAACATTCTGCAGCACCAGTTCCAGTTCTCCCCTGACTCCCCCGGAACGCCAGGGTTTCGCCAGCCTTAGATCGAGGCGATGTGCCGGCTCGACCGTACTGCCGTCGCCCAACCACGTCATGCCGCTGGTGAAACTGTACAGGAGGCTGGCCCGCAGGTCGCTGCGGAGCCGGTGGAACAGGAACAGGCTGGCGGTATGGCGGGGTACGCTGCGGCTATACTTCTCGCGGTGATCGTCCGCTTCGACCCGGGTGTAGGAGTAGGCCAGCCGCAGACCGCTGTGGCGAACGGGGCGGTAGTCCAACTGGGTCTCGATGCCGGTGAGGAGAATATCGTCATCGTTGACGAAGTCCCATGCCCCGGGCTCCACCACATCCAACCAGGGGGGCAGGCCGGTCTCGGCGAAATACATTCCGATGACATCATTGAGTTCTTCCCTGAACAACCGGATATCGACCATCGTCCTGAGGTCGGCAAGCTCCAGATTATAACCCAGTTCATAAGCCGTGATGCGTTCGGCATCGAGTTGGCCGCTGCTGAGGATGGTCTGCTCACAAAGCCCCAGCGATTCGATGCAGAAATGCTGATTGCCGAAGGCCTCGAACATCGACGGGGTGCGGGTGGCGGTGGACACCGAGGTGCGCAGGGTATGGCCGGCCGCCGGGCGGTAGTTGAAGGCAAGGCGCGGGGCGAAGTCAGTCCCGGTAATGCCGTTGTGCTCCACCATCCCGCCGAGGTTCATCAGCAGAGCTTCGCTCATCCGCCACTCGGCGTTGCCGAACAGGCGATAGATTTCGTTCTCCCGGCCGGCGTCCGTGCCCAGATAACTGGTGGAGTCGGCGCTGTCCAGCCGCGCGCTCCCGCCCCACACCAGGCGCAGGTCGTCCGCGGGGCTGAGGGTGTGCTGGAGCTCAAGCTCCCAGCGTTCGGTGCGGACGTCGAAATCCAGGGGCAGGTAGTGGCCGAAGTAGGGTCCGCCCAGGAACCCCTCGTTGGTATCCACATAGGTGTGGAACAGCTGCACGGAGAGATCCTCGCCGGGCTCGATGGAACGCTCCCAGCGCAACTGCTGGAAATGGCTGTGGACCTTGGCGTCCCGTGGCAGGTTGCCGCGTTCGCCGGGCGTCCCCCGGCCGCGCGGCCCCTGCAGGAAGCCGAACTGCGCCTGGAGAACGTCATGATCGGAGAGGCGGTAGTCGCCGCGCAGGTTCAGTTGCCGCGTGCGCCAGTCGTCCTGACGCTCCCCGACGCCGGCGTCCTGGCGGTAGCCCAGGCTGATACGGTAGTCCAGGTCGCCGCGGCTGCCGCCGTGGCGGTAGAAGAGGTCGCCAATGTCGTTGCTGCCCGCGGTGGCCTGCAGGAACTCGCCGTGGGTCTCGGCGCTGTGGCGGGTGGTTATGCTGATGACGCCGGAAAAGGCATTGGAGCCGTAGGTGGCGGCATTGGGACCACGGATGACTTCGATGCGCTGGATGTCCTCCATGGCCAGCGGGAGGTCGGTCCAGGGCACGCCTCCGAAGCTGGGGATGTAGACCGAACGTCCATCCACCAGCACCTGCATGCGCCGCGCATAGGCGTCACCGAGGCCGTGATAGGTTGTCACGAACTGGTTGCCGCTGACCCGCCCGGTCTGGAATCCCGGCACCAGGCGCAGGAGGTCCACCAGTTCCCGGGCCCCGCTGGCCTCGATCATCGCCCGGTCGATCACCGTGCTGGAGGCCGGTGCGTCGGCCGCGGGCTGGGCCAGCCGGGTCACCGACAGTACCACGGGCATCTCCGCGAGGAAGAGATCCTCGGTCAGTGGCAGCTCATGTTCCGCGGCGGCGGGCCACGGGCTGGCCATGCAGCAGGCGGCGGCCAGCAGCATCCCCGTCCGCAAGGGGTGGATGGTGGGTACGCGGCGGTCAGGGTCCATGGCTTCCATCCCTGCGTGAGGGTTGCGTAACAGCATGATTGCATTGTGCGAACCGGACTACCGCAGGTCAATTAATGACTGCTCACTTCAGCCGGCCGGTGGCTCCGGGATATGGCTTTGTCGGGTTTATGGGCGCTAAACTCCGCCCCATGGACATTCCCACCATCGAGCACTATGTCGGCAATACTCCCTTGGTACGCCTGCAGCGCCTACCCGGGGAAACATCCAACCTCGTCCTGGCCAAGCTGGAGGGCAACAATCCTGCCGGATCGGTGAAGGATCGGCCCGCGCTGAGCATGATCCGGCACGCCGAGGCCCGCGGCGAGATCCGACCGGGGGATACCCTGATCGAGGCCACCAGTGGCAATACCGGCATCGCGCTGGCCATGGCGGCGGCCATCAAGGGCTACCGCATGGTCCTGATCATGCCTGAAAACATGAGCGTGGAGCGGCGGGCAGTCATGAAGGCCTTCGGCGCCGAGATCATCCTGGTGAGCCGGGAGGAGGGAATGGAGGGCGCACGGGATCTGGCCAAATCCATGGAGGCGGAGGGCCGCGGGCGGGTGCTCGACCAGTTCTCCAACCCCGACAATCCGCGCGCCCACTACGAGGGCACGGGGCCGGAAATCTGGCGCGACACCGGCGGGCGCATCACCCATTTCGTCAGCGCCATGGGCACCACCGGCACCATCATGGGCACCTCCCGCTACCTCAAGGAGCAGGATCCGGCGGTGGAAATCGTCGGCGTTCAGCCCGAAGAGGGTGCCAGCATACCCGGTATCCGCCGCTGGCCGGAGGCCTATCTGCCGAGCATCTACGAACCCCTCCGGGTCGACCGGATCATCGACGTCGGCCAAGAGGAGGCGGAGCGGACCACACGGGAGCTGGCGAGCCGCGAAGGCATTTTCTGCGGCATTTCCTCGGGCGGAGCCATCGCCGCCGCCCTGCGTCTGTCCCGAACGGTGGAAAACGCGGTCATCGTCACCATCATCTGCGATCGGGGCGACCGTTACCTCTCCACCGAGGTTTTCCCGGCCACCTGACCCTGTGGGGCGGCGCCCAGTCCGGACCGATGCCCCTGCGCCTCCGCCAATGCCATACCGCCGCCGGCCTTCTGCTGGTGCTGTTGCTGGTGCCGGGAATGGCGTCCGTGTGGGCAGTGGAGGGGCTGGAACTCGACCTCGGGGCGTTGTCAGGCCCCGGCTGGGAAGGGCGCGGCATCCATGCCCGGATTGCCTGGGACGCCGACGGCCGGCTGACCATGGCGGCGGACGTGGAGGACCTCACGCTCCCTCCCGGCCTGCCCCCGATCGATGCGCTCGAACTCCAGTGCCCCGATCTCCAATGGACCGTCGCCCGGATCACCTGTGCGGAGGCCACCCTGCGACTACGCAGCCCGGACCTGGACGACCCGGTGCTCCCCCTGGATGTGACCTACACTCTTGGGAATGGGGAGTTGCGCCTGCAGTTGCGGGACACCCGGTTCGCGGACGGCGGGATCCGGGGCCGGTTCCAGAGCCTGGGTGGACGCTGGAGCCTCGAGCTTGAAGCCGAGGAGGTGGCGATTGAGCGGCTCCTCTCCCTATCCGGACAGACCCTGGCGGCGGTCCGTGAATTCAATCCCTCCGGACGCTTCAGCGGCAGTCTCAAGACGGGGGGCGGGCGTGCCGCGCAACCGTTGACGCTCTCCGGACAACTGCGGGGACTGAGCTACGAGGACCGGCAGGGCCTGCAGGTCGGCCAGGAACTGTGGGTGGAACTGCGGCTGCAGGTCGAGCAGGCCGGCACGGGGTGGGCCGGCAGCGTGACGGGGCGAATCGACCAGGGCCAGGTCTACTCCGACCCGGTGTTCGCCGATTTCGCCCAGGCACCGCTACGGCTCCATACCCGTGGCGAATGGCGGCCGCGGGAAGGGATCCTGACCCTCACCGACCTGAACCTCGATCAGGAAGGACTTCTCCGGGTGAGCGGTTCGGCCCGACTGGACACCACCGCGGCCATTCCGGTGCGGCGGCTCGAGCTGGCGGCCGAGAGCCCGGACCTGAACCGCGCCTATCCCGCCTATCTGCAGCCCTTTCTCCTCGGCACGGCACTCGATGCCCTGGAGCTTGGGGGCGGCGGGAGCATCAGACTGAAGCTGCTCGGTGGCAGCCTTGCGGCTGTCGAGGCGACGCTGAACTCGGTCGACATCACCGACGAACATGGCCGCTTCGCCGTGGCGGGCCTGGCGGGGGAGCTGGCATGGGCCGACACGGGCGAGCCCCGGAGGTCCCGGCTCAGCTGGGATCGCGGGCAGGTGTACGCCGTGGATCTGGGGGCCGCCACAGTCCACCTCGCGGCCGTTGGCAACCGGCTGGAATTGCCGGAGCCCCTTACGCTGCCCGTCCTCGACGGCTGGCTGGAGGTGGATTCCCTGCGGGTATCGGGGCTCGGTGCGCCGGACCCGGAAGTGGGTTTCGAGGGGATGCTGACCCCCGTCTCTCTCGAGGCATTGACCACGGCACTGGGATGGCCGGAGATGTCCGGGAAGCTCTCCGGCATGATTCCCGCCGTTTCCTACCGCGCAGGCGTGCTGGGTGTGGACGGCGCGCTGCTGGTGCGGGTCTTCGACGGCAGCGTGGTGGTCCGCGATCTGCGCCTGGAGTCCCCCTTCGGCGTCGTCCCACGCCTGAGCGCCGATGTGGATCTGGACAACCTGGACCTGGATACGCTGACCCGGACCTTCGCCTTTGGTAACATTCAGGGCAGGCTCGGAGGCCGCATTCACGGGCTGCGCCTGGAGAACTGGGAACCGGTGGCCTTCGATGCCGATTTCCGGACCCCTCCCGGCGACCGCTCGCGCCACCGCATCAGCCAGCGGGCCGTAGACAACCTGACCAGTCTGGGTGGCGGCGTGGGAGGCGCCCTGTCGCGAAGCTTCCTGCGCATGTTCGAATCGTTTTCCTATGACGCCATCGGCCTGAGCTGCCGGCTGGCGCGGGGTGTGTGCCGGATGGACGGTCTCGAGGAGAGCAACGGCGGATACACCATCGTCCGCGGCGGCGGATTGCCGCGTATCGATGTGGTCGGCTACAGCCGCGAGGTGGATTGGGAGGTGCTGGTGCGGCGTCTGCGCCGGATCACCGAGCAGGGACCGGCCGTTGTGGAGTAGGGGATGCCAATGCGCCGTCTGGCGGCACCGGCTTTCCGGCGCCGCAGTAACTGAATTGACCAGGGATATCCGGGAATGGAGGATGAAATCATGATCACCACGCGTCGGTTCCTGCTGCTGCCCATGCTGCTCCTCTTGAGCGCCTGCGTGACCATCAACATCTACTTCCCGGCCGCCGCGGCGGAGAAGGCCGCGGATCGGATTATCCAGGATGTCTGGGGCGAGCAGCCACCCGGGCAGACCGCGCCCGGGGAGGAAAAGACCCCGGAATCCCCGGCGCCGGACAAGTCCTCGGCCCTGACCCCGGGCTGGCGCCAGTCGGCACTGGCGCTGCTGCTGAACCGCGCACTGCCCCCTGCGCACGCGGCCGAGGCCGACATCGACATCTCCACCCCAGCCATCCGCCGCATCCAGGACGACATGAAGCGGCGGCATGAGCGGCTCGAGGCCTACTATGCTTCCGGCGCCATCGGCGTCACCCGCGACGCCCTGGTGGCGATTCACGACCCCAAGGCCGTTCCCCTCCAGGCCCGCAACGAGGTCAAGCAGCTGGTGGCCGAAGAGAACCGCGACCGCAAGGCCCTGTATGCCGAGATTGCCCGCGCCAACGGTCATCCGGAGTGGACGGACCAGATCCGCGACACCTTCGCCCAGCGCTGGGCGGACAACGCCCGCCAGCGCGGCTGGTGGTACCAGGACAGCGGTGGCGCCTGGCGCCGGTGATACGGCCCGTATCCGCGTGACACGGCAGCAGTTATGAACCTGTTCGTATTCGATATCGAAACGGTGCCCGACCTGGACGGGGGGCGACGGCTCCACGGGCTGGACGGGCTCAACGACAAGGACGTGGCGAACGTCATGTTCAACAAGCGCCGCCAGGAGAACGGGACCGAGTTCCTGCGCCTGCACCTGCACCGGGTGGTGGCCATCTCCGCCGTGCTGCGCAGCGCCGACCGGGTCAAGGTATGGTCCCTGGGCGATCCCGATGCCGGCGAGGCCGAGCTGATCCAGCGCTTCTACGACGGCATCGACCGCTTCACCCCGACCCTGGTGTCATGGAACGGCGGCGGGTTCGATCTCCCGGTGCTCCACTACCGCGCCATGCTGCACGGAATCAGCGCCCCGCGCTACTGGGAGACCGGCGAGGAGGACACCAGCTTCCGCTGGAACAACTACCTCAGCCGTTACCACACCCGTCATACCGATCTCATGGACCTGCTGGCCGGCTACCAGCCGCGCGCCTACGTGCCCCTGGACGAAATGGCAGGCCTGCTCGGCTTCCCGGGCAAGATGGGGATGAGCGGGGCGAGGGTGTGGGAGAGCTTCCAGGCGGGCGAAATCGGCCGCATCCGCGACTACTGCGAAACCGACGTCCTCAACACCTACCTGGTCTACCTGCGCTACCAGCTGTTCCGCGGCCAGCTCCTGGAGAGCGCCCACGCCGCCGAACTGCGCCTGCTGGCCGAATCCCTGGGCGAGGAGAACAAGCCGCACCTAAAGGCGTTTGTCGATGCCTGGCGGGCCGCGGATCCGTTTCTCCAGCGGGCCGAGGCAGCGAGCGCCTGAGCGTTCCGATTTACCCCGCTCCGCAGCGGCGGACCACCTACCGACAGCACCATGGCACGAAAACGCAAGCAGAACCTTCCCCTCGATCCGGTCGAAGCGGTGGTCGAGGATCTCTCCCACGATGGCCGCGGAGTGGCCCACGTGGAGGGCAAGACGGTGTTCATCCAGGGCGCCCTGGCGGGCGAGCGGGTGTTGTTCACCTATCGGCGCCGGCGCGGCCGGTTCGACGAGGGCGTCGTGCACACCATCATCGAGGCCGCCGCCGAGCGGGTCGAGCCCGGCTGCCCCCATTTCGGCTCCTGCGGCGGCTGCAGCCTCCAGCACCTGGCCCCGGAAGCCCAGCGTGCGCGCAAGGAACAGACGTTGCTGAGCAACCTGCGCCACTTCGGGAACGTGGCGCCGGAGACGGTCCTGCCGCCGTTGACCGGGCCGCTCTGGGGCTACCGGCGCAAGGCCCGCCTGGGGGTGCGCCATGTCGCCAAGAAGGGCGGGGTGCTGGTGGGATTCCGGGAGAAGGGCAGCAGCTTCATCACCGAGATCGGCGCCTGTCCGGTGCTGGTGCCCCAGGTGGGGGAGCGCATCGGGGAGCTGCGCGCGCTCATCGGTTCGCTCGATGCCCGCGACGCCATCCCGCAGATAGAGATGGCGGCCGGCGACGAGCACACGGTACTGGTGTTCCGCAACATGGTGCCGCTGGGCGAGGCCGACCGCGCCCGGCTGGCAGGTTTCGGCGCCGCGACCGGCCTGCGCATCCATCTCCAGCCGGCCGGGCCGGAGAGCGTCCACCCCCTCGGGCCCGGGGATGCCGTGGCGCTCACCTACCGGCTCCCGGCCTATGACGTGGAGGTGCTGTTCCAGCCCACCGACTTCGCCCAGGTGAACGCCGAGATCAACCTTGCCATGGTGGATCACGCCCTGACGCTGCTGGAACCCTCGGCCGAGGACCGCATCCTCGATCTGTTCTGCGGGCTGGGCAATTTCACCCTGCCGCTGGCGCGCCGCTGCGGTGCGGTGGTGGGCGTGGAGGGGGACGCGGGGATGGTCGCCCGGGCCGGCGGCAACGCCCTGCGCAACGGCATCACCAACGCCGAGTTCCATGCCGCCGACCTGGCGGGAGACTTCAGCGCCGAACCCTGGGCCCGGGCCGGGTTCCACAAGGTGCTGCTCGATCCGCCCCGCACCGGCGCCCTGGAGATGGTCCGCCACCTGCCCGCCTTCGGTGCCGGCCGGGTCGTCTACGTCTCCTGCAATCCGGCCACCCTGGCCCGCGATGCCGGCGTGCTGGTGCGCGAAGGGGGATACCGGCTGGTGAGCGCGGGTATCATGGACATGTTCCCCCATACCACCCACGTGGAATCCATCGCCCTGTTCGAGAAGCCATGGTAAAGGTCAAGGAGAGCATCCGCATCGACGCCGACCGGGAGATAACCCTGGAGGACTGGTTGGTGTTGCTGCGCCAGGAACGTCCGGATCTCGCGCCCGATCGCCTGCGTGCCGCCTGTGCGCTGCTCCAGGACACGTTTCCGGACAGCGGCCCCGCGGGGGGGGAGGCTGGGGTCCTGGGCGAGGGACTGGCCATGGCCGATCTGCTCGCCGACATGCGCCTCGATCCGGAGACGCTCGCTGCAGCGCTCCTGTACCCCTGCGTGCGCGACGACGTGCTCGATCTGGATACGGTCACCGAACGGGTCGGCAAGGGCGTGAGCCGGCTGCTGGGCGGGATTCGACAGATGAATGCCATCCACGACATCTACCAGAGCGCCGGCGATCGGCGCCGCGACGGCGGCCACGCCGAAAACCTGCGCAAGATGCTCCTGGCCATGGTCGAGGACGTCCGCGTGGTGCTGGTCAAGCTGGCCGAGCGGGTGGTCGCCATGCGCCTGGCCCGGGACGCCGACGAACCGGTTCGCCGCGAGCTGGCCCGCGAAACCCAGGAGGTCTACGCGCCCCTGGCCAACCGGCTCGGCATCGGCCAGATCAAGTGGGAGCTGGAGGACCTCGCCTTCCGCTTCCTGGAGCCGGCCACCTACAAGCAGATCGCGCGCCTGCTGGAAGAGCGCCGGGTGGATCGCGAGCGCTACATCCGTCGCGTGATGGATCAGCTGCGGGAGTCGCTCGCGAGCGCCGGGATCCAGGCCGAGGTCCATGGCCGGGCGAAGCATATCTACAGCATCTGGCGCAAGATGCAGCGCAAGAGCCAGGATTTTCACCAGATCCACGATGTGCGCGCACTGCGGGTGCTGGTCGACTCCGTCCCCGACTGCTATGCGACGCTGGGTATCGTCCACACCCTCTGGGCCCACATCCCCCGGGAGTTCGACGACTACATCGCCACCCCCAAGGAGAACGGCTACCGTTCACTGCACACCGCGGTCATCGGCCCCGAGGGCCGCAACCTGGAGGTCCAGATCCGGACCCACGAGATGGACAGCGAGTCGGAGCTGGGCGTGGCCGCCCACTGGCGCTACAAGGAGGGCATGGCCTACGACTCCAGCTTCGAGGCCAAGATCGCCTGGCTGCGCCAGATCCTCAACTGGCAGGAGGAGCTCAGCGATACCGAGGCCCTGCTCGACGATCTCAAGAGCGCGGTGGTGGAGGAGCGGGTCTACGTCTTCACCCCGCAGGGCAAGGTGGTGGACATGCCCGTGTGCGCCACGCCGCTGGATTTCGCCTATCACATCCACACCGAGCTCGGTCACCGCTGCCGGGGGGCCAAGATAAACGGCCGCATCGTGCCGCTCACCTACCGTCTGCAAACCGGTGAGCAGGTGGAGATCCTGACCGCCAAGGAGGGCGCCCCGAGCCGCGACTGGCTCAATCCCAACCTCGGCTATCTCAACACCGGGCGGGCCCGGGGCAAGGTCCAGCACTGGTTCCGGCTGCAGGACCATGACAAGAACTGCGCCGCCGGCCGCGCCGCCATGGAGCGCGAGCAGCAGCGTCTCGGCCTGGGCCCCATCGACTACGAGACCATCGCCGGGAAATACAACTTCAAGCGCGGCGAGGATCTCCTGGCGGCCGTTGGCGCCGGGGACATCCGCCCCGGCCAGGTGGTCACCGCGCACCAGGTCCTGCAGCGCCAGGAACCGCCCCAGTCCGAGCTGCCCCTGCCCATCTCCCGGCCGAGCACGCCCACTTCCGACAGCGACGTCCACATCCAGGGTGTCGGCAACCTGCTGACCCACATGGCGCGCTGCTGCAAGCCGGTGCCCGGTGATTCCATCATGGGCTACATCACCCGCGGGCGGGGGGTCACCATCCACCGCCGCGACTGCCCCAACGTGCTGGAGTACCAGCGCCGCGAGGATGAGCGGCTGATCGAGGTGGAGTGGGGCGGGCAGACCCGCAGCACCTATCCGGTGGACGTCTACATCAAGGCCTATGACCGCCAGGGGCTGCTGCGGGACATCACCAGCCTGCTCGCCAACGATCGCATCAACGTGACCGCGGTGAATACCCTCTCGGACAAGGAAGGGAACACCGCCGACATGACCCTGACGCTGGAGATCAATGGTCTGGATCAGCTCGGACGGGTGCTGGATCAGATCAACCAGCTGCCCAACGTCATCGAGGTCCACCGGCGGCACTGAACCGGTGGCCCGGTCCGGGGAACGGAGGCGTTCGGCCTGCGCTTTTCCCGGTCCGATGAGCTCTGGCAATAGCGTGGAGGAGCAGCCGATGAATCCCGTCGAACAACTGCTGGAGGTGATGGCGGCCCTGCGCAATCCTGAGCGCGGCTGTCCCTGGGATCTCGAGCAGACCTACGCCAGCCTGGTACCGCACACCCTGGAGGAAGCCTACGAGGTGGCCGAGGCCGCCGAGGCCGGTGATCTCGGCGAGCTGCGCGAGGAGCTCGGTGATCTGCTGTTCCAGGTGGTCTTCTATGCACGCATCGCGGAGGAGGCGGATGAGTTCACCTTCGCCGATGTGGCCGCCGCCATCGTGGACAAGCTCGTGCGCCGTCACCCCCATGTCTTCGGCGAAGCCGTGGTGGCCGACGCCGCCGAGCAGACCGAGGCCTGGGAGGCCCACAAGGCGGTGGAACGGCAACGCAAGGCGGCGGATCGCGGCACGGAGCATCTCCACAGCCTGCTCGACGGGGTGAGCCTCGCCCTGCCGGCCCTGACCCGCGCCCGCAAGCTCCAGTCCCGTGCCGCGAGGGCCGGTTTCGACTGGCCCGACATCGACGGGGTGTTCCTCAAGCTCGACGAGGAGATCCGGGAGCTGCGGGAGGCCCGGGCCGGGGCGGACGGTCCGGAGCGGGTGGAGGCGGAACTGGGCGACCTGCTCTTCACCTGCGTCAACCTGGCGCGCCATGCCGGAGTGGACCCGGAGCGCGCCCTGCGCGCCGCCAACCACCGTTTCTCCAACCGTTTCCGGTACATGGAGGGGCAGCTCGCCGCGGAGGGAACGGCACCCGAACAGGCCGGCCCGGAACGTCTGGAACGGCTGTGGGCGGCGGCCAAGGGCCGACTTGGATGAGCGACCGCCGGCGCATCCATCGGGGCCGCGTGGTGGAACTCGGCATCGAGACCGTGCGGCGGCCGGACGGGCGTACGCTGGAGCTGGAGGTGGTGCGCCATCCCGGCGGCGCGGCCGTGGTGGCGCTGGACGCCGGGCGCAATGTCTGTCTCGTGCGCCAGTACCGCCACGCCGGCGGCGGCTGGTTGTGGGAGCTTCCGGCCGGGAAGCTCGAGCCGGACGAGCTGCCGTTGGCCACGGCGCGCCGGGAACTGGCCGAGGAGGCGGGGCTGCGGGCCCGTTACTGGCGTGCTCTCGGCAGTGTCCTCAGCACGCCCGGTTTCTGTGACGAGGTGATCCACCTCTACCTCGCCCGTGGGCTGACGACAGTCGCCACGGACCACCAGGAGGACGAGCTCATGGAGGTGCATTGGCTTTCCTATTCCGAGGCCCTGCGGCAGGCACTCGACGGTCGCCTGCGCGACGCGAAGACGATCATCGGTCTGCTCCGTGCCCGTCCCCTGCTGGACGGGCGGGGAGGTTGAGCCATGGACAACGGGAAGCGGCAGCAGGGCGGTACGCCGCGAGTGGGGCTCGCACTCGGCAGCGGTTCTGCCCGCGGCTGGGCCCATATCGGCATCATCGAGGCCCTGGAAGAGGCCGGTATCCGCCCTGATGTGGTCTGCGGCGCCTCCATCGGTGCATTGGTGGGCGCGGCCTACGCCAGCGGCAATCTGCCCTGGCTGCACGAGTGGGTGGAAACCCTGAGCTGGTGGGACGTGGTACGGCTCATGGACGTGCGCCTCAACGGCGGGTTCATTGAAGGCGAGCGGCTGATGGAGATCTTCCGCGAGTACGTGGAGGACCAGGAGATCGGCAAACTGTCATGCCGCTTCGCAGCCGTCGCGACCGACCTGGAGACCGGCCGCGAGCAGTGGCTTGAGGAGGGGTCGCTGCTGGATGTGGTACGCGCCTCGATGGCGCTGCCCGGCCTGTTCTCCCCGGCCCGCTACCAGGAACGCTGGCTGGTGGATGGCGGTCTGGTCAACCCGGTTCCGGTTTCGCTGTGCCGTGCGCTCGGTGCGGAGGTGGTGATCGCGGTCAACCTCAACGGCGACATCGTGGGCAAGCGCCGCAAGCGGCCCCAGGAGAGGGTGGCCCAGGAAGGTCGTCTGGATCCCCTCATGAACCGTCTGAATGAAAGCCTGCGCCGCAATCTGCCCGCGGCGCTGCTCAGCAGCGGACGCGGAACCGACGGCTCCGGATCGCCGGGGCTGTTCACGGTCCTGCTCGATTCCATCAACATCATGCAGGACCGCATCACCCGCAGCCGGATGGCGGGCGATCCCCCGGATATCTATCTTGCGCCGCGCCTCGGCCATCTGGGCGTGCTCGACTACGATCGCGCCGCCGAGGCCATCGAACAGGGACGCAGGAGCATGGAGAGGGCGCTGCCGGAACTGCGCGGCGTACTGGAGTCCTGACGCAAGGTGACGCATCAGGCGAGCGGCGGTGGGCGGGGCCGCGATGACGGCCCCGCCCGGGTGCTCATTCCGCCTCGAGCTCCTCGTTGACGATGCACCAGGCGATGACGTCGGCGGCGCGCTCCTGGGCGCGCCAGTGGTGGCGCTGCTCGGCCTGTTCCCGATGGCTGCGGCAGGCCGCCGGCTGTGCCTCGGCCAAAGCGCGCAGCTCCTCGATGAGGCGATAGGCATGGGGCAGCAGCCGGCGCAGTACCGGCGGCGTGTCGGTGGTCTCCTGTATCAGGCCGTAGACCCGTGCGGCGCGCTCGATGGAGCGGCACAGAAGGGTGTCCAGGGGCTGGCGCGCCAGTTCCGGTTCGGCCTGGATCTGGGCCAGCACCAGGGCGGAGATGAGCGCCTCGCCGCGGGGCAGCTGCAGGTGCTCGGCCGTGGTGCCGGTGACCTCGGCGCGGGAGGCGCTATCGATTTCGGTGTCGATCTGGGTGCGAAGATTGCTCATTGCGGTGTTCCTCTGACTCCCCCGGTTGTTGATTGCGTTGCTCCGGGCCCGGGGGAATCTGGGACCGCGAACGCTTTAGCAGCATTTGTTGATCGCCCTGCAAGTTGTCGATTAAATCGGCGATTTCCGTGCAACGAAAAAAGCCCGCTTCAGCATCGGCTAAAGCAGGCTTTTCAGGGCACCCGCTTTAGCTGCATTTATTGAGCGCCCGCAAGCTGTGGATCAAATCGGCGCTTGGTGAACAAATTAACCACAGGGTCAGGTCTTGTCAATCGCTTGAGCCATCAAAGTTTTTTATTATCCTCATATGCCGGCCCGGCTCCTGCGGACACCTGCGGATCGCTGCGGCTGACCCGGACCAGGCCGCGAACGGAGTTGCCGCAGTAGATGGCCTCGGCCCGTTCCAGGTCCCCGGGCCGCAGAACCCGCTCCCGGCACTTCCCCCCGCGCAGCAGCGCCTCGCGCAGGATTCCGGGCAGCAGGCCGCATTCAACCGGCGGGGTGAACAGCGCCCCCTCCAGGCACACGAAGAGGTTGGTGCGGGCCCCCTCGGTGAGTTCCCCCCGGGTGTTGAGGAAAATCTCGTCGAAAATTTCTCCGGCGCTGATCCGCGCCATGGTGTCCGCATACCAGGGCCGCCAGGTGGTCTTGTGGTAGAGGTAGGGATTTTCCGGATCCACCGGCTCAGGGTTGAGGCGCACCGCGGGCGCCGCCGCCGCGGCTTCCTCCAGCGGCCGGCGTTCCCAGCGCAGCCGCCCCTGTCGGTCCAGAAGGATGCGCACCATCTGCGGGAGGTTCTCCGCATGCTCCCGGATGATAACGATCAGTCGTTCCCAGTCTTTCCGGTTGAATGCGAAATCCCAGTAGCGGGCCGAAGCGGCGAGCCGGCGGCGATGCGCATCGGCATGGGTAATGCCCGTGCTGTCCAGGCGCAGGGTCTCCAGCAGTTCAAAGATCGGCGTCGGCGTGGTGAGGAACGCCGTCTTGTTCAGGCATTCCCGCCATTCCATCCCCGCATCGGTACCGTGAACCACGCCGCTGCCGGTGTGGAAGCGCCAGTGCCTCTCGCCCGCATGTCGTTCCAGGGTGCGAATCGGCACATTGAATGTGCAGCGTCCATCGGGCGCGGTAAATCCGATGGCGCCGCAGTAGACGCCCCTCGGCCCGGTTTCGATTTCAGCGATGAGTTCCAGGGTGTGCAACTTGGGAGCACCGGTGACCGAGCCGCACGGATAGAGTGCATGCAGCAGTGAGGGCAGGGTCCAGGGAACGTCGAGGGTGCCCATGATGGTCGAAGTCATCTGCAGCAGGGTTCGATGCGCCTCGACCTGGAACAGATGGGGCACCCGCACGCTCCCGGCCGTGCAGACCCGCCCCAGGTCATTGCGCAACAGATCGACGATCATCAGGTTTTCGGCACGATTCTTGGGATCGCGGCGCAAACCGCGACGGCGGCGGCCATCCTCCCGGGTACCGGTTCCGCGGGGAGCGGTTCCCTTCATCGGGCGCGTGGTTATGGAGTTGCCCTCGACCCGGAAAAACAGCTCGGGCGAGAGGGACAGCACCGTACGATCGCCGTGCTGGAGAAAAGCGGAATAGGGAACACGCTGCGCCTCGCGCAGGCGGCGGTAGAGTTCGAACGCGGGGAGGGATGAGCGGCAGGTGCCGGGAAAGGTGAAATTCACCTGGTAGGTTTCCCCTTCCCGCAGCCAATTCTGGATTTTCGAAAAAGCCGCGGCGTACTCCCCGGGTGAAATCAGTGGTGAATATTCAACGGCCGTTGCGGACATTTCGCTGGTGAACTCTTCGGTGCGGAGCGCGGATTGCGTGTCTGGCGGTTCGGGCGACCAGGTGCCGGTCCTGTGGTCGAAGATGTACGGTTTTTCGAACGCGCCGAACCAGGCCAGTGGCCCGTCGCAGGAAGGAATGCCGTCGTGCAGCTTAGGTTCCAGGGCGGAGGCAAGTTCGAATGTCAGGTACCCGGTCAGCCAGTATCGGCCGCGCAGGTCCTCAAGGGTCCCGAGGAACGACTCGGCCTCTTCGGGACGCTCGAGGAGAATCTCACGCACGGGACCACGGAAAAAATACGAGTAACGGTTTTCACGATCGGGCCGCGCGCTCTCCAGCAGTATCCAGGTTTCATCCGGCGCCGGTAGCGGCAGCGTGCTGATGGATAGAGTGTGATACAAAGTTTTCTCGCTCTCTGGAACCGTCGTCACGGCGCCTGATTATAAGGGATCGTCGCAAGCCGGGTGCGCGGAAGTGGCAATATCCGCAATATGGAAAAAACTTCCTGTATTCCTTGTCATTATGCCGGATGATTATTAATATTTAACACAACGCAAATAGGGGCGAACCAGGACAGCTGACAGAGAACCCAGAAATTGGTATCTGAAACCAATTCGAATCGATAATCCGGAGAGCAACGATGCCCAGACCCAGGAAGCAGAAAACCATCAACGAAATGAAAGCCGAACTCGAAGCGCTCCAGCAGCAGATCGAGCAGAAGGAGTTCCAGGACAAGGTTTCCGCCCTGACCGCTTCCTCCGAGTTCAAGGCAGTCGCCCGCCAGATCAATCGGCTTGGTCTCAGTGCCGGGGAAGTCGCCGGGCTGTTCTCGACTCCTGGTGGCGCGAAGCCGAAGACCCGCGTCCCGCGCAAGAAGGCTGTCGCCAAGACCAAGACCAAGGCCAAGCCCAAGATGAAGGTCAAGCCGAAGTACCGCAACCCGGACAATGCGAAGGAAACCTGGACCGGCCGCGGCAAGCAGCCCCGCTGGGTCGGCGCCGCCATCTCCTCCGGGAAGACGCTGGACGACCTGCTCATCAAGTAGCATGATCGGCCCCGGACCCGCATGGCCGCGGTCCGGGGCAGCCGATCCGCAAGTTCCGGCGGGAGGGGTTCGCTTCCCGGTACGAAATGGGCCATGCCCGTTTTCAGCCTTCCCGCCCATGATTATCCGGTTGCGCCAGCCGCCATGCTTCGTCTTTTTGCCTATCTGCTCCTGATTGCCCTGCTTGGCGGCTGCGCCGTAGCCGAGAAACCGGCGCCGACCCCGGTTTCCGCGGATACGATGGAACCGGACCGGGATCCGGGGCGGCAGTCTCCACCCGCGCCCGTGGTCGAGGCCCCCCTGCGTATCCTGGTTCACAAGAGCTCTCGGACACTGGCGCTCTATAGCGGCGATCGGCTGTTGAAGAGCTACCCGGTCGCGCTTGGCAAGGATCCTTCCGGTCCCAAGCGGAAGGAGGGGGACGGGCGGACACCCGAAGGTGAATACTACGTCTCGGTGAAAAACCCGGACAGCCGTTTCTACCTGTCACTGGGCCTCAGCTATCCCAACCGTCTCGACGCGGAGAAGGCCTTTCTCGATGGACGAATCACCCGGGAAGAGTTCCGCCGGATAAGCCGTGCGATAGACCACGGCACCTCGCCACCCTGGAATACGGTCCTCGGCGGCGCCATCTTCATTCATGGTTTCGGCGCCCACCGGGACTGGACCGAGGGCTGCATCGCGCTCTGGGATGGTGATATCCGCGAATTGTTCGCGCTGGTGGAGGTGGGTACCCCCGTCATCATCACGCCCTGACCCGCCGGGGCGGCATCACTGTCGCTTCGCCGTCCAGAACAATCGTGCCATCCTGATTGATGCAGGTGGTCTTCAGCCGTACCCGTTTGCCGCCGGCAACAAGCTCCAGGACCTCGACGGTCGCCGTGATCGTGTCGCCGATATGCACCGGTGCCAGGAAATTCAGTGTCTGTCCGAGGTAGATGGTACCGGGTCCGGGCAGACGGGTGCCGAGCACGGCCGAGACGAGGCCGGCGGTCAGCATTCCATGGGCGATACGTTCCTTGAAAATCGATTCGCGGGCGTAAACCTCGTCAATGTGGGCGGGATTGAGATCGCCGGTAATCCCGGCATAGAGGCTGACGTCCGCCTCGGTGACAGTCTTGCGGAAACCGGCACTGTCACCGACCTTGATACCACCGGCGGTCTTGTCGTTCACGTCTCGTCACTCCTGTGCATGGCTGTCAAAGGTGCATCCTGCCCGTCCCCATTCGCCGGCTCCACCCGCCGATCACCCGGTGAAGGCCTGGATACCCGTCATGGCGCGTCCGAGTATCAGGGCGTGGATGTCATGGGTGCCCTCGTAGGTGTTGACCGTTTCGAGGTTGAGCAGGTGCCGGATCACCGGGTAGGCGTCACTGATGCCGTTGGCGCCCAGCAGATCACGCGCCTGGCGGGCGATATCCAGCGCCTTGCCGCAGTTGTTGCGCTTGAGCAGGGAGACCGCCTCCGGCGTCTCCGCTCCGGCCTCGAACAGCCGCCCCAGACGCAGCACGCTCTGTAGGCCCAGGGTGATTTCACCCTGCATGTCGGCAAGCTTGCGCTGTACCAGCTGGTTGGCGGCGAGGGGGCGGCCGAACTGCCCCCGTTCCAGAGTGTAGTCCCGGGCGGTGTGCCAGCACGCCTCGGCCGCACCCATGACGCCCCAGGCGATGCCGTAGCGGGCCTGGTTCAGGCAGGCGAAGGGTCCGCCGAGCCCCCGGGCGCCGGGCAGCACCCGTTCCTCCGGCACAAATGCCCCGTCGAGGTGGATGTCACCCGTGTTGGAGGCGCGCAGCGAGAACTTGCCCTGGATGGTCCGGGTGGCGAGGCCCTTGTCCTCCCGTTGGACCAGGAAGCCGCGGATGTCGCCGCCGTCCACCCGGGCCCAGACCAGGCACAGGTCGGCAATGGCGGCGTTGGTGATCCAGGCCTTGTTCCCGTACAGTCGATAGCCTCCGGCAACCGGGGTTGCCCGGGTATCCATGCTGCCCGGATCGGAACCGTGTTCCGGCTCGGTCAGCGCGAAACAGCCGATGAGCTCGCCCCGGGCGAGCTGCGGCAGATAACGGGAGCGCTGCTCCTCCGAACCGAACCGGTGAATGGGATACATCACCAGGCTCGACTGGACGCTGAGTACGGTCCGGTAGGCGCTGTCCACCCGCTCCAGCTCCCGGGCAATCAATCCGTAGCCCACGTGGCCGGCGCCGGCGCAGCCGTAGCCGCTGAGCGTGGGCCCGAGGAAGCCCAGGGCGCCGAGCTCCCGCAGCAGCCCGGGATCGAACTCTTCCTCGCGATGGGCCTGGCGAACACCCGGCGCAAGCCGTTCCCGGGCGAACCGGGCGGCGACGTCGCGTATGCTCCGTTCCCCGGGCGAGAGCTGGCTTTCGAGATCGAGGGGATCCCGCCAGCGGAAGGTGGCTCCGGGTTGTTCCGGCTTCTGGCTCATATGGAATCTCAGGGCGATTGATAACCGGATTGTGCCCGTCGCCAGGCGACAGGTGAAGGGGCGGGCAAAGTCGCCTTAGCGGCGCATTTCCCCGATCCCCCGCTGGCGCTTCCAGCTTCAGGGGCAGTAGAATCCCGGGGTGTTCCAATAGGGAAGGGAGGACCTGTGAGCAGTCAGGATACAGCCTTTCCGGTAGAGCGGCAGCCGTCAATCCGGCTCGTGGCCATGCCCAGCGACACCAATCCCAACGGGGATGTATTCGGAGGCTGGATCATGTCGCAGGTGGACGTGGCCGGCAGCATTCCGGCGGTGGAGGCCGCGGGAGGGAGGGTGGTGACGGTGGCTGTGAACCACTTCGAATTCCACCGTCCCGTGTTCGTCGGCGATGTGGTGAGCTTCTTCGCCGAGGTCAAGCGGGTGGGCCGTACCTCCATCACCGTGGAGGTCCAGGTGTTCGCCCAGCGCTATCCGACCCGCCGCGAGTGCGTAAAGGTGACCGAGGCCACGCTGACCTACGTGGCCGTGGACGCTGAAGGCCGTTCGCGTCCGGTGCAGGGCGAAGCCTGACCGCCGGCGGCGACGGGGTCAGTCGTCGTCTTTCTGGGAGGCCGCGGCCGGTTGCACTTTCGGCATGCGCCGGCTCAGAGGTTCAACCCTGCGTTGCTGTCGGTGATCGTAGATGGCGGTATAGGCGAATACCCGCTGCAGGTAGGTCCGGGTCTCGGAGAAGGGGACCGATTCCACCCAGCGATCCGGCGTCCAGGGACCATCCTCGGGCAACCACTGGTCGACCCGGTGCGGCCCGGCGTTGTATGCCGCGGTGGCCAGGACCGGATTGGAGTCGTGCCGGTCCAGTACCCGCCGCAGATAGGTGGTTCCCAGGCGAATGTTGAACTCGGGTTCATAGAGTCTCGCATAGCTGGAGATGCGGGTGTCGAGACTGCGGGCGACCAGATCCGCGGTCTTCGGCATCAGCTGCATCAGCCCACGGGCGCCCACCGGCGAGCGGGCCTCGGGACGGAATGCGCTCTCCTGGCGCAGCATCGCGAACACCCAGGACGGATCAAGCTCGCGGACACGGGCTTCGCGTTCCACCGAGTCACCAAAGGCCAGCGGAAATCGCAGTGATAGGTCGTCAAAGCTCTCTGCTCTCGCCACGGTCAGAATGGCCCGATCGTGCCACCCCCACAGATGGGCGAGCTTGGCCGCCTGCTTGAGCTCCTCGTCCCCCATCCGCCCTATCTCAGTGTACCACTCCCGGCGCGAGTCCAGCTCCAGTCCGGCCAGATGGAGCTCACGTGAGCGCACGAGCCCCGGCCAGCGCCCGAGCAGCACGGACAGCTGTGCGTCGTCGTAGCGCAGGGGGCGATCGTTGAACTGGTATTCGCTCCCCAGACGATCAGCAGCGAGAAATCCGTAGTAGCTGCGTTCCCGGGCCAGGTTTGCATAGATGGCCTCCGCATCCGCCCGTCGGCCCGTCTCCTCGAGGGCGCGCGCTTTCCAGTAGCGCCAGCTCTCCTCGGCAGCGACCTCGGGCTTCAGGGCATCGATGCGGATCAGAATCTGCGCCCAGTCGCCCGCGCGAACCGCCTCCCGCACCCACCAGCCGGCGAGTTCGGGATCGCTTGCGGCGGCCCGCTCCAGCCAGACTACGGCATTGGGATGTTTCCGCACGGCCATGGCCAGCGCCAGTCGCGCCGTAACGCGCTCAGCCTGTTCGTCGGTGAATCCGCCTTCGGCCCGGTATTGCTCCCACAGCCGCGCGGTCAGGTCCTGATCGCGCCACGCCAGGCGGCGCAAGGCATGCACCACCATCTGTGCGGCATGTGGATGGGCGTGAAGTGCGGGGATCTGTTCCCGCACCCGCTGCGGGTGCCCGTGGATTTCAATCCAGCGTTCCACCCATTCCGCCTCTCCGGAGGGCAGATAGCGCTCCAGGTAGCGGGCGAGTCCGGTGTGGCCCTCTTCCATGGCCAGCTCGATGCGTCCCCAGACACGTTCCGGCGACAGCCGACCGGCATCACGCCAGGCATCGAACACCGGGTCGCACGCTTTCGGCTGTGAACGGCCCGACAGCCACAGTGCCTCCACCTCCGCGAGAGCCGTTTCCGCCTGGCCTGTCCGCAGCAGCGCCTGGAGACGCTGGCAGGACTGGCTGGTGCCGAGACCGGGCCGGTGGAATGCCAGGTAGGTGCTCCAGTCGTCCCGATCCGCCAGCTTGTCCAGCCAGGCCTCCAGCAGCCATCGGGCTGGCGGCAACTCGCCATGGCGGTCGAGAAATTCCGTGATCTCGGCCGGTTTCACGGTCTCCAGGCGCGCGCGGAGATCCCAGTAGAGAAGGTAGGGGTAGAGCGGGTAGTCGCGCAGGGTCTTCAACCGGCTCTCGAAACGCGGCCGGTCACCGGCATCCAGCGCGGCGCGTGCCTCGAGAAAAGTCTGTCTGGCGGACGAATAGTCGGGCGCGGTGAAGGCCGCCCCCGGGGAACACCACACTGCGATCAGCAGGAGTCCTGCATATCGAAACATACACCCCATCCTGGAAATGGTCCCGACTCGGTTCGGCCGACCCCGTTTCCCTCTGCGGCGGACTGCCGGGCCGGCCTCCTACACCAGAGCACACTAAAGCATTTCCATGAGCGCTGAAAATGAGACTTTTTATATGGGTATCGACCACTGATTGACCATTCGGGTCCGGGGTGCCGATAGCCGTGGACTATCGGTGAAACAACAATTTCAGCGCACAGGCAAATGGGTCAAATCCAGTCTTTCGCCCGGTTCAGGGCGGAATACCTGCGCACCGGCACACTCGGTTTCCAGTCGTGCCTCCAGCTGCTCCCGCGCCTCGGGCTCGCCGTGCACCAGGACGACGGGCGGATGACCGCGGAATCCGCGGTACCAGTCCAGCAGTCCCTCCTGGTCCGCATGGGCGGAGAGGCCCCCCACCGTGTGCACCTCGGCGCCGACCCGGATCGTCTCCCCCCACAAGCGGATGTGGGTTGCACCATCCACGAGCTGCCGGCCCAGGGTGCCGGCCGCCTGGAATCCAATCATGACCACATGGCAGTTGCGGCGCCAGAGGTTGTGCTTCAGGTGGTGCTTGATGCGTCCACCGTTGCACATCCCGCTGCCGGCGATGATGATGGCGCCGGCGCTTATCCGGTTGAGGCGCATCGACTGGGCCGCGGTCCGGCTGATATGCAGATTGGGGAGGGCGAACAGGCTGCCGTTGATGTGGTTCTCGCGCGCGGCTTCCCGATCGTAGAGTTCGGTGTGGCGGGCGTGGATCTCGGTGGCCTCGATGGCCAGTGGGCTGTCGAGGAAGACGTCCCAGCGTTCGAGCCCCCATTGTTCGTAGTTGAGTCCGAACAGGTAGAGCAGTTCCTGGGTCCGACCCACGGCGAATGCCGGTATGAGAATGTTCCCCTCGTCGCGCCGGGTCTTCTCCAGGATCTCTCCGAGCTCCTGCCAGGTCGCTTCCCAGCTGCGATGCCGGCGATTACCGTAGGTGCTCTCCATCAGCACCAGGTCGGCATCGTTCACCTGCACGGGATCGCGGAGTATGGGAGCGCCTCGGTGACCCAGATCGCCGCTGAAGACCACCTTTCTCCGAACGCCCTTTTCCTCCAGCCACAGCTCCACGATGGCCGAGCCCAGGATGTGCCCGGCATCGCGCAGACGCAGGCGCACACCCGGCACCACCTCGATCTCTCTGTCGTAGTCCAGCGGCGCGAACAGCTCCACCGCCCGTTCGGCATCCCGGCGGGTGTAGAGCGGCTGGACCATCTCCAGCCCCTTGCGCTGACGTTTGCGGTTGTCCCACTCGGCATCCTTCTCCATGAGATAGGCCGAGTCGCGCAGCATGATTGAGCAGAGATCGCGAGTTGCTCCGTGAGTGTAGACCGGCCCGCGGAACCCGGACTTGTAGAGCAGAGGGAGGCGGCCGGAGTGATCGATGTGGGCGTGGCTGAGTATCACCGCGTCGATCTCTCCGGCCTTGAAGGGAAATGGCTGGGCATTGCGGGCTTCCGCCTGGCGGGTGCCCTGGATCAGGCCGCATTCGAGCAGAATGCGGCGGCCGTTCACGCGCAGCAGATGGCAGGAGCCGGTGACTTCGCCCGCGGCGCCCAGGAACTGGATATCCATGTCGAAATCTCCGTAGTCAGGATGGCACGCGGCGGCGCAGGTGCGGGTACAGCGCCTTCTCCATCTCCACCAGGACAAACACCGAGGCGGCCACGGGGACGATGCGCAGCCAGGTCATGCCGTCCAGCGATCGGGACTGGAACAGCAGCTGCATCCAGGGCAGGTAGGTGTAGAGAAGCTGGAACAGGACCACCACCACGATGGCATAGAGCACGTAGCGGTTCCCCAGCAGCCCCTCCCGGGACAGCACTGAACGATCGATGTAGCGGGTGTTGAGAAGGTAGAAGGCCTCGAACATCACCAGGGTGTTGACGGCGACGGTGCGTGCGTATTCCACGTCCATGCCCGCCTGGCGCTCGTAGATGAACAGGCCGAAGCTGCCAATCACGGCGATGATGGAGACGAAGATGATGCGCCAGACCAGGAACCCGGACAGGATCGGCTCTTCGGCGCGGCGCGGCGGACGGCCCATGACATTCTGCTCCGGCGGCTCGAAGGCGAGCGAGAGGGCGAGGGTCACCGCGGTGATCATGTTCACCCACAGAATCTGTACCGGTGTGATGGGCAGCGCCCGTCCCATCATCACCGCGGCCACGAGAATCAGGGCCTCCGCCCCGTTGGTGGGCAGGATGAAGAGGATCGATTTCTTGATGTTGTCGTAGACGGTTCGCCCTTCCTCCACCGCGTGGGAGATGGAGGCGAAATTGTCGTCGGCCAGCACCATCTCGGCGGCCTCCTTGGCCACCTCGGTTCCCTTCCGGCCCATCGCCACGCCGACATTGCTGCGCTTCAGGGCCGGGGCATCGTTTACCCCGTCGCCGGTCATCGCCACCACCTGGCCCTCGGCCTGGAGCGCGGTGACCAGGCGCAACTTGTGTTCGGGGCTGGTCCGGGCGAAGACATCCACGTCGCCGACCCGCTGGCGCAGGGCCGTATCGTCCAGGTCCTCGAGCTCGGTTCCCGTCAAGGCGGCGGAACCGTCGCCGATCCCCATCTGGCCGGCGATGGCCATGGCGGTGACGGCATGATCCCCGGTAATCATCTTGACCCGGATCCCAGCCGAGCGGCAGCGGGCCACCGCCTCGATGGCCTCCCGTCGGGGCGGATCGATAATACCCACCAATCCGAGCAGCGTCAGGCCGCCGTCCACATCGGCGAAAACGAGCTCGCGGTGATCATCCCCGGTCGGCCGGAACGCCAGTGCCAGGGTGCGCAGTCCGTTGCGGCCGAGTTCGAGAACCTGGGCATGCCAGTAGTCGGGGTCGATGGGTACATCCTCCCCGTCACGGCGCTGGCGGGAGCACATCTCCAGCAGTTTTTCAGGTGCGCCCTTCAGGTAGACGAAGCCGTGGCCGGCATGGTCGTGATGCAGCGTGGCCATGAACCGGTGCTCGGATTCGAAGGGTATCGTGTCTGCCCGCGGCAGCAGCTTCTGTTGATAGTCGGCATCCAGCCCGCATTTCAGCGCCAGGGTGACGAGCGCCCCCTCGGTGGGGTCGCCGTCCAGCTGCCAGGCGCCCTCCCGCTCGCGCACCTGGGCGTCATTGCAGAGCAGCGCGGCACGGGCGATTTCATTCAGCTCCGGCTGTTCGGCCGGATCCTGGTCACGGCCGTCGAGGACTACCGCCCCATGGGGATCGTAGCCCACCCCCGTCACCCCGTAGGACGCCCCGGCCGTGACCACCGCCTGCACGGTCATCTCGTTGCGGGTCAACGTCCCGGTCTTGTCCGAGCAGATCACGGAAACGGCGCCGAGGGTCTCCACCGCGGGCAGCAGGCGGATGATGCCGTTGCGTCGCGCCATACGCTGGACGCCGATGGCCAGGGTGATAGTGATAATGGCGGGCAGGCCCTCCGGGATGGCGGCCACCACCAGCCCCACGGCCGCCAGGAACATCTCGGTGGCGCTGTAGTCGCGGAACAGCACGCCGAACAGGAATGTGAAACCCCCCAGCAGCAGGATAGCCCCGGTGAGCCAGCGGCCGAACTGGGCAATCTGCTTCAGCAGCGGCGTGGTGAGGGTCTGCACCTGCCCGAGCATGGCGCTGATGTGTCCGATTTCGGTACCGCCCCCGGTGGCCACCACCACGCCGGCGCCCTGGCCGTAGGTGACCAGGGTGCTGGCATAGGCCATGCTGCTGCGATCGCCGAGCAGCGCGTCCTTCTCCACCGCCGCAGCGTCCTTCTCCACCGGTACCGATTCGCCGGTGAGAGAGGCTTCCTCGATGCGCAGGTCACGGACCCGGAACAGGCGGAGATCGGCCGGCACCTTGTCACCCGACTGAAGCACGACCACGTCCCCCGGCACCAGGTGCTCTGCGGCCAGAACCTGGCGGCGCCCGGCGCGGATGACCGTCGCCTGCGGCGAGAGCAGGCCGCGGATGGCATCCAGCGCCTTTTCGGCCTTGCCTTCCTGGATGAAGCCGATTAATGCGTTGATGGCCACCACCCCGAGGATGACGCCGGTGTCCACCCAGTGGGTGAGCAGGGCGGTGACCAGCGCCGCGCCGAGCAGCACGTAGATCAGCAGGTTGTTGAATTGGGCGGCAAGCCGGACCAGGGGGCCGCGTCGGCGGGGAGGTGGCAGCTGGTTGAGACCGTAGCGATCGAGGCGCGACTCCACCTCGTCCAGTGGCAGCCCCTCCGGGCCGGTGTCCAGCTGTTCGAAAACCGCTTCGGGATCGAGCGCATGCCAAGGCACGCGGGGAGGATCGGAAACCGTGGTTCTGCTCATCGGACACCCGTTGGTCAGAGCATCGCCCTGGAGGCGATGTTTACTGTTAGGGTCGGAACTGCCGCTGATTCGATTCTAGTGTACTGCGTCACTCTTGGAGGTGCATTCAGCGAGTTGCTGCCCGGTCAGATGCAAGACGCGCTTGCGCAGGAATGGCAGGCCCCCTTTCAAGCAAGCGCAACGCCGCAGATGGCCGGCGAGCGGCTCGCCCGCAGGGAGCCCCCCCCGAAAGCGCCAGGACCGCGTTGCAGCACTTGACAAGGGAAACAACCATTGCCTGCGCACTGCGCCTTGTCCTGGCGCTTTCGGGGGGCTCTGAAAGTGCCTCCAAGAGTGACGCAGTACACTAGCCCCCCCGCAGCCGCCTTTCATCCCGGGGAACAGTCCGGTTTGGCGTGCCCGGGCCGGTGTCGTTGGGTTACCCTTGGGAAAAGATGAAGAAAGTCATATTTACGGAGGCAGCCATGATCCGCGTACTCATCGAGCGGCAGTTCGTGGAGGGAATGCGAGAGGAGCTGGAACGGGTCGTCAGGGAGGTCATCCAGGAGGCGGTGCGCGCCCCCGGCTATCTGTCCGGTGAGATCCTGCGCGATGTGGAGGATTACAACCACTTCGTGGTGATATCCAACTGGCGATCCCTGGAGCACTGGGATGCGTGGTACGCCTCCGATGCCCGGCGCCGGGTAATGGCCTGCGTGGAGCCGATGCTGCAGGAGCCGGAACACATCACGGTGGCGGAGCCGGTCTGAAACCCGATCCGGCCCGTCGCCATCAGATGCCTCTCCATCCCCAGCGCGGGCTCCCCGGCGCGCGGACTGGCTAGTTTTCCGCTCCGGCCTCGAAGTCGGCCTTGGCCTCGTGCTTGCAGCGGATGAAATCCCGGTGGGGAACGTAGAGCAGTTCCGCCACCTTGCGCACCAGGTAGTCCTCGTACTTGTCCACCCGGCCGTCGGCATAGGCGACCCGCCACAGCAGGCGGACCAGCTCGCGCTTCTCCACGGCGTCGTAATTGCTGTTGATGCGGTCGGTGAACGGGTGCAGGGAGATGGCCGTGCGCGCCTCATCCTCGGCCAGTCGCAGCAGCTCCTTCAGCTCCGCCTCGGGCAGGCCGAACGCGCGGCGCAGGGCCTCCAGCACCGCCGTCCGTTCCTCCGGGCTCACCTCGAAGTCGGCCCGGGTCATCTCCACCAGCAGCACCGCGGCGGCGAGTCGCAGCGTGTGCCCGCCGTGACGGCCCTGCTCGTCCCGGTCCTCCAGAACGCGGGTCTCGAAGAAACGTTGAAGTCGTTGCAGCATGAATCTCCCCGGTGGATCGCAGAAAGGTGAAGTTTACCAGTTCGGAAGGACACCTCCCCGATGCTTCGGTTCGACCTTGATTCCCGGGAGGGGTTCCGGCACCCGGCCGGGGTGGGCATAGTGGTACAGTTGCCAGTTGCCCATCGACCGGAATCCCATGAGCCAAAGCTGCCTGATACTGACACCCGTCGACCCCGACGCCGGGACACTTCCCGCCGATGCGCTGCTCGGCGCCCTGCGGAATCTCGGCCTCGTGCATCAGGACAGCATCGATGCCGGGGCCGGGCACCTCGCTCCGGGCGGGAAGCTGCTCTGGCATGTGACCTTTCTGGGCTGCTCGCCGGCCCTGGCGCTGCACGGAGAGAGCGATGGGCCAGCCTGTCACCTGCGCATCCGGCAGACGTCGGGCCGGGTGGAACTGCTGGTCGGCCGCAATGCCGTGACGCCCCGCTGCCCCGGTTGCCGGGCGCCGCTGACGGAGTGGCGCTCATCCCTGGCGGGCTGGCGGACGCGTCCGGAATCAGCGTGGCGCTGTCCGGCCTGCGGGTGCGTCTCGACTCCGGCGCGGCTCGATTGGCGCCAGCATGGGGGGGCGGGGCGCCTGTTCGTGGAGATCTGGGGCGTGTTTCCCGGTGAAGCGGTTCCCGGCGATGAACTCATGGCCCGCCTAGAGGCTCTGGGCGTCGGACCGTGGCGCTATTTCTACCATCAGCCGGGGCAGGCTTGATGAACCGGGTTGTGCCGCATTGCCCGTCGCTGACACGTACATTCATGACCGGTGCGGGCGGGCCAGGTAGTCATGGGACTGCATCTCCAGCAGCCGGCTTCGGGTGCGTTCGAACTCGAAGCGCAGACGCTCGCCGCGGTATAGCGTCTCCACCGGCGCGGCTGCGGAGAGAATCAGCTTCACGTTGCGATCGTAGAACTCGTCCACCAGGTTGATGAACCGACGCGCCTGATCAGCCTGCTCGTCGTCCAGGATCGGCACACCGCTCACCAGTACGGCATGAAACTGCCGTGCCAGCTCGATATAGTCGTTCTGGCTGCGGGGTCCGTCGCAGAGGGTCGTGAAGTCGAACCAGGACACGTCGTCGGCGCAGCTGCGGGTGGGCAGGGTCCGCCCCTCGATTTCCAGGATCTCGCCTTCCATTCCCGGCTCCGGCGCCAGCTTCAGGAAGCTCTCGCGCAGGCTTGATTCGGCGGCCGCGTCCAGCGGCCAATGGTAGATCTCCGCCTTTTCCAGGGTGCGCAGCCGATAGTCCACGCCGCCGTCCACGTTGACCACTCGGGTATGGCGCTTGATGAGCTCGATGGCCGGCAGGAAACGCTGTCGCTGCAACCCGTTGCGGTAGAGTTCGTCGGGGATGATGTTGGAGGTGGCGACCAGGGTCACGCCGTTGGCGAACAGAGCCTGCATCAGTCCGCCGAGAACCATGGCATCGGCGATGTCCGCGACATGGAACTCGTCGAAGCACAACACCCGGGCCTGTGCGGCAAGGCGCTCACCGACGCTCAGCAGGGGATCGGGCCGACCCTTCAGCTGATTCAGTTCGTGGTGCACCCACTGCATAAAGCGGTGGAAATGCATGCGCATCTTCCGTTCGAACGGCAGGCATTCGTAGAAGGTATCCACGAGATAGGTCTTGCCGCGTCCCACGCCGCCCCAGAAATAGAGCCCGCATACGGGCTCCATGGGTTCACGGGCGAGGCGCCGGCGCAATCGTGCCCTCCAGGAGCGGTTCACCTTCTCCACCGCCACCAGAGCGTCATGGAGCGCCTGCAGGTGCCGCACCGCGGCTTCCTGGGCGGCATCGGGCAGGAAGTCATCGCGCCGGAGATCGTGCTGATAACGTTCGAGCGGGGTCATGAGTCTCGGTGCCAGGAAACCAGGGTTGTGGTTCGGCCGGGTGGGCACGTTAAACCATCGGGGAAGCGTATCTCGGGTCTTCGTTGCCGACCGCCATGTAGTGTACTGCACTCTTGGAGGTACTTTCAGAACCCCCCGAAAGCGCCAGGACAAGGCACAGTGCGCAGGCAATGGTTGTTTTCCCTTGTCAAGCGCTGCAACGCGGTCATGGTGCTTTCGGGGGGCTCCCTGCGGGCGACTCGCTGAATGGGCCTCCAAGAGTGGCGCAGTACACTAGTTTGGGAGGCTATGAACTTACCTCCGGGCGTGAAGCGGTGCACTGGCAACTTTACCCGGCCTGCCGGGTATCGGTAAATACCCGGAACCTGGCCATCAGTCCAAAGTCACAATGGAATTGTGAACGTTGTCCAGTGATGTGAAATAATCTTGCAGGGATCAAAGATGAGGGACCGCTGGCCAGGTGCCGAAGGACAACCACCGCTTTGCTTGCGGAATGGAAGTCGGATGACAGCCCCAAGATACGTAACAGAGCTCACAGAGGGCCTGCCTGAATGCCGGAAAGAACCGACTCCAGTCTTGGTTTTGCACTGCTGAAGACCGCGGCCCGACTGCGCCTCGAGCTAGCCCAGCGGTTGCGACCCTTCGACCTGACCACCGAGCAGTACGCGGTCCTGGTGCAGTTGTGGGAAGGTGAGGGGGTCTCCCAGAGCACACTGGCCGAACTGCTGCTCAAGGACAAGCCCAACATCACCCGCATCATCGCGAAGGTGGAACGCAAGGGGCTGGTCCAGCGGGATCGGGATCCGGATGACCGCCGCAGCTACCAGGTCCATCTCACGCCCGCCGGGCGGGAATTGCAGGATACGGTGATGCCGGTGGTCCACGAACTGCGGGAACAGGCCTACCAGGGCCTGGACAAGTCCCGGCAGAATGAACTGCGGCGACTGCTGGAAACCGTATTCAGGAACCTCAATTGATACACCGGCGCTACCTGAACCGATGGCCACCGACGTCGCCTTCGCCCTGGGGGTGCTCGCGCTGCTTGGCAACCGCGTGCCGCTGTCGCTGAAGGTATTCCTGACGCCTCCGGCCATTCTCGACGACATGGGGGCCATCCTCATCATCGCCGCCTTCTACACCAGTAATCTCTCCCTCACCATGCTGCTCCTGGCACTGGTCGGTACCGGCTCGCTGGCCTTCGAACAGGACGGGCTCGATTACGCGGTTGCCGTGCGGCTCGGGGTGCTGGGCGGTTCCCTGGTGGCCGCCGTGGCCGGCTATCTGCTGCTGCGCCGGGTTCTGCCGCGGCCCGCCGGCCGTTGACCATGGAGCCTTCCGCTTTCAGCTTTCACCTGCCTGACTGGGTGGATCAGTTCCTTGCTGTGCAGGGAACACATTTCCCCACGCCGGCGCAGCAGATGGCGCTGGTGGTGGCCCTGGCCGAGCGCAACGTGGAGGAGGGGACCGGCGGACCCTTCGCCGCCGGGGTGTTCGAGCTGGACGGCGGCCGCCTGGTGGCGCCGGGCATCAACCTGGTGCACCGGGAGCAGTGCGCGGTTCTGCACGCGGAGGTGGTGGCCGTCATGCTGGCCCAGCGGCGCGTCGGCCACTACGACCTCAGCGCCCCCGGGCTCGCCGCCCACGGCCTGGTCACCAGCACCGAGCCCTGCACCTTGTGCCAGGGCGCGACCCTTTGGTCCGGGGTGCGGTCGCTGACCTGCGGGGCCCGCGACAGCGACGCCCGGGCCATCGGCTTCGATGAGGGTCCGAAAGCCGCGGACTGGGCCGAGGCGCTGGCCGGCCGTGGCATCCGCGTGACCCGGGACGTCTGTCGGGAGGAGGCGGTGGCGGTGCTGCAACGCTATCGTGATGAGGGCGGACTCATCTACAACGCCCGCCGGGAGCCCGCCGACTGAGGCGCCGGGTGCAGCGCCGCTCAGGCGCTGATGAATTCCAGCCCGTTGCCGTCCGGATCGCGGCAGAACAGCGCCGCGCGTCCCGAACGGCTGCGGGTGAAGGGGATTCCGGCCCGTTCCAGGCGTTGTTGCAGGAAGTCGATGTCGGTCACCTGCAGGGCCAGGTGGCGGTCATGTCCGGCGTGCTCCGGCCGCCCCGCCGCCGCATCGGGATTCGGCAGCTCGCTGAGATGCAGCTGCCGGTCGCCGATCGCCAGCCAGACGCCCGGATAGCCAAGCTCGGGGCGCCGAGGGTCCTGCTCCAGGCCGAGCAGGCCACGGTAGAATTCCAGCGCCCGCCCGGTGTCGGCCACCAGCAGGCTGACATGGTGAATGCCCGCGACCAGGGGTCCACTTCCGGAAGCCTTCATGTCTCCTCCCCGGAGGCCGGATCGGCACCGGCCCGGTGCGCCAGCAGCCCGTGGGCGGCGAAGGTCAGCACGGTGCAGATCAGGACCACCACCGCCATGGGCAGCGTGGTTCCGTCATGGAACAACCCCACCAGGTAACCGCCCACGGCGGCGAGACCCATCTGCAGGAAACCCAGCAGGGAGGAGGCGGCGCCGGCCATGGTGGGGAAGGGGCCGATGGCGCCGGCCATGCCGTTGGGCATCACCAGTCCCGCGGCCATGAATACGAAGCTGGCCGGGATCATCACCGCCCAGATGCGCTCCACTCCTGCCCATGCCAGCGCAGCCATGACCAGGCCCGCGGTCACCCCAATCAGGCCGCCGGCCCGGATCAGCCGTTCGATGGGCAGTCGCCGGCTGAGGCGCCCGGAGGTGAAGGTGCCGGTGATGTAGCCGGCCACGACGAACAGGAACACGTAGCCGAAGTTGCGCTCCGCCACCCCGAGCACGTCGATGACCACGAAGGAAAGGCCGGAGATGACGCTGAACAGGGCGGCGAAGGAGAACGCGACCGACAGGCTGTGGCCCACGAACTCGCGGTGCCCCAGGAGGCGGATGAAGTTGCGCAGGATCCGGCGCGGGCCGGTGGCGCCCGCATCGCGCCAGCGGTTGGTCTCGGCCAGGATCAACCAGACCGACAGCAGCACCAGTGCCCCGAAACCGGCCATGGCCGCGAAGTTGGCGCGCCAGCCGAAGACGGTATGCAGCCAGCCGCCGAGAATCGGCGCCACCGCCGGCACCAGCGCCATGCCGGAGGCCATGAACGAAAGCGCCCGCGCGGCCCGCTCGCGGCCGTAGATGTCGCGCACGATGGCGCGTCCCAGCACCGGCCCCGCGCAGGCGCCCAGGGCCTGCAGGAAACGGGCGGCGATCAGGGTGGCGATGGAATCGGCGAGGACGCAGGCCATGCTCGCCAGCACGTAGAGCACCAGGCCGCCGAGCAGCACCGGGCGGCGGCCGAGTCGATCGGAGAGCGGGCCGTAAATCAGCTGCGCCACCGCGAAGCCCCACATGAACACGCTCAGGGTCAGCTGGACGCTGGACACGCCGGTGTCGAACGCCACGGTCATGGCCGGCAGCGAGGGCAGGTAGAGATCGGTGGACAGCGGCCCGTAGGCCACCAGTGCGGTCAGCACCAGGGCCACGGCGGGGCGCTCCATGGAGGATGCGGACTTCATGCCCTAGTTGACCATGTAGCCCGGACTCGCTCAAGGCCTGCCGGCGCGCCATAATACGCCGCCATGAACCCGGCTTCTCCGCCAATCATCTCCCCCGCGCTGGTGGCACGCATCTTCGTGCCCTTCGCCCTAGGGTATTTTCTCTCCTACCTGTTCCGCGCCGTGAATGCGGTTATCGGTCCCGCCCTCGGCGCCGAGCTGGCCCTGGACGCCGGAGTGCTGGGGCTGCTGACCAGTGCCTATTTTCTCACCTTCGCCGCCTTCCAGCTGCCCCTGGGCATCCTGCTCGACCGCTACGGCTCCCGGCGCACCGAGTCGATGCTGCTGCTGTGCGCCGCGGCGGGGGCGCTCGTCTTTGCCCGGGCGGAGAGCGTGGCCGGGCTGGTGGCGGGGCGCGCGCTCATCGGCTTCGGCGTCTCCGCGTGCCTGATGGCCGCGTTTCATGCCTTCGTGCACTGGTTCCCCCGTGAGCGCCTGCCCCTGGTCAACGGTTTGCAGCTAGGTGCCGGCGGTCTCGGGGCGCTGGCGGCCACCGCGCCGGTGGAGCTGGCGCTGACGGTCACCGACTGGCGCGGGGTGTTCATGGTCCTGGCGGCGCTGACGGTGATCGTGGCGGTGCTGATTTTCGCGGTGGTTCCGGAGCGCGGTCGGGCGCAAGGTGACAGTGGCAGCCTGGCCGGGCAGTTCCGGGGGGTGGCGCGTGTCTTCTCCAGCCCGCTGTTCTGGCGGGTGGTGCCGTGGACTGTCGCCTCCCAGGCCACGTTCCTCTCTGTGCAGAGTCTCTGGGCGGGACCGTGGCTGCGGGATGTGGCGGGGCTGGAAGCCGGACCCGCGGCCACGGTGCTCGCCTTCATGGCCGGGGCGATGGTCGTCGGGTTCGTGCTGATGGGCACGCTGGCCGAGCGGCTCGGGCGGTTCGGTATCCGGCCCATGACCGTCGCCGGCGGGGGCATGACCCTGTTCATGACGGTGCAGGCGCTCCTGCTGCTGGACTGGGCGCCCCTGCGCACCGGGCTGTGGATCCTGTTCGGCTTTTTCGGCACCACCGGGGTGATCAACTATGCCGCGCTCTCCCAGGGCTTCCCGGCACAACTGGCGGGACGGGCCAACACCGGCCTCAACCTGCTGGTATTCGTGGCGGCGTTCGGCGCCCAGTGGGGCATCGGCGAAATCATCGATCTGTTCTCGCCCGGCCCCGGCTATGACCCGGTCGGCTACCGCGCCGCCTTCGGCCTGCTGCTGCTGCTGCAGCTGCTCGGCATGGCCTGGTTCCTGTGGCGGCCGCATCCACCGACGCCCGACGGCGAGGAGGAGGAATGAGCCGGCCGGTCATCAGCGCCATCACCCTGGGGGTCGCAGACCTCGACCAGGCCCTGGCTTTCTACCGCGACGGCCTTGGCTGGCCGCTGGCGGGACAGTCCCGCGGCGTGGCCTGGCTGGACACGGGCGGCACCCGCCTGGCCCTCTTTCCCGCGGCAGAACTGACGGCCTACGGCGGAGTGCCGGCCGGCAGCGGCGGTGTCCTGCTGTCCCACAATGTCGCCTCGGCCGCGGCGGTGGATGCACTGCTGGAGCGGGCGCGGCGCGCCGGCGCCCGGATATTCCGGCCCGCCGGGGCGATGGAGTGGGGCGGCCGCGCCGGGTTCTTCAGCGATCCCTACGGCCATGCCTGGGAGGTGGTCTGGAACCCCCGCTGGCAGGAGCAGTGACCGTTGCAGTCATCCGCACCGGTTTTGTCCGGTGAACCGTACACCGAGAATCGCATCCCCGAATCATGCAGACATTGACGGAATTCCTGGAAACGGCAGGCGCGGAGCTGCGCATCATCGAAATGGGCCGACGCGTGCAGCGAGTCCCGCGCGACAGCTTCCTCGCCTTCGAGCGGGCCGAGCGGCCCTGGCCCTGGCCGCTGCTGCGGCAGGCCTGGCTCGGACTGCTGCTGCATCCCCGCGGGGGCGGTGTCGAACCCCATGTCTGGTTCCTGCGCCTGCCGCTGGACGAGCTCGGCTGCCTGGTACAGGCGGCACGGGATGAGTTTCTCCAGCGGCTGGTGGAGGCGCTGGGCCTCGATGGGAAGCTCCCGCGTCCGGAGGTGCTCGGCCGGGACAATCCGCACCTGTTCCAGCCCCGCGAGGAGCGCCTGGCGGCGTTCCACGCCCGGGTGGCCCGGGATATGCGCCGGCCGGCCTCCGTCCATTACCGGCCGCTGCTGAAGTACCTCACCGGGGAGGCAGGCTGGGATGGCTGGCGGAGCCTGGGGCTGCAGGGCCTTGCGGATCTGGCCGTGCGGCTCGACGAGGAGGGTAACGAGCAACTGCTGGCCAGGGCCGTACCGCATCTCCCGGCCGAACCCTTCGCCGCCCTGGGCGCGGCGCTGGAGAACGGTACGGTGGGCGCCGCCGTGGCCGAGGCCCTGCTGGCGCGGGCCACCCGCAACCTGGAACGCGCCGAACCGGATGCCGGCGCCGCGGTGGCCGCGGTGCGCGCCATGGCCGGCGCCCGCGGCCGGGGGCTGCGCAATGCCCTGCTGCTGCGCACCCTGGCCAGCCCCGCCGCCCGGCAGCCCGAAGTGCTGGCCGCCATCGCCGGACGCTGCTGGGAGGCGATCGAGGCGCGGGACATCCGCCGGCCGTTTCTCGAGGCCCTGGCGATCAACCGCTCCGGCCAGCCCTTCTTCAACGAGTGTCTGGCCGACCTGCTGCACATCCCCGGTGTGCAGGATTCACTGCGGGCGTCGCTGCGGGATCCGGACCGGTCGCCGGCGCTTGCCGCCGCCATCGGCGGGCTGTTCAGCGCCTACCGCGCCGACTGAGGGCGACCGGCCGCCAGCTCCCCGGCGCAGACCAGGGCGTTGGCGGCGCAGTCGTTCAACGCGATGCCCCGGTAGGCGTTGGAGACGAGATAGAGGCCGGGCAGGGCGGCTGCGGCCGTGAAGATGCGCTCCAGGCGCTCGAGGTGCCCGATGCGGTAGCTGGGAATGCCCCGTTCCCAGCGCTGCACGAAGGTCACCACCGGTTCGGTCCGGCAGCCCATGGTGGCGCCTACGCCCCGCAGCGCGGTACGGATCAGTTCGGCTTCGGACTGCAGCGCCAGCTCCGGGTTGCGCAGGCCGCCGATCATCACCCGCAGGGTCTGCCCGCCCTCCGGCGCCCGGTCGGGGAAGATGCTGGAGTCCCACAGGACACCCAGGATCGGCAGCCGGGCGGCGCTGGTGGTGAGCAGTCCGAAGCCGTCCAGCGGGTGATCCAGTCCCCGGTAGCCGAGCCCGACCACCGCGATGGGCGCGTAGTGGATGGCGGCCAGATCCGCCGCCAGCCCGGCCTCCACCGGTTCCAGCAAGGCCGCGGCGGCATGGGCCGGACAGGCCAGCACCAGCCGGTCGGCCGAGTAGGTCGCGTTCCCGGCTTCCAGCCGCCAGCCCGACTCCGTGCGGGCCAGTGTGGTCACGGGGCTGCCCGTGCGGACGCGTTCCCCGAGCAGTCCGGCGAGGTGGTCGATGAAGCTGCCCACCCCGCCCCGGAAGCTCATCAGCACCCCGCCCGGGCCCGCTTCCCGGCGGCGCTTGGCCAGCATGCCGCGGAACAGACCGCCATGTTCCCGCTCCAGGGCCGCCACGGCGGGAAAAGCCGCCTGCACCGACAGGTCCGCAGGCGTCGAGGCGTAGATGCCGGCAGTCATGGCATCGAGGAAGGTATCGGTGAACGCCCGCCCCAGGCGCCGGTAGCCGAAGGACTGCAGGGTCTCCTCGCCGCCGTCGCGCCGGGGCGGGATGAAGACCTCCGCGAGCACCCTCAGCTTGGCCGGGAGAGTAAGCAGGCGGCTGCCGAGAAAGGCCGGTGGGCTCTCGGGCAGCCGGTGCAGGGCGCCGTCGAAAATGAAGCGCCGGCGCGCCGCGTCGCTGCTGCGCAGCAGCAGGTCCTCGGCACCGGCGGCCTGCACCAGCGCCAGGGTATGGGGCTTGTTGGTCAGGAAACCGTTGCCGCCGGCCTCGAACCGGAAACCCTCCCGCTCCACCGTGTGCATGGTCCCGCCGGGGTGGGGGGCGCGCTCGAACAGCGCGATTTCCGCGGCGGGAAGCAGCCGGGTCAGGTGGAAGGCGGTGGCCAGGCCGCTGATGCCGCCGCCGACGATGGCGATCTTCATGGGGTCACTCATCCCGTGCCGAGACGGGCCGTCGGGTGCGCTTGGTGTCGCCGCGCTGGCGCTTCTCCTGCAGTCGGCGCTCCTTCGCGGCCCGGCCCGGCCGGGTGGGGCGGCGCTTGGGCGGCGGCGCGGCCGCCTCGCGCAGCAGCGCCAGCAGCCGCTCCAGGGCGTCGGTGCGGTTGCGCTCCTGGCTGCGGTAACGCTGGGCTGTAATCACCACTACCCCCTCCGCGGTCATGCGCCGGCCGGCGAGCCGGCGCAGGCGCGCACGGACCGGTTCTGGCAGGGTGGCGCAGCGGGCGGCGTCGAAGCGCAGCTGCACTGCCGTGGCGACCTTGTTAACATTCTGGCCGCCGGGACCCGAGGCACGGATGAAGCTCTCCTCGATCTCATTCTCGTCGATGTTCAGCGTGGGGGTCACAGATATCATGACGCCAGTGTACCGCCATTGCAGGCGCCCCTCGACCGGTGACAAGCCAGGAGATATCCCCGATGGGCAAGCACAAGACCCCCGTCACGCCCGCGGTGCACGTTCTGCGCGCCGCCGGGGTGGAGTTCGGGAATCATCCCTACCGCTACGTTGATCATGGCGGCACCGCCCAGTGCGCGCGCGAGCTCGGCGTGGACGAGCACGCAGTGGTGAAGACCCTGATCATGGAGGACGACAGGCAGCAGCCACTGGTGGTGCTGATGCACGGCGATCGCGAGGTATCCACCAAGGCCCTGGCCCGGGCTGTCGGGGCCAAGGCGGTCAAGCCCTGCGCCCCCGCGGTGGCCGGCCGCCACAGCGGCTACCAGGTGGGCGGCACCTCACCCTTCGGCACGCGCCACTCCATGCCGGTGTACATGGAAGCCACCATCCTCGAGCTTCCCCGCATCTGGATCAATGGCGGCAGTCGCGGCTATCTTGTCTCCATGAAGCCCGGGGAAGCCGCGCGCGTGCTGGCCGCGGTCCTCGTCAACGTGGCTCAGCCCGAATAGCGGACCGCACTTTCCCGGTACCCGGCATCCGACACCCATGCACCTGCTCGTCATCGAGGACAACCCGGACTTGGTCGCCAACCTGGTGGACTACCTGGAAGGCCGCGGCCATACGGTGGACGTGGCCTTCGATGGCTGGGCCGGCCTGCAGCGCGCCATGGACGAATCCTTCGACGCCCTGGTGCTGGACCTGATGCTGCCGGGCCTCGACGGAGTGGAGGTCTGCCGCCGGCTGCGCGGGGCCGGCCGCAGCCAGCCGGTGCTGATGCTCACCGCGCGGGACACGCTGCAGGACAAGCTGGAGGGGTTCGCCGGCGGTGCCGACGACTACCTGGTCAAGCCTTTCGCGCTGCAGGAGCTGGAAGTCCGCCTCGCCGCGCTGGTGAGACGGTCGCGGGGCGGAGTCTCCACCCCGGTGCTCCGGGTGGCGGACCTGGAGTTGGACCCGGAAAGCCGGCGGGTGCGCCGCGGGGGCCGCACCCTGGAACTGCCCCCCATCTCCCTGCGCATCCTCGAGCTGCTGCTGCGGGAATCCCCGCGGGTGGTGAGCCGGGCCCAGATTGAGCGCGTGGTGTGGGGCGACTCGCCGCCCGACAGCGACTCCCTGCGCGCTCACATGCATCTCCTGCGCGCCGCCATCGACCATCCGTTCGCGCGGCCATTGCTGCGCACCGTGCGCGGTGTGGGCTACCAGCTGGCAGATCCGGATGAGATTTCGCCGTAGCCTCCGGGCCCGGGTGGTGCTGGCCTTCGCCCTGTTCGGGGCGGGCCTCAGCCTGCTGCTGATGGCGGGTCTCTTCGTGGCGGTACACGACCTGGAGCGGCGCCTGGTCGACGAGGCGCTGACCGCGGAGCTGGAAGACTACATCAGCCGGCGCGACCGCAATCCCCACTCGCCGCCTCCCGACACCACCACGGTGCGCGGCTTCGTGGAGCCGAGCGAGCGGTTCAGCCGCGACATCCCGGCGGCGGTCCGCTCGCTCCCGGAGGGCCGGCACGCCCTGGTGCTGGAGGACCGCCCCTACCTGGTGGCCGTGGCCGAGCATCATGGCAGCCGTTTCTGGCTGCTCTACGATGAAAGCCAGGTGTTGCGCCGGGAGCGGCAGATCATCCTCATCCTGGTGGGCGCTGCCCTGCTCATGACCCTGCTCTCCGCCGCGGGAGGGCTGTGGCTGGCGGGACGGGTGATCGCCCCGGTCAGCCAGTTGTCCCGCCGGGTACGGACACTCGGACCGGGTGACCTGCCCGCGGCGCTGGGGCAGGACTACCCCCGGGATGAGGTCGGCGAGCTGGCGCGGGCCTTCGAACGCTTCCAGCGCCGACTGCAGGCGTTCATCCGGCGGGAGCGCGCCTTTACCGCCGATATCAGCCACGAGCTCCGCACCCCGCTGGCGGTCATCACCGGCGCCGCCGAGGTCCTGCTCACCGATCCGGCGCTGGAATCCCGGGCCCGGGCCCGGGTGGAACGCATCGCCCGCGCGGTGGATGAGATGGGAGAGCTCACCGGCGCGCTGCTCGTGCTGGCCCGCGAGGAGGCCGGGGAGGCCGTCACCACCGCACAGTGCGATGTGGACAGCCTGATCCACGAGATCGTGGACAAGCACCGCTACCTGCTGCGGGACAAACCGGTGACGGTGGAGATTGGCACCGATGACTCCCCCTGTGTGGCGGCGGAGCGGACCCTGCTGGCGGTAGTGCTGGGCAACCTCCTCCGCAACGCCTTCACCTATACCCGCGCGGGCCGGATCACTATCCATCTGGATCGGAGCGGGATCGTGGTGGAGGATACCGGCCCCGGCCTGCCGCAGGAGCTGGGGGACCGGATCCTGGAGCCCCACGTCTCCGGTCCCGGCAGCGCCGGGTCCGGCATCGGGCTTTCGCTCGTGCGCCGGATCTGTGACCGCTACGGCTGGAAGCTGGAGCTGGCCAGTCAATCGGGGGCGGGCACCCGCGCCCGGCTCCGTTTCGGTTCATGAAACATCACGTCTTGACCGTTCATTGACATTCGCTTGACCTCGTCTTCACCCGCCGGGCGTTAGCATTCCGGAAGCCACGCAGGATGCCAGCCGGCGTCCGTGCGTCCCCGGAATCATGCGAGGAGGGCGTCATGTCCCAGACCCAGACCGAAACCGTGCCGCGTCGGCCCATGACCGACGCCGACGCCTGGCAGCCGCGGCGCCGGGTATTTCTCACCCCCTCTCTGGCCATCGCCCTGCTCAGCCTTGCCCTGGTACTGGCGCCAGAGCTCAACGGCGCACCCGGCTGGGTGCACCATGTCACTCCCATCTGGGGCCTCATCGGCGCCCTGCTGGCCGGAATGCTCGGGCGGGTGCGCCTGCGGCGCGAGGTGGCGCTGAACCACCCCGGCCTGGCCGGCATTGCCGGCGGTCTCGCCGCCCTGGTGCTGATGGCCGGCGTGGCGGAGTGGCCCGGCGGGCTGTAAGCCCCGTAATCCATACTTCCGATCCCAGCTGATTCGGGCCGCCGCACCCTCTGCCGCGGCGCAAGGAGTCTATTGAACTTGTCAGTTACAACGGAACACTGGTCGGCGAACAAGCGGCGTGCCGGGAAGGGGAGTCTCCCGGCCTGGCTTGTGCGCATGCTGCCCTTCATGCGCTGGCGTCACCGGGTCACCCGGGACACCCTGCGCAATGATTTCATCGCCGGTCTCACCGGCGCCATCGTGGTGCTTCCCCAGGGCGTGGCCTTCGCCACGATTGCCGGGATGCCCCCGGAGTACGGTCTCTACGCCGGCATGATTCCGGCCATCGTCGCGGCCCTGTTCGGTTCCTCCTGGCACCTTGTCTCCGGTCCGACCACCGCGGCATCCATCGTGCTGTTCTCGTCACTGAGCGTTTTCGCCGAGCCGGGCACCGCGGAGTACGTCGGCCTGGCATTGACCCTGACCGTCATGGTGGGCGTCATCCAGCTGGTGATGGGGCTGGCCCGGCTGGGCACGCTGGTCAACTTCATCTCCCACTCGGTGGTGATCGGCTTCACCGCGGGAGCGGCGCTGCTCATCGCCAGCAACCAGCTCAAGCACTTCTTCGGCATCGAGATTCCCCGCGGCGGCCATTTCCACGACACCATCCTGTCCCTGTTCGGCCAGTTGGGGGATATCAACGTCTACGTGACCATGGTGGGACTGGTGACGCTGTTCACCGGCATGGTCGCCCGGCGCTTCCTGCCCCGGCTGCCGTACATGATCATCGCCATGGTGGCCGGCAGCCTGGCGGCGCTGGGGCTGAACGCCGCCTTCGGTGAGTCGGTGACTGCCATCCGCACCGTGGGCGCGCTACCGGCGGCGCTGCCCCCCCTGTCGATGCCCGACTTCTCCCTGCACACACTGCGCGAGCTGGCCCCCGCGGCACTGGCCGTGACTCTCTTCGCCCTGACCGAGGCGGTCTCCATTGCCCGCTCGCTCGCCATTCGCGCCGGACAGCACATCGACGGCAACCAGGAGTTCATCGGCCAGGGCCTGTCCAACATAGCCGGCAGCTTCTTCTCCGGCTATGTCGCCTCCGGCTCCTTCAACCGCAGCGGTCTCAACTACGAAGCCGGGGCGAAGACCCCGATTGCGGCCATCTTCGGCGGCAGCCTGCTGATGGTCATCGTGCTGTTCGTGGCACCCTATGCCGCCTACCTGCCCAACGCGGCGATGGCCGGCATCCTGTTCCTGGTGGCCTGGGGGCTCATCGACTTCCACCACATCCGCAACATCATCGCCACCAGCCGCTCGGAGACGGCCGTGCTGGCGAGCACCTTCTTCGGCACCCTGTTCCTGGAGCTGGAGTTCGCCATCTTCCTGGGCGTCATCCTGTCGCTGGTGCTGTACCTGAACCGTACATCGCGGCCGCGGGTCATCTCCCGGGTGCCCGATCCGAAAGTGCCGGGACGGCACTTCACCACCGACCCAGCGTTGCCCGAGTGCCCCCAGCTCAAGATCGTGCGCATAGACGGCTCGCTGTTCTTCGGCGCGGTCAGTCACATCCGCGAGTCCTTCAGCCTGTTCCAGGCCCGCCAGCCTGAGCAGAAGCACCTCGCCATCATCACCTCGGGCATCAACTTCATCGATGTGGCCGGTGCCGAGCTCCTCGTGCAGGAGGCCGGCATTCGCCGCCTCAACGGTGGCGGCCTCTACCTCGTGGGCGCCAAGGACGGGGTGTGCAAGCCGCTGCAGAACGGAGGCTATCTGGACGAGATCGGCCGGGATCGCGTTTTCGCCTCCAAGTCAGAGGCCATCGGCAGGATCTTCGAGCAGCTCGATCCCGACGTGTGCCGCAACTGCACCCGGCGCATCTTCTCCGAGTGCCAGACGCTTCCACTTCCCGCGACAGAGGGCTGATCGACTCCCCGTTTGTACCCCGCCGGGCGCGCACGGATCGGACGCCCGGCGTTTTTTCCAGTTCGCAGCCCCGATCACCCTCTTTCGGGGAGGCAGTTCGCGAGTTCCCGCGCCAGGTACGCTCATCGGTTTCCCTCCGCCGAAGCCGACAGCCCCAGTCCCGCAACGGAAAATCCGCACCCGTGGCCAGGGGGCGCTTGCCTCGGACCCGGGTAGCGGTCTATATCATCTATAGAACAGGAAGCGGTACAGGCAACAGGAGGAGGGCGACAATATGCAGGCAAAGACCCTGGTACTGATGCTGGTGGCCGGCAGTCTCCTCGCGTTCCGGATCGCGTTGGCGGCGGCCATGCCGGTGCAGACCGCCGGAGATATTCACTACGTCAGCGGCGGGATCGGCAGCGACGAGGTGGCGGCGATCAAGGAGCAGGCCGGCAAATATTCGCTGGTGCTGGAATTCGCTGAACGGGCCGGGAAGCGGGAGCGCTACATCGCCGATGTTGATGTGGACATCTCCGGTGCGCGTGGTGCGCCGGTGTTGAGCGTCCGGACCGATGGACCGTTCCTGCTGGTGGATCTGCCCGCGGGCAGCTACAAGGTCAGCGCTACGTACAAGGGAAATACCCAGTCCCGCATCATCCAGGTCGGAAGCGGGACCACCCACGCCGGCTGGTCCTGGGAGGCGGTGGGAGCCGAAGACGAGCCGGTACGGGCTCCGGACGAGTAGTGCTGTGGGCCATCCGAAAAAAAAGCCCGGCACAGGCGCCGGGCTTTTTTTGTACTGGTGGGCGATGCTGGGTTCGAACCAGCGACCCCTGCCGTGTGAAGACAGTGCTCTCCCGCTGAGCTAATCGCCCCATTTCGGAATGGCGCGCATTATAGCCGTGGGTCGAGGGGCGGTCAAATGGGGATTCATCCCTCCGGGGCCGCGACAGACAACGGCATCCAGCCGTTGCTTGGGCTATGATGCAGACGTGGGAATGGCCGACGAAGATCCGACCAAGGAGTGTCATGTCTGAGCTGAAGCCGCTTGCTCCGGAAGCTCTCTACCAGTCCTGCGATACCAGCGGGCTTGGCTTCGAGACTACCGCCGAACTCGAAGAGATGAAAGAGATGCTGGGCCAGGACCGGGCCCGGAAGGCAATCCATTTCGGCGTCGGCATCCGGGCCGAAGGATTCAACCTGTTCGTCCTCGGCCCATCCGGCCTGGGCAAGCTGACCCTGGTGCGCCGGCTCCTCGAGCAGCGCTCGGGGCAGGAACTCCGGGCGCGAGACTGGTGCTACCTGAACAACTTCACCAGTCCCCACAAGCCCCGCGCCCTCAGTCTGCCGCCGGGCCAGGGCCGCCGGCTGCACGACGATTTGAAGCAAATGGTGGACGAACTCGGCGGGGCCATCCCCGCGGCTTTCGAGAGCGACGAGTACCGGACCCGCCGACAGGAGATCCAGGAGGAGTTCGAAACCCGCCAGGAAGCGGCGCTCGCCGAGCTGCAGAAAGAGGCTGAGGCACACGACATCTCGCTTCTGCGCACCCCGGCGGGCTTTGCCTTCGCGCCCATGCGCGAGGGTGAGGTGCTCTCCCCGGATCAGTTCCACGAGTTGAGCGAGGAGGAGCAGAAGCGGGTCGAGGCGGTGGTCTCCACCCTGCAGGAGCACCTGCAGCGCATCCTGCTGAAGATTCCCCAGTGGCGCAAGCAGGTGCGCGACAAGGTGCGTGAGCTCAACCGCGAAATCACCTTTTCCGCGGTCGGCCACCTGATGGAGCACCTCCATGAGACCTACGTGGAACTGCCCGAGGTGCTGGAGCATCTGAAGGAGCTGGAGCAGGACGTCATCGAAAACGCGGAGAATTTCCGCAAGATGGCGGAAAGCCCGGGCGAGGAGGAGGAAGGGAAGGGTCTGCGCAGTTCTCTGCAGCACCGCTATGAGGTGAACCTCATCGTGGAGAACGCCGACCACGGCGAGGCCCCGGTGGTTTACGAGGACAATCCCAGCTTCCAGAACCTGGTGGGACGGGTGGAGCATGTCGCCCAGATGGGCACCCTGGTCACCGATTTCACCCTCATCAAGCCCGGCGCATTGCACCGGGCCAATGGCGGCTACCTGATCATCGATGTGCGCCGGGTGCTGACCCAGCCGTTCTCCTGGGAGGGTCTGAAGCGGGCGCTCTTCTCCCGCCAGATCCGGATCGAATCGGTCGCCCAGTTCTTCAGCCTGGTCAGCACCGTCTCCCTGGAGCCGGAACCCATCCCGCTCGACGTCAAGGTGGTGCTGGTGGGGGACCGGCTGCTCTACTACCTGCTCAGCCAGTACGACCCGGATTTCGACAAGCTGTTCAAGGTGGCGGCCGATTTCGAGGAGCATATCGATCGTACCCCGGAGGGAACCCAGAGCTACGCCCGCCTGCTCGGAACCCTGGCCCGGGAGCACTCGCTCCTGCCCCTGGACCGTGGCGCCGTCGCCCGGGCGATAGAGCACAGCGCCCGGATGGCCGGGGACAGCGAGCGGCTCTCCACCCACGTGGGAAACATCGTGGATCTGCTCCGTGAAGCCCATCACTACGCCTCGGAGTCCGGGCGCGAGGTCATCACGCGGCCGGACATACAGAGCGCCATCGACGCCCGCATCCATCGATCGGACCGGCTGCGTGAACGCATCTATGCCGAGATCCAGCGTGGCACCATCAACATCCGGACTGAGGGTGTCGAGGTGGGGCTGGTCAACGGACTTTCGGTCATCGATCTCGGCAACTTCGCCTTCGGCCAACCCTCGCGTATCTCCGCCACCGCCCGCTTCGGCGAAGGGGAGGTCGTGGACATCGAGCGCGAGGTGGAGATGGGCGGTTCCATCCACTCCAAGGGCGTACTCATCCTGTCCCACTACTTGGCCGCCCGCTACGCCCGCGACCGGCCCCTGTCCCTGTCCGCCAGCCTGGTGTTCGAACAGTCCTACGGAATGGTGGAGGGCGACAGCGCGTCGGTGGCGGAGCTCTGCGCATTGCTGTCGGCCCTGGCTGGCGCCGGGGTGAAACAGTCGCTCGCCGTTACCGGCTCGGTCAACCAGCACGGCCAGGTGCAGGCCATCGGCGGTGTCAACGAGAAGATCGAGGGTTACTTCGACATCTGCAATGCCCGCGGGCTGACGGGGGAGCAGGGGGTTCTGATCCCCCGCACCAACGTTCCCCACCTCATGCTGCGCGAGGATGTGGTCGCGGCTTGTCGCGAAGGTCGGTTCAACGTCTACCCGGTGGAGACGGTGGACCAGGCCGCCGCCCTGCTGACCGGGCTGCCGGCGGGGGAGGCCGACAGCGAGGGCAGATACCCGGAGGACAGCCTCAACCGCCGGGTGGATGATCGCCTCGATGAACTCTACCACCTGCGTCTCGAGCTGATGGAGCACAAGCGTGACCCCGGCGGCGAAACCTCCTGAACCGGAGGACGGGAATACCCAAGTGATCCGCCGCATACTCGTGGCTCTGGACGCCTCGCCCCACAGCCGGGAAGCGCTGGAGGCGGCCGTCGAGCTGGCGGTCCGCTACCGGGCCGAACTGCTCGGCCTGTTCGTGGAGGATGCCAATCTCCTGCGTGTCGCGGAACTGCCCTTCACCCGCGAGGTGGGCCTCTCCTCGGGCATGCCGCGCCGCCTGGACGCCCTGCAGCTGGAGCAGAGTCTGCGGGCCCAGGTCCGGCTGATAGAGAAGCTGCTGCGCCAGAGCCTCCGGCGCGGGCAAATCGCGGGTTCGCTGCGGGTGGTGCGCGGGCAGATCGTCACGGAACTGCTGGTTGCGGCACGGGACGCCGATCTGGTTGTGCTGGGTCGGGGCGGCAATCCCCGCCGCCGCATCATCGGCAGCAACCTGCGCCGGGTTCTGGAGTCGACGCTGGAGACACCGTTGCTGGTCGGGCGGAAGGTGGCGCCCGGACGCCCGGTGCTGGTGTTGTTCGACGGCGGTGAACCCGCTTTTCGCGCGCTCGCCGCGGCACTCCAACTGGCGCGCCGCGAACGGGACGGACTGGTGGTGCTGATACCGAAGCCCGGTGGAGCGGAAGCCGAGTCCCTGCGCGACCTGGCCGGGCGGTGGCTGGAACAGCAGGGGGCCCAGGCGCGCTTCCTGTTCATTCAGGGCACTTCACCCGAGATACTGCAGCGTGTGGTGGAAGCCGAGCAGGGCCGGATTCTCGTAACCCATGCCCCCACTCGTGGAATGAGCGTGGATCTCGAAATCACCGAGCACCTGCTGGGCGGGTTGAGCTGTTCGCTCCTGTTGATACGCTGACAGCCGCCAGGGCAGTGGACTACGGATCAACCGTGGACATCAGGTTCGACCCGGATGGGCCCGGGACCAGGCCAGGCCGTTAGTGTCGTATTTCACGCCTGGGGGCTCTGCAAGCACCTCCAGGCGTGAAATACGCCGCCAGCGCCGCGATTGCCGGACAGGGACGATACTGAACAGGGCGGGAGGAATCAGTCTTCCCGGTCGATGTCGTTGAATGGGCCCGACCAGTTTTCCGGACGCCGGGCATCGCCGTAGTTGACCTCCTCCGGTTCCAGGTCATCAAACGGCGCGGACCAGTCTTCGGGCTCCGCGCTGGGCTCGAGCATCAGCTCGGTCCAGGTATCGGAATCGATCTCCTCCACCTCACCCTCGAAATACTGGATACCGATGGTGCCGCTGTCCTCGTCCAGGGCGACCACCTCGAACAGATCACCCGTCTCGAGGTTGCAGTACCATTCACCAACGACGGGACGGTAGCTTTCGGCCATGACTGCATCCTCCATCATCCAGTGAACCCCTGCGGCCCAGTGTACTGCGTCACCCCTTGAAGCACATCCGAAATCCCCGTATGCGCGGGAACAGGATGCGGTGCGCAACCACCCGGCTGCGGCCGGCGCCAGGTCATCCGGAGGTTCGGGACCGACATGGCGCGGTCCCGGCCCAGGTACCTTACCAATAGGAGTCTTTGCGATGGATTGCAAGCATTCCATCGCGCCGGCCGAACAGGGGACGGGACCCGGGAGCGGCCTGCACAGAGGCAACGTAGTGTACTGCTGCACTCCGGGAGGGGCTTTCAGAGCCTCCCCCAAAGCACGAGGACAGGGGGGCGCGGCGCGCAGGCAATGGTTGTTTCCCCTGTCAAGACCCGCAACATGGTCCTGGCGCTTTCGGGGGGCTCCCTTCGGGCGAGTCGCTGGCCGGCCAGCGACTCGCTGAATGTGCCTTCCAGAATGAAGCGGTACACTAGTGCGCATGCCACATATTGTTGTCGATCTTCGCCATCAGCGGCTGACCCTGGAGCAGGACGGTGGGCGGTTCGAGTATCCCGTGTCCACCGCCCGCAACGGTGCCGGCGAGCGGACCGGCAGCGGTTGTACGCCGCGGGGGCTGCACCAGGTCCGCGCCCGGATCGGCAACCACTGCCCGCTCGGCACGGTCTTCGTCGGCCGTCGTCCCACGGGGGAGATCTACACTCCGGAACTGGGCGTCCGCTATCCCGATCGTGACTGGATACTGACCCGTATCCTGTGGCTGAGCGGGCTGGAACCGGGACGCAATCGCCTCGGGGCCGTGGATACCATGCGCCGCTATATCTATATCCATGGCTGTCCGGATGAATTGCCCATGGGAGTGCCGCTGTCCCATGGCTGTATACGCATGCGCAACCGCGACCTGGTGGAATTGTTCGATCGCACGCCGGCGGGTACGCGGGTCCTCGTCGTCGAGTAGCTCCAGGGGGGCCGTCCGCACCTGCCGGACGGCGGCGGAGGCCATCCAGGATGCCCCGGCTGTGCTATTCTTGCGGTCCGCTCCGGCAGCCGGGATCCACGTCAGATGGCCACCCAGCAACGTCTCTTCAAGGTTCTGTTCCACAACCAGGGTTCCCTGTATGAAATCTATGCGCACAAGGTTTCCCAGGGTTCGCTGTTCGGGTTTGTGGAAGTGGAGGAGCTGGTGTTCGGCGAGAAGAGCGCGTTGCTGGTGGATCCCGCGGAGGAACGCCTGAAAAGCGAGTTCCAGGGCGTGTCGCGGACCTTCATCCCGCTGCACTCGGTGGTGCGCATCGACGAGGTGGACCGTGAGGGTCCGGCCAAGGTCATCGAGCTCGGCGAATCGGCCGTGGTCACCCCGTTCCCGTTTCCCGTCCCGCCCCCGGACAAAGGCCCCGGAAAACGTTGACGGGGTCCGTGAACCCGGCCGGCGCAGCGGCTACGTCCCTCTTGCCCCCCCGTCATGAATCCGTAATCATCCCGTGCACAGCACGACAATAATCGGACAGGGGGTGGGAGACGCCATGTCACTGGGGCCCGTGATGCTGGACCTGCAGGGACTGCAGCTGGATGCCGAGGAGCGCGAACTGCTGCGTCACCCGGCGGTCGGCGGCGTGATACTGTTCAGCCGCAACTTCACCGATCCGGAGCAGATCCAGGCACTGGTGACGGAAATCCACACCCTGCGCGAACCGCGTCTCCTGGTGGCGGTGGACCAGGAGGGGGGGCGGGTCCAGCGTTTCCGCGAAGGGTTCACCCGGATTCCTCCCGCCGCCCGGCTCGGCGCGCTGTTCGAGCAGGAACCCAAACGTGCGCTGCGCTTGGCGGAAACCGGCGGCTGGCTCATGGCCGCGGAGCTGCGCGCAGTGGGCGTGGATCTCAGCCTGGCCCCCGTTCTCGATCTGGGCCGGGGTCTCAGCGAAGTCATCGGCGACCGGGCCTTTCACCGCCTGCCGGATACGGTCACGCGCTTGGCCCAGGCATGGATCGAGGGTATGCACCGGGCCGGCATGGCCGCCACCGGCAAGCACTTCCCCGGCCACGGTTCGGTGGCCGCCGACTCCCACGTGGACATTCCCCGCGACGAGCGTCGGCTCGAGGAGCTGCTGCTGGAGGACGTGGTCCCCTTTGAGCGGCTGTGCCGGAACGACCTCGCGGCCATCATGCCCGCCCATGTGGTCTATCCCCACGTGGATCCCATGCCACCGGGTTTTTCGCGACACTGGCTGCAGGAAATCCTGCGCCGACGGCTCGGCTTCCAGGGCGTTGTCTTCAGCGACGACCTGACCATGGAGGGTGCCCGGGTGGCCGGCGACACGGAATCCGCAGCCGAGCTCGCCCTGGAAGCCGGCTGCGACATGGTGCTGGTCTGCAACGACCGGGCCGCCAGCTACCGGGTGCTGGATCGGCTCCGCCACCACGACGATCCCACCTCGCATCTGCGCCTGGTCCGTCTGCACGGCCGGCCCGCTCCGCTGCGCGCGGAATTGATGCAGTCCCAGGCCTGGAAACAGGCGGTCAACGCCGTGGCCGGACTCGAACCGCCCCAGTCACTCGATCTGGTCTGACCCCGGCTTCCGGCGGGTAGGCGCCTGATTCATTCCCAACCGGCTGTCTTCGCACCCTATATCGGGGCCGATGCCCAGCGCCCCCTTCCCATGCGCCGATGCGCCCACCAGCGGTGGATATAGCGGCCTTTGCTGCGTCGGTGAATGCTTTCCGCACATTCGAAATGTGAACTGCGTCACATCGGGGAGTGCGGACATTTGCTTTTGCCCCCCCATTGCCCATACTTGGGTCAAGGCAAAAAGGCTCTCCTATGTGCCTGTTTCAGATGTACTTTTTTGATCTTTGCCAGTCCACTCAATGCGTCACCAGCGTACCAAGGGGGTTCGCCATGTCTTTTGAAAGCAAGAAGTTCCAGGGCAGTGTCCAGGCCTACTACGAGCAGCTGACCACCCGTTTCGACATGGAGCACGGCATCATCTGGCTCTACATGCACGCCGCTCCGCGTCCCTGTTTCACCCCGCGCCTGCTCGATGACCTGCGCAAGTACCAGCGTATCCTGGAAAACCACGGCGGCCGTTTCCCGGCCAACGGTGAGCTCCTTCCCGTCAACTACCAGGTGCTCACATCCGATATTCCGGGAGTCTACAATCTCGGCGGGGACCTCAACCTGTTCATGTCGTTGATCCGGGAGCGGGATCGCACCGGCCTGCTGAAGTACGCCACCGCCTGCATCGACGTACTCTTCCCCAACGCCATCAACTACAACCTGCCGCTGACCACCATCTCGCTGGTCAAGGGGCAGGCCCTCGGCGGCGGCTTTGAAGCGGCCCTGTCCAGCAATGTGGTGATCGCCGAACGCGGCTCCCAGATGGGCCTGCCGGAGATTCTGTTCAACCTGTTCCCCGGCATGGGCGCCTACAGCCTGCTGGCCCGCCGCATCGATCCCATCCGTGCCGAACAGCTGATCCTGGGCGGCCGGATACACACGGCCGAGGAGCTGTTCGAGATGGGCGTCGTGGACATTCTCACCGAGGAGGGAGAGGGCGAGGAGGCGGTTTACCGCTATGTGCGCAAGCACAGCCGTTCCCGGATCGGCCAGTTGGCCATGCAGCGGGTGCGCCAGCGCTACAATCCCGTCACCCATGCCGAGCTGATGGACATCACCCGCATCTGGGTCGACGCGGCCATGCAGCTGGAAGCCAAGGACCTGAAGGTGATGGAGCGGCTCGTGCGGGCCCAGGACAAGGCCTTCAGCGACGAGAAGAAGGGCGAAAACGCCCACGAAGTGGCCTGAAGAGCGCGCGGGCGGACTGGAACCCGAATTCACCACGAAGTCACGAAGTACACGAAGAAGCCGGTCACGAAGGGACCGGCCGGTGCGGGTTCGGCGGCTGGCGGGGTCTGGCCGCCGCATCATTCATCGCGCTCTGCGATCCCGACGGACGCCCGGTCGGTTGGGCAGGGCTTCGTGACCTTCGTGCCTTCGTGGTGAGCGCTTGATACCCGCGGGGCCAGCCCTGCGTTGCGGCGCCTGGAAGGGGAGCCTTCCCTCTTTGCGCACGGCGCCTTGTCCCGACGCTTCGGGGGGCTCTGCTGACTGATTTGTGGGTAAGAAGCAGGCCTGCGCGGGAGCGATCAGGCGTGCGCGGCGTTGCGCCGGCGCAGGTACTCGCGCAGGGCCTCGCGGGTCTGCTCGAACTCGCGAAACAGTCCCTCGAGGCGTTGGCGCATCAGTCCCGGGTCACCGAGCCGGGTGGCCCGTGAGAGCTGTGAACAGGCCTCGTAGAGGGTATCGGCGCCGAGGCTGCCGGCACTCCCTGCGATGGCGTGGAGGATGTCGCGGGCCTCTTCGAAGGCGCAACGGTCAACGGCCGGACGCAGCCGTCCCAGCAGATCCTCGGTGTCGCTGATGAATCCGTCGATGAGCTCCTCGAGGAAATCACTGCCCTGGGCAAGCCGCTCCAGGTGTTCGAGCGTCTGCGGACTGAGACTGCCGCTCGCAACGGGTGCCGACGGTTTATCCGCCGGTTGAACAGACGACGGGGGGAGCTTCTCCATGGCGGGTCTGCTCTCTTCCTTTTCCGGTTTCAGCCGGCGAATCGCCTCCAGCAACAGGCGCGGTTCGATGGGTTTGGTCAGATAGGCGTCGGCACCGGCCTCCTCGCACTCGCGCATTGCCTCGGTGGTCGCATTGGCGGTGAGAACGATAAAGGGGAGGTGCCCGGACTGCGTCGGCATCATGCGGTAGATCTTCATCGCCTGCAGGCCGTCCATCACCGGCATCTGCATGTCGATGACGACCAAATCGTAGCTGTCGCTCTCCAGCGCGTCGAGGACCTCCTCGCCATTGCCGACGATCCGGGAGGTGTGTCCGGCCCGTTCGAGTATGCGCTGAATGACCTTCTGGTTGGTTCGGTTGTCCTCGCCGACGAGAATGTTCAGCCGGGCGCCGTCGCAGGCCGCCGCCAGGTGCTCGGAGAGCCTCACCACGTCGTCCGTGGGCGTCTGTTCGGCCCGTGCCGCGTGGAGCGCATTGAACAGCAGCGGCTTGGCCACGGGATGGTGGAGCAGGGCGGAATAGCCGCCCTGGAGCAGCTGTTCCTGCTGGAGATGATCGAGTCCGCCATGGATGAGCACCAGCGAGACCTGGCGCAAGGCCGTCTCGCCCGCCACCGCGGTGGCGAACTGCTGGGGCGCCATGTCCAGGTAGCGGGCGTCGGCCAGCACGATGTGATGGGGCGTGCCCTTGTTGGCGGCGTCCACGAGGCGGGCGAAGGCCTGGGCGCAGGAGGGGCAGGAGTCGGAGTTGACGCCCCAGCCGGCGAGGAAGTCGGCGACAATCCGCCGGTCCGCCGAGGGAACGGCCACCTGCAGTACCCGGGTGTCACTGAGGCTCATGGGCGGACCACCCACCTGCCGCATCACCGCCTGCTTCTCCAGCGGCAGCTCGAACCAGAAGGTGGTGCCCCGGTTCTCCTCGCTCTCCACGCCGATCTCGCCGCCCATCAGCCCGACCAGCTGCTTGGCGATGGTGGTGCCCAGGCCGGTCCCTCCGTAGCGGCGGGTATGGGAGTCGTCGGCCTGGGTGAAGCTGTCGAATATGCGTGCCTTGGCGTCGGCGGGAATACCGATGCCCGAATCGATCACCTCGAAACGCAGCCTGACGGCGGTCTCGTTCTCCGCCAACCGGTGCACCCGGATCTCGACACCGCCCTCCTCGGTGAACTTCACCGCGTTGCCCGCCAGGTTGATCAGGATCTGGCGCATGTGCAAGGCGTCACCGAGGAGCAGGAACGGTGTCTCGGGCGAGATGTGCACGGTGAACATCAGCCCCTTCGCACGCGCCTGGGGAATGAGCATGGCGGCGGTGCCGTTGACCAGCGCGTGCAGATCGAATTCGGTCCGCTCCAGGACCAGCTTCTCGGCCTCGATCTTGGAGATGTCGAGGATGTTCTCGATGAGGGAGAGGAGGGTCCTGGCCGAGGCGTGGATGGTCTGTGCCAGGTCCTTCTGCTCGGTATTGAGGCGCGTGTCCATGAGCAGATCGCTCATGGCGATGACACCGTTGAGAGGCGTGCGGATCTCGTGGCTCATGTTGGCCAGGAACCGGCTCTTGGCCTTGTTGGCCTGGTTCGCCCGTTCCACGGCATCCTCCAGGCGGTGCAGCAGGGTCGCCACGTAGGGAGGAATGAGGAACAGGGTGAACAGCATGGCCATGGCCAGAATGCGGTGAGTCGCCCAGTAGTCGTTGAGCATGATCACCGCGATGAACCCGGTCAGGCTGATGAGCGTGGCCACATAGAGATAGCGGGCGCCGAAGCGGAAACCGTTGCCGAGCGTGACCCACAAGTAGATGCCGAACAGCGGCGCACCCGTCTCCCCGAGCATGTACATGGCGTAGGAGGTGGCACCCAGATCCAGCACCATGCCCAGTACCCGGCGCCGGGGCGCGACGCCGGGATGGGTCAGGATCCAGCCCAGCAGCCCGAAGGTGGCGGTCAGGAACAGCGCCGAGGCGACCAGCACACTGGCCTCGTGGGATTCTATGATGCCGTCGGCGAAGGCCGAGTAGACCAGGTAACCCACGGCGATCGATCCGAGCAGGGTGCGCAGGAATGCCTGCTCACGCTCGGGATCGGCCTGCCGGCGCTGGCGCACCCGCAATACCGCTTTCAGGGTTGTGGACAGAGGCATCGAGCTCTCTTCGGTCTCTCGGTCAGCACATGAACCGCAGGATTCACAAGGGGGCAGTCAGAGCGGCTGCCCCTGCAGGAGGTGGCCCCGCTGAAAGATACCCCAGTCCGCGTGGCGTTTCATCCGGCATGCGGATACCGCCACTTACTTTGGCAAAGTAAAGCCTAAACAAATAGATAGCACAAGCCCGGGTGTCCCAAGGCGTGACCGGTCACTCGGCTTCTTCGAGCCGTCCCATGTCGGGCAGCTGACGCTGCACTTCGAATACCCGGTTGTGGTCGGAGAGGAAGGCTTCCACGCAGCGGGGATCGAAATGGCGGCCGATCTGGGTGGTGAGGTAGTCCATGGCATCTTCGCTGGACCAGGCGGGCTTATAGGGACGGACGGTGGTCAGGGCGTCGTAGACGTCCGCAACCGCCACGATGCGGGCCGCAAGAGGAATGCGGTCACCGGCGAGCCCCTGGGGGTAACCGCTGCCATCGTAACGCTCATGGTGGTTGAGGGCGATGACCGCCCCCATCTGCAGGTACTTCGAGGGACTACCCTTCAATATCTCGTAACCCATCCGGGTATGGGCTTTCATGACCTCGCGTTCCCGATCCGTTAACCGGCCCCGCTTGAGGAGAATGCTGTCGGGAATGCCGATTTTGCCGATATCGTGCATCGGAGCCGCCTGTTCGATCACCTCGCTCTCCTGGGGCAGCAGCCCCAGCTGGTCGGCGATAAGGCGGGAGTACTTGGCCATGCGCAACACGTGGTTGCCGGTGTCCACATCGCGGTATTCACCGGCCTTGGCCAGGCGCAGCAGCGTTTCGTACTCGCGGGTACGGATCTCGGCGGTGGCCAGGGCCACCTGCTGCTCCAACCACTTGGCGCGGTCCTTGATGATGCGTTGCTGGCGGCGCAGGGTGAGCAGGTTGCGGCAGCGCGCCTGGACCTCGTAGTGGTCGATGGGCTTGGTGAGAAAATCGGTGGCGCCGGCTTCCAGCGCCTGGTAGCGGATGTTGCGATCCTCCACCACCGTGATCACCACCAGGGGAATGTCGGCGCCGTGGAGAGTGGCCCGGAACCGGCGGGTGAACTCGACCCCGTCGAGCTCGGGCATCTTGTAGTCCGTGATGACCAGATCCGCCTGGGCTTCACGGGACCATTCCAGCGCCTCCAGGGGATTGGCGAAGGTGACGATGTCGAGACCGTTCTCGATCTTCTGCACAAGCTCGGCAAGGATCTTGCGGCTGGTGAACTGGTCGTCGACGATGAGAACGGTTGACATGATCCGTGCGCGGCCCCGTGGCATGGCTGGAATGCAGCGCTGCATTGTCGAAAAATACGGCTGCGGTCTTGATTAATGTAGCTCCATCCCGGGACAGAGACCAACGCCGGTGTCAAGCCCCGTGAAGGGTATCACAGTAACCGTGGCGGGCGGAGACGCGCACGGGGCAGCGTAACGCCGGCAACCCGCCGGGGTATCGGCGCCAATCTCTCCGGTCGATGCAGGAACCCGAGGCGAAAGGCGATCGCAACCCCGTACCGACAGTCCCGGCACACACCTGTTTCCGGGGGTTGCCGCGGTTGTGCGGGCGTTCCGTTACGGCGTGCTCAAACCGCGGCGACATTCCGGCAGCAGTCCGGGCGATTCGTCACAGGGTCTCGATCTGGGCCCTCTGCGCCTCCAGCTTCTCCAGGGCCGAGCGCAGCTCCAGCGCCCGCTGCCGTTCCTTCTCCACCACCTCGGCGGGCGCCTTGCTGACGTAGTTGGGATTGGCCAGCTTGCCCTCGGCGCGCTCCAGATCCTTGCCCAGGCGGGTGATCTCCTTGCCCAGCCGGGTGAGTTCGGCATCCTTGTCAATGAGTCCGGCCATGGGGATCAGGAGGCGCATCTCGCCGACCAGGGCGGTGGCGGAAACCGGCGCCCGGGTGCCCGCTTCGAGCCAGGCCACCGATTCCAGCCGGGCGAGGGTGGAGAGAAAGGCCCGGTTCTCTTCCAGGCGCCGCCGATCCTCGTCTCCGCCATGGTCCAGAAGCACGGCCAGCGGCTTGCCGGGGGCGATGTTCATCTCCCCGCGGATACTGCGCACCCCGACGATGAAGGCCTGCACCCATTCCATGTCCGCGACGGCCTGCCTGTCCTCCTTTCCGGCCTCTGCCTGCGGATAGGGCTGCAGCATGATGGTGGAACCGGACTTGCCTGCCAGCGGCGCCACACGCTGCCAGATCTCCTCGGTGATGAAGGGCATTAGCGGATGGGCCAGCCGCAACAGGGCCTCCAGCACCCGGACCAGGGTGCGCCGCGTGCCGCGGCGGGCCTCCTCGCTGCCGGACTCGGCGGTGAGCACCGGCTTGGAGAGTTCCAGATACCAGTCGCAGTACTCGTTCCAGGTGAATTCGTAGATGGCCTGGGCGGCGAGATCGAAGCGGTAGGCATCGATGGACTCCGCCACCGTGCGCTCGGTCTGCTGCAGCCGGCTGATGATCCAGCGATCGGCCAGGGACAGCTCCACCGGGTCGTTCCCACGGCCCGTGTCCTGGCCCTCGGTGTTCATCAGCACGTAGCGGGCGGCATTCCAGAGCTTGTTGCAGAAGTTCCGGTAGCCCTCGATGCGCCCGAGATCGAACTTGATGTCACGGCCGGTGGAGGCCAGGGCGCAGAAGGTGAAGCGCATGGCATCGGTCCCGAAGGCGGGAATGCCCGCGGGGAAATCCTTGCGGGTCATCTTCTCGATGGCCTTCGCCATCTGCGGCTGCATCAGACCGCTGGTGCGCTTGGCCACCAGGCTGTCCAGCTCGATGCCGTCGATGAGATCGATGGGATCAAGCACGTTGCCCTTGGACTTGGACATCTTCTGGCCGTGGGCGTCGCGCACCAGGCCGTGGATGTAGACCTCGCGGAAGGGGACGTCACCGGTGAACTTCAGCCCCATCATGATCATCCGGGCGACCCAGAAGAAGATGATGTCGAAACCGGTAACCAGCACCGAGGTGGGGTAGAAGGTGGCGTACTCCGGCGTCTCTCGGGGCCAGCCGAGGGTGGAGAAGGGCCACAGGGCCGAGGAGAACCAGGTGTCCAGCACATCCGCATCCTGGGTCAGGATCACGTCCTCGCCCAGGCCATGCCTCTCGCGCACATCAACCTCGCTGCGGCCCACGTAGAACCGGCCGTCGACGTCATACCAGGCCGGGATGCGGTGTCCCCACCAGATCTGCCGACTGATGCACCAGTCCTGGATGTTATCCAGCCACTGGAAGTAGGTCTTCTCCCAGTTCTCGGGGATGAAGCGGATGTCCCCGCCGCGGACCGCCTCGATGGCGGGCCGGGTGATGGCGGCCAGTCCGCCGGGACGGCCGTCGGGCTGGGTTTCGCGGGTGAGATCCACGAACCACTGGTCGGTGAGGTAGGGCTCGATGACCGCGTGGGAGCGATCGCCACGGGGCACCATCAGCTTGTGGGGGTCGATCTTCTCCAGCAGGCCCGCCGCCTCGAGATCCTGCACGATCCGTTCCCGGGCCTCGAACCGGTCCAGCCCGCGGTAGCGCTCCGGCATCTCGGCGTTGATCCGCGCATCCACGGTAAAGACGTTGATGAGCGGCAGGTCGTGGCGCTGGCCCACGGCGTAGTCGTTGAAATCGTGCGCCGGGGTGATCTTCACGCAGCCGGTGCCGAACGCCGGATCCACGTAGTCGTCGGCGATGATTGGGATGTCGCGCTCCGCCAGCGGCAGACGCACCATCCTGCCCACCAGGTGGCGGTAGCGCTCGTCCTCCGGGTGGACCGCCACGGCGGTGTCGCCGAGCATGGTCTCGGGCCGTGTGGTGGCCACGACGAGGTGGCCCGAGCCGTCGGCCAGGGGATAGCGCATGTGCCAGAGGGAGCCATCCTCCTCCTGGGATACCACTTCCAGGTCGGAGACTGCCGTGTGCAGTACCGGATCCCAGTTCACCAGGCGCTTGCCGCGGTAGATGAGACCCTCATCGAAGAGCCGGACGAACACCTCGATCACGGCCTCGGAGAGCCCTTCGTCCATGGTAAAGCGCTCACGGCTCCAGTCCAGCGAGGCGCCCATGCGGCGCAGTTGGCGGGTGATGGTGCCGCCGGAGTGCTCCTTCCACTCCCAGATTCGCTCGATGAACGCCTCCCGCCCGAGATCGTGGCGGGTCTTGTTCTCCACGTTCAGCTGACGTTCCACCACCATCTGGGTGGCGATGCCGGCATGGTCGGAACCGGCCTGCCAGAGGGTGCGATCGCCGCGCATGCGATGGTAGCGGGTGAGCGCGTCCATGATGGTGTCCTGGAACGCGTGCCCCATGTGCAGGCTCCCGGTCACATTGGGCGGTGGGATCATGATGCAGTAGGGGGCGCCCTCGCCGCTGGGGGCGAAGTAGCCGTTGTTCTCCCAGGTCTCGTACCAGCGCTGCTCGATGGAATGGGGATCGTAGGTCTTGTCCATGATGGTCCGAATCAACAACAAGGGGCGGACGGCAGGCAGGGTGCGCCATGCCGTGTCGACGGTTCAGAAACCGGTGAGTGAAAAATTCAGCATTATAACGTAACGTCAGTCATCGCGCGGGCCATGTTCGTCGCTGTCGCCGTGACTACGGGCGGCCTGTCCGAGCGCGGTATCGAGCCGCTCGCGCAGCCGCGGCGCCAGTTCCGAGACCAGCCGCGTCGCTAGGTGGTCCGCCTCCCGGCGCAAGGTCTCGGCGAGCTCCTGGCGGACCGCTCCCAGCAGGGCGGCGGTGAGCTGTTCCGCCAGCAGGCGCTCATCCGCGCCGGCCGCGGTCGGGGGAGAGAAGGGGGCTTCGCCCTCCACGATACCGGCCGACGGGGCGGATTCGTCCGCCGGGCGCCCGGGTTGGACCACCTCGTCGAGGACGGGGATCGCATGCGGATCCGGTGGCTGCTCGCGGCTCATGGCTGCTTCTCCCGCAGATCGTGCGTATTGAGGGGATAGCCGCGTTCACGATAGAACCGGTAGTGCTCACGGCCGAGGCGGGTGGTTTCGGGATCCTGGGTGACGATTTCGACGACCCGGGGATAACCGCTGAAGAAGGCGGGCACCTCCGGGGCGAGATTGACCAGCACGTCTGCAGCGGGCCAGCTCTCCGCCCCATGACCGATCCGGATCACCTCCGGGCCGTTGCCGTCGGCTAGCAGCCGGTGGGGCAGAAAGCTGTCCTGGCGCCAGGTCCACAGCAGGTCGTCGAGGGCCCGTGCCTCGTCCCCGGAACCGGCATGCAGGTGAATCCGGTAACCCCGCTGATAGGCTTTCTCCACCACCCGGCAGGCGAAGCGGGCGCGGACCTCGCGGCGCGGTTCGGAGAGGATGTAGAAATCGACCCGGGTCATCGCCGCCTGTCCCTGCCGATCCCGTTCACTCGCCCTGGCCGCAGCAGTTCAACAGATACTGGGTGAGCAAGGGGACGGGACGGCCGGTGGCCCCTTTTTCCTTGCCGCTCTTCCATGCGGTGCCGGCGATGTCGAGATGGGCCCAGTGGTAGTTGCCTGTGAAGCGGGAGAGGAAGCAGGCGGCGGTGACGGCACCGGCCTCGCGCCCGCCGACGTTGGCCATGTCGGCGAAGTTGGTGTCGAGCTGCTCCTGGTACTCCTCCCACAGGGGCAGCTGCCAGCAGCGATCGGCGCTCTCCGTCCCGGCGGCGAGGAGATCGTGCGCCAGCGGGTTGTGGTTGGAGAACAGGCCCGTCGCCGCGTTGCCCAGGGCGATCACGCAGGCGCCGGTCAGCGTGGCCACGTCGATGACCACCGCAGGCTCGTAGCGCTCGGCGTAGGTCAGGGCGTCACAAAGGATCAGCCGGCCCTCGGCATCGGTGTTCAGGATCTCTATGGTCTGCCCGGAGAGGCTGGTCACCACGTCCCCCGGCTTGCTGGCATTGCCGTCGGGCAGGTTCTCGCAGCTGGGCACGAGGCCCACCAGGTTGATGGGCATCTGCAGCTCCAGCGCCGCGGTCAGGGTGCCAATCACCGCAGCCGCACCGGCCATGTCGAACTTCATCTCGTCCATGGCCGCGCCGGGCTTGATGGAGATGCCGCCGGAGTCGAAGGTGATCCCCTTGCCCACCAGGACTACCGGCGCCTGCCCCTTGGGACCGCCCTTGTACTCCACGATGATGAACTTGGGTGGCTGGCGGCTGCCCCGGGTCACCGAGAGCAGGGCGCCCATACCGAGCTTTTCCATGTCCGCCTGTTCCAGCACCGTGGTCTTGACGTTCTTGTAGACCTTCTGCATGGAACGCGCCTGCTCGGCGAGATAGGTGGGCGTGCAGTGATTGCCGGGGAGGTTGGCCAGTTCCTTGGCCAGCCGCACGCCGGTGGCGATGGCCTGTCCCTGGCGTACGGCCGCCTCGCCGGGTGCGAGATCGCGCCGGGTGGACACATTGAGCACGAACTTGCGCAATGGCCGCCGCGGCGGCTTCTTCTCGGTCTTGAACCGATCGAACCGGTAGACGGTCTCGTTGGCCGCCTCCACCGCCTTGCGCACCTTCCAGGCGATGTTGCGGCTCTTCAGTCCAAGCTCCGTCAGGAAGCAGACCGCCTCCATGGCGCCGGTTTCATTGAGGGTGTTGACCGCCGTGGCCACCGCCTTCTTGTAGACGGCCTCGGTGAAATCCCGCTCTCGTCCACATCCCACCAGGAGCACCCGGTCGCTGAGCATCCCGGGCACGTTGTGCAGCAGGAGCGTCTGTCCCGGCTTGCCTTCGAGGTCGCCGCGGCGCAGAAGGTTGCTCAGGAATCCATCGCTGACCTTGTCGATCTGCTGGGCTGCGGGAGAGAGCCGGCGGGGCTCGAAAACGCCCGCCACCACGCAGGCGCTGCGCTGTTTCTCCGGGTTGCCGCTTTTGACACTGAATTCCATAGCCTCTCCCGATGCAGACAAGCGAAGACGGTTCGTGGATAATTGGTCCGACGGTACCCGGGCAGTTGCCAAAACGGGATTCCGTGGCCGTGAAAGAGGCGGAAAAGTATGATTTTTGCCGCCTTTTTGAGCTTATCTGCTAGTTTACCAAGAAATTACCAACGTGAAAGGGCGCGGCGCGTCCGCCATAATCCGATAAGAAGCCGGCCTTGATCATCCCCCGCTATATCGCCCGGTCCGTACTCACCAACGTGGCCGGCATCTCGACGCTCCTCCTGGCCGTGCTGGTCAGCAACCGTTTCGTCAACTATCTCGCCGAGGCGGTCAGCGGCCAGTTTTCCGGCGAAGGCATCCTGGTGCTGCTGCTGCTCAAGCTGCCGGCCTATCTCGGGCAGATGCTGCCCCTCGCCCTGATGCTGGCCATTCTCATGGTATTCGGCCGGCTCTACCGCGACCAGGAGATGTTCGTATTCTTTTCCAGCGGCATCGGCCCCGGTCGCCTGGCCGGCATCGTGCTCGGCATCAGCTTACCCGTGACCCTGCTGGTGGCGCTGCTGGTCCTGGTGGTGGGGCCCTGGTCCAGCGAGCGTGAATACAGCATCAAGGCGTCCGAGCGGGCCACGGCGGCCCTGCGCATGATCTCCCCCGGACGGTTCACGGAACTGGCCGGTGGCCGCGGCATCTTCTATGTCGAGCGCCTGAGCGGGGGCGAGCAGCGGCTGGAGAATGTCTTCGTTGCCCGGGTGCTGCGCCAGCGCGAGGGCGGCACCCCGCGCATCGGCGTCATCTCGACCCGCGAAGCCCTGCTCAGCAGGGATGCCGACACCGGCGACTACTTCGTGGTCATGGACCAGGGGCATCGCTACGAAGGTGTCCCGGGGCAGGGCGATTTCCGCATCGTGAGCTTCGAGCGCTACGCCGTGAGGGTCAAGGAGCAGGCGACGACGCCCAAGGTCAAGCGCGAGAGCCTCGGCAACGGGGAGCTCTGGCAGCGCGGCGGCCCAAAGGACATCGCCGAGCTGCAATGGCGCATCTCCATCATTGTCTCCACCCCGCTGCTGGCGCTGCTGGCCGTTCCTCTCGGGCGCACCCGGCAGCGCCAGGGGCGTTTCGCCCGCATACTCCCGGGCCTGTTCGCCTATATCGCCTACGTAAACCTGCTGGGCATGGCCCGGGTCTGGCTGGAGGATGGCCGCATCCCGGCCTTCCTGGGATTGTGGTGGGTGCATCTGCTGCTGCTTGCCGCCGTCCTGGTGCTGTTGCCGGGCCGTTTCGGCTGGGACCGGCTGCGTGAACGGTGGCGCGCGGCATGAAGATCATCGACCGCTACCTGGGTCTGAACGTCCTCCTCGCCACGCTGCTGGTGCTCGCGGTACTGCTCGGCGTGGAGCTGTTCTTTACCCTGGTCGAGGAACTGGGTGATGTGGGGAAAGGCACCTACGGCGTTTTCGATGCCCTCGCCTACGTCCTTCTCACGCTGCCGCGGCGCGCCTATGAGCTGTTGCCGGTCTCGGCCCTGCTGGGCGCCGTGGCGGCGCTGGGGCTGCTTGCCAGCCATGGCGAACTGGTGGTGCTCCGGGCGGCCGGCCGATCCATTCTCAACATCGGGCTGGGCGTGCTGAAGACGGGGCTGCTCATTGCCCTCGGCGGCATGCTCATGGGTGAATTCGTGGCACCGGGGGCGGAGCAGTATGCCCAGGCGCAGCGGTCGTTGGCCAAGACCAACCGGGCGACGCTGCAGACCGCCGAGGGTTTCTGGGCCAAGGACGGCAGCACCTTCATCCACATCCAGGACATTCTGCCCGGTGTCGTGCTGGCCGGCGTCACCATCTACGAATTCGACGACAGCCAGCAGCTGCGGGTCGCCACCCTGGCGCGGCGGGCGATATTCCGCGACGGCAACTGGGTCCTCGAGGGCCTGGAGCAGAGCGTGCTGGAGGATGAGCGGGTCCGGACCCAGAGCCTGGAGCAGGCTGGCTGGGACACGCTGCTCAACCCTGACCTGCTGAGCGTGGCCATCGTCAAGCCGGAGAATCTATCCGCCTATGGGCTGCATCGCTACATCGCCTATCTCGAGGACAACGATCTCGATGCCGGTCGCTACCGGCTCGCCTTCTGGCAGCGGCTGGCCAAGCCCCTGGCCATCGCGGTCATGGTCCTGCTGGCGGTGCCCTTCACCTTCGGACCGCTGCGCTCGGCCCACACCGGCTCCCGCCTGGTGGTCGGCGCCGTGGCGGGCTTCGCCTTCCACCTGTTCAACCTGACCGCCGGGCAGCTCAGCCTGGTTTACGGCGCCCCGCCGCTGTTTGGCGCCTTCGTCCCCTCCCTGGTGTTCCTCGCCGCCGCCCTGGTGCTGGCCCGCCGCACCGCCTGACACTGTCGACTCCACCGCAGATTAACGTTTATTGACGTTGATTTTCCTGTCCGGGTCCATCCGCCCACGCATCAATCGACAGGCTGGCCCGCTAGCGGAGCAGCGACGTTGAAACGGACGCGACCGCTGCCGGTTGGGCTATTGCGCATGGGAGTTCGTCATTGTCCCCGGGTCGAACACGGGCAATCCACGAGCCAACGGAGTTCGGGCTGAAGAGGTGTTTCAGGAACCGAAGGAATCAACGTAAATCAACGTCAATCTGCGGTTTATTCAGTCTCGTGCCTGGGCTTCGGCGGCAGGAGGACGACGCGGGTGCCGGAGAGGCGGTCGTAGAGGGTGCGGCGCTCGCGGTCGAGGAGCATCCACAGGAAGCCGACACCCAGCGGCAGGCAGGTGAGGAGACCGAGCGAGAAGCGCAGCATCGCCACGCCCCAGGTGAGGGGACGGCCGTCGCCTTCCTCCACCCGCAGCCGCCAGGAGCGCAGGCCGAGAGTCTGGCCCCCGTTGATCCAGAACCAGCCATAGAAGATGAAGCTCACCAGCAGCAGGTAGGCGCTGAGCCAGGGGCTGCCGGGCTGGTTGGCTGCGCCGGCGGTGATCAGGAGCAGGGCGCCCATGGCGACGTAGAGTACCGCCAGCAGCAGAATGAGATCGTAGACAATCGCCAGCAGGCGGCGAACGAAACCGGCGGGAGGGGTCGCTTCATTTCCGGACATCAAAGTTGTTCCTCGTGCCGGAGCACCACCATCGCCAGGGGAGGGAGGGTGAGCTCGATACTGTGTGGACGATCATTCCAGGCCTGCGGTCGGCTGGAGACTCCACCGCCATTGCCCATGTCGCTGCCGCCGTAGTGGCGCGAGTCGGTGTTCAGCAGTTCCCGGTAGTAACCCGAACGATCCACACCCACCCGGTAGCCTGCACGCGGCACGGGAGTGAAGTTGCAGATCACCAGCACATCGCCGGCGTCGGAGTGGCGCCGGAAGCTGAGCACCGAACGGGCGGCATCCTCGCAATCCACCCAGGAGAAGCCGCGCGCGTCGAAATCGTGCCGATGCAGGGCCGGCTGCTCGCGGTAGAGTCGGTTGAGATCGGAGACCAGTCGTTGGATGCCCTGGTGCGCGGGCAACTCGAGCAGTTGCCAGTCCAGCGCCTTGTCATGGTTCCACTCCCGCCCCTGGGCGAATTCGCCGCCCATGAACAGAAGCTTCTTGCCCGGGTGGGTGAACAGGTAGGCGTAGAGCAGGCGCAGGTTGGCGAAGCGCTGCCAGGCATCGCCGGGCATCTTGTCCAGCAGCGAGCGTTTCAGGTGCACCACCTCGTCGTGGGAGAAGGGCAGTACGAAATTCTCGTTGAAAGCGTAGAGAAGGCTGAAGGTCAGCAGACTGTGGTGGTGGCTGCGGTAGAGGGGATCACGGCTCATGTACTCGAGCGTGTCGTGCATCCAGCCCATGTTCCACTTCATGGAGAAGCCCAGCCCCCCCAGCCAGACCGGACGCGAAACCATGGGCCAGGCGGTGGATTCCTCGGCAATGACCATGGCGCCGGGATGGCGGGCATGGACCACCTCGTTGAGCTCGCGCAGAAAGGCGATGGCCTCCAGGTTTTCCCGGCCCCCGTGGATGTTCGGCAGCCACTCCCCGGCCGGACGGGAGTAGTCGCGATAGAGCATGGAGGCCACGGCGTCGACCCGCAGCCCGTCGATGTGGAACTCCTCCAGCCAGTACATGGCGCTGGCCAGCAGGAAGTTGCGCACTTCGTTGCGACCGTAGTTGAAGATGTAGGTCCCCCACTCCCGATGCTCGCCCAGGCGGGGATCCTCGTGTTCGTAGAGGGCGCTGCCGTCGAAGCGGGCGAGGGCGTGGCGATCCTTGGGGAAGTGCCCCGGCACCCAGTCCAGTAGTATGCCGATGCCCGCCTGGTGGCAGAGATCCACGAAGTAGCGGAAATCATCGGGCGTGCCGAAACGGCTGGTGGGGGCGAAGAAGCCGGTGGACTGGTAGCCCCACGAGGCGTCCAGCGGATGTTCGGTGACCGGCAGCAACTCGATGTGGGTGAAACCCAGTCCCCGCACGTGCTCCACGAGACGGTGTGCCAGTTCCCGGTAGTTGAGGAATCCGCCCCCGGAATCGCGCTGCCAGGATCCCAGGTGCACCTCGTAGATGGAGAGGGGCTGGTGCAACCAGTCGCTCCCGGCCCGCCGCGCCATCCATTCCCCGTCCTGCCAGGCATGGCCGCTGCGCGCCTCCACGATGGCCGCCGTGGCCGGGCGTGTCTCGAAGCGTTGGCCGTAGGGGTCGGTCTTCAGAACCACCTCGCCGGAGCCCCGGTTACGCAGTTCGTACTTGTAGCAGGCACCTGGACCGAGGCCGGGAATGAACAGTTCCCAGACACCACTGCCGCCCCGTACCCGCATGGGGTGACAGCGGCCATCCCAGGCGTTGAAATCGCCCACCACGCTGGCCCGCTCGGCATTCGGGGCCCAGGTGGCGAACAGCACGCCGGCCACGCCGTCCACCACCCGCGGCGTGGCACCCAGGTGGCGGTAGATGTGCCAGTGGTGACCTTCCCCGAACAGGTGCAGGTCATAGTCGGATAGCTGGGGGGGGAAAGCGTAGGGATCGAAATAGCGCTGCAGCTCACCCCGGCCATTGTCGCGTTCGAACTCGAGACGCCCCTCGGGCAGGATCGCCGTCTTTCCGCGCCACTCGAACAGATCGGTTCCCGGGAGGCGATCCATGGGCAGGCGCTGGGCGCCGGACAGGATGGCCAACTGGGCGGTGTCGGGCGCGAAGGCGCGCACCACCGACTCGCCATCGGCGCCGGGATGGTGTCCCAGAACGGCGAACGGATCGTGGTGCCGGGCTTCAAGTAGTTTCTGTATTTCGGGGGTAATGGGCCTGCTCCATGGGACAGCTGAATCACCTCCGCGGGTACATGCCGGAGGGGCAGTGAGGTTCATAATCCGGTCTCACTTGGGCGGGACAATCTTACAGCCCTTGAAGCCGACAAAGCCAGACTCCGCACCTCTCCCGGGGCCGTTCGATACCCGGGCGGGCGGATCGGGAACGATATCCCCGGGCAGCGGCGGGCCGTTCCGGCCGGGAGCCCGGCAGCAGGGCGGGGAGGAGCGGGGGGCACGCCCCGGCCACGGGCCGGAGGAGTACAGCGGGGGCGAGCGGGAGGCCATGCCCGGCAGCCCGTGCCCATGCCCGCGGCCCTTGGCGCAGACCCGCGGGAGACGCCTTGCGGACACACTTGTTGAGGACCTTGAATCTGGCTTTGTCGGCTTCAGGGGCTGTACCATACCGATGCGCCGTTGGAGGACCCAGACAAGGAGCCATGCCTATGCAGATCGACCATTCAGGCCGTTTTATCAGTCGCCTGACCCGGGATACCCTGGCGCTGATACTGGCCGGGGGTCGGGGTTCCCGGCTCAAGCAGCTCACCCTCTGGCGGGCCAAGCCGTCGGTCCCGTTCGGGGGGAAATTCCGCATCATCGATTTCCCGCTCTCCAACTGCGTGAACTCCGGGATCCGCCGTATCGGGGTCCTTACCCAGTACAAGGCCCATTCCCTCATCCGCCATATCCAGCAGGGCTGGGGCTTCCTGCGCGGCGAGCTGAACGAGTTCGTGGAGTTGCTCCCGGCCCAACAGCGCATCGAAACCTCCTGGTACGCCGGGACCGCCGATGCGGTTTTCCAGAACCTCGACATCATCCACAGCCACGATCCGGAATACGTTCTCATCCTGGCCGGCGATCACATCTACAAGATGGATTACGGCGAGATGCTCGCCTACCACGTGGAACAGGGCGCGGATATGACCGTCGGCTGCATGGAGGTCCCGCTGGAGCGGGCCCGCGCCTTCGGGGTAATGGCCGTGGACGAGACCGGCCGGGTGGTTGATTTCGCCGAGAAACCGGAGGCTCCGCAGCCGATCCCCGGCAAACCGGAGTTGGCGCTGGCCTCCATGGGCATCTACATCTTCAACGCCCGCTTCCTGGAGGAGCAGCTGGTCGCCGATGCCAACGACAGCTACTCGTCCCACGATTTCGGCAAGGACATCATCCCGAAGGTGATCGAGAACCAGCGGGTCGTCGCCTTCCCGTTCCGCGATCCCCAGACCGGCAAGATGGCCTACTGGCGCGACGTGGGAACCGTGGACGCCTACTGGGAAGCCAACCTGGAGCTCATCGGGGTCACCCCGGAGCTCAATCTCTACGACGAGACCTGGCCCATCTGGACCCACCAGGTCCAGCTGCCGCCGGCGAAATTCGTCTTCGACGACGACGACCGCCGCGGCATGGCGGTCGATTCCATGGTCTCCGGCGGCTGTATCGTCTCCGGATCGCTGGTGCGCCATTCGCTGCTGTTCTCCAACGTTCAGGTGGGCTCCTTTTCACAGGTGCAGGATTCGGTGGTACTGCCGGACGTGGTCATCGGACGCAACTGCCGCATCACCCGGGCGATCATCGACGTGGGCTGCCAGATCCCGCCCGACACCCACATCGGACAGGATCGGGAAGAGGATGCCGCACGCTTCCACGTGAGCCCCGGCGGCGTGGTGCTCGTCACCCCCGAGATGCTGGGCCAGGAACGCCACCATGTCCTCTAAGGCGGACAAACGCAGCAGGGGCCGGCTGCGGGTGGTGCTGGCCTGGCACATGCACCAGCCCCAGTACCGTGACCTGATCACCGGTACCTACCGCCTGCCGTGGACCTATCTGCATGCGGTGAAGGACTACGTCGACATGGCCGCCCACCTGGAAGCGTGTCCGGATGCCCGGGCGGTGGTCAATTTCGCCCCCATCCTGCTGGAGCAGATTTCCGACTATGCGGAACAGACCCGCGGCTATCTGAACAATGCCCAACCCATCTCCGATCCCCTGCTGGCGGCGCTCGTAAGCCCGGTATTGCCGGTGGTCAACGATCAGCGCGCGGCGCTGATCCGGGCCTGCCTGCGGGCCAATGAGCAGCGGCTGATCCATCGCTTCACCCCCTTCAACAAGCTGGCCCAGATTGCCCGCCTGGTGGTGGACAATCCCGACGTGCTCACCTACCTGGATGATCAGTTCCTCGCCGACATCCTGGTCTGGTATCACCTGGCCTGGCTGGGAGAGTCGGTGCGCCGTGAAGACGGCCGGGTCCTGCGCCTGCAGGAGAAGGGCAGCGGCTACAGCCTGCAGGATCGGAGCGAGCTGCTGGGGGTCATCGCCGATGTCCTGGAGGCGGTGCTTCCGCGCTACCGGAAACTGGCCGAAGCGGGCCGGGTCGAACTCTCGGTGACACCCTATGCGCACCCCATCCTGCCGTTGCTGCTCGATCTCCGCAGCGCCCACGAGGCCATGCCCGAGGCGCCCCTGCCGGAGCTGAAGGCCTACCCCGGCGGACTGGAACGCGCCCGGCGGCATGTGGAGGAGGGCGTCGAGACCTTCGAGACCCATTTCGGTTTCCGCCCCAACGGCTGCTGGCCGGCCGAGGGCGGGGTGAGCAGCGCGGCCCTGGCGCTGCTGGGCGAGCTCGGCTTCGATTGGGTGGCCAGCGGCCAGAGTGTCCTGCACAACAGCCTGCAGCGTACGGGAACCGCCTGGGAGACCGCCGAGGGGCCGGCGCTCTACCATCCCTACCGGGCCGAAAAGCCGGGCCCCGCCTGTTTTTTCCGGGATGACGGACTCTCCGACCTGATCGGCTTCACCTACGCGAACTGGCATGCCGATGACGCCGTGGCCGATCTGATCCGCCACCTCGAGACCATCGCCTCCCACTGCGCGCATCCGGAACAGAACGTGGTCTCCATCATTCTCGATGGAGAAAACGCCTGGGAGTACTACCCCGAGAACGGACAGTTCTTCCTCTCCGCGCTCTACAAGCGACTGGCGGAGCATCCCGGGCTGGACCTCACCACCTTTTCCGCGTGCCTGGACAGCGAGGTGCAGATCCGCAATCTGGGCGAGCTGGTGGCGGGCAGCTGGGTCTACGGAACCTTCTCCACCTGGATCGGGGACAAGGACAAGAACCGGGGCTGGGACATGCTCGGCGAAGCCAAGCGGACCTTCGACGAAGCCGTCGCCGAGGGCCGACTGATGGGCCGGCGACTGCAGCTCGCGGAACGCCAGCTGGCCGTGTGCGAGGGTTCGGACTGGTTCTGGTGGTTCGGCGACTACAATCCGGCGGACACGGTCTCCGACTTCGAGCAGCTCTTCCGTCGCCATCTCAGCAACCTCTACCAGCTGATAGGCGTGGTGCCGCCGGAATACCTGTCCCATACCTTCACCACCGGCAAGGGACGGCCACAGATGGGCGGCGTGATGCGTCCGGGGCAGGCCCAGGCATGAGGGGCGGACATGCAGCCATACTCGACCGCCGCCTCTCCGGGATCCTGCTGCATCCCACCTCCCTTCCAGGGCCGGGTCCCGCAGGCAATCTCGGGGTAGAGGCCTACCATTTCATCGATTTCCTGGTCAGCGCGGGCCAGCGCGTCTGGCAGGTTCTGCCCCTGGGTCCCACCCACGACGACCTCTCGCCCTACCAGACCCTCTCCGCCCACGCCGGAAACCCCTGCCTCATCAGCTGGGAGCGGGTCATGGAGGCGGGCTGGCTGCTCGAGGACGCCCTCGTCCAGGCGGGCTCTGCGGAGCCGCGGCGCAGCGAACGCCTTCTCACCTGGGCCCTGGAGGGCTTCCGCGCCCATGCGGACGCGGCGGAAAGGGCCGCATACGCGGCCTTCTGTCGGGAGGAGGCCTGGTGGCTGGAGGATTATGTCCTCTATCGGGCGCTGCGACGGGCGTTGGGAAACCGTCCCTGGTTCCAGTGGCCGGCGCCGCTGCGTGATCGCGTGCCGGCCGATCTGGACGAGGCCCGGGGCGTGCTGGCGGAGACCCTGGAGAGGTTGCGCCTCGGGCAATACCTGTTCCGGGTGCAGTGGCTGGCCCTCAAGCGCCACGCCAACAGCCGTGGCGTCCATCTGTTCGGCGATCTGCCCATCTTCGTGGCCCACGACAGCGCCGATGTCTGGGCGCAACGGGAATTCTTCCGCCTCGACGAGAGCGGCCAGCCCACTGTGGTGGCCGGCGTGCCCCCGGACTATTTCTCCGCCGAGGGTCAGCGCTGGGGCAACCCTCTCTACGACTGGGAGCGCCTCCAGGAGGATGGCTTCGAGTGGTGGATTCAGCGCATGCGTACCCAGCTGGTCCTGTTCGACCTGGTGCGTATCGATCACTTCCGCGGTTTCCAGGCATTCTGGGAGATCCCGGCCGGGGAGGAGACCGCGGTGAACGGTCACTGGCGCGAGGCGCCGGGAGACGCCCTGTTCCGGGCGCTGGATGAAACCCTGGGACCCTTGCCGGTGGTGGCCGAGGATCTAGGCACCATCACCCCCGAAGTCCACGCGCTGCGCAGCGATCACGGCCTGCCGGGCATGCGGGTGCTGCAGTTCGCCTTCGACGGTAACCCGGGCAATCCCTACCTGCCCCACAACCACGCCCGCGACACCGTGGTCTATACCGGGACCCACGACAACGACACCACCAGTGGCTGGTTCGAGAGTCTCGACCCGGCGCTCCGGAACCGCATCCTTGACTACCTTGGACAGCCCCGGGATCCGATGCCGTGGGCCCTCATCCGGGCGGCGCTGGCCTCGGTCTCATGCCTGGCGATGATTCCGATGCAGGATGTCATGGGACTCGACAGCTCCCACCGCATGAACGTCCCCGGTGTTTCCGACGGCAACTGGCAGTGGCGCTTCGAATGGTCCCAGGTGCCCTCGGAAGCCGCCGGCCGCCTGCGCCATCTCACCGCCCTGTACGGCCGCCTGCAGGGATAGCCGATCCGCGGATTGACGTTATTCACGTTGCTTCGGACAGCGCCCCCCCGGACACCCGTCCGGGACCGGGGCGAGCCTCAAACGGCGTTCCGACAACCGTAAGAAGCCCCCGCCACGAGAAAAACCACGTCAATCCCGCCTGTCAGCGGTTATTCCCCGCCGGATCAGACCCACAGCATGCAGCCGAGCTCGAAGCGGTGGCTCAGCAGGCGGTGATAGGGATAGGCGCGCAGCTGGTAGTACTGCAGGCCCGGGAGGGTGGGAGAGAGGTCCAGGGTGAACAGGGCCTGGCCCTGGGCATCGGTCTCCCGCGCGGTGAGCTGGTACTGGTCGTGGATCAGGAGCTCGCCACGCTCGCCCTCGGTCCCCACCAGGCACTCCACCACGATGTCATCGCTGGTCAGTCCGCCGAGCTCGACGCTGACATGGACGGGCAGCGTCTCACCGGCGCGAATCTTCGATGGCGGGGGATCCCGGCGTGATATGCGAACCCCCGGCCACAATTTGCGCACCCTCGATTTCCAGGTTGCCAGCTCCCGGGCCCCGGCGGCGTCTTCCGCCAGCAGGCGGCGGCGCTGCCGAGCGGCGGGGGCATAGAATCCCATGACGTAGTCCATCACCATCCGTTCGGCATTGTAACGGGGCATGAGGGTTTTCATGGATTGCTTGGATTTCTTCACCCAGCCGTCGGAGAAGCCGTGCCCGTTGCGGTCGTAGTAGAGCGGGATGATTTCGTGTTCGAGCAGGTCCAGCAGTTCGCGGGCATCCTCTCGCTGGCGATAGGCCGGGTCGAACTCCGGACCGTGGGGTGCGATGGCCCAACCGTTGTCCCCCTCGTATCCCTCACCCCACCAGCCGTCGAGCACGCTGAGGTTGAGCACCCCGTTGATGCCGGCCTTCTGCCCCGAAGTGCCGCTGGCCTCGAGGGGATATTCGGGATTGTTGAGCCAGACATCCACGCCACTGACAAGCTTGCGCGCCAGGGAGAGATCGTAGTCCTCCAGCATGAGCACCCGTCCCTCGAACTCCGGGCGGCGGGAAAAGCCGTTGATCACCTGGATCAGGTGGCGGCCGGGTTCGTCGTGGGGATGGGCCTTGCCGGCGAAGATGAGCATCACCGGGCGCTCCGGATCGTTGACCAGGCGCGCGAGCCGCTCGGGGTCATTGAAGATCAGCGCGGCCCGCTTGTAGGTGGCGAAGCGGCGCGCGAAACCGATGGTCAGGATGCCGCTTTCATCGGGATCCAGGAAGCGCATGAGACGTTCGCACTCGGCGTCACTGCAGCCATTGCGTGCGAACTGGGCCCGGACCCGCCGGCGCACGTCCACCATCAGCTCCGACTTCAGCGACTGGTGCAGGCTCCAGTAGCCATGGTCCGGGATCTCGTCCACCCGCTTCCAGAACTCCTGGCTCAGGAGTTCGTTGCGCCAGCCGCCGCCGAAACGCATGTCGAACAGGTTGGCCCATTCGCGGGCGAGGAACGTGTGGACATGCACGCCGTTGGTGACGTAGCGAATGGGATTCTCCGCCGGGGGCACCTGGGGCCAGACATAGGACTCCATGTCCGAGGCCACGCCGCCATGGATGCGGCTCACCCCGTTGTGGAAGCGCGAACCCCGCAAGGCCAGCGCCGTCTGGTTGAACACATGGGGATTCTCCGGCATCGTTCCCAGTGCCAGGAAACGCTCCATGCTGATGCCGAGTTCGTCGATGTAATCGGCGAAGTAGTTGGCGATCAAATGGTGCTCGAACATGTCGTGGCCGGCGGGCACCGGCGTATGAGTGGTGAACACCGTGCCCGACGCCACCAGTTCCAGCGCCGCTTCGAAATCCATCCCCTTGGCCACCCGGCGCCGGGTCCGCTCCAGGATCTGGAATGCGGAATGGCCCTCGTTGATATGCCACACAGTCGGCTGCAGGCCCAGCGCGGTCAGGGCCCGGACTCCGCCCACGCCGAGCACGATCTCCTGCTGAATCCGGGTGTTGACGTCACCGCCGTAGAGCTGATGGGTGATGGCCCGATCCGAGGGGGCGTTGGCCTCCAGGTCGCTGTCGAGAAGATAGAGGGTGACGTGGCCCGCCACCGCCTTCCAGACTTTCAGCATGACGATGCGGCCGGGCAGGTGGATCTGCACATGCACCTCCTGCCCCTTCGCGTCGAGGGCGGGACTGATGGGCAGATCGGTGAATTCGCTGTCCACGTAGTGGGCGACCTGGTTCCCGAAACCATCGATGCGCTGGCGGAAATAGCCCTGGTGATAGAGCAGGCCCACGGCCACGAGGGGGACGCCCAGATCGCTCGCCGCCTTGCAGTGGTCCCCGGCCAGGATGCCCAGACCGCCGGAGTAGACCGGGAAGCTCTCATGGAACCCGAATTCGGCACAGAAGTAGGCGATCAGGTCGCTTTCCGGGTCCAGATACTCCTCCAGTCCGGAGCGGTAGCGCTCCTGCCGGTAGGTATCGTAGCTGGAGAGAACCCGGTTGAAGTCCTCCACGAAGACGTTGTCCTGTGCGGCGCGATCCAGCTTCTTCTGGGAAACCCGGCGCAGAAACAGCTTCGGATTGTGACCGCATTCATCCCACAGCTGCCGATCCAGCCGGAAGAAGAGCCCGCGGACCTCCCGATCCCAGCTGTAGAACAGGTCGTTCGCCAGTTCCTGCAGCCGTTGCAGGCGCTCGGGCAGGATGGGCTGGACTTCGAGTGTGAAGCGGGTGCCGTTCATCGAGAACCCCCGGGTTCCTCAGGTTTGTTGTTCTTGGCTGCATGCAAAAGAGGTGCCGCGCGGAAGCCGCGGCGTAGCCTTCAGATGGGCAGAATTATAGTGATCGCATGTGACAATCGTCACGCATACTAACCCAACCCGGGGCGGGCCTCACGCGGCGTCTCGCAATGGATGCACGGCTGGGGCTGATGGGCCCGACGGCGTCCTGCCGGGCCGGGATTCGCCGGGCATATGAGCCGGCAACGGGAGCGCGCGCGCGAAGCCGTAACCGGCGGACTGCGGCGGAATCCGGCCGCATCCTGAAGCGGGTGGTGGTGCAGAACCCGGCAGCCGCTGACCCATTTCGGTGCAGGGACGGCGTACCGGCCCGAATAGCCTGTGCAGTGCGGAAGGATCTTGTATGGATTCGGGCTGGCCAGTGACTGGTGCCGGGAGCGAGACTCGAACTCGCACGGGTCGCCCCACCTGATTTTGAGTCAGGCGCGTCTACCGATTCCGCCATCCCGGCCGGGAGGGGGTGGAAGTATAGGGTGCCGACGGGCAGGGTGACAAGCCGGGTAGATCGGACCGGCCGGGCTCCGGAAGCATCTCCAGGCGTGAAACGCCGCACTAGCACGAAATCCAGTGTCCGTCGCGGAGAATCTCGAGGGGACGGAAACGACCCTTGTAACTCATTTTCCGGCACTCCTCGATCCAGTAGCCGAGATAGAGCCAGGTGAGATCGAGGCGGGCGGCCTCCTGCGCCTGCCACAGGATGGCGTAGGTCCCAAGGCTGCGCTCATCCATCCCGGGCTCGAAGAAGGTGTAGATGGCCGACAGGGCGTCATCGAGGCGGTCGACCACCGCCACGGCCACCAGGCGACCTTCCAGGCTGAATTCATAGGACCAGGTGTCGCTCCATTCGCAACCCAGGAAACTTTCGTACTGCTCCCGGTCCGGAGGGTACATGTCGCCGTCCCGGTGACGGGAACAGATGTAGCGTTCGTACAGAGCATAGTGCCGGGCGGGATGAACGCCGCGCAGGCAGCGTACGCTCAGATCCCGGTTGCGGTTCCAGACGCGGCGCTGCCCACGATCGGGGCGGAAGCGCCGGACCGGGATGCGCGCCGGGATGCAGGCCTGGCAGCCGGCGCACTCCGGACGGTAGACGTGGGCCCCGCTGCGGCGGAAACCGAGACGGGAGAGGTAGCTGTAGACCCCGGTATCGAGGGGATAGAAGGGGTCGACGAACAGCGTCGTCGCCTGACGGCCGGCGAGGTAACTGCACGGGTGCGGCGCCGTGGCATAGAGCTTGATGGTGCCGGTTGTCGAGGGATGCTGTTCGGACATGGTCTGGTCTGCCGTGCAGCTCCTGGGAGGACTTCTGACAGGTTGTTCTCTCGCTCCACGTTACCTCAGGACGCCCGTACATCCAATCCGCGGCAGACACCATCGAAACCGCCGGCTCTATCGCCGCGGACCGGAATCGGGTCGGGTTCCGCGGTCGTATGCCCAATCCAGCGTCCACGGTCCGGCGGGACCCTGCAACTCGCGGGCCTCTCTGACCCAGTGTAGAAACTCCCGGCGGGGAATTTCCACTGCGCCCATGGTCAGGAGGTGGCGGGTGGTCTGCTGGCAGTCGATCAGCGGGAAACCCCAGTCCTGGAGCTGGCCGGCCAGATGGACCAGTGCGACCTTGGATGCGTCGCGGCCACGGGAGAACATGGACTCGCCGAAAAAGACCCGGCCTGTGGCCACCCCGTAGAGACCACCCACGAGCCTCTCACCCTCCCAGACTTCCACCGAATGGGCCGCCCCCTGCAGGTGAAGCCGCAGGTAGGCGTTGCGCATCGCGGCGGTAATCCAGGTTCCCTCCTGGCCGGGCCGGGGCTCGGCGCAGGCCGCGATCACGGCCGCGAAATCCGTATCCATGGAAATCCGGTAGCGGTGCGACTTCAGGGTTTGGCGGAGGCTGCGGGTAATGCGGATATGCTCTGGAAGGAGCACGGCCCGTGGGTCGGGCGACCACCAAAGGATGGGCTGGCCTTCGCTGTACCAGGGAAAGATGCCTTCCCGGTAGGCGGCCAACAGGCGCTCCGGACCGAGATCGCCGCCCGCGGCGAGGAGCCCGTCGGGTTCCCGCAGCGCCAGTTCCGGGTCGGGGAATTCAGGCGGAGCGCCGGGCTCGATCCAGAACAGTCGCTCCATAGAGGGGCAGAGGAGGGCGCCGCGCGGTGGTTCCGCGCGGCGCGCACACCAGCTCAGTCTTCCAGGCTGTCCAGATAGCGCTCGGCGTCCAGCGCGGCCATGCAGCCGGTGCCGGCGGAGGTGATGGCCTGGCGGTAGACGTGGTCCATGCAGTCGCCGGCGGCGAATACGCCGGGTACGCTGGTGGCGGTGGCGTTGCCGCCGCTGCCGCTCTTCACCTTGATGTAGCCATGATCCAGTTCGAGCTGCCCCTCGAACAGCGCCGTGTTGGGCTTGTGGCCAATGGCCACGAAAATGCCCTGCAATTCGATCTCCTTCGTCGCGCCGCTGTCGACATCCTTGATGCGCATGCCGGTCACGCCACTCTGGTCACCCAGCACCTCGTCCAGCACATGGTTCCACTCGATGGTGACATTGCCGCCGGCGGCTTTCTCCAGCAGTTGATCGGCGAGGATCTTCTCGGAACGGAACTTGTCCCGGCGATGCACGACGGTGACATGGTCGGCGATGTTGGAGAGATAGAGCGCCTCCTCCACGGCCGTGTTGCCGCCGCCGATGACCGCCACCCTCTGCTTGCGGTAGAAGAAACCGTCGCAGGTGGCGCAGGCGGAGACGCCCTTGCCGCGGAAGGCCTCCTCGGAGGGCAGGCCCAGGTACATGGCCGAGGCCCCGGTGGCGATGATGAGCGCATCACAGGTGTATGTGCCGGCATCGCCCGTGAGGGTATAGGGGCGCCGGGAAAGGTCGGCGGTATGGATATGATCGAAGAGGATCTCGGTATTGAAGCGCTCGGCGTGCTTGCGCATGCGCTCCATGAGTCCGGGACCCTGCAGCCCCTCCACGTCGCCGGGCCAGTTGTCCACCTCGGTGGTGGTCATCAGCTGGCCGCCCTGCTCGAGACCGGTAATCAGCACCGGGTCGAGGTTGGCCCGCGCGGCGTAGACGGCCGCGGTATAGCCGGCCGGACCCGAACCGAGGATGAGGAGGCGGCAGTGCTTGGTTTCGCTCATGTTTTTCTCCGCAAAGCGTCCTGAGGGGATCCCGGGCTGACAGCCGGACCGCGGTGGAACGACGGCGCCTCTCGCCCCGGCTCCGGCGGGCGCCCGTCACCGTGTCCGGCCAGCATGAGGGGTGGTATAGTACGCAATGCATTCCAGTGGGTAAAGGAGCCACCATGCGCGTTGGAATTCCACGTGAAATCAAGACCCTCGAAGGCCGGGTGGCGCTCGTTCCGGAGGCGGCGGGGGAACTCGTGCGGCTCGGTCACGAGGTGCTCGTGGAGCGGGGCGCCGGACGCCTGAGCGGCTACGAGGACTCGGACTACGAAGCCCAGGGGGTGCGCCTGGCACCGGACGCCGCCGCGGTATACGGCGCGGCGGAGGTCATCATCAAGGTCAAGGAACCGCAGCCGCAGGAGTACCCACTGCTGCGTTCCGACCATCGCCTGTTCTGCTATCTGCACCTGGCGGCCGAGCCGCAACTGTTTCGCGCGCTGCTCGATATCGGTCTGACGGCGGTGGCGTTCGAGACGGTCTCCGAAGGGACGCACCTGCCGCTACTGGCGCCCATGAGCGCCATCGCCGGGCGGCTGGGAGTCCAGGTGGGAGCCCACCTGTTGCACCGGCCCCAGGGCGGCAAGGGCCTGCTGCTCGGCGGCCTGCCGGCGGGCGAACGTGGCCACGTGGTCATCATCGGTGCCGGTGTCGCCGGCGGCAACGCGGCCGCAGCGGCTGCGGCCGTGGGCACCCGGGTGACGGTGTTCGACCGCAAGCCGGACAAACTGGTCGCCATGCACGACCTCGGCCCCAACGTCACCGCCCTCTATCCCTATGGCGGCGCGCTGGCGCAGGCCGTGGCGCAGGCGGATCTGCTGGTGGGCGCGGTGCTGATCCCGGGCGCGCGCGCACCCAGGGTGGTGGACCGGGCCATGGTTGCCACCATGCAGCCCGGCAGCGTCATCGTGGACATCTCCGTGGATCAGGGGGGCTGCGTCGAGACCACCCGGCCCACCACCTATGCGGAACCCACCTACATCGACGAGGGCGTGGTGCACTTCGCCGTTACCAACATGCCGGGCGCGGTGCCGCGCACCGCCTCCCAGGCCCTGTCCGCGGCGCTCATTCCCTATGCCGCGCGGTTGCTGGAGGCCGACTGGAAGAGTCGTCCGGCACTGGCTGCGGGCATCAATGTCGAAGCCGGTGAAATCCGCTATCCCGCCCTCCGCAACATCCTGGCCACGCAGAAATAATTTCGTTAATATTCTGGAAATTAGCTTGACTACTTAAGGAAAAGGTAAAGGACTTGGGACAGGCATCACGGAAATCTGGAAACGGCCTGCCGCTCGCGATACACGTGGGCAGGGGAGTGCGCGAGGGGGCGCTGATCTTGTTCTCCGCCGTGGCGCTCTACCTGCTGCTCGCGCTGGTCACCTACCAGCCCACCGATCCCGGCTGGACCCACAGCGGCAGCGGCGGCGCGGCAACCAATGCCGGCGGTGTGGCCGGCGCCTGGTTCGCCGACATCTTCCTCGCCCTGTTCGGCTACATGGCCTACCTGGTCCCGCCCATGGTGGGCTACAGCGGCTGGCTGGTCTTCCAGGGCCGACAGGGGGAGATGGCCACCCAGTGGACCCGGTTTTCCCTGCGCGCGGTCGGCTTCGTGGTGACCGTCGCCACCGGTTGCGGGCTCGCCTGGCTGCACTTCGACACCCCGGCCATGGTGCTGCCCCAGTCGAGCGGGGGCATCCTCGGCGAGGTGGTCGGCGGCGGCCTCCACGCCATGTTCAACTTCATGGGCTCGACGCTGCTGCTGCTGGCGCTGTTCCTGACCGGCATCACCCTGTTCACCGGGCTCTCCTGGTTCGGACTCATGGATGCGGTGGGCCGCTTCACCCTGGGGGCGCTGGATGCCTTCCGCAGCCGGGTACGGTCGCTGCGCGAACGGCTCGCGGCGCGGCGGGCGGTGCAGGAGCGGCGCGAGATCGCCAAGGCCGAGGTAAAGAAGGTCGAGAAGCGCAAGCCGCCGCGCATCGAGCCGGTCATTTCCCAGCCGGAACCCAGCAAGCGGGTGGAGAAGGAGCGCCAGGTTCCCCTGTTCAAGAATCCGGAGAGCGGCACCCTGCCCACCCTGGGGCTGCTGGACAAGGGCGACAAGGCCCGGACCTCCTACTCGAAGGAGGCCCTGGCGGCCATTTCACGCCAGGTGGAACTCAAGCTCATGGACTTCGGGGTCGAGGCGCAGGTGGTGGCCGTGAACCCCGGCCCGGTCATCACCCGCTTCGAGCTGCAACCGGCACCCGGGGTAAAGGGCCACCAGATCAGCAACCTGGCCAAGGATCTCGCACGCTCCCTGTCCGCGGTGAGCGTGCGTGTGGTGGAGGTCATCCCGGGCAAGTCGGTCATCGGCCTGGAGATCCCCAACGAGAACCGCGCCATCGTACACCTGAGCGAAGTGCTCACCTCCCGTGCCTATGACGAGGCGGCATCCCCGCTCACCCTGGCCCTGGGCAAGGATATCTCTGGCAATCCGGTGGTGGTGGATCTCGCCCGCATGCCCCACCTGCTGGTGGCCGGCACCACCGGCTCGGGCAAATCCGTGGCCCTGAATGCCATGCTGTTGAGTCTGGTCTACAAGGCCCTGCCCGACGAGGTCCGCCTCATTCTCATCGATCCCAAGATGCTCGAGCTCTCGGTCTACCAGGGCATACCGCACCTGCTCGCCCCGGTGGTGACCGACATGAAGGAGGCGGCCAACGCCCTGCGCTGGTGCGTGGCGGAGATGGAGCGCCGCTACCGACTCATGGCCTCGCTGGGGGTACGCAACATCGCCGGCTTCAACCGCAAGGTGCGCGAGGCCCTCAAGGCCGGCGCGCCGATCCCCGATCCGCTGGCCAGCCCGGATCTGGAGGGCGAGCCGCCGGTCCTCGACCCGCTGCCCTATATCGTGGTGCTTGTGGACGAATACGCCGACCTGATGATGGTGGTGGGCAAGAAAGTGGAGGAGCTCATCGCCCGCCTGGCGCAGAAGGCCCGCGCCTCGGGCGTCCACCTGATCCTGGCCACCCAGCGCCCCTCGGTGGATGTCATCACCGGCCTCATCAAGGCCAACATACCGACCCGCATCGCCTTCCAGGTCTCCTCGAAGGTGGATTCGCGCACCATCCTCGACCAGCCAGGCGCCGAACAGCTGCTCGGCCATGGCGACATGCTCTACCTGCCTCCGGGCACCGGCTTGCCGATGCGCGTCCACGGCGCCTATGTCGCCGACGCGGAGGTGCACCGGGTGGTGGAGGATCTTCGCGCCCGCGGCGAGCCCGACTACGTGGAAGCCGTCCTCGAGGGCGGATCCGACGGTGAGGGCGGCAGCGGCGGCGACGGGGGGGAGGACGCCGAGTCCGATCCCCTCTATGACGAGGCGGTGCGGGTGGTGACCGAGACTCGCCGCGCCTCCATTTCCAGCGTCCAGCGTCGCCTCAAGATCGGCTACAACCGCGCCGCACGCATGATCGAGGCGATGGAACAGGCAGGAATCGTGAGTGAAATGCAAACCAACGGCAGCCGCGAAGTTATTGCGCCGCCGCCGCCCGGAACCGACTGACCCCCGTGAGCATCCCCATGCAGAGACCTCCCGCCCGCCGCCTCTCCTTCGGGCTGCTGCTCATCGCGGCACTCTGGACCGCCGTGACGGCTGCGGCCGATACCGACCGGCTGACCCGCTTCCTGTCCGAGACCCGGGAGATGCGCGCGAGCTTCACCCAGGAGGTGCGCGACATGGACGGCGCGGTCATTGAGCGTTCCACCGGTACCATGGCGCTGGAACGGCCGGACCGCTTCCGCTGGGACTACCGGGAACCGGCCGAACAGCACGTCATCAGTGACGGCCGGACGCTGTGGCTCTATGATCCGGAGTTGCTGCAGGTCTCGGTCCGCCCCCTCGGGCAGGCGCTGGCAAACACACCGGCGCTGCTGCTGGGCGGCGACCTCGGCCGGCTGGAGGAGAACTTCATCGTCACCCCCCTGGACGACCAGGAGGGCATCCACTGGTACGAACTGGTACCCCGCGATCCCGAAGCCATATTCCAGCAGATGCTGATCGGCTTCCGCGGCGAGACCCTGGCGCAGATGGAACTGACCGATCACCTCGGCCAGTCCACCCGCCTCACCTTCAGCGACGTGGAGACCAACCCGGCTCTGGACCCGGCGCTGTTCGAGTTCACCCCGCCACCCGGTGTGGACGTCATTGGCGAGGGTGGCTGACGCCGCGCCGGCGCCTAGAAGCACGATCCTGACGAGTCCTCCAGCGATGCCGACCAACGATGCCGGGACCCGACTGCAACCGCTCGCGGCGCGCATGCGGCCGCGCAACCTCGACGAATACGTGGGCCAGCCGCACCTGCTCGGCCCCGGCAAGCCGCTGCGCCAGGCGGTGGAGTCGGGCAACCTGCACTCCATGGTCCTGTGGGGGCCGCCCGGCACCGGCAAGACCACGCTGGCGCGGCTGATGGCCGGCTACGCCCGCGCCCGCTTCGTCACCCTGTCGGCGGTCCTGGCCGGGGTGAAGGACATCCGCGCGGCGGTGGAGGAGGCCCGGCAGGCCATCGCGACCGAAGGCCGCGGCACCATCCTGTTCGTGGACGAGGTGCACCGCTTCAACAAGGCCCAGCAGGACGCTTTCCTGCCCTTCGTGGAGGAGGGCACGGTCACCTTCGTCGGCGCCACCACAGAGAACCCCTCCTTCGAACTCAACAACGCGCTGCTGTCCCGGGCCCGGGTCTATGTACTCAAGCGGCTGGAGACGGAGGATATCGACGCGCTGCTGGACCAGGCCCTGGCCGACACCGAACGGGGGCTCGGCGGCCAGGGCCTGGAGGTGGATGCCGCAACCCGGCGGAAGATCGCCGAGGCCGCCGACGGTGATGCCCGGCGTGCGCTCAACCTGCTCGAGATCGCCTCCGATCTGGCCGGCGAGGTGGAGGGGCGGCGGTTCATCACCACCACGGTGCTGGAGGAGGTGCTCAGTGGTGATGTACGCCGCTTCGACAAGGGCGGCGACATTTTCTACGATCAGATTTCCGCGCTCCACAAGTCGGTGCGCGGTTCCGCTCCCGACGCCGCCCTCTACTGGCTCGCCCGGATGCTGGACGGCGGCTGCGACCCGGTCTACATCGCCCGCCGGGTGGTGCGCATGGCCAGCGAGGACATCGGCAACGCCGATCCCCGGGGTCTGCGCCTGGCACTGGACGCCTGGGATGCCTACGACCGGCTGGGCAGCCCGGAAGGGGAGCTGGCCCTGGCCCAGGCGGTGGCCTACCTGGCCTGCGCACCGAAGAGCAACGCGGTCTACACCGCCTTCGGCACCGCCCAGGAGGATGTGCGGCGCAGCGGTACGCTGGAGGTGCCCGTGCACCTGCGCAATGCCCCCACCCGGCTGATGAAGGAACTGGGTTACGGCCATGCCTACCGCTACGCCCACGACGAGCCGGAGGGCTATGCCGCCGGGGAGCGTTACTTCCCTGAAGAGCTGGGCGAACGGCGCTATTACCGTCCCGTACCCCGCGGCCTGGAGATCAAGATCGGCGAGAAGCTGGAACACCTGCGTGCGCTGGACCGCGCCAGGGAACGCAAGAAACGGCCCGGATAGGTCGGCGCGTCAACCGCGCCTGTCCGGGCCGGTGCGTCACGGTTCGATTTCCCCGGCCGGGGCTACCAGCGGGGATAGTAGGGTCCCCGCCTGCCATCCGGCCCCGCCCCGGGCCCGCCGCGCGGACCGGGCGGGTTTTCCCAGTTGGTCCTGGGTCCGCCGCGGGGACCCGGCGGATTGCCGTCGCGGTCCCGGCCCGGCCCGTAGTAGCGATCCCGGTAGCGGTAGCCATAGGCCGGCGCCCAACCCCGGGGCCCGCGATCCGGTGACGCACCGGGCCCACCCCGCCAGCCCGGCGGATTCTCCCAATCGGTACCCGGGCCGCCCCAGGGTCCGGGCGGGTTGTTGTCATCGTCGCGCCAGCGCGGCCCGTAGTAGCGATCCCGGTAACGGTAGCCATAGGCCGGACCCCAGTCCCGATCCGGCCCCGCGCCGGGGCCGCCCCTCGGTCCGGGGGGATTCTCCCAGTTGGTGCCGGGGCCGCCCCGCGGACCCGGGGGATTGCCGTCGCGACCCCACGCCAGTGCCGCACCGTTGATGATGAGCCCAAGGACGGCGGCTCCCCACAGCAGTTGCCTGGATACTTCATGTGCCATTACAGCCTCCTCGCCGGGATCGTCCCGGTATTTCTCGGCCGGAACCGCCACTGTCAGCCGGCCGGTCCCTGCTCAGGTATTCACACCAGCATGGCTGGCACCTGGCCGGCTGTCCACTTCGCGCCATCCGCCCACCCAGCCGCGGCGTCGAGGATCCCGCCCGCACCACACCAGCCTCCACCATCGACAGGATGGCCGCAATAGAATGAACCGGTCATTCCATAGCGTGTAAAATGATCCGGGCGGATAGCGCAGCGGGGGGGAGCGAGAGGTGCGGGGAACGATGCGATGCAGCTGATGGCCATCGCGGCGGGGGGAGCCGTCGGCGCCGTACTGCGCTTCTGGGTCTCCACCGGCGTCTACAACCTGTTCGGACGCGGTTTTCCCTACGGGACGCTGGCGGTCAACGTGCTCGGCTCGCTCGCCATGGGCGTGTTGTTCGTGCTGCTGGTGGAGCGTGTCACCCTGGCGCCGGAGTGGCGCGCGGCGCTGATGGTGGGCCTGCTGGGCGCTTTCACCACCTTCTCGACCTTTTCCCTCGAGACATTCGCGCTGCTCCAGGAGGGTGCCTGGGGCAGGGCGCTGGCCAACGCCGCGCTCAGCGTGCTGGCCTGCCTGGCGGCCACCTGGGCCGGCGTTCTGATGGGGAGGCAGCTATGAGAAGACAGGAAGTACGCATGGTGCGCATCTATCTGACCGAAGGGCAGCACCTGATGCGCGAACTGGTAGAGCTGCTGCACGACCGTGAGCGGGTGCGCGGCGTCACCGTGTTCCGCGGCATTGCCGGGTTCGGCAACTCGGGAGCCCTGCACACCACCAGCCTGGTGGACCTGTCGCTGGATCTCCCCCTGGTGCTGGAGTTTTTCGATACCCCCGAGCGGGTCGAGCAGGTACTCGCGACCCTGGACGAGTACGTGGAGCCGGGCCACACCGTGGTCTGGCCCGCGCAGGCAACCATCGACTGAACAGGACCTATGCTAGATCCCAGACTGCTGAGAAACGAACTCCACGAGGTGGCGACGCGGGTGGCGCGGCGCGGCTTCCGGCTCGACACCGGGCGCATCGAGGCGCTGGAAAACGAGCGCAAGGCGTTGCAGGTGCAGGTGCAGGAGTTGCAGAACGAGCGCAACACCCGGTCCAGGTCCATCGGCCGGGCCAAGGCGGCCGGCGAGGATATCGCCCCGCTGTTGGCGGAGGTGGCCGACCTGGGCGAGCGCCTGAAGGCGGCCGAGGTGCAACTGCAGCGCCTGCAGGACGAACTGCGGGATCTGCAACTCGGCATCCCCAATCTCCCCCACGAGAGCGTCCCGGACGGCAGCGGCGAGGATGAGAATCTCGAGGTGCGGCGCTGGGGCGAACCTCCCGTGTTCGACTTCGAGCCCCTCGACCACGTCGACCTGGGCGCGCGCCACGGCTGGCTCGACTTCGAGACCGCCGCCAAGATCACCGGCAGCCGCTTCGCCGTGATGCGTGGACCCATCGCGCGCCTGCACCGGGCCCTGATCCAGTTCATGCTCGACCTGCACACCCGCGAGCACGGCTATACCGAGATCTACGCCCCCTACCTGGTCAATGCGGAGAGCCTGTTCGGCACCGGCCAGCTGCCGAAGTTCGAGGAGGATCTGTTCGCCCTGCGCGGCGAACCGGGCTACTACCTGATTCCCACCGCCGAAGTGCCGGTGACCAACATCGTGCGCGGCGAGATCCTGGAGGTCGACGCCCTGCCGCTGGCCATGGCCTGTCATACCCCGTGCTTCCGCAGCGAAGCCGGCGCCTATGGCAAGGACACCCGCGGCATGATCCGCCAGCACCAGTTCGAGAAGGTGGAGATGGTGCGCGTGGTGCGCCCGGAGGAGTCCTACGCCGAGCTGGAGCGCCTCACCGGCCATGCCGAGACAGTCCTGCAACGGCTCGGGCTCCCGTACCGGGTGGTGGCCCTGTGCGCCGGTGACCTGGGTTTCTCCGCCGCCAAGACCTATGACCTCGAGGTATGGCTGCCCGGCCAGGGCAAGTACCGGGAAATCTCCTCCTGCAGCAATTTCGAGGCGTTCCAGGCCCGGCGCATGCAGGCCCGCTGGCGCAATCCGGATACCGGCAAGCCGGAGCTCGTGCATACCCTGAACGGCTCCGGACTGGCCGTTGGCCGCACCCTGGTGGCGGTGCTCGAGAACTATCAGCAGGCGGACGGCAGAATTCGGGTACCCGACGCACTGCGCGGCTACCTGGGCGGGCTGGAGCTGATCGCCTGAACCGGCGCCTCTCCCAAAGGGGGGGGGTGCCCGCGGACGATGGGTATATTAGTATTCACTTAATAGTTGCATTCCGGATAAGTGCCGACAGATCATGGAATTTCTACCAATCTTCCTGAACATCAATGGACGCCCCTGCCTGGTGGTGGGGGGCGGAGAAGTCGCCGCGCGCAAGATTGAAATCCTGTGCGGCGCCGGCGCCCGGGTCCGGGTGGTCGCCCCCGCGCTCTGCAGCGGCGTCTCCCAGCAGGTGGATCAGGGGAGCGTCGAGCACCATGCCGGCACCTTCTCCGAATCGGATCTGGATGGCTGCGAACTGGTCATCGCCGCCACCGATGACGCCGCGGTCAACCGCCAGGTGGCGGAGCTCGCCCGCAACCGCCGCATTCCCGTGAACGTCGTCGACGACCCGGAGCTCGGCAGCTTCATCGTGCCCTCCATCATCGACCGTTCACCGGTGGTGGCCGCGGTTTCCACCGGTGGCCGCTCCCCGGTTCTGGCGCGACTCGTCCGGGCCCGGCTGGAGACCCTCATCCCCGCCGCCTACGGCCGGCTGGCCGAACTCGCCGCCCGCTGGCGCGAACGCGTACAGGCACGCTTCTCCAACAGCGCCGAGCGCAAGGCCTTCTGGGAACAGGTTCTCGGCGGCGCGGTGGCGGAGATGGTCTTCTCGGGGCAGGAAGAGCTGGCGGAAAAGGCCCTGGAAAAGGCCCTGTCCGGCGAGGAGGCCGCCATTGCCCGAACCGGAGCGGTCTACCTGGTGGGTGCCGGGCCGGGAGATCCCGATCTCCTCACCTTCCGTGCCCTGCGGCTCATGCAGCAGGCCGACGTGGTGGTCTACGACCGCCTGGTTTCGCCCCAGGTGATGTCGCTGGTGCGGCGGGACGCCGAACTGGTCTACGTGGGCAAGGAGCGCGACAAGCACACCCTGCCCCAGGAGCAGATCAATGATCTGCTGGTGAAACTGGCAAAGCAGGGCAAGCGGGTGGTGCGCCTCAAGGGCGGCGATCCCTTCGTCTTCGGCCGCGGCGGCGAGGAGATTGAGACCCTCTCGGCGGAAGGCGTGCCGTTCCAGGTGGTGCCGGGCATCACCGCGGCGGCCGGCTGCGCCGCCTACTCGGGCATCCCGCTCACCCACCGGGATTTCTCCCAGACCCTCAACCTGGTCACCGGCCACCTCAAGGACGGCACCACCAACCTCAACTGGCAGGCACTGGCCCAGCCCAACCAGACCACCGTCTTCTACATGGGACTGAAAGGGCTGCCCATCATCTGCGCGGAACTGATCCGCCACGGCCTGCCGGAGCAGACCCCCATCGCGCTGGTGCAGAAGGGCACCACCCCGCAACAGAAGGTGTTCATCGGCACCCTGGGCACCATGCCGGGGCTCGTGGAAGGCGCCACCATCAAGCCCCCGACACTGATCATCGTCGGCGAGGTGGTCCGCCTGCACGACAAGCTAGCCTGGTTCGACCCCGAAGCCGGCGTCGGCCAGCCCCGCAACCCCTCTGCCGAGCAGACCGCCGAAGCCCGCGAGGCGAGCCGCGCCGAGGAGTAGGGCGGGGCTTGTTGAATAGACAGGATTGACAGGATTCACGGGATTTCAGTTTCAGGTTATCTGTCCCGGACTGAGACGAGCGGGGGATTCAGTCGATCAGTCCTGGCAGAAACAAAACAGCCGCGGGAATCCGTCCCGCGGCTGCTTATCTTCACTGTCTACCCAATCTGCGTAATCTGCGGATAAAAACGCTTTTGATCTTTTATCCTGTAAATCCTGAAAAATCCTGTCAATCCTGTCTATTTATTCTTAGGTCCGAGTTGTTCGTCGCTGGGGCCGGCGGCGAAGTAGGCGTCGGCGTCGTCCAGGGTGAGGGGGTTGCCGGCGCCGTCCACCAGGGGCTGCTCGTAGTCGTTCCAGCCGCGCAGGCCGGTCTTCAGGGAGCGGACGCTGCGGTAGCCCATGCGCTGCAGGGTGTCGGCGGCGAAGATGCTGCGGTAGCCGGAGCGGCACACCACCACGATGTCCCGCTCGCGCGCCCGGGCAATCGCCGGGACGGTCTCCTCGTAGCCCCAGTCGCAGGCCGGTTCCAACACGCCGCGAGGGACATTGAGTGAATCGGCGATATGCAGGGCCTGGAACTCGTAGGGTTCGCGCACGTCGAGGATGAGCGGTTCGCGTCCCGCCTCGATCTCCTCCACCAGGTCCCAGGGGAAGATCTCGGTCACCCGGGCCCGGCAGAGGTCCACCAGGCCCATGTAGGTGAGGGGCCGCCCTTCGCCGACGGTCGCCGCCCGCTCGTTCATTCACTCTTCCTCGCAAGTCCCAGCTGCACGGCCATCACCGCCGCTTCCACCCGGGAGTGGACGCCCAGCTTGCGCAGGATGGCCTTCACATGCAGCTTCACGGTACCGTCGGAGATGCCCAGGTTGCGGGCAATCACCTTGTTGCTCTGCCCCTCGGCCAGGTGCTTGAGGATCTCCTGCTCCCGGGGTGTGAGTTCCGCCAGCTCGGTGGGCGCGCGTGTCGGGCTGCCGCCATCGCCCTGGACCACCCGGGCCAGCACACCGGCCAGTTCCTTGGCCACCACCGTCTCGCCCGAGGTCACCTCCTGCAGCGCGCTGACCAGTTCGTCGGGCTCCATGTCCTTGATGAGATAGGCCTGGGCCCCGCCCCGCAGGGACTTGATCAGATCCATGCCGTCGCGGCTGGTGGTCACTACAGCTACCGGCGTCTCGTTCCCGCCTTCCCGCAGGGCCCTCAACACCTCGATCCCGTCCATGCCGGGCATGCGCATGTCCAGCAGGATGACGTCGGGTTTCAGCTGCTCGGCGAGCTCCAGCCCCTCCTTGCCGTCACCGACCGAGGCCACCACCTCGATGCCCCGGCGTTCCAGCAGTGCCGCCAGGCCGGCCCGGAAGAGGGCATGGTCATCTATCATCAGGACCCGCATCTGGCTACTGAGTCGCCCCTGTCAGAGTGGTTCGCCGGAAAATATCACATTCCGGTAATATTTTGAATTTGGCATCCGCCTCCATGCGCCGCCAGCGGGACTCCCCGCCGTGGCGCCGGTCCGCGACCACGCGATCACAGCGCTCGCATCCGCTCAGAGGACACTGCTCATGGTGGGGTAGTGGAAGGACAGTTCGACCCGTGTCCCTTCGCCGGCGTCACTCTCGATATTGAGCTCGCCCGAGAGTTGACGGGCACGCTCGCGCATGACCGAGAGGCCGATGTGCTCGCCGCGCAGGCCGCCGCTCTCGCCGTCTTCGCCCTGGCGCTGGGCGTGGTGTCCGATACCGTCATCCTCCACCAGCACCCGATAGTCGCCCGCGTCGTTGCAGCTGAGCAGGAGCCGGGCGGTCTTCGCCTGGCTGTGCTTGCGGATGTTGGCAAAAGCCTCCTGCACGATACGCAGCACCTGGACCTCGTAGGAGGGGGGCAGGTCCAGCGATTGGCACTGGCGCTGGAAGAAGACCTTGATGCCGGTGTCGGTCCGGAACCGGCGCAGAAAGTCCTCGATGGCGGGGATGAGGCCGCGCTCGTCCATCCGGACCCGGAAGTGATCCAGCAGCTCGCGCAGCTCCGTGTAGGCCTGGTCGAGACCGCTCTTGATCTGTGCCAGCTCCATCTGGGCCTGGAAATTGCCCGTGTCGGCGAGTGTCTCCTGGTGCATCTTGATCTGCATGCGCAGACTCGCGAGGGATTGTGCCAGGGAGTCGTGCAGCTCATGGGCGAGCATAGCCCGCTCCTGCATGAGCGACAGGCGCTGCGACTCGGCATCCAGGCGTGACTTCTCGATGGCCATGCCCAGATGCTGGCCGATGGTATTGAGCAGGTTTTTCCACTCCTGCCACTGCCGGTCATGGGTTCCCGGATCGACGAACAGGTTGTAGACACCCAGGGTCCGGCCCCGGTACTGGAGCGGCACTGCGATCATCTCCAGCTCCTGGTGGGGGAGCAGGGGGCGTCCGATCTGGGCGTCGCAGCGGCGCATGTCCTGCTGACACATCACCTCGCCGGCGGATACGGCGGTCCCGCACAGGCAGCTGTCGGTGGGCATGATCCGCTCCCGCTCGGCAACCCCTTCCTCCAGGCCGATGCTCGCCACCAGCCGCATCTGGTTGTCGTCCTGGATCAGGCGCACCGCCGCGGCATGGGCATCGACGATCTTCATGACTGTGCTGAGGAAACGGGTGAGCAGGTCATCGAGGTCGCGGGATGAGTTCACCCCGGCGGCCACGTCGTAGAGAACTTCTAGGGAGCGGGTTTTCTGCTCCAGCCGCTCGGTCTGCAGCTGGACCTGGCGATCCATATCCTGGGTCAGGTTCTGCAGCGACTCGGCCAGGGAGTTGATATCCCGGGCCAGCTCGGCGAACTCGCCCCGTTCAGGCACGGGAATCCGTGCGGAGAGATTGCCGCCGCGCATGCGCAGGGCCCAGTTGCGCAGATGCGCGAGCGGCTGCAGCAGCTGCTGGTGGATGCGTCGGGCCAGGATCGCCAGGCATACCAGCCCGAGCAGGAACAGCAGCAGGTGGCCCGGGAGCAGGGCCGCCCGATCCTCGCCCCCACGGGGAAACAGCAGCAGGCCGCTGAACGCCAGCACGAACAGCACCGCCACCAGCGCCGCCATTGGCTGGAACAGGGGATTGCGCCAGATGCCGGCGGACTTGCGCCGCCAGCCACGGGCGGGGGGGATCATCCAGATGGCCAGGTCGCGGATACGGCCCGCGGCCTTCTTCGGCTCCAACAGCTGCATTTGGCATTCACCCCGCGGGGGGCTGAAATTGGCTTATAAGACAGGCACTAGTAACGCCATCTTAGCACGCTTCTGACCCGGACACCGTACTATGCCGGGCTCTGGCCCGCTCTATTCCAGGCGACACGGCTGGAAACGCGAGTGGATTCGACCGGACACTAACAGTAAATCTGCGTAATCCGCGTAATCTGCGGTTAAACAAGGAATTTCAGTCCTCACCGCCGACGTCGGTGGCGAAGATGCCGGGGCGGAAGATGTCGCGTCCGGAGCGGGCGATGGCCTGGGCGTGGGGATTGATGGCATTGCCCAGATCCTCGTACCAGGAGGGGTGGGTGTAGTTGATGTCGCTGAAGAACCACAACCCGCGATCCGACTGGCAGGCGGCGGCGAGCATGTGGATCTGCTCCCCGGCGTCGGGACCGACGATACAGCCGCCCAGCAACTGCCCGGTCTCGTCATCGTGGACCACCTCGATGAAGCCCTCGGCATCGTTGTGGGCCCGGGCCTTGATGGAGGCCATGAAGTTCGCACGGGCGAACTCGGGCTCGAAGCCGGCCGCCTCGGCGCGTTCCTCCAGCAGTCCCACGGTGGCGATCTGCAGAGCCGAATCGATGACCAGCGGCACCCGGTGATAGTTGGCGCGGAGCGTGTTGCCGCGGATGGCGTTGAATGCCGCCACCTTGGCGTCGTGGAAGGCGGCGTTGGCGGACATCGGTCCGGGCTTGCAGTCTCCCACCGCGTAGATACCCGGCTGTGTCGTTTCCAGGTACTTGCTGGTGCGGATGAATCCCTCGGTATCGAGCTCCACGCCGAGCCGCTCGAGCCCCAGCCCGCTCGGTGCGGGCCGCCGGCCGATGACCACCAGCACCCGTTCGTAGTGGCCCTCGCCGCCGTCGCTGAAGCTGACGCTGACACCATCATCCCCGACCCGGGAGCCGACCACCTCGACACCCAGCCGCAGCTCGGTGCCCAGGCGCAGGAATTTACGCTCCAGCAGCTGGGTCGCCCGCGCCGGCAGCGCCATGCCGCCGAGCAGGTGATCCTGGCGCTCGACGAGGGTGACCCGGCTGCCGAACTGCTGCAGGAAGTAGCCGAGCTCGCAGCCCACCGCGCCCCCGCCCACCACCAGCACGGAGTCGGGCAGGGTGTCGAGCTGGTACATGAAATGGTGGGAATTCAGAATCCGCACCCCGTCGGCGGGGCAGGCCGGATGCTCGCGGGGAATGGCGCCGGTGGCCACGATGATCCGCCGGGCCTGAAGGGTGACGTTCCCACCGGGCCCCTCGACGGCGACCGTGCGCGGATCGAGTAGCCGGGCACTGCCCTGGAGATAGCGGATTCCGAGCCGGCGCAGCCAGACCGGGAAATTGGCGCTGATGCCATCGACCACCCGGGCCTTGTGCGCCATGGCGGCGGAGAAGTCGCCGCGCACCTCTCCCACCAGGCCCCGGCCGTTGAGTGAATTGGCAGACTCCATCAGTCCGGCGAGGCGGATGAGCGCGGCTTTCGGAACACAGCCCTCGTTCAGACACACGCCGCCGGCCAGCCCCTTCTCCACGAGGGCCACCCGCGCTCCCTGCTGGGCGGCGGTCAGGGCGGCCTTGTAGCCGCCCGGACCGCTGCCGATGACCACCACATCCAGTTCCATGGGCGTTACCGGTTCACTCCTGCGGAACCTCAACATCCGCCTCCTTGGGCGGTATGTAGTTGGGATCGTTGGGGTTGAGGAAAATGAAGCTCATCTCACCCGATTCCAGCTCCACGAAATCCATGACCGTTCCCTCGAGCATTTCGCGGAGGGCAGGATTGATGAGGATCTCGATGCCCCGGGAGGAGATGCGGAGATCATCCCCGGCCGGCTCATCGAAACCGAGACCGTAGTCGAAGCCGCCATCGGGCAGTGTCCGCACCGCCACCCGCAGGGCAAGGCCGTCCATCTCTCCCTGTTCCATGGACCGGCGTACCTGTTCAGCGGCGCGTTCGGTAATCTTGAACATCGGCTCTCCTGTTGGTTGTCTGGTTGACGATGGATGACACGGGCGGGGGCCCACTTCGGCCCGGTCCCGGTTCAGGTTCGCCGGGGTTCTCAGCCGCCGATGGCCCGTACCGCCGTGCCACTGCGGCAGTGGCGCACGAAATCGAGAAAGCGGCGGGTCCAATGGTTGGCGCCCACATCACGCTGGTGGGCATAGCATGCCAGGAGATTCCTGTAGACCACACCGTCATAACCGTTGCCGAGCCCGGTGCCGCGGAGCACCCGAAAGGCGAAACGACAGCCCGGCTCCAGGTTCTCGATGCTGGAATGATGGAATTCGTGGGCATGGAACCCGGCCAGCCGACCCGCGGCATCCCGCAGGGGCCAGGGACCCTCGCCGGTCTCCTGCACATGGATGTAACCACGGCCCACGGGGCGTTCGTGCATCCGGATGTCACCCGGCACCACACCCACCATCTCGTGGCGCCGCCCCTGCCAGGTGATGCTGCGGGCCAGGTACATGAGTCCGCCGCACTCGGCGTAGGTGGGCAGGCCCGCCTCGATGGCGGTTCGGATGGAACGGCGCAGCGACCGGTTTGCCTCCAGCTGTTCCGTGTGGGTCTCCGGAAACCCGCCGCCGATGAACAGGCCATCCACCGCGGGCAGCTCGCGGTCCCGCAAGGTATCGACGGGCACCAGCTCGGCTCCGCCCCGCTCCAGCGCCTCCAGGTCGCCGGGATAATAGAAACCGAAGGCGGGATCGCGGGCGATGGCGATGCGAAGATCGCGCACGGGGGAAACCGGTTCCGGCTGAAACAGTGCCGGATCGGGCTCGACACTGCGTGCCGCAGCCAGTTCGATGAGCGCGTCGAGGTCGACCTGCGCCGCGATCACCTCGGCAGTGTATTCGATCTTCTCCCGCGCGGTGCCGAGTTCGTTGCTGGGCACCAGGCCCAGATGCCGCTCGCTGATGCGCAGCTCCGGATTGCGGCGCACCGCGCCCAAGACGGGGATGTCGGTGTAGTGGCTGATGACCGCGCGGAGCTTCTCCTCGTGGCGCTGTCCGGCCACCTGGTTGAGAATCACCCCGGCGATGTCCACCTCGCGGTCGAAGGCCTGGTAACCGAGCAGGAGCGGGGCGATGCCCCGGGTCACGCCGGTGGCGTCCAGCACCAGGATCACCGGTGCCCGGATGAGCTTGGCCAACGCCGCGTTGCTGTTTCCGCCCTCGAGATCCATGCCGTCGTAGAGGCTCATGTTTCCCTCCACGATGCCGATGTCGGTCTCCCGCAACCCGCAGGCAAAGGTGCGCAGGATCTCGTCGTTGTCCTGGGTCTGGAAGTCGAGGTTCAGGCAGGAGCGTCCCGCGGCCATCCCCAGCCACATGGGATCGATGTAGTCGGGACCCTTCTTGTAGGGGCGTACGCGCAGGCCGCGTGCGTGTAGCGCGGCGCACAACCCGAGGGTGATGGTGGTCTTGCCCGAGGACTTGTGGGCGGCGGAGATGAGAAGGTGGGACATGGGGGCCCGTTCCGCTGTTGTGGGACTCTGCTGGGGCAGCAAGGCGGAAGAGGGCGCCGGCGGCCGGAAGAGGCCGCCGTTGCCTCAGGCCGCCCGGGAGTATTTCTCCCGCGGGCGCTGCCGCCACATCTGCCGCGCCTGGGCGAGGGCCGCATCGCGGGTTTCAGCCCGTCCCATCATCTGCAGGGTGACGGCAACGGTGGAGATCACCGCGCCCTCGGCATACTCATCCTCCAGTTCGCCGTTCCAGAGCGCGGCCAGGTTACCCACCTCGAGTTCCGGCTGCTTGACGTGGCGCTGCGAGAACAGCGGCGGCCACTCCTCGTCGAGGAGGACACCGTCGTGGACGCTCTGCACCAGGCAGGCCATGTCCGGGTTGACCTCGATTTCACCGCCCTCGCCCTTGATGACCGCCAGGTGCGGCTGTTCCAGCAGCAGCGCGGCCTCCTGATGCACCGGGCGATAGCCGGGATGGAAGATGCCCTGCATCACGTAGGGCGCATCGAGCGGGTTGAGCAGCCGGGCCAGGGTATGGACCGGGGAACGCAGCCCGAGCAGCGGGCGCAGCTGGATGATCTCGTGCAGCCTGGGACACATGTGCTCGAGGGGGAAGTAGGCGAAGTTGCGCGCCTCCAGGTCCTCGGCCACCTCGTCCCAGCTGGTGGCGAAGCGCAGGCCCAGGGTGGAGAGCACATCCTGGGTATAGATGCGACCGGCGGTGTGTCCGCTGGCGCCGTGCATGAAGACCCGGACACCGTTCTCGGCCAGCAGCAGGGTGGAGAGCAGGAACCAGGGCAGGTGGCGGCGCTTGCCCGCGTAGGAGGACCAGTCGAGATCCGCGCCCAGGCCGGCGGGAGGGGCCATGTCTGCGCGGGCGGCGCGCACGAAACCCGCCACCTCCTCGGGACTCTCCTCCTTGACACGCATGAGCATCAGGAAGGCACCCAGCTGAATCGGCTCCACCTCGTTGCGCAGGATGAGCCGCATCGCCGTCTCGGCCTCCTCCCGGGAGAGGGAGCGGGATCCGTTGCGACCCTTGCCGAGGATGCGCACGTAATGCGCAAAGGGGTGTTCCTGCTGTGCCATCCGGTCTCTCCTGCTGTTCAGGCGCGATGGGTGGGCGGATCGCCCGCCCAACGCGCCCGGCTGTCAGTGCTTGCTGGCCTCGAGGTACTGCTGCATGGCCTCGTCGGACATGGTCTCGGGGATGAAGCGCAGCACCCGCATGGCGACCATCGCCAGGGCCAGGGCCAGGGCGATGCCGCCCACGCCCAGCACCACCTCCGGCAGACTGGGCGCGTAGCTGTTCACCACCCCGTCATTGAAGCTGCTGCTCACCTCCATGCCCGGGAACAGCACCAGCGGGTAGGCCTGGCCGCCGATGATGATGACGTACACCAGGGCGAGGGCGCCCACCAGCACCAGCACGGAGGCGGCGGTGATCCAGGTGCGCGAGCCGCCGGTGGCCGGGTGGTAGAGCAGCCCCAGGGGCAGGAGGCTGCCCACCAGCACGAACACGACCCAGAACAGGAAGGTGTAGATCCCGCCGTTCATCAGGATGAAGGCCTCGACGCCGTGGTGCTCGGTGGCGTAGAGATTGGTCAGGTGCATCAGCGCCACGAAGTAGAGGGTGGCGGCGATGAACACGCCCAGCAGGTTCTTGTAGCGCTTCAGCGCCATCCCGCCCAGTTCCCAGCCGAAGCCTCCCTCCATGGCGCGCAGCACCAGCAGGAAGATGGCCAGACCGAAGGAGAAGGACATGGCGATGAACATGGGCGCCATGACCGCCGCGTCATAGCCCTGGCGCGCCACCAGGAAACCGAAGATGGAGCCGGTACCGGTGGTGAGCATGAGGCGCCAGACGAAGGCGATGAAACCCATCGGCTTGGAGTAGGGATTCATCCGCCGCTCCATCATGGACCACAGATAGACCGCCACGATGGCCATGAAGCCCGTGTAGAGGAAGATGTTCCAGGCGAAGATGGACTTGAAGTTGTAATGGGTCATGGCCACGATGAGGCGGTCCGGATGCCCCAGGTCCAGCACCAGGACCGTCAGGCCGCCCATCAGCAGCGTGATGGCCAGCAGGCCCGCCATTCGCCCCAGGGGCTTGTACATCGATTTGCCGAACACCGACCCGATGGAGGCCATGTTGAGGACGCCGGAGGCGGCCACGATCAGGAACACGGCGAACACGTGCGGCGTGCCCCAGACCACCTGGTTGTTCATTCCGGTGACGTAGTGGCCGTGGTGTTCCATGTACAGAAAGGCGCCGAAGCCCATCAGGACAACCAGTGCCAGGGCCCCGAGCAGGCCGTAGTAGCCGCTGCGTCCGGGCAGTTCGCGATAGGTGATATGCTTCATCTTGCGGCTGAGCTCCCGTGACTAGATGCCTTGGTAACGGACCCCGGGGTTGAGGTTCAGGTCGGCCCGGATCTGGGTGGTGGCGTAGGTGGCCACCGTCTTGGCGATGGGGCTTGCGGGGTCGTTCAGGTCACCGAACAGCATGGCATTGTGATTCTCGGCCGTGCAGGCCTCCACGCACGCGGGGGAGTCACCCGCGTCGACCCGGTGCACGCACAGGGTGCAGGCCTCCACGGTCCCCTTGCCGCGGGGGGCGTAAGGCTTCTGGTCCGTGAGCGTCTCGTGGACGAAGGAGCGCGCCTTGTAGGGGCAGGCCATCATGCAGTAGCGGCAGCCGATGCAGATGTGCTTGTCCACCAGGACGATACCGTCGTCGCGCCGGAACGATGCCCCGGTGGGGCAGACGTCGGCACAGGGCGGATTCTCGCAGTGCTGGCACATCATGGGCAGGGTGAATGCGTGTCCGGTTTCGGTGTTCTTCACCTCCACCTTGCGGATCCACTGCGCCTTCTGCGCCGCGTCGGAGTGGGTCTCGTCGGTGGAACCGCTACCCCAGCCGTTCTCCCGTTCGCAGGCGCTCACGCAGTCGCTGCAGCCGGAAGCGCACTTGTTGGTGTCGATGAGCAGGCCCCAGCGCACCGCGCTGGAGACGGGTTCGTCGGCGGGGCGGGCCTGGGCGACGCTGTAGAGCATGACTCCGGGGGCGAGGGCGACTCCCGCCGTGGCCGCGCTCCGGGTCAGGAACTCGCGCCGGTTCAGATCAGTGTGTTCGCTGGTCTCGTTCATTCTCGGGCTCTTGCCTGTTTCCCTGTGGTTGCGGCCGTTCTCAGCGTGCAGCGCCGGGCTGTTCCGGCTTCAGGCTGTGGCACTGGAAACAATCGGGCTGGGCCGCCGTGTACTGGTGGCAGCTCACACAGAAGTGCTGTTCCCGGGACTTTTCGTCGCCCTGGTAGTCAGCGGCGTGACAGTTGATGCACTCCTTGAGGCTGTGCTTCTTGGTGCGGATCCCCTCGTGCATGGTCTTGTCACGGTGATCGAGGATCACCTCCATGTGGTTGCGGCGCATGAAGTCGGTATCCTCCACGCACTGCGTGCCCTGCGGTTCCATGAAGCTGGGCATGGGGATGCCGCTGTCGGCGGCGCCGCCGGGGGCCGAAGCCCCCAGCAGCGCAACCGTTGCCAGCACGGTCAGGGACCGCTTGAGGTTTGCGAAGCAGGTCATCAGGACCTTCCCTCCTAGTTGGCCCAGGCGCCGAGCCCCATTTCGATGTAGCCGGTGGGGCAGACGTCGGCACAGATGTGGCAGCCGATGCAGCGGCTGTAATCGGTGTAGACGTAGCGGCCCATGGTGGCCTCGGCCTTGGGCGTCTTCTTGACCGCCTCCTGGGGGCAGAAGACCACGCAGTTGTCGCACTCGAAGCACATGCCGCAGCTCATGCAGCGCTTCGCCTCGGCGACGGCCTTCTCCTCGTCGAGGGCCACCAGGCGCTCCTCGAAGTTGCCCAGCACGTTCTCGGCGCTGACCTCCACGTGTTCGCGGCGGTTGCGCGGGGTGAAGGGGAAGTGCCCCAGGAACAGCTCGTCGGCGGGGATGATCTCGCTCTGCGAACGATCCTCGTAGTTGTGCACGGCGAACTTCGCCTCGGAGGTGCCGCGGGCGCCCAGGTCGGTCTCCTTCTTGTAGACGGAGTCCTTGGCCTCGAGCTGGAACGGCGCCGGCTCCAGATGGGTCTCGCGCAGCTTCTCGAGCAGGTTGAAATGGTGCACGTCCACCTTCGGACGCTTGCCGAGATCCTTCTGCTGCAGGTAGCCGTCGATGCTGTCCACGGCGATGGAGGCCTGGCCGATGGCGGTGGTCAGCAGGTGCGGGCGCACGATGTCGCCGCAGACGAAATAGCCTTCCTTGCCGGGCACCTGGTAGTGCTTGTCGGCATCGATGAGGCCGCGCTGGTTGCCGAAGGTCTCCATGCCGGTCAGGTCGCCGCCCTGGCCGATGGCCGCGACGATGAGATCGCACTCGATGTCGAACTCGCTGCCCTCGACGGGGGTCTTGCCGTCCTCCTGCAGCTCCTGCACGCGCAGGGCCTTGGCGCGGCCGTCATCGCCGATGATGACCTCGACCGGGTTGAGCTGGCCGCGGATCTCCACGCCCTCGCGCAGCGCGTCGTCGATCTCGTGCTTCGCCGCGTTCATCTTCTCGATGGGCGCGCGGGAGATGAGCAGCACGTCGGCGCCCTGCCGGGCGGCCGACTCCACCACGTCGTGGGCGGTCTGGTTGATGATGACGTGCTCGGGGCGATCCTTCTCGCTCACCACGTCGATGTGGCCGAGGCGGCGGGCCACGGAGGCCACGTCGATGGAGGTGTCTCCACCGCCCACCACCACCACCTTGCCGGTGACGTGCTTCAGGCGGCCCTGGTTGAAGGCGTCGAGAAAGGCCACGCCGGTGATGCAGTTGGTGGCCTTGTCGCCGCCCGGTACGGGCAGGGCGCGGCCGGACCAAGCGCCGATGGCGAACAGGACGGCGTCGAACTCCTTCTCGATGTCCTCCATGGAGATGTCCACGCCCACCTTGGTGTTGGTGTGGACCTCCACGCCGAGGTCGAGGATGCGCTGAATCTCGCCGTCGAGCACGTTGCGCGGGGTCCGGTAGCCGGGGATGCCGTAGCGCATCATGCCGCCGAGGCCGGGCTTGGACTCGAAGATGGTGGCGCCGTGGCCACGGCGACGCAGCTGGTAGGCGGCGGCCAGGCCGGCGGGGCCGCCGCCGATGATGGCCACCTTCTTGCCCGTGTCGGGACCGGCCTCGAACTTGTAGCCGGCGGCAAGGGCGTTGTCGCCGATGAACTGTTCGACCGAGTTGATGCCGACGTGCTCCTCGACCTTGTTGCGGTTGCAGCCGTCCTCGCAGGGAGCGGGGCAGACACGGCCCATGATAGAGGGGAACGGGTTGGCCTCGGTGTTGCGACGGAAAGCGTACTCCTTCCAGTCCATCCCTTCGGCAGGCTTCTCGATGCCGCGCACGATATCGAGCCAGCCGCGGATGTCGTGGCCCGACGGGCAGCTGCCCTGGCAGGGGGGCGTGCGGTGGACATAGGTCGGGCAACGGTAGCTCTCGTCGCCCTTGAACACCCAGCGGTTCCAGGCGTAATGCTCGTTGTCGCCGTCCTTGAACTTCCGGTTGGTTATCTTCTTGATGTCGTCGCTCGAAGTGGCCATGGGTATCTCCTCTGCCAAGACGAATCTTGTAGTAGTTAGTCGTTGCTGCCCAGGATGACCGCGTCCCCGACCAGCTGGTGAACACTCAGAATCATGTGCATGGGGAAGTCGTAGTAGGGCAGAACCTTGGCGAACTGCGTCTTGCAGATGGCGCAGATGGCCGCCAGGGTATCCACCTTGTGTTCGTCGACCACGTACTTCAGGGCCTGCATGCGCGGCAGGGCACCCTTGACGCGCACCTCCATCAAATCGTCGGTGAGCAGGCCGCCACCGCCGCCGCAACAGAACGTTCCCTCGTGGATGGTCTCGGGGGCCATGTCGAAGAAGTTGTTGCAGGCCGCCTTGATCACTTCGCGGGGGATGATGAACTGGCCGCCCGGCATGTCGCCCATGCGCGAGGCGCGGGCCACGTTGCAGGAGTCGTGGAAGGTCACGCGACGATGATCGTTGGCGGACTTGTCGAGTTTGATGGCCCCGCTGCGGATCAGATCGTAGGTGGACTCGCAGATGTGCTGCGGCACCGGGTAGTTGGGATCGAGCTGCTTCTGCAGCATGCGCGCGTACTTGTCGTCCTCGGCCGCGCCGTGGCCCACGCCCGCCAGGGTGTTCCAGAAGCTGTAGGCGGCACGCCAGGCATGGCCGCACTCGCCCACCATGATGCGCTTGACGCCCAGCTCCAGCGCCGCCTTGCGGATGCGCTCCGCCTGCCTCTTCATGTTGTCGTAGCTGCCGATGAACATGGAGAAGTTGGCCGCTTCCGAGGCGTAGCTCGACAGGGTCCAGCTGAGCCCCGCGGCATGGAACACCTTCGCGTAGCCGATGAGGCCGTCGATGTGAGGCTCGGCAAAGAAGTCCGCGGAGGGCGTGATGAGCAGGATGTCGGCGCCTTCCTGGTCCAGCGGCAGCTTCACGTCCACGCCGGTCTCGGTCTTGATGTCATCCTCGAGGTCCTCGAGGGTGGCTTCCAGCGCCGGGCCGGGCAGGCCGAGGTTGTTGCCGATCTTGTGGACCTTGGCGATGATCTCGTTGCAGTACTTCTGGCCGTAGCCGATGGAGTCGAGAATCTCGCGGGCGGCCATGGAAATCTCGGCCGTGTCGATGCCGTAGGGGCAATAGACCGAACAGCGGCGGCACTCGGAGCACTGGTGGTAGTAGCTGTACCAGTCGTCGAGCACCTCCCGGGTCAGGTCGGTGGCGCCCACCAGCTTCGGGAAGTACTTGCCGGCGAAGGTGTAGTAGCGGCGGTAGACCTTGCGCAGCAGGTCCTGGCGCGCCACCGGCATGTTCTTCGGATCGGCGGTGCCGAGGAAGTAGTGGCACTTGTCGGTGCAGGCGCCGCACTTCACACAAGAATCCAGGTAGACCTGGATGGAGCGGTACTTCTGCAGGATATCGCCCATCTTGGCGATGGCCGCCTCCTGCCAGTTCTCCACCAGCTCACCGGGAAAGCCGAGCGGGATATTGTGATCGGGCTTGGCCACGTACGGGCTGCTGTGGGACATGGCCCCCGGCTTGATGTTGGGAACCACGACCACGGGCACGTCTGCGAGCAGCTTGGGAGTCTCGTAATCTGCCATGGGTGCCTTCTTCCTGAATTATTCGGCGCTGCTGGAGTCGAGCGGAGCCGCCCACGGTGCGAGATGACGGGTCTCGCGGGGGTTGTCCACCTGGTTGCGGGTCGGGCTGAAGAACACGCCGGGGGCATGCAGCAGCTTGCTCACCGGGAAGATGATCATCAGTACCGCCACCAGCAACAGGTGCAGCAGCAGATTGAAGTCGGCCGGCAGAGGCTGCCAGTCGAAGTACATCAGCCCCAGCATGAAGGCCTTGAGGCTGACGATGTCCGTGTGGGCAACGAACTTCATGCTCAGGCCGGTGATGCCGATACCCACCAGCAGGGCGAGAATCAGGTGGTCGGAGGGCGCGCTGATGTAGCGCACACGGTCCACGAGCACGCGGCGGGACCACAGGCCGAGCAGCCCGAGCACCATGAAGAAGCCCGCGTACTTACCGAACGGCTGCAGCCAGCTGACCCAGAACCAGACCGGCTCGGTGAAATAGCGCAGGTGACGGATCAGGACCAGCGCCAGGGAAATGTGGAACATCCAGCCGAACAACCAGGTCCACTTGCTGGACTTGAACAGGCTTTCGAAGAAGATTACCTCGCGGCCCATGCGCATCACCACACCGCTGGTGGTGGTGGGTGCGGGCGTGGTCGGGATCTTCAACGGTGCCGGGGTGCGGGCGTATACACTGATCTTGTAGGCCAGACCGCCGATCAGGATCGCGGTCGCGGCATAAAACAGCACTGCATACGTCACGGTCAGGAACGACATTCTGCTTGCACCTCGAGTGCCACCGGGTAAGGGGAGGGGGGCGGTGCTACGCCCCCCTTTCCAGGACTGCCGCTGATCAGATACAGCCGGTCGGCTTGGGCAGGCCGGCGATCTTGCACGCCTGCTTGGCCGGGCCGTAGGGGAACAGCTCGTAGAGGTACTTGCTGTTGCCCTTCTCGGGCCCGAGCTTCTTGCCGATGGCCTTGGTCAGCACGCGGACCGCCGGGGCGATCTGGTACTCGTTGTAGTACTCACGCAGGAAGTTCACGACCTCCCAGTGGTTCTCGGTCATCTCCACGCCCTCGCTCTTGGCGAGCTCGCCGGCGATTTCCTCGTCCCAGTCGGCCAGGTTGACCAGATAGCCTTCCTCGTCGGTCTCGACGCTCTTGCCACCAACTTCAAGTGCCATGGTACTTTCTCCTTTCAGTTCATCCGGCGGCCGGAGCCGGCCGGAAATTAAATTGCCGTTGGAGTTCTACAGCCAGGACTGCACCCGCTCGCTCTCGGCGACCAGGTCCACGAACCCAGCATAATCGACCCGCTTGATCCCATCCATCGCCTTGGCGGCGATACCCCGGGCCGCAAGATCCGGCTCCAGGACGCAGACGGTGTAATCCTGCATGGCCTGACGCAGGGTCTCGGCCTTTGCAGAGCCTTCCAGCGCCGCGTAAACGCCATCCTCGATGAAGAGCAGCGTGCTTCCCTTGGTGGCGGTACGCAGGCAACTCTCCAGGCTGTTACGCTCGAAGGGCGACTTATTGATGATATGCAACATGGTCCGTGCCTCTCCTTAAAAGCTCAGGATGACGTCCTGATCTTCCATCAGGTCGCGGATCTGCTCGGAGGTCATAACCTCGACGGGGACCAGCAGGTCGTCCTCGGTGAGCCCGCGGGCGTCCAGGGACTCCTTCTCCACGAACAGCTTCTCCACGTCGTACATTTCAAGTGCACGGTAGGTGGGGGAGAAGTTCTTCATCTCCACGCCGGCGGTATCCTGACCCTTGGTGATCTGGAACACACCATCATCCATGAACACCAGGCTCACGTCCTGCTCGAACGCGGCACCGATCAGCACCACCTCGAGGGACTCCAGCGCGTAGACGGTCCCGTACGGCGCCTTGCGGTTGACGTACAGGAACTTCTTGATGGTTCCACCTTCTTCCATCATTTCTTCAGACATGACACTCCCCCACTCAGTCGCCGAAGACCACCAGGCGATCCGCCTGGATACCGGCCTCAATCAGCTGTCCCAGACCGGAGATGCGGAAGCCGTCGGCGATGTTCTGCGCGCTCTTGCCGTTCCGCTTCATCTCGCCCTCGTCCACGATGCCGCGGCGCTGGGCCGCGGCGACACAGACCACGAGGTCGAGATTGTGCTTCGCGGCCAGCTCGGACCAGCGATTGGTGATGTTCCGGTCATCCTGGGGCGGTGTCGTGAGATTGGTCCCGTTGTTCACACCGTCGTGGTAGAAGAACACGCGGAAGATCTCATGACCCTTTTCCAGCGCCGCCCGGGTGAACAGGTAGGCGGTGTCGGATGCCTCGTGGGTGTAAGGCCCTTCGTTTACCTGGATTGCAAACTTCATAGCTGTGCCTGCCATCCCTTTGTCAGAAGCGGATATGCGCCGACGCGTTCAGCGAGCTGCGCGAACCCTTCCAGTTGTCGATGTGGAACTTGGTGAAGGGCAGACCGGTCAGCTCGAAGAACCGCGGCCAGCCGATACGGTCGATCCACTCGTTCATGCGCTCCCACTCGCGGGCATCTTCCTTGTAGGCGCGCAGGATCTTCTTGACCACGTCCGCAACCTCGGGCCAGCGGGGCGGATTGTTCGGGATGCCGGCGGCCACCAGCTTGTGGAAGGTGGGCTTGCTGCGGGCATTGGAGTTCTTGCCGCCGACCCAGATGGCGAGCTTGGAATGCTCGGGGTCGTTGATCTGCATGGGCGGGCAGGGCGGATAGCAGGCGCCGCAGCAGATGCACTTCTTCTCGTCAACTTCCAGCGACGGCTTGCCGTTCACCATGGCGGGGCGGATGGCCGCCACCGGGCAGCGGGCGACCACGGAGGGGCGTTCGCAGACGTTGGCCACCAGGTCGTGGTTGATCTTCGGCGGCTTGGTATGCTGGATGTTGATGGCGATGTCACCCTGGCCACCGCAGTTGATCTGGCAGCAGGAGGTGGTCATGCGCACGCGGTTGGGCATCTGCTCGTTGACGAACTCATCGTGCAGCTCGTCCATCAGCGCCTTCACCGCCCCGGAGGCGTCGGTACCGGGGATGTCGCAGTGCAGCCAGCCCTGGGTGTGGGAGATCATGGACACCGAGTTGCCGGTGCCGCCGACCGGGAAGCCTTCCTGGTTCAGCTTGTCGATCAGGGGCTGGACCTTGGATTCGTCACTCACCATGAACTCGATGTTGGAGCGGATGGTGAAGCGGACAAAGCCCTCGGCGAACTCGTCGGCGATATCGCACAGCTTGCGGACGGTGTAGAGGTCCATCTGGCGCTGGGTGCCGGCGCGGACGGTCCAGATGGCGTCGCCGCTCTTGGCGACGTGGTGCAGAACCCCGGGACGGGGACGGTCGTGCCAGGACCAGTTGCCGAAATTCTTCCGCATCAGCGGGTGCATGTACGGGAAGGGATCAGGCACGCCGCTCTCAATGGGCATACGCGGTGCTGACATGCTTACCTCCAAAATAGCGCTTATCTAGTTTTGGAAGGGGCGCCCACTCGGGGCGCCCCCTGGCTTCGTCGATTAAGACCCGGGTCAGCCCGCGGCCGCCTCGGCCTTACGCTGGAACCACTTCTCGGCCTCCTCGTCCCAGCTGTCCGTGCGGACGTAGGAGCTGGTACGGGGATTGGCGACCATGTTGGGATCCACCTCCAGGCCGATGCCCTCGAGGAAGTTCACCAGGCCGATACGCTCGATCATTTCGCCGGTGCGCTCGTGCTCAAGGGCGTTCTCGGCGAAGAAGTCGATGGTGTTCTCGGCGATCTCCTCCAGACGCGCGTAGTCCTCGTCGGTCTCGAGCTTCATGAAGGGGATGACCACGGTGCCCATCAGGTCACCGATCTTCAGGGTGCGCTTGCCGCCCATCAGGATGGACACACCCTTGTCGTCGCCGGGGGAGAGGGCCTTGGTCATCACGTTGATGCAGTGCATGCAGCGCACGCAGTTGCGGTTGTCCACCGCCAGGGTGTCGTCGTCGTTGAGTGACAGGGCCTGGGTGGGGCAGCGGGTGATGACGTTGTCGATGACGTACTTGCGGCCCTTCGCGGCGACGAAGGCCTTGACCTCGTCCTGGTCCACCTTCATGTCGTCACGCCAGGTGCCGATGGTGGCCATGTCGGCGCGCTGAATCGCGTTCATGCAGTCGTTGGGGCAGCCCGAAACCTTGAACTTGAACTTGTAGGGCAGGGCCGGACGGTGCATGTCGTCCAGGAAGCGGTTCACCAGCATGCGGTGAATGCGCTGCTCGTTGGCGCAGGAGTGCTCGCAGCGGGCGGCACCGACGCAGGACATGCCGGTACGCACGGCGGGACCGGCGCCGCCGAGGTCGAAGCCCATCTCGTTGAGTTCGTCGAAGGCAGGCTGGACGTTGTCGGTGGTGGCACCCTGGAACATGATGTCGCCGGACTGGCCGTGGAAGGCAATGAGACCGGAACCGTACTTCTCCCAGACATCGGCCATCTTGCGCAGCACGTCGGTGGTGTAGTGCATGCCGGCCGGCGGCATGATGCGCAGGGTGTGATACTCGGCGGCGCTCGGGAACAGCGGCTTGCCGGCCTCGTTCTTGAGCTCGGTGAAGCGGGGAATGATGCCGCCGCCGTAGCCCACGACACCCACGGTGCCGCCCTTCCAGTAACCCTTCTTGGTCTGGTAGGAGGTTTCCAGCTGACCCAGAAGGTCATTGTTCATCTGGCGCACGCGCTCGTCGGGGTGCTCGTCGCGCATTCTCTTCAGGCCGGTCACAAAGCTCGGCCACGGACCGCTCTCCAGCTGATCAAGATTAGGAGTCGGGTGTTTTTCTGCCATGGTAATGTTCTCCCTAGATCAACGATCGTTGACTCTTTAGGCCAACCAGGTATTCCTGGCCGCAGGGCCTCTGGCTTTACTTACTCACTGTCAGCTCGAGTTAACTGAGTGCCGGTGCGTACAGAAGCTGGTTCGGATTCCCTCTTCATCAGCTGCATTCGCATCGAAATCACGACAGCCATCTGAGGACCGGTCCGATGGAGTTTAGTAGCAGCTCCTAATAAACGAACACCGTCCAGAGGGGGTGCCACCCCCCACCCGCCTATCCCGAACGGGATATATGCGAGCGGTTTTTTTCTTGTGCATTGCAGCAAGTCTTTACAGGGGCCGAGGAAGCAATTAAGTTGTTCATTACTTACTTATTTACTCGGGTATAATATCCCCTGGTAAAACCGGTCGGGGCCATTTGATACGCCTGCGGCACGGAAAGGTCAACCTTGTATGTCACGACAACCCATGCCCGACGATCCCTTCGATCCGGACAACGCGATCGCCTACACCCGCTGGCGCACGGCGAAACTCGCCGCCTGGCCGCCGGCGCCGGAGGCGCTCGTGACCGAACTGGCGCGCCCGGACCGGATCGGGCCCGCCGAGCATGAACGGATGCTGGATGCGTGCCGCCGTACCAATCTCTGCATCTACCGTGCCCCGCCGGCCTCGGCCGGCCGTAACACGCTCCACGCGGTCGCCGCTGCTTTTGGCCTGGTGCGCCGCGACGGCCACCTCTGCGCCGACACCGACGGCATCGCCACCCTCCAGGTGACGCGGGATACCCGCAAGCGTGGCTACATTCCCTATACCGATCGCCCCATCAACTGGCATACCGACGGCTATTACAATCCCCCGGCACAGCGCATCCGCAGCATGATGCTGCACTGCCAGGAGCCCGCCGCCGAGGGCGGGGAGAACGCCTGTATCGACCCGGAGATCATCTACATCAGGCTGCGGGACGAGAATCCGGACTACATCCGGGCACTCATGCAGCCGGCATGCATGACCATCCCGGCCAACCGCGACGATACCGGAGAACTGCGCGCGGAGCAGAGCGGGCCGGTATTCTCGGTCGATGGGGTAAGCGGCGCCCTGCACATGCGCTACACCGCGCGCAGACGCAACATCGCCTGGGCCGCCGATCCCGTGCTGCGCGAGGCGCTGGCGTTCCTGGAGACCCTGCTGGCAACCGATGCCCCCCACGCCATCCGTTTCCGCCTCGAGGCGGGACAGGGCATCCTGTGCAACAACGTCCTGCACATGCGCACCGGCTTCCACGACGGGCCGGGGCAGAGGCGAACCTTCTACCGCGCGCGCTTCTACGAGCGCATCGCCGGCACCTGAGTGCGGGTTGTTCATCCAGCGCCATACCCATGCGGCGCATATGCATATATAAAAGATTCAAATGACCAAAACCGATCCCAACACGTCCATTCCAGCGCACAATATTGTGCCCCGGGCTGATGCGGAACGGGTCGCAAGCAACGAGGTGGCTTCATGCTCTATCTAAGCGAACTGCTGATTCAGCACCATGAACTGGAAAGCTTCGCCCAGCTCGAAGAACTGGTCAGGAAGCGGGCCCGCGAAGGTGAACGGTTCTTCCGTATGGACGTACGGCCCACCTTCAAGGACACGCCCGAGAACTGGGAGGATCGCCTGGAGGCGGCATTCACCTGAGAGGGAGAATCCCGGTCCGGGTGTTGACCGTCCCGATCCGGTGGTCCGCCGGAGCATCACGGCGCTCCGTTTCCGACAGGCTTTCAAGCATTCTGAATCAGTTGGTTATGCCCCGGAGTTGATGATGAATCACGAAACAGAGAAGCGTTTTCCCGGCCTGACGGGCCCACTAGAAGTGGATACGGAGACCCGGGGAGCGCTGGAGCGCCAGCTGGCCGAGGTGGACGCCGAGCTGCTCGAGCTCCCGGAGGCGGGGGATCCGAGCCTGCGCGCCCACCGACTGGTGGAGAAGGGCCGCGTGCTCAATCGCCTGGAGCGGGGCGAGGAGGCCTGGGGCGTTGCCCGCGAAGCCTTCGACATGTTCGTCGGCCTGGAAAACTGGGAAGGCGCCGTCGAGGCCAGTGATGTTCTGTTCGAGTCCGATCAGGAGGCTTCCCTGGAAGCCCTGGGCCAGGGAATCTGGCTGGCGGTCACCTATCCCATCGACCCCGAGATCAGCGCCATCATGCTCCGTCACCTGGTGGAGGAGTCCCCGCCCGGCGGGGACACTGCCGCCGTGGCGGCCGCAACCGCCTACTACCTCGCGTGTACCCGCGGCCAGGGCAAGGCGGGGGAGGGACTGCGCGATTTCACCGCTGCGCAGATGGCGGAAGTGGCCAAGGCCCACAGCATGGTGGACAGCCAGGCGGAATTCGGGTTCTGGGTCGACCGGCTAGGGCTGAACAATCCCGAGCATTTCCTGCCCCACCTGGGGCAGGCCCTGGAGAAGCTGGTCCGGGGCAACTGGTGGTACGACCGCGACGCCCTGCGCGCGCGGCTGCCGGTGCAATGACATCGGCGGGAGGCTGAAATGTACTGGGAAGAGGAGGATGAGCGGGCCGTGGGCCCGGTTCCCGGCGATATCGTGGACCTGAGTTTCCGCATCGACTGCCGCGCCCTGCCGGTGGACCACGCCCACGCGCTCTGCACCGAGGTCAGCCGGGTACTGCCCTGGTTCGAGTCCGAGGCCGGTGCGGCGCTTCACACCATCCACGGCGCGGAGTCAGGCAACGGCTGGTACAGGCCCGAAAACGACGCCGACGATGTCGTTTACCTCTCCCGGCGCACACGGTTCACACTGCGGCTTCCCAGTCACCGGGTCGAGGCCGCCCGGGCGCTCACCGGGCAGACGCTCGATATCGGCGGCCATGCGCTGCGCATCGAGGAGGCCACGGTACGGCCGCTGAGCGCCGGTACCACGCTCTTCGCCCGCTACGTGGTGGGGCCCGCCGATGAGGCGGAGGATGAGTTCCTGCACCGGACCGTGGCGGAACTGCGTGCACTGGGCGTGCAGGTGAAAAAGGTGGTATGCGGCCGCGGCCACCTTATCCGCACCCCGGCAGGTGAGCTGCATACCCGCAGCCTGATGCTCGCCGACCTCAAACCGGCCGATTCCATCCGCCTGCAGCAGGCCGGAATCGGCCCCGCCCGGAAGCTGGGCTGCGGTGTGTTCATTCCCCACAAGGGAGTGAGAAAAGCGGACGAAACGCTCCTGTAACGTTTTTTTCAACGCAGCAACGACGACAGTCACAAGCCCGACACGGCCCCGGACAGCCAGCCTGTCCCCGGACTGGAGAATCTCTGTACCGCCGGAAGCTGTAGCGGGTTTCAGGACTGAGGCAACAACGAGGGAGAAACGATGAACTACGAAGTGAACGGCAACACCATCGAGGCGGATGCCAACGGCTACCTGGTCAACGGCGAGGAGTGGACCGAGGAGGTGGCCGGCGTCATCGCCGCGGCCGAGGGTGTCGAGCTGAACGACAAGGCCTGGGAGATCATCAACTACATGCGCGACGAGTTCTACAACAACAACGGCAACCAGCCGAACGAGCGCAACATGGTCAAGCACTTCAAGGATGTGTGGGGGCCGGAAACCAGCCAGAACAGCCTCTACCAGCTCTTCCCCCGCGGGCCTGCCAAGCAGTCCAGCAAGATCGGCGGTCTGCCGGAAACCCGCCGCAAGGGCGGCTACTGATCCGCAGCCACCCGGCCGCAAAAAAACGGGGCGCTCCAGGCGCCCCGTTTTTTTCACCCGCCCGCCTATCCATTGTCAGGCCAGTGCCAGCTCCGCCTCCGGCAGCTTCTGCAACTCGGCGATCAGCTCCCTGGGCTCGGACCGGAAACGTTCCAGCAGCGCCCGCGACCGGCGCTCCCAGTGCTGCCGGGCACGCCCGGCGAGCGCTGCCAGGGCTTCGTCCTCGCCGCTGGCCAGCCAGCGTTCGTAGGCCGGCATGAACGCCGGCAGCAGGGCCTGGCGCATGCCCGTGAGGTTCGCCGCGTAGTAGTGCCAGAGACTGCTCTCGCCCTCGGCGAGCAGACGCGGCAGTGTGGCCAGCGAATCGGCCAGGTGGTCGCGCAGGGCACGGGCCAGGATCTCGCCACGGGTCGCCGCCACCGCCATCACCAGCTCTTCCCAGTCGGGACCCAGCAGTTCGCCCGCGAGGGCCTCGCCCACCTCGTGCTCCTTCACAAGCACCAGGACCGCGTCGGTCATTCGCTCCAGGGCCGCCTCGACATCCTCCTCGAAGCCGTAATCCGCCAGGGCACGCTCCAGCGCACCCTCCTTGCGGCGCCAGCGCCAGGATTCGTAGGACTCCCAGATCATCTGCCGGATGGCGGCACGGCGAACGTAGATGGTCCGGCCCTGGGTCATCGCGGGGGGCGCGGAGAGATCGCGGGCATATTCGTTGTCGGTGACGAGCACCCGGAACCCGCGGATCGTCTCCTCGCTCCGCAGGCAGCCGAGGAAGAACAGCGGCTTGGAGAAACGGCCGTAGCCGCCGCTGTAAACCAGGCTTTCGGGCACGAGCAGCTGGTTGATGCCGTGGCTGTCGAAGGGATCCAGGTGGTGGTCGTCGACAGCAACGGGGCTGAAGCCCTCATTCTCGATCTCCTGCCACAAGCGTTCCCGCTCCTGCAGCCACTCGCCGACCTCCTCGTGGGGCAGGCTGACCCCGGGGGAGAATCCCCGTTCCCAGCGGTAGTACTCGCGCATCTTCAACAGGAAGGTGCACATGGAGTAGTTGCCTGCATAGCGCGCATCGGAGACATGACAGTTCCGCTGTACGGTCTCCACCAGCCGGTCGAAGTTCTGCATGGTCATACTCCGTATAGCCCGTCTATTTCTGAGTATTTTACTCTGATTTTAAAAAAAGTTAGCATACGCCCTTCACTAATACTAGCCGGCGGGCGGAGCGTTTCCGCCGGCATTCCTGGGTAGAGGGAACCGAGCGTGCGCATCAAGAGCAAGTGGTACAAGAGCGACCAGCCCAAGTCGCCGGAAGAGATCGCCAGCGTGCTGGCCTTCAACGGCTGGAAAATCGCCATGAACCGGCTGGAACACCTGGAATCGGAAAATTTCCCCATCACCGAGAACCGTCAGCGCTTCGGCATCGTGATGGAGTTCCTGGCCTACCAGCTGCAGGCCGCCGACCGGACCGCCTACGGCCTGATGGAGGAGGAGGATCGCCAGCGCCTCATCACCCGCATGGCGCTGCGCTTCGCCGAGATCGTCGACGAGAACATCACCGATCTTGCCGGGCCCGGCGACTACAAGCGCCTGTTCATCGATCTCATCAACCAGCGCTCCGCCGACTACGCCGGCCTCACCTACGGCGAAGATGGCCCCGGCTACAGCTTCAACCGCTACCTGGCCGACCGGGTGGCCGAAGCGGTGGGCGAGGAGAGCAACAAGTGGATCCGCGAGCAGGTCGCTGAAATCGAGGCGCCCGAAGCCTTCAAGCTCATGCGCAAGTCCTTCAACGACCAGCTGGGCTGAGTCCCGCCGCCTCCCCGCGGGCATAAAAAACCCCGGCCGGTTGGCCGGGGTTTTTCGTTTCCGGTTGCTGCCCGGCTCAGTCGTCGCCGCTGAAGGCACCGAGAAGGTGCAGCAGGCTCAGGAACAGGTTGTAGATGGCCACGTAGAGGGAGACGGTGGCCATGACGTAGTTGGTCTCGCCCCCGTGGAGAATGTTGCTGGTCTCGAACAGGATGAGGGCCGACATCAACAGCACGAACATCGCCGAGACCCCCAGCGCCAGGGCCGGGATGTTGAAGATGGCCGCACCGATCCCCGCCAGGAACGCCACCAGGATGCCGCTCATCAGGAACCCCGCCATGAAGCTGAAGTCCTTGCGGGTGGTCAGGGCGTAGGCGGACAGGCCGATGAAGATGACGCCGGTGCCGCCGAGCGCGGTCATCACCAGCTGGCCACCGTTGGGCAGGCTCAGGTAGGCGCTGAGGATGGGGCCGAGAGTGAGTCCCATGAAGCCGGTGAGGGCGAACACGAACACCACGCCCAGACCGCTGTTGCGGAACTTGGTGGTCAGGAACAGCAGACCGAAATAGCCCACCAAGGTCAGGATCATGCCCGGATGGGGCAGGTTGAAGACCATGGAAATGCCCGCGGTCAAAGCGCTGAACAGTAGCGTCATGGACAGCAGCATGTAGGTGTTGCGAATCACCCTGTTGGTCGCGAGCACCGAATCCGTTGACCGGACGGCTGCCACTTCGCGATTCGTGTACATGTCGGGTACGTCCTCCTGGGTAAGTTGTATTCCCTCTGCCTGAGACTGCCGGCCGGGATTGAAGTTCACTGCATGATACCCGAGGCGGGCGGCCGTTCAACCCCGGCGCACCCGCCGGCGGGCTTTGCCCGCACGGACCTTTGGGTTATCCTCCCCAACCTCACGGAGAGGTGGCTGAGCGGTCGAAAGCGGCGGTCTTGAAAACCGTTGACCCGCAAGGGTCCGGGGGTTCGAATCCCTCCCTCTCCGCCAGCCTCATCCCGGCCTCCAGCCGGCTCCTGGCGGACCTGCCCGACGTCTTCCCTGGCGCGGCCGGGCAGCCCGGGCATCCCATGCTCGAAGCTGGCCCGACGGCGAACGCGGAGCAGAGGGGGCCAACGGTCCGGAGCGGCGCCCCTCGCCGGTAATCTCTGTCAGGCTCGAGCTTTCCGTATCACCTCCGGGCATTCACGCTCAAACCGGCGCACTGCCTGAACCCAGGTCCGGTTCGCCCGTATGGTCGAGTATCCAGGCGCGGGCCTCATTGCGCAGCCGCACCGCAGCCGCCCAGTCCGTTCCGGTCGGGTCCAGGGGTTCGCCGATCCGCACGCTGACGGCACCCCGATGGGGGAAGTGGGATCGGCCGCGGAGCATCGATCGGGTGCCGCGAATGGCGATGGGCACCACCGCCACACCCGCCTGCGCGGCGGCCAGGAACGCGCCCATGCGGAAAGGCAGCAGTCCCGCCATGCTCCGGAAGGTCCCTTCCGGGAACGAGAGCAGGGCGCTGCCGGCGCGCACGGAGCGAATCGTGCGTTCCGCGTCCGCCACCCCCTGCCGGCGGTCGAAGCGCTCCACGAACTCCACGCCGATACGTTGCAGGAACAGCCGAGGGATGGGCTTGGCCCGCAGCTCCGCCTTGGCCACGAAGCGGACCGGCCGGGGCAGCGCGGCCACCAGCACCACGCCGTCGAGATAGCTCTGATGGTTGGCCACCAGGACGCAGTGGCCGTCCCCTCCCAGGCGCCCGGAGCCCTCGACCCGCAGCGGCGTGCCCGTCAGGCGCAGCAGCAGACGGGCGCCGCCGCGCATCACCGCCCAGCGCCAGCCCATCCGCGGCAGCAGCAGCACCGTCAGCCACACGGGAATCGCCAGACTCCAGAAGATCACGTGGGCCCGGGCGGCGAAAGCGAGGCGGCCGGATGCCTGCCGGATCCGACGCCACTGGGGCGGGAGGCTTGCCAGGGCCAGGCGCGCGAACTGCAGCCAGGCCGCCTGCGGCGGGCGTCCGCTGCGGCCCTGTTCGTAGAGTTCCCGGCTGGCCGCCCGGCGGATCTTGCCGCTGGAGGTCTTCAGCACCGTCCGCGGAGGGACCAGCACGGTCTCGTCGGGCGGAATGCCCAGCAGGTCCACGGCCACCCCGTTGATCCGGGCGCGCAGCGCCTCCCGCGCCGCCGGTACGGTCTCCCGGGTCTCGGCCATGACCACCAGGCGCTCGGTGCCACTGGCCGGATCCGGGCTGCCGAACACCGCCACGCAGCCCTGGCGCACGCCGGGCAGTTCGCCCACCGCCGCCTCCAGCTCCTGGGGATGGATGTTGCGCCCGCCGCGGATGATCACGTCTTTCACCCGGCCGGTGACATAGATCTCGCCATCGGCGAGGTAGGCCAGATCGCCGCTGTCGAGCCACTCGCCGTCGAACAGCCGCCGGGTCGCTTCCGGGTTGCGGAAGTAGCCGCTGGTGGCGGAAGGCCCGCGGAACTCCAGCCGCCCCTGCTGCCGCTCGGGCAGCTCCCGCCCGCCTTCGTCCACGATGCGGATCTCGTAGCCGGGCAGGGGTTGGCCGCTGCCGACGAACTCCAGGGCGTGGCCGTCATCCTCCGCCAATGGCAGGGCGTGACCACTGTGCAGGAAGGGATCCCGCCGGATCCGATCGATGAGCGGCTCCCGGCCGAGGGGCGGGAAAGCCAGCCCCACCGCCGCCTCGGCCAGGCCATAGACCGGGGCCATGGCCTCGGGCCGGAATCCATAGGGCTCGAAGCGCGCGCTGAAGCGCCTCAGCGTCTGCGGGCTGACCGGCTCGGCGCCGTTGAATACGCGGCGCAGGGAACCCAGGTCCAGACCCTCCAGCCCGCTGCCACGGATCCGGAGCAGGCACAGCTCGAAAGCAAAGTTGGGCGCCGCGGACAGGGTGCCGCGATGGTGATGGATGGCCCACAGCCAGCGACTGGGACGGGCCAGGAACGCCAGGGGCGACATGAGCACCAGCGGGATGGCGTAGTAGAGGCTGCCCAACCAGGCGCCGATGAGCCCCATGTCATGGTAGAGCGGCAGCCAGCTGACGAACACGTCGGAGGAATCGGCGCGCACCGCCCGGCCCATGATGCGGATGTTGGCTAGCAGGTTGGCATGGCTGAGCACCACCCCCTTGGGCTGGCCGGTGCTGCCGGAGGTGTACTGCAGGAACGCCGTGTCCCGGCCCCGGGCCGGGAGTCCGCCGAAGGCGCCGGCGGCGCCATGGAGATCCGCCGGGGTGAGGATGCCACGCAACGCCCCGACGCGGGATTGCAGCAGCCGCGCCAACGGCTTCGCCTCGGGGACGGTTATCAGTGCGACGGTGCGGGCGTTGTCCAGGATGCGCGCGTGCCGCTGCAGGTGGTCCTCCAGCTGGGAGGGGCGCGTCGGGGGGTAGATGGGAACGGGAATGCCGCCGGCGTAGAGGATGCCGAGGAAGCAGAACAGGTAGTCGCGGCCGGTGGGCAGCATGATCGCCACCGTCTCCCCCGGCTGCAGGCCCCTGTCCGCGAGCCCCGCCGCAACGGCCAGTGCGCCGTCCCGCAGCGCCCCGTAGGTGATCGGCTCCGGGGTGTCGCCCGCGCCGAGGAGATGGACGTGGATGCGCCCGGGGTCGTGCAGGACATGCCAGTCGAGCACCTCCTGCAGGGTCTGCGCCGCCTCCGGGGCGTTGCCGGCCTCCCCGGCGGCGGCGGACTGGACTTCACGGGGCCCATCCGGCGGCCGGTGAGCCGTGGCGGCGCGGACCGCCCGCAGCAGCGCCCGCGGAGTTTCCGCCGTGGCCAGGATCGATTCCGGCAGGCTGACCCCGAACGTGTCCTCCAGGCGCAGCAGCAGCTCCGCCCGCGACAGGCTGTCGAGTCCCAGCTCCCGCTCCAGGTCGGCGTCGAGGCTGACCTCCGCCGGCGTGCCCGCGGGGTGCAGCTCGGCCAGGAGCCGGCGCACCTCCGCCAACAGCCGCCCGGCGCCGTCATCGGCACCGCCCTGGCCCGTCGTACGCTCCCGCTCCGTTGCCACAGTGTCCCCGCCTTGGCGCGGATTCCATTGCCTGGCCGCTGCGGCAAACTTACCCGACCGCGACCCCGGTTGTCCGCGTCCCTGTTGAAGTTATAGACAAATACGGTACGGCAGACGCATGGCGGCCCGTCCGGACAGGGGTGCCGGGGGGCGGTGCGGGGCTTCAGGGAGGGTCCGGGAGCCGGATCATCGGAAGCGGGCGGCAGGTGCTCCAGCACCCGCCAGCACCCGCTCAGTCGTCATCGCCGGAGCGCTCGGCCAGCTCGGGATCGGCGGTGATGGGCCGGTAGATCTCCACCCGGACGCCATCCTCCAGGGGGGCGTCCAGGCGGGCGACGCGGCCGAAGATGCCCACCTTCTGCCGGTCGAGATCGATGTCCGGGAACTGCTCCAGCAGGCCGGATCGTTCGATGGCGTCCCGCACGGTACTGCCCTCGGGCAGTTCGACCTTGAGCCAGACCTGGCGTCCGGCGGCGGCGTAGGCGACCCCGATGTTCATGGGTGATGCTCTCCTTTCATTGCCGCGCCGGGATCTCAGGCGCCGGCGCCGCTGAGCCCGGGATCGGCAGCGAGTGCGCGCCGTTCCGCCCGCCGCATCAGCACGCGCCGGCCGGCAAGCAGAAAGCCGAGCGCCAGGAACCCGCCCGGAGGCAGGATCATGAGCAGGAAGCCCTTGTAGTCGGGAATCAGGACCAACTCCAGGAAGGCGAAACTGCTGCCGAGCAGCAGGTGGGCGTCGGCGAACAGGGTGCCGCTGCCCAGGATCTCACGCACGCCGCCCAGCGCCACCATGGCCAGGGTGAAGCCGATCCCCATGGCCAGGCCGTCCGCCAGGGCGGGCACCATGGTGTTCTTGGAGGCGAAGGACTCGACCCGGCCGAGGATGGCGCAGTTCACCACGATGAGGGCGATGAACAGGCCGAGAACCTTGTGCAGGTCGTGCAGCCAGGCGTTGAGGAAGAGATCCACCAGGGTCACCAGGGTGGCGATGACCACCACGAAGACCGGGATCCGCACCTCCGGGCTCACCGCGTTGCGGAACGAGGCGACGATGACATTGGCCAGGGTGAGCACCGCCGTGGTGGCGAGCCCCATGCCCAGGCCGTTGGTGGCGGTACCGGTGACCGCCAGGGCCGGGCAGAGGGCCAGCTGCTGGGTCAGCACCACGTTGTTGTCCCACAGTCCGTCGCGGGCGATGCACTGGTAGGAAAGGGCCATTGGCTGCGTCTCCGTTGCTGTTGTCCGGGCCTGTGGCAGGGTGCTAGCGGGGCGGGGCGGCGCTGCCGGTGGCGTCGTTCAGTTCCCGACGGTGGGCCCGGTAGAGCTCCAGCCCCCGCCGGATGCCCGCCACCACGGCCCGTGGCGTGATGGTGGCGCCGCTGAAGGAATCGAACACGCCGCCGTCCTTCTTCACGGCCCATCCGGCGGTTGCCGGGTTGTCCAGGGACAGACCGCTGAAGCCCAGGATCCAGTCGGATTTCTGCGCCTCGATCCGATCGCCGAGCCCCGGTGTCTCGGCGTGGGAAAGCACCCGCACCCCGAGGATGCTCCCGTCGGGCGCCACCCCCAGCAGCAGCACGATGTCGCCGGAGTAGCCCTGGGCGACCATGCGGTAGGCCACCGCGCTGACCGCGCCCTGCCGGCGGGCCCGGTAGACACGGGTCACCTGCGCCCCGTCGCGGATATCGACCGTGTCCGCCAGCAGGTTGTTGTCGTGGAGCGCATCCGGCACTACCTGGGCAAGGGAGGCGCGCAGGTCCTCCGCCTCGCGCTGGGCGATGGGTTCGCGGGTGACCAGGTTGGCGCCCACCAGCAGCGCCGCGGCCAGGGTGGAGACCAGTCCCAGCAGCCCGGACTGGTAGGGAATGCGGCTGCGCGAGCCGCTGAGCACGGTCTCAGTCATGGCTCGCCCTCCCGGCGGCATCCGCCACCACCAGCGGCTCCCCGCGCCGGTCGCGGCCGTAGATGCGCGGGCGGAGGTAGTGATCGATGAGCGGCGTCATGCTGTTCATCAGCATCACCGCGAAGGCCATGCCCTCCGGGTAGCCGGCCCAGGTGCGGATGACGAAGACCAGCAGGCCGCAGCCGGCACCGTAGATGATTTGCCCCCGGCGGGTGACGGGGGAGGTGACCAGGTCGGTGGCGATGAAGAACGCCCCGAGGAGGGTGGCCCCCGCCAGCAGGTGGTGTCCGGCGCCGGCAAAGCGGTCCGGAGCCAGGCCATGGGCCACGGCGGCCAGCAGCGCCAGGGTGGCGAGCATGGCGACGGGGATGTGCCAGCTGATGACTCTCCGCACCAGGAGAAACAGCCCGCCGGCCAGGATCAGCAGCGCCGAGGTCTCGCCCAGGCTGCCGGCCACGCCGCCGAGGGCCAGGGCGCCGGCGCCCCAGGTGCCGGCCTGGGCGGCACCTGGGGCCACGCCCCGCCCCAGTTCGGTCTTCACGTGGCCGAGCACGGTGGCGCTGCTCACTGCGTCGAGGGACCCGCCGGAGCCGAAGGTGACATCCAGGGCGGCCAGCAGGCCGGGGCCCTGTCCGCTCCAGAGCGGCTGGGGCGCCACGAAGGTGGTCATCTCCAGCGGGAAGGAGATCAGCAGGGCGACGCGGGCCACCATGGCGGGGTTGAAGGGATTCTGGCCGATGCCGCCGAACACCTGCTTGGCGGGCACGATGGCGATGATCGCGCCCGCCACGCCGATCCACCAGGGCGCCCAGGGCGGCAGGGTGAGCGCCAGCAGCCAGCCGGTGAGCAGCGCCGAGCCGTCGGTGACGAAGGGCATCACCGGGCGGCCAGCGATGCGCAGGCTGACGGCTTCCGCCACCAGGGCGCTCGCCACGGTGACCAGCAGCAGGTAAAGGGCCGGCCAGCCGAACAGCAGCACGCCGTAGACGGTGGCCGGCAGCAGGGCCAGCATCACCAGCACCATGGTGCGGCGAACGGTGTTGCCGGCATGGGCGTGGGGTCCGGGATGGGGTATCGGGTTCTTCATGCGCGGGCCTCCGCCTCTGCCTGTTTCCTGGCCGCCATTTCGGCCTTGCGCCGGGCCAGTGCCTCGCGCTTGGCCTGGGCCATGCGTTCCAGCCGCTCGCTCTTCTGGGCCGCTAGCCGCCTCGTCTCCTCCTGCTTGACCCGGGTGCGCTCACGCGCAGCCACCTCGCCCTTGGCGTGGTTGAAGTACTGCACCAGGGGGATGCGGGAGGGACAGACATAGGCGCAGGAGCCGCAGGCGATGCAGTCGGCCAAGCCGAAGCGGGCCGCGCCTTCGAGGTCGCCGGCCCGGATGTAGGCGGCCATCTCCAGGGGCACCAGTCCGCAGGGACAGGCCCCGACACAGCTCGCGCAACGGATGCAGGGCATCGCATGCTCGCTGCGCACCTCGTCGGAGGTCAGGGCGAGAATGCCGTTGCAACCCTTCACCACCGGCACCCGGACCGAGGGAAGAACCTGGCCCATCATGGGGCCCCCGCTCAGCAGCCGCTCCGGCTCCGCCGTGGTGCCGCCGCAGAGCTTCAGCAGGTGCTCCACGGGTGTGCCCAGCAGGATGCGCAGGTTGCGCGGTGTGTGCACCGCCCCGCCGGAAACCGTGACCACGCGCTCCAGCAGCGGTTTCCCGAAGCGGATGGCCTCGTGCACCGTGAAGGCCGTGGCGGCATTGTGCACCACCACGCCGATGTCGGCGGTGAGACCGCGGGCCGGGGTTTCCAGGCCGGTCAGCGCCTGCACGAGGTGCTTCTCCGAGCCCATGGGATAACGGGTGGGGACGCCCGCCACCGAGACCACCGGATCGCCCTGGCAGGCCATGCGCATGGCTTCTTGCGCCCGCGGCTTGTTGTCCTCGATGGCCACCAGTGCCCGCGTTACGCCGAGGGCATGGGCCATGATGCGGATACCGTCCACCACCTCGGCGGCCTGTTCCTGCATCAGCCGGTCATCGCAGGTGAGATAGGGCTCGCACTCGGCGCCGTTGATGACCAGCAGCCGCAGCCGGTAGCGTCGGCGCAGGTTCAGCTTCACCGCGGCGGGGAAGGTGGCGCCGCCCATGCCGACGATGCCCGCGGCCGCCACCCGGGCGGAGATGGCCTCCGGCTCCAGGGCGAAGGGATTGTCCACGCCCTCCAGCCCGATCCATTGATCCTTACCGTCCGGCTCCAGGGTGATGGTACGGACCGGCAGACCCGAGGGGTGGGGCGCGGTGTAGCCGCCGATACGGACGATGCGCCCGGAAGTGGGGGCGTGGACGGGGGCCGAAATCATCCCCTGGCTGTTGGCCAGCAACTGGCCTTTCAGCACCCGCTCGCCCATCCGGACCACCGGCTCGGCGGGGGCCCCGATGTGCTGCTGCAGCGGTATGCGCAGGAGCGCGGGCAACGGCACCGCCTCGATGGGGCGCTGCGCGGTGGCCTCCTTGCGCTCCTCGGGATGGACACCGCCGCGAATCCTGAACAGTTTCATGGCCGACACCCCCGTTTCATCCGCCTGTTCATGCGCCCACCTGCACCGGCCTGGGCCAGTACCATGTCTGCAGCGTGGGACGGACCTCGTGCATCTCCACGCACTCCGTGGGACAGATATCGACGCACTTCCCGCAGCCGGTGCAGGCCTCGGTGAGAACGGCGTGGATCTGCCGCGACGCCCCCAGGATGGCGTCGGTGGGGCAGCGCTTGAAGCAGCGGGTGCAGCCCACGCACAGGGCCTCATTGATGAAGGCCAGCATGGGCGCCTGGTCCTCCACCCCGGAGAGGTCGGCGCTCACGCCGAGCTTCGCCGCCAGGGCTTCGGCCAGCGCCCGGCCGCCCGGGGGGCAGACCGTGACCGGCGCGGCCCCGGAGGCCAGCGCCTCGGCGGCCGGCCCGCATCCGGGATAGCCGCACTGACCGCACTGGGAGCCCGGGAGCAGCGCCTCGATCTCCCCGGCCAGGGCATTGCCCTCCACCTTCAGGAAACGCGCCGCGGTGCCGAGCAGCAGGCCCAGCACCAGCCCCAGGGCCGAGAGACTGAAAATCGCGATCAACATGCCGTATCAACTCCTTCTGTGCAGGCCGGACCCGCCCGGCTGCCCACCCGTTCCTACTGCGTCGCCAGGCCGGAGAAGCCCATGAAGGCGAGGGACAGCAGGCCGGCCGCCACGAATCCTATGGGCGCGCCGGCGAAGGCCTCGGGCACCTCCGCCCGGGCGAGGCGCTCCCGCAGTCCGGCGAAGATCACCATCACCAGGGTGAAGCCCATGGCCGAACTGAAACCGTAGAGCACGCTCTCGGCGAAACCGTGGCCCTGCTGCACGTTGAGCAGGGCCACGCCGAGCACCGCGCAGTTGGTGGTGATGAGCGGCAGAAAGATGCCCAGCATCTGGTACAGCACCGGCGAGACGCGCTTGACCACCATCTCCGTGAACTGCACCACCGCGGCTATCAGCAGAATGAAGGTGAGGATGCGCAGGAAACCCAGGTCGTAGGGCACCAGCACCAGCCGTTCCAGCAGCCAGCTCGCCACCGCCGCCATGGTCATCACGAAGGTGGTGGCCATGCCCATGCCGATGGCCGTGTCGATCTTGTTCGACACGCCCATGAACGGGCACAGGCCGAGAAACTTCACCAGCACCACGTTGTTCACCAGCGCCGTGCCGAGGATGAGCAGCAGGTAGTGCGTGATTCCGTCGGTCATGAATGAACCCTCCTGGCCTGGAAATGCATCTTGCATGCCAGCGGCCATCCCCCGGTCCCGGGCGCCATAACTGTGCGCGCCGCGAAGGATATGCCCGCTTCCGGCGCACACGTCCGGGTGTTGGGAAGCCGACAGCCCACCGGAGTAGGGCGGGGCAATGTTGCAAAGTCGACAGAGGCCCCTTGTGCGACAGCGGGTTGGCGCGGAAGCGCCGGCTCCGGCACCCATGCAACCCCATGCACGCGGATCCGGGCACAGTAGTTGCAAAGAAAGTGTGGTAATTGCCAAGAGGAAGTCAGGTGATGAAACGAGAGTCACCCCCTACCGACAACAGACAGCTGAGCGTTGCGCTGGACCGGTTCCTGTCCTCACCGCCGGCGGGCACGCCGGCAGAGGTAATCGACACCCTCCGGGAGGCGCTCGATATCGGCCCGGTGCCTTTGCCGCCCCAGGTCTTCCTGCAGACCGTGGAGCAGTCCCCGGTGGCCATCTCCATCACGGACCCGCGCGCCAATATCATCTACGCCAACCCGGCTTTCGAGCGGGTCACCGGCTACAGCGCCGACGAGGTGATCGGCATGAACGAGTCGATCCTCTCCAACCGGGCCACGCCGCGGGATGTCTACGACGCCCTGTGGACCAGCCTCATGTCCCTGCAGGCCTGGTCCGGGACGCTGGTGAACCGGCGCAAGGATGGAACGCCCTACCTGGCGGAGCTCACCATCGCCCCGGTCGTGGACCGGTCCGGCCATATCGATTACTTCGTGGGCATCCACCGCGACGTGACCGAACTCCATCGCCTGGAGCTCCGGGTGCACAACCAGAAGGCGCTCATCGAGTCGGTGGTGGATGCCGCCCCGATGGCCATCGCACTGCTTGCGACGGATGCTTCGGTGGTGCGGCTCAACGAGGCCTACAAGCGGCTGCTGGGAGACATGCACGGCCTCGAGCCGGCACTGAAACTGCTGGCGGCGGTCCCGGACTTCACGCCGGAGACACTGGCCCGGCAGGCGGCACAGCGGACGGGCTTCACGGACGTGGCGGTGGAATACGACCCGGGCCAGGGTGGCGCGCCGCGCTGGTTCTCCTGCTCCGGCACCTGGGTCGGCGAGCTGGATCTGCAGGTGGACAGCTACTTCGAGACCCGCACCGAGCAGTTCCTGCTCTTCGTCGCCACGGAGATAACCGAGCTCAAGCGCCAGCAGGAACAGACACGGATGAACGCCGTACGGGCCCTGATGGCGGAACGGCAGCTGGCGCAAGGCATCCGCGAGACGCTCTCCGGCGCCCTGTTCAAGCTGCAGGGTCCGATCAACGTGGCCACTGCGGCCGCGGCGATGCTGGAGCGGCGGGGCGAGGAGTTCGCATCGGTACGGGCGCTGCTCAACGAACTGCGCAGCACCGGCGAGGAGGCACTGGAGACACTGCGGGCGGCACAGCCGGCGGAACAGCCGGAGCCCCGCATCCCGGTCAGCATCAACCAGATCATCCGTGATGTGCTCTCCATCAGCACCGAGCGGCTGCTGGCAAACGGCATCCTGGTGGACTGGCACCCGGCCCCGGTCCTGCCCCGGGTCCTCGGCGCCGAACAGCCCCTGCACACCCTGTTCAGGCAGCTCATCGACAACGCCATCGATGCCATGGCCGAACCCGACACCCGCGGCAGCGAACTGACCATCACCACCACCAGCCGGGGCGATGCCGTGGAGGTCCTGATCGACGACTCCGGCCCCGGAGTGGCGCCGGAACTGCGCCTGCGGGTCTTTGACCCCTTCTTCAGTGCCTGGCACGCATCGGGCGGCCACGTGGGAATGGGCCTGGTGCTCGCCCAGGACGCCGCGGCCCGGCATGGCGGCAGCATCGAGTTCGACCCCGGCTTCCAGAGCGGATGCCGGGTCCGGGTGTCACTGCCCCTCGGGCAGGAATGATAGACGTATAGACGAAGCAGAGGTCAACAGGGAAACATGACCGATTTCAACACCCCCAAGGACACCTCGCTGTTCCGACTGATCGCGGATCAGCTGGAGGCTCTCTACGCCGTCAGCAGGGTGCTCAGCCAGTCGCTGAATGTCCATGAAACGCTGCTGGAGGTGCTCAAGGTCCTGGATGAACAGGGCGGACTCTCCGGTGGGATGATCGCGCTGGAGGAGGAGGAGACCGGTGAGCTGCTGGTCAGCCACACCCGCGGCGACCAGGCACGCTGGGATCGACCCGTGCGCTATGGGCGCGGCGAAGGACTGGTGGGCACCATCCTGGCGGAGGATCAGCCGGTGGTGGTGCGGCGGCTGGCCGACGAGCCGCGTTTTCTCGATCGGCTGGGAATCTACCAGGCGGGACTGCCGTTCGTTGGCGTTCCCATCCGCACCGGGGTCCAGGACACCGTGGGCGTCCTCACCGCCCAGCCGCCCTCCACCGATTTCCTCCCGGAGCAGGTCCGGTTCCTGGAGATGGTCTCCAACCTGATTGCGCGCATCGTGCTGCTCTCCCGCGAAGTGGAGAGCGAGCGCCGCCAGCTGGAGGAGGAGCGGGACAAGCTGCGCCGGACGGTGCGCGGCAATCACGGCTTCGAGAATATCGTCGGCCATACCGACATCATCCGCCGGGTCTTCGACCAGGTGCGCCAGGTGGCCAAGTGGAACACCACCGTGCTCATCCGCGGCGAGTCCGGAACCGGCAAGGAGCTGGTGGCCAACGCCATCCACTACAACTCCCCCCGCTCCAGCGGCCCCTTCGTCAAGCTCAACTGCGCCGCCCTGCCGGACAACCTGCTGGAGAGCGAGCTGTTCGGCCACGAGAAGGGGGCGTTCACCGGCGCGGTGGCCCAGCGCAAGGGACGCTTCGAGCAGGCCGACGGCGGCACCATCTTTCTCGACGAGATCGGCGAAATCTCCGCCGCGTTCCAGGCCAAGCTCCTGCGTGTGCTGCAGGAGGGCGAGTTCGAGCGGGTGGGCGGCACCCGCACCCACAAGGTGGACGTGCGGGTCATCGCCGCCACCAACCGCGATCTCGAGCGGGAGGTGGAGGAGGGCGTCTTCCGCGAGGATCTCTACTACCGCCTGAATGTCATGCCCATCCGCATGCCGGCGCTCAGGGAGCGCATCGAGGACATCCCCGAGCTCTCCTCCTTCCTGGTGGAGAAGATCGCGCGCATCCAGGGCCGCCCGCTGGAGATAACCGACAGCGCCGTGCGCCTGCTGATGCGCCACCGCTGGCCGGGCAACGTGCGGGAACTGGAGAACTGCCTCGAGCGTGCCGCCGTGATGTGCGAGGGGAGCAAGATCGATCGCGACGCCATCGTCGTGGCCGGCCTGAGCGAGCACAGCCTCGAGGCACCCCCTGCCGCCGACACCACTCACAAGGTCGATTTCAACGACCCCGACCTGGACGAACGGGAACGGGTCATCGCCGCCCTGGAGGAGGCCGGCTGGGTGCAGGCCAAGGCCGCCCGCCTGCTGGGCATGACCCCACGCCAGATCGCCTACCGCATCCAGACCCTCAACATCCGCCTCCGGCAGATCTGATTCCGGGCTTCGGGACGCACCGGCGACGTGTGCCGCCGCCGTCCCGGGGCCCGCCCCGGATACCTGTCAGTTACCCGACAAGAAAGGTTCCGGCCGCTGTCGGATTCCCTACGCCGATCCGCGCGGACGCACTGCGTGTGAATGCTATCCTGCTGATATTCCACTCTTTTGAAGAGTCGGCACGGTATCTGCTTCGGGATCCGCAGGAAAATGTCCACAGTGTATCCGGAGGTGGCCAATGGAGTTGAAGGTCTTGGGGCAGGAGAGCTTGCCGAACGCGGCCGGGGGATGTGCCTCCAGTGGCTGCGGCGGCAGTACCGATCAGCTGGCGCACCTGCCGGAGCACATCCGCGCGAAGGTGCACAACCACCCCTGCTACTCGGAGGAGGCGCACCACCATTACGCACGCATGCACGTGGCGGTGGCGCCCGCCTGCAACATCCAGTGCCACTACTGCAACCGCAAGTACGACTGCGCCAACGAGTCGCGCCCGGGCGTGGTTTCCGAGCTACTCACCCCCGAGCACGCGGTGAAGAAGGTGCTGGCGGTGGCCGCCAACATCCCGCAGATGACGGTGCTCGGCATCGCCGGCCCCGGCGACCCGCTGGCCAACCCCGAGCGCACCTTCGCCACCTTCCGCGCCCTCACCGAGCAGGCGCCGGACATCAAGCTGTGCGTCTCCACCAACGGCCTGGCGCTGCCGGAGCAGGTGGAGGAGCTGTGCAAGCACAACATCGACCACGTGACCATCACCATCAACTGCGTGGACCCGGAGGTGGGCGCCAAGATCTATCCGTGGATTTTCTGGAACAACCGCCGCATCAAGGGCAGGCGCGGCGCCAGGATCCTCATCGAGCAGCAGCAGAAGGGGCTGGAGATGCTCACCGAGCGGGGTATCCTGGTGAAGGTCAACTCGGTGCTGATCCCGGGCGTCAACGACGAGCACCTGAAGGAGGTCTCGAAGGTGGTGAAGGCCAGGGGCGCCTTCCTGCACAACGTCATGCCGCTCATCGCCGAGGCCGAGCACGGCACCTTCTACGGTGTCATGGGCCAGCGCGGCCCCACCCACGACGAGCTGCAGGCGCTGCAGGACGAGTGCGCCGGCGACATGGCCATGATGCGCCACTGCCGCCAGTGCCGCGCCGACGCGGTGGGCATGCTGGGCGAGGACCGCGGTGCCGAGTTCACCCTCGACAGGATCGAGGAGATGGAGATCGACTACGCCGCCGCCATGGAGCAGCGCAAGGCGGTACACGCCGCCATCGAGGCCAACCGCGAGGCGCAGCGCAGGAAGAGCGGCGAGTCCTTCGTGTCGCTCGCCTCGCTGATGCCGAAGAAGAAGGAGCTGCGGCCGGTGCTGATGGCGGTGGCCACCACCAGCGGCGGGGTCATCAACCAGCACTTCGGCCACGCCCGCGAGTTCCTGGTGTACGAGGCGAGCGCCCAGGACGTGCGCTTCATCGGCCACCGCAAGGTGGACCTCTACTGCAGCGGCGGCGACACCTGCGGCGATGCCGAGACCGCCCTGCAGAAGACCATCCGTATCCTCGGCGGCTGCGAGGTGGTGCTCTGCTCCAAGATCGGCTACGAGCCCTGGGGTGAGCTGGAGGAGGCGGGTATCGCCCCCAACGGCGAGCACGCCATGGAGCCCATCGAGGAGGCCGTCGCCACCGTCTACCGCGAGATGGCCGAGGCCGGGCTTCTGGAACGGCCGGTGGAACAGCCCACCCGCGCCAGCGCCTGAGGGACGAGATCATGGCACTGAAGATCATCGAAAGCTGCGTCAACTGCTGGGCCTGCGAGCCGCTCTGCCCGAGCCAAGCCATCTTCGAGGCACACCCGCACTTCCTCATCGATGCGCGCAAGTGCACCGAGTGCGAGGGGGACTTTTCCGACCCCCAGTGCGCCAGCATCTGCCCCATCGAGGGCGCCATCCTGGACGCCGCGGGCCTGGCGCTGAACCCGCCCGGGTCGCTCACCGGCATCCCGCCGTCGCGGCTGGCGGTGGCGATGGCGGAAATCCAGGCCCGCTGAAGAGGATCACCGTCATGGCCACGCTCACCATCCCCTGTAACCCCGATCACAGCGCCTCCCGGGCCCGGCGGCTGGCTGAGACCCTGCACCAGGGCATGGGACGGCTGCGCCGGGAGCTGCGGGCACGGCTGGCCGGTCAGCGCAGCCTCACCCTGAGCTACCGCCACCATCCGGCCGCCCACCACGTGCCGCTGCGGGTGTGGCGGCGCCAGGGGGCGTTGCTGGCGGCCATGCACGAACTGCGGCGGGGCTGACGTGGCCCGGGTGCTGTTCTTCGAAAAGCCCGGTTGCATCGGCAACGGGGAGCAGAAGCGGCTGTTGCGCGCCGCCGGCCACCAGCTCGAGGTGCGCAGCCTCCTGGCCGAGCCGTGGAGCGCGGAGGAGCTGCGCCGCTATTTCGGAACACTGCCGGTGAGCGACTGGTTCAATCGCACCGCGCCCGGGGTCAAGTCGGGCACGGTGGTGCCTGAGCGCCTCAGCGAGACGGAGGCGCTCAGGCTGATGCTGGCCGATCCGCTGCTGGTGCGCCGCCCGCTCATGCGGGTGGGCGAGGAGCGGCGCGCGGGCTTCGACCCGGCCGGGGTGGACGCCTGGATTGGCCTGACCCCTGCGGCCCTCGGCCGCGACCTGGAGATCTGCCCGAGCACGGGCGCGGAGCCCTGCGACGAGACGCCCGCCTGAGGTCCGGCGCGCCCCGGAGGGCGGCGCCGCAGCCGCTGGAGTGACGACGATGACTACCCCGAGCCCGAACCTGGCCCAAGAAACACCCCTGGAATTGCGCGAACGCCTGCTGGCCCACGCCGGCGGCGATCCCAACGATGGCCCGATGGCCTCCATCCTTTCCACCTGGTTCACCGGCGGCGGCGCGCTCCCGGCGTGGCTGGGCCTCGACCCGGGCGCCTTCCACCAGCTGCTGGCCCACCACTTCCCGGGTCTCGGGACACCCGCTCCCCCGCCACACCCTGAAATCGATCGGGAACGCACCGGGGAGTACGAGGAACTGTTCACCCTGCTGCTGCGGGACCGGGCCGGGCACACCCCCTCGGAGACCTGGATGGCCGGCATCGTGGCCGCCGGTTGCCTGGCCAGCGACCACCTGTGGCAGGACCTGGGGCTGTGGAACCGCGGCGAGTTGAGCGCGCTGATGGCGCACAACTTCCCGGACCTGGCGGGGCGCAACGTAAAGGACATGAAATGGAAGAAGTTCCTCTACAAGCAACTGTGCGCGGCGGAAGGCATCTACACCTGCCGCGCCCCTTCCTGCGAGGTGTGTGCGGACTACACCCACTGCTTCGGTCCGGAAGAGTGAGGGTGGGCGATGGGGCCGGCCCCACGAACCGCTCCGGCTCACGGCATCCACAGCGGCCCCCGGCTGCGATCCCGGAGCTGCGGCGACGGGCGGTGGGCGCCTACCTGGGGTTGGCGGTGGGCGATGCTCTCGGCGCCACGGTGGAGTTCATGACTCCCGGCGAGATCCGGGAGCAGTACGGCACCCACCGCCAGATCCTCGGCGGCGGCTGGCTCCGCCTCAGGCGCGGCCAGGTCACCGACGACACCGAGATGAGCCTGGCGCTCGGCGAGGTCTACCTGCGCCATAACGCCTTCCCGCCGGGTGCGGTGGCGGAAGCCTTCAGCGAGTGGATGCGCGGCAAGCCGGTGGACATCGGCCACACGGTGCGCCGGGGCATCATCCGCTTCCGCACCGAGGGCCTGTGCCAGGTCCCGGAGAACGAGATGGACGCCGGCAACGGCGCGGCCATGCGCTGCCTGCCGGTGGCCCTGGCGCTCCTGGGGGCCTCCCCCGAAGCGGTGTGGTCGGCAAGCCGTGCCCAGGCCCACACCACCCATCACAACCCCCTCTCCGACGCCGGCACCGAGTGCGTGGTGGAGCTGGTGCAGGGCGCCATCCAGGGCGCCGGCCTGCCGTGGATGGCCGAACGGGTGGCCCGGCTCACCACCGCCCATCCCGAGTTCCGCTATGACCGCAAACCCACCCTCAACCCAAGCGGCTACATCGTGGAGACCCTCCGGGTGGTGTTCCAGGCGCTGTTCGGCAACGACACCTTCGAAGCCGCGCTGGTCACCGCGGTCAACCGCGGTGGCGACGCCGACACCAGCGGCGCCATCCTCGGCATGATCGCCGGCGCGCTCTACGGGGAGGAGGGCATCCCCCGGCGCTGGCGCCAGGCCCTTCTGCCGGAAGTGCGGGAGGCCTGCGAAACCCAGGCGCTGCGGCTGCTGGCGGCCTCACCCCTCGGTCGTGCGGTGGAGGGGGAGAGAACCCGCGCATGATGATGCGGAGGTGGTTCGTGGAGAGTGTTCAGCTGCCGGTTGCCAAACACGTAGGATGCGGTGAGGCACGAACCGCATCGATCAGGCTTCGGCGTCGCGGCTTCGTGTGGCCTTGAGGTGGGCCGCCAGGGCGCTGTCCATGGTGGCGGAGTGGAGGGAGAACCAGGCGGGGATCTGTTCGCGCAGGTAGGCGCGGGCCATGGCCGTCCGGCCGCGGGCCACCTGGCGGGCGAAGCGGTGCAGGTCGCCCAGCACCCGCTGGTGGTCGGCCCGGTGCTCGGCGGTGGCGGGAAAGGCGCTGGCGGCCATTCGCGCCTCCTCGGCGGCGAAGTGCGCCTCGGTGTGGGCCAGGAGGCGGCCGAAGCCCGCCGCGAAGGCGGGCTTGTCGGCCTGTTCCAGCGCGTTCACCAGGTCCGCGAACTCCCGGTGCACCTGGTCCATCTCCTCCACCCCCAGGCGGTAGTGGCGATCCACCTCGGCGATGAGGCTCACGCCGGCACCTCCTCCGCCTGCTGGAGGGCGTGGCGGTGCTTCCTGGCGGCCTTGCGGGCAATGTACTCGAAGAACTCCCCGGCGTTGTCGTACTGGTAGGCGAGGGCGGCCTCGGCCAGCTCGGCAGTGAGGCGCCGGGTGGTGGCGATCTCCTCGGCGCTGCGGCCGCAGGTACGGCAGAAGACACCGTCGTCCTGGCAGGCGGTCCTGCCCAGGCAGGGGCGGAAGCTGCGGCTCATGCGGCGGCCACTCCCGCCGCGCCGGCGCACTCCAGCAAATCCGCCACATCACTCTCCACCACCTCGATGCCGAGCCTGGTGCAGAAACGCCGCTCCTTGTCGGTGGGCTCGGGGATGAGTGCCCAGCCGGTGGGGCTGCCGGCGGAGTAGACGATGTCGGACATGACCATGCGCTCGGTGTCACGCTGCAGGCTCAGACCGAGGTAGAGGTACTGGCATCCCGTCCGCCGCTCCTTGAGGAAGGCCGGGATGGCAAAACCGCCCATGAGCTCGGTGATGTAGTCCACGTAGTCGGCATCGGAGGCGATGTAGGTGGGCTCCGGCAGGGGGCTGCCCATGGGCTTGAAGAGCACCGGCAGGGCGGCGTCGACCTCCTGCTGGGTCACTTCGCGGTAGCCGCTGCCGTCGTGCTGGTGGATCGCGAAGCGGTAGTCGGTCCCGCCTGCCCGGGCGATGCCGCGCACCAGGAGGTGGGGGGTGGTGGCGTAGCTCTCCTGCAACTGGGTATCGCGGTTGATGTCCACCACGTAGGCGGGCTTGAGTTCCGCCAGCCAGTCGTGCAGCGCCGCGCGGCTCCAGCCGCGATCGCCATAGGTCTCGGTGAGAAAACGGTTGACCGCCGCGCGTCCGCGCTTCAGCTCCACGTTCATGGCCGCCCGCGGGAACTCCCACATGAGCCGCGGCGCCATGGGCTGGCCGCCGTTCATGGCCAGGATCAGGCTGTCGCTGTCGGCCGGCATGGGGGCGCCGGTGTCACTGTGGACCACGTCGGCGAGCACGCCGGGGCCCAGGTAGGGAACCAGGCTGCCGCCCTGCAGGCGGTCGATCAGTTCATTCAGGTTCGGGGTAGGCACAGTCGCTTGTCCTCGGGTCGTTGGGAAGCTCCATCACCTTAACCAAGGCAAAAGGCTTGCCAGCCCGGCGCACACCATCAATCAATGGGTTGGGACAACCTGCAGACCCGAATGGGTGGAATCCTTGTCGTGAAGGCGACAAGAAGCTGTGGCCGCGTGCCTTAACCGACGAATTCAGTGGGTCGTAAGCGCCACTTCGTAGACCCCGCCGATGGCCACGTACTCCTCCTCGCCGCGCAGCCGCCCCGGCAGCAGCTGCGTGAAGAAGAATATCTTCGCCAGCGGTACCGCCACGGTGAGGATGTAGTCGCCGAACTCGTCTGCGCGCTCCCGGACACGAGTGAATGAGTTGAGGTTGTTGAACAGCACCCGCAGACCTCCGTCACGCTCCCGCCCGAGCACTTCGTGCTCACCGACGCGGTTCACGCCACGGTAGAGAACAAGGTGGGTCTCTCCGGGATACCGCCGCGCCAGTTCGTACTGGCAATAGCTGTAGAGCAGGTCGAGCTGCGCCTCCAGGGCATTGGTTCCGTAGAGGCCGCGGCACATCTCTTCGAGAAAGGCGGCGTAGGCGTTATCCGCGTAGTCGCCCAGCGGTTCGCGGTGAAAACGCGGCAACAGGCCGAAACGGGAGGTCACCCAGGCCTTGAGCACCGCGCCCTCCCGGCCATTGGCGTCGAAGGACCAGCCACGCACCTGGCGCAGGTAGTCGGCCCGGGTGCGCCCCTTGCCCCCCCGCCCCGACACGAAACCCGCCTCCTCGGGATGCTCAAGGCTGAAGTGGGCGGACATGTGGGCCATGAAGTGGGTGGCGCGGTGCCCGGCATCGTCGATGGTGTCGAGTTGCTCAAAAAAACGGTGGTGGAGCGCTGCGACACCATCGAGAACCAGGGGCACGGGATGTCTCTGGTAGGTGAGGCTGCCGAGGATCACCGCCGGAAGGTTGCAGCGATTGAAGGGAACGCGGGCATAGGCGGGCACCGTGGGAACGTTGTCTGTCTTGTGGTCATCCATACAGTCGCCCGGGTTTTGTTGGTATTGCCACGTACATATTTTTCCCGACATTCACAAATTATTCTTTGTTATACCAGGCCTTACGAATCTTTTCCGAATTTGGCACGGCGCTTGCTGAGTCAGGGTCGTCAGACATGACGACAGGCAGTATGCCCCAAACCCTGCGTACGAGGAGATAAATCATGGCATTGCGTCAGTGTGCAATCTACGGAAAGGGCGGTATCGGCAAATCCACCACTACCCAGAACCTGGTTTCGGCCCTCGCCGAAGCGGGCAAGAAGGTGATGATCGTGGGCTGCGACCCCAAGGCCGATTCCACTCGCCTCATTCTTCATGCCAAGGCCCAGGAGACCATCATGCACCTGGCCGCCGAGGCCGGTTCCGTGGAGGACCTGGAGCTGGAGGACGTGTTGAAGGCTGGTTACGCCGGGATCAAATGCGTGGAGTCCGGCGGTCCCGAGCCGGGCGTGGGCTGCGCCGGCCGCGGTGTGATCACCGCCATCAATTTCCTGGAGGAAGAGGGCGCGTACGAAGAGGACCTGGACTTCGTCTTCTACGACGTGCTCGGCGACGTGGTGTGCGGCGGTTTCGCCATGCCCATCCGTGAGAACAAGGCCCAGGAGATCTACATCGTGGTCTCCGGCGAGATGATGGCCATGTATGCGGCCAACAACATCTCCAAGGGCATCGTGAAGTATGCCAGCTCCGGCGGCGTGCGCCTGGCCGGCCTCATCTGCAACAGCCGCAACACGGCCCGCGAGGACGAGCTCATCGAGGAGCTGGCCCGTCGCCTCGGCACCCAGATGATCCACTTCGTGCCCCGCGACAACGAGGTGCAGCGCGCCGAGATTCGCCGCATGACGGTCATCGAGTACAACCCGCAGGCCAAGCAGGCCGACGAGTACCGCGCTCTCGCCCGCAAGATCATCGACAACAAGATGTTCGTCGTTCCCACCCCGCTGACCATGGATGAGCTGGAGGAGGTGATGATGGACTTCGGCATCCTCGACGAAGAGGACGAGAGCATCGTCGGCAAGTCTGCCGCGGACGAGTTGGTTGCCGGGGCGACAGCCTGATCCAATGCGCCCCGGCCGTTGACCGGCCGGGGCGCACCCCGAATCGTTTCCAGCGTCCGGTGTCCACGGATGGGTGGCGCCGGCAGAGGAGAACCATCATGGCAGCAATGACGCGCGAAGAGACCGAAGCCCTTATCCAGGAGGTGCTCGAGGTCTATCCGGAAAAGGCCCGGAAGGACCGTGCCAAGCACCTCACGGTCAATGACCAGTCGGTCGAGCAGTCGAAGAAGTGCATCACCTCCAACCGCAAGTCCCTGCCGGGCGTGATGACCGTCCGCGGCTGCGCCTACGCCGGCTCCAAGGGCGTGGTGTGGGGTCCGGTGAAGGACATGATCCACATCTCCCACGGGCCGGTGGGCTGCGGTCAGTACTCCCGCGCCGGACGCCGCAACTACTACGTGGGCGTCACCGGCATCAACACCTTCGGCACCATGAACTTCACCTCGGATTTCCAGGAGAAGGACATCGTGTTCGGCGGTGACAAGAAGCTGGACAAGCTCATCGACGAGATCGAGGGCCTGTTCCCGCTGAACAAGGGCATCTCGGTGCAGTCGGAGTGCCCCATCGGGCTCATCGGCGACGACATCGAGGCGGTCTCCAAGAAGAAGGGCGCGGAGATCAGCAAGCCGGTGGTGCCGGTACGCTGCGAGGGCTTCCGCGGCGTGTCCCAGTCGCTGGGTCACCACATCGCCAATGACGCCATCCGTGACTGGGTGCTGGGCAACCGCGACGACCAGGCCTTCGAGTCCACCCCCTACGATGTCACCATCATCGGCGACTACAACATCGGCGGCGACGCCTGGGCCTCCCGCACGCTGCTCGAGGAGATGGGGCTGCGCGTCATCGCCCAGTGGTCCGGCGACGGCACCCTGGCGGAGATGGAGAACACCCCGAAGGCGAAGCTGAACCTGCTCCACTGCTACCGCTCCATGAACTACATCTCCCGCCACATGGAGGAGAAGTACGGGATTCCGTGGATGGAGTACAACTTCTTCGGGCCCACCAAGATCGCCGAGAGCCTGCGCAAGATCGCCGCGTTCTTCGACGACAAGATCAAGGAAGGTGCCGAGCGCGTCATCGAGAAGTACAAGGCCGAGTACGAGGCGGTCATCGCCAAGTACCGTCCGCGTCTCGAGGGCAAGCGGGTGATGCTGTACGTGGGCGGCCTGCGTCCCCGTCACGTGATCGGTGCCTACGAGGACCTGGGCATGGAGGTGGTGGGTACCGGCTACGAGTTCGCCCACAACGACGACTACGACCGCACCATCAAGGAGATGGGCAACGCCACCCTCATCTACGACGACGTCACCGGCTTCGAGTTCGAGGAGTTCGTCAAGAAGGTGAAGCCCGATCTCATCGGCTCCGGCATCAAGGAGAAGTACATCTTCCAGAAGATGGGCATCCCCTTCCGCCAGATGCACTCCTGGGACTACTCGGGTCCGTACCACGGCTACGACGGCTTCGCCATCTTCGCCCGCGACATGGACATGACCCTGAACAATCCCTGCTGGAGCAAGCTGAAGGCGCCCTGGCAGAAGGCCTCCGACCAGGCCGAAGCCGCCGCCGCAAGCGCGTAACCGAGACATGACCGATGCCGCGGGGCGCAGGCAGCGCCCCGCGGGACCGAATCAACTTTGACCCGTCAGTCCACAGATTGGTGGCACGGGTGGAGAGCAGCCATGAGCCAGAGTGTCGAGAACATCAAACCCAGCTACCCGCTGTTTCGTGCCGACGAATACAAGGAGACCCTCTCGAACAAGCAGAAGCTGTTCGAGGAGCGTCATCCCCAGGAGAAGATCGACGAGGTGTTCCAGTGGAGCACCACCGAGGAGTACCAGGAGCTCAACTTCAAGCGTGAGGCCCTGACCGTCAACCCCGCCAAGGCGTGCCAGCCGCTCGGCGCGGTGCTGTGCGCCCTGGGCTTCGAGAAGACCCTGCCCTACGTGCACGGCTCCCAGGGTTGCGTAGCCTACTTCCGCAGCTACTTCAACCGTCACTTCAAGGAGCCGGTCTCCTGCGTCTCCGACTCCATGACCGAGGACGCGGCGGTGTTCGGCGGCCAGAAGAACATGTTCGACGGCCTCGCCAACGCCAAGGCGCTGTACAAGCCGGAGATGATCGCCGTCTCCACCACCTGCATGGCCGAGGTCATCGGTGACGACCTCAATGCCTTTATCGGCAACGCCAAGAAGGAAGGGCACATCGAGGAGGATTTCCCCACCCCCTTCGCCCATACGCCGAGCTTCGTGGGCTCCCACACCACCGGCTGGGACAACATGTTCGAGGGCACGATTCGCTACTTCACCCTCAACCACATGGAGGGCAAGGAGGTCGGCAGCAGCGGCAAGATCAACCTGGTGCCGGGCTTCGAGACCTACCTGGGCAACTTCCGCGTCCTGCGCCGGATGATGGAGGAGATGGGCGTCGGCTACTACCTGCTCTCCGATCCGAGCGAGGTGCTCGACACCCCCGCCGACGGCCAGTTCCGCATGTACGACGGCGGCACCAGCATCGATGAGGTGAAGGACGCCCCCAATGCCCACACCACCTTCCTGCTGCAGCCCTGGCAGCTGGTGAAGACCAAGAAGTACGTGGAGACCACCTGGAACCACGAGGTGCCGAAGCTCGGCGTCCCCATGGGCCTGGAGGCCACCGATGAGTTCCTGATGAAGGTCTCGGAGATCACCGGCAAGCCCATCCCGGCGTCGCTCACCAGGGAGCGCGGCCGCCTGGTGGACATGATGACCGACAGCCACGCCTGGCTGCACGGCAAGAAGTTCGCCCTCTACGGTGACGCCGACTTCCTGCTGGGCATGGTGAAGTTCCTGCTGGAGCTGGGGGCCGAGCCGACCCACATCCTCTGCTCCCACGCCAACAAGCGCTGGAAGAAGGCCGTGGAGGCACTGCTGGCTTCCTCGCCCTACGGCGCGAGCGGCAAGGTCTACATCGGCGCTGACCTGTGGCACCTGCGCTCGCTGATGTTCACCGACAAGCCGGACTTCCTCATCGGCAACAGCTACGGCAAGTTCATCCAGCGCGACACGCTGCACAAGGGCAAGGAGTTCGAGGTGCCGCTCATCCGCATCGGCTTCCCGATCTTCGACCGCCACCACCTGCATCGCATGACCACCTGGGGTTACGAGGGTGCCATGTACCTACTGACCACCCTGGTGAACGCGGTGCTGGAGCGGCTCGACGAGGAGACCCGCGGCATGGGCACCACGGACTTCAACTACGACCTGATCCGCTGACGCGAATCCGGTCGGTGAGGGGTGAGGTGGTAGGCGTGAGGTTGTTCCTCACACCTTACCCCTCACGCCTCACGCACACCCAAGGAGTGCCCAATGGCCAACATCATGATCCGTCGCGGCGAAGATGGCGAGTACGTGTTCTACCTGCCCAAGCGCGACCTCGAGGACACCATCACCTCGATGGAGTTCGACGACCCGGAGAAGTGGGGCGGCACCATCAAGCTCAACAACGGCGGCAGCTACTACATCGAGCCGCAGCCGGCGCCGGAGCGACTGCCCTACTCAGTACGCGCCAGGCGCCTCGACGCCGCGGAGTGAACCGAGCCGGGTGAGCCCCCGCGCAGCACGCAGCCCCTGGCTCACCGCTGACGCAGACTTTTGGAGAGATACCGACATGGCCCTGAAGATCGTTGCATCCCTGTGCACCGCCTGCACCGACTGCGAGCCGGTGTGCCCCACCAAGTCCATCAAGCCCTTCAAGGGTGTCTTCAAGATCGAGGAAGAGACCTGCACCGAGTGCGAAGGGGAGTTCGACAGCCCCCAGTGCCTCGACGTGTGCATGGAGGACGGCTGCATCGTCCCCGCCTGAGTGATTGTACCCGCGCGGGCGCGGAGCACGTCTCCGCGCCCGCCCGATTCGAGGGCGGCCGCCTGGGCGGGCGCCCCTGTGGGGAGCAGAGACATGAGTGACCAACCCATCTCCCGGGAGCTGGCGCTGCGCATCGGCCTGGCCGCGCGCCACCTGCCCGACACCGAACCCGCCCGGCTGCTCCGGGTACTGGCGGAGCTGGTGGGCCTGCCCCCCAGCGAAGAGAAGCTCGCCACCCTCAGGGTGAAGGAGTTCAGGAGCGCGGCCGACGGCGAGTTCAACGACGCCGACACCGGTGCGCTCAAGCGCGCGGTGGCCTGCCTGCGCGGCGAGGAGGGCGTGGAGGAGTCGGGTCTGCCGGCCAGCGAGCCCTATGCCGAGGGCGACATGCCCGTGTCCATCCGGGTGGCCTGCGCCTCCAACGGCGGCGAGTTGCTGGACGGCCACTTCGGCTCCTGCCGGCGCTTTCTGGTCTACCAGGTGTCGGCCGGGGAGGTGCGCCTCGTGGACGTGCGCGGGGTCGGTGCGGCGCCCGCGGATGCGGACAAGAACGACTGGCGCGCCGGCCTCATCGACGATTGCCACGTGCTCTTCGTGGCCTCCATCGGCGGACCCGCCGCCGCGAAGGTGGTGAAGCGCGAAATCCACCCCATCAAGCGTCCCGACGGCGGCAACGCCCGCGAGCGCATGGAGCAGCTGCGCGACGTGATCGCCGGCTCGCCCCCGCCCTGGCTCGCCAAGGCGATGGGCCAGGATGCCGAGGCGCGGGTACGTTTCGAGCGCGAAGCGGAGGAGGCGTAGGACCATGATCGAGAGCGCCGACCTGGATCGGATCGTGGAGTGGGCGGCGGTGGCCGGGCTCGACGAGGCGCTGGTCGCGCGGCTGCGCGGCGAGTGGCCCGGCGTGCACTTCACCTGGTGTTCCGATGACGACATCCAGGGGCCCCCGCCCGTGCGCGAGCGGCCCGGATTCAACCTCTACCTGGTGGACAGCCGCGATCACTGCCTGAGGCTGACGGGTGACGCCGCGGTCGCCACCGGCGTCGTGCTGGCCACGGTGGAGCCGGAGTAGAGGTGGTCATGCAGCCGCAGCTCCCGGGCGACGACCTCACGCCGCGTGCCGATTGCAGCGGCTGCTCCCACGCCGCCGAACTGCTGGATACCGGCCGCTGCCGCCCGGGCGAGAGCTGCGTGGTCGCGATGAGCGGGCGCCAGATGGACCGTTTCTTCCGCACCAACCCGCAACTGGCACCGGACTACCTGGCCGACGAATTCTGGGAGCGGCGGGCCATCGCCGCGCGCCACGCACCGCAGGAGCGTCTCCCCGCTCTCGTCGATGATCCCGACGAGGTGGTGCGGCGCGTACTGGCCTGGCGCCTCCCCGAAGAGGATCTGCAGCGCCTGATGCGGGATCCCGACCGGGATGTCCGGGTCATCGTTGCCGCACGTCTTGCGCCGGATCAGCTGGAGGCCATGGCCAGCGACACCGATTACCAGGTGCGGATATTCCTGGCCAGGCGCCTGCCGACCGGACGCCTGTTCCGGCTCATCTGCGACCCCGACCGCGAAGTCCGCAAGACGGTTGCCGCGCGGCTGCCGGTGGAGAGCCTGCCGCTGATGTGCATGGATCCCGAAGCCGAGGTCCGCCGCCGGGTCGCCGAACGCATGCCGCCCGAGTGGCTGGAGGGGCTGGCCGCTGACACCGACTGGCGCGTGCGGCTGACGGTGGCGGAACGCGCCCCCGTCCGGCTGCTCGGCTCCCTGGCCCGGGATCCCGACATGGATGTCCGCACCGTCGCCAAGAGGCGGCTCGCCCACCAGGAGCCGGGGACCACCGCCCCCGGCCCGGCGACCTGAAACCCTGCCGCCCCTGCGCGCGTACCGGTACGAGAGAGGAGAACATGCCGCAGAGCACCGAACTGGCCCTGTCCCTGGCGAAACTGTGTGCCGACCAGACACCCGCCAACCTCCCCGCGTTCGTGGAGACCCTCAATACGCTCAGCCCGGGCCCGGTGTTCCATCACGCGCTGACCCGTGGCGGCTGGTACCGGCCTGGAGGTGTCGTGAGCGCGGACGGCGAACGGGTGGCTGATTCCATTGGCGAGTGGGCGGAGCGTGAAGCGGAGGGCGATGTACTGCGCCTCCTGGCCCGTTATGCGGATGACGGTCTGCTGGCCACCCGCCTGGATGGCCAGACCCACTATTTCGTGGCCCGGCTCGGCGAGGGCCCTGCCGAGTTCCTCCAACTCGAGGTGGAAGAACTGAGGGAGGTGGTGGATCGACCCCTTGTGATCCCCGGGTGGATCCCCGACAACCTGGGGGAGTTCCTGGATCCCTTCGAGTATCCTCGGCTCGAACCCCGCCCCGTCGGCAACGGGCACTACCAGTTCCGGCGCCTGTTCGACGCCGCCGGGTTGCTGGGGGAGCTGGAAACCCGGCATGGAAGCGATCTGCCCGTGGTCCGCTTCGTGGCGGACTGGAAATCGAGCAGCGCGGGTGAGAATGCGCCCCTGTGCGAACACTGGATCCTGGCCCTGCGTGACGCCGTCCACCGCTACGGGGATACGCACCTCAGCGTGAGGCCAATTCCCATGGACACGGATGTTCCCCGGCTCCGTTTGTCGGAACCGTCCCGGGGAACCCTGCTGGCCAACCAGATTCACGCCTTCGACCGGTCGGCTGGATACCCTTTCGCCTGGTACTTCTGGATGCTCGGCAGCCGTCGCGTGCCCCACGAACTGGCCGCGGCGGTGCACCGTGACCTGATGGGCGCCTTCGACTACCTCCCGCCACGGGACCTGAAGGTGCTTGGACGCTGGAGCGCGCACCCCTACTGCACCTAGGCGCAGAGCCCGATTCACGGCCGCTGGCGGCAACCGGGACGGCAGCCTGTCCCATGCCACGACGCCGGATCGATCCCTGTCGAGAACCCGTCAATGCGGGCCGGTTGTCGCCTTTGCGACAAGCGGACAGTGATGCAAGCCACTGAGGGGAATGGTTTAAGCCCAGTGGCACGAGCATTGCAATCTTCGCTGCAGACAACGATTGAAGGGGATTTCTGCATGAAACCCAAGGACATTGCGGCACTGCTGGACGAGCCGGCCTGCAGCCACAACAACAAGTCCAAGTCGGGCTGCGCCCGGCCCAAGCCCGGCGCCACCGCCGGCGGCTGCGCCTTCGACGGCGCCCAGATTGCCCTGCTGCCCATCGCGGACGTGGCCCACATTGTCCACGGCTCCATCGCCTGCGCCGGCAGCTCCTGGGACAACCGCGGCACCCGCTCCAGCGGCCCCACCCTCTACCGCATCGGCATGACCACCGATCTGACCGAGCAGGACGTGATCATGGGCCGCGGCGAGAAGCGGCTGTTCCACGCCATCAAGCAGGCGGTGGAGACCCACGAGCCCGCCGCCGTGTTCGTCTACAACACCTGCGTCCCGGCGCTCATCGGCGACGACGTGGAGGCGGTGTGCAAGGCCGCCGCCGAGCGCTGGGGCACGCCCGTGGTGCCGGTGGACGCCGCCGGCTTCTACGGCACCAAGAACCTCGGCAACCGCATCGCCGGGGAGGCGATGGTCAAGTACGTCTGCGGCAGCCGCGAGCCCGATCCCCTGCCCGAGGGCGTCGCGCCGCCCGGGGCGCGGGTGCACGACATCAACCTCATCGGCGAGTACAACATCGCCGGCGAGCTCTGGCACGTGCTGCCGCTGCTGGACGAGCTGGGGCTGCGGGTGCTCTGCACCCTCTCCGGCGACGCCCGCTTCCGCGAGGTGCAGATCATGCACCGCTCGGAGGTGAACATGATGGTCTGCTCCAAGGCCATGGTGAACGTGGCACGCAAGCTGCAGCAGGCCTTCGGCACCCCCTGGTTCGAGGGCAGCTTCTACGGCGTCACCGACGTCTCCAAGGCGCTGCGCGACTTCGCCCGCCTCATCGACGACCCGGAGTTCAGCCACCGCACCGAGGGGGTCATCGCCCGCGAGGAGGCGCGCATCTTCGCTGCGCTCGAGCCCTGGCGCGAGCGCCTGCGCGGCAAGCGGGCGCTGCTCTACACGGGCGGCGTGAAGTCCTGGTCGGTCATCTCCGCGCTGCAGGACCTGGGCATGGAGGTGGTGGCCACCGGCACCAGGAAGTCCACGGAGGAGGACAAGGCGCGCATCCGCGAGCTGATGGGCGAGGACGCCAGGATGCTGGAGGAGGGCAATCCCCGGGCGCTGATCGACCTGGTGCGCGACCAGCGCGTGGACATCCTCATCGCCGGCGGGCGCAACATGTACACCGCCCTCAAGGCGCGCATCCCCTTCCTCGACATCAACCAGGAACGGGAGTTCGGCTACGCCGGCTACGACGGCATGGTGGAGCTGGCCCGCCAGCTCTGCCTGACCCTCGAGAGCCCCATCTGGGAGGCCGTGCGCCGGCCTGCCCCCTGGCAGGGAGGTGCCCGCCATGGCTGAGATCCTCAAGCGCAACAAGGCCCTTTCCGTCAGCCCGCTGAAGTCCAGCCAGACCATCGGCGCGGCGCTGGCCTTCCTCGGCTTCCACAAGGCCATCCCCATGCTGCACGGCTCCCAGGGCTGCACCGCCTTCGGGAAGGTCTTCTTCGTGCGCCACTTCCGCGAGCCGATTCCGCTGCAGACCACCGCCATGGATCAGGTGAGCACGGTGATGGGCTCCGACAACAACGTGGTGGAGGGGCTGCGCACCCTGTGCGAGAAGTCCTCGCCCGGGCTCATCGGCGTGCCCACCACCGGCCTCTCCGAGACCCAGGGCAGCGACGTGGTGATGGCGGTGCGCGAGTTCCGCGCCAGGCACCCGGAGTACGACGCGATTCCGGTGGTGCCGGTGAGCACGCCCGACTACGTGGGCTGCACCGAGACCGGCTTCGCCGCCGCCACCCGCGCCCTCATCGACACCCTGGTGCCCCCGGCCGCCGAGGCGGGCACCCGGCCCGGCGCGCGCCGGCACCAGGTGAACATCCTGGTGGGCGCCTCCCTGACCCCGGGTGATCTGGAGGAGATCAAGGACCTGGTGGAGACCTTCGGCCTGCGCCCGGTGGTGATTCCCGATCTCTCCGACTCCCTGGACGGCCATCTCACCGGCCAGGACTTCAGCCCCCTGACCATCGGCGGCACGCCGGTGAGCGAGGTGGCCACCCTGGGCGATGCCGCGGCCACGCTGGTGATCGGCGCCTCCCAGAGCCCGGCGGCCGAACTGCTGGCGCTGCGCACCGGCGTGCCGGAGCGGCGCTTCGACCACCTCATGGGACTGGAGGCGGTGGACGCCTTCGTCCAGGCGCTGCACGAGATCTCGGGCGAGCCGGTGCCCGCGCGCATCGAGCGCCAGCGCGCCCAGCTCCAGGACGCCATGCTCGACACCCACTTCATGATCGGCATGAGCCGCATCGGCGTGGCCGCCGACCCCGACCTGCTGCACGCCTTCAGCGAGCTGCTCTCGGGCATGGGGGCCGCGACGGTGGCGGCCGTGGCGCCCGCCAATGCGCCGGTGCTGACCCGGGTGGCCGCGGAGACGGTGAAGGTGGGCGATCTCGAGGACTTCGAGCGCATGGCCCGCGCCGGCGGGGCGGAGCTCGTCATCAGCAACTCCCACGGGGTGGAGAGCGCCGGGCGCCTCGGCCTGCCGCTGCTGCGGGCGGGATTCCCCCAGTACGACCAGCTCGGCGGCCACACCCGCACCTGGGTGGGCTACCGCGGCACCCGCCAGACGCTGTTCGATCTGGCCAACACCCTGCTGCACCTGGAGCGCGGCGAGATCCACCCCTACCGCTCCATCTACGCCCAGAAGCGCGATGCCCTTGAGGAAGCCCATGCCCCTGGAACGACGGCTGCAGGTTCTCGGCTCCGGCACTGAGGAGGAATTCATGAAAACCGCCCTCAAGGTGGCGTTCGCCTCCACCGACATGAAATCGGTGAACCAGCACTTCGGCGCCGCCAGCGCCTTCGCCATCTACGCCGTGGATCGGGATCAGGCACACCTGGTGGAAGTGGTCCAGTTCCAGGATGTCCGCAGCGCCGCCGAAGCGGGCGGCCGGAACGAAGACAAGCTGGCCGCGAAGATTGACGCACTGGCGGGCTGCGTGGCCGCCTACAGCCAGGCGGTGGGTGCCTCCGCGGTGGCCCAGCTGAAGGCCCGCAACATCCAGCCGGTCAAGGTTTCCGCAGGATCGGCCATCGGCGAGCTCATCGCGTCGCTGCAGGAAGAGTTGCGCTCCGGACCGAACGCCTGGCTGGCCCAGGCCATCCGCCGTCACACGCGTACGGATGCCGGCCGTTTCGATGCCATGGAAAGCGAGGGCTGGGAAGAATGACCCGGGAACCCGCCAGCGTGGTCGCCCTTGACGGAACCCATGCCTGGGTGGAGACGGCCGCCAGGTCCGCCTGCAGCAGCTGCGGTGCGGGCGGGTGCGGCAGCGCCGTGCTGGGCGCCCTTGGCGGCACCAGGACACGGCGCTACCGGGTTCGCAACCAGGCCGGCGCGCAGTTGGGTGAACGGGTGATGGTGGCGGTTCCCGATGGGGCCCTGCTGCGGGCATCACTGCTCGGTTACCTGCTGCCGCTGCTGGGGCTCGTTGCCGGCACACTGCTCAGCGCCGCCGCGGGTGGTTCGGATTTCCAGGTGGCGCTGGCCGGTGTGCTGGGGATGAGCCTCACCGCACTGATTGCCCGCCGCCTGACCGCACGGGCCGTGCGGGAGTACCAGCCTTTCATTGCCGGACCGGACGCCGTACCGGCACGACCTGTCGATTTTCACCCGTAACGAGGAGACACACCATGACCGAAGCCGCAATGGAGCGCACCCAGGACAACCCGATTTTCGAGTCGGATTTCGTTATCGAAATGGTCCGCCAGATGCGTGCCGTGGATACCTACGGCACCTATGACAACTGGCCGGCCGCGCGGATCCTCGAGCCCTTTGTCCTGACCAGGGAAAAGAAGCGCGAGATTCCCGTGATCGGCGATCCGGACGAGATCACCCTGTCCCGGGTCAAGGCGTTCTACAACGCCATTGCCGCACTCATCGAGAAGGAGTGCGGGCTGATGGCGGTACCCATGCTCAACCTCACCCACGAGGGCTTCGGCCGCGCCATCATCACCGTCGGCAAGCTCGTGGTGATGGATCGGACGCTCCGCGACGTGCACCGCTTCGGCTATGACTCCCTCTCCCGGATGAAGGACGACGCGGACAAGCTGCTGTCGGTGGCCCTGGAGATCATCGGCGAGCACTCCGACGTCGCCGGCATGTGAGAGGAGGGCACGGCATGACCCCGGAAGAACTGAAAGCCCTGGAGAAGGAGGTGCGCAGGGCGAAACGCATCGCCACCGAGAAGGCCGGCGAACTGCACGACCTGGTGGAGGAACGGCTGCCCGCGGCCTTCGAGGAGATACCCGCCATTGCCCAATCCTGTTTCGAGGCCTGCCGGGACTGGGCCGAGGCCAACGCCAGACTTGAGGCCGCCAGCGGCCAGTAAGAGAGACACGCGACGATGGAACCGATTACCGGACTGACACGGGGGGGCATCGTATGGACCCCCGCCTTTGTGAACGCCCTGGACCAGGCCAAGTGCATCGGCTGTGGCCGCTGCTTCAAGGTCTGCCCGCGGGATGTCTTCGACCTGGTGGACCGCGAGGACGTGGATGGGCTCGACGACTTCGATGACGAGGACGATTACGGAGATGACGGCTTCTCCGACGACACCTCCATGGTGATGAGCCTGAAGAACGCCCTGGACTGCATCGGCTGCGAAGCCTGCAGCCGGGTCTGCCCCAAGGGTTGCATGACCCACGAACCGGCTGCTGCGGCCTGAGGCGCTCCCATGGCGAAACCGGAAAAACATGTCTTCGTCTGCACCCAGGGCCGCCCGGCCGGCCATCCGCGCAGCTCCTGCGCCGACCGGGGCTGCGCGGCGGTGTACGACGAGTTCATCTGGAACCTGCAGCAGCGCAACCTGTTCAACCGCATCCAGGTGACCGCCACCGGCTGCATGGGGCCCTGCAGCGAGGGCCCCAGCGTGCTGGTCTATCCCGAGGGCGTGATGTACAGCGGCGTGACGCGGGCTGACGTGGCGGCCATCTTCGATGAACACCTGGAGGGCAACCGTCCGCTGGAGCGGCTGCAGGTCTCCAGCGAGTTCTGGGGATAGCCATGAGCGCGATCACGCTCGAGGCGGTGCTCACAGAGCGTGCCCGGATGCTGGACGCCATCTGCGCCGCCCTGCTGCGGGAGGCCGGGAAGCTCGCCTTTCCGGGCGGCTGTCCCATCCGGGTGGCGCCCGGCACGGCGAGCTACCGCCTGCAGCACGATCCCGCCAGCGGCATCCCGAGCCTCATGGGCGAGTGGCGTGATCGCGCCGGCTGCCGTCACGGCGCCGTGGTGATACACGCCGACGGCAGCTGCTTCGCCGAGTATGACGTGGTCCGCCCCCATCCCGGCGATCGGCGCTGGTTCGTGGAGGCGGTCACCGTGTGGGGCAGGGAAGGCGCCCTCAAGAGCGAACCGCGCCTGCTGCCCGCCCTGGAATAATGAGCCGGGGCGGCGGCAGGCCGAGAGAGAGGCCGGTCAGGCGCCTTCAGCGGTGATGATGACCTCGAAGGACTCGATCCGCCCTTCGCCGCCGCCGCGGCGGCGGGTGCCGAGTTCATCGATCTCACCGCGGCCCGCAGTCTCCCGACGGTCGAGCTGGAACTGCTGCGCCGTGCCTACGAACTGATCCTGGGCGGGTGACCGCGAAGGGAATTCCCCCCGTACACGGGGACTCGACGCCGGGTATCGAGTGGCGCGGCCGGTCCTGGAGCTATCCCAGGAGACGCGCCATCTGCTCCAGGAAGCTGGCCCTGTCCCGATAGCGAATGGTCTGCCATCCCGCCGATTGCGCCCGCGTCACGTTGCTTTGCATGTCGTCGACAAAGAGAATCTCGCCGGGTGACAGCGCGAGCAGTCGGGTGATTTCAGGAAAAAGCGCGGGATCGCGCTTGCCCTTTCCCATGTGATAGCTGTTGAACACGTGATCGAAGTACTGAAAGAAGTGGTCCCTTTGGTCGAGCCAGTCGAGCCAGTGGGACTGGTCGCTGAGAATGACGGTAAGGCAGCCCCGGGCTCGCAGTTGGCGGACCCGCTCCAGCATCCAGGGACGCAGCACGAACCCGTCGAGAACGCGCCGGGTGAGTTCCGTGTCGCTGCCCGTCAGTCCGGCACCGTCGCGCATCATCCGCCACAAGTCTTTCTCGGTTCCCCATCCGAGGATGAAGCCGGAGTCATACACGGCATGCTTGGCCACCTGCAGCGTGGCGCCCTCGTCCAACCCCTGCTCACGGGACAGGGCCCTCAGGCCGTTCTGAAACCCCTCGTCCGCGATTACGCCGCCGTAGTCCAGCAGCAACGCCTTGATTGTGTGCTTCGCCATCTTCTCCACTTATCGCTGCATTACCAGGATTAATATCCTGTGTTTACGGTTTCGTTCGTCGTCGATTGCCCTTATCCTTCGCTCTCTCGCAACAAATATTTCCCTCGTGAGGTCATGAAGGTACCAGTCAGCCAGATCCTGGTCAGATTCCTGGAAAAACTGGGAGTTGGAACGATTTTCGGCATTCCCGGTTCGCATATCCTACCGGTTTACGACCGCCTCTACGATTCTCCCATCCGATCGATTCTGGTGAAGCACGAACAGGCGGCCGCCTTCATGGCCGGCGGCTATGCCCGTGCGTCCGGTGAGGTGGGCGCCTGCATCACCACGGCCGGACCCGGCGCCACCAACCTGGTGACCGGCATCGCCAGCGCCTACAGCGACAATCTGCCGGTGATCGCCATCACGGGCGAGGCACCCACCCACATCTTCGGGAAGGGGGGGCTGCAGGAGAGTTCCGGCGAAGGCGGCAGCGTCGATCAGGTCGCGATGTTCACCGGCATCACCCGCTACCACCGGCTGATCGAGCGCACCGATTACCTGGGCAGCGTCCTCAACCAGGCGGCCAAGTACCTGCTCTCGGGCACGCCCGGGCCGGTGGTGCTCAGCGTGCCCTACAACGTGCAGAACGAGCTGGTGGAGGAGAGCCTCCTCGAGGAGGTGGCCTTCGCCCGTTCCTATTGCGAGCCGGTGGTTCCGGCGGAGAGCATCGAACAGACGCTGGCGCTGATCCGCGCGGCGCGGCGGCCCATGATCCTCGCCGGCTACGGCTGTATCCTGGCCGGCGCCCGGGAGAGCCTCAGCCATATCAGCGAGCGGCTCAACATCCCCGTCGCCAGCAGCCTGAAGGCCAAGGGCGCCATCGATGAGCGATCCGCCCTGTCGCTGGGCAGCCTGGGCGTGACCTCGGGCGGCCACGCCATGCGCTACATGGAGCAGGAGGCCGACCTGGTGCTCATGCTGGGAGCGGGCTTCAACGAGCGCACCAGCTATGTCTGGGACAAGCGGCTGCTCGCCGGCAAGAAGCTGATCCAGGTGGACAGCAACCCGCAGCAGCTCGAGAAGGTCTTCCGGGCCGACCTGGTGGTGCATACGGACCTCGGTCCCTACCTCGGGGCGCTGGAGGCAGCCATCGAGGCGCAGCGGATCACCCCCAGGGAGCCGGTGGACGTGGATGCCTTCGTCAAGGCGGCGCAGCGGGCGATCGACGCGGCGGGGGAGACCATCTTCAGCCGCCAGTTCGACCATGTGAAAGCCTTCTACCGCTGGCTGGAGGAGCAGTTCCCCGAAGGCCTGGTCATGTTCGACGACAACATCGTGTTCGCGCAGAACTTCTATCGCGTCTCCAGGAAGGACCGCTTTTATCCCAACACCGGCATCTCCGCTCTCGGGCATGCGGTCCCGGCCGCCATCGGCGCGGCCTGTGCGATCGGGAAGCCGATGTTCGCGCTGCTGGGCGATGGCGGCTTCCAGATGTGCGCCATGGAGATCATGACCGCGGTCAACTACGACATCCCCCTGAACGTCGTGCTGTTCAACAACGACACCATGGGACTCATCCGCAAGAACCAGCACCAGCACTACCACGACCGGTTCATCGACTGCGATTTCGTCAACCCGGACTACGCCGTCCTGGCGAAGTCCTTCGGCATACGACACGTGCGCGTAGAGAGCGAAGAGGACCTGGCGGAAAGACTGTCCGGGCTCGATTTCAGGCGCGGCATCAACCTGATCGAGGTTCTGATCGACCGCGATGCCTACCCCAACTACTCGTCGCGGCGCTAGGGGCCCATGACGGACTCCGACACCGCCCGCCTGCGCGAGTGCGTTGCACGCTACGGGCAGGCCATTCCCCGGCTGGCGGCCATCGGCGAGTTGCTGAACAGCGACTCCCCCGGGGATCCGATCGGCCTCTACGAGCGGTGCTACCCGCTGCTGGAACAGGCACTGTGGGGCGATCCCCCCGACTTCGACGGTCTGCTCGACTGTTACCAGTCGCTCTTCCGCGAGCAGGAGGCGCTGCTGGAGCGCCGCGGCGACGATCGCTACCACTTCATCCTCAGCATCCCCGTGGCGGACCGCCCGGCCCACCTGAAGGCCTGCCTGGAGAGCATCCATCAGCTGTGCGAGAAGTTCGGCTACGGCGGAACCCGAGGCGGGGTCTACCAGCGGGTGCAGGTGGTGGTGGCCGAGGACAGCCGCGACCCGGAGAACGTCCGCCAGCACCGGGCGCTGGTGGAAGCGTACCGGGGGAAGGGGCTGCAGGTGGTCCATTTCGGGCTTATGGAGCAGTACGAGCTGCTGCATTCGCTGCCCGGAACGCTGCGGGAGCGGCTCGGCGGCATTCTCACCCGGCTGCCGCGGGAGCGCTTCTACCGCAAGGGCCAGGCGGCGAACCGCAACCTCAGCTACCTGAAGTGCCTGCAGCTCACCGGGGACAGGGCGCGGACCCTCTACTACATGGTCGACAGCGACCAGTCGTTCTGCGTCAACCGGCTGACCGGGGAGGGCGAGCAGTCCGTCTGCGGGCTGAACTACTTCCATGCCATCGACAAGGTGTTCCGCACCACGGACACCCTGATGCTGACGGGCAAGCTGGTGGGGGACCCACCGGTCTCGCCGTCGGTGATGGCGGCGAACTTCCTCGATGACGTGACGGCCCACTTCCGGTCGATGGCGGCGTTGGATCCCGACGAGGCCTGCCGTTTCCATGCCCTGCCGGCGCGGCGGCCGGGCTCGGCGGCCTACCACGATCTGGCCGGGCTGTTCGGCTTCGAGAACCCGGTGGATACCTTTCCCTACCGCTGCCGCCTCCACGGCGCGCACGATCACTGGGCGTGCCTGCGGGACTTCTGCGGGCGGCTGAACGCCTTCTTTTTCGGCGAGCACCTGACGCGCAGGACGTTCTTCGACTACGGCAGCGGCCTCACGGCGCTCGCGCCCGCGCGCACCGTCTATCCGGGGAACTACGTGGTCAACTTCGCGGGGCTCAAGTACATCATTCCCTTCGGCGAGTTGCGCCTGCGCATGTCCGGCCCCACCGCCGGGCGCCTCATCGCCGCGGAGATCGGCCATCGCTTCGCCTCCATCAACATGCCCCACCTGCACACGCGCACCTCCGGCGGCGGGCCGCAGGACGACTTCCGTCCCGGCGTCGAGCTGGAACAGGCGGGCGAGCTGCAGGTCGTCGATCTCTCCGACGAGTTCGAGCGCCAGTTCTTCGGCGACCTGATGCTCTTCACCGCCGAGGCGCTGGCGCAGGAGGCGGATGTGCAGCGGCCCTTTCCCGAGGCGCTGGTGCGCGAGATCATCGGACGCAAGGAGGCGGAGCTGCTCGCCCTCTACGAGGAGAAGCACCAGGCCGTGGCGCAGAAGCTGGAGCGGCTCCGGGCGCTGGTCTTCGACGAGGGCCACTGGTGGCAGGGGCGGGCGGTGCTGGAGCCAGCCATGGCCCAGGCGGAGGTATTCATCACCAGCATCCGCAGCAACTTCGGCGAGCGGTCGCCTGCATGGCAGCAGATCCGGTCCGCGGCGCACCGCGCCCGGCGCCGGGAGCAGATCGTCGCTGCGCTCATCCGTTACCGTTCGGAGCGCGACGCCTGGGACAGCCTCTTCGCATAGTATGCTGCACCACTCCTGGAGGTACTTTCAGAGCCGCTGGCTGTGCCTCCAGGCGTGAAGCTGTACACGAACTCAGGGAGGCGACGATGCCTCCAGGAGGATGGCGTCCGCGGCGAACTCGACCATCTGCCGCCGGCAACGCAGGTAGGTCGCCTGCGCCTGGTCCAGCAGCTGTCGTGGAATGCGGACGTGAGGGTAGTCCGCCCCCCCTCTGGCGATCTCTCCCCGGTGGATGAACGCGGACGAATCACCCCTGCGCGCCTTGCCGGTCTGGCTGAACACCTGATAGTGCCCGCTCAAGGGCTCCTCCAGCTCGAGCCAGTTTGACAGGGCGGTGAGCAGGGCCTGGGGCCGGGCGCGAAACAGCTCGGCGTCAAAATAGAAGTACGCACCGGCTCTGGCGCGGCAGAAATCGGCCAGCCACTCGAGTCTTTCCGTGTAGTAGCGCGTTGCCGCCTCGGGCGATGCGTATGCCTCGTTCCCCCCCTTGCGTTCAAACAGGTCCACGATGCTCTTCAGGGTGGGTTCCGGCGGCCGTATCCCGACCAGGATCTTCAGCCGCGCCTGACCAAGCCGTTCCGGCAGCAAGCGGTAGTCATTGTGCAACAGCTTGTCGAAGAGGTACCGGCTGCCGTCCTTGAGGTCTTCATGCTTCCTGTACTCGGCGAGTTGGCGATCGAGGGCCCCCGCATCCTCGTAGCCGAGGTGCATCTCGAAATAGCCGTTGATGACCGGGTTGGATCCAAGAATGTGTCCCGCCAGGCTGGTATAGGCGCGCATGTGGCTCAGCAGGAAGATTCTCGAATATCGGTCAGGCATCGTTTGGGACCGGCAGGTAACGGTGAGTCTCTGTGACGGCGTAGACGAGATCGCCGGGCTGGAGCTGATCGAGCGTCATCCTCTTCTCCCTTTTTTGATTGTGGTTTTGAAGGCTTCGAGCCGTTATGTAGGGTTTGCAACAACGCCCGCCGGGGTCGTGGTCAGCACATGAGCTGATAACTATCAATACGTTGCGTTATTTCCAAGCAAGTGGCACAGGCGTTGCAGAACCCTCGGCACGAATCAGGCAATTCACACCTGCCACAAGGAGATGAATCGATGCTCACCCTGACCGAAAGCGCCCAGAAGGCCATCCGCCGTTTCATCCAGGGTTCCGAAGAACCGGTGAGCGGCCTGCGCCTGGCCGTGGTGGGCGGCGGCTGCTCCGGCCTCCAGTACAGCATGAACCTGGTGGCGGATAAGGAGGCCGAGGACTTCGAGGTGACCTGCGGTCCCGTGACGGTCTACGTGGACCCCCTGAGCGCCCCCTATCTGAAGGGCACCACCGTCGACTTCCTGGACGGCCTCGAGGGGAGCGGCTTCAAGTTCGTCAACCCGAACGCCTCCCACAGCTGCGGCTGCGGGTCCTCGTTCACCGCCTGAACCGGCGGGATCCAAGCATATACCGGGAGAGAGACCATGTGGGACTACTCGGACAAGGTCAAAGAGCACTTCTTCAGCCCCCGCAATGCGGGTCCGGTGGAGAATGCCAACGGGGTGGGCGACGTGGGCTCCATCAGCTGCGGCGATGCCCTGCGCCTGATGCTCAAGGTGAACCCGGAAACGGAGGTGATCGAGGCCGCGGGGTTCCAGACCTTCGGCTGCGGGTCGGCCATCGCCTCGAGCTCGGCGCTTACCGAGATCATTACCGGCAAGACGCTGGATGACGCCCTCAAGGTCTCCAACCAGGACATCGCCGACTACCTCGACGGTCTGCCGCCGGAGAAGATGCACTGCTCGGTGATGGGCCGTGAGGCGCTGCAGGCGGCGGTGGCCAACTACCGCGGCGAGATCTGGAGCGACGACCACGAGGAGGGGGCGCTCATCTGCAAGTGCTTCGCCGTGGACGCCGTGCTCATCGAGGACACCATCCGCGCCAACGACCTGCGCACCGTGGAGGACGTGACCCACTACACCAAGGCGGGCGGCGGCTGCGCGGCCTGCCATGAGGGGATCGAGGAGATCCTGGTGAAGGTCCTGGCGGAGCAGGGCGAGGCCTTCGACCCCAGCGCCCCCTCCAAGGTGGCGGCCGCGAGCGGCAGGCTCACCAACATCCAGCGCATCCGCCGCATCGAGATGATCATCGAGTCCCTGCGCCCGCGGCTGCAGATGGACCATGGCGACGTGGAACTGGTGGACGTGGAGGGCCGGAATATCTACGTGAACATGACAGGCGCCTGCGCCGGCTGCCAGATGGCCGCGACGACGCTGGGCGGCATCCAGCAGCAGCTCACCGAGGAGTTGGGCGAGTTCGTCAAGGTCATGCCGGCGTCCGCCCGCCTGGCCGCGGAAGCGGGAGGGCTCTGAACATGAGCGACATCTACCTGGACAACAACGCCACCACCATGGTGGCACCCGAGGTGGTGGAGGCGATGCTGCCTTACTTCACCGAACAGTTCGGCAACCCCTCCTCGCTGCACAGCTTCGGCAACAAGGTGGGCATGGCGCTCAAGCAGGCGCGCCGGCAGGTGCAGGCGCTGCTCGGGGCCGAGCACGACTCGGAGATCATCTTCACCTCCTGCGGCACCGAGTCGGACTCCACCGCCATCCTCTCGGCGCTGCGCGCCCAGCCGGAGCGGCGCGAGATCATCACCACCACCGTGGAACACCCGGCGGTGCTGAGCCTGTGCGAGCACCTGGAGAAGGAGGGCTACACGGTCCACCGCCTGAAGGTGGACGGCAAGGGGCGGCTCGATATGCAGGAGTACATCCGCCTGCTTTCGGACCGGGTAGCGGTGGTCTCGGTGATGTGGGCCAACAACGAGACCGGCACCCTGTTCCCGGTAGAGGAGATGGCCGAGCTTGCCGACAGCGCCGGGGTGCTGTTCCACACCGACGCGGTGCAGGTGGCGGGCAAGGTGCCCATCCACCTGGCCGACAGCAAGATCCACATGCTCTCGCTCTCCGGCCACAAGCTCCATGCGCCCAAGGGGGTGGGGGTACTGTATCTGCGCCGCGGGGTGCGCTTCCGCCCGCTGCTGCGCGGTGGCCATCAGGAGCGCGGCCGCCGGGCCGGCACCGAGAACGTCACCTCCATCATCGGCCTGGGCAAGGCCGCGGAGCTGGCCCTGGAGCAACTGGACTACGAGAATATCTTCGTGGGCGCCATGCGCGATCGGCTGCAGGAGGGCGTCCTCGCGGCGGTGCCCAACTGCTTCGTCACCGGCGACCCGGCCAACCGCCTCCCCAACACCCTCAACATCGCCTTCGAGTACGTGGAGGGCGAGGCGATCCTGCTGCTGCTCAACAAGCAGGGCATCGCCGCCTCCTCCGGCTCCGCCTGCACCTCCGGGTCGCTGGAGCCCTCCCACGTCATGCGCGCCATGGACATCCCCTTCACCGCGGCCCACGGCACCATCCGCTTCTCCCTCTCCCGCTACAACACGCCGGAGGAGGTGGAGCGGGTCATCGAGTCCGTACCCCCGGTGATCGCCCAGCTGCGCAAGCTCTCCCCCTACTGGGGCGAGGACGGCCCGGTCAGCGAGCCGGAGAAGGCCTTCGCCCCCGCCTACGCCTGACGTGTCTCTCCCTGTTGCGACCGCCGGTCTGCCACCGGCGGTCGTTTTTTTTGTCCGGTCGGCCGTTGGCGGAGGCAGCGACCCGCTTCAGGGCGATATGTGCCAACCCCTACAGCGCCTGCCCGGTTGTCTGTCGCAAACCGGCCAATACGGCCGAGGTGAACGCCCAACCCATTGTTTTTATGCTGGCATGGATGCTGGCACGGCTGTTGCTAACACTCATACGGACAGCGAGGGAAGCACCATGCAGCCAACCAGCCGGACCCTGACAATCGACGACACCACCCTGCGCGACGGAGAGCAGTCCGCGGGCGTGGCCTTCACCCTGGAGGAGAAGCTCGCCATCGCCCGCGGCCTCGACGCGGTGGGCGTGCCGGAGCTGGAGATCGGCATCCCGGCCATGGGCAGGGAGGAGCGCGAGGCCATCCGGGCGGTGGCTGCCCTCGGGCTCAACGCCCGGCTGCTGGTCTGGAGCCGCATGCGCGCCGACGACCTCTGGAGCTGCATGGGTCTCGGGGTGCAGATGGTGGATCTCTCCATGCCGGTCTCCGACCAGCAGATCCGCCACAAGCTCGGCCGCGACCGCAACTGGGTCCTCGCCGAGGTGGACCGCCAGGTGCGGGCCGCCCTCGACACCGGCCTGGAGGTCTGCGTGGGCGGCGAGGATGCCTCCCGGGCCGACAGCGACTTCCTGCTACGGATGGCCGAGACGGCCCAGCGCGCCGGCGCACGCCGTCTGCGCTTCGCCGACACCCTCGGCATCATGGAGCCCTTCGGTATGCTGGAGCGCTTCCGCGCCCTGCGCGCGGCGGTGGATCTGGAGCTGGAGGTGCACACCCACGACGACCTGGGGCTGGCCACCGCCAACACCTTCGCCGCCGTGCTCGGCGGCGCCACCCACGCCAACACCACGGTTCACGGCCTCGGCGAGCGCGCCGGCAACGCCCCCCTGGAGGAGGTGGCCCTGGGCCTGCGCCGCCTCTACGGCATCGATACCCACGTGGACCTGCGCCACTACGGCGAGCTCTCGGCGCTGGTGGCCCGCGCCTCGGGCCGCGCCATCGGCTGGCACAAGAGCCTGGTGGGCGACGGCGTCTTCACCCACGAGGCGGGCATCCACGTGGACGGCCTGCTCAAGGACCCGCTCAACTACCAGGGCGTGGATCCGCAGGAGCTGGGCCGCAGCCACCGCCTGGTGCTGGGCAAGCACTCGGGCACCCACGGTGTCATCCGCGCCTACGGCGAACTCGGCATCGCCCTGACCCGCGAGCAGGCGGCCCTCATCCTCGGGCGCGTGCGGCGCTTCACCATGGATGCCAAGCGCGCGCCCGAGGCGGAGGAGCTGCACGCCTTCTACGCCGAGCTGCTCGAGCCGCTGCCGCTGGCGGTGGGCCACTGAGGAGAGTGTCATGAGCACGGACCAGACCGCCCTGCTGGAACGCCCCGTCTGCAACGAGCGCATCACGCTGCTCAGCCAGCTCCGGGAGGACCTGGCCTGCGTCTTCGAGCGCGACCCGGCGGCACGCACGCGCTTAGAGGTGCTCACCACCTACCCGGGCCTTCATGCCGTCCTCGTGCACCGCATCGCCCACCGCCTGTGGCGGCGCAACTTCCGCTACCTGGCCCGCTTCCTCGCCTTCGTGGTGCGGAGCTGGACCCACATCGAGATCCATCCCGGCGCCACCATCGGCCGGCGCTTCTTCATCGATCACGGCTGCGGCGTGGTCATCGGCGAAACCGCGGAGGTGGGCGACGACGTCACGCTCTACCACGGCGTCACCCTGGGCGGTACTTCCTGGAGCAAGGGCAAGCGCCATCCCACCCTGGAGGACGGCGTGGTGGTCGGCGCAGGCGCCAAGATTCTCGGCCCCATCACCGTGGGCGAGCGCTGCCGGGTCGGCGCCAACTCGGTGGTCATCACCGATGTGCCCGCCCGGCGGACGGTGGTCGGCATCCCGGCACGGGTGGTGCGTCACCGCGGCGAGAGCCGTCCCAACCCCTACGGCGTGGACCTCAACCATCACCTGATACCCGATCCGATCGCCAGCGCCATCGCCTGCCTGCTGGACCGGATCCGCATCCTGGAGCAACGCCAGGCAGGATCAGGCGCGATGCCGGTCGAGGACTGCGACGAGTGCAACGCAATGGAACTGTGTGAGACCGCGACCCCCGCCAGCGGGAGCGTATCGCGGGAACCGACGCGAGGATGACCGTCATGGATCTGCTCGATTTCGAAGGCCAGGCCATGTATTTCGACGCCCCGCTGGGCGACGAGCCGGAGCGGTTGCTGCAGGAGGCCGCGGCCTGCTACCCGCACGAGAGGGCCGAGCACCTTCTGCTGCGGGCCTACTTCCTCGCGCCCGAGCACCTGGCGATGCTGGTGGCCCTCTACCGCTTCTACTACTACCGGCACCGCTACGGGGATGCGCTTCAGGTGGCCGAACGCACCCTGCAGGTGGCCGGACGGATGCTGGGCCTGCGCGGCACGTGGAGTGACTTCGACTATGCCGACCTGGCCAATGCGGTAGTCACTTCCATCGTGCTGACGCGCTTCTACCTGCTGGCACTCAAGGCCACGGGCTTTCTGCTCCTGCGTCTCGGCGATCCTGAAAGTGCCGTGGAGCGGCTGCGCAAGGTCGTGCAGCTCGACAGCAACGACCGCCTCGGCGCCGGTCCGCTTCTGGACCTGGCCCTTGGCGCCATGGCCGAACCCAGTGGCCGCAACGATGACGGCATCACCGTCGCGGAAGCCTGAACCAGCCCCATGCGCCTGGCCGGCACTGCCGGCCCTTACCGGGAGAATGAAGAGATGACGGACAGCAACCTGGAACTGGACCTGGAGGAACTGGGCAGCGCGGAGGAGTTTCTCGACTACTTCGGGATCGCCTTCGTTCCTTCTGTCGTTCAGGTGAACCGGCTGCACATTCTGCAGCGTTTCCACGACTATATCGATGCGGCAGGGGCGCTCCCGCCGCAGGAGGAGGCCAGGCACGCCCTGTTCCGTTCGCTGCTGTCGCGGGCCTACAGCGACTTCGTGCACTCCGACGCACGCGCCGAGAAGGTGTTCAGGGTCTTCCGTATGCACGAACCCCAGCCGGTCTTCATCCCCGTCGACCAGCTGATCAGGCACTGAGCGGGAGTGCTGCCATGCGTCCACGATTCGACTATGGCGATGCGGTGCGGCTATTGCGCAACGTACGCAACGACGGCACCTACCCCGGGATGAGTACCGGCGAGCTGCTGGTGCGCCGCGGCTGCGTGGGCCACGTGCAGAACGTGGGCACCTTCCTCCAGGACCAGCTCATCTACTCGGTCCACTTCCTCGACAGCAGCCGCGTGGTGGGCTGCAGGGAGGAGGAACTGCAACCGGAGTCCGAACCCTGGATCCCCAGCCGGTTCGAGTTCCGCGACAAGGTGACGCCGCGCACGGCACTCGCCATCCGCGGGGAGGTGGTGGCGGAGCCAGGGCGAGTCGGCGAGGTGATGACGGTGCTGCGCGATGCGGAAACGGGATTCGCCTATCACGTCCATTTCAACGGCAGGATGCTGCTCGTGCCGGAACAGGCGCTTGATGAAGCCGGGGAATGAACCATGGAAACCGCACTGCGCCCAACAACCCCTCTGCCCCTGAACCAGGCTTTCGCCTACCATCTCCTCAAGGTGGCCCAGGAAAACTTCTCCCGGCGCCCGGGGGAGCTCGACCCGCTGGAGCGGACGCAGGCCGAGGAGCAGGCACGCCAAAGCCTGCGGATCGAGAGCCTGGTGCTGGAATCGTCCGAGGCACGGGAGGTGGTGGTTTCTCCCGCCCGGGTGGAGCAGGCCTTCAGTGCCGTGCGGGGACGCTACGCTGATCGCGCTGAAATGGAAGCTGATCTGGACCGCAACGACCTGGATGCCGAGGCGCTGCGCGTGGCCCTGTACCGGGAGCTGCGGTTTGCTGCTATCCTGGATCGGGTCGCTACCCGCCACGGGGACATCAGCCCCGTCGACCTGGAGATCCACTACCAGCTCAACCGGGAGCGCTTTGTCCGCCCCGAAACCCGCACGGTGCGTCACATCCTGGTGACGGTGAATCCCGACTTCCCCGAGAACGGACATGGCGCGGCCGAAGCCCGCCTCCGGGACATCGCCGGCCAAGTCCACACCGACCCGGAGCGCTTCGCCGCGCTGGCACAGCAGCACTCGGAGTGCCCCAGCGCTCTCCATGGCGGACTCATCGGCACCATTCCCCGCGGCAAGCTCTACACGGCCCTGGACGAAGTCCTGTTCGCCCTGCCCGAGGGCGGGCTCAGCGACGTGGTGGAATCGGAGATCGGCCTGCACCTGCTCCGCTGCGACAAAATCCATCCCGCCGCCGAACTGGGCTTCGCGGAGGTGGCGCCGCGCCTCCGCGAACAGATGCAGGAGCGGCTGCGCCGACAGCACCAGCGCGCCTGGATCCGGCAACTGCTGGCGGCGGCGCAGGGTGGCCCCCATGGCTGAACACCCCATGAAATGCTCCTTCTGCGGCACCCGGCACACGCCGGAGACCCCGCTCATCGCCGGACTGGAAGGACACATCTGCGAGGACTGCGTGCAGCTGGCCGCCACCGTGGTCGGCAGCTGGGGCCGGCGGCGCAGGAGCGACGAAACCCTGGCTCCGCCACCGGTCCCGCGAGAGATCAAGCGCCTCCTGGATGCCCACGTGATCGGCCAGGACACGGCCAAGGAGATCCTGGCGGTCGCGGTCTACAACCACTACAAGCGTCTCGCGGGCATGGAGGGCAACAGGCCCGCACGAATCGCGGCCGTGGAGGAGAGCCCGGTCGTCCCGGAGAAGTCCAACATCCTGCTGCTCGGCCCCTCCGGCACCGGGAAGACCCTGCTCGCGAGCACACTCGCGCGAATCGTGGGGGTGCCGTTCGCCATTGCCGATGCCACCACGCTGACCCAGGCGGGCTACGTGGGGGATGACGTGGAGACCCTGCTCATCCGCCTGCTGGACCAGGCCGACGGAGATCCCCGACGGGCCCGGAACGGCATCATCTACATCGACGAGATCGACAAGCTGGCCCGTGCCGGGGATTCCGCCCTCGGGGTGCGGGACGTCTCCGGGGAGGGCGTGCAGCAGGCACTGCTGAAGCTGGTGGAGGGAAGCGAGGTGTCCATTCCCGCCCGGGGCCGACGCAAGGAGGGCGCGGAAACCGTCACCCTGGACACCCGCAACATCCTGTTCATCGCCGGCGGTGCGTTCTCAGGACTGGAGCGGGTCGTGGGTGAGCGAACCGCCGCCCGGGGTTCCGGCATCGGTTTTCATGCCCCCCTCACCAATAGCACCGAACAGCGCCCCGGGGGGGATCTGCTGGCGGAGGTCGTCCCGGAGGACCTGCGGCGCTTCGGTCTGATTCCCGAATTCATCGGCCGGTTTCCGATCATCGCCCCTCTGCACGAACTCGATGAACGGCTGCTGACGCGCATCCTCACCGAGCCGCACAACGCCCTGGTCAGGCAGTACCAGGCCCTGTTCCGCTACGACGACACGGAGCTGGAGTTCACCGAGGAGGCCCTCATGGCCATCGCCCACGCCGCCCTGGAGCGGGGCACGGGGGCCCGGGGGCTGCGCAGCGTCATGGAGCGGCTCCTGCAGCGGACCATGTTCGAGCTGCCCTCCATGGCGGGAGTGTGGCGCTGCGTGGTGGACCGGGACGCGGCGGGGGATATCGGCGTGGTCCCGCTGTTCGGGACCGTGCCGGCAGGGGCGGAATTCGCTGCAGAGGGTGCGGGCTGACGCGAACCGGCCCCATCCGGATCGGGTGGCGCACGGCTGGTTGCCGTGACTTGAACAGTTTCAGGGCAGAGACGCACAGGCGCCAGGGAGCCCCGGCGGACCGGCTCGTACACAAGCGGACACAGGGCATTGGTTATCGTGACAGGGTCCAATACGGCCAGCCAACACCCTTTTCGTCCTGGCGTCCCGATGCCTGCCAACGACGGGCGCGTGACTCCGCCAGGGCCGGGAATCGCCGCTCCCGTCAGCGGCGCGGTGGATGCACCGGCATGCCCGCGCTGCCGGAAGCGGATGCAAAAAGGCGGGCCCGGGGGCCCGCCTGTCCACATGCCCCGCTGCCTGGAGAAGCGGTCCTACATAGCGGCCTTGCGGGCCTCGGCGATCCAGCCGTCGAAGGTCTCCTGGTGGGCCTTGATCCACTCCTCGGCGTGCCGCTCGATATCCTTCTCGCTGTCCTCGCCGTCGCGCATCAGCAGGTTCTCCGCGCTGATGTCGTTGCTGCTGATCTCCATGATGGAGAACAGTTTCGCCGCGGCGGGATTCTCCTCCGCAAACTCACGGTTCGCCACGATGCGCTGGTTGTTGGCCTGGAAGCCGGTGTTGCTGCCGTCGGGCATGGCGGTGTCCACATCCTTGCGATCACCCGGGAGGGAGGAGAAAGGGACGTTCAGCCACACCACGCCCTCACTCGGAACCAGCACGCCGCTCACCCAGTAGGGGGTCCAGGTGTAGTAGAAAATGGGATCGCCCTTCTTGTAGCGGGTGATGGTGTCGGCGATGATGGCCGAATAGGAACCCTGGTTGTGGGTGACCGTGTCCCGCAGCCCGAAGGCGTCGAGTTGGTGCTCGATCACCTGCTCGCAGCCCCAGCCCGGCGTGCAGCCGGCGAGATCCGCGGTGCCGTCCCCATTGGCGTCGAAGATCTTCGCGATCTCCGGGTCCTTCAGCTGACCCAGGTTGGTGATGCCGTACTTGTCGGCGGTCTTCTTGTCGATGAGGTAGCCCTGCATGGCGCCGGGAGAGAAGACCCCCTCCCGGTAGAGCCTCTCATCGCCGCCGGCGCGCTCGTAGAAGTCGCTGTGCAGCGGATCCCAGTGATCGGCCATGAAGGTGGCGTCGCCGTTGGCCAGCGCCACGTGGCCCGCGGCGTACTCGATCTCCATGATGTCGCGCACCTTGTAGCCGAGCTCCTCCAGCGCTTTCATGACGATGAGCGTCTGGAAGGTCTCCTCGGCGATGCTGCTCTTGAGCGGCTGGACGGAGACACCCTTGCCGGGCATCTCCGCGGCGGCGGCGGTGCCGGAAAGGCTCAGCGCCGCAGCCAGGCCGAGCGCCATCAGTCCCTGCTTGCCGATGTTTTTCTTCTTCATGAATCTTCTCCTCTGTGTCAGGGGGGAAAGGGTCAGTGGGCGTCCTTACTGACACCCACGCTCTGTTCGCGGCGGCCGCTCAGCGCACGCCAGGCGCTGAACACCAGCGCTGCCGGGCCGTATTCATACCAGGCCATTCCGGCCCGCTCCTTGTTGGGGGTGCCCAGGGCCTGGGTGATGCGGTCGATCACGATGGCCAGCAAGACGAGGCCCACGCCGCCCACCGTTGCAAGCCCCATGTCCAGGCGGCCGATGCCGCGCAGCACCATCTGCCCCAGGCCGCCCACGGCGATCATGGAGGCGATCACCACCATGGACAGCGCCAGCATCAGGGTCTGGTTCACGCCGGCCATGATGGTGCGCATGGCCAGGGGGAGCTGGACCTTGTAGAGCAGCTGACGGGGCGTGGCGCCGAAGGCGGTCGCGGCCTCGATGACATCCGCCGGCACCTGGCGGATACCGAGGTTGGTCAGCCGGATGAGCGGTGGCAGGGCGAAGATGATGGTCACCACCACGCCCGGCACGTTGCCGATGCCGAACAGCATCACGATTGGGACCAGGTAGACGAAGGCGGGCAGCGTCTGCATGGCGTCTAGAACGGGGCGGATGATCGCCTCCAGACGATCGCTGCGGGCCGTGGCGATACCCACGGGTATGCCGATGAGGATGCAGAAGAACACGGAGGTGAACACCAGGGCCAGGGTGGTCATGGCCTCGCTCCAGGCGCCGATCAGCCCGACGAAGAACAGCGAGATGATCGTCCCGATTCCCACCCGGCGCCCCGCCACCTGCCAGCCGATGAGGCCTATGATGAGAATGCCGGCGAGGGGGGGCAGCCACTGGAGGGCGCCCTCCACGCCGCCGAGGACCTGGTCCACGGGCCAGCGAATCGCCTGGAAGATGGCGCGAAAGTTGTCCACCAGCCAGTCGAGACCACTCTCGACCCAGTCGCCCAGCGGCAGGGTATAGGTTTCGAAGGGATCCAGCAGTGAGAATTCGCTCATGGTTCAATCACTCGTCTGTGACGCGAACCGTCAGCGGGCATCCGGCCCTTCGGGGTTCGCTGTCGCGCGGTTTGCACCTTCCCTGGTCCCGCGGGGCGTGAGCACACCGGCAAGCGCCGGGGTCAGGCCGCCTTGTCCAGGGTTTCGAGCAGCACAGTCTTGGAGATGGCGCCGAGATAGCGTCCCTTGTCGTCCACCACGGGCACGGGACAGGGACTCTGGGCCACGATGCTCATCACCTCGTTGAGCAGGGTGTCGCTGGGGATGGCATTCACCTCCGCGAGCAGCGCCTGGCTGAAGGCGGGATTCTCGCCACCGAGGGACTCACGCAGCGAATCCACCGAGACCACACCCTGGAAGTGGCGCCCCTTGTCGATGACGTAGCCGAATTCGCGGTCGTAGTCGTCCAGTCGCTTCAGCGCGGCGCGCACGCCGGTGTCGGCCCGATCGATGACGGTGATCTGTTCGCGCCGGCAGATGTGCCCGGCGGTGAGCACCTGGGAGACATCCACCCCGCGGAAGAAGGAGCGGACGTAGTCGTCGGCGGGGTTGCGCAGGATCTCGTCGGGAGTGCCCACCTGCACCACGCGCCCGCCCTCCATGATGGCGATGCGGTCGCCGATGCGCATGGCCTCGTCGAGGTCGTGGGAGATGAAGATGATGGTGCGCTCGGACTCCGACTGCAGCCGCAGCAGCTCGTCCTGCATCTCCGAGCGGATAAGGGGATCCAGCGCCGAGAACGCCTCGTCCATGAGCATGACGGAGGGTTCGTTAGCCAGTGCCCGCGCCAGCCCCACACGCTGCTGCATGCCGCCCGAGAGCTCGTTGGGATAGCTCTCGGCGTAGGCCTCGAGTCCCACCTGGGCCAGGGCCTGCATGGCCGGCTCGCGGCGTTCCGCCTTCGACACGCCTGCAATCTCGAGGCCGAAGGCCACATTGTCGATGACCCGCAGGTGGGGCATCAGGGCAAAGGACTGGAACACCATGCTCATGTCACGGCGGCGCAGCTCGATGAGCTCGTCCCGGGAGAGCTTGGCGATATCCTTGCCGTCCACCAGGATTTCGCCGGATGTGGGTTCGATCAGACGGTTCAGCAGGCGGACCAGGGTGGACTTGCCGGAGCCCGACAGTCCCATGATGACGAATATCTCGCCGGCGTTGACGCTGAAACTCGCGTCCATCACCCCGACCGTCTGACCGGTCCTCTCGAAGATAGTCTCCTTGTCGAGGCCCTCTTCGAGAAGTGCCATGGCCTGCTGGGGACGGTTGCCGAAGATCTTGTAGAGATTGTTGACGGTCAGTTTCTCGGTCATGGGTCATAGCCCCGTGGTGTTGAGTACTCCGGATGGAAAGGGGCCGCCGGCGGACGTAACAAAGCCGCCGTCAACCCGGAAAGACGGAGAATCGGGTCAGATATACGGGCCGAGATGAAGGCCGAAACCGCCCACCGGCACGAAGCGGAAATCCCGCCCGCGCGGGATGGCCTGGTACCACTCGAGCCAAGCGCGGGTCAGGCGCGGTTCGCTACTGCAGTGACGGGGGAGGGATAAGCCGTAATTCACAGGGGTCTTTTATGTCAACCACTTAGGTCCTTACCCTGCCACAATCATGCTGCATCTGCAAACGGGTCAAAGGCCGGACAGGACATCCTTCCCTTGAATCCATTGATGCGGATAGGAAATACTAGCTCGTTCCATTTTGTTAATTTTCATGGCGCACCAATACACTTCGCGGGAAAGCGTGGCGTATGGTGATGTCGGCTTGTCCGGCGGCAGCCATCCCTCTGGCGGGGATGGGGATACACCCCCGGGCAAGCATCCAGGTATCCGGAGAACAGAGGATGATCGAAGTCCTGGTGGTTGATGATCATGAACTCGTACGGGCGGGCATCCGCAGCCTGCTCAACACCGCCGAGGGTATAAGCGTCATTGGAGAGGCCTCAAGCGGCGAGGAAGCCGTGCAGATGGCCCGCGAACTTCAGCCCCACGTGGTGCTGATGGACGTGCGCATGCCCGGCATCGGAGGCCTGGAAGCCACCCGCAAACTGCTGCGGGTCTCGCCGCGCTCGAAGGTCATCGCCGTGACCGCCCTGAGTGAAGAGCCGTTTCCGACCAAGCTGCTGCAGGCGGGCGCCACCGGCTACCTGACCAAGGATGCCGGCTTCCACCAGATGGTCGAAGCCATCCGCACCGTGCGCTCCGGCCAGACCTATCTCTCGCCGGAAGTGGCCCGGCGCATTGCCATGAAACACCTCGGGCAGGGTGACAAATCACCCTGGGAGACGCTCTCGGAGCGCGAGATGCAGGTGATGCTGATGATCACCAATGGGCAGAAAGTGCAGGAAATATCGGACAAACTCTGTCTCAGTCCGAAGACCGTGAACAGTTACCGCTATCGCCTGTTCGAGAAGCTCGGCGTCCACAATGACGTGGAGCTCACCCGGCTGGCGATCCGCCATGGACTCATGGAGGACTCCGAGGCCGGATAGCACGGCTCCGCACGCGGCAGCCCGGCGCCGCGCGGATATCGCTGCGACCCGGCCGGGTGCTTGGCGCGTCAGCGCCTGGACGGAAACCCGTTCCGGGACGCGGACCCAACCCCTCCCGGCAGCCGATCACAGAGCGATCATGCAGATTCCTGAACCTACGCTTCCCTTCGAACCCGACTGCCGCCGCTGCCCCCGGCTGGCCGCCTTTCTGGGGGAGGTGCGGCTGCAACACCCCGGCTATCATGCGGCGCCGGTTCCCCCGTTCGGTGATCCCGGGGCGCGCCTGCTGATCGTGGGACTCGCCCCCGGCCTGCACGGAGCCAACGCCAGCGGCCGCCCCTTCACCGGGGACTATGCCGGCATCCTGCTCTACCGGACGCTGCATGCCCACGGTTTTGCCAGCGCACCGACCTCCACGGCGGCCGACGACGACCTGGTGCTCAGCGGGTGCCGGATCACCAACGCCGTCAAGTGCGTCCCGCCCCAGAACAAGCCCACCACCGCCGAGGTCAACACCTGCAACGGCTTCCTGCGCCTGGAACTCGGCCGTTTGCCTTCCCGGGCGATCATCCTGGCCCTGGGTGCCATTGCCCACCGGTCCGTTCTGCGTGCGCTGGACCGGAAACTCAGCGCCCATCCCTTCGCCCATGGAGCCGAGCATGAGCTCGGCGAAGATTGCATCCTGCTCGATTCCTACCACTGCAGCCGCTACAACACCCAGACCCGCCGGCTGACCGAAGCCATGTTCGACACCGTGCTGCAGCGGGCCTGGACACTGCTCGAGGCGCCATGATCCCGGAGGAGAATCCGAAGGGCGGCTTCGACAGTGCCGCCTTCCTCCGGACCCTCACCTCGCGCCCCGGCGTCTACCGCATGCTGGACGGGAAGGGTTTAATCCTCTACGTGGGCAAGGCCCGCAATCTGAAAAAACGGGTCTCGAGCTACTTCCGGCCCGGCAATCCCAGCCCCAAGGTACAGGCCCTGGTCGCCCAGATCCGGGCCATCGAGGTGACGGTCACCCACACCGAGGGCGAGGCGCTGCTGCTGGAGAACAACCTCATCAAGGCCCATCGCCCGCGCTACAACGTGGTGCTGCGCGATGACAAGAGCTACCCCTACATCTTCCTCTCCGGCGATTCCGACTTCCCGCGGCTGGGATTTCACCGCGGTCCGCACCGTGAACAGGGTCGCTACTTCGGTCCCTACCCGAGCGCCGGCGCGGTGCGCGAGACCCTGCAACTGCTGCAGAAGCTCTTCCCCGTGCGCCAGTGCGAGGACAGCTTCTACCGCAACCGCTCGCGCCCGTGCCTGCAGTATCAGATCAAGCGTTGCACCGCGCCCTGTGTCGGGCTGGTGACCCCGGAAACCTACGCCGAGGACGTCCGTCACGCGGTGATGTTCCTGGAGGGACGCAGCAACATGGTGGCGGAGGAGCTTGCCGAACGGATGGAAACCGCCGCCGCCGCCCTTGAGTTCGAACGGGCAGCCCGGCTGCGCGACCAGATCACCAGCCTCCGGCGCGTGCAGGAGCGCCAGTACGTGAGTGGAGGAGGAGGAGATGCGGATATCGTGGCAGTGGCCAGCCGGGCCGGCATGGCCTGCGTCCAGGTGCTTTTCGTCCGCGGCGGCCGGCTGCTCGGCAGCAAGGACTTCTTCCCCCGGGCACCGGAGGGGGTCGAGGCGCAGGAGATACTGCAGGCCTTCCTGCCCCAGTTCTATCTCAATGCCCGCCATGCGGGAGACATTCCCGGGGAAATACTCATCGAGGCCGGCCTTGAAGCATCCGAACTGCTCGAGGAGGTGCTCGGGGCCGAGGCAGGTCACCGGGTGCGGCTGCAGCACCGGCTGCGGGGGGATCGGGCCCGCTGGGTCGTCCTGGCCCGCACCAACGCCGAGCAGGCCCTGGCCAGTCGGCTGGCCAGCCGGCAGGACGTCTACCGCCGCTTAGAGGCGCTGCAGGACGCGCTCGATCTGGAGGCGCTGCCGCAGCGGCTGGAGTGCTTCGACATCAGCCACACCATGGGCGAAGCCACGGTCGCCTCCTGCGTGGTGTTCGACCGGAACGGCCCGCTCAAGTCCGACTACCGGCGCTTCAACATCACCGGCATCACTCCCGGCGACGACTATGCCGCCATGCAGCAGGCGCTGTCGCGGCGCTACACCCGCCTCAAGAGCGGGGAGGGCAAGCTGCCCGACGTGCTGTTCATCGACGGCGGCCGGGGCCAGGTGGCCGAAGCGCTCAAGGTCATCGAGGAGCTGCAGGTGGAGGGTGTGAGCGTGGTAGGCGTCGCCAAGGGTCCCTCACGCAAGGCCGGACTGGAGCGGCTGGTGGTCGGCGGGCATGAGTTCACCCTGCGGGCCGACTCGCCGGCCCTGCACCTCATCCAGCAGATACGCGACGAGGCGCACCGCTTCGCCATCACCGGTCACCGCCAGCAACGGGCGCGGAAACGCAGCCGCTCCCCCCTCGAAGCGGTGGAAGGGGTAGGGCCGAAACGGCGGCGCGAACTGCTGCGCCACTTCGGCGGGCTCCAGGGCATCGCCCGGGCCGGGGTGGAGGACCTGTCCCGGGTGCCGGGAATCAGTCGGGCCCTGGCCCAACGCCTCTACGACGCATTCCATAGCGAAGCCTGACACCGGTCCCGGGCGCGACGAGTCTACAATCAGTTCATCCCAGCCCCTCGGCCGGCAATTCTCACGGCAAACCGGGGCCGTGAAGCAGTAAAATAGGTTGTCTCTCGCGGAACATACAGAGGCGGGGGCAAGGACGGAATCATCTGCGCCGGAGCGGCCGAAGGCTTCCCGGCGACCACCAGACGCTGTGGATGCCATGCCCACCGGAACTGCCCTACACCGCCAGGGTGCACATAACAAGACCAGACCACAGGCACATTGATGAACATCCCGAACCTTCTGACACTCCTGCGCATCGCCCTGATCCCGGTTCTGGTGCTGGTGTTCTACCTGCCCATCGGCTGGGCCCGGGAGATTTCCGCCGCGCTGTTCCTTCTTGCGGCCATCACCGACTGGCTCGACGGCTACCTGGCCCGACGCCTGGGGCAGAGCTCACCCTTTGGCGCGTTCCTCGATCCGGTCGCCGACAAGCTCATGGTGGCGGTAGCCCTGGTGCTGCTGGTACAGGACGATCCGAGTCCCTTCCTGGCGGTTGCATCCGCCATCATCATCGGCCGTGAAATCGCCATCTCGGCCCTGCGCGAATGGATGGCCGAACTCGGCAAGCGGGCCCACGTGGCCGTATCCCGGGTGGGGAAGGTGAAGACCACCGCCCAGATGGTGGCCATTCTGCTGCTGCTGTACCATGATCCACTGCTGGGTCTGCCCATCGTGGATATCGGCTACGTGCTGCTCTACCTCGCGGCGGGCCTGACTTTGTGGTCGATGTTCATCTACCTGCGCGCCGCCTGGCCGGTGCTCATGGCCGGGCGGGAAAGCACAAACTGATCATTCCGGAGCGCTTTCGGCGGACTGGGGCCGGCGGTAGTGAAAACCCCGCGACCGAGGCTTGACAACCCATCAGCGGACGCTAAAATGGCGCCCACAATGACGCGGGAATAGCTCAGTTGGTAGAGCACAACCTTGCCAAGGTTGGGGTCGCGAGTTCGAGTCTCGTTTCCCGCTCCAGATTCAGGAACCCCGGCAACGCCGGGGTTTTTGGCCTTAGGGACCGGCAGCGACCCGAGGCCCGGGCGCCCCGAAAGGCGCCGACGATTTTACCCTGGCTGGGTGGCAGAGTGGTTATGCAGCGGCCTGCAAAGCCGTGGACGCCGGTTCGATTCCGACCCCAGCCTCCACTTTTTCCCTTCCTCCGGGGCCACCGACCACAAGCCCCGCCCGGATGGCGAAACTGGTAGACGCAAGAGACTTAAAATCTCTCGGGGGCGACCCCGTGCCGGTTCGACTCCGGCTCCGGGCACCAGTATCGCGGCAAACGTTCTGACCTGCCCCCACCTATCCGGTCGCGGGGAGAACCGCCGAACCCTGGCATCCCGTTTCCGCACACCGATACCTCCCATATCGATCCGCCTTCCTCGCCCACCGGCCCCACGCACCAATCACCGGGAGTGCGGGCCGGCTGACCGCTGCCGCAACGGCCGCTCGAGTGACCGGCAGCACTCCGCCTGCTAACATCGACCGGGATCCTCCTATCCCATGAATCAGACGGAGAGCACCTATGGAACACTCAAGGATGCGTTACCTTCACACTCTCCTCGGCGCTCTTCTGGTGGGCGGTCTGGCCCTGTCCCCCCTCCAGGCGGCGCCGCCGGAAGGCAAGGGCAACGGTAACGCCCATGAAAAGGTCCAGAAGGGACCGGCAAAGGCCGGCAAGCCCGATCGGAACGCAGAGGGGGGGCACGGCAGAGATGATCGGGACGACGGACTCGTAGAGGATCTGGTCACCACCGGGCTCACCGTGGCGGCCATCGAGGGTCTGGTGGGGGAACGGCGCCATGAACTCCTGTACAGCGGCGCCAAGCCGTTGCCGCCCGGGATCCGCAAGAATCTCGCCCGCGGCAAACCCCTCCCGCCCGGAATCGCCAAACGTTACGTCAACCCCGATCTGCGCTCCGCCCTCCCGTACCATGCCGGCTACGACTGGGTACAGACGGGTACCGACCTGGTGCTGATCCAGGCTACCACCGGCCTTGTCAGCGAGGTGATCCGGAACGTGTTCCGCTAGTGCGTGGCCCCGCGTGGTACATCCCCGCCCGGCGAGTGGAGAGCGTGAATCGGGGCTCTGTCGCCGTGCACGGCGTCAGGCGCGGTGTCCGCCACCCGGTCCAGCCCGGCACCGGAAAGGGAAGGGTGGGGGTATGCGGTCTTAATAGTGAAGTCCCGGAATCGTAACGAACCGCGGTTCCGCCGGGCACAGACCATGCGCGGGAGAAGCGCTTGAGCCGGAACACCGAGACCACCCTGCCTCCTCTGCGCCGCAGTCTTTCGGCGCGGCTGCTCCTGTTCACCATCCTGTTCGTGATGCTGAGCGAGGTACTGATCTACGTCCCCTCCATCGCCCGGTTCCGCCAGTCCTTCCTCCTGGAACGGGCCAATGAGGCGCACCTGGCGACCCTGGCGCTCGACGCCACGCCGACAGGGCGGCTGGAACCGGAGCTGGAGCAGCAGTTGTTGCATCAATCCGGCGTGCTGGCGGTGGAGTTGTGGCGGCCCATGGCCGAACTGATGCTCGGCGGCATGCCCGAGGTGGACGCGAGCTATGAACTCGACGGGGCCGGCGCACCGGAACTGATCCGCGATGCCTTCCTGACCATGGCCGCCGGCGGCAAGCGCACCATCTCCGTCATCACACCAGCCCGGGGCGAACCCGGCATCAAGGTCGAAATCTTCCTCCGGGAGGAAAACCTGTTCCGGGAGATGGTCGACTACTCCTGGCGCATCCTGAACCTCTCCATCGTCATCTCCCTCATCACCGCCGGGCTGGTCTATGCCACGCTGCAGTGGCTCATGGTGCGGCCCATGCGCCGCCTGACCCTCAACCTCGTCGGTTATCGCAAGGCGCCCGAGGACCCGGCCCGGATGCTGCCGCCCACCCGCCGCGGCGACGAGATCGGGGTACTGCAACGGGAGCTGGCCCGCATGCAGTCCGAACTGCGCCAGTCACTGGCCCAGAAGACCCGGCTCGCGGCGCTGGGCACCGCGGTGAGCAAGATCACCCATGACCTGCGCGGCATCCTCAACAGCGCGGACCTCATCGCCGAGCGGCTGCAGCGGGTTGACGATCCCGGGGTCAAGCGGGTCACGCCGCTGCTGGTTGGGTCCCTCGACCGGGCCGTGGAACTCTGCACCCAGACGCTGGATCTGGCCCGGGGCGATCAGGCGGTTCCCCAGCGGCGCCGCTTTCCCCTGCTGGAACTGCTGCAGGAGGTGGGCGCCTCGCTGGAACCCTGCGAGGAGGGGGATGTGCGCTGGGAGCTGGAGGTGGAGCGGGGGCTCGAGGTGGAGGCCGATTACGACCGTCTCTACCGGGTCTTCATGAATCTCGGCCGCAATGCCGTGCGGGCCATGGACAATCACGGCACCGTGCGCATCGAGGCCGACACCGAGCCCGGCGGCCGGGTGCGAATCACCTTTTCCGATGACGGCCCCGGAATTCCCGACGCGGCCCGGGAATATCTCTTCACCCCCTTCGCCGGCGCCGCAAGCGCCGGCGGTACCGGCCTCGGACTGGCCACCGCCCGCGATCTCGTTCGCGCCCACGGCGGTGATCTCATCCTGGAGCGCAGCGGGCCGGACGGCACCACCTTCCGGATCGTGCTCCCCGCGGTGTTCGACGGTGCCGCGCAGGCGGGCAATGCCCGCCTCCCGCAGGCCGGGGCTCCGTTCCGGTTGTAAAGCGCACGACCCGACCTCTCCCTGATGACGCGGATAGGAACAGGGGGCCCAGCGCCCCCCTGTTGCGCACAGCCCGTCCCGGTCGGCTTTCGGGCCTGCCCATCCGGGTGGATCCCTTCGGGCGAGCCGCCGAGGGCCGGTTTGTGGGTCAGGCTCAGGCCTGGGCCAGTGGGATCACCTTGTCCGCCACCTCCTTGAACTCCGCGATCTGGTGGAAGTTCAGGTAACGATAGATGTCGCCGGCCAGAGTGTTGAGACCCTGCATGTGGGCCAGGTACTCCTCGACGCCGGGAATGCGGCCCAGCACGGCGCACACGGCCGAGAGCTCCGCCGAGCCCAGGTAGACCCGCGCATCCTTGCCCATCCGGTTGGGGAAGTTGCGGGTGGAGGTGGAGATTACCGTGGCCCCGTCCGCGACCCGAGCCTGGTTGCCCATGCAGAGCGAACAGCCGGGCAACTCGGTGCGGGCGCCGGCACGGCCGAAGATGCCGTAGTAGCCCTCCTCGGTCAGCTGGTGCTGATCCATGCGGGTGGGGGGGCAGATCCAGAGCCGGGTGGGGACGGCACCGCCGAAGGCCTCGAGCACCTTGCCCGCGGCGCGGTAGTGGCCGATGTTGGTCATGCAGGAGCCGATGAACACCTCGTCGATGCTGTCGCCGGCCACCTCGGAGAGCAACTTCACGTCGTCCGGGTCGTTGGGGCAGGCGAGGATGGGCTCGCGGATGGTGGAGAGATCGATGTCGATGACGGCGGCGTACTCGGCATCGGCGTCGGCCTCCAGCAGTTCCGGATTCTCCAGCCACTTTTCCATCGCCTCGATGCGCCGGGCCAGGGTGCGCTGGTCCTCGTAGCCACTGGCAATCATCCACTTCAGGAGGGTGATGTTGCTGTTGAGGTACTCGATGATGGGTTCCCGATCCAGCTTCACCGTGCAGGCGGCGGCGGAGCGCTCGGCGGAGGCGTCGGAGAGTTCGAAGGCCTGCTCCACCTTCAGCTGCGGCAACCCCTCGATCTCCAGGATACGGCCGGAGAAGATGTTCTTCTTGCCCGCCTTCTCCACCGTCAGCAGCCCCTGCTGGATGGCAGCATGGGGGATGGCGTTCACCAGGTCGCGCAGGGTCACCCCGGTCTGCATCTCGCCGCTGAAGCGCACCAGCACCGACTCGGGCATGTCCAGCGGCATCACGCCGGTGGCGGCGGCGAAGGCCACCAGGCCGGAGCCCGCCGGGAAGGAGATGCCGATTGGGAAGCGGGTATGGGAGTCGCCGCCGGTGCCCACCGTGTCGGGCAGCAGCATGCGGTTGAGCCAGGAGTGGATGATGCCGTCGCCGGGCCGCAGGGCCACGCCGCCGCGGGAGGCGATGAAGTCCGGCAGGGTATGGTGGGTCTGGATGTCCACCGGCTTGGGGTAGGCGGCGGTGTGGCAGAAGGACTGCATCACCAGATCCGCCGAGAAGCCGAGGCAGGCCAGGTCCTTGAGCTCGTCGCGGGTCATGGGTCCGGTGGTGTCCTGGGAGCCGACGGTGGTCATGCGCGGTTCGCAGTAGACGCCCGGACGCACCCCTTCCACGCCGCAGGCGCGGCCCACCATCTTCTGCGCCAGGGTGAAGCCGCGGCCGCTGTCGGCGGCGGGCTGCGGGCGCTTGAAGGCCTCCGAAGGGCCGAGGCCCAGCGCCTCGCGGGCGCGCTCGGTCAGGCCGCGGCCGATGATGAGGGGTATGCGTCCGCCGGCACGCACCTCGTCGACGAGCACCTCGGTCTTGAACGCGAACCGGCACACCTCCTCGCCGCTGTCGTGGCGGCGTACCACCCCCTCGAAGGGGTGGATGTCGATCACGTCGCCCATCTCCAGCGCGCTCACATCGCACTCGATGGGCAGCGCCCCGGCATCCTCCATGGTGTTGAAGAAGATGGGGGCGATCTTGCCGCCCAGGACAAAGCCGCCGGCGCGCTTGTTGGGAATGTAGGGGACGTCGTTGCCCATGTGCCAGAGCACCGAATTGGTGGCCGACTTGCGCGAGGAACCGGTGCCCACCACGTCGCCCACGTAGGCCAGCGGGAAGCTCTTGGCCTTCTGTTCGGCGATCTGGGCCAGTGCGTCGTCGATGCCCGGCCGGGGGTTCTTCAGCATGGCATTGGCATGCAGCGGGATGTCGGGCCGCGACCAGGCGTCCTGGGCCGGGGAAAGGTCGTCGGTGTTGGTTTCGCCCGGCACCTTGAACACGGTCACGGTGACCTTCTCCGGCAGCGGCGCACGGGCGGTGAACCACTCCGCCTCCGCCCACGACTCCAGCACCGAGCGGGCGTGGCTGTTGCCCGCATCCGCCTTCTCCTTCACGTCGTGGAAGGCGTCGAACATGAGCAGGGTGTGGGACAGTGCCCGGGCGGCGGTGGGTGCCAGGGTCGGGTTATCCAGGGCCTCTATGAGCGGCTGGATGTTGTAGCCGCCGAGCATGGTGCCCAGCAGCTCCACGGCGCGCACGCGATCGATGAGGGGACACTCGGCCTCGCCCCGGGCCACGGCGGCCAGGAAGGCGGCCTTCACGTAGGCGGCCTCATCCACCCCCGGCGGCACCCGGTGGGTGATGAGCTCCAGCAGGAACGACTCCTCGCCGGCCGGCGGTGCCTTGAGCAGTTCCACCAGGGCGGCTACCTGCTCGGCATTGAGCGGCAGCGGCGGGACGCCTTCTGCGGCGCGTTCCTCTACATGACGGCGATAGGCTTCGAGCACTGACACTTCCTCCATACCTGAAATTTCCGGCGCATATCGTACTTCACCGCGCGCCGTTTGGCTCATCCCGGCGGGCAAACGATGCTCCATTCCCCGTAAAAAACATGGTCATAGAGCATGCTTATGGGTTTGCGCGATTTTCTTATCGCGCAAAATACCTTTCATTTCCGCGCTGCACAAGACCCGCCCGCGCCCGTCTTGACGGACACGCTATGCTTTCTGAACGGGACGCCGGAGTCTGCCTGCAGGACGGCGCCGGCTCCCGACCCAGCCACGCAGTCAGACAGGGGGATTCCATGTCCGACAGCTTCAATGCCCGTGCAGTGCTCCCCGTGGGCGCGGCCCGCTATACCTACTGGCGCCTGGGCGCGCTCGACGGACCGTTCGATGTCGGCACGCTGCCCTTCACCCACAAGGTGCTGCTGGAGAACCTCCTGCGCCACGAGGACGGGCAGACCGTGACCCACCGTGATATCGAGGCCCTGGCGGCCTGGGATCCCCGGGCCGAGCCCGACCGGGAGATCGCCTTCCGGCCGGCCCGCGTGCTGATGCAGGATTTCACCGGCGTTCCCGCGGTGTTGGATCTGGCCGCCATGCGCGAGGCGATGGAGCGCATGGGCGGGGATCCGGCCCGCATCAACCCCCTGCAGCCGGCCGAACTGGTCATCGACCACTCGGTGCAGGTGGACGCCTTCGGCACGGCGGCGGCCTTCGCCCGCAACACCGATCTGGAATTCCAGCGCAACCATGAGCGCTACACCTTTCTGCGCTGGGGCCAGAAGGCGCTGGCCAATTTCCAGGTGGTGCCGCCGGGCATGGGCATCGTGCACCAGGTCAATCTGGAGTATCTCGCCCGCACCGTCTTCGGGACGGAGAGGGAAGGGGAGCTGCTCGCCTACCCGGACACCCTGGTGGGCACCGACTCCCACACCACCATGATCAACGGCCTCGGGGTGCTGGGCTGGGGTGTCGGCGGCATCGAGGCCGAGGCGGCCATGCTCGGCCAGCCCATCTCCATGCTGACACCCCAGGTGGTGGGCATGCGCCTGGAGGGAGAGCTGCCGGAAGGCGCCACGGCCACCGATCTGGTGCTCACCATCACCCAGACGCTCCGCGCCCACGGCGTGGTGGGCAAGTTCGTGGAGTTCTTCGGCGACGGCCTCGTCCACCTCCCGCTGGCGGACCGCGCCACCATCGCCAACATGGCGCCCGAGTACGGGGCCACCTGCGGCATCTTCCCCATCGATGGGGAGACGCTGCGTTTTCTGCGCCTGACCGGTCGCGACGAAGACCAGGTGGCACTGGTGGAGGCCTATGCCCACGCCCAGGGGTTGTGGCGCGAGACCGGCGCCCCGCCGGCGCGCTACACCGATCTCCTGGAACTGGATCTCGCCACCATCCAGCCCAGCCTGGCCGGTCCGAAGCGGCCCCAGGACCGGGTTCCGCTGCCGGATGTGAAGGCGAATGTCGAAGCCGCCCTCGGGGAGTACCTGCAGGGCCACGACGAGGCCGGCCCCCGGGACAAGCGGGTGGAGATGGAGCCCGGCGGCCCCGGCCTCGGCCACGGCGCGGTGGTAATCGCCGCCATCACCAGCTGCACCAACACCTCCAACCCGGCGGTGATGCTCGGCGCCGGGCTGCTGGCGAAGAAAGCCCACGAGCGGGGACTGTCCGTGCCGCCCTGGGTGAAGACCAGCCTCGGTCCCGGCTCGCGGGTGGTGACCGACTACCTGGATCGCGCCGGACTGACGCCCCACCTGGAGGCCCTGGGTTTCCACACCGTGGGCTATGGCTGCACCACCTGCATCGGCAATTCCGGACCGCTGCCCCCGGCCGTCAGCCGGGCCATCGCCGAGGGCGACCTGGCGGTCTGCTCGGTGCTCTCGGGCAATCGCAACTTCGAGGGCCGGGTGCACCCGGAGGTGCGCCTCAACTACCTGGCTTCACCGCCCCTGGTGGTGGCCTTCGCCCTGGCCGGTCGCATGGACATCGATCTGCGCCACGAGCCCCTCGGCACGGGGAGCGACGGCAAGCCGGTCCACCTGCGCGACCTCTGGCCCGGACGGCAAGAGATCCAGGCGGCCATCGAGGCATCGGTGCACGCGGAGATGTTCCGTGATCGCTACGCCCGCATCTTCGCGGGCGATCCCGCCTGGCAGGCGCTCGAGGCGCCCGAAGGGGAGCTGTACGACTGGGATCCGTCCTCCACCTACATCAAGCACCCGCCGTACTTCGAATCCATGGGGCCGGAACCCGCGCCGGTGGAGGACATCCTCCATGCCCGCTGTCTCGCGGTGCTGGGCGACAGCGTCACCACCGACCACATCTCGCCCGCCGGCGCCATCAAGCGCGACAGCCCCGCCGGCCACTACCTGCTGGAGCACGGGATCGGGGAACTGGAGTTCAACTCCTACGGCGCCCGCCGCGGCAACCACGAGGTGATGATGCGCGGCACCTTCGCCAACATCCGCCTGCGCAACCACATGGCCCCCGGCACGGAGGGCGGCTGGACCCGCCACCAGCCCGGCGGCGAGCAGATGACCATCTTCGACGCCGCCATGCACTACCAGGCGAGCGGCGTGCCCCTGGTGGTCCTCGCCGGCCAGGAGTACGGCACCGGATCCTCCCGCGACTGGGCCGCCAAGGGTCCGCGGCTGCTCGGCGTGCGGGCGGTCATCGCCCGCAGCTACGAGCGCATCCACCGTTCCAACCTGGTGGGCATGGGCATCCTGCCCCTGCAGTTCATGGACGGGGAGGGCGCCGAGAGCCTGGGCCTCACGGGCATGGAGACCTATGATATCCGCGGCGTGGCCGCCCTCGGCGGGGACGTGGAGGTCACCGCCACCCCGGACAGCGGCGGTGAGCCGATCCGGTTCCGCGCCCGGGTGCGCATCGACACGCCCCAGGAGCAGGCCTACTACCGTCACGGCGGCATCCTCCACTACGTACTGCGCCAGCTGCTGGCGGCCTAGCCGGAAAACCCGGGAAGAAGCCGCGGGGGGGCAGGCCCTCCCCGCGGCTCCGGGGCATCCCGGCCCAGCGGTTTTCCGACCCCGCATCCGTTCCCTGTCCCCTTCACGGCCTCCCCGCCGTCTCCACTCCGCCTGTGTCGGCATCCCGACAACCTTCCCCCACTGCGCCCTCCCCACTGAAGGCTTTCCGACAAACCGCATACGCCAACGGCGTCGAATCAACGGGTTGGGCTGAACCCATACTTCGGCATGGAGATTGCTGTGGCAAGGGTACAGACCCGCCGCGCGCCGGTTCCTGCCGGTCGAACAGGGGCGGACACGACCCGCGTTATGGAGCGCCTTATATGACGCAACACACCGAGGGCAGGACCGGAGCCGGAACAGCCGACCTGCCGGGTTTCGACGCCGAACTGCAGTTCTGTCTCGCGGGCCGCAGGTTCGCGGGCCGCCGCCACATGGTGCTGCTGCGGAAGATTGCCGAGCTGGGCACGCTCACCGCAGCGGCCCGCGCGGCGGGCATGAGCTACAAGGCCGCCTGGGATGCGGTGGAGGCGATGAACAACCTCGCCCCACGGCCCCTGGTGGAAAGTGCGGCGGGCGGACGCCACGGGGGCGGCAGCCGCATCACGGCTCATGGCCTGCGCCAGCTGCGGCTGTTCGAGCGGGTCGAGGTCATGCACAGGCGCTATCTCAACAAATTGCATGCCGATCTGCAGACACTGGATGAAATGGAAGATTTCCGCCAACTCATGGAGCGACTGGAAATGAAGAGCAGCGCGCGCAACCAGTTTCATGGCACGGTCCTGGCCATCGCGAGCGGCCCCGTCAACGCCGAGGTCACCCTCGACATCGGTGGCGGCAACCGCCTCGTGGCGATGATCACCCAGGGCAGCGTGGAGCGGCTGGGGCTCTCCCCCGGGAATGCTGCCTACGCCCTGGTGAAGGCCACCTCGATACTGCTCACCGACGCCGACGATGGCCTCAGGCTCAGCACCCGCAACCGCCTCTGCGGCGAGGTGGTCTGGTGCCGGGAGGGCGCCGTGAACGGCGAGGTGACCCTGGATCTGGGTGGCGGCAAGACCCTGACCTCCATTCTCACCAACGAGAGCATCGGCCACCTGGAGCTGCGCGAGGGAATGCGGGCCTGCGCCGTGTTCAAGGCCTCCAGCGTGATCCTGGCGACCCGCTGACCGCCGCTTCGCAACCACGACACCCACAGTAGGGAGTAACGATGAAAAGACAGGGATTCACCAACCTCGTAAGGGCTCTCCTCCTGGCGTCCGCGGCACTCCTGCCGCACTCCACTGCCATGGCCGCGGAGGTCAACGCCGCCGTGGCGGCCAATTTCACCGCCGCCATGAAGGAGATCGTCACCGCCTTCGAGGCCGCGACCGGCCACAAGGTCCTGGCCAGCTACGGCTCCACCGGCAAGCTCTATGCCCAGATAGTCAACGGCGCCCCCTTCGGGCTGTTCCTGGCTGCGGACGCTGCCCGCCCGAAACGACTGGAGGAGGAGGGGAAGGCGGTCCCCGGGAGCCGCTTCACCTACGCCGTCGGCCGGCTGGTGCTCTGGAGCCCGGCCCCGGATCGCGTGGACGGGGAGGGTACGGTGCTGAAATCGGGGGAGTTCAGCCGGCTCGCCATCGCCAATCCGAAAACCGCACCCTACGGGACCGCCGCGATGGAGGTGCTGGAAGGACTCGGGCTGGAGGCCACGGTCTCCGATCGCCTCATCCGCGGCGACAGCATCACCCAGACCTACCAGTTCGTGGCCAGCGGCAACGCCGAGCTCGGCTTCGTGGCGCTGTCCCAGGTGGCCCTGTTGCCGGAGGAGAAGGCCGGCTCCCGCTGGCTGGTCCCCCAGTCCCTCTACGCCCCGCTACAGCAGCAGGCGGTCCTGCTGAAGGAGGGGGCCGGCAATCCGGCAGCCGTTGCGCTGGCGGAGTACCTGAAGAGTCCGGCGGCCCGCGCGGTCATCGAAGCCTACGGCTACGGCACCGAATAGGGTATCCGCCCCCCGTCACACCCGCCCGGGAGCACGACCATGGAACTCGAACCCATTCTGCTGACCCTGCAGCTCGCCACCGTGACCACGGTCGTGCTCCTGTCGGTGGGTACCCCGCTGGCCTGGTGGCTGGCCCATACCCGCCACTGGCTGCGCCACCCCCTGGGAGCACTGGTGTCGCTGCCCCTGGTGCTGCCGCCCACGGTGCTCGGCTTCTACCTGCTGGTGGGTCTGGGTCCCAACGGACCGCTCGGGGGGCTCGCCGAGGAGCTGGGGTGGGGCAGCCTCGCCTTCACCTTTCCGGGCCTGGTGATCGGTTCCTGCGTCTACTCCCTGCCGTTCGTGGTGCAGCCGATCCAGAACGCCTTCGAGGCCCTGGGCCGACGCCCGCTGGAGGTGGCCGCCACCCTGCGGGCCGGCCCCCTGGACCGTTTTTTTCACGTGGCGCTGCCCCTGTCCAGGCCGGGTTTCCTGACCGCGGCCACCCTCGGTTTCGCCCACACCGTGGGGGAGTTCGGCGTGGTGCTGATGATCGGCGGCAACATCCCCGGCCAGACCAAGGTCATCTCCATCGCCATCTACGACCACGTGGAAGCCCTGGAGTACGGCAGCGCCCACCTGCTCGCCGGCGGCATGCTCGGCTTCGCCTTCCTGGTGCTGCTCATCCTGCAGCTGATGAACCGGCGCATGGCCAGGGCGAGCGCCTGAGCGGGAGCGTCCGGTCCCGGTTGTCCGTGTGTGGCGGCGCGCGGGAATCGTCGAGGAATAGCATTCAAATGATCTTCTATCCAGATGAATTGATTGACAGATGGATCGATGAGGATGTGCCTGGCCCCGACCTCACCAGCTGGCTTCTGGGAATCGGGGCACAATCCGCGGAGTTCAACTTCCGGACCCGCGCCCCGGTGGTGGTGGCCGGCAGTGCCGTCGCCGCGCGGGTGCTGGAGCGCTGCGGCGCCCGGATCACCGGCATCGTGGCCAGCGGCGAGCACGCCGCGTCGGGGGCCATCCTGCTGCGGGCCACTGGCGACGCCGCCCATCTCCACCGGGGCTGGAAGGTGGCCCAGAACCTGCTGGAGCAGGCCTGCGGCATCGCCACCCACACCCGGGAGCTCGTCGCACGCGCACGGCCGTGGAGGAAATCCGCACCTGCTGGCCGCGGGTGCGGCTGCTGGCCGCCGGCGGTATCGGGACCGGCAACATCGCCGACTACGCCGCCACCGGGGTGGACGGCCTGGTGTTGAGCTCGGTCTACCGCGCCGAGCCCGCCGACATCGGCGTACGACTGGCGCCGGCCACCTGAACGGCATGGTGCGCCGGTGGTGTCCGGATCGATGTCCGGCCGGCGCGGCGGCAGCCGGTCCCCGTGCCGGCAGCGGGGCCCGGCGCCCACCCTACGGCTACAAGGGAGCGGAAGGATGAACAGGAATCACCCGCCACGAGTCAATTTCCACATCCGCCTGGCCGAAGCGAAGGACCTCTGCGCAATGGTGAAACTGCTCGAGGTTCTGTTCCGCGTGGAACCGGACTTCAGCATCGATACCGAACGTCAGCGCAAGGGATTGACGCTGTTGCTGAACCGTCCCGACACGGCACGCCTGTGGGTCGCCGAGATGGAAGGGCGGGTGGTGGGCATGGTGAGCCTGCAGCTGCTGGTCTCCACCGCGGAAGGGGGTGAAAGCGGCTTGGTGGAGGACCTGGTGGTGCTGCCGGAACGGCGTGGCCGCGGCGTGGGTACGGCACTGCTGGACGCGGCCGAAGGGTGGGCGCGGGCGCGGGGCATCCACCGCCTGCAGCTGCTGGCTGATCGCGGCAACGGGGCGGCGCTGGCGTTCTATCAGCGGCTGAGCTGGCGCGGAAGCCGGATGGTCGCCCTGCGGCGACGCCTGGAATGAACACCATTCATCAAATGGTTGTGACACCTTTTTCGATTGACACGAAAGTACGCGCGACCCCGCCGCCCGGCACCGGCGGCAGGCGACCGGAAGGCGGGGGCCGACACCAGGGGGAGGGGACGCCGATGGGCATCAACGCACACTTCGAACTCGGTCTGGGCGGGTTCCGTCTCGACGCCGGTTTTTCCGCCCCCGGCCGTGGCGTGACGGCGCTGTTCGGGCGTTCCGGCTCGGGCAAGTCCACGCTCCTGCGCTGCATCGCCGGCCTCGAGCGGGCCCCCGTCGGCCGCCTGGAGGTGAACGGGGAGGTATGGCAGGAGAGCGGGCGGGGACGCTTCCTCCCCACCCATCGCCGCCCCATCGGCTATGTCTTCCAGGAACCGGGGCTGTTCCCCCACCTCTCCGTGCAGCGCAACCTGGAGTTCGGCTGGAAACGCATTGACCGCAGCCGGCGGCGGGTGGCCATGGACCAGGCGGTGGAGCTGCTGGGGCTGGGCCGGCTGCTGGGGCGCGCACCCGGCGGACTTTCCGGCGGCGAGCGCCAGCGGGTGGCCATCGCCCGGGCGCTGCTCAGCAGCCCCGAACTGCTGCTGATGGACGAGCCGCTGGCCGCCCTCGACCTGGCCAGCAAGGCGGAGATCCTGCCCTACCTGGAACGGCTCCACGGCGAACTCGCGATCCCGGTGCTCTACGTCAGCCACGCCCCCGACGAGGTCGCCCGCCTGGCCGACCACGTGGTACTCCTGCAGGAGGGCCGGGTGATCCACCAGGGCGGGCTCGACGAGGCGCTCACACGCCTCGATCTGCCCCTGGCCCGGGATCCGGAAGCCGCCGCGGTGGTGGAGGTCCGGGTGGCGGCGCACGACGAGCGCTACCAGCTCACCTACCTCGACTTTCCCGGCGGCCGGTTCACCATCAGCCGGCGGGCCCTCACCCCGGGCCAGCGCCTGCGCCTGCGCATCCATGCCCAGGACGTCAGCGTGACGCTGAACCGTCCCGGGGAGACCAGCATTCTCAACGTCTTCCCCGCCCGGCTGCGGGAGATGGCGGAGCTCAACGGCAGCAAGCTCCTGCTGCGGCTCGAGGTGGGGGATGCGATCCTGCTGGCGCGGATCACGCGCAAGTCCGCCGACCACCTGGGCCTGCGGCCGGGCCAGTCGCTCTTCGCCCAGACCAAGGCACTGGCGCTGCTGGACTGAGCCGCCGACGGGCAGGGGGCCCACCGGCCTCCTTTCGCGACACCGGCTGCGGTTACAATGGCGTCATGAACACGCCCCTGCAGCGACGCTTCGCGGTCGCCCCCATGCTGGACTGGACCGACCGCTACTGCCGCTATCTGCTGCGGCTCATCTCCCGGCACGCGCTCCTCTACACCGAGATGGTGACCACCGGCGCGCTGCTCCACGGTGACGCCGCGCGCCACCTCGGATACGACGCGGCCGAGCACCCGGTGGCGCTGCAGCTGGGCGGCAGCGAACCCCGGGCGCTGGCCGAGTGCGCCCGGATGGGCGCGGAGTGGGGCTATGACGAGATCAACCTCAACGTGGGCTGCCCCTCGGACCGGGTGCAGAACGGCCGCTTCGGCGCCTGCCTGATGGCCGAGCCCGGCCTGGTGGCCGAGTGCGTGGCGGCCATGGCCGCGGCGGTGGAGATACCGGTCACGGTCAAGCACCGGATCGGCATCGACGACCTCGACAGCTACGACGCCCTGGCCCGGTTCGTCGCGACCGTGGCGGGCGCCGGCTGCCGCACCTTCATCGTCCACGCCCGCAAGGCCTGGCTGCAGGGCCTGTCGCCGAAGGAGAACCGGGAGATCCCGCCCCTGCGCTACGACCTGGTCTACGCATTGAAACGGGACTTCCCGGCGCTGGAAATCATCGTCAATGGCGGCATCGCCAGCCTGGAGGACGCCGCCCGGCACCTGGCGCGGGTGGATGGGGTCATGGTGGGCCGGGCCGCCTACCACGATCCCTGGCTGCTGGCTGAAGTGGACCGGCGCTTCTACGGCGACGGCCACGCGGTGCCGACGCCCCATGGGGTGGTGGAGGCGTACCTCCCCTACGTGGAGCGCCAGCTGGAGGTGGGCGTGCCGCTCACCCGCATGACCCGCCACCTGCTGGGACTGTTCGCGGGCCGGCCCGGGGCGCGGCGCTGGCGCCGGGTCCTGTCCGAAGGCGCCCACCGGCCCGGGGCGGGGTCCGATCTCATCCGGGCGGCGCTGCGGGAAGTCCCGCCTGAGACGGTGGTCCGGGAACCGCTCAGCGCCTGAAGGCGCGCGGGCTCAATCGGCGGCGGGCGTTCCCGCCGCCGTCTCCTGGAGCTTGACGAACGCCGGCGGCGCCTTGCCCTCCTTGTCGGCGCCGAAGTAGACCGACAGGTGGGGGAAGGGAATCTCGATGCCCTCGGCATCGAAGCGGTGCTTCATGCGCCGGTTGAACTCCCGCCCCACGCTCCACTGCTTCAGCGGTACGGTCTTGATCCGCGCCTTGATCATCACCGCCGAGTCGGCGAAGGCATCCACCCCCAGCACTTCCAGCGGCTCGAGGATCAGCGGCGCAAAGTCCGGGTCCGCCTGCAGCTCCTCGCCCACCGCGCGCAGCAGGTCCATCACCTGGTCCACGTCCTCGCGGTAGGCCACGCCCACGTCGAAGACGTAGAAGGAGAAGTCGCGGGTGAGGTTGCTCACCGTGTCGATGGCGCTGAAGGGGATGGTGTGCACCGTGCCGGTGAGGTCCCGCAGCCGTACCGAGCGGATGGAGATGGCCTCCACCACCCCGGCCCGATCGCCGAGCTTCACCACGTCGCCCACCGCCATGAGGTCCTGGAACAGGATGAACACCCCGGTGATGACATCCTGCACCAGCTTCTGGGCGCCGAAGCCCACCGCCAGGCCCACCACGCCGGCGCCGGCGAGCAGGGGGGCGATATTGATGCCGAGCTCGGAGAGGATCATCAGTACCGAGACCACGCTCACAACCACCAGCAGCGCGTTGCGAGCCACGCTCATCAGCGTGCGGGTGCGGGCGCTGCGCACCAGCGCCTGGCCGTCGGGCCCGGTCTCCCGCAGGCGCCGCTCCAGGTAGCCGCCGATGATCTCCCAAGCGGCCAGGGCCACCAGCAGGATCCCGGCCACCCGGGCGAAAATGGCGATGACGGCCCGGCCCGGTCCGGAGAGCAGCCACTCCAGGGTACCCAGCCCCCATGCCTGCAGAACGGCCAGCGCCACCACTGCGTAGATCACCGTCCGCAAGACTGTGGAGAGGATGGGAAGGTAGCGGTTGGCCCGCCGTTCCAGCCCCGGCATCTGCCGCCGCAGCTCCGGGCTGATATGGAACCGCAGCTCCACCAGCCGGCCTGCCACCTGGCCCGCCACACGGCCGAGCAGCAGCGCCAGCAGGGTGAGCGCGGTGCCGCGGAACAGGTAGACAAACCCGCCCGGTACACCCAGCGAGCCGATGATGAACAGCAGACCGGTATAGAGCACCGCCAGCAGGTGCCAGGTCCGCGCCAGACTGTTGCGCAGGGCCTGCAGCCTGGCACCGGGTGGAGCCTCGGCCTCCGCCGGGCGGCCGCGAATCCAGGTGGCCACCGGCTCGCGGTTCTGCAGGATGAAGATCACTGCCAGCACCGCGACCACCAGGCCGAGCAGGCGCAGCAGAAAGGCATGGAGATTTCCGGGCAGCCCCATCAGGAGGGCCGCCTGCAGCAGGAAGAAGCCGTAGCCCGCCGTGCCCGCCAGCCGCAGGGTCCAGATGTCCAGGTAGTGGGCGTTTTCGTCATCCATCCCGGCCAGGCGCAGTGAGGGGGCATCGGGCGCCACCACGGCGCGCACCACGGCGCGCACCCCCTGCACCACGATCAGTGCATAGACCCAGGCCAGCACCACCAGCCGGGTCTGCTCGCGCGGGTCCACCAGGGCCAGCGCCGTCCACGCGGCCAGGGCGAATGCGCCCACGGGAACGAGCTCCAGCATCAGCGAGGGGACATACGCCAGCAGTCGCGAGGCCAAGCTATCGCGCACGCGTCCGGCCAGCGCCCGGCGCGGGCGCCGCGTCAGCAGTCGCAGCAGCATCCAGGCCAGGTAGCCGGCGCCGAGGGTGATCGTCAGGTTGCCCAGCACGGAGAGCCAGAAGCCACGTCGTTCGGGGTCGGACCATTGTCGGGGCAGGTGGTCGAGAAGCAGCGGCAGCTCGCCCACGGCATCTGCCACGACCCGGAGCTCTTCGGCTAGCACGCCGAAGCGCTGCGAAACGCGCCCGAGCAGGTCGGCCGTGACGCCCTGGAGCGCGGCGGCCTTCGCATCGCCCGCCGCGCCCGGCGCTGTTTCACGCAGGCGCTCCAGCAGCCGCGCACGGGCGTCCGGATTCTCCAGCACGTGAACCAGGGCCTCCACGTCCGCATCGGCAGCCGGCGGTTCGGCGGCCGGCTGCGCGCCGGCCGGAGCGGATAGACACGTCAGGAGCACCAGAAGCAGCGGGATGATGAGGGTGGCGGAGCGGATGTGACGGGTCCTGTGCATGTAAAAAGTCCCTGTAAGACTTGTGTAAAAAACCGTGTGAGAGCCCTATATACTGGGCACGCGGAGATACAATCAGTTCAGCATCCTTGCGCAGCACGCAGTGGTCGCCGGCCGAACCCATACTGATCGCCACGGCCAAAGACTCGGCTCGCCTGCCATTACGAGGGTAAGGCACTCAGAATCCAGATCAAGCCAGCACGGCGCCTCGCGCGCTCTCAATCATCCGGTGCAGGCCCTGCAGGAGAGAGGAATGGACAGCAACAAGCGGCTCAAGACCGATATCGTGAAGGGCGGACACTACGCGGCGAACCTGGATGCCGAGGCCGACGAGACCTACGACGAGCAGTTCGAGAGCCTGGTTCACGGCATGCTGGTGCGCCTGGGCGAGGACCCCCGGCGCGAGGGGCTTACGCGCACCCCGCTGCGGGTGGCCAAGGCGATGGATTTCCTCACCAGCGGCTACGGCGTCACCGCCGAGGAGGTGGTTAAGGGCGCCCTGTTCGAGGACGACTGCAAGGAGATGGTGCTGGTGAAGGACATCGAGTTCTACTCGCTGTGCGAGCACCATGTCCTGCCGTTCTTCGGCCGTGCCCACGTGGCCTACCTCCCCAACGGAAAGATCATCGGCCTGAGCAAGATCGCCCGCATCGTGGATGTCTTCGCCCGACGCCTGCAGGTGCAGGAGCGCATGACCAACCAGATAGCCGATGCGCTGATGGAGATCATGAACGCCCACGGCGTGGCAGTGGTCACCGAGGCCAGCCACTTCTGCATGATGATGCGCGGCGTGCAGAAGCAGAACAGCTCTACCATCACCAGCGCCATGCGCGGCACCTTCGAGCGCAACGCCTCCACCCGCGCCGAGTTCCTGGACCTCATCCGGCGCTGACGCGCGTGAGTGCGTGAGTGCGTGAGTGCGTGAGTGCGTGAGTGCGTGAGTGCGTGAGTGCGTGAGTGCGTGAGTGCGTGAGTGCGTGAGTGCGTGAGTG